>Ga0308161_1000106_pt1 | contig 235897 bp, 203 predicted proteins | sample PhyFR2_FD_201034 | JGI IMG/M metagenome (GOLD analysis project Ga0308161, IMG submission 201034) | Phyllosphere microbial communities from UC Gill Tract Community Farm, Albany, California, United States - DLSLF.R2 | ecosystem: Host-associated > Plants > Phyllosphere > Unclassified | place...
CATCTTTACCATTTACGCCATCAGCAACGTTAGTAATTGTTTTATTACCCGCGTTGATGCCATCTTTAGTAATGCTTGGACCATCTTTAATGGTTAAACCATTGTTGTTCAATACGCTGTCGCCAGTGGTGATGCTGTCGAACTTCGCATCTTTCAACAATTCAATCTTGATACCATCTTCTGTGGTACGTGTGATCACGTTCTCACCGCTGGTCTTGTCTTCTGCTGTTGCAGCATCAGCTCCACCTACGATGTTTAACGTGTCACCCAACTTACGATGAACGTCTGCACCTGCATTACCAGCAAAGTTCAAGCCTTTGTTTTCCAACTCGGTCTTGGTGTTCGTGATCGTGTTGTTTAACTCAGTCTTGGTATCAGTGATCTGATTGGTTAACTGATCTTTAGTATTGGTGATCTGGTTACCCAAGTCTTTCTTCGCATCGTCTAACTTGTTGTTGGTATCGGTGATCTTACCGTCTAAACCATCTTTAACATTGGTTAACTGGTCAACATTAACTGCATCTTTACCATTTACGCCATCAGCAACGTTAGTAATCGTTTTATTACCCGCGTTGATGCCATCTTTAGTGATGCTTGGGCCATCTTTAATGGTTAAGCCATTGTTGTTTAATACGCTGTCGCCAGTCGTGATGCTGTCGAACTTCGCATCTTTCAACAATTCAATTTTGATACCATCTTCAGTCGTACGTGTGATCACGTTCTCACCGCTGGTCTTGTCTTCTGCTGTTGCAGCATCAGCTCCACCTACGATGTTTAACTTGTCACCCAACTTACGATGTACGTCTGCACCGGCGTTACCAGCAAAGTTCAAGCCTTTGTTTTCCAACTCGGTCTTGGTGTTCGTGATCGTGTTGTTTAACTCAGTCTTGGTATCAGTAATCTGATTGGTTAACTGATCTTTAGTATTGGTGATCTGGTTACCCAAGTCTTTCTTCGCATCGTCTAACTTGTTGTTGGTATCGGTGATCTTACCGTCTAAACCATCTTTAACATTGGTTAACTGGTCAACATTAACTGCATCTTTACCATTTACGCCATCAGCAACGTTAGTAATAACCTTGTTACCTGCATTGATGCCATCTTTAGTGATGCTTGGACCATCTTTAATGGTTAAGCCATTGTTGTTTAATACGCTGTCGCCAGTGGTAATGCTGTCGAACTTCGCATCTTTCAACAATTCAATCTTGATGCCATCTTCAGTCGTACGTGTGATCACGTTCTCACCGCTGGTCTTGTCTTCTGCTGTTGCAGCATCAGCTCCACCTACGATGTTTAACTTGTCACCCAACTTACGGTGTACATCTTTACCTGCATTACCGGCAAAGTTCAAACCTTTGTTTTCTAACTCGGTCTTGGTATTCGTGATCGTGTTGTTTAACTCAGTCTTGGTATCAGTGATCTGATTGGTTAACTGATCTTTAGTATTGGTGATCTGGTTACCCAAGTCTTTCTTCGCGTCGTCTAACTTGTTGTTGGTATCAGTAATCTGATTACCTAAGTCTTTCTTCGCATCGTCTAGCTTGTTATTGGTATCAGTGATTTTGCCGTCTAAACCATCTTTAACATTGGTTAACTGATCAACATTAACTGCATCTTTACCATTTACGCCATCAGCAACGTTAGTAATTGTTTTATTACCCGCGTTGATGCCATCTTTAGTAATGCTTGGACCATCTTTAATGGTTAAACCATTGTTGTTCAATACGCTGTCGCCAGTCGTGATGCTGTCGAACTTCGCATCTTTCAACAATTCAATCTTGATGCCATCTTCTGTGGTACGTGTGATCACGTTCTCACCGCTGGTCTTGTCTTCTGCTGTTGCAGCATCAGCTCCACCTACGATGTTTAACGTGTCACCCAACTTACGATGAACATCTGCACCGGCATTACCAGCAAAGTTCAAGCCTTTGTTTTCCAACTCGGTCTTGGTGTTCGTGATCGTGTTGTTTAACTCAGTCTTGGTATCAGTAATCTGATTGGTTAACTGATCTTTAGTATCATTTAACTTGTTGTTGGTATCCGTGATTTGGTTACCTAAGTCTTTCTTCGCATCGTCTAACTTGTTGTTGGTATCAGTAATCTGATTACCTAAATCAGTTTTGGTATTATCAATTTTCTGGTCTAAATTGGTAATGTTTTGAGCATTCTCATTTACACGAGAATCAACATTTTTAAGCTGACGTACAGTCACTGCATCAGAGTCAGCAGAACCATCTTCAACATTGGTAATACGACGCTCTTTACCAGCAGAACCAACCGAGATTACACCATTTGACATTGATGCATCACGATTTGTCAGGAATGAACTTCCTGTCGTTTCTGTCGCAACGGCATCTTGGCCTAATGCAACACTGTTTTCTGCCTCAACTCGGCTGCGCGCACCTAATGCAACACCACCAACAACCATAGACTGGGCACCTTGACCAACAGCAACGGCATTTTCTTGATCGGCAATCGCACCGCCACCAATCGCAGCAGAGTTTTTACCTGTTGCTTTAGCACCACCACCAACGGCAGCAGCATTTTCATTGGTTGCTTCAGCACCTTTACCAATTGCAGCAGCACTATCACCTTTTGCCTGTGCACCGCTACCAATTGCCGCAGCACCATTACCAGTTGCTGTAGCACCTTCGCCTGGTTTGTTACCAGAACCAATTGCCGTCGAATTTGTACCTGATGCAAGTGAGTTAATACCCATCGCCGATGCACCATCACCTGTAGCTTGAGCAACTGCACCAAATGCTGATGCACCTTTGCCCGCAGCATTCGACATTACACCAAATGCAGATGAAGCATCACCTGTTGCTTTAGATGTCATACCGAAAGCAGATGCAAAAGCACCTGTACCGACAGCCTGAACACCGACAGCTGTTGAACCATGTCCAGTTTCTGTGGTTGGATATTTACCAGCCTGTAATTTACCACCTGTAATTTCAGTATATTTTTGGCTTAATTCAGTATCACGAGCAATTTTGTCAACATCATCACCACCAATCGCTACAGATGAGTTACCACGCGCAATCACATCCGCACCAATCGCGATTGACTGGTCACCAATTGCCTTAGTTTGGTCACCAATTGCAATCGACTGATTGCTATATCCAACCGTCGTGCCATCAGCGCCTTTAGTTGAGGAGTTACGACCAATTGCAACGTCACCACTACCGATCGTTTCACTAGAACTACCTACCGCAATAGCCCCCACACCAGCGCCTTTTGCTCGAGAACCCAAAGCAACTGCATCATAACCTGTGGTACTTGCATCCGCCCCAATTGCAACTGAGTTACGACCTTTTGCACCATCATTTTCGTAGTTACCGCTTTGTACGCCATTATCATTTACGCTGACATAATGGGTACGTGCTGCTTTTAACTGGCCCACAGTCGCTGCGTCAGAATCTACTGCACCATCTGCTACATTTTGAATACGGCGCTCTGCACCTACATCACCAACAGACAAAACTCCTGTTGGCGCAGCTTGTTTCGTCAAGAAACCTTCGCCCGTTGCTTGAGTCGCTTTTGAATCTTTACCTAAAGCAATACTGTTTTCAGCTTCTGAACGTGCACCTTTACCAATGGCAACACCACCATCAAAAGCAGCTTCCGCTTGGTCACCAATTACAACAGCTTCATCTTTATTCGCTTTTGCGCCAGTACCAATCGCAACTGATTTTTTACCAGTAGATGCTGAGAATGCACCAATCGCCAAAGAGTTTTCTTGTGTTGCAACCGCACCACCACCAAATGCAATCGAATCTTTACCGGTTGCCTTTGTCGCCATATTTTTTTGGTATTCTGCGCCCGCTTGACCAGCAACTGAACCTGCATTTTCAATATCTGGAGAACCAATTGCGATAGAACGATAACCTTCTGCTGTTGCAGAGTGACCAATCGCTAAAGAGCCTTTTCCAGTTGCAGCAGCAACGTTACCAAGTGCTTGTGCATAATCACCTGTTGCTGCTGATTGGCGACCAATTGCTAAAGAGGTATTACCCGTTGAAAGCGCAGCTGTACCAATTGCAACTGCTGCAATTCCTTTCGTAGTTGCATATGAACCAATTGCAGTTCCAAAGTTTTGCTCAGTAGTTGCACCAGTTCCGAGACTGATCGCACCGCCCTGTTTCATTGCACCGGCAAATGCGCCAGTTGAATTATTGTAAGGATTTTGACGATTTGCGATATTAGAAACACCTGTACCTTGCGTTTTTGCGCCACAACCAATTGCAATATCTCGAGTACCAGAAGTACTCGCCACGCCCTCAGCACATATAGAATCCCTTCCTGAATCAGTTCCTGAAATTGAGGTCCCCGATCCAACTCCTCCACCAATATTCTGTGCAGCAAACGCAGCAGGAGAAAAACTAATTGCCCCGACCAAAACAGCGGCAGTTAAATTTGAAATTTTAGATTTAGTCTTGGTTTTACTTTTTGCTAGTTCAGAGGTTGCAACCCATGCTCCAATAGATGCATTCCAAACCACTTTATATACTTTGTTCATAAAAATTCTCAGATGTTTACTACAGTTATTGATGGTCTAAAAATGCAAATGAGCATTTTTAGTGTCAGCGCTAAAAAAGAGCCGCGGATGCTAATAAACCCGAGTAAATTGGTAAAGATACAATGAACACTTTTTTATAAAATATGAGACTTAATTCTCACATTCACAAAAAATCATGTGAAATAAATTCATGATTTAATTTAAAAAATAATTTTATGTTTGTTTTTGTTTCTGTTTTGTTTATTTTTACAAATAAAGTGAAAAGTAGAGCAAAAACTCCATAAAACAATAAAAATTAATATTCAATACCTAAAATTGTCATTAATTATTGGAATAAGTAATCAAAAAAACACTTATTAGCTGGAATAAAAATAACCACACCACTATAAATTTTTACTTATCAATCACAAAACACGGGGTTTTAGATATTGTTTGCTAAATCGAGTATGATTCTTTTATCAAAAACATTTCTCCAACCTTATGGGCCAAGATTTAAAATTATTAAGAAAACAGCTACGTTTTAAAAGAAGACAACTCTCGTCTTATGAACAAAAGCAAGCTGAACAACAAGTTTTGATCCAGCTCAGAACATCTGTTCCCTTTAAAACTTCAAGAAAAATTGGGCTGTATTTACATGCCTTTGGCGAAATTCATACACGAAAAATTCTAAGACTCTGTTTTCAACAAGGAAAACAAGTTTACTTACCCATGATCTGTAATATGAATCAGCGACTGGTCTGGATAAGAATTGATTCCAAACAGTATTTTAATCAACGTTTTTCACACCACCCTTTAGGTATGAAAGAACCCATGGCAAACCGCGGTCAACATGTTTCGCATCTTGATCTGCTGATTATGCCGTTGCTGGCATGTGATTCATCAGGCACACGTATTGGCATGGGAGGCGGTTTCTATGACCGGACATTGGCAAGCGCTCAACGGCGGCCCTACCGTCTCGGTCTGGCTCATGACTTTCAACATGTAGAACAACCTTTATTAAGACAAAAATGGGATCAGCCGCTCGATGGATTGCTCACGCCTAAAAAATTCTATTATTTCAAACGCTAGCTTGCTCTTTTTGTTATCACAGCCTTAAATCTTGAGTAATTTAGTCTTTTTTTTATATTTTCTAAGTAAAAACCCTTGTAATTTTTAAAATGCACATCACTATAAAAAACATGGCAACACCGTTGTCACTCATTAGGAGTGCCCATGTCTGAATATATTTTAAATAATGAAACAAGCTTAGAGCCACAGGTTCCAAGTGTATTACCACTATTAGCGTTACGTGATGTTGTGGTGTATCCACACATGCAAATTGCGTTATTTGTGGGTCGTGAAAAATCGATCAATGCAGTGGATGTGGCTCGTAACAGTGACAATTTAGTATTTGTAGTTGCGCAAAAAGATTCGCTTACAGAAGAAATTGATCACGACAATCTCTATCAATATGGAACCGTGGCTAAAATCGTACAAGTCGTTAATCATGAGAATGATGAAAACTGCATTAAAGTACTGATCGAAGGTCTACATCGTTCTAAGCTAGAACGCATTATTGACGGAGAGGAATACTTAACAGCTGAACATCATTTAAGCCCAATGACATTGTCTTTGGATGAAGAGACCCAAGAAACTCGCTTAAATGAATTACGTACCCTTTTTGCTCAATATGCAGAAGCAAAATTACGTAATGCGCGTGAACTCGTCGCAGCAGCAAATAAAATTGAAGACTTATTGCAACTCATGTTCTTCGTTGCAACTCGTGTGCCTTTAAATATTGAAGTAAAGCAAAAATTTTTAGAGCACGATGAATTTGAAGCTCATTTGCAAGAGTTGATGAATTATTTGATGAATCAATCTGCTGAACAGCAAATTGAACAAACGCTGCACGACAGTGTAAAACGTCAGATGGAAAAGAACCAACGTGAATACTTTCTAAATGAAAAAATGAAAGTAATTCAACGTGAACTTTCCGATATGAATGGCGGTGCTGAAGATGACGTTGCAGAAATTGAAAAACGTCTAGCTGAAGCAGATTTACCTGAACACGTCCGCAAGAAAGCTGAAGCTGAGTTTCGTAAACTCAAGGCAATGCAACCTGCTTCAAGTGAAGCCGCTGTTGTTCGCAACTATCTGGAAGTGATTTTAGATACGCCATGGAACAAAGCCAGCAAAGTTAGCATTAACTTGAATAAAGCTCAGGAAATTCTCGATACAGATCACTACGGCCTAGATGACGTTAAAGATCGTATTGTGGAATATCTGGCAGTTCAGTCTCGCGTGAAAAAACTCAAAGGCCCGATCTTATGTTTGGTTGGTCCTCCAGGTGTAGGTAAAACATCGCTTGGTGAATCTGTAGCAAAAGCAACAGGCCGTGAGTTTGTCCGTATGGCACTGGGTGGTGTACGTGATGAAGCTGAAATTCGTGGTCACCGTCGTACCTATATCGGTGCGATGCCAGGTAAGATCGTGCAATCGTTGACAAAAGTTGGTGTGAAGAACCCATTGTTCTTACTCGACGAAATTGACAAGATGGCACAAGATTATCGTGGTGATCCTGCATCAGCATTGCTTGAAGTACTAGATCCATCACAAAACAGTAAGTTCAATGACCATTATTTAGATCTTGATCTTGACCTTTCTGAAGTGATGTTCATCTGTACTGCAAACAGCATGAATATTCCTGAGGCCCTACTAGACCGTATGGAAGTGATTCGTCTACCGGGTTATACCGAAGATGAAAAAGTCAATATTGCTGAACGCTACCTTGTTCCGAAAGCAATCAAGAACAATGGCTTACGTACCAAAGAATTGACTGTTCATGAAGAAGCAATTCGTGACATCGTTCAACGTTATACACGTGAAGCGGGTGTTCGTAGTTTAGAACGTGAAGTGTCTAAAATTGCCCGTAAAGTGGTGAAAGAAGCGGTAAGCAAAAAGTCGAAAAACTTACAGATCGACATGACTTCTGCAAACCTTCCTGAATACTTAGGTCCACATAAGTTTGACTTTGGTATCGCAGAAGATGAAGCACAAGTCGGACGTGTAAATGGTTTGGCTTGGACGTCTGTCGGTGGCGAATTGCTGACAATCGAAGTTGCGGCTGTTAAAGGTAAAGGTAAATTCATTACGACCGGTTCGCTCGGTGATGTTATGAAAGAGTCGATTACCGCAGCAATGACAGTTGTACGTACCCGCGCTGATGAATTGGGAATTGAATCATCTCGTTTCGAAGAAACCGATGTTCACGTTCACTTACCTGAAGGTGCAACGCCAAAAGATGGTCCATCGGCTGGTTTAGCCCTTACGACTGCCCTTGTATCGGCATTCACAGGTATTCCGATTCGTCCAGATATCGCTATGACAGGTGAAACCAGTCTTGGTGGTCGTGCAATGCGTATTGGTGGTCTGAAAGAAAAACTTCTTGCAGCACACCGTGGTGGAATCAAACTGGTCTTCATTCCACAAGATAACGTTCGCGACTTGGCTGAGATTCCAGACAACGTGAAAGAAGGTTTAGAAATCAAGGCTGTGAAAAGTATTGATGAAATCTTACCTTTAGCGTTAACGGATACACCAAAACCTTTACCAAAAACACCGATTGTGAAACCGGTGGAAGATGCAAAGGCAGCGCGTCACTAAACTGTGAGTTGCAATAAAAAAGAGAGCTTCGGCTCTCTTTTTTTGTTACACATTATGGTTGAAAAATAACCAATATCTTGCATAATAAAATAGAGTCGATAAAACAAAGATCAAATTTGGCTCAATGAACTCATTTTAGTGCCATCTGAACTCCAGACGGATGGCTCTTTGATCGCAGCTCATACTCATTTTGAGCTGCGTTTTTTATGGGTGATCTAAAATAAGCTTTTGTATTTTTTATGACAAGATAAATCCCATGTTTTGCCCTATGCAGGTCGGCAGCCTTTATAATGTGTAGAATTTGCCAAATAAGCCTTAGTTATGAAAATTCGCATTCTTACCATTGGTCAAAAAATGCCAGCATGGGTACTCACTGGATTTGAAGACTATTTCAAACGCATTCAGCCTTTTGTACAAACGCAGGTCATTGAACTTCCGATGGCAAAACGAGGCAAAAATGATTCTGAAGCTGATATTTTGAAATACTGTCAAATCGAAGGTGAAAGTATTTTAAATGCGCTCAAACCAAATGAAACCTTGATCGCTTTAGAGGTCGGTGGACGCGAACTCAGTACTGAAAAACTGGCAGATACCATGAAGCAATGGATGCTTGAAGGCAACGATATTGCGCTTGCCATTGGTGGACCAGATGGACATTCAGAGGCGGTTCGTAAAGCAGCAGCGTGGCATTGGTCACTGTCTAAATTGACGATGCCCCACCCGATGGTTCGTATCTTACTCATTGAACAGTTATATCGTGCCATGAGTATTAACCATAATCATCCTTATCATCGGGCTTAAATACTGTTCTGATTTTAGAACAATATGTTGAAGTTTAATGGCTGTCACTGTCATCACTTTTTTGTCACGATAACCATGTCATTTTCACTAGGTGCACACACATGAACGCTCAGACCTTACCCGGACTATTTATCTCTCATGGTTCACCTATGCTTGCACTTGACCCAGAACAGGTTGGCCCAGCACTGCATCGTTTGGGTAGTAACCTGCCTAAACCAGAAGCCATTATTGTCATGTCTGCACATTGGGAAAGTCAGGCGCTGGAAGTCAGCACATCGACTCGACCAGAAACCTGGCATGACTTCCGTGGTTTTCCACCAGCACTTTATGAGATTCGCTACCCTGCTGCGGGCGCCCCTCAGTTGGCCGAAGAAATACTGAAGCGATTTGCTGAGGCTGGTTTAGCTGCACATGCCAATAGTACACGTCCGCGTGATCATGGGGTCTGGATGCCGTTATTACACATGTATCCAGACGCAGATATTCCTGTGATCGAAATCTCGTTACCCATACATATGAATGCCGATGATATTTATAAAATCGGACAAGTACTTTCACCTTTACGCGAACAACAGATTTTGCTGATCGGTTCAGGCAGTATTACCCATAACCTTGCCGAGCTTTCGTGGCAAGCAGATGCCGATGTACCCGTTTGGGCAAGTACTTTCCGTAATGCGGTTGTCAACAAACTCACACATCAGGATTACGATGCTGTGCTCGACTGGCCATCCCTCCCTTATGTTCAAAGAAACCACCCTTCTCTTGAGCATTTTGCGCCACTTTTCTTTGCCATGGGCACAGGTAATCGCTTCAACGTTGTCCATAGCAGCTTTTCAATGGGATCATTGGGAATGGATATTTATCGATTCGATTAAATATCAAACTACATCACATAAAAAACAAAATAGGCTTGCATATAATATTAGCAAGCCTATAAATCCATTATATTTTTTAAAATTTACAAATAGAAACATTTAACGAACTTAATGCCTAAACGGATTACATGCTCTTTTTTTAAGAATACTTTAAGCTTATTGCTGTTATTTATTTCCCGTTGTTTTGAATATGAAAATTAAATATTTAGTTCTTGCATTACTTCCACTTTCTTTAATGGCGTGTCAAACAGTACAAAACGTGACTGACAACGTAATTTCACAAATTAATACAACTGCTGCAAAAAATTTGGCTGAATACAACTGGACTTACCAAGGTTCAAAAGCATCTAAACCTTTGGTTTTAGCATTTAGTGCAGACCAGAAACTTTCAATCCAAACGGGTTGTAACAACCAAGGCGGTACTTGGAAAGTTGAAGGCAATACCATTGTAACTTCTCCACTTGTATCAACCATGATGGCTTGTGCAGACGATTTAATGCAACAAGAACGTTTATCTTCTGATATTTTCAGCGAGAAAAAAGTACCATTTGAGATCAGCACTGTAAATGGTCAGGCAATCTTGACTGTTACTGATGGCAAAGGTCAAAAACACGTATTCACAGGTGCTAAAGTGACAAATAACAATTTGTTGACCAACTATACATGGTCATATCAACCTGCTGACACAAAACGTCCAATCGTATTAAGCTTCTTGGCAAATGACCGTTTATCTGTAGATACGGGCTGTAACCGTCAAAATACTTCTTGGAAAATTGAAAACGGTGCGATCGTTACAGGTGACTTGGCTTCAACATTGATGGCTTGTGAACCTGCATTGATGAAACAAGAGCAGTTTGCGGGTGATCTTTTACAAAAACGTAAAATCGCTTTTGAAGTAAATGCAACCAATCCAGAACAACCGACTTTGGTTATCGCTGATGCAAAAGGCCAAAAATATACATTTGTTGGTAAAATGACACCTGAAGCAAAATACCAATCTGAAGGTAAAACTGTTTTCTTGGAAATTTCACCAGAAACTAAATCTTGCACAGGCGTTGCTCCACAAACTTGTATGCAAGTTCGTGAAGTTAAATATGATGACAAAGGTTTAAAAACTTACGCTGACAAAAACTGGTCGCTTTACTACGGTCAAATCGAAGGTTTTGAGCACAATCCACAACAACGCGTAATTGTACGTGTGAAGCGTTTTGACGTTCAAAACCCAGCTGCTGATCAATCAAGCATTGCAGACGTATTAGATATGGTTGTTGAACAAGAGATTGTTAAAAAACCATAATTTATACCTGTAAATAAAAAAATCCGATGTCTTAACATCGGATTTTTTTATGGAAAGTCCCTTTTGATTTAAGGGAGGTTTTTAATAAATACCCTGCGCTAAAATTGCATCAGCAACTTTTACAAAACCAGCAATATTGGCACCATCAACATAGTTAATTGAACCATCTTCCTGCGTACCGTATTTAACACAGTTACGGTGAATCTCTTTCATGATTGCATGTAAACGCTCGTCCACCTGTTCAAAAGACCAACCTAGACGATTCGCATTTTGAGACATTTCTAGACCAGAGGTTGCAACGCCACCTGCATTTGAAGCTTTACCTGGTGCATATAAAATCTTCGCTTCAACAAACTTTTCAACAGCCTCAAGCGTTGATGGCATGTTGGCGCCTTCTGCCACGCAAATCACGCCATTTGCCAGCAAAGTTGCCGCATCTTCCTCTTTTAACTCATTTTGTGTTGCACACGGCAAAGCAATATCCGCAGGAATATGCCAAGGTGTTTGACCTTCAAAATATTCAAAACCATGTTTTGAAGCAAATTCGGAAATACGACCACGTTTTTCGTTTTTTAGTTCCATCACTTCATCAAGTAATGCTTTGCTGAAACCATTTTTCAAATAGACTGTTCCGTTTGAATCCGACAAGGTCACAACTTTTGCGCCCAAGAACATGGCTTTTTCTGCTGCATATTGAGCAACATTACCCGAACCTGAGATCGAAACCGTTTTACCTGCAAAGCTTTGACCACGAGTTTTCAGCATTTCTTCTGCAAAATAAACCGTTCCATAACCCGTCGCTTCTGGACGAGCCAATGAACCACCGAATGAAATTCCTTTACCGGTAAAAACACATGAAGTGTCATTGCTGAGCTTCTTCATCATGCCAGTCATATAGCCAACTTCGCGACCACCAACCCCAATATCACCCGCAGGAATATCCGTATTCGAACCAAGATGACGATAGAGCTCCAACATCAATGCCTGACAAAAACGCATAATTTCTGCATCTGATTTACCTTTCGGATCGAAATCAGAACCACCTTTACCGCCGCCCATGGGTAGCGTCGTTAAGGCATTTTTAAAGGTTTGTTCAAAGCCTAAAAACTTTAAGATCGATAGATTCACTGAAGGGTGAAAACGCATTCCCCCTTTATAAGGTCCAATCGCTGAGTTGTATTGCACACGGAAGGCACGATTCACATGAGTTTGACCTTGATCATCCATCCATGAAACACGGAACTGGATCGCACGCTCAGGTTCAACCAGTCGTTCTAAAAGACCGTATTGAGCATACTTAGGATTTTTCTCAATGAACGGCCACAAACTTGTCATGACTTCTTCGACAGCTTGTAAAAATTCAGGTTGATTAGGATCTCTAGCTTTAACGTAATCGAGAAAGTCATTTAAGCTATTGTATTTCAACATTCACCCCCAAGTCAGTGATTTATCTTGGTGCGGAAAATGCACCAAAATAGAATATCGCATATATTTAATACAGATTACTATTCCATCACACTATTATTTTTTAGGCCAATTTATATATATTTAAAAATCAAAAACTTAATTAAATAAATGTTCGTTATTTTTATAATAAATATTGCCAGTATTGTCTAAAAATTGATGCCATATTCTGCTCATCTTCCTATTCAGCCAAAGCCAAGCATCAACAAATCGCACTAAAAAACACCAGTATTCGCACTATTTTTAAGCAAAATCCAAAACACTATCTGTATAATTTTCCAACGTTGCTACGCCGTCATAAGTCATTATTTGCTATACTAAGCTCCCTGTTTTTTGCTTCATCCTCCCCATGTCACCATCTGCACAACATTCTCTTATTGTCCAAATAGATCAGCTATTACCACAAACACAATGTGGTTTATGCGGTCATCGTGATGGATGCTTACCTTATGCAAAATCGATTGCAGAAGGTGAAGAGGCAAATAAATGTGTGCCAGGTGGCCAGCCCGTTGCTGATGCATTGGCAGCACTGTTACAACGCCCGTCTCTACCCGCCGAGCCAAGTGTCTGGGAAATTCAGGAGGATGGTCGCCCACAGCGCATAAAAGCGATTATTCGGGAAGATGAGTGTATTGGCTGTACCAAGTGTATTAGTGCCTGCCCAGTAGATGCGATCATCGGCAGTGGTAAGTTGATGCACAGCATTTTGACCGATCTGTGTACGGGCTGTGAATTATGTATTCCACCTTGTCCAGTCGATTGCATCGATCTGGTGGCAGATACCAAACCCTTGCCAACCGCAGAGCTACGCCGTGTTGAACAAGATGATTTAAGACATCGCTACTACGCACATATTCAACGTGAAGAGAAACGTCGTTTAAGTCGTAAAGGACCCATTGTCCGTGCAGAAATTGATGTGGAATTCTTTGCCCAGTTTTCTCAGGCACTCAACAATGTTCCTGTGATTACGCTCGTAGATAAACCCAAAGAAACGCCAACACTGGATGCTAAAACCACGATTGAACTTGCCAAACTACGCACACAAATCAAGAAACTGGAAAAACAGTTGAGTGTACGTGTAGATGAGCAGAAACAAGCACAGCTACTGGCTTTACAACAACGTTTAAATGAATTGCAGGACATCTAAATGCCCGTTAAAAATATGACCAAAAAGCAGATTCAGACTTTTTTCGAACGTTTACGTGAGCAGCGGCCTCATCCACAAACTGAACTGAACTATTCCTCACCTTTTGAATTGCTTATTGCCGTTCTGCTTTCTGCTCAGGCAACCGATGTCAGCGTGAATAAAGCCACGGATAAACTCTATCCTGTGGCCAATACCGCTCAGGCTATTTTAAATCTTGGGGTGGATGGCTTAAAAGAATATATCAAGACTATTGGCCTATATAACTCTAAAGCCGAGAATGTGATTAAAACCTGCCGTATTCTTGTGGAGCAATATCAAGGCAATATTCCAGAAACACGTAAAGAACTGGAAGCTTTACCTGGTGTAGGCCGTAAAACAGCGAATGTGGTACTGAATACGGCATTTGGTCAGCCGACCATGGCGGTCGATACTCATATTTTCCGTGTGGGTAATCGTACGGGGCTGGCAGTGGGTAAAAATGTGCTCGAGGTAGAAGATCGCTTGGTTAAAGTGATTCCGAAAGAGTTTATTATTGATGCGCACCACTGGCTGATCTTACATGGCCGTTATTGTTGTATTGCGCGTAAACCGAAGTGTGGCGAGTGTGTGGTTGCTGATGTCTGTAACTGGCCAGACCGTTTTGAATTTGGCGCGAATAAAGCTATTGCAATAAAAAACCTCAGTTAATCCTGAGGTTTTTTATGCTGCTGTAGTTTTGGATGCAGCTGACGTGTTTTACCATTCAGTTTATTTTCCAAAGCCTGCTGTTTTTGCACATGACGTAACATTTTTTGGCTTTGATACGCTAAAAACAACAGCAAAACCAAGCTGAAAATCACAACTAAAATCAGAACAACTTTTAGTAGCATAGCCCTTCTCCAAAATAAAAAGAGCCCTATATTCAGAGCTCTTTTATCATCTGCAATTCAGATTATTTGTCTAAAATTGCAAATAAATCGGCTTGAACGTTTTCGATCGGACGTAAACCATTCAGCTTATCGTAAGTCGGTGCATTTTCACCTGAAGCGGCACGACCTTGATAGAAACCAACCAATTGCTCAGTTTCGCTGTGGTAAGAACCAAGACGCTTACGAATCGTTTCTTCTTGGTCATCTGGACGTTGTACAAGGTCTTCGCCTGTTTCGTCATCTTTACCTTCCACTTTTGGTGGATTGTAAACCGTGTGATAAACACGGCCAGATGCTGGATGCTGACGACGACCAGAAAGACGTTGAACAATCTCTTCATCTGGTACATCAATTTCGATCACATGATCAATACTGATGCCAGCTGATTCTAATGCTTCAGCTTGTGGGATTGTGCGTGGGAAACCGTCAAAGATACAACCATTTTCACAATCAGGCTGAGCAATACGTTCTTTCACCAAACCAATGATCAGTTCATCAGAAACTAAACCGCCTGATTCCATGACACTTTTTGCTTTTAAGCCAAGTTCAGTACCTTCACGAATTGCAGCACGGAGCATATCACCGGTTGAAATTTGTGGGATATTGTAGCGCTTACAGATCAACTGAGCTTGAGTACCTTTGCCTGCCCCAGGTGGTCCGAGTAAAATAATGCGCATAAAAGAACATCCTCATTTAAAAACAATAAATCTTAAATTGAGCAATATCATACAGAGTTATCGCTCAACCAACATCAAATTAATTATAAGAAAGCAACAAATAAGTGAATTAAACCAGCAAAGAAACCAGTCACTCCACCTAGTACAATTAAAATCCACTCATCTTCCTGAAAAGCAGGACGCAATAAATTCTGGAACTCTTTCGGTGTTAGTTCACGGATGCGGTCTCTAAACATTTGAAAGATCTTCTGCGCACGACTTGCATTCAGAGCTGGGTCACATACTGGTCCCATGGTAATTTCAATTGAGCGATCAATCAAGTCAGTCTTGAGTCTAGCATACTCTCTTGGACCTAATGAAAGCTGCAATGACGTTCTGACTAATGGGGTTTCCATAATTTCATTAATATGGCGCTTGACAATACGACGGGTTTTGTCTTTTTTGCTGCCATACATCATTTCAGTCATGATCGATTTTAAAGTAATTAAATCTTCCGTAACAACACTGGCAAATACATCCGAAACCTCTTCCTGACGCTTCATAAATGCGCCTTGGACATTGTAGGTTCCAATCTTTAAGACAGGGACAATCCACGGGAATTTACGATCTTTAGTCAAGCGGAAGATCTGTGGATAGCGGATATAATGCGGTTCAATCGGATTGAAGACCATCCAGATCGCAATCCAGTTAGTCAAAAAGCCCCAGATTGCAGCCCAGAACGGAACGGTCCAGTGCCACGGCACCACAAACCAGACGATCATCTGGAAAATACCAAAGAACATACCAATTAACGCACTGATATGCCAAATAAAGTTGATCTCTTTCTGTCCTACTTTCAGGAACATACGCACCATTAAACGGCGATCACCTTCCATCTGGCTCACCACCATTTCACGCATATCGACCAGTGACTCCACGTTCATGGTCAGCTCAGTCACAAGTTCCCTTAAGGTATTGGGTAATTGTTTATGCGCTTGTGCATAGATACGGCGTTTAATTGAATAAGGCAGGTTTTCCCAGAGCACAGCATTTCGGTCGATCATGACCTCATCAATCAGGTGTTCAAGCTCAAAACCAACTTGTTCACCAATAATCATGGCCATGTCTTCAGGATCCATTGCTTCCAGAAACTCTCGCAATGATCCCAACTTAGATAAAGTATTATCGGTAATGATGCCTGAAATACGTCCAGCTTTACGCGGCACGATCCCTTGCCAACCAACAGGTAATGGGCCTAAATGGAATCCCCAGAAATTAATTGGGTAAAATACCATTTTCAGTGCCATCCACACGTGCGCCCAAGTTACAAAGGCGGTCACTGGAATGATACTTAAGACTGCCAGATGGTCAGGTCGATTTAAGAAAATCTGCCACAATTCATTGACGTAATCAAACATGCATGACTCTCAGAATTATTGATACATGATGGCTTATAAAAGAATAAATCTGCATTTCCCTCTTATAAACCAAAACTTAAGGTGTAAGAAAACTGGAGCACAGGTTGTGCTTTTTTCACAGTGTTGCCATCCCCATCTTCTAATTTTTCACGCACTCCGGCGCCAACACTGAATGTACTAATTCGTTCATTGTTCAGCCAGACATATGCAAGATCCGCACCGACGCCTAAATTGGCTTTTTGTTTACCACCATAATTTTTACTGTCTAAATGGCCCGCATAGACCCCAACATAATAACCATTTTTATCTGTACCCGTTAAATAGTACGGATAGCGAAAGCCGACCTGTCCACCAATTTCATTGTCGTCATTTAAAAATGCACCCGCTTTCGCATAGGCAATTCCATAAGGATTTACCCATTCTAAATTGCCATGTAATAATTTTTTAGTAAAACCCGCCCCGACATTCCATGTTGACACGTTTGCATCTTTCAATTTTGGTTCAGGCATAAATGGATTATCATCCGCATGTGCTAAGCCTGTAAGTGTTAAAACCGATAATAAAAGGCAAATTTTTCTCATTATTTTCTCCATTTTCCCTATGTGTGTATTGGAAAATCCTATTTCGAATAGTTTGTGACTTTAACAGAATTATTTTGCTTCTAATATACAAGACCCTATAATTTTAATGTCTACAAAGTCAAAAGCTGTCGCATGAACAATTGCATGAATTGTTGAAAATTCTACAGTATGTTCATGCAACTTACGTTAAAATATTCCGTCTTTGTATTCTCTCACCCCTGCAATTAAGTCGGCACCCTATGAAACAGCACTTTCCTTTAAAAAACATGCAACAAGAAAAGCGCATTTATAAGGGTCGAATCTTCTTTGCTATCTTTCTGGTGGCCTTTTTTCTACTGTTATTGATTTGTCGTTATGCATATTTACAGATTGTTCATTACGATGATTTTACAACAGCATCAGATAAGAACCGAATTCGCTTACAACCACTCGCGCCTGCCCGTGGTTATATCTATGATCGTAATGGGGTTTTGCTCGCCGATAATTATCCTGTTTTTACGGCAACCTTAAGTCGTGCCGATGTCAGCGATATTGATGATACGCTTACTCGTTTGATCCCAATTTTAAATCTCAGTCAGGAAGACGTTGACCGCTTTAAAAGCCGCGTAAAAACAGCACGAAAAACTGAGCGTCTGGCAATCAAATTAAACCTGACGGAAGCAGATATCGCGAAATTCAGTGAAGTGAAATATGCTTTTCCTGGGGTAAAAATTGAAACGCAGATGACCCGCTACTATCCGCATGGCGAACTTTTTGCCCATGTTATTGGATATGTTGGACGTATTAACGATAAAGAACTCAAATCAATTGATAAGGACTTATACGCGGGCACTAACCTGATTGGTAAAATCGGGGTCGAAAAAAGTTATGAAGACTTATTACACGGCACGCCGGGTTATGAATCTGTTGAAGCAGATGCCCATGGTAATGTGCTACGTAATTTAGGACGCCAAAACCCTGCACGTGGTAATGATCTGTACTTATCAATTGACTATGGTCTACAAACGATTGCTGCACAGCAATTAAAAGATCGCCGTGGTGCAATTGTAGCCATGGATCCACGCACAGGTGAAATTCTTGCATTGGTCTCTAGCCCAAGTTTCAATCCAAACTTATTTGTCACTGGGATTAGTACAAAAGACTATAGCGGTCTGCGTGACAACCTCGACCAGCCACTCTACAACCGTGCAGTTCAAGGGGCTTACCCACCTGGCTCTACCATTAAGCCAATGTTTGGTTTAGGTGGCATTCACTATGGTCTGGTGGATTGGAGTACAGCCATTTCAGATCCAGGTTACTTCTCTCTACCTGGCGACAGCCATCGCTTTCGTGACCATAAGAAAAGTGGACATGGTTCAGTCAACATGCACAAGGCACAAATCGTTTCCTGTGATACCTATTTCTATGTTCTGTCCTACCGGATGGGCATTGAGAAAATGAATGACTGGATGCGTCAGTTTGGCTTTGGTGAAAAAACAGGTGTCGATTTACCAAGTGAAAGCTCTGGTCTCTATCCAAGTCCAGAATGGAAAATGCGTACCCGTAAGTCGAAATGGCTCAAAGGTGAAACCATTTCCGTTAGTATCGGACAAGGTGCATTTACCTCAACACCATTACAACTTGCCATGGCAACTGCAATTACTGCCAATAAGGGTTCACATGTTACGCCGCATGTATTAAGAGAAACCAAAGGCGCCAAAAAGTTTGCTGTACACAATGCGCCTGATGGCAAAATCCAGTTTAACGGCACAGACCAAGACTGGACCAATATGCATGATGCAATGGTTGACGTGATCCAGTCAGGTACAGGTCGCGGCATTAAAGGTGGTTTGCAATACTCGATTGCGGGTAAAACGGGTACGGCGCAGGTGAAGAGTATTGCTCAAGGTAAACGCTATAACGAAGCGGCCCTTTCATCTCGCCAATGGGACCATGGTCTGTTTGTTGGCTTTGCACCTGCGGATAATCCAGAAATTGCGATTGCCGTCGTTTGGGAAAATGGTCGACACGGTGGTTCAGCCGCACAGATTGCCCGTCCAATCTTCGATTACTGGCTTGTAACGCGCAAAAAGAATCCACTTCGCCCAGCCAATCATCAGGTGAGTGGTGGCTTAATGACGGCGGGAATCAAGCCAGGTGAGTTATCGATGGCAAACGCGGCAGCAGCACAAAATGCAGCACCCGCTTCAAGCCCAGTAGCCACCCCGCCAGCTGCGACACCTCCAGCAGCAACTCAACCCGCAGATGAGGGAGTAACTGAATAATGAAAAATCAATTACGAATTATTGGCGGTGAATGGAAACGACGTACGCTACCATTTGCAACTATTGAAGGCTTACGTCCGACACCTGATCGTGTCCGTGAAACCTTATTTAACTGGTTAATGTGGGATATTCAAAATGCACAGGTTCTAGACCTGTGCAGCGGTTCTGGTGCCTTGGGCTTTGAAGCCCTTTCACGTGGTGCTGCCAAAGTCACCATGATTGAACCGAATCCAACGCAAGCGCGTTTTTTAAAAGATAATATTCAACTGTTAAAAGCTGAAAATTGTCAGTTATTGGTCACAACGGCCCAGCAAGCTTTAAGCAAATTAAAAAACAGCTTTGATGTGGTCTTTCTTGACCCACCTTATAGCCTTGATTTATGGCAAGAGCTTGCTGAACTGGCTAATCCAATGATTAATCCGAATGCCTATATCTATGTCGAGGCAGATCGAGACTTAGCTCAACTGAAACTTCCTGACAGTTGGCAAAAAATCAAAGAAACCAAAGCGGGTATGGTTAGAGCAGGCTTATATCAAAAAGTGGTTTAGAAAATACTCAGCCAGAAAAACCGTATCATTTGTCCACGATCAAAGGGGAAACTGGACAAATATTCATAACCAATTCGATTACGAAAATTGAGCTGATAAGCAATGCCATAGCCCACTGAAATCGAGAAATCATCTAATGACAGACTGGTAGTATCGCCCGTTAGCATTTTATGGTTAAACTGATTGGTCTGGTAAGCGGTGTGGTTATAGACACGCCAACGTTCGTTCTGAAAAAACAGATTATGCAAAACTGAATAATCTGTTTTCATTTGCGGATAGGCAGCGTCAAACATTTCCTCGCGATCGTCATGGATCGGCTCAAAGAAATCATAGTCTTCTGCATTTGACCAGCCAGATAGACAAGCCAGCAGACAGAATAAAAAAATATGCTTAACGCGCATCATCACTTGTATTACTGATAACCCCTCTTTAGGATACCGCTAAAAGTTATTTTTTATCAAGCAATTAAAACTTGTTCTACATTTAAACTGTTCAACTTTATCTTTCCTTCAATCATTACGCCTCCCTCTACCTTAACGAGACCGTTTTTTGCTATAGCGAAATCATGCAAAAGATGTATAAATTTTTTTAATTTTTATTCTGTTAGACATAAATATTTAATTTATAAAACTAAACTTCTATACAATAATAGCCGTCTTTAAAATCTCACTTTATCTATCATGAAACTTTTGTACGTATTCCTCGCCACCTTAAGCTTAACCGGTTGTATCTTTGGAAAATCAAGCGAGGTAAAACGTGCCGAGAAAGTCTTACAAAATTTTGAATGTAATAATATTGAATCTAGCGAGTTAGCGACTTCTTCTATTTCAACTTTTTATCAACAATCTTTGGCTGCTAATAAAGAAAAGGCCGCCTCTTATATTGAACAATATAAAAATGGTGAAGATCTCTTTGACATTCCCCTCGATGAAGTTGTACAACAAAAATATCAATTATATATACAAGCGTGTCAGGCACTTGGCGGTATATCTACAACAAAAGAACCTATTGCTGTAGCTTCTACAGAGTAAGGGAAATACGCTTTGCCTGATCACGTTTAGGACGTGACATGATAGAAAAACAACTGACATTAAAACATTATCTTGCGCTTGCGCTCATCGTACTTGTGGTTGCTATTGCAAGTATTCATCCACTTGAGTTTGAGTCGTACCTGTTACATCAGGGAGGTACGGTTTTTATGTTGATTGCCCTACTGATTGCATTCAAGAAAATCGGCCTGAATTATTTCAGTTTCTGCTTATATTTAGCGTTTCTGTTTATCCATATTATTGGCGCTCACTACCTCTATTCCTATGTACCCTATAATCAATGGATCCTCTATTTTTTCAACTTTGACTTAAATCAAAGCATGGGCTGGTCACGAAATATGTATGATCGGCTGGTTCATTTTGCTTATGGACTGCTGCTCTATCCTTTTGTCTATCGTTGCTTTCAAGTCTGGCTACCCAACACCAAACCTTTCTCCCTCTTCCTGCTTGTCATCCAGTTTGTCATGGCATCCAGCGTATTTTATGAGCTACTTGAATGGGGTCTTTCTATCGGTTTATCGCCTGAAGATGCAGAAAACTACAATGGTCAGCAAGGTGATATGTGGGATGCGCATAAAGATATGTTTCTAGCAACAATTGGCGCGATCCTGACGGGAATTATTCAACTGGTAAAACAAAAGACGCTTATTGAAAAATAAGCGTCTTATTTCATCTGTACATTGATTAGATAATTGAATGCTGTAATACATCCAACTGGTCTAAAGGATCTGTCCTGACGGTTTGGGCAAAATCAAAACTTTCGACATTATGACTGCTTGAACCTGTTGCAGTGTTCGATGGTGTTTGAGTCGAAATAATTTGATTTAAGACATCGTCCACCTGACTGCTTGATTGCTCAGGAACAGACAACAATTCATTTAGGTTTAACTTTTCTGCTGAAGATGAAGGAGATGCAGCCACCTGTTTGGCTTGAAAAGCATCCAGATTGATGGAGTCAACCAATGAAGCCTGAGCCACAGCAGATTCTGGAGCTTCGCTTTGTAGTGATGCTGTCGTGGTTGGTGCAACCACATTAAAGCTGAATCCATCACTCATTTCACTGATATTACCCGCAGCATCGGTCTGGGTTAATGTGATCTTATGTGCACCTAATCCCAGCTCTTGGGTAAAGTTAAAACTCCATTTCCCATTGTCCCCGACTGTCACAGTACCCACGGGTTGACCATTATCATAAATCGTCAGCACCGCTTTTGCTTCACCAATGCCCGATAGTGTCGGCTTGGTATCATCGGTATTCGCACCCGCAGCAACTGCGCCTTTTACAGGCCCCACATCATCAGTGACGGTTTGCAAGACAGGCTTATTGGGTGCAATGGTATCTTTGGCTCCCAACACATCGGTGGCATCTGAACGATTACCTGCCGCATCAATGATATACACTTTACCTATATTTTTATCAGTTAAAGCTGGAGATATCGTGATGGTAAATTTCCCATCAGCTCCAACCGTACCTGTCCCAATCGTTTTGCCATCTGGGCCCTTGATTTCAACTTTACTATTTGCCTCAGCGATACCTGTAACGGTGTCACCCGCTGCGTTAATCTGGGCTGCAGCTTTATCTGGTGCTATGGTGTCTTTACCTGCGGTGATTTCAAGAGGTTTTGAGGCGTTGCCAGCTGCATCTTCGAGTACGACAGAACCCTTTTTATCGGCAGCTAAAGCAGGTGACAGGCTAATCTCAAACTTGCCTTGCGCATCTGTGGTACCACTCCCAATCACCTTACCATCAGCATCTTTGATCACAACTTTGCTATTGGCTTCCGCCCGACCTACGATTGAAGTCCCTTCTTTATTCACTTCAACTGTCGGTTGATCAGGTGCAACAGTATCCTTGCCAGCAAAAACTTTTGAAGGTGTCGATTTATTTCCTGCCGCGTCCTCTGCAACAACAGTTCCGCCCTTCTCGCTGGTTAAAGCAGGTGACACCTTAATTGAATATAAACCCTGTTTATTTGCGGTGACAGTACCAAGCAAATTGCCATCTGCATCATAAATAGAGACTTTGGCATTGGCCTCTGTCTTACCTGTTACGATGGTTCCATCCGCATTGAGCTGGGCGGTAGGTGCATCTGGTGCAATGGTATCTTTATTTCCCGTTACTACAGCCATCTTTGAAGCATTTCCAGCGCTATCAATCGCGGTTACTCCAACCCTGCCGCCATTAACTAAAGGCTGATCCAGCTTGATCGTATAATTGCCTTCTGCATCAGCTTGTCCAGTTGCAATCACCTTACCTGTAACATCTTTAACTTCAATTCTGGCATTTGCTTCAGCTTTTCCTGTGATGGTCTGTGTATCAGCGCCTAAAGTTGCCGTAGGTGTGTCTGGCGGTGTTAAATCAATCGGTTTGTTATTGTTGTTACTGTCTTTTTTATCGTCATCATCATCTTTGACAGCCAGTAAATATAACCCTTCTGCTGCTAAAGCGACCAATCCAGCTTTGAGCAATTGCGATTTGGTAATGCCCAAGTCTTCTGCACCATCTGATGTTGCGATCGCCTGTGAAGGTGGCTGTGTATAAGCAAATTGAGTCAGTTGTGTTGTCGGCACATAACGGACGAACTGGCCCGAATCATCAAATTGAGCAATGCTATAGTTTCCGTCTTCTTCTGGAAAAGCCAAAGTATGTTCAGTGACATTTGCATCAGTATAAAAATCACTAATAATGATTTTTTCACCGTTTTTTAGTGTAATGACAAGATCATTACCTTGTTTCATAATAGATTTGATATCGTCCTGATTTACACCAATCTGGACAATCGAAGGCTGATCTAGAATGACCGCTTTTATTTGTCCATCTTGTAAAATATTCGAATTTTTCTTCGAAGAAACGACAACTCTTGTCATTTTTATGCTCACTTATCAATTATATTTTTATCTATTTGTCGATTAATGAATAGTTAAGTAATTCATCTGCATTTAAAATATCAAAACATTCTCTGAACAACAATCTATTCAATCGCTTTTGTTCTGTTTAATTTAAATTGACCATACGTTCAAAAAACAGACTGTAAAAAATAACCTATATTTTTAATTCATATAAAAAAACCAGCCTCATCAGACTGGTTTTCTTTAAAACGCTTCAATTAGAATTTTGGATCACGCATTTGGACAAGCGTGCTGTTTGCTTTCGCAAGACTATCTGTAATTTTACTCATCACAGCTGGAACCAAACTCTCAGCCATTTGCGCAGCTTGTAAACCAAGCTTTTCGCCAAAGGTTGGGCGTTTACGCGTGTTAATCACATAGATATCATGTTTTGGCAGTAGGCTCAGCAAGTATTCGTCTGAAGTCTGTAAGGTATCAACCAGATTCAACTCGCGCGCATCCTCGCCATACCAGTGCTCACCTGTTGCGACTTTTGCAACATCCAGTTGTGGGCGATATTTCTCTACAAAGTGTTTAAATAAAGCATGTGTTTGCTGTAACTCTTCTTCGAACTTCGCCTTACCTTCTGGCGTGTTTTCACCAAACATGGTAACTGTACGTTTGTATTCGCCTGCGGTGTACAGTTCAAAATCAACATTGTGTTGTTTTAACAAACGATTAAAATTAGGAACTTGAGCAACCACGCCGATTGAACCCACCACAGCGAATGGTGCTGAAATGATTTCATTAGCAATACACGCCATCATATAACCGCCACTCGCTGCAACTTTATCTACGCAGATCGTGACATGAAAACCCGCATCGCGTAAACGCACCAGTTGGGCTGCTGCCAGACCATACCCATGCACCATACCACCCGGACTTTCCAGACGAACAACAACGCGGTCATGTCCAGCTTTTGCAGTTGCCAAGATCAAGGTGATTTCTTCACGAATCGTATCAACGGCAGAGGCTTGTACGTCTCCTTTAAAATCGAGTACGTAAATTTTTTGATCATTCTTACGACGAACTTTTGCTTCTTTGGCAAGTTGTTGCACCAGTTGCAGTAATTCCAAACGAGAAGCTGTTGTTTGCGCAATTTTTTTTCTTTGTTCATTCACACGCGCATTTAAATGACTAATACGAATTTCAGCGGGAAATTTAGGTAAATGGAATAACATACAGTAATGCTCTATAAATTCGGCTTTATCCATCTAAGATGTGGCCTGCTGAATAAAAATTCAATAGTGAATTTGAAAAATAGATTTATTTTCATTTATATAATAAAAAAAGAGCCCGTAGGCTCTTTGATTGATCTGGGTTTTATTAACCAAAACGACCTGTAATGTACGCTTCAGTCAATTGATGGTCAGGTTGAGTAAAGACTTTCTCAGTCGAGTTTACTTCGATCAAATCACCCAAATGGAAGTAAGCGGTACGGTCAGAAACACGTGCCGCCTGTTGCATCGAGTGAGTCACGATTGCAATGGTGTATTGCTCTGAAAGTTCTGAGATCAGTTCTTCAATCTTTGCTGTCGCAATTGGATCAAGTGCTGAACATGGTTCATCCATCAGAATCACTTCTGGACTTACTGCAATAGTACGGGCAATACATAGACGTTGCTGTTGACCACCCGACAAACCAGTACCTGGCTGACTTAAACGATCTTTGACTTCTTCCCATAAGCCCGCTTTACGCAAGCTGTTTTCTACGATTTCTTCCAAGTCGTATTTGTCACGTGCCAAACCATGCAATTTAGGGCCATATGCAACATTATCAAAAATAGATTTCGGGAATGGGTTTGGCTTCTGGAATACCATACCCACTTGTGCACGAAGTAAAACGACATCAAGATTTGGATCATAGATATCTTGATTATCAAGTGTCACCTTGCCCGTTACACGACAGCTATCAATCGTGTCATTCATACGGTTTAGGGTACGTAAGAAAGTCGATTTACCACAACCTGATGGCCCAATGAATGCAATTACTTCATTTTGGTAAACATCTAGGTCAATCCCTTTGATTGCCTCAGTTTCACCATAGTAAACATGAACATCTTTGGTACTGATTTTCACTTCACTTGACTGAGGTTTCTTAGTTGAAGCCGCCGTTTCGAACTGAGAGACAAATGCAGTATTTGATTGCTTAACTTGCGCTTCAGATGACGTAAACTCTGTTTGCTGTGGATTCACTGATTTATCCTTTTCTACGGCGTTCATAATATCAATCGTATTCATTGTACTCTCCTCAATTACCAACGCACTTCAAATTTCTTACGGAGCCAGATAGCAAGGCCATTTAAACTGATCATGAGTGCAAGTAACACAATAATCGCTGCTGCTGTACGCCCTTCAAAGAAGTTACGTAATTCATTACCTTGCCATAAATAAATTTGTACAGGTAATGCAGTCGCCTGATCTAATGGCGTTGTAGGGACACTTGCAACAAAGGCACTCATACCAATTAATAATAATGGAGCCGTTTCACCCAATGCTTGCGCTACCCCAATAATTGCACCAGTCAGAATCCCTGGTAATGCTAAAGGCAGAACATGATGGAAAATAGTTTGAACCTTTGAAGCCCCGAGACCCAAAGCGGCCTGACGAATCGAAGGAGGTACTGCTTTTAACGATGCACGCGTGGTAATGATCACAGTTGGCAGAGTCATTAAGCTCAGTACCAGACCACCCACTAGCGGTGCAGATAATGGTAAATGCATCCAGCTAATAAAGATCGCTGCACCCAACAAACCAAACACGATTGAAGGAACAGCAGCCAAGTTGTTGATGTTAACTTCAATAATATCGGTCATCATGTTCTTTGGCGCAAACTCTTCAAGGTAGATTGCACTTGCAACACCAATCGGAATAGAGATCACAATCACGATCAGCATCATGAACAGTGAGCCCATAAATGCACCCGCCAAACCACTGGTTGCAGGAGAACTACGAGAGTCTGGGCTAAAGAACAAATTGGTATTAAAGCTATTTGTTATGATGCCTTGTGCCTTCAATTTGTCTGCAAGCTGACGAACCTCTGGACTTAACTGTTGTTGATCATCAGGTAAAGAACGGTCAATATTTTCTGCTAACCAGACGTCAACATTCGCATCTGCCAAAAATTTAATTTCTTTTTTGGTGCCAATTAACGATGGATCTTTAAGCACCATATCACGGAGACGATAGGTTTCAGAGCTGGTATACAAACTACTTAACTCGTCACGTTGAGATTCTAAAGCCTTATCTTTAGCAACAACGCCATTCACGATCAAGGCATCCCAATCCACCATGCCCATCTCGGTTTGCCAAGCCACCATACGCTCTTCAAAATGTGCAGGTGTTTCCCCTGCTGTTATTTTTGGTTTTGCACCCGCATTGATAATTGCGGGATCAAAATATACAGGTACGGTTAAGCTATTTTGCCAAAATGCTGGTAAGCCCTTACTTAAAATACTACCGAAAAGTAAAGCGACAAAAGCAAGACCAATCACAACCGCAGCAAAACCAGAAAAACGGAATGCCTTTTCCTGACGATGACGCTTAGCCAAAGAGCTCTGGATTTTTCTTTTGCGCTGTTCACGTTGTTCAGCAGCTACTTTTGGATCTAACGCATCCATAGAAGTTGTATTTGATGAACTCATTCGTATTGCTCACGATATTTACGCACGATATACAGTGCAATAATGTTTAGACCCAAAGTAATGACAAACAACGTTAAACCTAGAGCAAATGCCACTAGAGCTTGCGGGCTGGCAAAGTCAGTATCGCCAGTTAATTGGTTCACAATCGTTACGGTAACTGTCGAAACGGCTTCTAAAGGATTCACATGCAGTAATGGGCTATTCCCTGCTGCTAATACCACAATCATGGTCTCACCAATCGCACGAGAAGCGGCCAACAGGAATGCCCCAACAATTCCGGGTAAAGCCGCAGGTAAAACCACTTGGCGAATAGTTTCAGACTTGGTTGCCCCTAAGCCCAAAGAACCATCACGTAATGCACGTGGAACCTGTGTAATGATGTCATCTGAAAGTGAAGAAACGAATGGGATAATCATGATTCCCATTACAAAGCCTGCGGTCAGTGCACTGGTCGCATTGATATGTAAGCCGACTTGTTCACCTAACATTTTGAAGAACGGACCAATGATCATTAAGGCAAATACACCGTAAACAATCGTTGGGATACCCGCTAATACTTCAATCGCTGGTTTTGCCCAAGCACGTAAACTAGGAGATGCATACTCTGCTAAATAGATCGCGATCATCAATCCGACTGGTACAGCAACGAGTAGTGCAATACCACTCACCATTAAGGTACCCCAGATTAAGGGTAAAATGCCGTAGCTTCCTTCTGCGTTACCAGATGTACTAAAGCCTGGGCTCCATTCGGTACCAAAGAAGAAATCAAAAGGACTGACGAAACGGAAAAAGTGCAATGCTTCATTCAGCATAGACAGCACGATACCAATCGTGGTTAGGATCGCGACGCCAGAACACAGAATCAAACCGACATTAACTGCCTTTTCAACTTGGTTACGTGCGCGGAATTGTTGACTGACACGACGTTTTGCCCAAACCAGACCAGCCAATCCAGCACTAATCACAACGGCCAATTTGGCAAAAGAACCAATGGTCTGGAATTTTGAAAGCTCTTGTGCTGCTGCTAACTCATAAGCTGCTGGCTGATCAGTTACCCCGAAACCAGAAGCGAGTGCTTGCACACGACCGGTTAATACATCACGCCCTGCTGCATCTAAAGTTGAACTTACAGAAGCAGGGATATTATTAAAAATAATATGTTGTAAAACACTTGGTTCAACCAAGTTCCAAATAATCAAAATTAAAAAAGCAGGAACACCACACCACAGCGCAACCAATGCCCCATAATACCCTGGACGAGAATGTAGTGCTGCTGAGTTATTTCCCTTACCTGCTAGGTTACGGCTTTTGCTCAGCCCGATTTGATATGCAATTGCCACAAGGGCTAATAACACACCGATAAGTAGCAGATTCATGTAATCTCCACTGTTTTCCCAATTTTCATGATTTGAAAAAACTTAGCTAGACAAAAAGGCTGATGAACCTAAGTCTCACCAGCCTCCCTTTTAACAATATTATTTAACTGATTTACCCGCTTTGAAATCAGCTAGGATTTTTGCACGTTCTTTATCGCTTAAAGGAATCAAACCAGCTTTTTCTAATTTAGAACCTTTACCAGAAATTTTCTTGTTCAAGAAGAATTCTGCAAATTGTGGCAAGCCTTTGATTGATTTCAAGTGTTCGCCTTTCACGTAGAAGAATAATGGACGAGAAACAAGGTAGCTACCATCCAATACTGTTTTTTCTGAAGGTGTTACACCATTTACTGTTGCTACGCGTAATTTATCGCGGTTTGAGTCATAGAAACCTAAACCAAATACACCCACAGCGTTTGGAGAAGTTTTCAAGCGAGCCAATGTTTCAGTATAGTCGCCAGCAATCTCGATCACACGGCCATCTTTACGGAAAGTTGAACATGCTTTCTTCTGGTCATCTTTACTTAAGTTTTTGTAGTAATCAAATGCTTCACAGCCCGCATCAACCATTTTCTCTTGGAAAACTTCGCGTGTACCGTGGTTAGAAGCTGGGATCACTAAAGTGATCGCTTCATTTGGTAATGATTTATCAATTTGATTCCAGTTTGTATAAGGGTTTGGAACCAATTTACCATTTGAAGGTAATTGTGCAGATAATGCCATGAAGACATGAACTGGTTTTAATTTATACGCTGCTTTTTTAACATTTGAAGCGAATACAATACCGTCGTAACCCACTTTGATTTCTTGTACTTGGTTTACGCCAGATTTTTTACATGTATCCAATTCTGAATCTTTAATTTGACGTGAAGCATTTGCGATATCAATCGTGTTATCGCCAACACCTTGACAGAATTGTTTCAAACCACCACCAGTACCGCCTGAACCGACAACTGGTGCTTTAAATTGAGGGAAAGTGTTGCCAAACTCTTCAGCAACAATACTTGCAAACGGTAATACAGTAGATGAACCAGCAATTTGAATCGTATCACGAGCTGCATTTGCAGTCGTTGCTACAGTTGCCCCAGATACAGCTAATGCAATTGCGATGTGACGTGGATTTAAGCGCATTCTGTTTTCTCTCATTAATGCAATTTGATTTACAACTCTTTTCAAGTTAAGTGTTGTACTTTGGTTAACTGCATTTTGAGCAGATAATATGACAATTAAGTGACAACTTTATGACGCTTTTGTGATGGTCATTTTCCACCATCTATTTTTAGCATGTGATCCGTCATAAAATCGTATTCCAGCTTTCACATTTGCCATAAACAATGAGAAATAAAAACACAACCGCTTAATTTAATTAAAATTTTCTAGCATCAAAAAATCTCAATTAACAAAAAGCATCTTGGGTTAGAAAGTTAGTTTATATATGTTTTATGACAATTCTCTATAAAAAAGGACAGATACAATGCCAAATCCTGTCACAATTGAAACACAAATGATGATTCGCAAACCTGTTTCTAAGGTATTCGAAGCATTCATTGATCCTGAAATTACCTCAAAATTCTGGTTCAGCTCATCCACAGGCAAACTCGAACAAGGTCATACAGTGACTTGGACATGGGAGAAATACCAAGTTTCTACAAAAGTCATGGTGACAAAAATAATTTTAAATGAATTGATCCAGATCCAATGGGGTGAACCCAGCAGTACCGTGGACTTTAGATTTGAAAAAATAAATGAAACGCAAACCTATCTCAGAATCCAGAACTACAATATTGCCTTACAAGGCGATGAACTCATTGCTTTTATTATTGATAGTACTGGCGGTTTTACAACAGTATTGGATAGTTTAAAAGCTTATCTGGAACATGATCTTCAACTTAACCTTGTGCATGATAAGTTCCCGCCTTTCTGATGCTCTCTCATTATTGCTGGAAATAGGTCATGCATTGGCATGCACTATTTTCATAATGCAATGCTGAAGCATATTGATTGATCAGACCAAGAAAGATTGTGTAGGTACGATTCGCTTTTTATCCACTAGTGATTAGGCCTGCTTTTCGATTCGACGATCCACATATTCCATATAGCCACGCCCTTCAATCACGCGTTCTTTATAGACGCCCTCATAAAAATATCCCCCCACATAACCATCGCCTATCCCATAAAGCATAGGTGTATCCACTTCACCTTTTAAACGAATCTCAATCTGCCCTTCCATATTTTTTACAATCCATTGAAACTGATAAGGCAATTTGATGATGCGTCCATCTTCAGCCACAGCTAAACGGGACTGATAACTCAATACTTCAAATTCGGCTGTTAGTCTTAAATGGTCGCTCTCAAGATTTCTGAGAAAAGCCTTATTCACCACTTTTTGTCCATTAAAATGGGTTTCATTGAGTAAAAGCTGCGTATGTTTATCTAAAGAAATAATATGGTAGGTACTAAAATCCAGTGGAATCTTTTGATTTGAAAGATGAGAGGAAGAATTGAATGCCGTACAAAAGGAATATTCAAACGCGCATAAGCCTGAAATTTTTTGCATGTCTCCCAGATAATGACAATAGCCTTCATAATGAGACAATAAACTAAAGTGATCAAACATCGGCGTTTGAACAAACCATGAAACTTGATCTGCATTCTTTAACCGAATATCAAGCTTAAACTCAGACTGTCGTACCACGACATGATAATCTGGATACGCTCCTTCTATCGTGATGTCTTTGCCCACTTTAAAAAATGGATTACTGGCAAAGGACTGACTATTTTGTGGGGTCGAATAACTTTGGAAATGTCGGGCCATTTTTGCAGCCGTGCCGGCCACGATCATGGCATTGTCACCCAAATCGGTTTTTAAAAATGGATCAGACTCAACTGCTTCATTCCCCAATGAACTTATAATCGAAAGAAAAGTGAAAAAATGATGCGGTGCGGGTAAATCCGGAATAATAATTCCGTAACGGCTCCAGCCGCGCTGTTGAGCCCGATGTTTAGAGTCCAAAGCATATTCTTGAAATAAAGACTGTTTAGATGAGATAGCAGGTGTGTCCAGCACCTTATGTAAAGGCTTTATAAAACTCATTAATGCAGGCCATTGATTAAACATCTTATTGTTCTCTTTTTTAAGGTGATTTCCAATACGCTTGAAATCATCTTTATTCATTTTTTATACCTGCCTATAAAATACCTAGATTTGTTGGCAAACTTTTATTGAGAAAAATCTAATTTTTAGACAAAACATGACATTTTTAAATGGCACTCTCACAGCCTGTTCCACCACGGACAAAAAAAGGAGCTCAAATTTGAACTCCTTTTTTCAACTGTCAGACCAGTTCAGATTCAAACATTCGGCTGAGCTTCTGTCGATATCACTTCTTTTTTCTTATATTTGAACACATACACCACCGCCAAAATAGCAAGCCAGATTGGAACAAGCACCACTGCTGGTCGCATATCAGGGGTTAAGCTCATGATCAGTAAAATACCGAAGATAAAACCGATGGTGAGATAATTACTCCAAGGACTAAAAATGCTTTTAAACTTGGTTATATGTTGCTGCTGTTGCATGGCTTTTCTAAATTTAAGATGCGTCCATGAAATCATTAACCAGTTCACCACCAAAGCGGCCACTACCAGCATCATTAAAAACTGGAACGCTTTGCCCGGCATCAAGTAATTCACCACCACACAAAGTGCTGTCACGGAAGCAGAAACAATAGCTGCTGCCATTGGAATCCCACGACGATTGACCTTTTGCAGGATTTTAGGTGCATTTCCCTGCATTGCCAGACCATGTAGCATACGGCTATTACAATAAATACAGCTGTTATAAACTGAAATCGCCGCAATCAGCACCACAAAGTTCAAAACATTTGCGACACCATGACTATCCAAGGACTGGAAAATGAGCACAAAAGGACTACCACCTTCCGCCAACTGATTCCACGGAAATAAACACAGCAATACCCCGATCGCACCGATATAGAAAATCAGGATACGATAAACAATCTGGTTCACCGCTTTAGGAATGGTTTTATCTGGATTTTTGGTCTCAGCCGCAGTAATACCAATCAGCTCTAGGCCACCAAAAGCAAACATGATTACCGCCATCGCCATAATAAAACCATGCATGCCGTTTGGAAAAAAGCCACCAAATTGCCATAAGTTTGCAACACTCGCTTGCGGGCCTGCACTGCCAGAGATCAATAAATAGAGTCCAAAACCAATCATGCTCAGGATGGCAAAAATCTTGATACAGGAGAATACGAACTCAGATTCTCCAAAGAAGCGGACATTGACCAGATTGATTCCGTTAATCAGGAGAAAAAAGAATAAAGCCGTGATCCATGTGGGTAGCTCGGGCCACCAAAACTGGACAAAGGTACCAATCGCACTCAGTTCGGCCATACTGACCAGCACATAAAGCACCCAGTAATTCCAGCCAGACATAAAGCCAGCCATTGGGCCCCAGTATTTATTGGCAAAATAACTAAAGGAACCGCTCACGGGTTCCTCGACCACCATTTCACCTAAATGGCGCATAATTAAAAAAGCAATGACACCTGCCAATGCATATCCAAGTAGAACCGAAGGTCCCGCCAATTTAATGGTTTGCGAGATACCTAAAAACAATCCTGTGCCTACCGCACCGCCTAATGCAATCAGCTGAATATGCCGATTGGATAGACCTTGTTTTAACTCATGTTTATTGTCTACATCCATCACTTAACTCCAATGTGTGTGTCACATCCTGTACACCTTTATGCAGCGTTAGATCCGAAGCCAATCATTTAGCTTCGAATCTCATTCGCTTTCTTATCAATTTATAAATTTGAAGACTTTCCTGTCTTCTAAATGAACTAGAACGAAATCACTTTTTGATAGGGTATTGATTGAGAACGCTGCTTGAGAATTTCATAGCCACGATCCCCATAGTCAAAGCGTGCAATCACCGAAGCAAACTTCTTCAGACTCAATGGCGCATCCATTGCGGGAAGCTTTAATTCGATAAAAGTCAGACCATCAAACTGATGCATCGTATCCAAGGTCTGCTTAAGTTGGCCGGCTGTTTCAACCACACAGCTCTTATATTGATGTTTGCCATTAAAGACACCAGGAATTTCGGTATAGTGCCAGTTTTGAATATCGTTATAGGCTGCATTTTCCCCCATGATCAAACGTTCGATGGTATAGCCACCATTATTCAATAAGAAGATAATGGGTTTAAGCCCATGACGGATAATGGTGGAAAGCTCCTGTACGGTTAACTGGAACGAACCATCACCAATAAACAGAATCTGACGACGTTCTGGTGCAGCCAATAAACTGCCGAGTAAAGCTGGTAAGGTATAACCGATCGAACCCCAAAGTGGCTGGGCAATATATTTAGCTGTTGCAGGTAGCTTTAAGCCTGCCAAAGCTGAGTTCGAAGTACCCACCTCTCCGATAATGACATCATCTTCTTTAAGAAAATCAGCGACCGCATTCCAGAGAATGTCTTGACTGAGCTTTTGCTGTTCTGGAACATCGATGACTTGGGGTTGTTGTTTTTCTAAAATAGGTTTGATGAGTTTGCGTGGCGCAACTTTCTTGTTGAGTTCAACCAAAAGTTGTCCAATCTCAATGCCTGGATAATCCTGACCGAAAATCGTCAAGGCATAGGGTTTGATTTCAATATAATTTTCGGTGGCGATCTGATGGGTAAATACGCCCGTGCCCACATCAGAAAAACGTACCCCAACACCAATCAGGCAGTCGGATTGCTCAATGGTACTACGAACATTCGGCTGGCTTGCGCCACCAACATACGTCCCCACATAACGTGGTGAACCTTCGTCCATAATATTTTTCGCGGTGAGCATGCTGGCAAAAGGAATCGAACATTTCTGCGATAAATCATTCAGCAATGAGGTTACCCCAAATACTGACGCTTCATTATCAATTAACAATGCTGGATTTTTAGCAGAACCTATCACTTCACACAGCTTCGCCACAGCACTTTGTAGCAGCTCTGGCTCGACCGCAGGATAAGACAAATCCAACGGGCGATCTGTCACTTCAATTTTGACATGGGTAATATCTGAAGGCAGCTGGATATGAACTGGACGACGATCAAGAAAACACTGACGTAACACACGATCAATTTCAAATGCAGCATTGGCAGGCGTTAAGCGCGTCTGTGCCACAGTGAACTCTTTCATACAGTTCATGATATTGTCGTAATTACCATCCACCAGTGTGTGATGTACCAAAGTGCCCTTCTGAACCACATGTAACGGTGGAATACCCGAGATATGCACCACAGGTACATTTTCGGCATAAGCCCCTGCAATACCATTAATCGCACTTAGATCACCGACACCATAAGTAGTAGTCAAGGCTGCAAAACCGTTGATCCGTGCATAACCGTCTGCTGCATAAGCAGCGTTTAATTCATTACAATTGCCAATAAATTCGAGTTGTGAATCCGCTTCAACTTGTTCGAGATAGGAAAGGTTAAAATCACCAGGTACGCCAAAGAGGTGCAGGATACCCATTTGCTTAAGACGAAGATTTAAAAAGTCACCAATTTCTATGAACATCACTCTATATCCTTTGAGGCCATTTTTATTCCATAGAAAAATAATATTTCATCTACCTTTTAGATTTCGTGCATAATGAAAACGCATTTTAATAAAAATACAATATTTGTGTATCATAAAAGGATTTTATGCAATGGATAAGTTCGACTGGCAAATCATTCAGGCATTACAAAAGAATGGACGGCTCACCAATCAGGAAGTGGGAGATTTAATCGGTTTATCTGCTTCTCAGTGTTCCAGACGACGGCAGCTACTGGAACAAAAAGGCGTGATTCTAGGCTACGCTGCGCGCATTCACCAACAGGCTTTAGGTTTGGAGGTGACAGCGATGATCCATATTAATCTGCGCATCCATGAAGCCAAGTCACAACAAGCATTTCAGGATTTGATTGAGGCAGAAGACAATATTCAGGATGCCTTTTCAATTAGTGGCGATGCCGATTTTATTTTAAAAGTGGTGGCGGAAAATCTGGAACAGCTTTCCCAGTTTGTCACAGAGCGGCTGCTGTCTTATGGTTTTATTGGACATATTAAATCTTACATTGTGTTAAAAAAAATCAAGGAACAGAATCATTTTATGAGTAAAGCCAAAAGCCATAGCTATCACCCTGCGACTTAGGTCGAGCGATAGCGAGCATCAATAAAAACAAAAAGGCGGATATCGAATCCGCCTTAAAATTATAAAAAACTTAAACTTTATTGATATGCAGCGTTTGCCCAATGGTATTTTCCATTAACCCTTCCATACCAAATTCGGCACCGACACCAGACATTTTCCAACCACCAAAAGGTGCATGCGGTACAATTTCAGCATGGGTATTGATCCAGACTGTGCCGCATTCAAGCTGCGCTGCATAGAATTGTGCTGCTTTCAGATCACTCGACCAGATTGATCCACCCAATCCAAATTCACTCGCATTGGCACGCGCGATCGCATCATCAATGCTGGTATATTTTAGAATCGGCAACACTGGGCCAAATTGCTCTTCTTGTACGACGCGGCATGTTTCATCCAGTCCTGTAAGAATGGTCGGTGCAATAAAATAGCCCTGTTCAGGTAATGTTTGATCACCCGATAAAGCCTTCACGCCCTCGGCTATCGCATCAGCAATCAAAGCTTTAACTTTCTGATATTGCATCTGGTTTTGTACTGGTCCAAAGGTGGTTTCAGATGCCATGCCATCACCCACGATCTGCGCATTGGCAATATCAGCAAGTTTTTGTGATAAAGCATCATATTGGCTTTCATGTACATACAGACGTTTTAAGGCAGCACAGGTTTGCCCTGCATTTAAAAATGCGACATTAAAAATACGTTGAGCAATCTGGTCGAGATCTGAATCTGGTAATACGATACCCGCATCATTACCACCAAGCTCTAGCGTTAAATGTTTTAAGGTCTTTACTGCACCAGACATAATATGTTGGCCAGTTTTGGTTGAGCCAGTAAAAACAACCTTTTGTACATCTGGATGGGTTGATAGTGCTTCACCTATTTCGCCATCACCAACCACAATCGAGATAACACCTGCTGGCACTTCTTGTTGAATGATTTCACACAGCTTTAAAGTGGCTAAAGGTGTAAATTCAGATGGTTTATTGATGACCACATTACCTGCACGTAAAGCAGGCATAATATGCCAGACGGCAATCATCAGCGGCCAGTTCCACGGCGTGATTGAAGCAACCACCCCTAAAGGTTGATAGTGACGCTCAATACGTTTCTGCTCGCTATCTTCCAAGACATCCACGGGTAAATCCAGACTTGCGGTATAACGTGTCCAGCCAATCGCACCCTGCACTTCCATTTGTGCCAATGCCAATGGCTTACCTTGTTCCAATACCACCAATTCAGCCAAAGTTTCAGCGTGCTTTTCTATACCATCGGCAATTTTGTTGAGTATATTTTTACGTTCTTCATGCGGACAACGCTGCCAGCTTTTAAATGCCTGCTTTGCCGCAGCGATCGCTTGATTCACCTGAGCAACAGAAGCTTTGGCACAACTTGCTGCAACAGTACCTGTTGCAGGATTAATAATATCAAGTTCACCTTGTTCGCCTAAACAAGATTGACCATCAATAATAAGTTTAAATTCATTTTGCATATTCAATTGTTGCATGCCTTGTTCCTTCTGTTCATTGTAATCATGATTTTTGCCTTATCGAACCTACGCTATAGGCCGTAAGTACAAAATGGATGACATCTATCCATCAAAATATTGAGCATCTATCACTACAATATGGAATTTGTGCACCACAGTTTATGCATAATTATTTCTGATTCAGATTCAAAATGCACAGTTTGTGCATAACAGCTACATTTCTCTACTGAGTTATCATAAAAACTCATCGTATCGGCTATAGACATGATTCATGTGCAAACATGGGTTCAATGAATATCCCTCTATCATATCTATAACAGCCTATCTCCAACCCTAACTGCATAATTTAGGTTCAGATCCAGTGTTCTAAAAGTAGCAACACTTCATTCAATTAATTGAAATTTCTTAGAACGGCTGGCTTGGTTATATTCAATACAAATGAGCCAGAAGATAAGAAGATGAACAGCAAAGTGATCGCAAGCTTTAATCCTATAGATTTACCCGTGCATATGACTTTTTCAGAACATGATTGGCAATTGCTTGCTCAGCACTGGTACCCGATTGCACTTGCCCGTGATATTTCGGAACAACCAGCGGCAGCCATGTTGCTCGATATGCCATTGGTCATCTACAAAATGGGAGATGAACTCATTGTTGCAAAAGATGTTTGCCCACATCGTGGGGTGCCGCTGAGCCTTGGACATCATGACGGTCAAGGCATCGTCTGTCGCTATCACGGATTACGCTTTGGGCATGAAGGTAAATGCAACCGTATTCCAGCGCATCCCCAGCATAAAATTTCTGATCGCTTCCATTTAAAAACATATGCTGCCACTGAAAAGTATGGACTGATCTGGTGTTGCTTAGCAGTTGGTCCTGATGATAAACCTGTTATTCCTGACATGCCGTATTGGGATGATTCAGACTATCAGCAACTGGTATGTCCGTTTGTAGATCTGAATTGTTTTGCAGGTCGTCAGCTAGAAGGATTTATTGATGTCGCTCATTTTGCTTGGGTCCATCCTGATACTTTTGGTGACCCTGACGATGTTGAAGTGCCAGACTATAGCACCACAGAGACCAGTTATGGATTCAGTGCGGATTATATCAGCAGTGTCGGTCGCTATCCGATCGGAACAGAGCAACGTGGGCAAGACAATTTTAACTGGCTCCGACATTTTGAAATCAGCCTGCCTTTTACTGCAACGCTCACCATCCATTTCCCAAATCAAAGCAAACAGGTGATCATGAATGCCGCATCTCCCGTAAGCGCCAGACAAACTCGGCTATTTGCACCAATCTGCCGTAATTATGACAAAGACTTACCTGTTGAGGATGCCTATACCTTTAATTTGCAAATTTTTGAAGAAGATCGACTCATTGTCGAAACACAGAAACCTGAATATCTGCCACTGGATTTATCGATGGAAGCTCACTTTCCCGCAGATCGTAGCTCAAGCATGTATCGCCGACTTCTAAGAAAAATGGGATTCAATCCAATTTTTGCAGCCTAATCTATGCTTAAATTTAATTTTAATCCGAAATAAAAAAGAGGCCCTAAATGGACCTCTTTTTTATTTCGATGTATCTGCCAGACTGAAATTAATCAATCGCTGGAACATAAGTTCCCGCAGCAATTGCATCTTTAATACGATCAGCTTCTGCAAGCACAAGTGCCAGCAAGTTCTGAACGTTTTCAAGCGTTGCAACCGGACTTAAAGTGGTCATTTTCAATGATTGAACATTACCAACTTTAGTCACACCAATATTCGCTTCACCACGTGCAAACAGTTCATCTGCAACGTTCTGGTTCAAGCTATCGATGAATTCAGCAGGATAACCTTCTGGTACTACACGGAACAGAACTGAAGCAAATTGTGGTTCAACCAGCAATTCCAGACCTGCTGTTGCTTTAATATAATCAGCAACTTCACGTGTTAATTTCACACCATGATCGATCATTGAACCATAAAGCTCTTCGCCTAATGCTTCAACGGTCATCCATAATTTCAATGCATCAAAACGACGAGTCGTTTGCAATGATTTAGATACAAGGTTAGGTACACCATGCTCTTCATCATAAGCAGAGTTAAGATATTCTGCTTCATAATGCATAAAGCGATAGTTTGCTTCGTCTTTCAACAAGAAAGCGCCACAGCTAATGCTTTGGAAATAATGCTTATGGAAATCAAGCGTGATTGAGTCTGATAATTCAATACCATCTAGCATTGCACGATGGTCATTTGAAAGAATCAATGCACCACCCCAAGCTGCATCAATGTGCATCCATGAACCATACTTCGTGGTAATTTCACGGATTTTCTTGAGTGGATCAATCGCACCAGCATCTGTCGTACCCGCAGTTGCAACAACACACGCGACGATTTTGCCTTCAGCTTGAAGATGCGCCATGGTTTTTTCCAGTGCATCGACATCCATTTGTGCATTTTCATTCACAGGCACAGTCACAACAGACTGGAAGCCCATGCCCATCATCGCCATGTTCTTTTGCACAGAGAAGTGTGCATTTTCAGAACAAATGACTTTGACGTTTTTCATTGCATCTGCCGGGATCCCGTCACGCTGAACAGACCATGGCTTGCCATTTTCGTCTTTCCAGTTTTTCGAGATGCACCAGTCACGTGCAAGTAATACGCCCATCAGGTTTGATTGCGTACCACCAGAAGTGAACACACCCGCCTGACCTGCACCATAACCAACTTTTTGACGAAGCCAGTCAATCAACTGTACTTCCATCAAAGAACCCGCTGGGCTTTGATCCCATGAGTCCATTGATTGATTGGTTGCATTGATCAACACTTCCGCAATCTGGCTCATCACCATGGTTGGGCAGTGTAAATGTGCAAGTGAATGTGGGTGATGTACTTTCAAGCTTTTGTTGAGAAAAAGCTCAACCATACGTTGTAATGACTGCTGTACACCCAAGCCTTCTTTTGAAGGAGCAAAAGAGATTGCTTCGCGCAAATCCTTGATGCTGCCACCCGTGTACATTTTGTCATTTTGCAACCATGCTGAAACGGCATTTACCGCCTCGCCCATTGCTGACTGATAGTCAGCAATAGATTGAGCATCATTGCAGAGTAACGCTTTACGATGTTCTGCAAAATCAACCATGAATTAGCCTCGTACTGCTTTTAATGCTTCAGCAATCGCTTTCTTGAAGCGAGCGATCACTTCAACACATTCGTCTTGGTTGATGATTAACGGGCAAAGTAAACGGATAACTGTACCGTTACGACCGCCTTTCTCAAGCAATAATTTATTGTTGAAACATGCGGCTTGAATCGCTGCTGCCAACTGAGCATCTGCAGGGTGAGAACCCATATGATCAGCAGGCTTACGCTCATCAATGATCTCGATACCAATCATCAAGCCACGACCGCGCACATTACCGATACATGGGAATTCTTGCACAAGTTTTTTCAACTCAGCTTGTAAGAAATCACCACGCTCTTGCGCATTCTGAGCAAGGTTTTGTTCTTTGATCACTTGAAGTGATGCCAAACCTGTACCCATTGCAAGTTGGTTACCGCGGAATGTACCTGAGTGTGTACCTGGCTGCCATGCATCAAACTTACGTTTAATACCTAATACTGCAAGTGGTAAGCTACCACCGACCGCTTTAGACATCACCACAACATCAGGCTCGATTCCTGCATGTTCAAAAGCAAACATTTTGCCTGAACGTGCGAAACCAGCTTGAACTTCGTCCAAAATTAAAACGATGTTGTGCTTTTCAGTCACTTCACGGATTTTTTGCAACCATTTTACAGGTGCAGTCACAACACCGCCTTCACCCTGAATCGCTTCAAGAATGACAGCAGCAGGCTTGGTTACACCGCTTTCAACATCTTCAATGAAGTTTTCAAAGTAGTATGTCAAAGCATCAACACCCGCTTCACCACCTAAACCAAGTGGGCAACGATATTCATGTGGGTATGGCATAAACTGAACACCTGGCATTAAGCCATTCACAGCATTCTTTGCAGACAGGTTACCTGTCATTGCAAGCGCGCCGTGCGTCATACCATGGTAGCCACCAGAGAAACTAATCACTGAGCTACGACCCGTATAGGTTTTTGCTAATTTAATTGCTGCTTCTGTACCATCTGCACCTGTTGGGCCACAGAATTGTAAGCAATACTCTTCTTTACCGCCTGGCAAATAAGCCAGAAGCGCTTCAGTAAACGCATCTTTTAAAGGAGTCGTTAAGTCTAAAGTATGCAATGGCAAACCACTTGCCAATGTGTCTTGAATACTTTGAATCACCGCAGGATGATTATGGCCTAAAGCCAATGTTCCTGCCCCAGCTAAACAATCAAGGTACTCTGTACCTTCAACATCAGTAACCCAGCAGCCTTGTGCTTTCGCTATCGCTAACGGTAATTTACGTGGATAACTACGAACATTTGATTCCATCTGACTTTGGCGAGTCAGATAATATTCGTTGGTTGCATTAGCGGCAGGATTTACGGAAGTAACGCTCATATCGAATTACCATCTCTGATATGGGTGAAAGAAATAAGTCTGGTGACTTGCGGTCGTTTGACTCGGTGCTTTTTAGAATCTAGTGTAGACACTTGTTTATATCTTTCAACTAGGAGCGAGATGATACCTAATTTTGCAAGAAAATAAACACTTTTTATGCCTGACATTCATCTAATCTTATTGAAAAAATGTATCATTCCAATAACTATGATGAATTATGATCATACTATGTGACAAGCGGAAGAAAGTAAGCTTTTTTAAATCCCCCTTCCATTTTTAGATAAATGGTCAAATCAATCGATCTAATTAATTAATTTTTAAAGTTTTTCATTTTATTTTCCTGTTGCAAAACACTGCTAATCCCTTACAAAGTCACCACAAAATATGCAGAAGTTCACCATCAGTTCTTTTTAATATCAAATCTGTAAAAAATAAATTTTCAACATCAAATTCTAAGGAAAATTTTATGCGTACTTTAGCACTTGCTACATTGATGATCGGAGCTGCACTCAGCCCAACTCTTTTTGCTCATGAGACAGAGAATTTGAACTATAACATTGTAAATATTCAGGCAGATGCCTCACGTCAGGTCGCAAATGATGAAATGCGCGCCGTACTCTTTATTGAAAAAAGCAACAAACAACCTGCTGAACTATCAAACCAGATCAATCAATTAATGAATCAGGCGCAAGCAATTGCACGTAAATATAATCAGGTCAAGGTCGAAACAGGTACACAAAGCACCTACCCTGTTTATGACAATGACAGTAATAAACTGAAAGAATGGCGTGCCCGTGCCGAGATCCAACTTGAAAGTAAAGACTTCAAGGCAGCAAGTCAGCTGATCAGTGAGTTACAGCAAAGCTTCCAGACGCAGTCGATCAACTTTACCGTGTCGGACGAACAACGTAAAAAAGTTGAAAATGAGCTGATGATTGAAGCTTCGAAAAACTTCCAGCAACGTGCTCAAGCTATTACCCAAGCATGGAATAAAGGTCAATATAATCTGGTGAGCTTGAATCTCAATACCAGTAATTATTTCCCGCAACCGATGATGCGTGGCGGTGGTATGGCTAAGTTTGCAATGGCTGAAGCTGCACCTGCACAGGATATGGCTGCTGGTGAATCAAAAATTACCGTCAGCGCCAACGGTTCGATCCAGTTTAAATAATCTGTCTTTTCAGTAAAAACCGTGTTCAAGCACGGTTTTTTGTTGTTTGAAATAGCCAAAAATACCTTTAGCAAAAAAACAATAAACTTAACTCATCTCATAGTTATAAGTGATAATCGTTCTTATTTTATTTCTTTAAATAAGCGATTAAGATTCGGGGAAATTTACAGCATTTGCTCATCTTATGAAACCTGTCACCAATTCTGCTGCATCTAAGAAATTTCAGCCCTCAACCCTGAGCCTCGCCATTGCAATTCTATGTAGTGGAATTTCTCATACAACATTTGCCAATGAAGAATCCTCTGTTGAAACTCAAACACTTGCAACGATTTCTGTTAAAGCCCAAGGCAACTGGCTGGAAAATGCCAATGCAGAAAAGGTACAGCAACATGCAGGCGCACGCAGCATTATTGATCGTAAACGCTTGGATGAAATCGCAACCACTTCGATTCGTGATGCATTAAAACAAATTCCAGGAGTTCAAGTTCAGGACAGCAATGGTACAGGCGGCAGTGATGTTTCTTTAAATATTGGTGTGCGCGGCCTCACCTCTCGTTTATCGCCTCGCTCCACTGTGCTTATGGATGGTGTCCCGCTTTCTTTTGCACCTTATGGTCAACCACAATTATCTTTAGCCCCTGTGTCTATGGGCAATATTGAATCTGTAGATGTGGTTCGCGGCGCGGGTTCTGTTCGTTTTGGGCCACAAAACGTGGGTGGAATCATTAACTTCACAACACGTGCCATTCCACAAGAGTTTTCGGGCTCAGTTGGCTTAACCACAGAGTTTGCAACAGGAACAGATCAACTCAAATATACGCCTAATTTATTTATTGGTGGTACTTTAGATAATGGCTTAGGTTTGGCCTTACTCTATTCGGGTACCAAAGGTGATGGCTACCGTGAAGCCAATAATAAAATTGATATCGATGATGTCATGTTAAAAACTGCCTACCAATGGACCGATCAGGATGCAATTGCTGTCAATCTTCATCATTATGAAGGCCGTGGCGAAATGCCAGAAGGCTTAACTACAGCACAATTTGCCGACAATCCTTATCAATCGAATCAAAACCGTAATTATTTCGCCGGTCGTCGCTCTGATATTTCTGTCAAATATAGCCATAAAGATGAACTCAATAACTTTGAAGTATTGGGCTATTACGTCGACTCTTTCCGTACCAGTGACTTAGAATCTATTGCAGATAATGGCACAAGTCGTATTAGCAACTCCCCTCGTGACTATAAATATTTTGGGATTGAACCACGCTATTCACGTGCCTATAGCTGGGGCAGCATGGATAACGAAGTCACTGTTGGCTATCGTTATTTACAAGAAGAAAGCTCTGAGTTTTCAGGACGTACAGATTCATACAATACCATTACAGGTACTCCAGGCGAACGTATTGCTAATACCACCAGTGAAGGTGGCACCAAAGCACATGCAGTATATATTGACAACCGTTTTGGTATGGGCAATTGGATCATTACACCAGGTGTTCGTTTCGAGTCAATTGATACGCATAATGATTTCACTGCCTATCAAAAAGGCGTTGCAATCAATACTGTACATCCAAAAATCAGATCAGATGAATTTTTACCAAGTTTATCGGTACTTTATAAAGCCAACGAAAACTGGAATATTTTTGCCAATGCCAGCGTTTCGTTTGGCCCGCAACAATATAACCAGTTAGTAACCGTCGACAAGAAGACCAATATTGCTTCTACTACTCTTGATGGATTACATCCAGAAAAATCCAAAAACTATGAAATCGGCACCAAGTACCTAGGCAATGGACTAAGTGCTGAATTGACTGTCTTCTATTTAGATTTCGATAAAGAATTGATGTTAGAGCGACCTGATCATATCGGGACAGGCATCTGGACAGATTTGGGTGCGACCAGTCATAAAGGCGTTGAGACTGGGATCAGCTATGATTTCGGACAGCTTGCAGATGTACTGGAAGGTTTAAAAGTCTATGGTAACTATACCTTTACCAAAGCAACCTCCGAAGCAGGAAAATTTGAAGGTAAAGATCTTCCCTACTACTCACGCCATGTAAGCAATTTAGGTATGGCTTATCAAATAGACAACTGGTCGGTCAATGCCGATATGTTTGCTCAATCGAAACAACATGCCCCTGGTTCAGGTGATATTTATCAGATTGAAGAGACCGCAGATGGTCGTACAGGCGATATTCCGGGTTATTCAACCTTTGCGGTACGCGCGGGTTATGATTTTAGTAATCAGCTTAAAGGCTTAAAAGTTGCAGGCGGTATAAAGAACGTGTTTGATAAGCAATATTATACCCGTTCATCAGATTCAACGGGCGGTAAATATGTGGGTCAACCACGAACCATTTTCTTGCAAACCTCTTATGATTTCTAAATAAAAGAAAGCCGAACTTTTGAGTTCGGCTTTTTATTTTCATATCTCATCGCAAAACTTTTTTAATCACAGCAACTTTTATCGATTCATTGCAAAATAATTTTCCAGTTCAACCAAATCGGGCAGCTCATCAAATGCCACTCGCATTTCAGATGATTTTGCCCAGCTGACTGCCGAATTCGTACAAAAATTTAACTCAAGTTCAGGTGTAAATTCTTCGAGAATGAGCCCCAAAGGAATCCACATAATTTTTGGATTAATAGCCAGTGTATTCGGTACTGGTGAACCACACTGTTTGCAAAAAGAACTGATAAATCCAGTATCCTTGATATAGGTTTGAATGAATGGTTCGCCTTGCAGCCATTGAAATGATTGCGCTTGGACAAAAGTGGATGCATTGGATGCAGCCCCACTCTGCTTACGACAAAGACTACAATAACAACGATACATCATTTTGATATTTGTCACAGAAAACCGAAAGCTCACTGCCCCACACAGACAAGCCCCTGTAAATTGTATCTTCTGATGGTTTGCTCTCATCAATGATAATCCTGATTGTTGTTATCTGATTGAGCTTGACTCAAATGTTGTAATGAATCCCAAGCTGCTTGAGCCAACGTCTCACGATACACTTTGGGATTAGTTACGACTTTTCCAGAGAGCCAAGCGCGGCAATAACTTTCAGTTGCACCAATCACCAAAGACATCATTAGCTCTGTTGGCACTGATTTTAATAAACTGGCATCAGCATAGTTAGAAATATAGCCAATGATGTTTTGATTTCTGAGTTTATTTTTGTCATTTAAGACTTGTCGATATTCACCCTGCCGTACACTCAGATGGGCCAGCAAAAGAAATTGTGCAAACTTGGGCTGATCAGAGACCCAGTCGGTATAACTATAAATCAGCGCATAGAGTAGTCCTTTGAGTGATTTTGCTTCTTTTAAGTATTGGTCACGCAATAGTGCTTGATCATCCAACGCAGCAAACACCAGTGCTGCAATCACCCCTTCTTTATTCTTAAAATGATGATAAATCGCCCCCACGCTACTGTCAGATTTGTCACGAATCATTTCAATACTGGTGCTGTCCAAACCATATTCAAGAAAGCACGACAAAGCATCCTGCAAAATCTGTCGTTTTAATAAAGACCTGCGTTGTGGATATAAACGTTCTAATAATTGCTGAGCTGCCTGCATGCTTTCATCAAAATAACCAATAATCGGAACTATTGTGTATGACTTGACCATAGCTTGTAAACAGAATTATATTCTGTTTAAGAATTTAATTCTGTATTAGGATATTTAAAATGGCAAGCACCTTAGATTTATGGAATAAAGTATCGGTCTTACCTGCTGGTAAATGGACATTCACCCGAATGTTGTGCCTTAAAGCACCGTATTTCAGCAGTATCTCTCCCTTATTTGAGGAGCTAAAACCCAATTCCTGCAAAATTAGTATCAAGAAAAAACGGAACGTGTTGAATCATATTGGTACGGTACATGCGATCGCGATGTGTAATATGGCAGAACTTGCGGGTGGGACCATGACTGAAGTGACAGTACCCACAACCCATCGCTGGATTCCCAAAGACATGACGGTTAAATATTTAAAGAAGGCTGAAACCGATCTGATTGCGATTGCTAGCCCTGTTTATGAGCATTACGATTGGGACAAAGCTGGTGAATACTTGGTCAATGTTGATGTATTGGATCAACTCAATGAAAAAGTTTTCCACGCCACCATTACCATGTGGATTTCAAAAAAGAAGAAATAAAATAACAAAGCCCTGACATTGATCAGGGCTTTGTTTTAACTGAACAGTTTACTTTTTAAATGGCAGTGCATATTTAAAAATACGTCCGACCACTTCACCAAACTGTTTCACAAAGCTGGCATTGTTATAATTCAAACCATACTTTTCACAGACTGCCTGTACTTTAGGTGCAACCTGACGGTAGCGGCGTGCAGGAATATCTGGGAATAAATGATGCTCAATCTGATGGCTCAAATGTCCCGTTAAAATATGAAAGGCTTCTGAACCCGTCAGGTTTGATGAACCGCGAATCTGGCGCATATACCAATGTCCACGACTTTCATCCTGCAACACAGCTTTAGGGAACACTTCGACATCTTTGGTAAAATGACCACAGAAAATAATACTGAAGGTCCAGACATTACGGATTCCATTTGCCACCAGATTGCCTGTAAATACAGGAATCGCAGAAGGCCCAGCAATCAAAGGAAAGAACACATAGTCCTTAAACATTTGCTTGAGGATTTTCTTCTGTGCAGGCTGCCATTCACGCTTAAATTGCGCGATGGTTTTACGCTTATACAATACTTTGCCCAACTCCAGATTCTGGATCGCTACGCCCCACTGGAACAATAAGCTAAATGGCACGATATACATCGGTTGAATCAAGGTGAATTTAGACCAGCGTTGTTCTGGAAATAAACGGAATACCCCGTAGCCCACATCATCATCCATACCTTTAATATTGGTATAAGTATGGTGTTTGTAGTTATGTGTTTGGCGCCAGTTATCAGAAGTACCAACGGTATCCCACTCATAGGTTTGACCATTGAATTTTGGATCATTCATCCAGTCATATTGACCGTGCATGACATTATGACCCAGTTCCATATTTTCCATGATCTTGGCAAAGCCGAGTAAGCCTGTACCCACTAACCATGCTGGCGGAAACCAGCCCAGAAATAAGCAGGCACGACCTAGCATGCTGCTATAACGAATCGTGGAATAGACACGGCGGATGTATTTCGCATCTTTCTCGCCAATATCGTCCAGTACCTCTTGTTTAATTTGATCGAGTTCACGAGCAAACGCATCTAACTCGGCAGCAGTGAGATCACGATTTTTAGGATTTTTGAAAAATTCAATTTTAACAGGCATGTTCATAATCAATTTCTCTCTTATAGATCAATCACAAGATCAGACTGGGCTGAATTGACACAAATTTTTAACAACTGAGCAGGTTCATTATTGGCCACGCCATTCAATAGGTTTTTGGTCGCACCTTGCGCCTTGTTGCAGGCACATTTATTACAGATTCCCATCCGGCAACCGTGATTCGGTTTAATGCCTTGATGCTCCAGACTGGAAAGAATCGACTGGCCTTTCGGAATCGCAATCGTCTTATTGGATTGCGTCAAGGTCACATTAATAAAACCCGTCTCAGTGCTATCTTCCACAAACTGGCTCAAACTAAAGGCTTCTGTTTGCAGTGCTGCGGCATCTTTAAATAGGCTTTCTGCCGATGCTGCAAAACCTGATGGCCCGCATGCATAAACCGTGGTATCGCTTAACGTAGTGAATTGATCCACATGGCTTTGATTTAAACGCTGATCTTGTTCTTGGGTATAAAAAATCTGATAACTAAAATTAGAGAAGTTTTCTGATACTTCTTTGAGATATTCAACATAGGCTGCATCTGCCTGAGTCTTGACCCAATACATCAATTGAACTGTATGTGTATTCAATTGTTTAGACTGGCACAAGGCTTCAATCAGACTCAGCATCGGCGTAATGCCACTACCAGCTGCCAACAATAATAAATGAGGCGTCTCAATGGTTTGTTGCATCTCACCATAAGGTTGTCCCAAACGGAGGACATGACCGGTTTGACTGTGCTCAACCAACCACGAACTTACTAGACCTTGATCCACTTTTTTAACAGTTAAACACAAGTGATCTGCATCGATCTGCATCAGGCTATAAGTACGCTCGTAATGACGACCTTCAATCTCAACTGTTACAGGATGGTGCTGCCCTGCCACACCTCGTACCACATGACGGTTGCACTGTAAAATAAGGCTGACTGTATCCTTTGCCACATTTTGTTTTTTTACGATTTTGGCAAGTGGCTGATTGATTGACCACAAGGGATTGATTTTCTGTAACCAAAAATTGGCGTCATGGCTGTTCATTACACTTTGAGCCAACGAATTAAATAGAGAATTTCTCTTTTCAATTGCTTGCATGAGCAGTTTTACTCTGGTTGTTTGCCAATTATTATACATGTGTATATATATTTGTATATACACTCGTATAAGAATTTACATTTCACAAGTACAACGACAATCGCTATAATCCCGAGTAGCTTACTTATATATTGAAAATAATGGTTCATTCTTCTTTTTTACCGCTCGGCCATGACACCGTAAACGAACAAGATGTCATTCCCATGAAATCTCCTGTACGTTCGGTGGGTAGGAAAGCAACGATTACAAAAGAAGAGTTGTTTCAAGCCACACTGAATCTGATCGGCCCGCAAAAAAGTATCGCCTCTCTCAGTTTACGTGAAATTGCACGTGAAGCTGGCATTGCACCAAACAGCTTTTATCGTCATTTCAAAGATATTGATGAACTAGCGATTGCATTGATTGATCAATCTGGTCTGGTACTTCGTCGCATTATTCGCGAAGCACGGTTACAGGCTTCTAAGCAGCAAAGTATTATCCGTAGTTCGGTTGAAGTGTTTATTCAACAACTGAATACCGACGAAGGCAATCTGAGTCTGTTATTGCGCGAAGGCTATACGGGTTCAACATCATATAAAGCTGCGGTTGATCGCCAGCTCAATTTCTTCCAGCAAGAGCTGCAAGAAGACCTGATCCGTTTAGAACGCTTAAATAACAGCAAAATCAGTCATGCTGATCTGGCTGCCAAAGCCATTACCCAACTGGTATTTAACATGGGTGCGAAAGTGATTGATCTACCTGTGGAGCAACGTACCGAAGTTGCGGAACAGACTATGGTGATGATCCGTATGATTTTAGAAGGCGCTCGTCATATTCATGAAACGGAAATTGATTAATTCTTTGCATCGCAATACGATAGATCTCAGCAAAATTATATTTTGTCTCTTAGCATAACAACTTAAATCAGGCATATAGATCATGAATCTACTGAATGACCGTCAAAGCATCATCGCCAGTTTTATCCTGATGTCTTTATTTTTAATGATGGTCATTCCCCTGCATTTACTACCAAGTTTCTTTGCCGGATTTCTGGTTTTTGAAATTATTAACAGTTTAAGTTCAATTGTTGAAAAACATATTGATGGTCAACGTGCCCGTATTTTCATCAGTATTATTTTAGGGATATTGGCAACCGTGCTGATCGGCTTCTTTATTACCAGCCTGATCAGCTTTGTGATTTATGACCTTAAAGGTACAGGGCTAAATTCTTTCAATATTAAAATCGACCAGACCCTGATCAAGTTTCAGGCAGAGATGAGTCATTATTTGCCGGGCTATCTGCCGCATAGTGTTGCCGATATCAAAAATCAGATCTTGTCCTTTATCAAGAATAATATTTCCATTGTTAAAAATACCGGCACCGATATTCTGCATAATCTGGCCACAATGGTGATCGGCCTGATTGTGGGTATTCTGGTATCGATCCAGAATTTCAAACAACATGCCCCGCAACCTGCATTTAAGGCAGCAATTCTGCATCGTATCCAGAAGCTTTCGGTTTCTTTTAAAAACGTTGTCTTTGCTCAGGTCAAGATTTCACTGATTAATACCGTGTTATTCATGATCTTTGTGTTTATTGTTCTGCCTCTATTCAATATCCACTTACCTTTTGCCAAAACCCTGACCATTCTGACCTTTATTTTTGGTCTACTCCCGATCATTGGTAACCTGATTTCAAATACCCTGATCATTATGGCCGGCTTAACCATTTCCTTGTCTGTGGCAGCGATTGCACTGGCCTATCTGGTGATTATTCACAAGCTTGAATATTTTATTAATGCCAAAATTATTGGTACCAAAATCAATGCCAGTGCATGGGAAGTATTATTGGCGATGCTGATTTTTGAAGCTATTTTTGGGCTGAGCGGTTTGATTGTTGCACCTATTTTCTATGCCTATATCAAACTCGAATGCAAAGACGCAGGCCTGATCTAAGTCTTTTTTACAAGTGAATACGCAGCGTAACAGATTGAATCATCATTTAATCTGAATCAAAACCTGCGTTTCTAAAAATAAAATTGATGATAACTAAACTTACAAAAGATTAGAAAACGAAAACACTCACTGCCCTATTCACGGCGTAAGCTAGAGATGAATTAGGCGGTTTTTTATTCACTACATTTCATCACATTATAATTGAATGAGGTAACTATGAGTTCTTCAGCAGCTAAAGCTTTAAAAGTATATACACGTAATAATTTAGATGATGCGATCAAAGAATCTACCGTAAAAATTTTAAATCAAATTCTTGCCAATCTTATTGATCTTTCGTTACTGACGAAACAGGCGCATTGGAACATGCGGGGTAGCAACTTTATTGCGGTGCATGAAATGTTAGACATGTTCCGTACATCGCTGATCACACACTTGGACAATGTAGCTGAACGTGCCGTACAGATTGGTGGAACAGCATTGGGAACAACGCAATCTGTTGGCGAAAGTTCGCATCTTAAGCCTTATCCAGTGGCGATCCATGCGGTACAAGATCACTTAAAAGAACTGGCAGATCGTTATGGGGTGGTTGCCAACCATCTGCGTGATACCATTGATGAAATTCAGGATCCGATTTCAGAAGATATTCTGCATGCTGCACTCGAAGATCTGGATCAATATTTATGGTTTTTGGAAGCCAATATTGATCAAAAATAATCAAAAGTAGGCCATAAAAAAGAGGACGTTTTGTCCTCTTTTTTTATTTCTATCTCAATTATGGTTTAACCACAACCAAGACCTGAATCGCTTCTGGAGTTACAGAAAGACCATCTAACAGGCCTAAACCTTCTTTCTGGAATTTTTGTAATCGCTCAATTTCATCTTCACGAATACTTGGGTTAAATTGCTTGAGATAAGTTAAACGGTCAATTTCATATTGCCATTTACCGCTGTAATGCTCTTTGGCTTGTTGCATCAACTCTGGTAATGATTCTTTAGCAATATCCAGCGCCTGTGCATAACGTGATTCAATTACTTCACGGCGTGCTTTCACCACCTGACGGCAGCTATTACCGTCTAAATGATGCAAGTATGGACGTAAAATACTTGGATCAATCTTGGCAGACAAGTCCTGACCATTTTCGCTGAGCAATACACGAATCAGTTGTTTCGGTAAGCTTGATGGTAGATTCAATGCTTTTGGCGCCACCACATCGACCTTAAACCAGACTTCTAATAACACTGAACCTTGTTTCAGGGCATTCGATTTGAGTAAAGCAACATTGGTACTACCAAATGATTGCGTGCGGATCATCTCCATCACACTTTCAATAAATGGATGTTCCAGCGTCAGGTACTGTGCATCTTCACGGATTTGTGCCTGATCACGATAGAAGGTTGCTGTCATACCCTCTTCGTCTAGCGTCAAACCTTGAACCTGCATCTGATCCGTCGGCTTGATAATCACCGTACCGTTACTTTGCTCATCAAAATCGATATTGGTTGATGACATGAAACGCTTCACAAACATTGGCAAAGTGGTATTGTCATCATAATCTTCAAGTGCTTGAACAATGCCCTGTGCAACCACTGGACGGCATGAATTGTACTCAAGCAAACGGTCACGGCCCGCCTGTAATTCAGCTTCCAATGCTTGACGTTGTACATTCACTTCTTCAAGTAAATCTTCAAAGGTCTGGCCTTGATCTGCGAGTAAGCAATCTTTCAGCTCAACAATAAAGTTCTCTTGTAGCGTTTGCGCCGTTGGAGAAATATTGCTGAAAATATTGAGTGCTTCGTTGTACCAGCGGAACATACGCTCTTGCGCTGTCCCCATAAGATAAGGTACATGGATCTGGATACGATTTTCCTGACCAATACGATCCAGACGACCAATACGCTGTTCGAGTACGTCAGGGTTTGCTGGCAAATCAAATAAAATTAAATCACTGGCAAACTGGAAGTTACGTCCTTCTGAGCCGATCTCAGAACACAGCAGGATTTGTGCACCATAGCTGTCTTCTGCAAAGTATGCTGCCGCTTGGTCGCGCTCCAGCAAGCTCATGCCTTCATGGAACATCGCGGTACGAATACCTGCATGTAAACGTAACACATTTTCCAGCGCTTCGACGACAGGCCCACTACGTGCAATCAATAATACTTTTTTGTGTTTTAAGTCTTTACGCAAGACTTCCATCAACCAAGGCACACGTGGATCATTTTCCATCCATGCACCATCAAGCTGACCTTCTTCTGGCCACATCTGCTCGCGCATTTTGCCGTCCATTGACCAATCTTCTGGCGCTGTTAATGGCGCTGGCTGACAATCACGGCCCGGGAAGCCTTGAATCGCTTCACGAGTATTACGGAACAGGATACGACCTGTACCATGACGGTCCAATAATTCATGAATTGCACGCATACGCTGTTCAGGCTGATCATCAATTCGATGACCCAATAAGCCTTCCAGTGCAGTAAGATGATCTTCTGTTAAAGCCTCATCTGACATCAATACTTCTGCAATTTTCGCAGTTTGCTGATATTGCTCTTCTTCATCAAGGAAACGGTCAAGGCTGCTAAAACGTTGCGGATCAAGCAAACGTAAACGCGCAAAATGACTTTCTACACCAAGTTGCTCTGGGGTTGCAGTGAGCAACAACACACCGGCTGTCTGTTCTGCCAATTCTTCAACGAGGTCATAGCGATCATTGCCGCCCTCTTCCTCACTCCACATCAAGTGATGTGCTTCATCGACCACCAATAGATCAAAACCAGCTTCCATCGCCTGCTCACGCAAGTCATCATGGTCAACCATCAGGTCAACGCTGGCAATGATGCATTGTTCAGTCAAGAACGGATTTAAATCAGGATCATGTTCTTTGATCGATGCGGTACGAGTTAAATCAAATAGAGAGAATTGCAAATTGAAACGACGACGCATTTCAATCATCCACTGATATTGCAGTGAATCAGGCACCAAGATCAGGATACGTTCTGAACGGCCTGTTTTGAGTTGCTGGTGGATAATTAAACCCGCTTCAATGGTTTTACCCAAGCCAACTTCATCCGCCAGTAAAACACGCGGCGCAAAACGCTTGCCGACTTCATGTGCAATATAAAGCTGATGCGGAATTAAACCGACACGTGCACCAAGAAATCCACGTAAAGGGCTGGTATGCATTTGCGCCTGCAATAACATGGCTTCAATACGCAGGTCATACCATTCTTTATAATCGACTTGGCTAGCTAACAAACGCTCTAAAGGTTTTGACAGCTGGATTTGCGCACCGATACGAGTTTCGTTCAGTGACTTGCGTTCTTGTTCACCATTTTCCAGTGTACGAACTACATCATAGCGAAGGACGCCATGACGGTCTTCAATCGACTCAACAATCCACTTAAGGCCTTCTTGGTCTTGGACTTCATCATTTACATTGAAGATGATGCGAGATAAAGGCGCATTGTTGCGTGCATAGACACGAGTTTCATCACTTTTAGGGAATAAAATGCTGATAGAACGTTCATCTACATCAATAAGAACCCCTAAACCGAGTTCAGTTTCAGTATCTGATAACCAACGTTGACCAATAGCAAACTGCTGCAATTTTTCCACCTTTATCTCAAGTTAGCCCACATATTTTATGCCCTGACCCAAATAAAAGTTAAGGCATTTTATGTAGTTTTCAACGATGTATTTTGACACAAAGCATCATTAAATAGCGTGCATCACATCGTGTTTCATAAAAAAGTTTTTAGACTAAAACGGTACAGGACAATCAAATGTCAGTTGCGCACCTGTTTTAGGATGAGCGAAGCTTAATTGCGTTGCATGTAAGCACAAACGCGCGTAAAGCTGCTGCTGTTCTGGTGTGGCATATAAGGTATCGCCCAGAATTGGATGACCTAAATATTGCATATGCACACGAAGCTGATGTGAACGCCCTGTAATCGGAATCAGTTGAACTCGGGTTACAGCTTGTCCTTGAATTTCTAAATGTTCAATCGCCTGCCATTCCGTTAATGCAGGTTTGTGATGAGTGGCATCAACAATATGCAATGGCGGACGGCTTGGATCATAAATCACAGGAATATCGACGGTGCCCTGGCCTTCTAAATGGCCTGCAACCAAAGCTTGATAAATTTTTGAAGTTTGACGATCCTGAAACTGACGTGAAATCGTGCTCTGTCCAAATTTGGACAAGCCAAAGACCAAGATCCCAGAAGTGTCACGATCTAGACGATGAATCAGTAAGGTTTTAGGTTCTAGTTCTAATAGACGATTGATTAAACAATCTTGTAAATCTGGCGTTTTCCCAGGTACGGTGAGTAAGCCTGCTGGTTTATGGATGACCATAAAATCTTCATCACGATGAATCAAATGTTCACTTAGAAAATCACTCAAGGTAGCCTTCCAACGACTGGATGAAAACAAGCGGGCAATCATAAAAAGCTTGGCGCTGAATTACAATGCATGACACGTATTTTTACTATTTTTTTTCGTGTTTCTCTCGAATTTTCATCCAGATTCGAATTTAAATGCTGATTTAGACCTGTTGCTCTAGAAATTGTTGAATCGCATGCTGGGCAATTTCTGCATCTTGGAAAGATTGTACACCCGAAACACCAACAGCTCCGACAACCTGCCCTTGATAAACAATCGGCTCACCGCCTTCTAACATGCCTTTTGCCGCATTGATGGTCAAAAAGCCGATTTTACCATCACGGATCATATCTTCGGATGCCTTGGTTGCTCTTCGGCTGACCGCAGCAGATTGTGCTTTTTCTTGGCAAATCTCGGTTGATAATACCGATGCGCCATCCATACGCTTCATCATTAATAAAGTTCCACCGTCATCGACCACTGCGATACTGACATTAAAACCATGTGCTGTTGCATATTGTGATGCGGCATGAACCAGAATTTCTACATCAGCAGAAGTTAAATAATGTTTAGTTTTCATGTTTTACTCCATTCCTATGAGTTTCTTATATAAAGCTTGTTTAAACATATGCTACAAGCGCTATCTTACAGCTTGCCTAAGCCAATACGTTCGCGCTTTGGGACAGCCAAAGACAAACGCCAAGATAGTGGATTATTCAAGCATATTTTACTTTGCGATACAGTAAAGATTCTTTATCTTTACTGCTATTCGTCGCTAAGGTTTATCGTAAAAATAGATGAAAACTCAATAAGATTTGGATGATGACTCAGCATTATTTTTTAAATGAGTTAAAGTCGACTTCTATTTAGATCAACCTAAACAGCAGCCATAAAAAAAGCCCGAATAAATCGGGCTTCTGTATCACATGCTTATTTCATTTCAGCAAAGGTTTCTTTGGCTGCCTGAATGGTATCTGCAATATCCTGATCTGAATGCATTGACGAAATAAAGCCTGCTTCAAATGCAGAAGGTGCAAGATAGACACCACGCTTTAACATGCCATGGAAGAATTTCTTAAATGCTTCAACGTCACAGGCCAACATTGAATCAAAGCTGGTAATGTCATCCTGATCCGTGAAATACAAACCAAACATGCCGCCCACTTGCTGAGTCTTAAATGGAATCCCCGCTTCGTCTGCCGCAGTCTGTAAACCCGCAAGTAATTTGGCTAACTGTGCAGCCAGCTTGTCATAGAAACCCGGTTCACGTAAATGTTTGAACATTGCGATACCTGCACGCATTGCCAATGGGTTCCCTGACAATGTACCTGCTTGATAAACGCCACCTAAAGGTGCGATGCATTCCATAATTTCACGTTTACCACCAAAAGCACCGACAGGTAAGCCAGCACCAATGATTTTACCCAACGTGGTCAAGTCAGGTTTAACGTTATAGACCGATTGAGCACCACCTAAAGCGACACGGAAACCAGTCATCACTTCATCAATAATGAACACAGATTTATATTCATCACAAACATCACGGATCGCTTGCAAGAAACCATCGATTGGTGTCACCAAGTTCATATTGCCTGCAACAGGCTCAATGATTACACCCGCAATCTCATGACCAAATTTGCTAAAGCATTCTTTTAACGCTTCGATGTTGTTATATGGCAGCGTTAAGGTATGTTTTGCAAAATCAGCAGGTACACCTTTTGAGGTTGGCTCACCTTCACCTAAAGTCAGCAAACCAGAACCAGCTTTTACTAACAATGAATCCGAATGACCGTGGTAGCAGCCTTCAAATTTTACAATCTTGTCACGCCCAGTATAACCACGTGCCAGACGAATCGCCGTCATGGTTGCTTCAGTACCCGAACTGGTCATACGCACCAATTCGATTGAAGGCATAATGTCGCAAATCGTATCGGCTAAAGTGGTTTCGTGCACAGTTGGTGCACCAAAACTTAAACCATCTTCCGCCGCAGTTTGTACCGCTTGAATAATATCTGGATGTGCGTGACCTAGGATCATTGGGCCCCATGAACCAACATAGTCCACGTAACGCTTGCCATCAACATCCCACAAATATGCACCTTTTGCCTTTTCGATAAAGACAGGCGTACCGCCAACACCGTTAAATGCACGTACAGGTGAGTTAACACCACCTGGAATATGTTTATTTGCTTGTTTAAATAACTGTTCTTGCTTTGGAGATAAACTCATATAAGGCTCAACCTAGAATCAAGGACAAGGAACGCTGTCGTTCCGAGAAACAATGAAAGCTCCGCAAAAGCGGATGCCTATAATTAGTCAAATAACGTTGCCCATGCATTTACACGAGCAGGAATTTCGGCTGTTGATCGTCCTAATATATCACTAATTACCGCACAAAGGCTCGCCCCTGCCTCAATCACCACTTGAGAATTTTCCACAGTCAGACCACCAATTGCACAAATCGGTACAGCAAACTTTTGTTTCGCCTGTTTGATGACTTCGATACCGACATTCCCCGCTTCAGGTTTGGTTGAGGTGGCATAGACTGCACCAAACGCGACATAAGTTGCACCGTCAGCAATTGCCTTTTCAGCCAGTTCTAATGAGTTTAAGCAGGTACGGCCAATAATCACACCTTTCGGTAAACGTGCAGCGGCATCGCTTATTTCCCCATCGGACTGCCCAAGATGTACACCCAAACCAAATTGTTCAGCCAGCGCCAGATCATCATTAACAACGAAAGGAACCTGATGTTGTTCACACAGCGCTTTGATCTGCTCTACTTCATGTGGCTGTTCTGCTTTTTCTACTTTCTTACGGCGATATTGCAGAATCGCAATCTGTCCTGTTGCCAAAGCAACATCTAGTTTTTCGAGTAAGAGCTGGATTGGGTCATCGTTGGTGATGAGGTAAAGACCGCGCATGAACGTTTCACTATTCACTATAATTACATTAGCTTCAGGGTATATTTTCTTATCTAAAATTTAAAGAGAGGGAGTGTATTTACATCATTAATCTTTATACATCAGAGCAAATAAAAAAAGCCGCCCAAGCAGCTTTTCAAATATCAAATGAATTTTACGACTCAATTTTATCAAACTGACGATCAATCAAACTCAAACGACCACGGGTAATATCCGACAGCATCCGCCAATCTGAAATAAAACTATAAAGTGGTTGCTTAAAGCTGGCAGGCTTATTATGTTCAAAAAAGAAATGCCCAACCCACGCACAGGCATAACCTGAAACCAAACCATATACCGCATATTTGGCCTGACGCTTACGAACGGCTTTGCTAAAGAAATATAAACCGATCGAGCTACCTGCTGCATGCAAACGACGGCTGGCAATACTACGGTGTTCAGTTAAATAAAAGCGATAAAATTCATCATAATTTTTAATCGGTAATGAAAATTCCACTGGCTTGGTGATATTGGCTGGTGCATTCATTTCTAGATCATCCTAATCCTGCAAGACTCTACACACGTTAATGCATTTTTTGTACAAAATAAAGTCATTGTATCCCCTGCTTTCAATCCTTAAAACAACTTTACAATGATTTTTCAGATCAACAGTTTATACTCATTTCTATATTTATCATTCTCGCCGGTCAGGAGTCATAACATCATGGAAATAGAGCTAAAATTTCAACTTCCTGAGTCTAAGAAAAAAAGTGTTTTACAGACCTTAAGCAAACAAAAAGCACAAAAAATTCAGTTACAAGCAAAATACTATGACACTGCTGACCGTTTGCTTGCTAAAAATTATGTGGCTATTCGACTGCGTCAAGAAGGTGAGCATTGGGTGCAAACCTTTAAAGCAGCCAGTAAAAATCATTTACAACGTATCGAAGAAGATATCTATTTAGGCAAATGCGCTCAAGAACCTGAGCTTGATCTGTCCCTCTATAAACATAATCAAACCGTTCAAACTGTACTACGTGATGTTTTAGGCGAAGCGCCAGCCGAGCTACAATTACAATTCCAGACCAATGTACAACGTACTTTTCATGTATTCGAATTTGAGGGTTCTCAAATTGAAGTTTGTCTGGATGACGGTGAAATCCGAACTCCAACTGACCACGCCAAAATCTGCGAAGTGGAATTTGAGTTAAAACAAGGTTCAGCACAAGAGCTGATTGATTTTGCCAAAACCTGGGTGGATAAATACCAGCTCTGGCTTGATGTCCGCAGTAAAGCTGAACGCGGCAATTTACTGGCCCAAGGCAAAGTCGTCTCTGCTGCTACCAAAGCGAAATCATTGAATTTGGATAAAGATGTCAGTGCTGAACAGGCCATCAAACAGATTATCGAAAATACGCTCAATCATATCCTCCCCAATGCCGCTGCAATCGCTGATGGGGTAGCAGAAGCCGACCATATTCATCAGGCTCGTGTCGGTTTACGCCGTTTGCGTTCAGCTTTAAAGCATTTTTCCAATTGGTCGGCACACATTGATCCGAGTTGGGAAAGTCATTTGGCGGAGATTTTTAGAGCTTTAGGACAATCACGTGATAACGATGCCATTCAAGATTCAGTCATTCCCTTAGTCAAAGAAATCTGCGATTTTGATTTTCCCTTCCCTAAAAATGTCGATGCAAATATTGCTGAATTATTAAGTGACAGCAAAACAACCCAACTGTTTTTATCCTTATTCAGCTTTAGCTACAGTGAGCATCAATCAAAATCCAAACTCTCGAAACAAGCTGCCAAAAGCTTAACCAAGCTATATCAAAAGATTCTTAAAGATGCAGGCCAATTTTCTAAGTTAGAAGTCGAGCAACAACATCGTACTCGTAAACGCGTTAAACAATTGCGTTATTGCATCGACTTTATTGCAGGGATTTACCCAGAAAAACAGGTTCAGCAATTTTTGAATAAGCTACAGCCGATTCAGGAATACTTAGGTTTCTATAATGATCTATTTGTGGCTGAGCAGATCTTTGAGCAACAAGCTGCTGAGCATCCGCAATTTTTATTTGCTTTAGGTTGGGTTAAGGCACAGCAACCGCATGTTGCAAAGAAAGCGGCAAAGAAACTACAGGCTTTATCAACTAAAGATATTTTTTGGGATGAGGAGCGATAGCTCCGCAAGGGAAAACTACCTTAAATCCCTATCGTGCTGGCGGCATGGATACCGCCACAAATAATCTACGCCCTACAGAAATGGATACTCGGAAACGTCATCAGCAACCTGCGTGTTATAAGCAAAGTAATATTTCTGCGATACATTTTAATAAATCCAAGAAACAGACAGGTTTTGCTGATGACAATGGCTTTGCCTACTTTGTCCGAAAACAAAGTAGGAAATCGCCTATGCGAAAACATCCGAACTTTATATAGCACTTGTGGCTGTGCTGTTATTTTTTAATAAAAATTAGTGTTTTAAACTATTTATTCCCCTTAAATCACTTACCTATACTTTCCAAAAATCTTCCACGTTCCATTATCTGCAATCGGATCACTATAGCTATCATTACGCTGTTTACGTGGCTTATCACGTGCATCCACCAATTTAAAATGTGGCTCAACACTGAGAATCATGCCATTCATATAAAAACGGGTACGGGTATATTCACTCTGCCCATGTTGAAATACGTAAGTCCGTAAATCGATAAATTCGCGATGCGCAACTAAAGCAGCGGTGTCGTCACTGCCCAACCACTCTTGCATAGCAAAAATCTGATCCGTTTCAAACTGCCCGCATTTTTCCAATAAGGCCGCGACACCGCGAAAGGTTTTCGATTCTTTAGCGCGGGTTTTATTAATCCGAATTCGATCCACATGAAAGAAAAATAACGGTAGATTTAAATGGCTAGGTAAATGAATCGCATCCACCACTTCATCTTCCATAAAAGGCTGACACAATTGCTGTGCCCTCTCAATCAAAGGCTGCCATTGTCGGTAATACTCATCAACCTCATCCTTTAGACCATAATAAATCGGCAAGCCCTCAACATGCTCTAAAGACTGCGGTGGATAGATATGTTGGCGTAGTAAGGCAATATCCGTTTTCAGGCTTTGAATCGCGATCGCATCTTGCATAGTGATTATTCTAATTGCTTAGGCTATTTTAGATTAAGGCAAAGGTTTAGTTTCGACAAGGCTTTGTCTATAATAATGTGTCTTTACTTGTCGCTGGAAAATCTCATGTCTCAAAAAATTAACGCTACCGATGTGACGGAAGAAGAAGCTTTAAATGCCGTATTTTTTGAGCGCGCCGATGAATTTATCAAACTCGCTAATGATTTTTGCCGCCCACCAAAAGGTCAACAAGCTAAACCAGAAGAGTTACGTGGCCAAGTGAGCTCAGCCATGTTATTTGCCACTGCCCGTTTTAACACATGGGTTGCAGCCAATAACTTTAAAGATGGCGAAGAAATGCGTGAGGCAAAAGAACAAGTGATGTCTTATCTGCTACAACAGTTCCAAATGATGCTGGAAGATAATTTTGATGAATATTGCGAACAGTTCGAAAACTATTTACGCTTCCGCAAAAATGAAGATTTTCATGCACACAAACATGATCATTAATGATTAATGTAAAAAAGAAAGCCACCTGATCGGTGGCTTTCTTTTTGTTTGCTTATTTCAAGTTTTGAGGCTGACCATACTGATCTGCCATTACTTCGACAAACTGATCAAGTTTAATGTATTTCTTGATTGCTGCATTCACATCTTCTTTGGTCAATTTGGCAAGTTCCTGATCACGTTCAGCGCGATCCAGCAAGGTTTTGTTGCGCTCTAACTGACCTGTCAACATGCCATGAATATTACGTTCATCTTCCAAAGCTGTGACGCGTTTTTTCATGATATCTGCTTTGGCCGCTTCAACTTCCTGCTCTGTCACGCCTTTGCTTAATAGCTCATTCAAGACTTTATGTACCGATTGCGATACTTGCGCCGAACGTCCAGAAGTATAGTTTGCAGTAATACTTAACGTACCATCATTGATATCTGGATCTAAGTCCAAACCACTGCCAAAACCATAGACCAAGGCATTTTTCTCACGTAACTCTTGTGCCAAACGCGATGAAAGCTGCGAGTTACCCAAAATATGGCTCAAGATAATTAACGCTGGCGCATCTGCATGATAAGAACCGACTGGCAGCGCTAACACACTTTGGTAACTACCAAATTCACGTTGTTCCGATAAAGCATGCACTTTCTGTGCTTTATAAACCGTATATTGACCTGTTACTTTGGTGTAAGGCTGTTTTGCTTTCCAAGAACCAAATGCCTTTTGTAAGGTCTTTTGCATTTTCTTGGCATCAAAATCACCCGTCACTGCAATCTGTGCATGATCAGTCGCAAAGAATTGATCATAGAATTGCTTCACTTGCGGTTGAGTCACATCACTGATCTGTTTTTTCGCAAAATCAGGCTCAAAGTGATAACGCAAATCGCCGGGTTGATAGATTTCCAGAAGTTTAGAGAGCGTCATAGAAGCCACAACCGCAGGCTCAGTATAAGGACGATCCAGTACGGATAAACTTTGATTTTTGGCAAGATCAAATTCTGTTTGCGAGAATTTTGGCTGCTTCAACACATCGACAATAAAGTTGAAGAAGTCTTCAAACTTGTCTTTTTTCGCCTGAACCACAATGGTAAAACCATTGCCATTTGAGCTAACAGATGCACCACCACTAGCAGCAATAGCTTTATCGGTAATTTCTTGCAAAGTATGCTTTTCTGAACCACGCAACATCAGGTAACTGGTTAAATCCAGCGTTACACCTTTACCAAATAACGCTTTTTCATCACCAAAATCCAGACTAATCGTGGCATAGGTTTTATCGTCACGGGTTGCAGTTGGGAATAAAGCATAGCGAATGCCATTCTTCAACTCACCGCGCTGGATCTTCTGCTCATTTTTCTGCAATTGCTGAGCAGACTGTGCCATAAACTGGGTCACTTCCTGCTTATAGACATTCGGATCTTTTAAAGGTTCAGGCTGTTCATTGCTTTGATCTAAAGTTTTTGGCTTCTCTTCAGCCTTCAAAGTCATCGCTTTCTTTTGATCTTCTGGCGTTGGCAAAATATCACCAGAAATACGATGTGAAGCGGTTAAAAACGCTTTGAGTGTTTCATTGGTATCTTTCAGCTTTAATGCTTGAACTGTCTTTAAATCCTTGAAATATTGATCCCATTGTCCCTGAGAAGATACAGCGTAGTCACTGAGACGTGAACCTAAAGCCACCGCATCATTGGCAATGGTATCAGCCGTATTCTGGGTAATATTCTTAATACGCTGTAATTCAGCCTCGGTAAATGGCTGGCTATTTTCCACACCCGTTTTCAAGGCATCATCAACTTTTTTAGGATCATGGCTTGGTGCATAAACTGCGCCCATAAACACTACGTTAAAGTCCTGATCTAACCATGTCGCAGATTGAACTGCGGTACTGATGCCTGTCTCGACCATATTTTTATATAAAGGCCCGCTAGGCTGCATGGTATAGAGAGAAGGTGCGAGTGCCAGAATCGGTTGTAATTCAGTATTTTTTCCATTCATATAAATATGGAATTTGGCCAGATCACTGCCCTTTTTCACGGTAAATTGACGTTGTTCAATCTTACTCGCATCAAGAACAGGCACTTTCACCTGAGCAGGTACCGCGCGTGCAGGAATTGGACTGAAATACTGATCAATCTTATTCAAGACTTCAGTTTTATCAAATTTACCAGAAATGACCATGACCGCATTATTCGGCGCATACCAAGTCTTATAAAACTGATTCAGTTCATTCAACTGAATTGATTTTAATTCAGGTAAATCACCAATCGGTAAACGACCTAAATACTGGTTGCCATACGCGGCTTTCCACACCTGATCTATTAAAACTGCAAACGGCTGATCCATACGGATTTCACGTTCACGTTTTACGATTTCAATTTCAGAGGGTACAAATTTTTCTTGCAACACCAATTTATCCATACGCTCAGATTCGAGATACAGGATTTCATTCAGTGCATTTTTTTCAGGACGAACAATGTTTAAGTATTTGGTTGAGTAATAATCCGTGCTGGCATTGGTCATCAAGGTATATTGATCTAAACGGCGCTGAAACTCTTCACCTTTAACGTTTTGCGTCCCTTTAAAAGCCAAGTGTTCTAATAAATGTGCCAGCCCACCTTTACCTTTTGGATCATTCAGTGAGCCCGTCAGGTAAACTGTATTTACATAGACTTTATTTTCTTTATCGTTTGGCGCAAGAATAACTCTGAAACCATTATCTAATTTATATTCTTCAATATTTTTTTCACTTTTTACGAGCACTGTCTGAGACCAAGACGTCGCACTCAACCCAATCAAACAAAGCGAGAGAGTAAGCTGCTTAAAGCGCATTAACATAATTTATCCAAGTATTTATGGTGATTTAAATCATACAGACAAGCTATGGTAGAGAATGATTCGCATTTTTAATAGTTACGTTTTGAAAAAAGCTGTTTATTTAAACAGCTTTTATCTTTGTTTTTGCACAATTTAAGCTAAAAATCAGATTGCCAGTTCAGCCTGCATATACAATTTTGCATAACCTGAGATTTCGATCCGTTCGTCAGATTCAATCACACAGTCTAAAATTCCACCGCGTGCTGACGCCTGAAAAGCCACGAGTCGCGTCTGGTTCAACTTCTCGGCCCACAGCGGCACAATCGCAGTATGGATAGAACCTGTTACAGGATCTTCATCAATCCCGATTGCAGGTGCAAAGTAACGAGAAACACAATCAAACTTCCCCTCACCTCGCGCTGTAATCGCTACATCAGGTTGAGAGGCAGTAATCGCGGTCCGGACTCTACCTAAGCGTTTTAGTACTTCCAGATTAGGTTGTTCATCTAATACATCCTGTACCGTTTCATATTCAATAATATAAGCTTGAGGATTGCGATAGACGGCTTTGAATGGTTTTGACAACCCTTCACGTAGTTCTGACGGGTAGTCAGACACTTGCTCTGCTCTACGAATCGGGAAGTTCATTTTGATTTTTCCATCAGCATCTTGGCTAACGATAAAAATACCCAGATCACGTACATGAAATTGAATCGTTGTTGCTTGAGTAAAATCCTTAAAAAGCACAAACGCACTGGCTAAGGTGGCATGCCCACAAAAGGCAACTTCCTCTAAGGGTGAAAACCAGCGAATCTCGTAATTACTCTCATCAATTGTCTTTACTAAAGCAGTCTCGGAAAGATTATTTTCCATTGCAATATTCTGCATCAACTGCTGATCCAACCATTCATCGACTACGATAACGGCTGCTGGATTTCCTTTAAATAATTCTTGGGTAAAAGCATCAACTTGATACATCTTCATGGCATAACGCTCGCTCTATTTTTCCATCATTTTGAACATCTGCTTGATAAATGATAGATACAGATTTTTCTAAATTTACGATACACCCATTATTTTGTCTTAATAGGCTACTAAATGCCTAAAAAACAAACCAAAATCAGCATCCGCTTGCTAACAGATCAGGCAAAAAGTCCAATGATTTAGCATAATTCAAAATAAGCCATACACAATATTCACAAACAAAAATTCACAGCTCTCTATGGTAGTACGCAGATAAAACTAGCGAGAAAAGAAATGCGTATTCCTGTTAATGCCATTGTATTTGAAGACTTTGAAACCCTCGATATTATGGGGCCTGTCGAATTATTCGGTTTGCTGCAAGAACATTATCAAGTGCAGTTTTACAGCCTGAATGGTGGACTGATCTCCAACAAACATGGCGTTATACTGCAAACACAGCCATTTAAAGATATGACGGTCAATGAACATAGTATTTTGTTGGTTCCAGGCGGAATTGTCACTTTTGATTTAATCCAGAATCAGCCACTTCTCGATCAATTAAAAACGCTTGCGCTGCACAGTGGACATGTACTGACCATTTGCACTGGAAGTTCTTTGCTGGCTGCGACTGGTGTACTGGATGGCGTTCAGGCGACTTCCAATAAAATGGCCTTTGAGTTTGTGCAAAAACTCAATGATAAAGTGCGCTGGCAAGCTCAGGCACGCTGGGTAATTGATGGGAAATTCTATACCTCATCGGGTGTAAGTGCGGGTATGGATATGACGCTTGCTTTTATTCGTGATACACAAGGCGAAAAAATGGCGCAACTTTGTGCCGAAGAAGCTGAATATATCTGGAATTGTAACCCTGAAATTGATCACTTCTGTAAAGTTAAAGCGGACTGATCAAGCGTAGTTTATGAAGATTTACCTGTTATCACTTGCAGTAGGTATATTGGTGGGTGTGTTGTATTACGTTTTAGATGGCAAAGCACCTGCACCGCCAATTGTTGCTTTACTGGGTTTATTGGGCATCGTGATTAGTGAGCAATTTATCCCTTTTATTCGACTTTATTTCTCTTAAAGCAGCAATTTTTATTCAATCTCCCCAAACATGAGTGGCTCAAAACCACTCATTTTGAGCAAAAAATCATTCAACGATCCTAGTCAATTCGGACATCAAAACCTAAATTTTCTGCAATCATTAAAGTTTGATCAAGATTGATAATCGCCTCTTTAATTTGAGTCTCTTTCGGATCTAATGCACTCAAATCACTGCCTCTTAAATCACACTCGGTAAAATCTGCGCTGTGGAGCCATGCACCCGACAAGTCACTCTCTCGAACTGAACTTCCATGACATCGTGCCCCTGTCAAATCGGCCTCTCTTAAACGCGTTCGAAGAAAACAAGCTTTTTCTAAATCAGCACCCGGCAATCCAACAAAGGCCCAGTCACTGTCTTCGACCCGCATATGATGAAACTGGCAATCACTAAACATGCTGCCCACAAACTTACAGTCAGTAAATTTACTATCAAAGAAATTACAGAAGGCAAAGGTACAATTGATAAAAGCACTACTTTGATGAGTTGAACCATTGAAGCGTGCACGGCGAAAAGTACATTCATTAAATACTGCGCCAGTGCTGTGAGCCTCAGACATGTCTAAATCGACAAATAAAGTACGCTCATATTTTTGGTTACTGAGCACTTGCTCATACCAATCTAAACTGGCAATGCTGTCTGTCGTTTTAGGTGCAGCTTCACCATATTTTCTTTCAGCCATGATGCTCAATTTTTTATTTTAGAAGATTTAAAAATATGCCATGCATTCAGATTTGTACATGCTTTTTTCATCACATCTTTCATGCTTGATCACATAAAAAGAGCGGATAAAACCGCTCTTCTGGTGAAAACAAACTATCAATCTTGCATGTGCTCAATAATAGCTTGTGCGAACTCTGAACAACGGAGCAAAGTTGCATTTGACATGAGACGTTCAAAATCATAGGTCACGGTTTTAGCAGAGATTGCGCCTGAAATCCCTGTAATAATTAAATCTGCAGCTTCTGTCCAGCCCATATCACGCAGCATCATTTCCGCAGATAAAATAATCGAACCGGGATTCACTTTATCCTGTCCTGCATATTTGGGTGCTGTCCCATGCGTTGCTTCATATACGGCAATTGCGCCACCAATATTGGCACCTGGTGCAATGCCAATCCCTCCTACTTCGGCTGCAAGTGCATCGGAAATATAGTCGCCATTTAGGTTCAGTGTGGCAATGACAGAATAATCTGCTGGACGCATTAAAATTTGCTGTAAGAATGCATCAGCAATCACATCTTTAATAATGATATCTTTTCCCGTTTTTGGATTTTTAATTTTTACCCAAGGCCCGCCATCCAGCAGCTGTCCACCAAAACGTTCCATCGCAAGTTCATAGCCCCACTCTTTAAACGCACCTTCGGTGTATTTCATGATGTTGCCTTTGTGAACCAAGGTCACAGAAGGTTTATCGTTATCAATCGCGAACTGAATCGCTTTACGAACTAGGCGCTGAGAACCTTCTTTAGACACGGGCTTAATCCCGATTCCACACTCTTTGGGGAAACGAATATTGGTTACGCCCATTTCCTCCTGTAGGAATTTAATCACTTTTCTCGCTTCAGGAGAGTCCGCTTTCCATTCAATCCCCGCATAGATATCTTCCGAGTTTTCACGGAAGATCACCATATCGGTCAGTTCAGGATGTTGTACTGGAGAAGGCACACCTTTAAACCAGCGAACTGGGCGCACACAGACATATAAATCAAGTTCCTGACGCAATGCGACATTTAAAGAACGAATTCCACCACCTACAGGTGTGGTTAAAGGGCCTTTTATTGATATAATAAACTCGCGTAAAGCATCAAAAGTTTCTTCGGGCATATAGCTGCCGTAAATTTTGTCTGCTTTCTCACCGCAGTAGACTTCCATCCATTCGATCGAACGTTTGCCACCATAAGCTTTTAGCACGGCGGCATCTACTACTGCTTTCATTGCTGGTGTAATATCCACACCAATACCATCACCTTCAATAAAAGGAATGATCGGACGATTTGGAACATTCAGTGACAGGTCTGCATTTACTGTGATTTTGTCTCCGTCTGCAGGAACCACGATCTTCTGATAACCCATTTTGCAGGTTCTCCCTCATGTATTTAATGATTATGTCTATGCCTTCTATGGCATGCTTTTCGTTTTTTATTACATGAAACAGTTTAGTTCAAAACTGGTTTTTTTGAGATTTATACGGGAAATAACAACATTTTCCCATTAAATAAAAACCTTTATTGTTATGATGCCGCCCATAGCCAAAGCAGTATACAGATATGAAAATAGTCGTATTTAATAAACCTTATGACGTTTTGTCACAGTTCCGTGAGGATTCCGCTCACCTCACCTTTTCTCACTTTATCCATGATCCTGATTTACGTCTTGCGGGCCGACTTGATCTCGACTCAGAAGGCTTAACCTTCCTGACGGATCACGGCGGTCTGAATCAATACATTACCAATCCAGCCAATAAGAAATTTAAAACCTATCTTGCGCAAGTCGATGGCGATGTGACTGAAGAAGCATTAGAGCAACTTCGTAAAGGTGTGGAACTGGCTGATGGTATGACTTTACCAGCAAAAGCGCTGAAAGTAGACCAACCAGAATGGTTATGGGAACGTGATCCACCAGTACGTTACCGCGCCAATATCCCGACCAGCTGGATTGAACTACAAATTTGTGAAGGTCGTAACCGTCAGGTGCGTCGTATGACTGCTGCTGTGGGTTTCCCAACACTACGTTTGATCCGTACTAAAATCGGTGCAATCGATCTGATTCGTCTGGGCTTACAACCTGGTGAGCAAACTGAAATTGAACCATTGCTTTATCCTGATTTTAAAGACCTGCCTGAAGATAAACCTTATCGCTCTCGTTCTTATGTGAAAAAACCAGGTGGTACGGGCGGTAAGCCAATGCACCAGAAGAAGAAAGAAGGTGATAAAAAAGACGGTGACAAGAAAAAATCAGGCACTAAACGTATCTGGCAAATGGACGAAAGCGAAAAGCCGCGTCGTAAGACCAATGGTACGACGCGTCCAAACACCAAAGCACCACGTGGTCGTAGCCGTAATGGTCGTTAATCTTTAGAGATTATTTTAAAGCCCACGGAAGTGGGCTTTTTTATGGGAACCATCTAAGTCCTCATACACAAAAAAGCCGATGCTTTCGCATCGGCTTTTTTCACTACCAACAAAACTGCCAGTAATATTTAAACTTAAGCTGTTTCAAGTGTAGCATTAAGCGTAGCACTTGGACGCATTACTGCGTTTACTTTTGCAGGATCAATTGCATAGTAACCGCCGATATCAGCAGATTGACCTTGTACTTGAGCAAGCTCAGCAACGATCTTCTCTTCATTTTCAGCAAGTGCTTTTGCAAGAGGCGCAAACTTCGCTTTTAACTCAGCATCTTCGTCTTGAGCAGCCAATGCTTGAGCCCAATACAATGCCAAGTAGTAGTGACTACCGCGGTTATCAAGCTCACCTGTACGACGTGATGGAGACTTGTCGTTATCAAGAAGTTTACCTGTTGCCTGATCAAGTGTCTTCGCAAGCAATTTCGCGCGGTTATTGTCTTCTTTAAGACCAAGCTCTTCTAAAGAAACAGCTAACGCAAGGAACTCACCAAGAGAATCCCAACGTAAGTGGTTTTCTTCTACCAACTGCTGAACATGTTTCGGCGCTGAACCACCCGCACCTGTTTCATACATGCCGCCACCCGCCATTAACGGCACGATTGACAACATTTTCGCTGAAGTACCCAATTCCATGATTGGGAACAAGTCAGTTAAGTAATCACGTAAGATGTTACCAGTCACAGAAATCGTATCTAAACCACGTGCTACACGCTCAAGCGTATAACGCATTGCACGTACTTGTGACATGATCTGGATATCAAGACCTGCTGTGTCATGATCTTTCAAGTATTTTTCAACTTTCTTGATCAATTCATTTTCGTGTGGACGGTATGGGTCTAACCAGAAGATTGCTGGCATGCCAGAGTTACGTGCACGTGTTACTGCAAGTTTCACCCAGTCACGAATCGGTGCGTCTTTCACCTGACACATACGCCAGATGTCGCCTTCTTCCACATTTTGGCTCATCAACACTTCACCAGTGTCTAGATCTGTGATGTTGGCAACGCCTGCTTCAGAAATTTCGAAAGTCTTGTCGTGTGAACCGTATTCTTCTGCTTTCTGCGCCATCAAACCAACGTTAGGTACAGTACCCATGGTACGTGGGTCGAAATTACCATTCCACTTACAGAAATTGATCATTTCCTGATAGATACGCGCGAAAGTTGATTCAGGCATAACTGCTTTACAGTCATAAGGTTTGCCGTCAGCACCCCACATTTTACCGCCACCACGGATCATTGCAGGCATAGATGCATCTACAATCACGTCATTTGGTGAATGGAAGTTCGTGATGCCTTTCGCAGAATCAACCATTGCAAGTGCAGGACGGTGTTCTTGGCAAGCATGTAAATCTTCGATAATTTCTTCACGAAGTGAAGTCGGTAAAGTTTCGATCTTCTCGTAAAGACCAGCCATACCGTTATTTACGTTGATGCCTAACTCGTCAAATAATTTGCCGTGTTTTTCGAAAGCATCTTTGTAGTAAATTTTCACACAGTGACCGAATACGATCGGGTGTGATACTTTCATCATGGTTGCTTTTACGTGTAACGAGAACAGGATGCCCGCTTCACGACAGTCTTCAAGTTCTTTCTCATAGAAATCGCAAAGCGCTTTCTTGCTCATGAACATTGAATCGATGATTTCACCATCCTGAAGTGCAACTTTTGGCTTAAGCACAATCGTTTCACCCGACTTGGTGATGAGCTCCATTTTCACATTACGCGCACGGTCTAAAGTCATTGATTTTTCACCGTGGTAGAAGTCGCCTTCATCCATGTGAGAAACGTGAGTTTGTGACCATTGTTTCCACTCGCTCATTGAGTGCGGGTGTTTTTTCGCATAGTTTTTCACAGCAGCTGGTGCACGGCGGTCAGAGTTACCTTCACGCAATACTGGGTTTACTGCTGAACCAAGGCATTTACCATAACGCGCCTTAAGTTCTTTCTCTTCTTCAGTTGCTGGATTTTCTGGATAATCAGGAATCGCATAGCCCTTCGACTGGAGCTCTTTGATACATGCGGTTAACTGAGCAACAGAAGCACTGATGTTTGGAAGTTTAATGATGTTTGTATCTGGGTCTTGCGTAAGACGACCTAACTCCGCAAGGTTGTTGTTTACCTTTTGTTCATCTTTAAGGTAATCTGAAAATTCTGCAAGTACACGTGCTGCAACTGAGATATCACTTTTCACAATCTCGATGCCAGCAGGCTTGGTAAAGGTCTCAATGATCGGTAGCAATGAATAGGTCGCCAATAACGGCGCCTCATCAGTCAGTGTATAAATGATTTTTGACTTTCCACCAGCCATATATAGCCCCTTGTGTTGGATTGAGTTATGGAAAACTGCGCTTGTGGCCCAGCTCCTAGAACCGATTTGCTTAAAACAAACTTGAGAGTATCAGTCTTCATAGCATACTAGTCAACGCCCTATCCCGTGATAACGACATTTCGCTAAAAAATACTACAATTTTATATAATAGATACTGTTAGTTCATATAATTTGGGCCAAATGTTGCCTTTTCAACTACCAAAGCGTTAGCGAGCTGAAAATGCCCAGCAAACTGATCATTTAGCAAACAAATAGGTGTTTACCTACAAATGTGCCTTATTTTGTCAGAATTTTATGAACCTTAGGTTAATTCTTTAGTGGTAGTCTCAACGTAAATGCCACACCTACTGTCTGATTTTCAACTTCAGCACAACCACCATGCAGTTGCATGATGGATTGAACAATCGCCAGTCCCAGCCCACCTGTTTGTGCTCTCTTATGACGACTCTCATCAATTTGATAAAAACGGTCAAAGAGATAAGGCAAATGTTTTTCTTCGATCCAGATGTCATGCGTCACAATACGAATGACACAATCAGTCTGTTCCCGTTTTACCTCTAAAGTAATTCGCCCCTTTTCTACACCATAGACAACCGCGTTACTGATTAAATTAGCAATCGCACGCTGGATAAGGGCTTCATTCACTCTCAAATTTATTTCATCAGGAAGTTGAAGCATCAAGCTCATCTGCCGTTCTTCGATCAGATAATCAAAATAATCCGTCACATCCCGAATCAATTGCAGGATATCTACGCTGCTTTTCTCAAGCCCTGCTTCCGTATATTCAGAACGTGCAATAAATAGCATGCTCTCAATCATTTTGGTCAGTCTTTCGTACTCTTCCAAATGCGAATACAGGAGATTTTCCAGTTCCTCAGTTTGACGGGGCTGAGACAGTAGAATCTGTGTTTGACCCATCAAATTATTGAGTGGTGTTCTCAATTCATGCGCAATATCTTCCGAAAACTGCGCCAGCTTTTGATAATCCTGCTGAATTTTATCCAGCATCTCATTCATGGCATGACTGAGTTGTTGTACCTCAGTATTTGTGGTCTCGATCTGAATGCGCTGATTGAGTTTTTGCACGTTGATTTTACTGGTTTCTGCAATCAATGCCCGCATCGAACGGAACATGTAATGCCCGACCATAAAACCTAATAAACTCGACAATAAGATGCCCAGCCCAGTATAAAAGGCGATTTTCCAAAAATATTGCTTCAGGGTTTGATTCGCGGCATGCCATTGTTGACCTGCAATCAATTGATAATGCTGATCGCCATGTTGTACCGACTGAAATGCAAGCCGTGTCGTTGGCTGTTCCAAGCTATTATTCGTAAACTGGATTTTACTGGAATAATTTAAGCTCGGGATTTTGATGTTTAACGGATTGATTCGAATCAGGTCTTTACCTGCCTCTTTGACAATAAAAATACTGTCCTCATGCCCAACCATATTTTCATAAAGTTTAGGGTATTTACCCAAGATCTGAACGGTATAGGCATCCGTCAAAAACACTTCCATACGCTTAATCCGTGCGGCAAGTGCTTTATCTTGCTGGATATAAACCATTTCACGAAAACTTTGATAAGACAATGTCCCAATACTGATAAAAACCACACATGAAATCAGGCTAAACGCGATTCTCAGACGAGAAGCCAGAGACAATCTATTCATCAGCATGGTCTTCTTTTAAATCGACTTTATAGCCCATCCCCCGAATCGTATAAATCAGTTTGGGAGAAAAATGGTCATCAATCTTTGCACGTAGACGACGTATCGCGACATCGACCACATTGGTGTCAGTATCAAAATTAATATTCCAGACCATAGAGGCAATTTGTGTGCGGGTTAACACCTCACCACGATGCTGTATCAACAATTGCAACAGTACAAACTCTTTGGCGGTTAAATCGATCTTGATCTCTGCGCGATGGACTTCCCGACTTAAACGATTCAAGCTGAGATTGGCAATGCTATAAATTTCTTGTTCAATCTTGGGCACACGGCGTAATAAACTTTTGATGCGTGCCAATAATTCGATATATGAAAATGGCTTAACCAGATAGTCATCTGCTCCCAATTCCAGACCTTTCACCCGATCCATGACCTGATCTTTAGCCGTGAGCATGAGTACAGGGATTTTTGAAAATGTACGGAGCGTCTGCAACACTTGCCAGCCATCCAGTTTTGGCAACATCACATCCAAAATTAATAGATCAAAAGCTTCATCTTGCAACCGTGACAAAGCCTCCATGCCATCTTTTACGATCGCACTGGTATAGCCTGATTCATTTAATCCTTTTGCCAAAAACTGCGCAATTTTGGATTCATCTTCGACAATTAAAATATGCATCCCACATCTTAACCTTTTTTATTCAGCGCAAAGATTACAAATCGGTAATTCAATTGTCATCATGACCAGATGCATTTCTTCCTACCATGTGCTGAGGAAATAAAGATTTTTATCACCAAACACTCCTTCACGAATTTTGGAAAATTGTATATGGACAAAGGATTTACCCGCTTCGCTATTGGCTCTGTTTTACTTGTGACTGGCTCATTAAGCTATGCTCAAGACGCTGCTCTTTCTGGCTATTATCTCTCAGCAAAAGTCGCGGCAGCCCAACTCAAAGCTGACAATATGGAAACCAGCTTACGCCCAGGGATTGGCAAATTTGTCTCAGGTGACGATCAAAAAGATTTAACCAATGCATCACTGGGGTTCGGTTATGACTTTGGCAATGGCTGGCGTACCGAAGGAGAATATACCTTTAAAAATGATGCAGAATTTACCAGCGGTTCAACTAACTTTCCAACCAGTCTCAACCATCATAAAGTCGAGACGCAGCGCCTGATGCTGAATGCTTATCGTGATTTTGAAGTCATGCAAAATGTCGCTGTATACGGCAATCTGGGATTAGGTGTTGCACGTACAGAATCTTCAGGCTGGCAAGGGAATAACTCTCGCCAATATCTTTCAAATACCGAAACCCAACTGGTGTATAGCATAGGTGCGGGTGCGAGTTATAAAGCAATTGATAACCTAAACCTTGATTTAGGCTATCGTTATGTCGACTTGGGTAAAGCCGATAGCGGTTTAAATAACTTCACCAATGCACGTAACTTGCAGGATGAACAGATGAAAGCACATCTTTATTCAAGTGAGTTCTATCTCGGTGCAAGATACTCATTCTAAATTTTAAAGGCACTGATCAGCAGTGCCTTTTTTTTCGCTCGTCCCCCATGTATTGCCCTCACCACAACTGATGGCAATACATATCAAAACATTGATCAAGAAAGGTGGAATATTGTGATGTATAAAAATCTATTCGCCATCGCCGCACTATCGGCTTCAAGCAGCTTGTTTGCAGCAGCACCCAATCCATTAAGTGTACATGTTCTCAATCAGCAAAATGGTCTACCTGCTGCTGATGTCACCGTTGTGCTCGAAGCGCAACAAAAAAACCAGTGGGTAAAAATCAATCAGGCCAAAACTGATCAGAATGGACGAATTACCGCCCTTTATCCGACGCAACAACAATTAAAGTCAGGTGTTTATAAAGTGACGTTTAAAACAGGTGACTGGTATAAAGCGCAAAAGCAAAGCAGTTTTTTCCCTGAAATTCCAGTTATTTTTGAAGTTGACGGCACTTTACCGCACTATCACATTCCATTACTGCTCAGCCCTTATGGTTATTCGACTTATCGTGGTAGCTAATAAGAAGGACGCTTGTCGCGTCCTTTTTATCAAGTCTTAACCTTTCAACCAGCGATCAACTTTTTGCTGGTCTTCAACTTTTAATTCAACCGTGGTCAATTCACTTTCACCCGCTTGAAGTTCAAATTGTAAAAGCTCATCACGACGGAATGCATAAACCGTAAATGTGCCTTGTTGTTTTGCATACTTGGCTAAAAGCTTCTCGGAAGCCTTCACACCATTAATCGCAAGGATCACATCATTTGCAGATAAACCCGCTTGAGCAGCTGCACTATCACGACGCACTTGCTGTACCACCACGCCTTCTGCTTTATCTACCACTTTCAAGCCAAAAGCCAGAGCCTTGTCATTTTTAAGCGTGTAACTCAATCCAAACTCTGGGAACAACTGATCGAGTGGTAATTCATCGGTGGTGTTGATCAAGTGATTGATTTGCTCAATCCAGTTATCACCCGTCAGCTCATTACATAATTCAAAAATGGTTCGTTCATTAACCTGAATACCCTGTTGGGTATTTTCATATAAACGACGCATTAAGGCATCCAGATTTGAACCACGTAAACGTAAGCCCAAATCTAAACAAAGTGCCACTAAACTGCCTTTGTTATAGTAACTGGTGCCTGCATTATTTGAGTTTTCATCCTGACGATAGAACTTAATCCAAGCATCAAAACTCGACTCTGAAACCGATTGAATCAAACGGCCCGGATTCTGCAAATAACGATCAAGCTGTGCTTTTAGGAGATCTAGATAAGACTTCTGTGAAATCACACCGCTACGCAATAAAATCAGGTCATCATAATAAGAGGTAAAACCTTCAAAGATCCACAATAAGCTGGTATACCCCTCTTTATGTAAGTCATAATTGGCAAAGTTTTCAGGGCGAATAAATTTAACTAACCATGAATGGAAATACTCATGGCTACATAAACCCAAGAAACGTTGATAATCTTTAGAAGGTTCTTCGGCTTCATCTGCTTTTGGTAAATCGTCGCGCGGTGTAATCAGGCTGGTGCTATTACAATGTTCCAGACCACCATAACTATTGCCCGTTGCCATGGTCATAAAGGTATAGTTCTGGAATGGCGCTGAACCAAACATATCAATTTCAGTCTGACAGATCTTTTTAATATCCGCCTCTAAACGGCTCATATTGGTCGTGTGTTTGCCCGAAATCACAAACTCATGAGGAATCCCGTTCGCATCAAAGCTGAAACGGCTCTGCTCTGCCAATTCAAACGGACTATCAATCAATTGATCATAGTTATCTGCTTTTAGAGTAAAGCGCCCTTTGACTAGACTCTTACTTGGTAAACCTGTTGCGATCTGGAAATGTTTTAATTCATCTGGCAGGAAAATTTCAACTTCACAAGGTGCATGTTCCTGATCTTGCAAGCCCAAACAGATACATGCGGGATTAACATAGAAACGTGTCTGATCAACGTAGGCACCACGCACCGATAAATCATAGGCATAAACGTCATATTCAACAGTAATCAGTTCATGATCGGTATTGAATAAACGCCAGCGATTTTTCTCGGTTTTTTTAATATTCAATAAACGCCCTGCTTCATCAGAGGCTTTCACCGACTCAATATGCTTGGAAAATTCCCGAATCAGATAGCTTCCAGGGATCCAGGTTGGTAACCACAGCTCTTGATTGGGATTGGCTAGAAAACGTAAGGTGACATGAATCAGGTGCTGGCGATAATCGTCGAACTCAATTTGATAGTGCAACATAATTTCTAATCATGAAAATGGGAATAACTTCACACAGCTTAGCATTTTTTTACAAAGTCATGCGCAGATGTCGTAATTGTCAGCAAAAGTTGCTGGATTCTTCAACAAAAAAGTCATAGCATTCTCCTCTCACATTTAAGGCCACTGGATCGGCAATACAAGGTATGCACGTGAAATTTCTCCTCTCTCTCTTTACGTTGTTTAGTCTCGTTTGTGCAAATCTCGCACATGCAAACTTACTGAACATTGCCCCTGAAACAGTTGAAGCTGAAGCATGGTCAATCATCGATGCCCAGTCTGGACAAATCATTGCTGAACATAACAGCCATGTTCAGCGCGCCCCTGCTTCACTCACCAAAATGATGGTGGCTTATATCGCTTTAAAAGATATTGAAGCAGGTAAATTACGTAAAGAAGAAGTCCTGACTGCAACGCCTGTAGTCAGCACAGTGATGTGGGATGAATCACAAATGTACTTAAAAGCTGGTGAACAGATTTCTGTTGATCAGCTTTTAGCAGGTCTGATCGTAATGTCTGCCAATGATGCTGCTGTGACGCTTGCTGAAAAAATTTCTGGCAGCGTGCCACAATTCGTCGCGCGGATGAATCAGGAAGCACAGGCATTGGGAATGAAGGATACGCATTTCAGCAATCCAGCTGGAATCACCATGACCGACCATTACTCTACAGCTGCCGACCTGAGCCTGTTAGCCAAAGCCATTGTGAAGGAAACACCTGAATATTTGTATTATTCAAAAATGCCAAGCTTTAGCTACAATCAGCGTTTTCACCATGCCACTAACCTTGCCTTGAAAATGGATCCGACATCCGACGGTCTGAAAACAGGTTATACCAAGGCGGCGGGCTATAACCTTGCCCTGACAGCTGAACGTCCAACATTCAATCCACATGTCGAGAAACGTCGTCTGATTGTGGTGGTATTGGGAACACCAAGTGCAGTAAAACGTGCAGAAGTTGCACATAAACTGATGAATCTGGCCTATACCTATACCCGCGATGAAGAAGTGATTCCAAAGCAGAGACTGATTGCAGAATTGCCTGTGATTAAATCAACCTTGAAAATGTTTAAGGTCGAAACCCAGCAACCGACAATCGTGACCACATCGTTATATAGTCAGTCTGCTCCGATTGATTTGAATAGCTTTGATTTACTAACACAACGTATTCATCTGATTGATGCAAACCAGCAAGTAACGACTGTTGAGCCATTACAAATCACCAATACTCGCATCAATATTGAACTGAATGAACAGCATTTGACTGCGCCTTTAACTCAGGCAATGAATCTGGCAACAGTTTCGATTTATCAAAACAACCAGTTGATTCGCAGCTTACAGATTGAAAATGATGTACAGATTGAAGAAGCCAATATTTTCCAGAAAATTATGATCTGGTTCTCAAATCTGTTTTCATTCTTTTCGACCAGCGATAGCAAAACCGCCAAACTTTATCCTTTAAATCAAGGGTAAAAAACCTACTATTTTTATCAAGATTAAACAGACATTATTGAAAAAAGGATGGCATAATCCAGCCATCCTTTCACAAAAATAATTAGGTTAATCATGAGCAAAACCTTACATCATATCGTGATTGTGGGTGGTGGTGCAGGTGGTTTGGAACTTGCGACACAGCTAGGTGAACGTTTTGGCAGACGAAAGAAAGCCCGAATTACCCTAGTCGATCAAAATCTCACACACATATGGAAACCTCTCCTCCACGAAATTGCAGCTGGCTCGCTAAACCCTCACGAAGAACAAACCAATTATTTTGCCCATGCAGAAAAACATCATTTTGAGTTCGTGCTCGGCACACTTGTTGATGTGAATAAAGACCAAAAACAAATTACCCTTTCTCCCCCGCAGCTTTCTAAAGAACACACCCCACAAACTCAAACACTCAGCTACGACACTCTAGTGCTGGCCGTGGGTTCTGTTTCAAATGACTTTGGTACAGAAGGCGTGCGTGAACACTGTCATTTTCTGGATAGCCGTCAACAAGCCGATATTTTCCAGCAGGATTTATTTCACCTCTATATCGAGGCACAAAATCAGTCAAATGAGCGAGCTTTGAATATTGGCATCGTCGGGGCTGGTGCAACGGGTGTTGAACTGGCAGCAGAATTGATTGAAACCACCAAGAACTTCTATCGCTATGGATTAAAGAAAATTAATCCGAAGCAAGTCAAAATCACTCTCATTGAAGCCTCTGATCGCATTTTGCCTGCGCTGACAGAGAAAACGGCCGTACATAGTGCCAAGCAGCTTAAGAAAATGGGGATTGAGATTCTGACTCAACATAAAGTACAAAAAGTTGATGAATCTAATGTCTATTTCAGTAATGGCAATGTCATTCACTCAGATATTACGGTATGGGCGGCAGGCGTTAAAGCGCCGAAAGTTTTAGAGTCATTTACTGATTTTAAACGGGATAAGATCAATCGCCTGATGGTGTACGCGACCCTACAAACCTATTCCGATCCGAATGTATTTGCTTTTGGTGACTGTGCAAATTGTCAATTAGATGCACGCCAGCCACCGTTAGGCCCACGTGCACAAGTGGCGAGTCAGCAAGCAACCTTTCTGGTCGATGCAATGGCTGCACGTTTGTCAGGTTCTCCTCAACCGATGTTCAGCTTTAGTGAGAAAGGATCACTGGTGTCATTAAGTCACAATCAAGCTGTGGGAGAGTTATTGGGCGATGTTAGCGTACAAGGCTTTATTGCCAAAACCATGTATGTATCGCTATACCGATTACATCAGGCCAATATTCATGGTTACACCCAAGCGGGCATGCTGACCATGAAAGATTTCCTGACACGTCGTGTCCGTCCAAAAATTAAACTTTATTGAGTTGAAATTTGATATTTCGTCTCAATATTTAACTAAATCGTTTCAAAAAGTGGAAAATAGTCAACAAAATCTATTTTTCACTTTATGATATACAGCTAAAACTATTGATGACATGGATTCAAAACATGACTGCTATTGCAAATAACCACGTGGTTTCATTCCACTACACTTTAACAAACGCTGAGGGTGAAACACTTGATCAATCTCAAGGTGAACCACTTGCATATTTGCACGGCGCGGGCAACATCATTCCTGGTTTAGAAAATGCACTTACAGGTAAAACTGTTGGCGAAAAATTCACTGTAAACGTTCCAGCTGCTGAAGGTTATGGCGAATATAACCCTGAACTTGTCCAAGAAGTTCCAGCTCAAATGTTCCAAGGTGTGGACAACATCCAGCCTGGTATGCAATTCCAAGCTCAAACTGATGACGGCGTACAAATCGTAACTGTTAAAGCGATTGAAGGCGACAACATCATCGTTGATGCGAACTTCCCACTTGCTGGTCAAGATCTTACTTTCGAAGTAGAAATCGTTGAAATCCGTGATGCTTCTCAAGAAGAATTAGATCACGGTCACGTTCACGGTGCAGGTGGTCACCACCACTAATTCATTTTTGAATTAGATGGAAAAAGCAAAGCTTCGGCTTTGCTTTTTTATTGCCGCTACTTTTATAAAATAAAAAAATCGCTTATGGTCATGTCAATTTCTTTAAAATAAACAGAATTATGTCTACTGCTTATCAACTGATTTGGTTTCGCCAAGATCTGAGAATTCAGGATCATGCTGCGCTCTGGCATGCGACTCAGGCTGGCCCCACGGTTGCCGTAGTCATTTTATCTCCTGAACAATGGCAATTACACGATGATGCAGCGATTAAAATTGAATTCTATCTCAGACAGCTGCAAAGCTTAAAAGACGAACTTGCAAGTCTGAATATTCCCTTGCTGGTACACACGATTCCGCTCTGGAAAGATGTACCTGAGTATTTCGTAAATTTAATGCAGCAACTGCCGATTCAAGATGTATATGCCAATATTGAACTGGGGGTAAATGAATTAAAACGCGATCAAGCTGTACAGAAATATTTAAATCAGCAAGGAAAGGAACTGGTGCTTTTTCATGATCGCACCTTATTTCCTGTCGGCTCGATCCGTAACCAGTCCAATTTGCCCTATCAGGTTTTTGGCGCGTTTAAAAAGACCTGTTATCAGCGTTTACAACCTGCACTACCGCAATGTTATCCAACACCTGCTCCCCAACAAGCAATAACGGATTTAAAGCTGATCTCATCAACCGATATCAAGACACTACAACTTGAATATCAAAAACATATCCACCACCCCCATGATCACGAATGGCAGATCAGCGAAGCCTATGCCTTGAAGCAACTTGACCAGTTTGTTGAGGAACAGCTCAATGAATACACCACTGGACGGGACTTCCCTGCACGCTCTGGCACCAGTCAGCTTTCAGCCTATTTGAATATCGGGATCATTTCGATTCGCCAGTGTCTTCAAGCGCTATTCAGACAACAACAGGGCCATTTTGAAATTCAATCCGATGGACAACAAAGCTGGTTAGACGAATTGTTGTGGCGAGAATTTTACCAACATATTCTGTTCGATTTTCCCCGTGTCTCACGGCATTTACCCTTTAAGCAATCGACTCAGAATATCCCTTGGTGTGATGACCCAGTCGCGCTAGAAAAATGGCAGCAAGGTCAGACTGGCATTCCGATCATTGATGCAGGCATGCGACAAATGTTGGCAACAGGCTGGATGCATAATCGGGTAAGAATGATCTGCGCCATGTTCCTGAGCAAAAACCTGCTGATTGACTGGCGTAAAGGTGAGCAATGGTTTATGCAGCATTTGATTGATGGCGATCTTGCAGCCAACAATGGCGGATGGCAATGGTGTGCCTCGACAGGCACAGATTCAGTACCTTATTTCCGGATATTTAATCCGATTAGCCAATCACAAAAGTTCGATCCTGAGGGGGAATATATTCGAAAATGGATTCCTGAGCTGGCCCAAATTGATAAAAAGATAATTCATGAACCTTATTCAAAAAACCATTCTTTAACACTAGATTATCCGCATCCAATGGTCGATTTAAAGCTCAGTCGTACCCGTGCAATTGAAGCGTTTAAAGCCCATTTACCTTAGTTACATAAAATAAAATTTATTTAAAATACAAAGCTTTTCAACAACCAGTTAGACAGACTATACTGTATGTTACTGTTTATAAAATTATTTTACACAATCCATAACAGAAAGTTTATCGTCAAAACCGTAAAATAATGTTACCTTCATCACAAAAGACATTTATTAAAACTAAAAATTATGCAGAAAAATCCGGCTTCAGCACTCGTCTTATGGATTATCTCAGCCCATGTTTTTATGGGCATCGTCGCGTATGAGTGGTTACCAGCAAGTTATCGTGGCAGTTGGGTTTTCCTTCTCATCCTTTTGATCGCGGGCGCATTTTTAAATGTCGGTCTGGCCATCATACTCGGGTTAATCACCTTCATTGGGGTTGCAGTTTACTTCCTGCTCGATTTAGCCAATCAAACTTATGTCGAGCGCCAACTGCTGTTATTGTTTGTACTGCCCATCACTCCGATTTTTTTAAGCGCCATTCGTCACAATATCCAGAATGCACTGAAAACCTTCCGCGCCATTCAAAGTTATGATCGTAATTATCAACATGATATTTTGCCGCTAACTGCGTTAAAACACTTTCAGGGTGAGTTAAAGAAGCTGCTTAAACTCACGCACAAAGATCATTACAAGATTATTACCACCCAGATCGACAATACCGTACTGATTCGGGAAATGCTTGGTGAGGATATCTGGAAAGAAACTCAGAATAAAATTATGGCGATTCTCTCGACCGAAAGAGACAGCGTCATTTACCATTTTATTAATGAAGAGCTGAGCCAGATTAAGAGTATCGTTATTCATGAACCTGTGATTGAAGAAAATCAGACCTATCCTGTATTTATTCAGCAGCTTCAGGAACTCACTGTATTAAAGCTCAAAATTGAACAACATACTGAATATTTGAGCCCTCAAGATCAAGAGGTGCCTTAATGTCAGTACTGCTTAATATTTGTGGTTTGCTGGTGAGTACTGCAAATTTTCCAGATACCACCTTACAACAGTTTTATCAGCAGTATTATCACTGTTCGATCCAGCCTGCACAAAATCAGGTCAACCCTCAAACCGAATTACCCAGAAATATAGCGGCACTCTTTCCACAACCAGCCACATGGTGGCCTGTGTTCACCTCAGATCAGCTTGAATCTGAAAGTTTTAAGCGACTGATAGAAAAAGGTGTCAAACCTGGTGTCATTCTACCCAATGAATATTTTAGTGCGGTTAAATATTATAAAATCAAAAAAGCAGTGGATGAAGGTGCAATTCCTGTTGCCTTTTACCAAATGCAACATTCGAAATATTTTGCTGCCAAAGCCACCTTTTCAACAGCATTGGGATTAAGACCCCTCGCCGCCCTGATTGAAACTGGCTGGGATGAAAACCTGATTTCACAACCTGCGGGCAGCTATATCATCCAGTCCGATAGCCCGAATGAGCTACGTATCCCTGCGCGTAAAATTCAACAACATCAACATTATTTTTATCAGGCCATTAAAGATCCCTCACAAGCATCGGGTTATCAGGTGGTAATTAACCCTCCAGCAGATATGCCTGTCAATAATATTGAATATCCACATCTGGGCATCTCATGGGACATCAATAATATTCAATACACCAGTACAGCAGACGGTGTAGAAACCAATATTTTTGGTTATTTACTGATTGCGTTGAGTACAGTCGTGATCCCACTAGACTATGTCTACTCAGCACAGTATCCAAGTTTGCTCAGTACCTTCGGTAGCTCTATTTCCTGGATCTCATTATTACTTGGCGGCGGATTGCTCCTGATTTTGATCATTTCCATCATTCGTAGGAGAAGAATAAATGCCCGCAATTGATATTCTTTTCCTTTTCGGCTTTCTAGGCATCTGGATCCCTCAGGCCTTTTGGGCGTGGCTCAGTTATCAAGCTTGGAAATATTCTAAAAATGCAGCCAAAGAACTGGAAAATATGCCTGTTCCAGAACACTGGCCTGTATTAAGTGTCTTAATTCCAGCCTATAACGAAGGTGTGGTCATTGAAGATACCTTACATGCCATTGCGCAACAGGATTATCCAGCCCATGCTTATGAAGTTTTACTGATTAATGACGGTTCCAAAGACAATACTTTAGAAATTGCGGAACGCATGGCAGAGATTTATCCGTGCATTAAAATCGTCAATGTACCCAAAGGAATGGGCGGAAAAGGAAAATCGCGCACACTGAATAATGGTTTGCCGCATGCCAAGGGTGAATTAATTGTGGTCTATGATGCAGACAGTACACCCGAACCCGACTGTGTGCGTTTATTGGCACAAACCTTACTGGCAGATAAAAAACTGGTTGCCGTCAACGGTAAAGTACGCACGCGTAACTGGCGTGACAGTATCCTGACCCGTTTCATCGCGATTGAATTTATTTTCTTTCAATGGATTTTTCAAGGTGGACGCTGGCAGCGTTTCGAGCTTTCTACCCTGATGGGAACCAATTATGTGATCTGGCGTGATGCGCTGGAAACACTGGGTGGTTTTGACGAAAAATCTCTGGTCGATGATACCGAAATGAGTTTCCGAATTTTTCTGGGTCAACGCCGCATTAAATGGGTGCCTTATGCCGTCGGCTGGCAACAAGATCCGCCATCCTTAAGTGTCTTTGTTAAGCAACGTTCCCGTTGGACACAAGGAAATTTCTACGTCACCAGTAAATATTTACCGATTGCGTTAAGAAAACCGTTCCCGATCGGGATCGAAATTTTTAACAATATTATGTGTTATGTCCTGTTTGTGCCCGCACTGATCTGGAGTCACATTACGTTAACCCTTGGTTTACTGGGTATTGCCGGGATCACTGTTCCTGGCCCATTTACCTTACTTTGGGGCTTATCGTTCTGTCTATACGTCGCACAAATGTGGTTTACCTTATCCCTAGAAAGAGCCAAACCTCAACTATATTTCTTCTCGGTTTTATCTTATGTCACCTATTCACAGGTCTTTCTATTTATCGTGTTTAAAGCTGCCTACGACATGCTGAAAAATAAGATACAGGGAAATTCATTGCAGTGGTACAAAACTGAGCGCAGCAAGGAGAAAAAATAAATGAAAAAGAATCCATTACATCATCAGATTTTTAAAATACTGGTCGCAAGTGCAGCGCTTTCCTTGCCCGTGTTGGGCTCTGCTGACACACTGAATACCTGGACATTTGATAATATCAATACCTCCAACAAATACACAATTGAACCGCATTTCTTTTATGTGGGCAAAGGCTCAGAATGGCAAAACATTCAATTTACCAGTGAATATTCGACTGAACATTTCACCACTTTACTGGTGAAATTTGATGACAAACTGATTTATAACACCACTTTGAATGGTGATGGAACGCTGAACTTTAATATACCAGCGACCACGAGTGGTTTTCACCGCTTAGATTTCATCTTGCAACAATACTCGCCAACCACATCACCTGCGGCTGATCGCACCACCTTCTGTAGTGAAGATGTGGATCAGGTGACTTATCTTAGTAATTCAAAAATTGATTACCAGCGCCATCGGCCAATTTATCGTTTAAAAGATTTACCTGATGCCTTGTTTAACCCACAAGTGGTGCGCCCTACGCCATTCATTGGAGTCTTAAAATACAATCGAGCCAATATCAATGAAGCCTCTATGCTGGGGCGTTTAATCAGTGCATGGGGCTCAGTCACCCCGATCCAGTGGTATGAACAAAATGCACCAGAGAATCAGCCAGCCAACTTTTCTATTGAAATTGCAAAATCTGCAACGCCTTTACCCAACGGTACTTTAGTTCAAATCAGTGCTGAAAATGAGGTTCCGACTTTACGTATTCAATATGACAATCCGGAAAAGCTGGTCTCCGCTATTAACGGTTTATTAAATCCAAATTATTTACAGCAGCTCGATACCTCATCCACCTATCTGCCGAATAAACTGGCAGCGCCTGCTTGGGCACAGATCAAGCAAATCAAAACCCTTGCTGACTTAGGTATCAGCGATTTCCGTTTAAATCAGGCTGAAAAAAATCTATTCTTAAACTTCCCGGCGGTCTGGCAACCGACTGATATTCTACAAGGACAAATTGCCTTACGTGTCCAAAGTGGATTACTCGAAGGCTCAAACATTACCACATGGATTGATGGTGGCTTGGCGGGTAGCTTAAAAACGGCAGAGCTAGATTCTGATCCAGTGAACCGACAATTTAACTATTTTGCTAAAACCATTTCCAATAACACCAACTTTAGCCTCAAGCTGGAAAACTCGGTCATTGTAAACTCACAATGTCTACCAACTGCCAAAGGTTCACTCTGGATTGATACGCAAAAATCGACCGTGAAACTGCCGCACAAGCTCAAAAATGGGGTTGCTTCACTTTCCATGAGTTTTGCCACACATCCAACCATTGCGATTGATGAAAATCCGGGCAGTCTGGAAATTGCCATGACCATGAGTCAAGTGGCTAAAAAAATGCTGATGACCAATGATCCGATTCCTTTGAATCTAGTCAAGTTTGATCCAGCTAAACCTGAACTTTTAAATGTGCAAGTCAACCCGAATATATATCGTCAACAGGTATTGATGCATAAAGATATTCTTTATGCTCCAGCAACTGCACGTGGTTTTCTGGTAAGTTTCCACGACCAACGTTTCAATGTCATCACAGACTCGATTGCGGGCGCGCAGAACTTCACCAAGCTTTGGGATAAAATCCAGACAAATATTCCAAATAATGCCAGCAAAATCTTGGTGGCAGAAAATGGGCAAGTATTTATTTTACAAAAAATTATTGTAGGTAACCAGAAAGCACCTTTAGTCCAACAGTCATCATTCTTTATCTTGGTTGTTATAATCTCTGCTATCATGATTCTTGCAATTTTGCTCTGGTACTGGCGTAAACGACCGAATGCTAAAAATAAGGCAGATTAAATTTATACTTTTAAAAATTATTACGTTATCCGCCTTATTCAGTTTAGGGGGTTGCATGCACTTCTTTCAGGCAGACGTGCAACCTCCCCAGATTGAAGGAATTTTTTGGCAACCCGATTTAGCCACCACTCCACCTTCAGGTAATTGGAATTTACTTGGTGTTTCAACCTTTGTCCCGCAGTGGTCCACTGTACAATCCAAAGCCTGGTTCGATCATGACATGGGTTTTGAAAAATGGGATAAAACCCTCAACTTAAAACAGCTCAATCAGCAACCGTGGTCTCAACAAATCATTTTGGGGCTGGCGGGTGAATATGATGAAAAGCTTGCCCGTTCAAATGTTCTACAACTGGCAGAAAACTCGAAACAGATTATTGAGAGAACCAAATCAATTCCATTAAAAGGTTATTACTTTCCTGTTGAAGCAGATCCCACATGGTTAGGTGTAGGTGTATTGGCACAAGCTTTAGCGACCTTACCTCAACCCGTCTGGGTCAGTATTTACAGTGCTGAGCAGTCTCCTGAACATCTGGATTCTTGGCTGAAAAGCTGGTTACCTCACAATACCCATGTATTTTTTCAAGATGGCGTCGGTGTAGGAACCCGCTCTCCCCAGCAGGCAAAAATTATTCTGGAAGATCTTCAAAAAGAGTTCGGTAAAGATAAGGTCGTGATTGTTTTAGAAGCTTTCCGTCCAGTAAAAGCAGGCCAGTTCCGCTCAGCTTATCCATGGGAAGTGATTGAGCAGCTTAAAGCCTATGAGGGACAGAAAGTTTATATTTTTGATGGCCCGCATTATATGAACCGTATCACCGTTTATGCCGTGGCTTTATGGTATAAACTGAAATACGGCTCAACTACCTGACCCAATATATAAGCGCGATTAGAAGTTCTTATAAAATACCATTTCCACACGAGTATTATCGTAGTCTTGATTTTCACCTTTAAAGCGATAACCATAGAGCTGTTCTACACGAAATTTGATAGGCATATAATTGAAGGGTTGCCAAGCGACCCCAACTCCACCTTCAATCAGGTTGTTATAATCTTCACCTTTAGTATCAAAAAGCTCATGTGCCTTGGCATAAACCTGTACTGTACCGATTTCCCCCCGATAGACATTAAGACCTGAACGCAGCCTAAAATCGCCAATCACGTTATAATCTTCACGAGAATAAGTTGCAACATTGCCATATAAATCAGTGAAATAATCTTTCCAAATACGGCGGTTTTCCATATCAGGATGTGCATTCCACTCTTGATAGCCAGTTGCTCCTGCACTAATACTTTCCCTAAACTTTGAACGAACTTTGGTTTGATCATTGTCATCAGGGCGATCAATGAGGTCATAACTCCCCCCCACTTCAGCATAAAGACGAATTGGGATTTTTTGCCAAGGCTGATAATTTGCCCCGATACCTAAAACGGCAGCATTTTCATCAAAGATTTTAGTTTCGGTACTATTATTTAACCCAGTCGAATGGGTATCGCGATTTAAGCTTAAGAAGCTATATACCTGTGCTCTGCCTTCATCAAGATTACGTCCATAACGAAGTTTTAAGGGGAAAATCGCTCCACTAATATTCGACTCATAAGAAGGCGCAAAGTAGACATCTTTAAAAGTTGATGGTACGGCTGAAGCACTAAGATTCTGAACCGCTTGTTGTGCCTTGCTCGCCATTTCTGGATCAGATGAAGCCGATAAATCTTTAAAGATCACCAACGCTTCTTTATTTCTTTTTTGCTGGTTGAGTAAATACGCTTCCTGCAATTTCAGTTGTTCATCCTGCGGTGCAAGCTGTTCTGCTTTACGCACACTCTGGATCGCTTCATTTTGCTTGTTCAAACGGATTTGTAAATAGGTCAGACTCTTCCAGACTTTAATATCTTGTGGCGTGAGTTGCCCCAATTCAATCAGGATTTTTTCAGCTTCTTCTGGCTGGCTTTGTTCAATTTTATAAAATTTATCCCAACGGTCATAAATCGGATTACCGGGTTTATATGCCGCATCCCCTTCTTTCACAAAATCAGGCTCAGCACTCACCGCCTGTTGTACAGGTACGATTAGACCTAAAAGTAATAGTGTATGACTCAGCAGCTTATTTTTGGAATTGTTCATCGCAAATCTCAACTAAAAATATTCACAATATGGTCTATGGCAAGAAGGCTTAATTAGCATTTAAAATGTTAAATTGTTCACATATTATAACTAAATCATCATTATGCTATCGTTAAAATAAGTTAATTTATAATAGATTAAGTTTATGAATCATCAATAGAATTTTACAAGCAATTGAACTGTTATAGAACTAGACACGAACAAATTAAATTGATTTAAAAGAGCAAAATTATGTCTTTTTCACAACATGCAGAACCACATGTGATACAACGTTCAGGCTGGCTCCGTGCGGCAGTATTAGGTGCCAATGATGGCATTATTTCTGTTACCAGCCTGCTTATGGGGATGGCAGCCAGTGGTGCAAGTTCTCACACCTTATTGATTACCTGCATCGCTGGGCTAATCTCGGGCGCAACGTCTATGGCCGCAGGTGAATATATCTCGGTCAAGTCTCAAGAAGATATTGAAAAATCGGACCTGAGATTTGAAGCACGTGAACTGGAAAAAAATCCGCATGCAGAATTAACAGAACTGACCCAAATCTATATCTCACGTGGCTTAAATCCTGAACTTGCTCATGAAGTTGCCAAACAACTCACTGCACATGATGCACTTGGTGCGCATGCACGAGATGAAATCGGCATTCATGAAAATACTGCCGCCAATCCGGTTCAGGCAGCGCTGTCTTCTGCCGCCTCTTTCTCTTGTGGTGCAGCCTTACCTATGTTGGCAATCTTGCTCAGTCCAGATACATGGATCGCACAGGCTGTGTTAATCACAGGAATTATTTCACTGGCTTTATTGGGTGCATTATCGAGTTACTTTGCGCACACCTCCATGCTCAAAGGCAGCCTGCGCATTACCTTATGGGGCATCTTGGCAATGCTATTTTCCAGCTGGGTGGGCTCCTTATTTAATGTCACTCCGATTTAAACCAACATGCTGTCATTTTGAAAATAGCGTCTATATTCAATAATTAAATAGCGATTATTATTTGCAAGCCTTTTTGTTTTTACGTTAAGGTGATTAAAAATGCAGTGAGTCATTCATCATGTCAATTTTAGAATTATTAGAAATAAAACATCCGATTTTGCTTGCGCCGATGGCTGGGGTTTCTACACCTGAACTTGCTGCTCAAGTATCAAATCAAGGTGCATTTGGTTCTTTAGGTCTCGGTGCCAATACGCCTGAAGCAGCCAAAGCACAAATCTTAAAGACACAAGAACTGACTGATCACCCCTTTCAGGTGAACTTCTTTTGTCATCAATCAGAACAGCTCAACCCTGAAACTGCCCAACAATGGATTGAGTACCTTCGTCCCCAATTTGAGAAATTTTCTGCAGAAGTCCCAACCCAGCTCAACTGTATTTATCCCAGCTTTTTAGACAATGATGACTTTCTCAATGTAGTGATTGAAACACGTCCCAAAGCAGTCAGTTTTCATTTTGGTATCCCACACCCGCATCAGATTCAGGCTTTAAAAGAAGCTGGCATCATGACCATGGTGTCTGCAACCAATTTACTTGAAGCTCAAGCGATTGAAGCGGCAGGTATTGATATTATTATCGCGCAAGGCATTGAGGCAGGTGGGCATCGCGGGATTTTCAATCAGCATTTTGATGCTGCGATTAAAACCCTTGATCTGGTGCAACTCATTACAAAACACTGTAACCTGCCCGTAATTGCAGCAGGTGGAATCATGAATGGCGAACATGCCAAAGACATGCTCAAACACGGCGCTGCAGCAGTACAATTAGGGACAGCTTTTGTACAATGTAAAAGTTCTAGTGCCAATGCCGCCTACCGCAAGGCATTATTTAATCAAACCATCACGCAGATTAGTGCCAGTCTTTCAGGCCGACCCGCACGTGGTTTAATTGGCACGTGGCATACACAGATCGACGCTCCAAATCGTCCTCACGTGCCTGCCTATCCATATACTTATGATCTAGCAAAGCAATTGATGAGTATCGCCAGTGCGCAAAATGACTTTAGTTATGGTGCTTTCTGGGCAGGCAGCAATGTCAGTCAAATTCGAGAGCTGGAAGCAGCCGATTTAGTCAATCAACTGGTATTGGAAATAAAAACCAATTAAATTTTGCATGTAAAAAAGCCGACCATAATCGGTCGGCTTTTTGTAGATCACTTTATTTGATCGCCTCAAGTAAAGTGTGTTGGGCATTATGCGGTGCTTCACCTTCCATCGGTCGCGCACGTTCCCATACACCATCCCCCTGTAGCAACCAAGCTTGCTGATTATCTTTGAGGTAATTCAATAAACCCAGTTGGTAAATACGCTTTTTCAAGGCTGGATCTTCAATTGGGAAACACGCTTCAACACGGTTAAACAGATTACGATCCATCCAGTCAGCACTTGACCCATAGATGTGAGGATTACCATTATTGCTGAAATAATAAACCCGTGTATGTTCAAGAAAACGTCCAACGATCGAACGCACACGAATATTTTCTGACAAGTTTGGTAAGCCCGGACGTAAACAGCAAATTGAACGAATAATCAGGTCAACCTGTACGCCCGCTTGCGAAGCTTCATACAGTTTATTAATCAGTTGAACTTCCGTTAAGGCATTCACTTTAATAATAATTTGTGCAGGTTTGCCTGCTTTGGCATTGGCAATTTCGTCATCAATATAATTGATCAACTGGGCATGCAAGGTGAATGGTGCATGAAGCAACTTTTTCGGCTTCGCCATTTTGCCCATACCCGTCAATTCCTGAAAGATACGATGCACATCTTCACACAGGTCTTTATCGGTGGTCATGAGGCCGTAATCGGTATAAATACGTGCGTTGGTGGCGTGGTAGTTCCCCGTACCTAAATGCACATAACGCACCAGTTTATTATTTTCACGGCGTACCACTAGAATCATTTTGGCATGCGTTTTATAACCCACGATGCCATATACCACTACGGCGCCTGCTTCTTGCAATACGTTCGCCACTTCAATATTGGATTCTTCATCAAAACGGGCACGCAACTCAATCACTGCCGTGACTTCCTTACCATTACGTGCAGCTTCGGCAAGCACTTGCACGATTTCTGAATCGGCCCCACTACGATAAAGCGTTTGTTTGATAGCCAGCACTTGCGGATCACGTGCAGCTTCACGCAACAACTGAATCACAGGCGCAAAAGATTCAAATGGATGATGCAATAAAATGTCCTGTTTCTGCATTGCTGCAAAAATACTTTCAGACTTTTTAAAAGCTTTTGGAATCACAGGTGTGTGTGAGTCATAACGTAAATGCGGACGTTTGAAATTTGATAATAAACGCGCCAAATTTACAGGTCCATCTACGCGATAGAGTTGTTCTTCATTTAGATCAAACTCATTGAGCAAATATTCATAAATGTGTTTTGGACAATTATGGGTCACTTCCAGACGGACTGCACGGCCAAATCGACGAGAACTCAACTCACCTTTTAAAGCTTTTGCCAGATCTTCAACATCTTCGTTTAGCGCTAAGTCGGCATTACGGGTGACACGAAATTGATAGCAGCCTGTTGCGGTCATGCCAGGGAACAGATCAGAGATATGTTCATGGATAATTGCCGAGAGCATGACATGGTGTTCTTTACCATCAGTCAACTCATCTGGCAAACGTACCACACGCGGTAATGAACGTGGCGCAGGGACAACCGCCAAATCAATTTGACGACCAAAGGCATCTTTCCCTTCTAAGGTCACAATAAAGTTCAGGCTTTTATTCACCAGTCGTGGAAATGGATGCGCAGGATCCAGACTGATTGGCGTAAGCACAGGTGCCACCTGTTCATGAAAATATTTCTTGATCCATGCCGATTGTGCAGGCGTCAATTCACCACGACGTAAGAAGCAAATATCTTCTTCACGCAATTTCGGCAAAATTTCTTCATTTAAAATTCGGTACTGACGTTCAATTGCCGCATGTGTTGTTTTTGAAATCTGCTCTAAAACCTGCTTTGGCGTCAAACCATCTGGAGTGCGGCTTTCATTGCCCAACGTCAGTTGTTCCATCATTCCCGCAACACGGATCTCAAAGAATTCGTCCAGATTACGTGAAAAGATCAGAAGGAAGTTCATCCGCTCTAATAATGGATGAAGTGGATCGACAGCCTGTTCCAGTACGCGTAGATGAAAATCGAGAATCGAAAGCTCACGATTTATATAACGATCGTTGTAACTGTATTCTATTGGCGTTGTTGTCGTCACTGCAGTATTCATACCCAACCTTGTTGCTTTATCATTCATCAAGTGATGATTTAAGTATGCTGCAAAATTATGTCAATTTGGTAAAAAAGCCCAAAATATTGGGCTTTTTTTTGAAATTCGGCGAATTATTGCGGAAGTTGTATCCCATTCATATATTTTAAGATCACCCGCTTGCGATATTGCAGCTTACGGTCATTGCGGTTGTCTTGATAATACTTTGGATTTGGCAACAATGCGGCTAAAAATGCAGCCTGCTCTCGGGTGAGACTTTTAGAACTTTTGCCATAATAAAATTGAGCGGCTGCCTCAACACCATAAATGTTTTGACCAAACTCAACCGAGTTCATATAGACTTCCAGAATGCGTCGTTTTGACCACATCCGCTCCATCATCCATGTCGCTACAGCTTCCTGCCCCTTGCGGATGAAAGAACGTTTATTATAAAGAAACAGGTTTTTTGCCAACTGTTGTGAAACCGTTGAACCACCCGCGACCAGTTCACCTTTTTTGCTATTACGCTCCAGTGCAAACTGGATCCCCGCCCAGTCAAAGCCATGATGATGAATAAACTTGGCATCTTCACCCGCTAAAATTGCGCGTTTGAAGTTATCACTAATATTGTCATAGTCACGCCATTCCTGCTTGATCGGTTTAAAGTCGGTAAAGTAATCCCAACGCATAAACATGGTCGTATTCACTGGATGGGTTCGCCACCAGACCAGACTACTAAAAATCCAGAGCTGAATCAGTAGAATGACGCCAATAATCAACATTACTGCGCGTGCTAAAAAGGCTTTCATTAAAGTGCATCACTCCATCATGCAATGAATTCATGCTAAGCTATTTTTTATATCAATAACTAGCGTAAACATATGACTGAAACGACTCCACCACAAATCAATCAAAAATTGCAAATACAAACATGGTGGTTTACTGCATTGTTAATCGCAGTCAATGTCGGATTATTTGGCTGGCAAATTCTTTCAGGGGTGAATATTACCGACCCTGCCCCTATTGATGCAATCGCTTGGGGAGCAGATTTTACACCGCTCACCTTTACTGGGCAGGCAGAACGCTTGTTCACCAGTATGTTTTTTCACTTTGGCCTGATCCATTTAATGTTAAATATGTGGGCGCTGTATATCTTTGGCAGTGTGGCAGAACAATTATTTGGTCGAAGCTATTATATCGGTTTGTATTTTTTGGCTGGTCTCATGGGCAGTGTCTTATCCAGTTATCTGAGTATCCGTGATGGCTACGAACTTTTACAACATTTTGATCCGAAATTACTCCCGCATATCAGTGCCGGCGCCTCGGGTGCCGTGATGGGGCTGGGTGCAGCACTCACCGTCATTTCCCTGTTTCCACCTTTGCCACAGCAGCGCTTCTTGCTGGATAAAAAATCATTATTAATGATTATGGCAATTAACCTTGTCTTCGGTTTTACCGTATCAGGGATTAATAATGCCGCACATATTGGTGGCATGATCATGGGCGCATTGCTAGCCGTGACATGGTATTTCAGCCAGAAAACGCCAAGAAATGCACTGGCTCAAGTCATTGCCTTAATGATTGGTGCCTTACTGCTCAGCGCATTCTATTTTTACTGCACAGAATTAAGCACAGGACTCAATCCTCTCTGGAATGAAATCCTGCGTCAAAACCAGCTTACTTTTTAAGACTGGTTCATTTCTCTTAAACTTTGTAAGGGCGGAATATCGCATAAATAACTTAAGCGATAGCGCCCGATCAAAGTACAAATCAGCATCATGCTCAACGGTAAAATCAGCCAGATCTCAGCATGCCACTGAATTGCCATTTGCATCTTGTAACTGGCAATGGCGCTGATCACCTCTGCAAACAGACAAGCCACGACACCCGCCAACAGGCCGATAAAACCAATCTCCAGACTGAGCATGCGTTTTAATTTATTTTTGGCAACGCCAAAGGAACGTAATAAAGCCACCTCTTTACGACGCTCATCCATCAGTACATTTAAACAGGCAATCAATACCAGTACACCAGATAAACCGACCAGCATGGCTAGAACTGTGACAATCTGCACTAGTACATTGACCAAACGTTTCACCTCTTCCAGAATACGCCCGATATCAATAAATACCGTGTTGGAAAATTGCTGAATCAATTGCACCATTTTCGGCTGATCCGCTGGCGGCACATAGAAGCTTCCTAAATAACTGCCCGCATTCTCATCCATGGTTTTGGGTGAAAAAATAAAGAAGAAATTAGGACTAAAACTTTCCCACTCCACACTCCGTAGATTGATGACAGTCGCATTCATTGGCCCTTCGGGTAAGCTAAAACTGAGTTGATCCCCAATCTTGATCCCAAGCTCAGTCGCCAGTTTTGCTTCCACAGATACTTGCCCAGTCTGGGTAAAATGAGAACTGCCCTGCGTAATCACATTATCTTTCGGATACACTGCGGCTTGAGTCAGATTCAGTTCACGACGTAACGAATTATTTTGTTTTACCAGTTCTGCTGCAAAAGGCTGACCATTTTTGGCAACCAGTCGGCCTCGAATATTCGGATAAAGTGGAGTGGTCTGCCATTTATTTTGCTCAAGCTGCTGTTTCAACTGAGGCATATCAAACGGTGGTAGACCATAAACAAACTGATTCGGTGTTCCTTCTGGCAATTGTTGCTGCCAACGCTCCAATAAATCTGTTCTTAATACACTCAATACTGTAATCAAGCTCAGGCCCAAAGCGAGGGCTGTAATCTGTAAAGCAGTTTGATGTGGAATCCGTACATAGGCTGATACAGGATGTTTGAGCTGTTTGATCGCTTTTAACAGCAACCAGATAACGGCAAAAAGCGTCGCACACAAAATCAAGATCGCGGCTAAGACCCATAGGCTTAACTGTAAATTATCACTGAGCACCAAACTAAAAATCACCAGACTGGCAATACCGACTGCAAACATGGCGAAATACGACTTACGTGAACGCTCCTGCTGGCGGATCACCCGAATCGGTGGTGTATTTAATAGCTCCCAGATACTTGGCAAGATAAAACCAATCAGCACCATCACACTGGTAAAAATGGCGACAGGCAAAGCAAACAGCAAATCAGCCAGCGCAAAGCTTAATTGTAATTGTGGAATCAGCTGCAACATCAACTGCAATAAACCATAGCCTAATGCGATACCGATCAGACTACCCAGCACAATCGATAAAGCACTGACAATTCCAAGCAAGGCCAGATAAGCCAGCAAAATCTGTCTCTTAATCGCCCCCAGACAGCGCATTAGGGCAATATGATCCTGATTCTGTTGCACATAACGTTGACTGGTCAATGCAATCGCAATACCACACAGCAGAATGGTTAATAAATTGGCAAGCTGTAAAAAAGTATCCAGATTTTCAATCGGTTTCATTAAGCGCGTATTGGATTGGCTGGCATCACGTAATTTCAGCGAACCTTGCTCACCCTCGCCCAACTGCTGATCACTCGGTTGATCAAGCGTCTGTTCATGCTGTGTTTGCTGCCTAAATATCTTTTTAAATGCCTTGATCTGCTCAGGCGGCCCTGCCATCAATAACCGATACTCAATCCGGCTACCTACTTGAACGGCATTGGTTTTGGCAATATCTGCCTGATGGATAATCACTGTCGGTGAAAATCCTGAAAAGCCAAGCTCCTGATTAGAATCATGTTCAATGATCCCCGTCACTTTAAACTGCCCATCTGCAATCGCAACCTGATCCCCTACTTTCGCCTGTAGAAGATCAGCTGCACGAGGACTCAGCCAGACCTGTCCAGTTTGAATGCCTTGTGGCTTGGGCTGGATTTCCAGTTCACCCCGTAATGGAAAATGCGCATCAACGGCTTTGACATTGACCATCACAAACTGATCCGAGGTATGCGCCATCGAACTAAACACGGTCACAGCAGCCTGTTGCAAATCCAGTTTTTGTGCTTGCTGTAACCATTCGGTCTGAATTGGATCTTGATCGTATAACACCAGATCCGCAGCCAACATTTCAGCGGCCTGTAGGGTCACGGCATTTTGTACTTGGGTATTACTGAACTTGAGTGCTGTGGTGGCACTAATTGCTAAAGAAAGTGCAATGATTAATAAATATAACCCACCCGTACGGAAACTTTGCAGCAACAGCGGCTTGAGAACTGAACTCATAAGCCCACCTCAAGCTTTACAATTTCCTGAATCTGACCATCAGCCAGTTTGACATGACGTTGACACAAAGCAGCCAGATTCTGATCATGGGTCACCAGAACCAAGGTTGTTCCTAATTCTTTATTAAGCTCAAATAATAGCTGTTCAATTTCTTCAGCCGTTTGTCCATCCAGATTACCTGTCGGCTCATCTGCAAAAATAATTTTCGGCTCTGCAATCAATGCTCTGGCAATCGCAACCCGCTGCTGTTCCCCACCAGAAAGCACTTTCGGTGTTTGCTGGGCCTGACGTACCAGCCCAACTCGCTCTAACCATGCCAATGCTTTTTGTTCTGCCTGCTTGAAATTAAAGTCAGGCTGTAAGCGTAATGGCAACATAACATTTTCTAGTGCACTGAGCTGCGGCAATAGCTGAAAAGACTGAAATACAAAGCCGATATTTTCCAGACGAACCTGCGCGCGCTGTTCTTCCGACAAACTATGCACCGCCTGTCCACACACCCATAACTCTCCAGCACTGGGACGATCAAGTGTTGCCAGAATACCCAACAAGGTCGATTTTCCTGAACCTGACCGACCTGTAATGGCAATCTGTTCACCTTGATAAATTTCCAAATTGATATCTTTTAAAATCGTTAAACTTTGCTGATTAATTTGAATATTTTGTGTAACTTTTTGGGCAGAAATAATCGGTTGTGGCATGATGTCACGTATCCTTTAGGACAAATTTGAAGTGCAATGCAAATATCTAAAGTTATCTTGTCAGTATCTAAAACGCTTGCAATGATCAGTGTCTGTTTGATCCCGACACTGGTTTCAGCAAAGACTATTTTAATTTTGGGTGATAGCCTGAGCGCAGGTTATGGTATAGATGCAAAACAAGGTTGGGTTCACTTATTACAACAACGTTTAGACCAACAGTATCCGAAACAGCACAAGGTGGTCAATGCAAGTATCAGCGGAGAAACCACCAGTGGCGCGCTGGCAAGACTGCCAAAATTATTGCAAACCTATCGACCAGAAGTGGTGGTGATTGAACTAGGTGGCAATGATGGCTTACGCGGTCAGCCTCCACAAATGATTCAAAAAAATCTTGCCCAACTGGTGCAGCTGAGTCAGAAGCAGAAAGCCCATGTTTTACTGTTTGGGATGAAAATACCGCCTAACTACGGCACAGCTTATAGCAAGGCTTTTGAAAATAATTACAAGGTGATCAGCCAACAATATAGAGTGAAATTACTACCTTTCTTTCTTGAAGGTGTTGCAGGACAAAAACACTTGATCCAGAACGATCAGATTCATCCAAATGCGAAAGCACAGCCAATGATGCTGAATCTGGCGTATCCTTATATTAAAGATGCGTTATAAACTGCGCCTTCAACTCAATAGACGATTTCAACTGATCTTTTTCTTAAAATAAACCACACGTTCGGTTTCCTGAAAACCCAGCGCGCGATGCATGGCATGACTGATTGTATTATCAATTGCTGCATCTGAAGCAAATTCGGTGCAGGAAAATTGCTTTGCCCAGTCTTCTACTTGCTGTACCAAAGTGGTAGCAACACCTGAACGTCGATATTCAGGCAAGACATAAATACCTTCCAGAAAAGCCACAGGTGAGGTTTGTGTACCATTTACATATTCATATCGAATCGACGCTTCCAGCATCGCAATTGCTTGCTGCTGATCGTTATAGCTTAATAATTGCAAAGTATATGGTTGTTCGAGTAGCTGCCGCATTTCCAGTAAATGCGCGTCTTCATGATCAGGCCAGAGTAATATTCTTAATTGCAGCCAGTCGGCCAATAACGGCTCGGTTACAGGCATGATTTTCATATCGATTCTGCCCTTTTGCTTCACTTAATTTTCTAATTCAATAAAAAATTAAAATTTATGCTTCCAACAGCGAAATTAAGGCGAGTTAAAACCCGCCCTGATTCTTAGAAATCAAAAAAAGAAACTTCACCTGTTTCTAGCGAATATTCTGCACCAACGACAATCATTTTGCCCTTTTCAATCAGGCTTTCCAGCACAGCAGAGCCATGACGGAGCTGATTCACTGAAGCAAATACATTTGAACGTACCGCATGCGCAGACAATTTTTTCAAATCATTTTTGAGTTCGGTTTGCATTAAGATTTCAACCGACGGACGGACACGGTTTACGATCGACATTAAATTCGATGAAGGCGGCTGATCAGGGTTCATCAAGGTATCAATCGTGGCTTGAATCGCACCACAATGACTATGACCCAGTACCACCACAACAGCACAATCATAACGCTCTGCTGCAAATTCAACACTGCCGACCTGTGAAGGCGCCACAATATTGCCTGCCACACGAATCACGAACAAGTCACCTAAACCCTGATCAAAAACCATTTCAGCAGGTACACGTGAATCAGAACAGCCTAAAACAATTGCAAAAGGATTTTGATCACTTGCCATCTCGGCACGTTCTTGGTGAGATAACAATCTTTGTTGAACTGCCTCTCCTTTTACAAAACGGGCATTACCAGCTTTTAAACGTTCTAATGCTTCTTGTGCGGTGAGCATGTGTGTATCCATGTGTGATTGACCTAAGGCAACAGTTTAATGTGCGCCCGTTTGAAAGTCACTGACAAAAATAGAAACGATCAGCATACTTGCTAATCTTTTGAACCGTAAAATAGCGGAAAATTGCTGATTTCATTGGCAAGAATTTCCATACATCTGTAGATTATGCAAATGACTCGCGTCGTCTCTTCCTCAATAATCAATTGGTTTAAAAATAGATCAAGGATTGAACAACGATGATAAATACCCAACTTACCCAACCTTTTCGTAAGGCTCTTGGCGCTGCTTTGCTGGCGTGTAGCTTAAGTACACTAGCAGTGAGTACAACTCAAGCTGCCGAAATAGAAATGAATTTTCAAAACCTGTTGCAACAAGAGCGTGCATGGGCTGGCTTACAAACCAAGACCTTAAAAGTAGGTGACATCACCTGGTCGTATAGTGAAGGCGGTCAAGCGGGTAAGCCAATCGTCATTTTAATTCATGGTCTTGCAGGCAGTCGTGACAACTGGAACCGTGTTGCACGCGCCCTCACGGCAAACTACCACGTTATCATTCCTGATTTACCAGCCAGTGGTGAAACATTAGTACCTAAAGATTTTGACTATTCTGTTCCGAATGTCACAGAGAAATTACGCCGTTTTGTAGAAGCTGCCAATCTGACAGGCCCAGCGCATGTTGCTGGTCATTCACTGGGTGGTTCTATTGCCATGCTCTATGCAGGCCAATATCCTTTTGAAACCAAGAGCCTGTTCCTGATTGATGCGGCGGGTGTCTATAAGGCAGCGACCACGCCTTATTTAAAAGATCCAAATCAGGTGAAAAACATGATTGTGAGCAAGAAAGGAGATTTCAATTTCTTGATGCAACAAGCCATGTTTACCCCGCCATTCATTCCAAAGGAAATTGCTCAGGCTCAAGAAAAAATGATGATTGGTCAGGTTGAGCAAACCCAGAAAATGGTCGATCAAGTCATTGCCTTAAATAAGCTCTATACGCCTGATTCATTTGCCTTGCTGGCAAGATCGATTGATGCACCAACCCTGATTTTATGGGGTAAGCAAGATAAAATCGTCAATGTTGAAGTGGTCCCTGAATTAAAAGCATTACTAAAAAATGCCCAGACACCTGTCATTTTGGACAATGTCGGTCATATGCCGATTCTGGAAGCAGATCAACTGGTGGTTCAGCAATATCTACCTTTCCTCAGCAAAATTCAGGCACAAAAACCTGCTGCGGCTCCAGCGCAATAAACTTAATTTAGCGATTTGAGAATATATGTCTAAACATCCAATGATAGAACAACTGATTGATGCACAGCTCGACTTTCTTGAGCATGAGTTTGTACAGCCAGACACCATTCAATCGGAATTTAAACAGTTCTATCATTGGTTGCGTTTACAGCCGTTACAGCAGATCTGGTCTTTTGAACAGATTTTCAACCTGATCGAAAAACAGATTCTTGCGACACCCGCAAGTGCATTTCTGGTTGAGCAGATTGCAGAACATATTCGTTTTGCCCTGATTCATCCGATTAATGACCAAACCACCATTGAAGATGTTATTCCTGTTCTTACCGTCGATTCGATTGCCCAATATGTTGCCAGTAAAAGTGGACATCGCCAGCGTTTAATTAAAACCGTGGTGAACAATCCCGCGTTCTCAGCATTGATTACCCAGTTAATCCAGCACTCGATTCAGGATTATCTGGATAATTCAGTCATGTCGAAACGCGTCCCAGGTGTCGGACATTTTATGAAAATGGGCAAATCTGTTTTAGAAACGGTAACAGATTCCAATCTGAACGAAACCATTGCGCATTATTTACAAAAGAATATTTTAAAAATCAGTCAAATGAGTGAAAGAGTGCTGAATCAGCATTTTAATGATGACAAGCTCTATCATTTTCAGGCCAATCTCTGGCATAAAATTAAAGTCATGCCCTTATCGGTATTGCGTAATTATTTAGAAGTACAAGACTTACCAAAAACCGTCGAGATGGGGCATGAGATTTGGGATCATATTCGTCAAACGCCCTATCTAAAACAACAAGTACATGATGGTATGTATTCATGGTACGCACGTAATCAGGAACGGAGTTTTGATCTTTTATTGCGTGATCTGAATATTGATGAAGCCCTGATTGAAAATGAACTCAGCCATTTGCTTACGCCTATACTGCAACAGGTAATCGAAACGGGTTATTTACGTGAGCGTGCTCGCGTATATTTAGAGAAGTTTTATTATTCGAAACAAGTGACGCATATCTTAAAAGTAGAAGGATAAGGCTTTACAACCTTACCCTTCAATTCATGTCTTAGAAACTATAAGTCACACCAAGATTATAACGGCGACCATCTAACACATAGTTATAGGTCGCAGTATCAATCTCTTTATCAAATAGATTATAGATCCCTGCGGCAACAGCAATATTTTGCGTTGGCTTATAATTTACCCCAACATCTACCATCGTATAAGCAGGTTTACCTTTTGCCATAGCAGTACGGCTTAAGTAATCCGATGTCTTACTACGGTAATTCACACGTCCCCAGCTTGAGAACTGATCGTTAATTTCCCAGTCTGCGGTTGTATTGAACATATGTTTAGGCATTTCATTTAAAGGCTTGCCTTTATTCGCGCCACTCTTTTGTTCAGTATCCGTGAAGGTGTAATTCGCACTCAAGTTCACATTTGGTAAGACTTTCCAGCCAAATGTTGCTTCTGCACCACGCATATTGGCTTTATCAACGTTCTCACGAAGGCTGACAAAGTCAAACTTCTCACCCAACCAGTCACAGCCCATTGACCCAGATGCCCCCTGACAGGTTCTGATTTCAGTGATCTTGTCTTTAAACTCACTATTGAATAGCGTAAGACCCGCCGTCAGGTTATCTAAATTGTCCCAGTTAAAGGACATTTCATAGTTCACACTTTTTTCAGGTTTTAAATCAGGATTACCGACAATCACACCGTTACTTTGTCCACCACCTGTTGCCTGCCCCCATTCAGCAACGGTCGCACGCAGTGCTGGTGTTTTATAACCAGTTGAAACACCACCTTTAATGACCCAATTATCATTTAAGCCCCATACCCCGTACACTTTCGGGCTCCAGTGATCACCAAATTTTTCATCTTTATCTAAACGTAGTGAACTGGTTAAAGTGAAGTCATCAACAATATTCCATGCATTTTCAGCGAATAATGCCCAGCTATAACGGTCAAGATTGGAAACAGGTTTCGCTCCACCGACACTTAACTGGTTACCTTTATCATCTAATTCTTCTTTGAGGTACATCCCGCCAAAACTCAGACTCTGACGACCAAAGTTAATTTTATTGATGGTATTAAATGTGGTGTTGGTCGCTTCCATATTACGTGACGGGTTTTCGTTTTCTTCCCGCTGAATATAAGAATGTGTTTCTACCGCACCAATTTTTCCACGATGCGTCAAACTATACTCGGTACGATAGTAATCTGTAAGTGAGTTTGCTGGTGGGTTTCTGCCCGTTTGTACGGGTGAAATACTTTTACCAACAGTTGCATCACGGTTTTGAATCGAACGTTGATATTCCAGATCAATGGTGTGATCATCATTTGGAGTCAGACTAAAGGCAGCTCCGCCTGCACGAATTTTTTGCTTCTTATACCCACCATAGATTTCATCTTCATCACGTTGAGAATATAGGCCATTGGCTTTAAACGATAAAAGATTGGCAATTAGAGGCCCAGCAATGTAAGCGTTGGTTTGATATTGATTACCTGAGTCAGAATTTTCCTGCAACGTGGTATCAAGCTTGATGGAACCCGTCCATTCAGTTACATTTTTCTTGGTAATAATGTTGATGACACCGCCCATTGCATCTGAACCATATAAGCCAGACATTGGTCCACGGATCACTTCAATACGTTCAATGGCGCCAATATTTGGTAACCAGCCTTGTTCAATACCTGAGTTATCGCTATTTGGGCGTACCGAACGTGAATTTACTTTTTTGCCATCGACCATAATGACCGTATACGCACTGCCCATGCCGCGGATACTGATATCACTTGAACTACCGCCCCCTGTTACGACCACGCCAGGTACATCTTTTAAAGCATCGGTTACATCACGATATGCTTTTTTATTAATTTCTTCTTGTGTGAGCACAGATATAGATGCTGCTGCTTTTTTAATGTCCTGTTCAAATCCACTTGCTGTAACAACAATCTTTTCCAGTTGTACAGCCTCTTTATTCGCTTGAATTTCTGCTGCGTGTGCAAGCGCCATCATACCGCCCAATACGGAAATAGTGAGGAGTGATTGACGTGCTATTTTGTTGGACATATTCCCACCCGATTCAGAGATATCTTAAAGATTGCTTAAAATTTATGGGAATTCTAACAAAAAACAAATAAAACTCAATACAAATGATAATTATTATTATTTATAAATTCATTTTTCATTCACATTGCTTACTTATCAGTTTAGGAAAATAAGTTTAACTTTTTAATTTTCAGTCAAAAATAATTTTCTCAATCCATTAATTTTATTTAAGAATAATATAAAATTCTCATATAAAAAATATGAAGATTAAGCTTACACGATTTTGTCATTCTTATTGCAATCATCAAATGAATAAAGATGTTCAAATTTTTGGGCATTTTATGCTTTAGATGATCTCTTTAAAATTATGATACTTTTCTAGTATTTTTTATTATTATTTCATCCATTCATTGACTGAGCAAGTTGAAAAGCGCTACCGATCTATGGTTACTTTTCAACTTACTTGCAGCATCCGTTACTTAAGCTGGAATTTGCTGAGTAATGCAGTGAATATTTCCACCACCCAGTAAGATTTCTCGCGCTGGCACCCCTGTGATGAGATAGTCTGGATACATCTGCTGGAACAATGCTTTTGCCTGTTCATCGGTACGTTCATCCAGTAATGGGAAAATAATCTGCTGATTGCTGATCAGATAGTTCACATAAGAACCCGCCAAACGATTTCCTTCAAAACGTTCAATCGCATTGCCCTTATCAACATCAACCGTCTCATTTCCACTGGCATAGAGTGGGCCTGGGGATGGTAACTTCCATACTTTCAATTGGCGGCCTTTCGCATCTTTCGTATTTTCAAGCACTTTCAATGCGGCTTGTGAACGCGCGTATTGCGGATCATCGATATCATCTGTCCAGTGCAATGCAACTTCACCCGGGCGAACGAAACAGCACATATTGTCGACATGCCCATCAGTTTCATCATTAAATACACCTTGAGGCAACCAGATAAAAGCCGTTACCCCGAGACATTCTTGCAGAATGTTTTCAATCTGAGTCTGAGACAGATGTGGATTTCGATTTGGATTGAGCAAGCATTCTGCTGTAGTCAATAACGTCCCTTCTCCATCGACATGAATTGCGCCGCCCTCTAAGATCAGCGGCGTCGAGTAAGTCTCAATGCCATGCTGAGCAGCGATTTTGCCTGCAATCAACTGATCCTGATCCCATGGGAAATACAATCCACCATTTTCCCCACCCCATGCATTAAACACCCAATTAATGGCTTTTTTCTGACCTTGCGGATTTTTGACAATGGTTGGACCCGTATCGCGTGTCCATGCATCATCACTTTCCATTTCAACCAGAGTCACCTGTGCAGGCATAACCTGACGTGCTTTTTCCATTTCAGCTTGGGGAACAGCCATAAATACTGGCGTTTTCTGGGCAATTGCAGCCGCAACCTGTGCAAAAGCCTGTTGTGCAGGCGCACCATTTCCACGCCAGTTATCTGTACGATAAGGCCAGATCATCCATACAGCTTCTTGTGTAGACCACTCGCCGGGCATGCTAAAACCTTGCTGATTTGGGGTTGTCGCATTCTGTTCCATATATTTTGTCTCCATATTTTCAAATTTTTAGAAATCAAATCTTCATTTATCAAATCAATTAATTAAAACGGTTTAAGTCGTGGCCCCGAACGAAAGTGGCTGTTTGCGGATACGCTTATAAAGCAACAGTAAAACGCCAGCCAATAACCACACGCCACCAAATTCCAGCGCTGATTTTTCCAGATGTACCCACAAACCTAATAAGCACAGCACCGACGCCAGTGGTAGCAATAGATTGAAGAAAATATTTTTTAAACCTGCGCGCTCTTTACGTATCACAAAGAATTTCATGAATACAGAGAAGTTCACCATAGTAAAGGCAATCAAGGCACCAAAACTCACCAGACTCACCACGGTTGCCAGATCAACGGTAATCGCTAACAGAGAAATCAAGCCGACGAAGAAAATCGAATATAACGGCGTACCTAATCTGTAATTCACATAACCGAATATTTTTTGGTTAAACACGCCATCACGTCCCATGATGTAAAGCAAACGCGAAGCGCTGGCATGAGAGGCCAAACCAGAGGCAAATGCATTCATAATCTGTACGGTGAGTAAAGCTGACTGGAAAAATACGCCCCCGACAAAGAGTGCAATTTCAGGTAAGGCTTCATCTGGATTTTTAAACTGTTCCAATGTCGGAAAAGACAATTGAACGAACCAGGAAACCGTAATAAAAATAAGGCCGCCTAATAATGTTGTGAGCATAATTGCCCGAGGAATGGTCTTGGTCGGATTGCGGCTTTCATGGGCTAAGGTTGATACCGCATCAAAGCCTAAATAAGAGAAACACACCAATGACACGCCTGTCAGCAAAGTTAGATATTCAGGATTACCATTAAATAAAGGTGTCATTGTCGCTAGGCTTTGATAACCTTGCGAATTCCCCATTCCTGTGACCACCAGAAAAATAAATACCAGCATCATTGAAATCGTGGCTGCAATAAAGATAAAGCTAAAGTTCGCCAGAATATTGATACGAAAGCTATTGATCAGCGTAATGATCCCGACCATGATCACCACCCATGTGGTATAGGCTATATCAGGCATCAGTGCATTGAGATAAAAGGACGCGAGTAGAACATTAACCAACGGAATAAGTAGATAATCAATAAGCGAGCACCAGCCTACAAAAAAACCCGCTGTCTTTCCGCATGTTTCAGTGGTGTAGGTATACGCTGACCCTGATTTTGGGGTCAGTTTACTAAAGCGTGCATAGCTAAATGCCGTCAATAGCATTGCAAACAAGGCCAAGATATAAGCCAGAGGAACCCGCCCCTCAGTGACTCTTGAAATAATACCAAAGGTATCAAATACGGTTGCTGGAGCCATATAAGCCACACCAATGACAACGACTTGCCATAGTGAGAGCCCTTTTCGTTTGTTTTCGCTTTCCATGCACGTTTCTCCTGCATCAATGCAAATATTTTCGCAGTGCTTTTTTATTCATCTTGGATGGTGCGATTGAACAGAGAAGTCCCTTTCCCGATTCAATCGGCAGTTGGAAAAATTAGAGCGTAATCACGTTTTCTTCGAGATAACTTTGCATCCCCGACTGCCCTAGCTCTCGCCCAATTCCACTTTTTTTGAAACCGCCCCATAACGAACCGGGTTGAATCATTTGATGGGAATTAATCCAGATATGACCAGAGCGAAGTCGCTTGGCAATTTTTTTACCATGCTCCAAAGACCCTGTGATGATGGTTGCAGCCAGACCAAACTCAGAGTCATTGGCGAGGCGAATAGCTTCTTCTTCAGTTTCAAAGCTTCTACAGCAAATCACGGGGCCAAAGATTTCCTCTTTCCACAATCGACTGTCAGTCGGAACATTGACAAAAACATGTGGTTGAATGAAAAAGCCTTTTTCAGGTACAGCAATTTGCTCGAAATCAATTAAAGTTTGGAGTTTTTCGTCTTTCGCGATACTTAAGTATTCATGAACTTTCTGAAATTGCTTTTGTGTCGTCATCGGCCCCATTGCAAATGGACCGCTCAGATCTGAACCCAAAGTGATTGATTCCACCGCAGCTTTAAACTTCTGGTAAAAGCGTTCGGCAATCGATTGATTCACCAGTAAACGTGAGGTCGCAGAACACATTTGACCACTGTTATAGAACATGCCGCCGAGTGCTTTATCGACTGCTTCATCCAGATCGGCATCTTCAAGAATAAGGATCGGTGATTTGCCGCCTAGCTCTAATGTGACGCGTTTAACCGAACGGGCTGCGGCCTGCATCACATGAATGCCTACCTCTGTGCTACCAGTGAAAGAGACTTTATTGACCTCTGGATGTGTCACCAAATGCTGCGCGGCAACTGCATCTCCCAAAATCAGGTTAAATACCCCCTGAGGAAACTGGATCTGATCCAAGAGCTGAGTAAATGCATATTCAGGCAACGGCACCAACTCGGAAGGTTTAAAGATGAGCGTGCACCCTGCGGCAAGGGCCGGTGCGATTTTCCATGCGCTGGTGATTAACGGGAAATTCCACGGCGTAATTAAAGCAACCACACCGACGGGATTTTGCTGATGCGTCAGTTCAATACCACCGTCACATTCAGTCACCTGACTAAATGCAAAGCTTTTAACTAGATTGGCATAATAGCGGTAACACTTAATGCTGTTGTCGACATCGACTTGTGCTTGTTCCGAAGATTTACCATTGTTACGGTGGGAAAGTTCAATCAAGGTGTTTTTTGCTGCGTCAATCGCATCGGCAATTTTATTTAACCAATTCGCGCGTTCTTCAGGGCTTGTCAAACTCCAGCTTTCCAGTGCCTGTTGTGCAGCAGCCACGGCAGCATCTACATCTTGTGGGGAAGCCGTAGTAAATCGGATTAATTCCTCTTCACTGCCAGGATTAACCACCGTAATCTGGGATGTTCCTGTCGTGTTTTCCCATTTTCCATTGATATAATTCTTCATCTGCTTGCTCTCATACGGGTACTAAAGCGGATTCATCGTGACTCTCTACAGGATTTCAGCCTGCTTCATGCAACTATGTCCGCTTTATTCCTCATTCATTCCATCGACATCATCTGTTGTTCTCCCGCTATTTCTATCGATCAGCGAGACTCAACTCACCCCGCAAGGCAAGTTGATTTTTCATTGGGAAACAAAGAGATTTGGCTTATAAATGACCTTCAGCTTTTAATTCCTGAATCGTATTCTGAATCGCATGACGTAAGGTTTTCACAGCAAAGTCAATTTGATCACGTGTCAGGATCAATGGTGGAGACAAGACATTCATGTGACCCACTGGACGAACAATCAAACCGAGTTTTTGGCAATGGTTCGCAATACGTTTACCGACGCCAACAGAACGGTCAAACAGTTCTTTGGTTTCTTTATTACGTAAGTTTTCGATACACATCATGAATTTTTTGCCGCGTACTTCACCGACAATTTCCAGATCGGCAAGCGTCTTTAATTGCTCTTCAAAGTAAACGCCCATGTCTTGAACATGTTCACAAATCTTTTCTTTTTCCAGAATTTCAATATTCTTCAGTGCAGCCACACAACTCACTGGATGGCCCGAATAGGTAAAGCCATGAGTCAGCAAACCACCTTCATGATGCGGCTTACTGATGGCGTCATAAATCTCATCAGAAATAATGGTTGCACCTAAAGGTAAGTAGCCTGAAGAAAGCCCTTTTGCACAGGTAATAATGTCAGGAACAATGCCAAACACGGCTTCTGAAGCAAACATATGACCTAAGCGACCAAATGCAGTGACCACCTCATCAGACACATACAGAACATTGTATTTCTTACATACTGCCAAAGTTTTGGCATGGTAGCCTTCTGGTGGAACAATTACCCCGCCTGCACCCATGATTGGCTCGGCAAAGAAAGCAGCTACATTATCTGGGCCAAGTTTCAGAATCGTATCTTCCAGTTCCTGAACCTTTTCATTACAGAAATCTTCCATCGACTGTGATGCAGGCTTACGGTATGGATTTGGGCATGACACATGGTGAACCAGTTCGTTGTGAATTTCGAAACCGACATGATCGGCTTCAATTCCCGTCAAGGTCATACTGATATAGGTACTACCGTGATAAGCATCTTTACGAGCAATCAATTTTTTCTTGGACGGCTTACCGATTTGATAGAAATAGTGATGAATTAAACGTACTGCCGTATCATTCGCCACCGAACCGCCACAACCATAAAACACATGATTCAGGTTACCCGGTGCCAACTCAGCCAGTTTAGCTGCCAACTTGGCTGCTGGCGCTGTGGTTTGATGACCAAAAGGCGAAAAGTAAGGTAATTCCATGATCTGTTCAGCAACAGCATCCGCAATTTCTTTACGTCCATAACCGACATTGACACACCACAGGCCGCCAATACCATCTAGATATTTATTGCCTTGTGCATCATACACATAGACATTTTCACCTTTAGACATAATTAAAGAACCTTCGTCTTTAAATGTCGAAAAATCGGTCCAAGGGTGAATCACATGATCCTTATCTTTTTGCCAGATATCCTGAATATCTACTTCTACTGGTAATTTTGAGTTCATCTTTTATCCATCCATCTTTATTGCAATGCTCCATTCCAGCAGCATGCATGTCTTACACATTGTTAATTTGTTGATAATTAAACTGTTGCTGTATTTTTTTGAGCGACTTGTGCGGCTGACTGTGCGTCATAATTTAAAATGGCATTCAGCAGCACATCGGCACCTTGAGCGGCATCTTGCATATAAATATCTTCTGCCTCGTTATGGCTTAAACCATCTATACAAGGGATAAAGATCATGGTCGTTGGACAATGTTTTGCGATATTGATTGCATCATGTCCTGCACCACTCACGATTGTCTGGTTGCTATATCCCAAACTGTTAACAGCATCTTGAACTGTTGCGACGCAAGTCGGATCAAAATAAGTCGCTGGACTCAGCCAATGTTGAGATACGCGAACTTCCAGATCTCGTTCCATTGCCAGACGAGATAAGATTGCAGTTGTTTCGATTTCCATTGCTTTCAGTGCTGCATCATCTGGATGACGTAGATCAATGGTCCACTGAATCTGTCCTGGGATGGTATTTCGTGATGAATTGGCGACCTGCATTTCACCAAATGTCACCAAGCCTTGTGGGAATTTCTCAAGAATGCATTTTTCAATAGCGACAATCATTTCTGCCGTGCCGACCATAGTATCTTTACGCATATTCATTGGAGTCGTACCTGCATGCGCAGCTTTGCCTTGGGTTTCGACATCTAACCAGAGAATGGCCTGACCACCTGTCACTACACCAATCGAGATCTGGTTTCTTTCCAGTACTGGTCCTTGTTCAATATGCGCTTCGTAATAAGCCTGAAATGGACGAGCTAGCGGGTAATCGCCCAATTGCCCTGTACGAACCAGCTCCGAATAAACAGAAATACCGTTTTTATCCGTGGTGTCATAGACTTGCTGTTTAGGTAATACGCCAGCGAAAGCCGCTGAACCCATCATTGCAGGAGTAAAACGTGCACCCTCTTCATTCATCCACACCACCAATTCAAGTGGATGGGCAGTAACAATATTCTGTTCTTCTAAGCGCTGTAACACTTCCATGCCAGCCAGCACACCATAAATTCCGTCAAAGCGACCGCCCTTTGGCTGGGTATCTAAATGACTGCCCATAGCGATAGGTAATGCGGTTTGGTTTTGACCTGCACGGCGTAAAATCAGGTTACCCACTTCATCATAATGAATAGAAAGATTAATCTGCTTAGCCCACTCAAGCAGTAAAGCCCGGCCTGAAATATCTTCATCCGTGAGCGCTAATCGTGTATTTCCACCTTTTGTGGTTGCACCGATCTTCGCCATGTCCATGAGCATCTGCCATAAGCGCTCTGCATTCACTCTCATTGTTTTAACATCCCTTTTATCGATATATTTTAAATATCACTTTATTCACGCTACTTTGATTAATTCTTCAATTAAAAACGAGTACCAATTCTTTCAAAAAAACAGGTACCAATTTAAGTACGAATGAATAAAAAACAATTCCTTTTGTTTTTCAAACAAATAAACAGAGCTTTAAACTAATCTTATTTTTAGAAAAATCAATTTATTTTTATTAATTTTTTAAGTCTTTTCTCACACCACCCAACCCCGAACACAAAACAGCCAAAATGTTTTATATATAAAACATTTTGGCTACTGATCAACATCAACCACATTTAAAATACCAATAATTACATACTAACTAAAAGCATCCCATTTAATTATTTAAAGATTTATTTTTAAATTAAAAAATTTTAGTTAAACTAAAAACCACCGTCTTATCCGCACTTGGTAGATTTTTATTAACATTTGCATTGGCATAATAAAGATCAAAGATAAAATCCTGATAGTTAAAATCAAGCCCTAGTTTATAATCATAAAAGTGATTTTTCTCATCAGTTCCCCAAAGCACGGCATAGGCATTTTTATTTGCGAACTGGTTATAGGCCACTTGAGTATATATGTTCCATTGATCCGCGACTGGATAACGATAGCCAGCCTCATAACGCAGCATTTTACCTGTTTCAAAGGTATAATCAGGCGTGTAATAAAAAGACAGGTTGAGCTCATCCTGAGCATTGAGTAAATTTGAAGTCATCAATCCAATTGAATATTCCTCAAAATCTACACGAGGTAGCGTCTTATCTTCATCAGGATAGTTCACATCCAGATATTGAAGATTCAGCTTTAGATCATTATTTATTTGATAATTATAGCCAATATAATAATCCAGCTCTAAACTACTCCCTATATCTAGCTGAATATTCGATGCAAACAGTTGCGTATAAAATCCAGAATCATGATCGAGTCTTAATATTCCTTGAACAGCAGGTTTTCCTTTAGTTTGCGTCGTCCCTCGCCAATAATACTCTGTTAAAAATGCAAGCGAACCACTGACTAAAAAACTATCCTTATTATCACCCTGATCATGATCAGTTGATTTTGCATTTATTGGTGACATCAACATAGATGCAATTACAGCTAAAATCCATTTTTTATTGATCATCCATTTATTCCATTAGCATATGATTATTTTTGAATCTCGATTATGTTGTATGTAAGTTATAAATCGAGAACCAATTTTCAAAAAACCAAAAGAGCCATTTATTATTTTTCCAAAAATACAATCAATCAAATAAAAGTAAAAAAAGAAAGCCATCAGACTTTCTTTTTTAAATACACTTATTTATTTTTACTTAATTTACCATTATAAACCTGTTTTCCAGCAAACCAGGTTTCGGCAACTTTCCAGTCCTTAATGTCTTTGTTGAGTGGTGTTTTTAAAGCATCCTGCAAGACCACAAAATCAGCCCATTTCCCGACACTGATACTGCCAATCTCATCGCCCCAGCCTGCAACATTGGCAGGTGCTTGGGTATAAGCATATAAGGCTTCATCCAGACTCAAAGCGTTATCGCTATAACGGGTTTTACCCTGATATTCGCGAAATACCACATCACTGAGCTGCAACATTGGATTTTCAGGTGCTGTTGGCCAGTCACTTCCCAATACCATGGTAGCGCCGCTACTGAGCAAAGATTGCCAAGCATAACTATATGGCATACGCGCCTTGCCCAAACGGGATTCCTGATAATTTCCTGTAATAGCATGATCAGGCTGCATCGAAGCCACAACATCTAACTGTGCAAACCGCGGAATTGCTTCTTTAGATAAAACTTCAATATGTTCAATTCTATTGGCAAATTGACGGTGTTTTGGACTGTTTTCAATGGCATCCAGCGCCATATCCACACTCTTATCGCCAATTGCATGAATCGCGACAGGGAACCCGACTTCATTGGCATTTTTAACCAAATCATTTAGCTTGGACTGAGAATTGATAGGCTCAATATTAAAATGATGACGATCTGCATATGGCTCATTCAGTGCAGCGGTATAGCTCATCAGCGTACCATCGACAAAATATTTCATATAACCGAAGCGGAACTGTGGCCCTTTTTTCCACTGTTGTTCTTTTTGTATAAATTGCTGGTTGAGCTCATTACGCTGTTTTGCAAAATCTTTTAGTTGTGCGGATGTTAATTCCTCGCCCGCCATTAATCCAAAATGGATACGCATCGGTAATTCCCGTTTCGACTCCAGCAAAGTAGGATAAACCGTAGCTAACTCAGTCCACATATCATGTACAGCGGTAATGCCTAAACTATTAAAATGCGCAATGATTTTTTCAACGACTGGCAGTGCTGCTTTTCCTGACAATAAGGCACTGGTGTATTTAGGATTTCCTAGAATCAGTTGAGTACCCGCAGTTTCTTTGAAAATCCCTGTCGGCTCACCTGTCTGCGGATCTTTGACAATCTCGCCACCTTCTGGTGATTTGGTATTTTTATCAATTCCCAGCACTTGCATCGCCTTGGTATTGACCCAGACCGTGTGATAATCAATGTCCTGTAACACCACAGGACGATCTGGAGCAATCGCATCCAGCTCCTGACGAGTTGGCATATGATCATCTTTCAGCCCCGTGATGTCCCAGCGCCCTCCCATTAACCAAGCGCCTTTCGGTAATTCTTTATCTCTTTTGGCAATTAATTTAAGCCATTCCTGACGATCCGTGATTCCAAACAGATCAACACCGTCCCATAATTCCAGACCGCCCAACAAATGGGTATGCGCATCGGTTAATCCTGGGAGAACTGTTTTACCTTTTACATCGATAACTTGTGTCTGCTTGGTCGCCATATTCTGGATATAGGTGTTATTGCCGACAGCCACAAACTTTCCATCTTTCACGGCAAATGCCTGTGCTTTTGGCTTAGCTGGATTCGAGGTTCGAACATCGGCATTTAACACAATCACATCCACTTGTGGCATTTGTGCATAGCTTGCCAAGCTCATAACAGCGATACTGATGCCTAACACTAATTTCTTATTCATAAATCCCTTACGTCCTTATCCAAACTTATTTTTTGTGCTTTTTTATTCTCTTTGCTTTCTTTATAAAACCTAGAACCAATTTAGCTAAAAATGCAGGAACCATTTCCATTCAATTCCTCAATACATTGAACATGCTACCCCTAGTTATAATTAATAAAAAATTGAATTAATTTAAATGTATAGATCTTAAAACCAGTACTTTTCTATCCTTCAAAACTGAGCTATCTTCCGTTAAAGTCAGAGCATTTAAAAATGATAAAAAATAAAAAAAGCCCTCGAAAGGACTTTTTAAACTACAGTAGATGTCTAGCGATTATTTAAAATACGCGCCTTCTGCCTGTGTATGATCCGTTTGATCCACAACACGCTGTAACTCTGGTACATGCTGTCTTAATGTGGTTTCTACGCCTTGCTTTAAGGTTACATCAATCGCAGAACAACCTTGGCATCCACCACCGAATTTCAATACAGCAGTTAAGCCATGCTCTGGGCTATCCTGTACTTCAACCAGACTACAGTTACCGCCATGACCCGCTAGACCAGGGTTAATTTCTGATTGCAATACATAAGTAATGCGTTCTTCAATCGACGCATCTGGGCCAACACGCGGCACTTTCGAGTTCGGTGCACGGAACGTTAATTGACCACCAAAACGATCTTTGTTGTAGTCAATTACCGCATCAACCAAATACGGAATTGATGGCGCATCCACATACGCAGGAAAATCTGGATAATCCTGTTTATAGTCTGTTGGCACCACTTCATCAGGTGCACTATATGCCATACAACATTCAGCACGTGGAGTACCTGGATTCTCTACAAAAACACGAACGCCAATCCCTGGTGTATTTTGCTTTGCTAATAAATCACCTAAGTACTCTTGTGCAGAGGGAGTAATTAAAAGGTTTGGAATTTCTTCTGCGACAGCAGTGTTGGTGTTCTCAGTCGACATAACAATAATCCTCAAGCTGATGTCGTTATATTAACCGAAGATGGAGGGTAATTAAAAAAATTCAACCATTTTTGTAGGAATTCTATGCAAGATCATTGTTTATTAAGTTTTTAATGGCATTATTGCCTAGACTCTGATCAATTTAAAATATTTATGTTACATCTACCCTTTGGGCACACTGTGACCCTGATCATTATTACAGTTGCAATTTCCTTATTGGCCTTCTCCAATCAGGCAGTGATGAATCGTCTGATTTTCTGGCCTCCTGCCATGCAACGTGGGCAATATGACCGTTTTATCACGCATGGTTTTATTCATGCCGATGGTACACATCTCCTATTCAATATGATCACGCTGTTTTTCTTTGGCAATATCATTGAAAGTTTCTATCGTCAGTTTTTCTATGACATGGGCTTTGTTCTATTTTATCTCGGCGGTTTAATCGTTGCGATCTTACCCAGCTACCTAAAACATCGCCATGATGCTCAGTGGGCCAGTCTGGGGGCCTCAGGCGCAGTGTCTGCGGTGCTATTCGCCTATATTCTGTTCCAGCCTTGGAATCTGATTTTTGTCTTTTTCATTCCTGTGCCTGCGATTATTTTTGCAATTTTATATGTCGCTTATAGCATCTGGTCGGGCAAACGTGGCAATACCAATATCAATCACAGTGCGCATCTTTGGGGAGCCGCCTATGGTGTGGTGGTGACCATCATTCTAGAACCTCGCGTTGTTCCACATTTCCTGAATCAGTTGACCAAGCTTCCTTTTTAAATCCATTCACGATTTGCCCCAGTTCTGGGGCTTTTCTTTTTTTTAGATTAACAATCAAATTTTAATTATTTTTATCATAAAAATCATCTCTCTAAACTCGACTGCATTATTTTAACGGATTAAGTCGATTCTCATGCCTCGTAACAGCCTTCTCACTACCTTGTCGATTGCTCTTTTTAGCCTTTCGATTTCAGCGTGCAGTAATGATGATTCAAATGAATCCAATACTGTGGTTGAAACCAAGAAACAGCCCAATATTTTATTCATCATGGCCGATGACTTAGGCTATTCAGACTTAGGTGCATTTGGCGGAGAAATTCACACTCCGAATATTGATGCACTGACGCAAGAGGGCCGCATTTTAACCGACTATCACACAGCGCCAACCTGCTCTCCAACCCGTTCACAATTGATTTCAGGTACTGAGCATCATTTGGCAGGAATTGGGGCAATGGCTGAGCTGACGCCTACACATTTAAAAGGCCAGCCCGGTTATGAAGGTTATTTGAATGAACGTTCACTTTCGATTGCTGAAGTCTTAAAAGACAATGGCTATCGTACTTATATCAGTGGAAAATGGCACTTAGGTTTGACACCTGAAACCAACGCACATGCCAAAGGATTCGATCATTCATTTACCCTATTACAAGGCTTGGACTTGCATTTCAAACAAGCGCCGAGTGCCTATAAACGCAATGCAACCTATACAGAAGATGGCAAAGAAGTGCCTATTTCATCTTTACCTGATGATTTCTTCTCGACCAACTATTTCACCGACAAGCTGATCAGTTATTTAGAATCTGGCAAAGATTCAGGTAAACCATTCTTTGCTTATGCGGCTTACACTGCGCCGCATTGGCCTTTACAAGCGCCTGCCGAATATCGAGACCGTTATCGTGGTGTCTACGATGCGGGTTATGATGTGATTCGCGATGCGCGTATTGCTCGCCAGAAACAGTTGGGTTTGATCCCAGCCAACTTCACTGCAGCTGAACCCATTGCCACGCAAAATGCACCACAAAAATATGGCAAATGGAATGAGCTTTCGGCTGAACAAAAAGCGCTGGAAGCCCGCAGAATGGAAATCTATGCAGGCATGGTGGAAAATCTGGATGCCAATATTGGGCGGGTCATCCAATATCTAAAACGCAATAATTTATATGACAATACGCTCATTTTCTTTGTTTCAGATAATGGCGCAGAAGGTTTTATCCGCGGCAACTATGGCACTGAATCTGGCTTTGATAACAGTGTCAATAATGTGGGTACATCGAGTTCTTATCATTATGTGGGGCCACGTTGGGCAGAAGTGAGTGCTGCGCCATTCCACTTATGGAAAGATACGGCGGGTGAAGGTGCAACCACTGCCCCAGCAATTGTGAAACTCCCTTATCAAACCAAAGCACAAAGCACGCATCATGGTTTTGCTTCCGTGCTGGATGTGTTCCCGACAGTTTTAGATTACGCCAATATTGCCGTGCCACAAGGCCAATATAAAGGTCGCCAGATTAATACCCCAAGTGGCTATTCATGGAAATCGGTACTCGAAAATAAAGCTCAGGCCATTCGTCCCGTTAACTTTAGTTTTGCCGATGAATTACATGGCAGTAAATATGCACGTCAGGGTGACTGGAAAATTGCCTTACAAGGTAAAGCCGAGCTGGGTACAGGCACCTGGGAACTCTACAACCTGAAAAATGATCGTGGTGAAACCCAAAATCTGGCCCAAACTAATCCTGCAAAACTGCAAGAACTGGTAGATGTATATAACAAATACACCCAGCAAAATGGTGTCAAGGAATACAATCTTCAATGAAACTAAGTCCCCTTCTCGTTTCCCTGTGTAGCCTGTCCCTTGTGGCAGGTTGCAATAGAGTTGGGCCAGAAGTAAAGCCATCTCAACAACACTCAACAACTCAACCAGCATTGTTGGGCTCTTTATCACGATGCCAGAGCTACTCTGGCTTGCCTGATGCATGGCAAAAACATAAAACAGCGGGGATGGTCTGGATTCCTAAAGGCTCATTTCCACTGGGTTCCAATCAGGCCTATCCAGATGAACTTAATTTTGGTGCAAAGGAACGTCAAGTGGATGGCTTCTGGATCGATCAAACTGAGGTCACGGTTGCCCAGTTTTCCAGTTTTGTCCAAGCCACGGGCTATATCACAGATGCAGAAAAACAGAAGCAGGCAGCGGTATTTTCTCCAGATGCCAACCTGCCTAATCAATGGTGGCAGTTAAAGGCTGATTACACCTGGAAAACGCCCAATGGCCCGTCGGGTCAAGCGCCTCTGCCCTCTGAACCAGTCCGTTATGTCACCAAAAATGATGCAGAACATTATGCAGTCTGGTTGGGGCACGATTTACCCTCTGAACAGGAATGGGAGTATGCAGCCAAGGCGGGTTCAAAAAATGATACCCCTCTTCATCAGGCACCGCAGGATGCCCATCAACATCCGCAAGCCAATTATTGGCAAGGGGAATTTCCACTTAAAAATACAGTTAAAGACCATTTCGAAGGCGTTGCCCCTGTCGGCTGTTATGCAGCCAATGCATTTCAGTTATACGATATGATCGGGAATGTCTGGGAATGGACGTCTTCTGTCTATCATGGTGCGCATGATCAACATATGGGAAATTATACGGATCTGCGTCAACAAAATAGCGCGACCACGCAATATGTGCTTAAAGGCGGTTCTTTTTTATGTGCTTCTAATTTCTGTGCACGTTATCGCAATAGTAGTCGTTATCCTCAGGAGTTTGATCTGGCGGCAACGCATGTCGGGTTTAGAACCGTGTTAAGGTCTCAAGAGTGATATAAATCTCATTTAAAAATTTTCAGTCCCGTTCTGGTAAAAACGAACCGATCGTTTTAAAGTGATATTCAAAGCAATAAAAATACGGGACAGAACCATGAAAAAAATATCACTCTACCTTTGTCTGTTATTCACATTCAGTCTATCCGCTTGTGCGGTACATACGCCACATGGCAGTGTTGTGGTTGATCCAGAAGGTTATCACGATGGTCATGGTGATTTTTGCCCACCAGGACAGGCCAAAAAAGGCCGTTGCTAAATTTAATCTTGCCTAAATCTGTGATGGGTTTAGGCAATTCATTTTGTTCTGTCGTACCTGAATGGCTTAACTCATCTTTTGATTGCATAAAAAATCACATTTTTTCTGATTGATAATTTTATTTTGGTAAAACCCATATAGACTATATGGAAATAGTTCTTGTTCTTTGCTGGACGCTTTAAATGAATCAAACCCAATCTCATGCTGTACTGAACATCCTGAACAAGGTTCAGCATGCTGATGACTGGATGATTTTCCTCGAAGAGCTTAACCATCATTTTGACTTTCAGGCAGCACAACTTCTTGCAGTTGATCTCGAGGTGCAGGCACTCTCATTCAGTGTGCATCATGGGGTTAATCTTGATCCTCATCAACTTGAACAAGCGGCTCTACAACAACTTCGTTTAGCCTTTGATGATGACCCACAATTAAAAAAATTATTGGCAGCACCAATCACAGGCTGGATGCATTGCAGCCAACATTTTAGTGAACAGGACATTGTTCAGACGCAAGTCTATCAACAAATTTTACAACCACTCAATTTACGTTTTTGCTCAGCACTTCAGGTTATTTATGATCATAAAGTCTGCGTGATTCTGGCCTTTCTGACCAGTCCTGATCGTGGTGCATTAAGTTGCTCTGAACTCCAACCGATTTATGAAATATTGCCTCAGATCCAGCAAAAGCTTCAGCACTATCGCCATCATTTTGAATATTCCACCATGACCTTGCTTGGGTCACAATTGATCCAGAAAATGAATCAGCCAATTGCGATTATTAATCTCAACGGCGATATTCTGGAAATGAATGGAGAGGCAGAAAAGTTTATCGAAAATAATGCGCACATCCAGATTGAACAGCGCCGCTTCTTTTTCAAACCCCATCAACAGCAAAAATTTGAACAACATTTGCTTGAATTAGAACGTCTGCATAACACCTATTCAGACGTAGCATATGCTGAACGAAGTCAGGTGATGCACTTAGATCATCAGCTCTTTTTAACTTTGGATCTACTTTGTCCCGAAAAAACGCATAAGATTTTCGGTTTACGCCCAGTATTACTGGCAACATTTTCAGGGCTTCAACATCAGCCTAAATATCAGAAAGACCGATGTAGACAGCTTTTTATGTTCACCCCCGTAGAACATAAAATATGCGAGCAACTGCTTAAGGGCAAAACCACCAAAGAAATTGCTCTTTTATATGAAATTCAGGCGGATACCGTGAAAAAGCACCTGCAAGCTATTTTCAAAAAGACCAAAACACATCGACAAAGTGAACTGATCCAGCTGCTGATGCAATTACTCTAAGTTTTAAGATACGTAGCGTTATGCAATCTCGGCAGGGAACGCAATGACCTGATCAATCTTGACCTGATTCATCGCAGCCATCAGCAAACGATCAATACCTAACGCAATCCCAGAACATTCAGGCATATTCGGCAAAGCTGCCAATAAATATTGATCGGTTGGAATGACGGATAAACCCTGTTGTGCACGCTCTGCATTATCGGCGTCAAAACGGGATGCCAACACATCTGCATCCAGCAATTCATCATAGGCATTTGCCAGTTCTAGACCTTCGATATAGACCTCAAAACGCGCTGCAACCAGTTCACCCTCTTCATCCTGTTTCACTTTTGCCAATGAAGCCATTTCAGGTGGAAAATCGGTTAAAAATACCGGTGCATCGAAGCCCAGGCTTGGTTCAACAAAGTGCGAAAATAACAGGTCCATATACCCCAGACGATCATCACTTAAATCAAGATTCAGACCGACACGATTAGCCGTATCTTTGAGTTGTTTTAAGGTTGCCTGCAACGGATTAATATCCAGACGATCCTGAAAAGCATGCTTATAACTGAGAATCACTGGACGAATTTCACCGAAACGATGTGCCAAGCATGTTTCTAACAAGTCCGCAGTTTCATGCATAAGGGCCTTTAAATCCAGACCCGGACGATACCATTCCAGCATGGTAAATTCACTGTTGTGCTTGCGCCCATGCTCATCATCACGAAATACTTTACAGATTTGATAGATTGGCCCACTACCACTGGCCAATAAGCGTTTCATTGGAAATTCGGGTGAGGTTTGTAAATATTGCGTATTTAATTTGCCATGAATATGACGCTGTACCTGCACCGAAGCCAAATGCACATCGGTCACACCCGCCTGAGACAGGACTGGGGTTTCCACTTCAAGTACTTCACGCTCAGCAAAAAACTGGCGGATTTTCTGATACATCGCTGCCCGTGCTTTTAAGGCTTCAATGGAGCACGTTGGTTGATAGTTTTTCATCGTCTGGCTCATGCTTTTGGCCCACCATGTGCAGCCCATTCACGGCGCAAAGGATAATTTTTTCGGAGTAAATCAAATGCGGTTTGCTCAACCTTGCCATCCTGAACACAAGCACGCAATTGCTGATCGTCCGCAGCAATATCATAAATCTGCGTGAGATGCTGTTTAAGCGCAACTTTTAAATCCTGCTCAAAGTATTGGGGTACCAGTGGCAACTGGCTCTCAAAACGTTTTGTCACCTCATAAGCAAACGTCTGGCAAAAAGCCTCATAGATCATCTGCGTACCTCTGGCTTTTCCTTCCAGACTATAACCCGCAATATGCGGCGTCGCTAATGCCAATAGATCCAGTAATTGTTCTGAAATTTCTGGCTCGAATTCAAATACATCCAGCACAACTTGACGTTTGGTTGTTGCAATATCCGCCATCAAGGCCGCTTGCTCAACCACAGGCCCACGCGCACTATTGATTAAAATAGCGGATGGTTTCATTGCAGCAAATGCAGCCGCATCAAATAAATGCTGTGTTGGATAATCACCAGACACAGTGAGTGGTACATGAATTGAGATGGCATCGGCGCGTTTTAGCAACGCATCAAAGGAAACATTTTCAATCCCCGCAAGTTGCACATAAGGATCATAACCGATCACATTCCAGCCCAATAGCTGCGCCATCACCGCCAGTCGGCTACCCACATTGCCAAGACCCACAATTGCTAAAGTGAAGTCCTTATTTTTCTCTAATAAATCAGCATTTAAATGTAGCAAGGCAGTAATCACATATTCTGCCACCGCTTGTGCATTACAACCCGGTGCATTGCTCCAAGCAATGTTTTGTTGTTCTAAAGCCTGAATATCTAGATGATCAGTTCCAATCGTGGCACTGCCAACAAATTTAATTTTAGTCTGATCAATTAAAGCATGGTTCACTTTGGTCACCGAACGTACCAAGAGTGCGTCTGCATCCTGTACATCGTGATGCGTCAAGGTACGTCCTGCCCGATGCTGTATTTCTGCAAATTCCGCAAAGAAATAATCGGTAAATGCCAAATTTTCATCTGCGATAATTTTCATGCAGAATTTTCCCTCAATAGACCTGTGCTTATTATCCTTAGCCTGATCTGAATTGACAATTCATAAATGCAACTCTGATGAGATTCGCTGGCAGAAAACTGTCTTGATTCGTACACGCATGCGACATATTGCCAATTTACTGCAACATATTTGGATTTATACTTAAGCTTTCTCCAGTCACGCCAAATCGCAATGACACCCTACTCTCCTTATAAAGGCAAAAATGGCCTCAAACGGATTTTAAATGCAACAGGTTATTCCATTGCTGGCTTTAAAGCGGCGTTTAGTCATGAAGCGGCATTTCGACAAGTCATTTTGCTCAATGTCATCCTCATTCCGCTGAGCTTTTTTGTGCATGTCTCGGCTTTGGAACAAGCCTTAATGGTCGCGGTATGTCTGTTGGCGATTATTGTAGAATTATTCAATTCAGCCATTGAAGCCGTTGTTGACCGCATTTCACTTGAGAAACATGAGCTGTCTAAAAATGCCAAAGATATGGGTAGCGCCGCGCAATTTGTTTCTTTAGCGATTATCTTTTTCACTTGGACAATTATTTTATTTAAATAAACATTCAATATTTTGCGCATAAAAAAATCCCTGCATATGCAGGGATTTTTTTATCTAGACGTAGATGTAATTACATCATTCCGCCCATACCACCCATACCGCCCATATCTGGTGCAGCTGGTTTGTCTTCTGGGATGTCAGTAATCATGCATTCAGTAGTCAGCATCAAACCAGCAACAGAAGCTGCGTGTTCAAGTGCAGAACGCGTTACTTTAGCAGGATCAAGAATACCCATTTCTAACATGTCGCCATATTCGCCAGTTGCAGCGTTATAACCGAAGTTACCTTCACCCGCTTTAACTGCATTAATCACAACAGAAGGCTCATCGCCTGCGTTTGAAACGATTTGACGAAGTGGCGCTTCGATCGCACGACGTAAAATGTTGATACCTGCTGTTTGATCTTCGTTAGCGCCTTTTAAGCCATCTAACACATTTACAGCGCGTACTAATGCAACACCACCACCGGCAACAACACCTTCTTCAACCGCTGCGCGAGTTGCGTGAAGTGCATCATCTACACGGTCTTTCTTCTCTTTCATTTCAACTTCAGTTGCCGCACCAATTTTGATGACTGCAACACCGCCTGCTAATTTAGCAACGCGTTCTTGAAGTTTTTCTTTGTCGTATTCAGAAGTTGATTCTTCGATTTGCGCACGGATCTGTTGAACACGTTCAGCGATTTGTGCAGCATTACCAGCACCATCAACGATCACAGTATTTTCTTTAGATACCGTGATTTTGTGTGCAGTACCTAAATCTTGAAGAGAAGCTTGCTCTAAAGACATACCCACTTCTTCAGAAATTACAGTCGCGCCAGTCAAGATCGCGATGTCTTGAAGCATTGCTTTACGACGGTCACCAAAACCAGGTGCTTTAACCGCACATACTTTGATAATACCGCGCATGTTGTTCACAACAAGTGTAGCAAGCGCTTCGCCTTCAACATCTTCAGCGATGATAAGAAGTGGTTTACCTGTTTTAGCAACAGCTTCTAATACAGTAATCAATTCACGGATATTGCTGATTTTTTTATCAACAAGAAGAATGAACGGATTTTCAAGTTCAGCAGTAAGCGTATCTTGCTTGTTCGCGAAGTATGGAGAGATATAACCACGGTCGAACTGCATACCTTCTACAACGTCTAAAGCGTCTTCGAAGCCAGAACCTTCTTCTACAGTGATAACACCTTCTTTACCTACTTTTTCCATCGCTTGAGCGATAAGTTTACCCACAGTTGTATCAGAGTTCGCAGAGATTGAACCTACTTGTTCAATTGCTTTGAAATCATCAGCAGGTTTTGCGTTGGTACGGATGTTTTCAACAACAGTTTTTACAGCGATGTCGATACCACGTTTTAAATCCATTGGGTTCATACCAGCAGTTACTGATTTGATCCCTTCATTTAAAATTGCTTGAGCAAGTACAGTTGCAGTTGTTGTACCGTCACCCGCGATGTCATTCGTTTTAGAAGAAACTTCACGAACAAGTTGAGCACCCATGTTTTCAAACTTGTCTTTCAAAGAAATTTCTTTCGCAACAGTCACACCGTCTTTAGTGATGTGTGGCGCACCGAAAGAACGGTCGATTACAACGTTACGGCCTTTAGGACCTAAAGTTACTTTTACAGCATCTGCAAGTGTGTTTACGCCTGCAATCATTTTTGAGCGAGCTGAATCACCAAATTTTACGTCTTTAGCTGACATGTTAAACTCCGAATCTTTTTAAATACTGAATCTGATAATAAATTTGAGTTATGTGTCGATTAGCCTTCAAGTACAGCTAAGATATCTGACTCTTTCATAATCAAGAGTTCTTCACCACTTACTTTTACTGTTGTACCTGCATAAGTACCGAACAATACTTTGTCGCCAACTTTAACGTCTAAAGCACGAACGCCGTTGTCAGTGATCTGACCATTACCCACTGCAATTACTTCACCTTGAGAGGGTTTTTCAGCAGCAGAACCTGGAAGTAAAATACCACCAGCCGTTTTAGTTTCTTCTTCTACGCGACGAATCACAACACGATCATGTAATGGGCGAATGTTGCTCATAGTTAACTCCATCAGACTTAGTCTTATTGATTAATGTGTGTCACTAGTTCGTGGCAACACATATAAAATTTTGATATGCCACTTTTTTGGGGATGAAAAAAATGGCTTCAAGGGGAAAATGAAAAAAAATTCTATTTATAGATGTTTTTTTGAGCACAACAATGAAGTTATGCCGAATTAAACAACATTTTGTGATTTCACAAATGTTTTAACGGCTTCATCAAACCAGTAATGCTCTATCAGACCATCATCAGAAATCACATTAAAACTATTTGATAATCCAAAACGTAAACGCTTGGATGTGGCTGTGCCTGCATGAATATCCAGAATAGGATGATCAAATCCTAAATGAAAAATCTGATTGAGATCGTGTACTGCTACTTTATGTAAGTGACCATGCAAAAGACCGAACAAACCTGTTTTGCCCCATTGTTCTAAAGCAATTTTTCCCAATACGGGGCAGTCCTTATCGCCATGGTCATTTGGAAAGGTATAAAAAGGTTGATGGAATACCACGATTTTTATTTTATTGGCTGGCGCACTGTTCAACCGCTGATAAGTTTCATGAATCTGCTCCAGCGAAACATGTCCTCGGGTGTGATATCGCCGCCGAATACTGTTTACACCTACCAAATAGAAATGTTCAGTCTCCAAAGTGGCTTCCATGCGACCGAAAAAAGCCTGATAACGCACAAAAGGAGAAAAAAAACGGTTCCAGACGTGATAAAGCGGAATATCGTGATTCCCAGGTACCACTAGATAAGGAATCGACAGCGCGTCCAGAAATTGACGACAGGCATAAAACTGTTTAATACGCGCACGTTGCGTCAGATCACCACTCACCACCACAGCTTCTGGACGATGCTGCTGACAAAACGCCTTGATCGCATCAATACAAGCTTCACGCTCTGTTCCAAAATGCAGATCAGACAGATGTAATAACATTCGGAACCATCACTTTTAATGCAGATTTTTCGACTGCAAATTTTAATGGAGTTTGCATCTCCTTCAACTCTCCATCTAACGCAACTGTTAACTGTGGTTTTTTACACTCAACCAGTATATGTTCAGCACAGAATGAATAGACCCCTGAAGCCTGATCAATTTTTCCCTGAATCAGCTTCCATAACATTTTCAATAAACTGAAACGATCACTTTTAGCCACCACCACGCCAGCCAGTTTGCCATTGGCAGCACATTCCGCAATTCTTAATTTCATGTCGCTGAGTTGCAACTGATTATTGCCAAAAAAAATCAATGGCGTTGCGACTGGATATTTTTCCCCATCCACGCTCACGGAAAGCTTTAAGGATTTATGCTCACGCAATAATACATCTAGCGCAGAGGTATAGGCATTTAACGGAAGCCGTCCAAAGTGCTGATTAAAACGTTCCCGTTTTTTAATAAATAAAGGATATAGCCCAAGACTGGCATTATTTAAGTAAATTTGATCATTGATCGTGGCAATATGGACTTTTTGAATAGCGCCACTTGCAATCACTTCTGCCGCCTCAAAAACATCTAGCGGGATATTCAAGACACGTGCGACATAATTAAAAGTGCCCAACGGAATAATGCCCATCGGAATATCGGTATGCATCAACTTTTTTGCCACCGCATTTAAAGTACCATCTCCTCCCGCTGCGACCACAACGCCACGCGACTCAGCCTGTTGATGTCGAGCCAGCACCGTTCTCATCATGGCATCAAAATCAGTTTGAGAACTCAGCTCAAAAACCTGAATTTCAAATCCATATTGCGTCCAGAAGGTCATCAGACGCTCATACTCTTCATCTTGTTGTGCTGCATGAAAACCTGATTTTTGATTATAAATAATAGACAAAGGCTTTACATCGGGGGCCATAATTTTCAACCTTAAAGAAGATTACAGGCTTATTTTTGTTTACAAAATCAACAAATAATAGCTTGTTTATGTAAATTTTGAATGAGCTTCATTCATATAATCAATAACAATTCTCAAGAAATTTTAAAATATACTAAATATTTGTTTTTATTAAAAATTTATAACAAAAATAACATATATAAAAAAACAAAATAGCAAAATATAAAATGATTAAATTAAACAAAAACAATATCTTAAAAACAAAAGTGGATTCCATGCTTTAGACCCCACCCTATTCTTTAGTCTTATATTTTTTATGATTTTATGCTTTAATACAGCCACTTTTTTTACTTCATCTGTCTTACTGTCGTCCAGTAGATAGAACTTGTACGTTGTACACACTTTAAAAAGGCATCACCATGACCCAAGTGAACGCACCAGAATTCGTTCGTCACCCTAAGCTAATTGCATGGGTGGAAGAAATTGCAAAATTAACCAAACCAGCAAATATCGAATGGTGTGACGGAAGCGAAGAGGAATATCAACGTCTAATGGACTTGATGATCGCTAACGGCACCATGCAAAAGCTCAACCAAGAAAAACATCCTGGTTCTTATCTTGCAAATTCTGATCCTTCTGACGTTGCTCGTGTTGAAGACCGCACTTATATCTGTTCACAAAATGAAGAAGATGCTGGCGCAACAAATAACTGGGTTGCTCCTGCGGAAATGCGCGCAAAATTAAATGGATTATTTGACGGCGCAATGGAAGGCCGTACCATGTATGTGGTTCCCTTCTCGATGGGTCCTTTAGGAAGCCACATTGCTCACATCGGTATCGAATTAACAGATTCGCCTTACGTTGCTGTCAGCATGACAAAAATGGCACGTATGGGCAAAGCAGTTTATGACGTGTTAGGCACAGATGGCGAATTCATCCCATGTGTACACACGGTTGCTGCACCGCTTAAAGATGGTCAAAAAGATGTTGCTTGGCCATGCAACAACGAAAAATATATCGTTCACTATCCAGAAACTCGTGAAATCTGGTCATACGGTTCTGGTTACGGCGGTAATGCTTTACTTGGTAAAAAGTGCTTAGCATTACGTATTGCTTCTGCAATGGGTCGTGAACAAGGTTGGTTAGCTGAACACATGCTTATTTTAGGCGTGACCAATCCGCAAGGTGAAAAACACTACATCGCAGCTGCATTCCCTTCTGCTTGTGGTAAAACCAACTTTGCAATGTTGATTCCACCAGCTGGCTATGAAGGCTGGAAGATTGAGACTGTAGGTGACGATATTGCTTGGATCAAACCAGGTGAAGATGGTCGCTTATACGCAATCAACCCTGAAGCTGGTTTCTTCGGTGTTGCACCGGGTACAAATACCAAAACCAACCCGAACTGTATCGCAACGATGCATAAAGATGTTATCTATACCAACGTTGCAGTGACTAAAGACGGCGAAGTATGGTGGGAAGGTCTAACTAAAGAAGTTCCAGCTGATCTAATCACTTGGAAAGGCCAGCCATACGTTGAAGGCGAAAAAGCTGCACATCCAAACTCACGCTTTACCGTTTCTGCGGGTCAATGCCCTTCGATTGATGCTGACTGGGAAAATCCAGCGGGTGTACCAATCTCTGCGTTTATCTTCGGCGGTCGTCGTGCAGACACAGTGCCTTTAGTATCTGAAGCATTTGACTGGGTTGATGGCGTTTATAAAGCTGCAACTATGGGTTCTGAAACAACTGCTGCGGCTGTTGGTCAACAAGGTATCGTTCGTCGCGACCCATTCGCAATGCTTCCATTTGCTGGTTATAACATGGCTGATTACTTCGGTCACTGGTTACAACTAGGCAAAGAAGTTGGCGCGAAAGCTGAAGCTGCTGGTAACAAATTACCAAAAATCTTCAACGTAAACTGGTTCCGTCGTGACGCTGAAGGCAACTTCGTATGGCCTGGTTTTGGTCAAAACATGCGTGTTCTTGAGTGGATCATCGATCGTTGTGAAGGCCGTGCTGAAGCGACTGAAACACCAATCGGTTATGTTCCGACTTACGAACAATTGAACTGGACTGGTATTGAGTTCTCTAAAGAACAATTCAACACAGTAACAGCGCAAGATAAAGACCAGTGGATCAAAGAACTTGAGAGCCACACCGAGCTATTTACTAAACTTGGTGATCGCTTACCTCAAGCACTTAAAGATCGTCAAAATGAATTATTAGCAGCTGTTAAATCTGCTTAATCTCTTTCGCCTCCCTCTCTAAAAGAGGGATTCAGAGAGAATAAAAAGGTCGCTTAGGCGGCCTTTTTTAATGGCTTTTCGAAATTTTCTATCAATCCCCTGCTTAGCTCTAACTATTCCCATTAAGCTTTAGACAAAATAAATTGCAAAGTTAACGAATATTAACAATAATTGTAATAATAATATTTCTCATTTACATGGTTGTAGGCATGAGTTCTTTTCCGCTGTTCAAACGCACTCCTCTCTTTTTAGCAATCTCCACATTAGTCAGTATCAGCTCATATAGCCATGCACTTGGTGAAGGATCGCAACAACTCCCAACAATTAAAGTTCAAGCTACTCAGGATGATGGTACCAGCGAAAAAACCAAAGCTTACACCATTAAAAATAGCTCAAGTGCAACCAAGCTCAACATTGAAGCCAAAGAAGTTCCTCAAACAATTAATGTTGTAACACGTCAACAAATTGATGATTTTGGCCTTACCAGCTCCCGTGACATTTTAAATAATACGCCGGGCGTTATCGTCAATTCATCTGAAACTGAGCGTTCTGTGTATATGGCACGTGGTTTTGAGATTTCGAACATTCTGGTCGATGGCGTCGGCTTTCCTGCAAGCGCATGGAATTATAATGATACCAATCCAGATAGTTTCTTTTATGATCGCATTGAAGTCATTAAAGGTGCAGACGCATTAACCAATGCCTTTGGTGACCCGAGCGCAACCATTAACTATATTCGCAAACGCCCAACTAAAGAGTTTCAAGCCAATGCAGGACTAAGCTATGGCTCTTGGGACACCCAACGCTACGAAGCAGATGCTTCTGGTAGCCTCACACCAAGTGGCAATATTCGTGGTCGTCTTGCTGGCTTTGAACAAACAGGTGACTCACATTTAGATCGCTATTCTTCCGAAAAAAACGGAATTGCAGGCGTTTTAGAGGCTGATCTTACGGATAGCACCCTACTTACAGTGGGCGCTAGCCAAGAAAAAAATAAACCAAATGCCAACAACTGGGGGGCTTTACCCCTCATGGATTCCTCTGGGAAACAGATCAGTTATGATCGTTCTTACAACCCAAATCCAGACTGGGCATATTGGGACAACACCTCTCGAAATGCTTTCATTGAATTAAAACAAAAGTTTCTGGAAACATGGTCAGCTAATCTTAGCTACAATTACAATGAAAAAGACCGTCAGAGCCAATTACTCTACTATTATGGCTATCCAAATGCAGATGGCACTGGAATTTCTTTAACCCCTAGCGGCTTCTTAGAAAATAATAAATTACACACAGCCGATTTTAACCTACAAGGTAAATTTGATCTATTCAATCGCGAACATGAGGCCATTCTTGGTTATACCTTCTCAAAAAGCCACCAAAATGATCATGAAAAAACCGGCACGCTTCTCGACGACAATATCAACTATGTCAATAAGGTTCCCTATACCACGGATTGGGCAAGCTGGACTCCCAACAATGTCAGTTGGTCCAAATTTTCCGAAACAGCAAACTACACCCAACGCAACCAATCCGTTTATGCTGCAACACGCCTACATCTAACCAATGACCTTAAACTCACATTAGGGGCGAACTATGTTCAAGCCAAGAGTGAAGGCTCAAGTTATAGCTCACCAATGAATTATGATGAAAGCAAAGTATCACCATATGCGGGTATTACTTATAACTTTACCCCTGAATATACAGGTTATATGAGTTATACCTCGATCTTCCGCCCACAAACATCAGTGGATGAAACAACAGGAAAAGTAGCCGATCCAATCGAAGGTAAAAGCTACGAAATCGGGGTGAAAAGTGCATGGTTAGACAATAAACTAACAGGCACACTTGCGGTGTTTAGAACTGAAGAAAATAATTATCCTCTCAGACCGACAGACAGCCATCCGCTCAACCGCACGTCAGCAATCAGTGACTTACGTTCACAAGGTGTAGAAGTTGGCTTAGCTGGACAATTAACAGATCAAGTCAATGTTTCTCTCGGCTATACCCAATTTAGCCTGCAAGATCTGAAAAATGGTGGCGCAGCACGAACCTACAATCCAACCCAAAGCTTTAATCTGTTAACAACTTACTCGCCTACTCAGCTACCAAAACTGAAAGTTGGTGCAGGTCTAAAATGGCAAAGCAAAATCACACGCTTTGATCCAAGCTACAACACTTATCTCAAACAAAGTGATTACGCCTTGCTTAACTTAATGGCGAGTTATGAAGTCAGTCCAAACTTTAGCATTCAGGCCAATGCCGATAACGTCACCGATAAAAAATACCTGAACAGCTTCACTGATGGACAGGCATTCTACGGAGAACCAGCAAATTACACCGTCGCCCTGAAATTTAAATACTAATAAAAAAAGCCCTCTAAATCAGAGGGCTTTTTTTATGAAAAGACTTAAGCGGCAACAGTTGTATGTGGTTTATTTGCCAAATACGCATCTAAACTTTCAATCTCGCTTTGCGCAAAGTTCAGACCAAGTTTAGAACGTCTCCATAAAACATCCTGACTGTTGCTTACCCACTCAAAAGCACATAAGTAGTCGACTTCTTTTGCATACAAGCCTTGACCAAAATGCTGTCCAAGCTGCTCAACCGAAGTTGCATCACCCAAAATATTCCAGATGCGCGAACCATATGCAGATGCCCAACGTTTTGCTAAAGCTTCAGAAGCATCTGTAATTTGTGCGCGAATTTCTTTTGCCAGCTGTTCAGCCGACTCCATATTTTCACCACCCGGTAAAGCTTCTGTTGCAGTCCAGCTACCCTTCATTTCAGGGAAGAATGGTTTTAACTGCTGCATAGCAGACTCAGCCAGCTTACGGTAAGTTGTTAATTTACCGCCAAATACTGAAAGTAATGGTGCTTGATCAGCCGACTCTTTAGACAGTGCTAAGGTATAGTCACGGGTAATTGCAGATGGATTATCAGACTCATCATCACACAATGGACGAACACCCGCAAAAGTCGACACAATGTCAGCTTGCGTTAACTGATTTTTAAAGTGTGCATTGCTCACTTTGATCAAATAATCGGTCTCTTCCTGTGTAATTTTCACTTGTGCAGGATCACCTTGATATTCACGGTCTGTCGTTCCAATCATGGTGTACTGATCCAGATATGGAATAGCAAAGACGATACGACGGTCATCATTTTGCATAATAAATGCTTTGTCGCCTTCATACAGTTTCGGCACGATGATGTGACTACCCTGAATCAAACGGATACCGTATGGTGATTTAAGTTGTAAATCCTGCTTGATAAACTGCGCCACCCAAGGACCAGCAGCATTCACCAAAGCTTTTGCTTTAATCTGGAATTGACCTTTTTCATTTTCCAGAACAACGACCCAATATTGCCCTTCACGTTGTGCTGATAAACAACGGGTACGTGTCACAATATCTGCACCTTTTTCACGGGCATGCATTGCATTGAGCACAACCAGACGAGCATCATCGACCGCACAATCTGAATACTCAAAACCACGGGTAATCGCCGCATTTAAAGGGCTGTCTTCTTTAAAATAGACATTGTTTGAACCCAATAATTTTTCACGCTTACCAAGATGATCGTAGAAGAATAAACCTGTACGAATTAACCAAGCTGGACGTAAATGCGGACGATGCGGCATGATAAAGCGCATAGGACGAATAATATGCGGTGCTTTTGCTAGCAATACCTCACGTTCAGCCAATGCTTCACGTACCAAGCGAAACTCTTTATGTTCAAGGTAACGTAGGCCACCATGAATGAGCTTACTACTTGCAGAAGATGTATGGCTCGCCAAATCATCTTTTTCGCACAAGAAGACAGACAAACCACGCCCTGATGCATCAGCTGCGATACCAACACCGTTGATACCACCACCAATCACAGCAAGATCATAAATTTTGTCATTTAACTGAGGAGAAGTTTGCATAAATCACCGCAAATGTTCATTATTGTTCAATTACGAACATTTAAACATGTTAAATGAAAATAAACAATAAAAAATGAGCGCAAAAAACCCAATTTCTAAACATTTTTAGATAAATGGTCAAAAATGAAAAGTAAGACAATGCAAAGATGAAAACGATGGAAAGCTAATGTTTATAAGAGAATCAGGATTATTTTAATAAAGTGCTCTTGAGCCAAAAGCCTTTAGCTCAAGAAAAGTAACAATTTTTCGAAAATGAAGATTTATTTTGCAATAATCAACCCGACATCCAGTTCCTGAATGGTTTTCATAAAGGCATCATTCGGCTGCTGATCCGTAAAAATACAATCCACCTGCTTGAGTGAACCTAAACGAATCATGGCATTACGACCAAATTTACTACTATCGGCAGCAAGAAAAACCTGACGTGCACTGGAAACGATTTCTTGAGAAACGCACACTTCCTGAAAATCGAAATCCAGTAAAGTCCCATCCTCTTCGATTCCACTGATTCCGACCAATGCATAATCGGCTTTGAACTGTTTAAAAAAGTCCGCAGTCGCTTGTCCAATTACCCCACCATCCGGGCGAACACGACCACTGGCAATTAGAACTTCAAAGTCTTCTTTAGTACTGAGGATTTTCGCAACATTGAGGTTATTGGTAATAATCCGCAAACCAGTATGGTTTAACAATGCATGCGCAATTGCTTCGGTTGTGGTACCAATATTAATGAATAATGAAGCATGATCTGGGACGGCTGCAGCGACAGCAGCTGCAATCGTTCTTTTTTCTTCCAGCATATGGCCGACACGCATCGTATATTCAGTGTTCTCTACACTTGAATCATGCGCTGCACCACCATGGTAACGACGTAATAACCCTCCATCCGCCAATTGATTAATATCACGACGGATGGTTTGCGGGGTAACATCAAAATGTTGAGCAAGCTCCTCAATACTGATATAGCCACGTTCTCTCACTAACTCGAGGGTTTTCTGTTGGCGCAATATCAAGCTCATGCTCATCCATCCTGTATTATTTTTTACGTCTTACTCAATCTGGTTATTTTAGCTTAATCTTCCGCCCAATCACGAGTACGTCCGACTGCTTTTAACCAACCTTTATACAGTTTTTCAGTCACTTCCTGACCGCATTCTGGTGTAAAGGTATTTTCGATGGTCATTCTACTCTTTAACTCGTTTAAGTCAGACCAGAAACCGACGGCCAGACCCGCAAGGAAGGCTGCGCCCATACCCGTTGTTTCTTTCATTGCTGGACGTTCTACCGAAGTGCCCATAATGTCTGCCTGGAACTGCATCAGGAAGTTATTTGCGGTTACACCACCATCCACACGTAAGGTACGTAACTTTTCACCCGAATCCTGTTGCATGGCATCCAGTACATCACGTGTCTGATACGCAATCGATTCCAAGGTTGCACGGATAATGTGTTCAATACTCACACCACGGGTAATACCCAAAATCGCACCACGTGCAGTCGGATCCCAATACGGTGCACCCAAGCCAGTAAAGGCAGGCACAACATAGACCCCATTGCTATCTTTTACTTTGGTTGCATAATATTCAGAATCATGTGAGTCATTAATGGCTTTTAGCTCGTCACGTAACCACTGTACACATGAACCACCATTGAACACCGCACCTTCCAGTGCATAGTTCACTTCACCACGCGCACCACATGCAATCGTGGTCAACAGACCATGATCTGACTGAACAATACGTTTACCTGTATTCATAAGCAAGAAACAGCCCGTACCGTAGGTATTTTTTGCCTGACCAACTTCAACACACATTTGACCAAACAAGGCTGCCTGTTGATCACCCGCGATCCCGGCAATTGGAATTCCAATTTCCTGACCACTAATCGTGTGGGTATAACCATAGACTTCAGAAGAACTACGCACTTCTGGCAACATTGCTTTCGGAATGTTTAATGCTTCAAGTAGCTTGTCATCCCACTCCAATGTTTCAATGTTGAATAACATGGTGCGTGATGCATTGGTGTAATCAGTCACATGGACTTGACCATTGGTCAGTTTCCATAATAACCAAGTATCAACTGTACCAAATAACAGTTCGCCACGTTCTGCGCGCTCACGACTTCCCTCAACACGATCAAGAATCCACTTAATTTTTGTTGCCGAGAAATATGGATCAATCACCAAGCCCGTCACTTTACGCACGTAGTCTTGCCAACCATCCTGACGAAGCTGATTACAAATCTCATTGCTTTGACGGCTTTGCCATACAATTGCATTGTAGATAGGTTTACCTGTCTGCTTATCCCAGATGACCGTTGTTTCGCGTTGGTTAGTGATCCCAATCGCTGCAATCTGATCACTTGAAATGCTTGCCTGCGCTAAAGCTTCGACCCAAACTGCGCTTTGCGTCGCCCAGATTTCCATAGGATCATGCTCAACCCAACCTGGTTGCGGGTAAATTTGCGTAAATTCACGCTGAGCAATACTGATGACATTCGCATCGTGATCCAATACGATTGCACGTGAACTCGTTGTACCTTGGTCAAATGCAACCACGTATTTTTTTTGACTATCTGTAGAGATCATGACATACCTATCCAGACTTGCTTGTGTATAGTGCAATAAATTAAATGCCCGTTAAAAAACGGGCTCTAAATACTGCAAAAAAGCAATGACTTCTGTATTAAATAAAAAACTTGGCAGATTATATGCAAAATTGTTCGAAAACGAAAATTCTTTCTTTAACTTTGAACATAAAAACGATGAATAGCCCGTGTTTTAAAGATAACTCACAATAAAAAACTGTTTTTATGCGATACTAAAAGCAGAAATAACAGGACCATTGATATGAAAAAAACGAATTTATTCTTTCTTGTAAGCGGTACTCTTCTTATTGCAGCCTGTCAAAGCAGTCCACATCAATATAATGGTGTGACTGGCTATCAAATTGAAAATAAAACAACAACTTCGGCGACGATTGCTTATACACTTGCCGCTCACAGCAATCGTGATATTGACGAGAAAAAGTTACAACACGCTTGTAAGCAAGTGTTAGGTGCAGAAAAAAACTACAAAATTTCAGTGCTTAGCGTTAATGAAATTATGAATCCGACACAGCAAGAGCAATACGGCGTCAAACTCGGTAACAGTCGCGCAACTTTTGGTCTATCGAACTCACCAGACTTAAATAATAGCGAAGGTTATGCGACCCGTCAGGCACTTGAGACGCGTCCAACTACATTAAAAGTTGTACGTTACACCTGTTCTTGATCAGGCTGATTGTGAAAAAAAAAAGGACGTATCCAGCTCAGAATACGTCCTTTTTTATCATTTTAGAACATCGTGAATAGAGAGATCTTTATCAAATACAGATTTTGCAAAAGGACATAACGGAATGACTTTTACCTGACGCTGCCTGACGAATGCGATTAATTCATGTAGAAGCTTGTGTCCGACACCTTGACCACGAAATTGATCGCTGACATCCGTGTGGTCAATAATTAACATGCTATCTCCTGCCCAGGTATAAGCCATTTCTCCCGCTAGCACGCCATCTTCCAACAGCTTGAATGAGCCATGTTTACCATCATCAGTTTGTTCAATTCCCATGTGCACTCCTCATCTTGTTATTCAATCCAGTCGCAAAATTTCATTTTTTTAACTTCAATGTTTTAACATGGGCGTTAACCCTGCTTTGTTAAAATTTTATATTTATTTATGAGGCAATCGTGGTCATCCTTAACCACAATCACTTTTATTTAGTACGATAAAAACTCACATTTCGAAACTCTTTGGATTCATCCAGATCAGGCCAAGTTGTAGCACTGCGTTCGTCAATTTTTAGATATTGAGGATGACTAAAATTCTTCACCCGACTATCTGCCACCCACACTTCAGGTGCAAATTTCAAAAATTCATCTAAAAAGAAACGATTACATTGATCATAGAGTACATCGGCTGCTAACAGCACATCGACTTGCTCTGCTTGATATAAATCGTCTAGATATTCCAGTTCAACATCATTCAATAATGCATTTTCACGACATGATGCCAAACTGACAGGATCAATATCACAGCAAATCACCCGTTTTGCGCCCGCCATTTTTGCTGCAATGGCGACCACACCAGATCCAGCGCCAAAGTCCAGCACCACTTTATCTTTGACATGATGCGGCTCTGCCAATAACCATTGCGCCATTGCCAGACCAGATGCCCAACAAAAAATCCAGTACGGTGTTTCATTCCAGATTCTTCGGATCACTTCATCATCTAAACGATCTGTTGGAAATACAGGTGGAATTAACCAGAGTGAAATCGGTGTTTCAGGCAGTTGCTGCGCCAGCAAATCCGTGTTTGGAATCACCTCATGCAATGCTTTAAGCAATTGCTCAGGGGCTTTGGCAAATTGAAAAGTACAGCTCATATTTGTTTAATTCTAAAAAAACCCCTCTTAGCGAGGGGTTGTTGATGCTTATCCTAATGCTTTTTCAGCAGCTTCTACGGTTTGACGAATTAATGTGGTAATGGTCATTGGACCTACCCCACCCGGTACTGGTGTATAAGCAGACGCAACTTCTTCGATGCCGACCAATTGGATATCACCTACACCGCCACCATCACGTGGGTGGAAACCGGCATCAACAACAACTGCACCTTGCTTGATCCAGTCTTTTTGAATTAATTCAGCTTTACCCACTGCACCCACAATAATATCTGCCTGTTTTACAAGATCAGAAAGATTTTGTGTACGTGAATGGCAAATAGTCACAGTTGCATTGGCTTGTAATAGCATCATTGCCATGGGTTTACCCAAAATCGCTGAACGGCCCACCACTACGGCATGTTTACCTGCGATTTCAATATTGTTTTCTTTTAGAATCGTCATGATGCCCGCTGGTGTTGCAGAACCATATGCTGCTTCGCCCATTGCCATACGACCAAAACCAAGACAAGTCACACCATCTACATCTTTTTCTAATGAAATCGCATCAAAACATGCTCTTTCATCAATTTGTTCAGGCACTGGATGTTGTAACAAGATCCCGTGAACATCTGGATTGGCATTTAATTTTTCAATTTCAGCCAAAAGCTGTTCAGTTGTGGTTTCTTTTGGAAGTTCAACTTTAAGAGAATCCATACCGACACGGCGGCAAGCATTTCCCTTCATACGCACGTAAGTTGCAGATGCACCATCATCACCAACCAGAATGGTGGCCAAGATTGGGGTACGTCCCGATTTTGCTTTTAATGCTTCTACACGTACCAACAAATCCGTTTCAATTTGTTTTGCTAATGCACGACCGTCTAAAACCAATGCCACAGCGCATCTCCAAAGTGGGTATGAATGAATTGGGTAAATAATACATGATAATTTGACCAATATTCTTTTAGATGTTGTTTTTATGTGCATATTCGCGATAAACACTATTGTTTTTTTTTAAAAGATTGCTAATATGTGCATCACCAAGAGATGGCGGGGTGGCAGAGTGGTCATGCAGCGGACTGCAACTCCGTGTACGCCGGTTCGATTCCGACCTCCGCCTCCATTGGTAAAGCCCGAGTGGTGAAATCGGTAGACACAGGGGATTTAAAATCCCCCGCCCACAAAGCGTGCCAGTTCGAGTCTGGCCTCGGGCACCATTTTTCAACTAATGAAATATGGTGCAAATAAAAATCCAGCGTAAGCTGGTTTTTTTATGCCTGAAATTTAGATCACAAGAAAAAAAGCCAAGCACGATGACTTGGCCTTTGCTACTTTTAAATTTACGCCACCTGTTGAGCAGTTTTCATTGGCAATAAATTTTTATCCAGACTTAACTGATAGCCACGGCTTTGATCAATCGCATATACAGGTTTTTTGATTGAATCCAGATAAATCCATTGGGATTGGACTTGTGTCTCATCAAACTGAACCATCAAATACCCTCTCTGATTCAAATTGCAATAATTCAATTCATCAATCAGTGTATTAAAAGCAAATTCGAATTGCTGTAACTGCGCCAAAGGAATATTCAGGTACTTTTCCAAACCCGGTGAAGACACCGAACTGGTGGCAAGCTCTACACCGACAAATGCACCATCTTTACTATATAGATTAGAAGACCATGCATTATGTGTATCCCCTGCCAGCACCACGACTTTTTTCTTTAATTGCGCCAAAGTGCCATACAGAATTTCACGCTCTGCAAAACAACCATCCCACGCATCAAGGTTATAAGGCGCGACAGTTAACACACGTGCTTTCTCTTGTGCGGTTAGCGTCGGATCACCTTTCTGCAAACGGATTTTCAGGGTAATCAGCTCAGTAATCTGCGCATTCATTTTTTCCAAAGTTTCATCACTCGGATTTCCCGAAGTAATTTCTGCCAACGCAAACAGTAACTCAGCAGGTACCAGCATTTTGGTCATGAGAATTTGCTGCCCCAAGACATTCCATGTCGCTGTTGATTGCTGCAATTTTCCAAGCAACCAGTCTCGTTGGGTATAACCCATCAAAGTACGTGCGGGATTGGTTAAATCAGCCTGAAACCTAGCAATATCCAGTCCTGTAGCTGTCAGATAGTCGTCATAATCAAGTTGTTCATCACGCGCGATAATTCGCGTATCCAACATCGTTAATTGCACCAAGCTACCAAAGTCAAACTGGCGGTAAATCTTGGTATGCTGATCATCAACTGGACGAATCGGCATCCATTCAAAATAAGCCTGTAATGCAGCAAGTTTACGCTCTAAGAAAGGCCCTTCATCTGGCTGATGATTTTCCGCACCCTCTCGCCATGTATCATTGGCTAACTCATGGTCATCCCAAATCACAATAAAGGGATGACGTTGATGTGCTGCCTGCAAATCCAGATCTTCACGATAGAGTGCATAACGCTTGCGATAATCATCCAGCTTGATAATTTCCTTATCATTATCTGCTGGCAATGTCCGTCCCAGCTCCTTCGCTTCTTCCGTGGCATAACCAGTAGCACCATATTCATAAATATAGTCCCCCAGATGGATGATCACATCGACATTTTGCTTGGCCATTTCACGATAGACATAAAAATAGCCTGCTGGATAATTCGAGCATGAACACACCGCAAAACTGACTTTAGAGGTGCTGGTGGGCAAAGTCTTGGTTCGCCCGACTGGAGAAGTTTTATCTCCAAAGATAAAACGATAGAAATAACTTTGATCTGGAATCAACCCTGTCACATCGACCTTCACGGTAAAATCTTGCGATGCAGCCGTTGTCACTTTATCCGTTTTTACGATCTGCTTAAACTGCTCATCCAGTGCAATTTGCCAAGTGACTTGCAAACGGGCACTGCTGTCATTGGGTGTCAATCGCGTCCATAAGATCACACGATCTTTCAACGGATCACCACTGGCAACACCATGTTCAAAATTGACTTTTAAAGTTGAAGATTCCTGATCAGAGCTATCATTACACCCTGTGAAGCCAACCGATAAAGATAACGCGCCGAAACCGAATAAACTTTTTTGAATGAGTTCCCGCCGAGAAATTTTTGCTGTCATGTGATAGCTACCTTTACTTTTATTCGTTTAAATAAATGAGTAAAGTTAATTTGCCAACATGAAGCTTTGATCTCAGTTTAATGAAATAATCATGAAAAGAAGCTTTTGCCGTTTATTTTTTATCAGATAACTGCATGAATCGCTTGAAAAGAAAGCAAATAGTGAGTTTTACTCTTGCCAAGTTTTAAAGTGTCCTCTATTATTGCGCACATGCCCGAGTGGTGAAATCGGTAGACACAGGGGATTTAAAATCCCCCGCCCACAAAGCGTGCCAGTTCGAGTCTGGCCTCGGGCACCATTTTTCAGCTAATGAAATATGGTGCAAATAAAAATCCAGCGTAAGCTGGTTTTTTTATGCCTGAAATTTAACACTACAAAATAAAAATGCCCGAGCAAAAGACTCAGGCATTCAATATAAAACAATAAAGATTATTCCACCCGAATAATTTTACCATTCTCATCATGATGAACAACACTCACTTTCTGCTGACGTCCAGCCTGAATTTCTTGCTCAGGGAGCTCAAAATAACGTGCATAGTCAGGCAGTGTCTTTTCCACCACATGTTTTTGATGCACACGCTTGGCAGGCAACAATCCCCAAAGCAATAACGCAACTGCACACATAAATAAGGCAGTTACACCATGCTCAAGACCATCACTAAATGCCGACATCAAACGCTGGGCAATATGGGTCTTTTGTAATTCAACCAACACCCAAACCAAAATAAATGGACGCCATAATAATAACCAGGCTGCCCACATCATTGCGGTTGTTGTTGTCGAAAAATAACGTTTGTGCCATGGGAGCTGGCGACGTACATCAATAATCAAACTGTCTGCTTTCATTGCTTTTTCTCAGCAAAAATGAATCTTTGCGATTCAACGAATTCCACGATCTGGGCTAATCCAACGGGCACGCTTTTCATCATTACGCAACAGGACCTTTGGAAAGGCGACGATTGTAGCAGTAATCGTGATCAACCAAAACACAAATGGGTACCAAATCATCCAATAATAATTTTTCCCTAGGTTTGGTTCATAACGACTATCCATCCATTTGCTTAAAGCAAACTGAATTAAACAGGTTGCCCCCAATAAAATTCCACTACCATACGGTAAAAATGGTGAGCTGACGATCGCCAATGCCGGTATTGCCAGAATAAAATGCAATAACCAGATCACAGCCATAATAAGCATCAAATATGACCAAATGAGTGTCAAACATAGCTCAAACATCAAAGGCCATAAAAAATTTAATTTCGGTTTTAGGAATACATCAATATTCTTGACCAAAACCTGTGCCCCACCCATGGCCCAACGCAAGCGCTGCTTCCATAGACCGTTCAAAGTCTCAGGCATTAAAATCCACACCAGTGCATTCGGCTCAAAACGTACATCCCAGCCTGCACGTTGCAGTTTCCATGTGATATCAATGTCTTCAGTCAACATGTTCGGTGACCAATAATCCACTTGATGCACAGCACTTTTACGGAATGCGGTAATCACACCAGATACGGTAAATAAACGGCCAAAAGTACGCTGAGCACGTTTGATCATACCGACAATCGAGGAAAACTCACCAACCTGAATCCGTCCAAGCAATGTTGAACGAGTCCGAATACGTGGGTTGCCTGTTACAGCCGCAACCGTTGGATCTTCCAGAAAGTGTCGCATCATCCATTTTGCGGCATGTGGATCCAGCAAGGCATCGCCATCAATCCCGATCAGGAATTCAGCATCAGTCATCAAACTGCCCGCTTGCAGTCCCATTGCCTTACCCTGATTTTGTGCCAAATGCACCACACGCAATTTGTCATACTGTGTCGCTAAGCGATCCAGTACTTCCCCTGTATTATCAGAACTACCATCATTAATTGCGATGACTTCAAAATTTGGATAATCCAATTTCAGTGCATGGCTAATGGTTTCTTCGGCATTGTCCCCTTCATTAAAACAGGGAACCAATACCGCAACTTTTGGGTATTCAGGCAAAGTGGCGGGTTGCTGATAAGGCGGATCCTGACGCTCTCTCCAGTAGAAAATGATTGCTCCGACCATCCACAAATACGACATAAATAAGGGATAATAAAAAACAAACTTAATGGCGTATGACCACAATAAAGCAATCCAACTCATCTCATTACTCCACTATGGTACTAATTGAGATGATTTTAGACTAAAAGCCTTATGCATTGTTTCTACATCTGGATGTCCTTTGATCGGATCGTCAGGATAATAGGCAATATGCATCGCACCTTGCTCATATAAAGACTTGATTGTTGCTGACATCTCTTCAGAAGGCACCTTTTCATTATTACGCCAGTTAATGGCCTGCAATTCCATTACCGTCTTTTTAATGCCATTTGGATATTTTTTCACGCGATTTAAAATATCACTGTAGAACTTTGCTGGATTCTCAGATTGTTCCATATAAGGCATCGCCATGATTGCAGTGAAATCATAACGGTTAATCGATTGCTCTAAGGATTGGGCATACCAGTTTTCCGCATACGGATTTAACGCCACTTGTGCATATAGATTACGGGCAGTCACGAGGAAAGGTTGATATTGACGTACCTCTCCTGCCAGCTCCATCGCAAAATCATCCAAATAGCTTGTCTTATACGCTGTCCATTTTTGCAAATCAGCATCATTATCACGAATTTTTGCCAAATCAGTCGGCAAGCCTTGTTTTGCATAAGCAGCTAAAGCTTCTGGGCTGGCATCTTCATAGTCAGACAAGGTCACGTCATCATGGAACAACAAACCATCAAACGGCGTCGATTTTGCCAAATCCTGATAAATTTCCTTAATGGTTTGACGTGCTTCTGGCGAAAATGGGCTAAGACGGATATAGCCCATATTCAAATGGTCACCTTCTTTTGCCTGCTGGGTCTCAACCAGATCTTTGGATACAGGATCCGTTTTTGGCAATTCCCAAGCCAATAATGGCATCCACGCATATAAACGTTGTACAGGTGTGCGGGTCTGGATTTGCCAAGCCACACGGTTAAACAAGTCCGCACGCATTGGAATATGACGGTTCGGAAAATACACCATATCCGCTGAGCCGTTGGCATCTGGATCAGAGAAAGCTTGTAAATAGACAGTATTGACGCCCATGCCATTAATACGGTCAATCAGATGACCCAGATTACGTTCTTGCTGCTTCTCATCTGGATCATAAATATAGTCCAGATCGACATGCATGATTTTTTGCGGACGATTATTGTCGTTCAGGTTCAATTCACGGTTTTTAATTTCTTGTGCTAGTGCGCTGGTCGACATACTGCCCTGAATCAGAATACGACTCATATTCTGCAAGGATTGCTTGGCATGGTCCGCCCCATCATCCAGTGTAATGGTAATTGGCATACCCAGCTGTTTCGCGGCTTGTACCAGTTGCATATTATAACGACCATAAGGCCAGACCATAACACGCGGTGAACGAAGACCATGTGCTTTTAGTAGCTCATTGTTCTTTTTCAGATCTCCAAAAACACGTGCCTGATAAGTTGCATCACTTTCATAACTTTTGCTTTTTGGATCATAAATTCGCGCAATTGCAGCAGGTTCCAGATTGCCCTGTGGATTGGCATTAATCCCTTGATGCAAATGATAGCTGTGGCTGGCAATTTCTACCAAGCCACTGTTTTGCATTTCTTTAAGTTCTTCCCAACTCAAGATTTTATTACGTGCAATTTCCTCACCACCAAAGTCCACCTTTTGGCCTGCCTTGGGTTCTAGCCACGATCCGACTACAGCCAAAACAACCGGGATTTTTTTCGCACGAATAATTGGATAAGCATTTTGATAAAAAGATTGATAGCCATCATCAACTGTTAATAAAACAGGTTTTGTGGGTAACTTATATTTACCTTGATGGGCCTTGATCAATTGATCAACATTAATAAAGTGATAGCCATTCTTCTTGAGCCAGTCGATATGCTCACTGAACTGTTGTGCAGTCACCGAATAACTAGGAATCAGCGCATCTTTTCTGTCTGTGATTTCATGATAGCCAATGACGGTTAAGGTGGTCGCATCAATTTTTGGTTTTGCCGCAAAAGTAGTGGTACTTGCAACCACGCCAAACACAAGACCTAAAAATGCATTTAAGGTCGGAGACACTAAACGTGTTGTCATAGAGATATCGTCTCAAGATTAGAAATGTGCTGATCACAAAGCATGCCTAAATCATCTTACCGTTTATGGAAACACAAGATGATTTAAATGATCAGCTGGGAATATGGATTGTATTTATAATTTTAAAAACTGAAAATAAACTTAAAAGTATTTTTTATGAAATAAATCACCCGATAACTGCATATTGATTAACAAAAATCTAAAAACTCCTAAGATGACAAGCAACATTAGGAGTTTTCAAACAGCAAACAAGGTAAATTAATACTGGATTGACTGAAAATTTGGATGCTCTGCGAGTTGCTGTAAATAATGACGCTCTTTTTGATAAAAATATTTATTTAAACGGTTCACCCATTCTCCACGGCGAAAGGTCAATATTTTTTTATGGACACCATCATATTCCAGCAATACCACATTACTGTCATCTTCCCCTGAGGCTAAGCGGGTAATTTTATAATCATGCGGCGCATATTGATGTGAGGGCTGTAATGATCTCAAAATTTCTACTTTATATTCACCATCCAGCCAGTAATGTTTATCCATCAGGGCTTTTTCATTGACCCAGAAACCAGTCTGTGCGCCATCATGCGTATCGATCAGAAAAAAATGATCGAGCTCTCTTAATAATTCTGATGCAGTGATATCCAAATAATCATTCATACCCACCTCTACTCACTCAAATTCTTATCGTTGCTTATTGCCATATTTTTATCGTGGATAAACTACAAGTGACTGTTCCCCCATCTACCTGTAGTGATCCGAAGTGCAAATTTTCACGACCTGTATTGAATAATCGTGCTTTAAAATAGAATCGTAGAAAATTGCTCTTTTAACTCAAAGATATACAGGACTGTATACAGAATCAATATTTTTCTCTTGGGTTGCGGTATAATTCAGATAAAAGAAATTTATATAAAAATCAAAATGTTAGTTAGAAACTATATTTATATTAATAGGTGTTTGATTTTAAAGTGATTTAGCTCAAAAACAAGACTAAACCACTTTAATTTTGACATGACAAAAGTGTTATTCGTCGCGCGTTTTTACATCAAAAAGTTCGATTTCAAAAGTCAGATTGGCGTTAGCTGGGATAATTTTCCCAATCTTACGTGTGCCATAAGCCAAGTGTGCAGGAACAATTAGTTTACGCTTTCCGCCTACTCGCATCCCCATAATGCCCTGATCCCAACCTTTGATCACGCGGCCTGTACCAATCACGGTTTCAAAATAGTTGCCGCGATCAAGTGAAGAATCAAACTTTGTGCCATCTTCCAGCCAGCCTGTATAGTGAGTCGTGATCAAAGCACCACGAACTGCCACTTTACCTTCACCTACTTTTAAATCAATAATTTCTAATTCTGCAGTCATTTCTGTCTCTCCAAATTACTCAAACCAAGATTATTGCAATTGTTGCCATTGAATGTCGACCTGACCTTTGTCACTTAACAACGACCATTCTCCATCCATAATATTGAGCTGTAATTGCATGGTTCGTTCGCATAAGCCTTCAAGTGCTTGCGTGGTTTGAGGAGCCAATTGCCATACTTGCACATTGCTTAAAGTTTTAATCTTGCTATTCTTCTGCCACCAGTCATCTGCCTGTGAGCCATAAGTCACGACTGCCACCTGCTTACAACGTGCGCTGGCCTTTTTGACTTTATCTTCCGATGGGCAACCCACTTCAATCCACTTTTCTAAAAGTCCAGTCAAATCTTTTTGCCATAAAGCAGGCTCATCTGTTTCAAACAGGTCTTTGGTAAATTCCAGATGCTCATCGGCAAAACGTGCATAAGCAAGAATACGAACCATTAAACGCTCAATCGTTTCGGATGGATGCAAAGCAAGTGTCAGTTGGTAATCTGCATAGATATGCTCATCCATATTGGCAATATTCAGGTCTGCCTTATATATTGTTGCTTTTAACGCCATAAACGATACTCTTAAAATGCGATGCTCTCAAATTTGGCGCTAAGCATACTCTATTTTAGGGGCAAGAATGCGCTGAATTATTCAGGTGGTCGACGAATCTTCAGGATTGCGACAAGCCAACAACTGGGTCTCAAATGCCAGCCAATCCGGCTCAGACTGCGTAATCACCTCAATCCGGTTATCAATGCCCTCTTCGGCAGATTTATAGTTAAATTGCTGCGGATTGAAATTAAAACTTTTCCAGCCCTGATCGGTATTAAAGATTCCCTTAATGCGCACCCAGTCTTGCTGCGCACACAACACATCCAGCAGATCATAAAAATCAAACTGCCAGCGTTTGGGAAGTTTCCAGCCTGCGACCGTATAACCTTGAGCTGTTTCAATATAATGATAAGGAAGCTGTTTAATCTCAGCGTTTGGTGCATGCGTCGGCTGTGCTTGCTGTATCTTTAATAAAGGCTGAATTTTTCGTTGCAGCGCTTGCTGCTGAATATCTAATTGTTGAATATCCACTTGTCCATTTTCAGCTTCAATCCAATATTCGACATAAGGTTCATATTCTTGTTTTAACGCCATATAAGCTTGACGATCTGCTGCTGTCATACAGTCGATATGAGATAACACCACAATTTGTGCCGCTTTGAGTTGATCGGTATATAAGTTTTGCTTAACCCATGCCTCGTCATGCAAACGACTACCATCTACCACAATAACCAAAGCTCGCATCGCCAAACTGCTTTGCCAATGTGGCTCAGTCAATTGTTCCAAAAGTTGAGCTGGATGCCCTAAACCCGTCGGCTCGATAAATAAACGGTCAGGCTTGCTTTCAGTTAATAAACGCGCAAGTGCAATTTGCATCGGCAATTGACTACTACAACATAAACAGCCGCCTAATAATTCTTTAACTGCATAACCTTGCTGTTGGCTAATCAGTTGCTGATCGACACCAATTTGCCCAAATTCATTCATCAATATCGCCCAAGTCTCATTCTCAGGCTTTTGCGTCAGTAAATGCTGTAATAAAGTGGTTTTACCCGCTCCAAGAAAACCAGAAATAATATGGGTTGGAACCGTTTTGGGAGCAAGAAATTTCACGATGCACTCGCATTAAAAATTTATTTCATTTTAAAGAGAAAAATTTATTAAATAAATTAAAGAATAGAGATTTAATATAATTTGCCTTTTGACTCACTAATTAAAAATAAAGAGATATGCATCACAAACAATATCTAGAAAGCTTATTTAATGTTGAAAACTAAATGGTTTATTCAATTAATAGATATTCGTCAAACTTAAATCAATGTTTAAAATACGTAAAAAACCAGCTTGTTTTTTGACCACAAAAACATATTTCCATACATTTTCATCCTTAATTTCTCCATGCTGTTTTACATAGCAACTACATAAAGCGACCCAATATTTCATATTGTTAAGAATGACGTAATAGATTGTTAAGGATGTTGCCGCAAAAACGTTTGGCCCATAGCATGGACCTCATGCCGAAATGAGAGATTTGGATTAACCGAATCATCCATTGATGGCTGTTATTTTAAATGAAATAAGGATGCCAAACATGAAACTTATCAAAACTCTTCTTGCAACAACTCTTACTCTTGCAGCAGCTTCTTCATTTGCAGCAACAGCTGAAGAACAAGCTCAAACTCAAGACCAAGTTGTTGTTTCAACTCAAGAGCAACCTGGTACTCAAGCTGCAACTGATGCTACAGCACCTGCATCTACTCCAGCACCAACAAACTAAGCAGATCTAAAGATTTCCTCCAAATCTTTAGACCAACATTCGTAATGATCTAACGCTTATTTCATTACCAATGTAAAAAAAGATCGGACCATGCTGCGGTCCGATTTTTTATTTTGAATGATCTAAAACTTAAAGCATTAGCACTGCGTTGACTTTTTAAACATACTGCATGAAGGTTGATGGACTTCTTGCAAACGCGTTGCTTTACGCTGCTCTGCTGCCTCAAAACGACAACGCTTCCACTCAGTATCTAAATTTAATTGTGGCACTTCTTTTGGCTTACGCTGTTCGTCAACTGCGACCATGGTGAAATAACAGGTATTGGTATGGCGTATGGTTCTGTTCTGAATATTCTGTGCTTCGACACGAATACCGATTTCCATTGAAGTACGGCCAACATGGTTCACACTGGCCAAAAATGTCACCAGTTCCCCCACATAAATCGGCTCTTTGAAATTTACGCGGTCAACCGATAAAGTCACCACATAGCTCCCCGAGTATCGACTTGCACAAGCATACGCAACTTGATCTAACAGCTTGAGGATCGTCCCCCCATGAACATTGCCTGAAAAGTTTGCCATATCAGGCGTCATCAAAACGGTCATGGTCAACTCTGACTGGTCGTCAGGTGCCTGGTTCGCTTGATCTAATTGATACATGAGAAGAGCTCATTAAGAATGCAACCTCATTATTATCGTTTATTCATGCAGATAAAAATATGCGCAAAATGCTAAAACATCATCAATTATTTTTATGATCTGTCTATTTATTTATTTGAAATAATGACATTAAAGCTGCTTCTACAAGAGAGATTAACTTTCTCTCCCACATAAAAACAGCTCCAATTTCAGAAATTCAGATCCTAAGCGGTTTAGCTTAGATTGGCTGAACGAATCAGTCCTACTACGCCATTCACGATCATATCAATCGCGATCGTACCAATCAGTAAGGCAGATAAACGACCAACGATATCAAAATACCGGTCAATATATTTGGCATGTTTATAGCGAAGATGATCATGACCAAATTTCATCAGGATGAGAATACTACAAGTCAAAATCAAGGTTAATGCGATCACCGCCATTGCGCCTGTAAAAGGTACGCTCACCCCGGTTACAACCGCCGCACTAATCGTACCTGGACCAATCATAAAAGGCATTGCAATTGTGCCCGCCAGATGCTCAGGTGCGCCGCGCATTTCACCAATGGTTTCTGCGCCCTGAAACACATAACGATAGCCAATGACCAGAAAGATTAAACCGCCAAAAATTTGAAAAGATTCAAAACGCACATTCAAATAGCGACTAAAAATGTTCTCGCCGCCCCATGCAAACAGGATAAATACCCCAAAAGCAATCAAACTCCCCTGAATCAATGCCTTACTAAATATCTTGGCATCCGTGTTGCGGATCATCCCCACCATATAAACACTCATCAGAAAGGGATTTAAGAGTGAGAAAAACAATGCAAACGCATGAATATAAGGAGAAAACATGGCACTCTCGTTATCAGCGGAAAATATTAAAAACGATTAACATAAAAATCAGATATCACGCTTATGAACCTGCGACCAATGACTTACAACGCGGTGTCACATTGTTAAGTTGATCATCTTTATTCAGATCCAATGTCACCCCTAGCCCTAACAGACTCACGCGTATTTTTGCATTGCTATTATTTAATGCTTTCACATTAAATTTCACGCCTTGATCACTGTAAAGCACATTGTCGACCAATTTCACGTTATAAGACATCGCTTCCTTACGATCGTCCAGACACAATACGCCACTTCCCTGACGATTCAGATTTAAGACTGCCATTGACGAACCCGCCTCCCCTGACCAACTGCCTGAAAATGGTAGTTGGGTAGCACTTAACTGATTAAATTGAGCGGGTGTCATGGTTGTTATCGAAGTACAGCCCACCAAAGCAAAAGCGAAAATCCCGGGTAATAAAATGTTCTTCACAACCATCACCTAAACTAATAAAAATAAAAGAATTCCTTCCATTTTCCCACATTTAAGCTTTTTTTAATTTGTAGCGCATGTATATAGCTAGTATCGGAAATGTTAAGAAATTTAGATCACTTCGACGTTACTCTGCTATTTTTTCAATACTGATCTAAAAATAATAATTTTGAATGAGAATATAAAGATTTTCATTCTTATCTTAATAAACCAATACCAATCCCATTAAATGTGAGCACTTTGTAATAATTAATTTAAATATAAAATTATGACTTGATTTCTACTCAATTCATCTGTAGATTTTCTTTTTGAGCGAGTAATTCAAATGACTTTCCAAACGATCTTTGAAACCTTTCAAACACTTCCAAATGGAACGGATGCCTACAAACAAATAAAAAACCAATGTGAACAGGCAATTATCAATGCCGAAAACCCTCTGGAGCATTGTGCCTTATTGCTGGTTTATGGTTTCACAAAAAACTATGTTTTGCTCTACGAAGATCAACCTGTCACCCCTGATTTTTCAAACAAGGTAAAAGCCCAACTCACTCATTATATGCAGGAAATCAGTACTGCTTTAGCCACTGAGGATGCAGCTTCAATCCTCACAGCCTTAAATTATATTTCTAAACAATACATCGATAGTTCTAGAATTTTCTAGTGAGTTAAAACGCGGAAAATAAAAGACAAGGTTCATCTATTTTTCAGTATCACTTCTAAATAACGTCTCATTATATTTTTACACTGAGATTATTATTTAGAAGTGACCCTATATAAATACAATATGAGAATTTTAAAATACTTCTCATATAATATATCGTGTATAAAAATATATAATATTTATCTTAAAGTGTAATATTTATATTTTTTAGATCAGAATTTTCTTTGCATGACTCACAATATGTTTAGTTAAAAGCTTCAACGGATTGGATTGCTGATTCCAGTGATGCCAATACAATGGCACTTCTATTTTCGCTTCTGGTAGCAACTCAACCAGAGCATCCGTTTTATTTTCACTCACCAACTGAAGCTCTGGCACCATGCCATAGCCCAGTCCTAATTTAATTGCAGTCACAAAAGATTCAGAAGAAGGAATGAAATGACAGGGATAACTGCCTTTCATTAGACCGTAACTTTTTTCCAGAATATCGAAATGCATACGATCTTTATCATTAAAGATAATCGCAGGTGTAGTCCTTAAGCTTTCCCGATGAATACCGTCTGCAAACCATTTTTGACTAAATTGTTGAGTCGCGACCATTCGATAACGCATCACACCCAAATATTCAGCATGACAGCCCCGCATCGGCTTATCTTCAATCGAAATACAGGCACTGACTGTTCCCTTCTCTAATAAGGAATAGGTATGAGACTGGTCATCTATTCGAATCTCAAGCGCAATTTTCTGTTTGATCAGAACGTCTTTTAAGGTCGGCAATAACCATGTCGCCAGAGAATCAGCATTTGAAGCAATCACCGCCTTAAAAAAGTTTGATTCAGCGCCACCCGTCAGATCGTGCAGCATGTTTTGTTCTAAACGCTTTACATGCTGCAAATGCTCAAATAACTGTTGTCCAGCTTGGGTAAGAACACAAGGACGACCACGGATCAATAATAGCTTGCCCAACTCTTTTTCCAAAGCCTGCACTCTTAATGTGACAGCAGAAGAGGTAATGCAAAGCTGTGCCCCCGCCTGTTCAAAACTTCCATTCTCCGCAACTGCGAAAAAAGCTTCACATTGTTTAGTATCTAGCATCATAAACCTTAAAAAAATTTAGGTAACCCAAAACAATCTTAATTTTACTGACTTTTCTAATTTAAAAAAGATAATAGCAAACATAAATTTTCAATACGCGAAATCTCCCTTTCTTTCAAGATCAGATTGAATGCTCCGTCAGAAGTTAAATCAACGGCATCAGCTCGGATCCAGAAAGATAAATCCATCTCTACCACAATTATTGAGGAGCTAAAAATATGACCGCATTCTTCTATGGGCTGGGTATCGGCTTTTCTTTAATTTTAGCTATTGGCGCACAAAATGCCTTTGTATTAAAACAAGGCTTAAAACAGCAGCACGTTTTTTTGGTCTGTTTAATCTGTGCACTTTCTGATTCTATTCTGATCTATTTAGGTGTGACTGGTTTCTCGAAAATTGTTGTCGATTATCCTTTAATTGTCACACTTGCAAAATATTTTGGTGCAGCATTCTTATTTCTCTATGGACTCAGAAATTTTTATTCAGCCATTCACAATAATGCTGGACTCAATCCAAGTGAAATCGAGAAAGACTCATTACTTAAAATTATAGGTATGTGTCTTGCCTTTACCTGGCTGAACCCACATGTGTACTTGGATACCGTGATTCTGGTAGGTTCTATTTCTGTGCAGTTTGCAGATCAGATCTATTTATTTGCAGCAGGCACTATTCTGGCTTCATGGATTTTCTTCTTTGCTCTCGGTTATGGTGCAAAAGTATTGCTACCTTTATTTAAGAAAGCCGTTTCATGGAAAATTCTAGATGTGCTGGTGGGTATCATGATGTGGGCGATTGCCACTAAATTATTGTTCTAAATCATCAGATAAGAAAAAAGCCCTTGTTTTCACAAGGGCTTTTTCGTATTTGGCGGAAGCGGTGTCCGTATAACAAGTGTCTCATACCGTCCAACCCAATCTTATAAAAATATACTTTTCAACATCTTAAGATATTATCAATCTAACCACGTCTTGTTTAATCCAACCATTTCTAGTATTTTAAGAGGGGTAGGTTGTGGGGTAAATTAAAGATCATGCCAAAGAAAGCTAAAGAACTATCTGCTCTCAGTGTAGCAAAAATCAAAGCGACTGGACGACATTCTGTAGGGGGTGTTGATGGCCTTTGCTTAAATGTCGAAGGCAATTCACGTGTCTGGATTTTGCGTGTGGTAGTGGGAAAACGTCTGGATAAAGATGGCAAACCAAAATCTCATCGCCGTGATATTGGTATTGGTCCCTACCCTGAAGTTTCATTAGCTGAGGCTCGTGCTAAAGCCACAGAACTAAGAATACAGATACGTAATGGTATAGATCCAATTGCTCGTAAGCAGGAACAACTTGAAAAGCTTCTTGTCCAACAGCTACGGAACAGAACATTCATGGAGTGTGCAAAAGTCGTTATTGCCAATAAAACTCGTGAACTCAAAAATGAAAAGCATATTGGACAATGGTCATCGACACTAGAAACTTATATCTATCCAACGTTAGGTGATATTAGCATTAGCACGATTACCAAAGTCGATATTGCTGAAGTTCTTAAGCCTATCTGGATTGAAAAAAATGAAACAGCCAAACGTATTCGTGGGCGCATAGAAACTATTTTTGATTATGCTAAGGCTATGGGATATTTTGAAGGTGACAATCCAGCCGCTTGGAAAGGTAATCTTGAGCCTATCTTAGGTAACCTAAAGCAAGAATCACGCCCTCACCCATCCTTACCTTATGAGCAAGTTGCTGAGTTTATCCAACACCTAAGACAGAAAAAAGGAATTTCACCCAAAGCTCTAGAATTTACAATTTTAACGGTATGTCGTTCTGGCGAGGTTTTTGGAGCCAGATGGCAGGAAATTGATTTCAAGAATAAGGTTTGGATCATTCCTAAAGAACGTATGAAAGCAGAAAAGGAACACCGTGTACCTTTATCTAAAGAAGCTATAAATTTGCTTGAGTCAATTCAAGAATATACCCAACTACAAGATTTTATCTTCCCTGCACCTCGTAGTGGTGAAATGCTTTCTGACATGTCTCTAACTACATTGATCAAGCGAATGCATGAACAAAAGCTGAAAGAAAATGGCTTAGGCTATATTGACCCTAAACAGAATCGCGTGATTACAACACATGGTTTCCGCTCTACATTCCGCGACTGGTCAGCTGATAAGACTAATTACCCGAGAGAAGTCTGTGAGCATGTTCTAGCACATAAGCTACCTGACGAAGTTGAAGCCGCTTATTTACGAGGGGCATATCTTGAAAAACGTAAAGGTCTAATGGCTGATTGGGCTAAATTCTGTAGTACGCTCTATAACTAGACAACATATTACGAATGCTTCTGCCTTAGATGGCAGAAACATTAAATCTTTTATTAATATACAAAATCTAAAGAAATCCTAAACAGAATTATTTCCAAGCTCTAAAAACTCTAATCTACCTAACACAAACGTCTAATCGTACTATCAAACCTTTATTGTATGTGGGATTCTTTATAATTCCCCCAATTTCACATTAAAGATATAATATAAAACAAGAACATTTAGACAATCACTTAATAAGTTTTTAGACATTATCTGCACCTCATTAACATCAATTTTTTCATTTAAATTAGATCTATATAGGAAAAGCTTAAGTGATTCAGAGTTTTCATATCCATTACTAGCTATATTTTCTAATCTCAAGAGCGAATCTACACCTTTTCGATAGACAAGCTCGTGTGACTGCTCACCTAAAGACGATATTTTTAAAGTTATATTCTCAATTTCATTATCTTTTAGACTTATCTTTAGTAAAGTCTCATCCATATTTCAGTCACTTCCCAAAAATATAAAAAATAATTTTAAATCAAAATCTTAAGAAAAAATTAGCCTATCAGCTCTACATTTTCACAAAAAATATTTATAATTCTAATTCATAAAATTTCCTATGAGTTGCCTAAAATAAAAAAAAACTTGCCTATTCTGATCAAAATAAATTTATTTTTTTACTTCAAATACCAGCCGAATAACTATTGTTTTTTATAATAAAAAAAATCCAAATTTTAATTTGGATTCAAATAAAACTTATGCTTTAATGCAACAAAGCTTACATTCACATCCAAATATTTTTTCGGCTGTGATAGAGTTCACAACTTAAGAAGCTTTTACTGAATTTTATTTTTTACTGGATTTATTCTGTTAAAAATAAAATTCTTGATCCCACTTTATATTCTCTTTTCCTAATAAATTTAAAGGGCCTATTTCAAAGTGGGATTCTTATATTTCTAAATACATCAAAGCTTACTTGTATATATTAGAGTTTTAATCTACTCACTCTTGCATATTGCGAAGCTAATCGCTTCTAACAAATTCATACCATCACATGAATTTAAGTTCACATAGTAGATTAGAGTTCAGTAACTTTGGGTGGTACGCTTGCCTTTCAGCGTGAGTTGAAGTTATAGACACGAAAGTAAGCACGAGAACCAGTATGGTAATAACGTCGCCTTGCAATACACTGTGATCCAAACTTTTAGTCTTCTTTTAAATTCAAAACTCTCAACGTATGGACTGACTGCTGTAATCCTTTATGAAGGCCTTGAACATGAGTTAAATCATCAGATTGCTGATACTGACCCGAATTCTCCTCATCCGCATTAAACGCTTTAGCAATATCTATCTCGAAATGAGCATCAGTATAATCCTGTCGTGCCACATAATCCAAAGCTTCTTAATAAAACCTTGCTGCTTTACTGCGAATTACTTGAAGATTCAGCCACCCATTCTTGTTCATAGCCTACCACTTATTCTTATTCCTAATAGGCCACTCCTGTTTAAGTCCATATAGCAGATCGGAGTACTATAACTTACCTCTTAAAGTGACAATATTATATATAAGACACTGTTTTATATAAAATTAAATCAATTTCACTTTCCAGTTAAGTTCTAATATATTTAGATTAAATTACAAGCACATTTGAATCATCACGGCACAGAAAGATACAAACTAGATATTGGATTAATAATGTCTATAGATAATGAATTTTAAAAATTAAATAAGGTTAGCATTAGTTAACTATAAAGTTATAAAATGGAATTTAAAGTATTTTAAAAAACAGAATCTCATGGACGATTTAGAATCTTTTTTTAGTTCTCGTGTTAAGTTAAAGAACCTAAAAATTCTTTCACTATTAGAGCAACATAAGTCACTGACAAAAGTTGCACAATTAATGTATATGACAACATCTGCTGTTTCAAAGGCATTGGCAGAAATTGAAGCAAACTATGGTAAACAGCTTTTTAGACGAGAGGTTGGTCAGCTCGTTCCATTACCTGAATGTTTGATTATCATTGACTCTTATTTAAAAATAGAAGCACAACTACGTGAAAGCCATGATAAAATTGCACTATTAAGAGGCGTTAAAGCAAGTAGAATTGTAATTGGTATACATGCACCCTCTTTAGAAAATGCTCTTGCCAATGCTATTGTTCGTTTTAAAAAAATCTCACCTGAAACAGAAATAAGCATCACAGCAGGTGATAAATCATTACTACTATCTCTTTTACGAGCAGGTGAAATTGATCTAGCTATTTGTCGTGCTGAGGTCAGCGATCTAGATAATGATTTACGAGCTATTTTTTTACATGAACATCAATTGGTTTTTATTGCGAGTAAAAGTTTAGATATACCACCATCAAAGCAAGATTTGAATGACATTTTAGAATATCCTTGGTGTTTAACCTCATCTAGTTGTCCTGTTCGGCAGTGTTTTGATGCAAACTTAGTTGCGAGAGGATTAAAACAACCTAATAATATTATTGAAGTGGATAATCCAGTGAGTTTAATTACTAATATTATGGGAAAATATAATTGCTTATCAGTCGCTTCAAGTAATCTAGCAAAGCTGCTCAAAAATAGAGGGGAAATACAAATAATTAATCGTGAGCTCAGCTTTTCAATTAAACCTCAAATCATTATTTGGAATAGTAGAATTCCTTTAAACTCAAATGTAAGGAAACTGAGAGATTTTATTTGTTATGAATCAAGATAATCGTCTAAAAGGAAGCTACGCCAAATGAAGGTGTAGCCTCTTTTAATCCTTTTTAACTTAGAGAGGGAAAGTCAGTTCTTCGATCGTAATTGGACCATCAGTTAACATGATTGGACCATGTTGACCAATTAAGATCGTGTCAGAGTGACGAAAACCGCCTACACCCTCAATGTAAAGGCCTGGCTCAATAGTAAAGCACATTCCTTCTTCAATTGGGTAATCATATCCTTCTGCAAAGAAAGGGGCTTCATGCGCTGTTACTCCCATCCCATGACCCGTTCTATGCAATAAGTTATTTCCCATCCCCATTTCTCGGAAATAATCATTCACTTTTTGGTCAACTTCACTCATTAAAACACCAGGTTTTGCTGTTTCAAAAGCAATTCGTCGTCCTTCTAGCATAATTTCAAATGGTTTTTTTGCATTTTCAGGGACGTGCCCAAGGAAAAAAGTTCTTTCAACTTCAGCGCCATAGCCATTCATAACCGCATTGACAATCGATACATGTGGCCCACCCTCTTCCATCACCATATTGATATTGGTAAAATTATGTGGATCGTGAGATACGCTAGGTGGCTGAAAAACAGCTGTAATCTTTGTTGCAAATGGATTAATTTCTTTATTATCTTTAACAAGTTGATTCAGTATGATGCTTTTTGCTGTGGTCGACATTTCTGTCAATGTCATACCAAGATGAACTGAGTCTAAAAATAAGTTATGTGCATGAGTGGCTAAATTACATGTATAAATTAAACGACTCACTTCATAATCAGATTTAATCATTCGTATATTATCAATGATATCACTACGATTTTTTTGACCTGGAATTTCAGCATAAATTTGTAATGGGCAAATAGATTCGACACCAATACGATCATTTTCAGAAAATAGTGCTTTAAAATGATCACTCCAAGCTTTACCTTTTGGCGCAGGAAATTCAAAATAAGATATTAGCTCAATATTTCCTACTACACGTGTTTTTACATGTGGAATCTCTAGTTGAGGTACGATAAATTGAGGGACTCCTTTACGAGGTATGACTAAAATAAACGGTCGTTCATGCACCGCATTCGCAAAATTTGTTAAATAAAAAATATTATCTGGACAAAAAGAAACATAATGATCTAGTCCTTCTGTTTCCATATGGGCTTGTACGCTTTTTAAGCGGTTTTGCATTTCTGTAATTGGTGGTGGACAGAAATTTGGCTCTATATTCATCAGATTTCTCCTTGCTAAACTGAAATTAATTATTTACCTAAATAATTAATTTTACTATTCAGGTAAATAATCATTCTAATCTAAATAAAAATTTAAACATTTAGAACACAAATTTTAAACCAACACCATAGGTCGATGGATCATCACCTGCACCCTCCAAAGGAATGTTATTTGTTGTGTAAGTTGCATTACTATTATTCGCAATATATTCTGCACGAATATATGCATCTAAATTTTTAGTAATGTGATAATTAGATCCAACGGAATAAATCATTGCTGAACGATCTTGCTTATCTACATCACGTCTATAAATGGCAGTTTTGAAGTTGTATTTTGGTTGTTCAAAATTAATGACCGTTCCATAAATTTGTGCAGATGCAGCATTTGGGCTAGTAGGTTTAATATATGCAGCAGTTCCAATAACACTTAAATTTTTATTTAGTTTATATTGACCTAAGATTCTCAAATCTCTTGTTTTAATATTTTTAAGTGTTTCACCTTGATAGATTATTGAGTGATTGCTAACCAATTCATTATAAGATGCACTTATATGCTGGATACCGTTGTCATATACACCCATAATGCCATAATTTTTAGCATCAGTAACTGATGTGCCTTTTCCGACCATTTGATTCGGTGTATAAAGTAATGAAACAGCGATATCTTTAAATTTTGGTGTAGTATAACTGATTGCTTTACTTGATCTGAAATCATATGTTGGAGCTCCAACACCTAAATCATATGCTTGATATCCAAGTGCTGAAGGCGCAAATGGTGCAGTAAATAATTCTTCTGTTGCTCCAGATACAATAGGCATTATACGACCATAGACCAAAGTCCCATATGATTTTGAATTAAGACCAATATATTGGGCTCTCGCAAAATTTGTTTTTCGTACAAACTCCATTTCTCTTAAGTCTATCCATGACTCTGCATTGCCAATAAGTGATACATCATCATTTAACTTTTGGTTCAGTCTTAAACCCAGACGACTGGCATAGTCCATTCCACTTTGAAAATCATGTGAATCTATAGCCCCAGAATGTGAATAGTTAACACCAAAATCAAAAACACCATAAACTTTTAATGGTGAGTCTGGTGTCCCCACTGTTATGTCTGCAAAAGTTTGCATAGGTAAAATACAGGCACTTGAAATTAATATATATTTAAACATTTTAGCACTCCTTGGCTTGAAATTTTAATCGTGATTTTAATTTACACAAAATTAATGATTTAGAATATTGATATATTTTCCATTGAAGTTGAATATTTCTCCATCTAGTCAGTAAATAAAAAAACCTAATTTTTTAATTAGGCTTTTAACGATTAAATGCTCATTTTTTAAATTAATTTTTGCATGCCGAAGTGATGTGAAAGCTAAAATTTATTAAAAGAGGGGTTATTAAGCCATTAAATTTACTTTAATAAGTTTAAGTAAAGAGGGAATAAGAAAGATACTATATAATTTTAGAATGTTAAAATCATCAGCACTATACCATTCAGATTTATGTAGAATATTGAGTGACCCAATGATTTTTCCTTCCACTTGAATTGGGTAGTTAATAGCACTTTCGCAACCTAATGAATAGATTAACTCATGATCATAGAAAGCTACCTTTATATCCTCATAGTTATAGCATAATCTTGGTTTTTTTTTAATGACAAGTTCATGAAAAAAATCGTCCGAACGATTAATTTTCTTTTTCCCTCCTATTGGGTATAAATCTGGTTGGCTAGAATAACAACGTTGGCAACTATCTGAATCTAGATCGAGTATTAATATTGTGAATAACCGATGCCCTATCATTTTATTTAAACACTGGTCAATGATAGAAAATATTTTTTCTGGTTGACTTTCCTTTGCGACGGCAGTCGCAACTGTTTGAAGCATGTTCATCGCCTGTTGAGGATCCATAGTTTTCATTCCAGTTCCTAATATAGTTTTAAATGTGTCAAAACCTTTAACTCTCCAAAAGAGAGTTAAAGGAACAAAGGACTAGATTACGAGTTGTGAATTTGAAGGCAATTTCATTGATTTCTTACATACCCAGAGTGCGATGAGTGAAATACAAGCTGCAACTGATAGATAAATGATAGGAGCTTGTAATATTCCTTTACTAAGTGCATAGGTTGTAACAATAGGTGATATCGCGCCAAAGATAGTTACTCCAACGTTGTAGCCTAAACCTATGCCTAATGCACGTTGTCTTGCAGGGAAATACTCAGAAATGAATGGAAAATAAGCACCAATCATTAATCCTAAACCGCCTGCACAGGCCATTTGGAATAAAAATAAACGGTATGCAGATGGTGCAACTAATAAATATTCATACAGAGGAATACCAATAAATACAGCTGTCAGAATGCCTGTAAGCATGACTTTAATTCTACTTGATTTATCTGACCAGATTCCGCCTATAATTGCCCCTGCAATAATCATAAATGCAGAGAATGTGGAACTTGCTGAACCAATAAAAGGGTCAATTCCCATTCCTTGCTTAGCAAAAGATGGCATAAAAATGATTACAAGGTAGACGACAGCAGAACCAAATCCAGAAAGCGATGCTACCAACATAACTCTTTGAAAAACATGAATAAAACTTAATTTTGGAGTGGCTTTTGATACAGTATCATGTATAAGTACGGCGCTTTCCTCCATATAACGACGTAAATATAAGCCTACTGGAATGATGATCAGACCAATGAAGAAACCTAGTCTCCAACCCCAATCTAATGTGGCGGCTTGTCCTAATACACCATAAATAAGCAGTGCAATACCTGATCCTGTCGCTAAAGCGAGATAAGTAGAGCTGCTGAATAATGCACCATAATAACCTTTTCGATCTTTTGGACATGTTTCCATGACCAATGAAACGGCAGCTCCAAATTCTCCAGATGCTGCAAAGCCTGCAACGAGTCGTCCTAATACAACCATTGCTGTTCCAATATATCCACTTTGTTCATAGGATGGTGCAACTGCAATTAAAAGAGTGCCTAACCCCATGAGCATCACAGTCAAAATCATTGCAGACTTTCGTCCTTTTCTGTCTGCATAATGTCCAATGAAATAAGCGCCAATTGGTCTTACAAGAAATCCAATTGCAAATGCAGTGATTGCGGCTAATGTTGATAAAATTTCATTTTCAGCAGGAAAAAAGTTGTGGGCGATTGCTAAGGCAAAGTAGCCATATAGTGTAAAATCAAGCCATTCAAGAAAGTTACCTGCCGATAACCCTAGAAAGGAGCGTCTATTAATCGTCTTATTCTCTGTCTGCATAGTGGTCTCTCCTGACCTAACATCTATTTATGAAGTTAAAACTACACAAAATATCTCCATTCGCACATTGACATATTTTCCATTAGAGTTGATTTTTTTTCTTGACGTCTGACAGTTAGTTGTTATGAATTATTAAACTCAGGTAAATGAGTCAAAGATAAAAAAGACAGAGCCATTTTGGCAAAAGTGTTTTTTCAGTGAGCAATCAGTCTGGGCAAAACTGTATGGGTGATTTTAAGTATTTCTCTATTAAAAAAAAACTGACTCAATTAAGACAGCACTTCGTCTTCAATATTTTGGTGCATCCGTCCTGACCCACAACTCTAACTTCAATAAATACGGATTCAATCCACATGTGGAAGTGAAATCACCGCTACCAATGCCCTGACTTCTAGTGATTGCTGGTAATTCAATTTTTTGGTATTGGCAAGATGTTTAGCTGTAGGTTGATGACTAGCTTTCTTACTTCTTGTGTTCACTTCAACCTTATGCTCAGTTTCAATTTTGATAGGATAAGGCTCCAACGGTGGATGATTTGAAGTGTGCTAAGTTTGAATATCACTGTTCATCATAAGTATTTGTGTATGTGTAAAATCTAAATTTTACACATAAAAAAAGCCACATTAGGGGTAACGTGGCGAAAAAGATTTGCAACTTGAAGTTTTAGCTAATCGTTAAAATTACAATACATATCTTACATAAAACTGAAGAAATAATAGGATTGTTTAAACCACTATTCTTAATAGCTTGTTCAAGACCTCGTTGTTTACTCTCCTTATTCTTGTATATTCCAAGGATAGTCTCTTTTTACAAACTGATATCATCACATAAAGTTAAGCCAACGCTATATCTATAAATAAAAGTGTAGTTGCTTTTTCTCATATTCTTTTATTCGATTTCAACAGCATCAGGTTACTTAAAACTTCCTCTTTAATAGCTCTAGAAGACTTTGAATTTGAAGGGGTTCAAAAATCCAACAACAAAATTGACTTTACGTTCATTTTTATACTAAAATAAAAATGAACGTAAAGTCAATTTTATCCATCCTATGAACTTAGTTACTCCAAAGAAACGCTCACGCAGTCCTAGCCGAGAAAAGACACAAGCAACGAAACAAGCAATTTTGCAAGCTGCACGTATTCATTTTGCTGAAGTGGGTTTTGCAAAAGCAAAGGTAAGTGATATTGCCAAAAAAGCTCAGGTTGCAAATGGAACCATTTATTCTTATTTCAAAACTAAAGACGAGCTTTTTGAGGGCGTCATAGAAGATATTCTGGATCAAGATCTTCGTTTAATTAAAGCTACTGATTTGCAGTCGCAGCAAGATGTTTATTCTTTTTTGTTAGAACACTTTGATAAGATTGTCGGCACAGTTGAAAAATCTGGTCGAGATGGTATTTCGCGTTTAGTGCTCAAGGAAGGTGAGAATTTCCCGAATATTAAAGAAATTTATTTTCAGAGAGTACTCTCACCCTATCTGGTTGAATTTGAAAAGCTGATTCAAATTGCGATTGACCGTGAAGAAATTGCGCCTGTAAATCCTAAAGAGTTTTCCTTATTGTTGATTGCGCCGACATGGATGGGCGTACTCTATAATGGTATGTTACAAAGTACTGAAATAGTGAATATCAATAATCTTTTCCGTACCAATCTCTATGCCTTGTTTCATGCCAATCTAGAAAAAACTGCAAACTCCTATGCACAGTTTCATGCCAACTTCCATAAGCTTGAATAAGGTTTTTTCTCACTAGACTTTCTAGGAACGATCAGCTGCCCGCTCTCGTTCTTTTTTGCATTTTAATTATCGAGCTATAGAATTTATTCACTATAGCGGATGTTTTCGTCTCAAAATTTGTGAAGCAGAGATTTCTGTTATGCAGCGAACACCTAAATACCTTGAACCAATGCCAGATTGGACTGATATTGAACGTCCAGCCTTAATTGGTTCACCAGCTTCGATTGAGCACCCAAATCATCTTCGGGTAGCCTATTTATTTATTGGAGTATTTATTGCACTCTCTGCAAGTCTCGGCAATAGTTTAATTCTCTCTAATGCATTGCTATTTCAGGGGGAGTTCGGGCTGACGCCAAGCGAAGCAGCGTGGTTACCTGCCGTTTTTGTTATTGGGAATACCGCAGCTAACTTGTATGTGATTAAAATCAGACAACAGTTCGGACTACGTTTGTTTGCTGAAATTAGTTTGGTGCTATGCTGTATTTGTATTGGTCTCCACCTGCTTGTAAATAACTATGAGATGGCATTAGCTGTCCGATTTCTTGCTGGTATTGTTGCTGCACCACTCACTTCCATGAGTGCACATTATGTCATTCAATCGTTTAAAAAACCTTCTGCCCTAAAAGGGATCTATGTCATCTTAGGATTGCAACAATTTGGCTTACCTTTGGCATGGATGATCTCCCCAAGTATTACCCATGGCGAAGGTTGGATAGATTTAGCCTATTTTGAACTTGGCCTTTATCTATGCTGTTTAGCAATGGTCGTAAGTCTAAAACTACCTCGAAGTATTCGAGCTGCTGTCTTAGAAAAAGCTGATATTTTTCCTCTACTTTTTATCTTTCCAGCGATTGCTTTATTTAGTGCAGTATTAGTTCAAGGGCCTATTGTGTGGTGGTTTAATGCTTCGTGGATTGCTTATGCCCTCACCATCGGCTTTGTGCTTTTAGTCATTGGTCTTGTGATTGAACATCATCGTAAGCAACCATTAATTGTTACTCATTGGCTCATCATGAAATCAACCCTGACTTTTATGATTGGAGCATTTTCAATTCGTATTCTGATGTCAGAACAAAATTATGCGGTCGGACACTTTTTACAGACGATGGGCTTATTACCAGAACAATTGGTGGGTCTATACGCCATGATTGGGTTGGGTGTCTTAGTTGGAAGTATTGCAAGTATCCTCACCTTCAAACCTCATTTATTAATACAACAACTGCTCATTGCCGAACTTCTCATTCTAATTGGTTGTGGATTAGATCTTGGATTAACCCATGACATCCGACCTCATGATCTCTTTGTTTCACAGTTTTTGATTGGTTGTGCAGGCGGCATTTTTATGGGGCCATTAGTATTAGTTGGTTATTTTCGCGTATTACAACATAGCCAGTGGAGTGTGGTTACTTTCGCGGTGTTGTTAGGTGTAACCCAAAATTTAGGTGGGTTAATCGGTACCTCTTTCTTTTCAACGTATCAACAGCATCAGACCCAAGTACATCAACAGGCAATCTACTCAAACATAGATGCAACAAATGCAGCAGTGGAATATCGGCTTCAGCAATATAGCAATCAATCTCGCCAAAATAGTACTGATGCTAATTTTCAGCAAAATTCTGCTCAGAAATCTCTAAATCAAATCATTACTCGTGAAGCACAGGTTCTTGCATTCAATGACGTAATCAAAATCAATGCTTTATTGGCAACCCTCGTATTGATCTTTGGTATGGGCTCATTGTTATGGACTCTTTACAACACTCGTAAACAAACATTAGTGAGTAATTAAAATGGCTGAACAAGCACAAACATTGGGCCCTTCAACTCAGTTTAGTTCCAAATTAATCAAATCCAAGAAATCGACGCTCATGATTATGGCTATTGTACTCTTGGTCGGTGTATTGTTTATTTTTAGAGCTTGGCATTTACCACCATTTTCTCTTAATAGTGAGCAAACAGATAACAGTTATATTAAAGGACAAACCACGATTCTTTCTTCACAGATTAATGGTTACGTTAAAAAAGTTTTAGTCAAAGATTTTGATCATGTTAAAAAAGGTCAACCGCTGTTAATGATTGATGCCCAAACCTATGATCAAAAAGTGGTTCAAACACAATCAGTAGTTGAACAAGCAAAAAATAACTTAGCTAATCAACAACAAGCCATTGCACAACGTCAAGCAGATATCATCTCAGCCCAGGCAAAAGTGGATCAAATTCGAGCGGAATATGAACTTGCTGCTGCTGAGTCAAATCGCTATTCACAATTGGGAAGTTCTGGCGCTGCCTCTCAATCAGAAAGAGATAAAGCCTCTGCCAATGAAAAAAATAATTTAGCACTTCTTAAACAAGCTTTAGCGAATGTCTCTGTTGCAAAAGAATCTTTAAAAACAGCACAAGTCGCTAAAGTGAGTTTGCAGGCAGAAGTAAATAATGCCCAAGCTCAATTGGAACAGGCACAAACAACTAAAAATTATAGTGTGATTTATGCCCCTATGGACGGACAGTTGGGTGAGGTCAATCCACGCATGGGGCAATATGTCTCTGTTGGTTCTCAACTTCTTTTTTTAATTCCTCAAAAAACTTGGGTAATTGCAAATTTTAAAGAAACTCAAATGGAAAAAATGCGAATAGGACAAAAAGCTATTTTTACGGTTGACGCATTGGGTCATCAAAAGTTTACAGGTCGAGTTGAAGAAATTTCCCCTGCCACTGGTTCTGAATTTAGTTTGATTAAACCAGACAATGCGACAGGCAACTTTACCAAAGTAGTGCAACGTATTGCAGTTCGAATTGCCATTGATCCAGGACAAAAAGATCTCAACCATTTAAGACCTGGTATGTCAGTGATTACTAGAGTGATAAATGAATAAATCCACTTTAGTAAAATTTCTAAGCTTATTATTTAAATTTTCATCAGATTAGGCAAATTAATGTAAAGAATAGGCAAAACAAAACTTTTTCTATCCCGGATAATCTTTGAAAAATTAATAGTATGGTTATGAAAAGGTTTACTGAATATATGTTTATTGGTTTCGCTGGTGTTCTGATCATTCTCATCATTATAGGTTTTTTATATATGCAGCATTCGAAGTTTGGTAGAAATCCTACGGGTGATCGCTTTGAATTAGTAAAGCAATCACCCAACTATAAAGATGGTAAATTTCGTAATCTCATTGAAAAGCCTGGCATGACTGAAGGTTCAAACATTGTTGCCGAAGTCTATAAAACCTTTTTCAAGACTATTCTAAATCGGGACCCAATTGATATTATTCCATCCACTAAGACAGATCTGCAAAGCCTCGATCTCAATAATGATGTCATTGTATGGTTTGGACATTCAACAATCTACATGCAATTACATGGCAAGAAGTTTTTAATCGATCCCGTAATGAGTGGCAAAGCTTCGCCTTTTCCATGGGGAACACGTGCATATAAGGGTACAGATATTTACACGGTAGATGACTTACCTGAAATTGATTATGTCCTTATTTCCCACGACCATTATGATCATTTGGACTATGAAACGATTTTAAAATTGAAAGACAAGACTAAATATATCGTGATGGGATTAGGTGTAGGTGAGCATTTTGAATCTTGGGGTTATCCAAAAGAAAAGCTTATAGAAAAAGATTGGGGTGATAAAGTTGAATTAGGTGATGGTATTACAATCATTACTGAAACCTCGCATCATGGTTCAGGTCGTGTTTTAGGGGGAAGCAAAAATCTTTGGGTATCCTTTATCATCCAATCTCCTGAAAGAAAAATTTTTTATTCAGGAGATGGCGGCTACGACAAACACTTTGCAGACATTGGTAAGAAATATGGTCCATTCGATTGGGCATTGATGGAAAATGGACAATACGATCCTGCTTGGCATTCTGTTCATTGCCATCCCGATGAGGTTGCCAAGGCTACTGAAGAGTTAGGTGCACGTAATATGATTCCAGTACATCACTCTAAATTTAGCTTAGCAAAACATGCATGGTATGAACCAATTACTAGTATTTCTGCTTATTCAAAGAACCGTAATTATCGTTTGGCAACACCAATGATAGGTGAGTTAATTCAGTTGGATAATGAACAACAATCATTTAAAGAGTGGTGGACGGATGTACGTTAATCTAAAACTACATTTAAGCTTTATTCTACGCCTCATTGTGAAATGAGGTCTTTAGACTTTTCCTCCCTATCCATCAGCTCGTCAGATTAAGCAAAAACTCTTATTTCGAATCAATTAATATTGAAAGCATCCTGTTAAATAGAACACATCAAAAAGCCAAATCACAGTCACTTGATTTGGCTTTTTATTAGAATCAACTCATATAACGATCGAACCAACCAACAAGTTTTTCTGGATATTGACCAAAATAGTTATAACCGTAAAAACGTTGATCAGAATCTTCAATCCAGAACAGTTCTTTTTGAGTAGTTCCCAAAGCATCAAAAATTTCTTGTGTATCTGAACTATGAATGAGGAAGTCTCGCCGTACTTGAACCTGTAGGGTAGGCACATTTACACTATGAGCATAGGCTTGAGGAGATAGCTCATCCAATCTAAGCCCTGCTATTTCTTGTAAGCGCTGATCAAGTTGCTGTGCCGCCTTTTGCGGATCAAGATGTATACGTTCTGCCCCCTTTTCAATAAAGGTTCTGCCTGAAACGGCTTGTAGCAAGACTAATGCTTTAATATGTTCAAATTCTTGCGACCAACGATTCCATGCAATAATCGTTGAATTTCCTCCCATACAACGGCTATATAATCCTGTCGTCATATTGGCTAAATCTTTGTGCGACTTTGCATACCAAAGTGAGCCAATTACATCACGGCATTCAAAATAACCTATACCAGCTAGACCACCATTACCTTCCCCACTTAACCCATGATTACGCAAATCATAAGTCAAAATATTATAACCAGCATCGTGTAAATGTTTTAACTCCGGTAATAAATTAACTTCAATACCACCAAACATCGTGTTCCAAGGAGCAATATGTCCAGGAAAACCATAACGATTACAGGGCATTGGATGATTTATAATTAGTAATTTATCTGAATCTGCTGGAATAAACCATGCTTCTAATGGCACACCATCCATCGATGGAAATGTTACGTCTTCATATTCCAGTCCAATATCACTGGGTCTTCTTAATACTGGCGTTCGTGCACCATGAGTAAAAAGTTGGGCATATTCCTCAACCAATGGATGCATCGCAATTGAAACCGTATGAGCTGCCGCTTTGGCGACATTCTTAATTTTATTGGTAATATTAGCATCTTGCTGCCCTAAATTTTCTTCAAAATTAATTCCCTGATCATTATTCATGATTCATTCTTCTCCTAATCTCATTAGTAGTTCGTTCTTTTTTACTCTTAGTAACCTTACTCTAATATAGAGTTTAATTTATTAAGTATAGTGACTAGGTTGTCTTTGATTATCAGAAGATGTCTATTATTTAAATTGTGATTAACTTCAATGAATGGAATGTAATTAAATATGAGTTATTAGAGATTTATTTTATAATTAACAGATAATATATAAAATGTACCCGTAACTTTCTGTAGTCACAGGTACTCTTCTGAATTTAAATTAACTTGCTACTAACTTTGTCACCAATGCTGAGGTACGAGCTAATCCAGATTGAATTGATTGTTCTAAAGCTTCTCCACCTTCAGCCGTATGCTCAATGGCAATATGATAGGTTTCCTCAATACCGATATATCCAAGTGCGGTTTTAATCGCTGGATCAAGATGATTGATATGTGCCAATGCTCCCCCTTCATCCATGCCATGATCACCACGAGCAGAAAGCACCACTACAGGAAGTTTTTTACCTGCAAAGACTGGAAGATACGGATGTTGGGTATCTTCTGGGTCAGGATTAATCACAAGAGTACGACGAACACGCACAATATTATCAATCCACGCTTTCAAGTTTGCAGGCAAACCGAAGTTATACATGGGTGTGCCGATCACGATCACATCTGCCCACAGTAATTCATCCACCAACTCATCACTTTCAGCTAAATCTGCTTTTTGTTGTACTGTTTGTTCACGACTAAATGCTGCTTCAATCCATGCCTGATTGACAGGTTGTGGCGGATTTACACCTAAATCACGATATTTGACTTCTGCATCAGGCTGCTGTTGCAACCATTCAGTCATAAAATGCTGACTTAAACGACGTGAAAATGAACCATACATACCATGGGGTTCTACGCCACCCAAACCACCACGACCGCTTGCATCCAAATGTAAAATTTTAGTCATATCTATTTCATCAATTCTGTTCGATAGGTTGATATTAGTTTGTTATTATGGACGAATAAAGCCATTATATTGACATTACCTGTTAGCAATACTTACCAATATGACTCTTCATCCAAATACTTTACCTGCTTTAGCATGGTTTTATTGTGTTGCAAAGCATCGTAGTTTTAGTAAAGCAGCGCTTGAGATGGAAGTATCTCGCCCAGCTTTATCTCAACATGTCAAAGCATTAGAACAACAATTTGGTGTACGCTTGTTTCACCGAACCACACGCAGTATGTCTTTGACTGAAGAAGGAAAACATTTATTTGATACGCTAACCCCTGCCTTTCAACAGATTGAGAAAGGATTGTTAGAGCTACAGGAAGCTCCTACCGAACCCAGAGGACTGATTCGGATTAATACATCTAGACTCGCATCTCGAATATTAATTGAACCTCACCTTACAAATTTTTTGAAAATTTATCCCAAAGTTCGAATCGAATTACTAATCAATGATGGGCTAACTAACATTATTACGGAAGGTGTCGATATTGGCATTCGTTTAGGACAAAGTCTGGATGAACATATGGTCGCCATTCCCTTAACTCCTGTTATTAAAAGGGCAATTGTGGCTACACCTGCCTATTTTAAAAATTTTGGTACCCCTCAACATCCTAAAGATTTGCAAAATCATAATTGTCTAGCATACCGTTATACGTCTAGTACCACACTTGACCGTTGGCATTTTCAGCTTTCAGAAGACACGCAGAGCCCTATTATTTTTGAACCGAAAGGTAACTTAATTTTTAATGATGATGAAAGTATGATCCATGCAGCATTACAGGGACTTGGGATTATGAGTCATTTTGATCTGTGTATGCAGCCTTATCTTGAGAATGGACGATTAATAAGAATTTTACCTGAATGGTGTCAACCCTTTTCTGGCTTCTATTTATATACACCATCTCGTACTCATATGCCTGCCAAAATCCGAGTCTTGATTGATTTTTTGGTGGGGCAACGAGAAAATTTTAAACATTAAAATAAAACAGGTCACTTTTCAGTGACCTGTTTTATTTGATCAAATGGTCTATTTATTTGGCTATTTTTTCGGCCAATTGGTCCACATAAGCCTGACGACCCAATTCTTGATATTGTGCAAAATGTCGATTTACATCTTCACCAGCAATATATCGGAGTTGATTTTTCTCATCAGTGGCTGCTTCATAGACGATCTCAGCAATCATCTCTGGCGTAGAGAAATAGCTTTGGAAATCAAATGCTGCCATTGATTTTTCAAAGCCCTCTTTATACTCATCAGCGACAGACCAAATCGCATTTTCTCCAAAACTGGATTTGATAATACCTGGTGCAACTGTCTTAATGCCAATATTAAACAGACGAAGTTCTTGGTACATACCTTCTGTCCAGCCTTCAATCGCAAATTTTGAAGCATTGTATATACTGTTAAATGGAACAGCCATTAGCCCTGCCATTGAGGTCGTAGAAATAAACATTCCTTGCCCCCTGATCTTGAAAGCAGGAATAAATGCCTTAGTGACACGTATCGTCCCCAACATATTGGTATCGAATAGTCGTACGATTTCTGCATCAGTCAGATTTTCTAGTGGACCGCCCAAGCCATATCCAGCATTATTGAATACCACATCAATTGAACCTTGTGCCAATACGCTTGCAACAGTTTTCTCAATCTGTATTGGGTCAGTCACATCAAGAGGCAGCACAGTCACATGATCTAACTCTGCCAGATCAGCACCTTTTTGAACATCTCTCATCGTAGCGACGACTTTCCAGCCACGGCTCTGGAACAAAACCGCGGTCGCTTTTCCCAAGCCAGTAGATGCACCAGTAATAAATATAGTTTTCATTGCTTTCCTTTACTAATTCTAAGTTTAATAGGAATTTACTATTGCTGTGAGTAACGAAAATTAGATATTTGGCTCTTTAAAAACTTTCTAGCAATACTTAAAGCTGTCATTGCCGCAAGCTAGCCAGCATAAAATGCCAAATACGTAATGACCTCAATAATTTCTTCTTTCCATAAGCAATTTTCAATCTCTTCCTTAATCATTACGATATTGACTAACCAAATTCGTAATTATAATTAAACTACGATCATGAAGTACGAGCTGAGAGCGCTCAAAAATCTCTCTCAAAAAAAACCGATCTGTAAAGTCCGCAACCGCTGTAGCAAAATCACCGAATGCTTGTTGTACATAATTATTTGACATCATTTTCTCCAATAGAATATTAATCAATAAATTTCTTCAAGAACTTCAGTCTAATAATTTACTCGCTTCCCCATTTGCCTACTTTTACAATTTCTTTGCCTAATTTAATCAACATATCAAATCTAAATTTAAGCATTAATCTTATAACGAAGTCTGAATATCCTGTTGTGGCGCAATACCAAAAAAACGTGAATATTCACGGCTGAATTGTGATGAGCTTTCATAGCCTACCAAATCTGCTGCATGCCCCACGTCCAGATGTTGATTGAGCATCAAATGACGAGCTTCTTGCAAACGTAATTGTTTCTGGTACTGCAACGGACTCATGCCAGTAAATTCCCGAAAATGGTGATGTAAACTTGCTGAACTCATATGGAAATGTTCTGCCAACTCATCAATTCTGGTCTTTACAACAAAATTTTGTTTCAACCATGTAACAACTTTAGCTACTTTTTCACTGACTGAGCCTGTTCTAATGAGTTGTCTTAAATAAATTCCATTTTCCCCGCTCAATAGGCGAATCATGATTTCCTCTTGGATGATTGGCGATAATTGCGGTAGCAAAAGAGGCTCATCTAGTAACTCTACTAAGCGCTGAATAGCTTCGATCAAACCATAATCAATCGGTTGTATCGCAAAAGAAGGTTTAATCTTTTCTTTGATATCTAACTGGCCCATTTGATTTACAACTTTTGATATCGTAGAAATATCTAGTAGTAACATCAAGCCCAAAAAGGGTTTATGATTTTCTGTATTATGCGTATGGCTTACAACAGGAACATCAATGGTAGTGATCATTGTCTGTCCTGCGGAATATTTGAGAATCTGATCACCAATTACAACTTGCTTTCCTCCCTGTAACACGACACCTAGACCCAAGTTATAAATACAATGGGTAGCACTTGGTTCAGAACGACGATGCAGAGATAGTAAAGGGATGGCTGTTTCGTGATCCCCATCCACCTGAATTAACCGATCAACAGTTTTAGCAAGTGATGTAATGATATCTTGTGTATTTTCATAGCCAATCATAATAGTACCTCTATTAAGAGCAGGATTAGACCTGCTCTGTTTGACGTATAAGAAACCAGCCCTTTCTGATCTTGATTTCATGCCAAAGGAGATCGGGAATGTGAAGTTCAGAATCTTTTTCTATTCCTAATTCTGTAGAAATCTGATCTACTTGATTGTTAGCTGCCAACTCAACCCAATCAGGATTCATCACAATTGCTTTACCAATTGCGACTAGAGGCAACCCAAGTGCCAACGAAGCTACAGCTTGATCGGGAGTACGAATTTTTCCAGCCGAGATTAATGGTATTCTTTGATTGACATGCTCAATTACGTTTTGAATAGTAAGTTTTTCATCAACACTATCGATAGGTTTTCCATTCAAAATATCAGCCAATGAAACATGAAGGTAATCAATACCAGATTCAATTAAATGATCAATAAGCTGCAAACTTTCGCCAATTCGTAATCCATTTTCATCATATTCTTCAACCGAGATACGATAACCCAAAGCAAAAGGTCTTTTCGCATGCTGTTCAATTACACGTTTTACTTCTTTTACAATTTCTAAAGGAAAACGCATACGCTTCTCTAATGAACCACCCCACTCGTCTTTACGTTGATTAAACAAAGGCGAGAAAAAATTCTGAATTAAGAATCCATGTGCTCCATGTAATTCTATACCATCAAATCCAGCTTCAATTGCTCTGCGTGTTGTTTCACCAAAAGCTTGAATCACATCTAAAATTTCAGTACTTGATAGCGCACGACTTGTCATCTGACTATCAATAAACGAACCAGATGGTGTCTTTAATGCACTCGCACTGACGACATCTGCATTTGGAATTAAATCAGGTATTGCTTTATTGCCTGCATGGAAAATTTGCAATATTGCTGGTGCTCCACCACTTTTAGCAGCTTGCGCCAATTTTTTTAGGCTTGGGATAAATCGATCATCAAATGCTGCAAATTCGTTGGTAAAGCCTATCCCATTCTCTTGAACATGGGTACAGCCTGTAATGACTAGACCAACACCATTTACTCGCTGACGGATGTAGTTCAATTCTTGCTCTGATACAGTCCCATCATCATTAGCTGACCATGTTGTCATCGGTGCCATAATGATTCTATTACGCAGTTCGATATCTGTTGCTAAAGGAAAAGACTGAAATAATTTAGAATATTTCATAGTCATGACTTCATCTCATTAAAATACTTTCTAGGAAAAAGTATAAATTGAGTGAATTCGTCTAAATTGCCTAAACTGAAAAGTTGTTTGCCTATTCTGCCGAAAGACACCTAAATTAAACGAAGCTTTAACTTCATTAGACATAAAAAAATCGGGACTATAGTCCCGATTTTTCTGATCAATTAAAGATTATTTTGATAAAAAGGAATGAGCTTATCTAAAGCAACTTTTACAGGTTCAGGTTTGTCATATAAGTCATAATGAGACCAACCCTCAACAACAACTAATTCTTTATTTTTAGACGCTGCACGATTGATAATTTCAAAGCCATCACGATAAGCACCGAAACCACCAGGTTTGCTACCAACAACAATCATTAATGGTTGAGTCAATAATACTTCAGCTAAATGGAAGGCATCCCACCCTACAGCAACAGCATTTCGTGAAAATAAGGTTTTATTAACACCATTTGGTTTTTCACCACGCGCTGTACGATAATATTCAGTCGCTTCCAAAGGATCAATATCAGCATTATCTGCTTTGGCAGCTTCAACTGTAGGGTATAAACCTTGATCTACTCGTAATGCTGCTCCACGAGCTTCTGCTGTTCTTTGTGCTGCAATCGCTTCTAAAAATGCGACAGGATTTCCACCACTAGCCTCACGCATGACACGACCATAGTTAGCACCAGTAATTGTACCTACTGCTTTAATACGTCTTTCAGTCATTGCAGCATTAATTGAATAACCACCACCACCACAAATACCAAGTACCCCAATACGATTTTCATCAACGTAGTCCAAAGTCACGAGATAATCGACAACTACACTAAAGTCCTCAACACGTAATGTTGGATCTTCAATATAGCGAGGCTCACCACCACTATCGCCTTGAAAGCTTGCATCAAAAGCAATAACTACAAAACCAGCTTTTGCTAAAGCTTCGCCATATACGTTACCAGAGGTTTGTTCTTTACAGCTTCCAATTGGATGTGCGCTAATAATTGCTGGATATTTTTTTGTTGAATCAAAATTTTCAGGGAAATACAAATCGGCAGCAATATCCCAATAAGTATTTTTTATTTTTACTGATTCCATCTTTTCACCTCATTAATGTGGGTAATGACTAAGCACACTTGCTTGTTGAACTCAGTTTATGGTTAACCAGTTTGCCCAATTTGCCTAATTTAAAATAATGTTTGCCTATTTCGATTTTTCACAGTCAAAACATAAATAATTTAAGTTTTATTTCACTTTACTTGCTTTTAAATCGTTTTGAGGCGTGATCCCAAATAGTCGTACATACTCTCTTGTAAATTGAGATTGGCTTTCATAACCAACTGATTCAGCAACTCTTCTGACTTCAATAGACTGCATTAACATCAACTTTCGAGCCTCCTGCAATCTTAACTGCTTTTGATATTGCAATGGTGTCATTCTCGTAATTTCTCGAAAATGTTTTCTAAACGTAGCTGAAGTCATGTTTGCTTGCTCAGCTATTTCATCAACATTAGCATCATTAAGAAAATTATTTCTTAACCATGAAATAGCGTTAAAAATATTTTTTTCAGTTAGACCTTCTTTTATGAGGTTTTTTAGATAATCGCCATGTTTACCTAATAATAATCGAACAATAATTTCATGCTGTATAAGTGGAGCTATTTGAGGAATCAATGAAGGGGTTTCAACTAAATCCACTAAACGCCCCAAGGCTTCAATAAGTCCAACATCCATTTGCTCAATCGAAAAAGATGGAATATTTGAAGCAATATGAATGTTCTCCATATTACCAGCTATTTCCGTGATCAAATCAATATCCAATTTAAGCATCATACCAAGAAAAGGCTCTGTATATGATGCTTGCGTTACTCGACTCACTGCTGGCAAATCAATAGTCGTGAGCATCGTTTGTCCACGCCCATAACTAAAAATCTCATTGCCAATCAAGACTTGCTTTTCACCTTGTAAAATGACCCCTAGACCTAAATCATAAATACAATGTATTGACTGTTTATTGACACGTCTATGTAAAGAAAAGCCTGATATATCAGTTTGAAAGTCTTCATTTTGAATAAGACCATCAACTTTTTGTGCTAATGATTTAGTCTTAGTTAATACTTGATCCAGATCAACCATTAAAGCCGTTCCATATAAATGAAGTTGAAGTATTTGCTAGTAGTGTCCGTCTCTAAAATACTTTTTTCAACAGATAGTTAGTCATATCTTGTTATCACTCTTCTATAAACATAAAAAAATAAAAATGTATAAGAAAAAAGGAGGTTGTAGCCCATTGCTGTCCCATAGTTTGATTTAAATAAAAAGCCTGAGTCTAAAGTAATTAAAATATAAGTGCGAACCAACACTTTAACTATCAGGACTCAGGCTTGTAAATGGCGGAGCAAAACTGAGCCACTGTAAACTTACCCAGCATGAACGTAGTGAAGCCATGCAAGAACGCTTGATTGAAGCACTGCTACAATGTTTGGTCAGTGATGGCTATGCAGGTACAACGATTAATAAAATCATCGTTACAGCCAAAGTGTCATGTGGCGCACCAATTCATCACTTCCCCTTCAAAGCAGCGTTAATGGAAGCCGCAGCCGAACAACTGGTTCGCAGGATTTATATTGCTTTAAGTAAAATAATTCAGAGCATGGAGCATTCTGATGATCGCTTACAAAGCCTGATTATGGCAGGAGGCAATTTTATTGAAAACTTCCGAAACTTCTGCATTATTGGAATTACTGGTTGCCAGCAGGCATGAACCTGAACTTGCTGCAAAATTACAAAATTTATGGTTGATTTCTTACCAAATTACTCGTGATGATGCGGAACATTATTTAGAGCCTAAATCTAATATTGATAATGTAGATGATTTGATTATTTTAACTCAATGGGTTTTACGTGGCATGGCTGAGGATATAACATCTCACAGCAAATTCATCTAAAACGACTGAGTTTTTTAATCGTTACATTAAGTTATAGAGTACATTATTGTCTCATCATCTTTACACAAAATCTGATGTGGCAACTCCCCCTGCAAAGCCTAAATATTGGGATTAAATAAGCGAAAATAACCTATCTATTTTATCTTAAGCGTAAGTTGAGATATAAGAAAGCCTATATCTCAATCCAATGAATATTAGGCTATTTTACTAGAAAGCCCATTAAAGATAGAACGACGTTCTTTACGAGGAACAGATGGACATTGGACTGAAATCTGATACAGCACTTTAGCCAAAGCAGGTAAATGTGTACCCACCACAGACTTCCCAGTTGTTAATAACGCTACACTAATATCACGAACAGGATCAGTCCAGCCAAACACATTAAAGAAACCGACATGCCCAAAGGCATGCCTAGTCATTGGCCCATAAAGCCCAACTGGATTTGCACCCAACATTGGGCCAGTTCCATAACGCATAGGTATCAATAATGAGCGATCAAAATTAAAATTTGAAGTTGGTGAAATCGCTTTTAAGATTGTTTGCTCTGAAAGTATCCGCTTATCTTTATAAACACCGCCATTTAGCAACATCTCAAAGAAACGACTCGTTTGCTCAGCAGTTGTATAAATATTCCCTGCTGGACAGATCGCCTCCATAAAGCGCACATCATTAGACATCTTTATAATTTGATATAAATCACTTCCCAATAAGTGATTTAAGTAAATATCCGCTCCCAAACTCGGGTGAAACCCTGTGGCACGATGTAGAGCAACTTCACTTCTCAACTCTGGACGCAAACCATAGTTAAAATGTTGCATCTCCATAGGCTGCTCAATTGTATCATGCAGAAATTGGCGTATATCCTGACCTGTTACTCGTTTTACCAACTCTCCAAGTACATAACCCGCAGTAACTGCATGATACGCAACCTGATGCCCCATAGACACAGGTTTTGCCTGATATAGTTTTTGTAAAATCATATCAGGATCAAACATCAATTCAGGGTCAATATTTTTCCCGATAGATGCAATACCTGCCCGATGGGATAATAAATGCTGAATCGTAATATGCTGTTTACCATTAGCAGCAAACTCAGGAATATATTGACGTACAGGATCCTCTAGATTTATCTGTCCTTGCTCAGCAAGCAAATGAATTAACATTGCTGTTACAATTTTGGACGTTGAAAATAAACAAACTGGTGTTTCAGGTGTTGCTATGATTGCATTTGCACTCAAACCACCTACATGACTACCTTGTGCATAACCAATACTACGATTGAGTACAATTTCACCTCGCCGTCTTATGCAAAGCGAAATCATCGGATTAGTCCCTGTTTGATATAACTTTTCTACAGCTTGCCATATTTTATTAACTTGTTGCTGAGTCATTCCTCCTTGTTCAGCAATGACTTCATTTTCGGCAATACCAATGACTGAACGAATATCTTGCGGCACATAACAGGTATTAGTTGAAAATAGCTTCATAGCGATCATCCTAATTGATCTTTTATTGAACAAATAAAAAAAACAGCCATAAAATAATTCATAGCTGTTTTTAAATCTTATGCTGCTTGAACCTTAGGCATAAACTCCTTAGTGAAATAAGGAATCAGTAAACCTGTTTCAGGGTTTAATAGCTTTTCTTTATAATCTTCTAGATATACAGTTGTATCATGGTCATTTGGATGAAAATCAGGACGTAGATATTCCATGATATGCCCTACGGTACTTCCAAAAACGCCGTTTCGAGGATTCCATAATACTTTCAAACTATATGTAACATCTTTCCAATAACGAGGGCTTATGATATTCAATGGTCGTCTTAAAATTGGAATGCCTACGGCACCAGCAAAAACCAGCCCCATAATGGTAAAACTCGCAAGTAAAAATCCTGCAATACGTAAACTATAATTGCCTGAAATCAGCTGGAATACGTCATAAGCAACATCTTTATGCTCCGATTCTTCCATAAAATGCCACATCCATAAGCCCTTAGTTTTGTCATCTATTTGTTCTGCCCAGATCTCTGTATCATGCTTCATGGCAAATTCGGCAAATACCGCAGTAAAATGCTCAATCCCTGCCATTAGTGATAATTTCAATGGCTGTGGAAAACGGTGAAAACCATAATTAAAAACATTTTCTGCTAGAAAACGATAAAAACGTACAGGATACTGATGATTTATCAATGTTTGATCATTAAACGCATTATGCACTTTAGAATGTATGGCTTCTTGACCAATTAAAGCTGTTACACGCTGTTTTAAAATTGGGTCAGTTACCAAGTCACGATGATATCGTGCAGTTTCAATCACTAACTCTTCACCATAAGTTAGAAAAATCGACATAGCAGTTACATAAGCACTTGCTAGCTCAGCATTACGATAAAAATTGTCGTAGAAGCTTTCACCATCAAACTTGAAGTCCACATGACGAATTGGGAAAGGTATTTTATGGGTAAAACTAGGAGACTCTATTGCATTAGCCATAAATTGCCCTACCGACTGTTTTATTTTTCTGACTAGCATCACAATTCCATATTCCAAATAAGATGATGTAGAGTATTTATTGAGAACTGCTGTGAAATAGCTCTAAGCAGATTAAATAACGACCTACTCTTACATATTAATCTGATCATTTGTTCGGATTCAATTCGGATGAAAATTAAAAAAAATAACAATATTCTTTATTTTTTTATCAACAAAACAATTACTTATATTCAATAAAAGACTTAAAAAAAAAATTTAAAATACTTTATCTGTGTCTATTCGGTTTTTAATAACTATTATTTATAATCTTATTTGCAAAAATTACTCTCAAAAAGGATTCCTTTTGACTTCTTGGTAATAGGGAGACCTTAGTCTCCATATCTCTAATTCAAAGCTTGCACTGACTGCTGTAATCCTTTCTGAATGTCCTGAACATGAGTTAAATCATTAGGTTGCTGACCCTTCTCTGAATTCGCTTCATCCGTATAAAACTCTTCAACAATGTCCAAACCCTCTTCACCTCCCACCTCTAAATTAGCATTGCCATAGCCTTGTCGTGCCACATGATCTAAAGCCTCCTGATAAAAACCTGCCGCTTTGCTTTGCTCATCAATCTGTTTGGCTGAAATAATCGCTTCTTGCAGATTGGTTCCATCACGTAGGGTTAAATCCACATAGTAGATCGGTGTTCGATAACTTTGTGTGGTGCTTTTTCCTCTCAAAGTGAGTTGCAATGGTAGACATGAAAGTAGGTCACCTGAAGCTGCATGGTAATAGCGGAGTCGTGCTGCTAAAGTTCGGATACTGTTAAAGCCTGTGGTTCTAAAGATGAAAGTACCCAACTCATCAGACTCATCCAAATTGACGTAGAGTCTGCCATAAGGCTTGCACTGCCCACCTTGTGCTAAAGGACATAAATCTGGTGATGGACATGGATGTTGTTCAACTCCGTTCTGTCCAAGTCGCTGACAGGTTTCACCATTACCAGTACAGATTGGCCGACCAGTTTGTCGGTCGAATAGAGTGTACTCAGCTCGTAGATTGAGTTCTGGATCATTAAAGATCATACGGACTGGAATGGTTCTGAGTTTCTGGTTTTGTGCCTTGGCACGTAGTTGCTCATCCAATGGATGTTTCACCCAACCATCTTTGTTTTGGATTTGGCTGGTAATGGTAAATTGATCATCCTTTTCAGGGACACGTTTGCCATTTTTCTCGACGATCTTGCCGATACTGATACGCCCTAACACGGGTGGCGTGATTGCTAAACCTTTAATCATGTTGTTTTCCTCTGCGGTAATTTTTAACGATTGCCCCTTTGATATGTATAAGAAGCAAACATTTTTGAAATGCATAAATTCCGCGCAGAACAGTCCATTTAGTCGTCAGTAAGTACTTCAAGGTACTTGCTGGCGACGGGGACTGTTTTGCGCTTTTTTGATGAAATGGGATTTGGGGAAGTGATGTGGAAGTTCAGAAGGATTTGCTTAGGCTAATTCGGTTGGATTAATCAGCATCTGTATAAATCTGGAATCGACGTGTTCCTTGCTTGTTTTGTGGGAACTGTTGTAGAAACTCGGGATGCTGTAGAAGTAAGGCTTTACTGTCTAAGCTGACCGAATCTTTAGATTTCTTCCACGTAACTGAACCCGCCTTAAATATGGCTCGTTCACTGTCCTGCATCTTGGCTTGAATTTGATGCTTGAGTTGATCAAAGCTAGTTTGATGCTGTTCCAGCAAATGACGTTGTTGCAGTAGTTGCTCAAAGTCTTGATTGGCTGCCACATCTTCAGATAAATCCGTTGTACTGAGTGGGACATGCGCTGGATATAAAAGTTGTAATGCTTTAGCTGCTGATTCAGATGCATCGACATCAGGCGGTACATCCTTTTCTACGCATTCCCAGAAGTAACGCTCAGCATCTACAATGTATTTAATCACCGTTTCACTACGCGTCACTTTAAAGATTCGGGTTTCATGTCCACAGATCAAAGCACAGATATGCGCTGCCTGTTTTCCTGTGACTGCCAGTTGATGTTGTACCTGGCATAAAACATAAAGTGGCACACCATCCCGCCATAGCTTTGAACCATATTCCCCTACTGTTTTACACTCCAAGATCTGGACTTCTTCATGCCCCACTACGGCATAGTCCAAATTAGCCAACATAAAATGTTTATCTTCGTCAGGGTGCTGTAGCACGGCATTGACCCGACGGACTTTGTGATTGGTATGCATGCTGTAGTATTGCGCCACCAGAGGTTCCAACTGCTTGCCCCAATATAACGGTGCATGGCCTGCACTTTCGTCCTCAATATTTTGTTGCATCCGGCCTGTCTTGATCATCCACAGTTCTAGCATCGACATATAAGGATTGAGTCCACAGGCGGTTGCTGCATCACTACTGCCAATGCCCTGCTTTCTGACTTCTAGCCATTGTTGGTAATTGAGCTTTTTGGTATAGGTAAGGCGTTTTGCTGATGGTAGTTGACTGGTTTTCTTTGGCGTTTTCTTGGTTCGTGTACCCACCTCAACCTTATGTTCAGTTTCAATCTTGATGGGATACGGTTGTAAAGGTGGCTGGTTTAAAGTGTTCTGAATATGAGCATGACTATTCATAATGAATATTCCTGTATCGGTAAAATCATAAAAGCTGAATTTCGGGCATAAAAAAAGCCACGTCGGGGATGACGTGGCGAAAAGGGTTCTGTTACTTGAAGTTTGATCTAATCGTTAAATTAAAATAGAGAGCTTAAATAAAGCTGAAGAAATAATGGGTCTGTTTAAACCACCATTCTTAAAGCTTGTTCAAGACCTCGTTGTTTAATCGCTGCACCTGCACCAAACCAAGCTGAATCGAGTCGGTGATCCGTACTCATAGCACGACGTTCATGGTCAATGAATTCCGTGATTGAGCAAAGCAAACCATACGCCGTATCTTTGGCTGAGCTCAGTTCTGCTCCTCGTCCATGTCCGTTAAACATGGTCATCACTTTAGACATGGCGCGTCCATTCGGTTCAGTTTTATTGTCTGATCTGGATGATTGAGTTTGCTTGGGCATCGCTGCATTTCGGTAGAACTGAATAATGCTTTCATCCTGTTCTGCCATACTGAGATTGGTATTGTTAAATACTGCATCAAAGTAAGCGGCTGCTTCTTGTTGAGTCACCTTACGCTGACTCAGTTGTTTCATTTCATACATGTGTTCATCCCATGCACGAACTGAGATACCCAGTTGCTGTTTGACTTTCTCTGCATCAAACTTGGTACTGTGTGGAACTTTGACTACGCCTGCACTCCCTTGCTGACCACGTAAAGCAATGGCTAAGGTGTTATTACATACCACACGGATACTAGTGAATTGGGCGGTAGTTGCCAATGTTCCATCGCAGGCAGTTGCCAATAAAATGTAGCCGTTGCTGACATCCTTACCCTTGAGTGCTGATGTCTGTCCAGTCTTCGCCAATGCCCAGAATTTCTTGCCGCCTTTCAACACACCTGCGGTTTCTAGTTCGAAGCCAGATTGTTCAGTGAGGTCTCGATAGAACTCCAGAATTTCCATCGGCTGGACTTCCTGAAAGCGCTGGCTGACCACCGATAACGGTGCATGGGTATCGGAACGGTATAAAACACGCTGTTCTTCAAAAGGCATAATGATGCTCTGCCCTCGATGATTCTGTGCCATATAACTGACATCAGAAGATTCAATCTGCCAGTCCATCCCTGCCTGCTGTGCCCACACCTCTAAAGGTTGATTGGGTGTGAGTTGATTGCCCAAGCCATGCCAAGGGGTTTGTCCTGTGAATGCCATTGTTTCAACTAAATGTGCCATAAGATATGTCCTTTGATGCTGTTCTTAATTGCTTACTCAGTATTTAGCTGTGCTGATGTTGGATCGGGTTTGATCTGCCAGTACTAAAATCACGCCACCCAAGGCAGCACCAGCAACCCCACCAATGAGCGGTGAGAAACCCATCGACTTGGCTAAGCTCATGCCCAGTACTGCCAAAGTTGTGGGGGCACTGGCAAGGCTCAGTTGCAAAGGTTGGGCTTCACGAAAGCGTGGGTTATAAATTTCTTCCTCATTATCCAGATACGACATGGTGTTTCTCCAATGTTTGAAATGACTGTTTAAAACACCGTTGCAAAGACCGTAAAGTCAGTGCTTGGTGTTACTTCATTTCAGTAATATGTATTTGAAATAATTTGGAATCGTATGCTTGTTCATTTTTTACTGAGTTGTACAAAACATCAGGACAAATCGAATTGACCTGTTAAATCGTTATGATTATGATGAGCTTGCTGACCCTCATGGTCAGTCGGTTTTAGCAGACCGTTCATCTAGCGCATCAGACTTATTCTCTCTGAGGGTAAGTCCTATGTGAAACCTTCTCGTCCCCCTTTGCGGTAGAACGGGAGGGGGACGCGTCCGCGCGTGCTGGTACTAGATGACCAGTCTGCTAACCCCTTTTCGTTCTGCCACCATTATTTAGCAGTGATGCGGTAGAACTTCTATATCATCTAGGAGTCAATCATGACTGTTTCTTTTTTAACTTTTAGTTTTATTCCAATTCCATCTCGTCTATTCAGGTCGTACAGCATTCATTTGCTTCGGCTGTGAAGATTTTTGCGCGTCTGATTTTAATGATTGGTATCGTGATTTGGCTGGGCCCAGCATTTATTGGCTTCGCCATCCTCATGATCTTGTTCTATACATTACTGGAATTAGCTGGATGGAATAAACTACCACCACCCTAGTCCCGTCATTTTAAATAGAACAACCAACTTTTTTATATCAGACATCGTTCATCCTCTTTAATGACGAGAATTACTATGTCTATTTCTTATCGCCTGTCTTTTGTAGGGCTTTCCTTACTAACGGCTATTTCTATTGCGGGTTGTGAAAGCAAATCCAAACGTGACTTTAATGTAGGTTGCCAGTCGGGTGGCACAGATCGCTCAACCTGTTCCTGTGTCTACGACAAGTTAGAGGCTCACTACTCCTCTAAATTTATGGAACAGCTAGGTGAGCAACAGGTTAGCCAACTTGATCTTCCCCATGATTTTAGTGAGCAAATGCTTCGTGCAGCTCAAGCTTGTCAGTCACGCTAGGAGTTCAACATGCAAATCAAACACTATCTCATTGGAATTTATATCGTGATTGCCCTGCTGTTCTCTGCCTATTTAAAAGGTTGCAGCGCCACAGCAGATCGGAGCTATGCCTACAACTTAGGTAAAGCGATCGTCTGGCCAATCTCGATGTTTAACTAACTGTCTTAAAGCAAAAGTCTATTTAACAACAATAATCAGGATTTAATTTAATGAACAACCGAATCAAAGCATTTTTACAATACAGTGCTGTCGCAGCCTGCTTATCCATCCCCCCACTTTGTCATGCTGATATGAATAAAGTCATGGCACTCATTAATGAACCTTCGTCTGCACCCACAATTAAACGCTGCGAAGGCAATGTAAATTGCAATGCTTTTGTGGCAATTAGCAGAGAATGGCAAATTATCCCTAGAGATGATCGATTACGTTATTACATCTATAGCGGTGATCTGAATGCCCTTGTTCGAGAAGGTAAGGATCTAAAGGAACAGAAGTTAATTGATATTGATGACTTTGCTTATCAGGTCTTTGATTATCATGCCGAGAATATTAATGACAGATGGTTGTATATCAAAGGTATAGCTGTTCTGAAGAATGTCCAACGTACCCAGTTTGGTTCTCAGTAACCAAGCAATCTTTGTGTCATCCATTCTCGAATTAAAAGGAAATTCTGTTATGAAACAGATCGTCATAACGGCTGTCATTTTAGCGACTCTAACAGCCTGTAATAAAACACCAGAGCCGTCTTCGCCAGATGTTACAAGCGAATCAACCAATACTCCTATCCAAGATGATTCCAAGCAGCAATTGAAAGAGCAGGAAGCCGAAGCTGCTGCCATAGCCCATGATCGTTATGATCCAGACAGTATTTATGCAGGCGCTGATAATACTGATATTCCCCCACCTCAACTTAAGCGCGAACTGCTACCTAGTGAAGCTGTAGAAGTTAAGTTCCGCCCTGTTGGTTCTCCTCCAAATTTTATCGTGGTCACACAAACGATTTATGACACTACTCGTTTAAAAGTGGTCTCTGAAGTGAACGATGTCATTGATAAGGTTGAAATGGATAATCCGAACTGTAAGGTCGTTGGTGTAGAACCATATACAACTAAATTTCCAAATGTGTCTTATTACGGAGATGTCTTTAAACTTGTTTTAAAGGGCTGTACTGCTGAAGAAATCAAAGAAGTTTATCTGTATACCACGCATGGCAAGCTTACTTATCAAGCCATTGTCGAAGAATAATTGCTTTACAACAAAACACAACCCATTAATACCTTATCCTCTGTTTAAGCTCATCCCATTATTGAATCAGCGCAAAATATTCAAAAGCCAAATGAGTAAGAACAGAGGAGCATTTCTAGGAGTCAAGCATGTCTAGCACTAAACTCATGCTCCCTTTTATTTTTTCATTCTCGATACTTAGTGCTTGTAGCCCATCACAAGATACGGCTAAGAACCAAATTCAAACTGAAACATCTGGACTTGACTCAGATACTCAGAGAATCATGCAAACGGATTTAAGTGAGCAAACTCAAAATGATGAAATACCATTATCATCTCAACTAGAGCTAAACCAAGGGCCCAATGAGACAGAATCAATATCTCAGGAACAGCCACAAGAACAATTTGATATCCGTGTGTATCGTGCTGAATCGCAAGGAACGATGACAGGCTATATTGACAAAGTTGACATCATTTCACTTAATGACCAACCCACGACCATTACTGGCATTCAAATCAATCGAGGAAACTGCGGTATCACACGCATGTACGACTACCAGAATATGCGCTATGGATCAGTAGCTTTAGCTTATCCACGTTGTAAAGTGGAATATATCCGAGAAATCAATATCACTACGGCTAATGGCACTTATGCCTATCGCATTGGTTAAATTCAACAAAAAATAAAGCAGGAAACTGTATAAAGTTCCTGCTTTTTCATTCCTAGTCCACCTATAAATATACAGTCAAATCATCACTCAAAAAGTTAAAAATTACTGCTATTTTCAACCCTCAAAAAGCTATGTGAAAGTTACTCTTAGTTATTCATAATTAAAGATATTATTTGATTTTTGCTGTCTTAGATATCCTCTTATATCGTTACCGCTCAGTTCTCTAAAAATGTCTTTACCGAAAGAAATAACCAATTTCCATTTATCAATAGCTCCTTCAGTTTTAATATCGACCTTAAAACCTTGGTTCTCAAATCCTAACTTGATAAATTTAAAAAAGGCTTTGTGCAGATGTTGAGCTTTCTTTTTTTCATTATTTTCAATTAGACTTGGAGCAATCTCATAAAAATCTTTTAAAAAAGATACATTGTAAACATCTTCATAAAGGATATCATTCTCAAATTGCGACTCACATCGCACAAAGAGTATACTAAATAAAATTGAGTCTAATGATTTCGATGTAGTAGTTTTATAAGCTTTCAGTTGTTCATTAGGTAAGCTTTTAAAAAGTTCACTCATGATACGTGTAACTTCACTAAAACGATCAATTTGCCGTAACTTAAGTTCTTTTCCTGATGATAACTTTTGTCTTACATCCTCCATTCTAACCTGTAACTCTATTTTCTTTTTTTCAAATTCTAAGTCAAAATCATCTTTCTTAAGCTCAAATTCCGCATTAATTTTTTTTATTTGCAATTCTATTTCCTTTTTTTCAGACTCTAAATCTATGTCATTTTTTTCAGACTCTAAATCTATGTTAAAAAAGCCAGTATAGAATAGCTCTTGAATGAGTTGGAAAAAAAAGTGAAATAATGTATCAAGTAGCATTCCTGAGGAAAAATTTAAAGGCATAGTTAATGTAAGGTGATGTGGCTTCCTTGAAAAATTAGTAAGGTATTTTCTTGTAAATGGAGAATAATAAGGTAATAGCTTGATAAGCTTTAGAAAAAGTTTGTTCACCTCCCTTCCACTTAGTAATGGTTTTTTTGTTTCAAGTTCATATAAAATTCTATAATAAAGAAATATCAATTGATCCAATTCGCTATTTGATAAAAGTGAGGATATGGAAAAATTTTCACTAAACTCGTAGTATTCATCTAACAGTGGATAGTCACTTTTAACGGACTTTACTTCACTACTTAATTTTTTTAAAAATGAAGTCACCTTTTCCTCATTTAAATTGCACTGCTTCAATAAAGCTGAATTATAAGCAACAGGCTGTTCTTGGATAAAATCCCAGAAATAGTGCAAAAATTCGTAATTTATTTTTTCTTCACCCCAATCATCGAATAGCTCATTTACTTCTGGATTTTGACTAATCACCATTGAAAGATTTTGGTTATATGTCATTAAAAACTTATGAATTCTAGGCTTTACAACCTCTTCATTTAAAAGTATTAATCCACTATTAACATCTGGATATTTATTTAAAATCTTCATCCGTTCACATGAATACACTACAACTAAACGAATAACATTACTCAAAATTTCTTTATATATCATTGAAAAACCTTAACTTTATTTCACGTAATCAAGTTTCTGTTCATCTTACGCGAATAATAGTCTCTAATCATACCACCTAATGAAATGAGCCCTTAGATAGGAATGTTTATGCAAAATAGTCAAAGCCAAACAGAAACCGTGCGTATGTTAAAACTACGTGATGTCATTAGTAAATGTCAGATCAGTCGATCGACTATCTATGACAAGCTAGACCAAAAGTCTAAGCGTCATGATCCTAATTTTCCTAAGCCTCGTAAGCTTGGTATGAATAGTGTTGCTTGGTTCGAACATGAGGTAGAGCGATGGCTACAGAACCTACCTTGTCATTAATTTTATCGGCATAACTTTCATCTCTCAGTAGCTCTCCTCTCACTGTAAATCACGAAGGGCAATTTCTTCGATTGCCCTTGTAGGAGGACTACGTCTTATGAAAGTGAATTTAGGTTTTTTAATTTAATTAATACCCACTACCAATATCTATATGAATTAAATACTTAGATAAGAAATACTGTTAGTTTAATCACTATTCAGTCTTCTTATCTATTGTTCCTAGAGAGTGGAATACCACTACTCATCATTCCTATAGATCAGTAAAGGGTTATTCAATTACATCACAAATTAAAAAACATAACCTACTAATCCTTATGAGTTATCTACATGGAATCCAAATTAACAATTGATCAAGATGGCCCACCAAACCATCTTGAGCTTAGTAGTGAACAAAGTAATGGTCAATTGATCCTAAAAGACAATCATGTTGTTTCAAGTCTTTTCAGTGCAATTTACGCAATAAATCAAATACAAAGAGAATCAATTGATTGCTTGTTCAAACTTAACGAAGAAGGTCGAAGTTTAAAGGCATATAACTCGAGCCTAGATTTTCATATAAGAGGGATATACTCCATAGAGCTGATTCATCAAAGTAATTACTACTCTGAACATAGCCATGTAATTCGACAAGCCTTCAGAAAAGTTGTTGCACCTCATATTCATCCAGATGATGAACCCTCTTTTTGGAATGCTCCACCAAACCGTATGTTTACGCTAGTCGATGAGGATACAGGAGAATTTATATGCTCCCATACAACAGCTGAGCTTAAAAATGCTTTAATTCGTGAGAGTTGCATACTAATTAATGAAGATGCTTTTAAAGCTGCACAATCTGCTCGTAGTGAACGTGCTAAGAACCAATATGAACGCTCCGCTAAGCTTGTAGAGTGTCTCAGAGCTAAGTTTAGTAAGTTACTGGTACTACGTATCGACTTATGCTGGAAAGCAGTTATACAGGATGATTCTACAGTTAATGAAATGAAAGCTTTTCTCTCTCAGCTTCTTAAACGCTTTCATCACGATCCTACTTTACCCAACATTGTTGGTTATATCTGGAAGTTAGAATTTGGTCAGCAGAAAGGCTACCACTACCACTGTATGTTTTTTATGGATGGAAATAAATTCCAAAATGACACTCACTATGCTGAGGTAATTGGTCAACGCTGGGCAGAACTCACTTCCAACAAAGGCTATTACTTCAACTGTCACAGAGACAAGATCAAATATCGCAACTTAGCAATTGGCACGGCTCATCATAATGATCAAACCTTCTATGACAATCTTGATCAAGTTTTAGTCTACATCTGCAAACAAGATCAATTCTTAATTGATAAGCGTCTTCTTAAACCCAACTTACGCGTGTTCGGAACCAGTCAATTGCCTTCTAAAGCAAGTCCAGTTGGTCGCCCACGTGATTTCAAAAACCTACCTAAACCATCAACCAGTCTTGCCGTTGTAGTTAAGAAAAAACAATTGAGGAGCACACCATGAGTTTTGAACAATTAGCACAAATGAATAATATGGATGTAATTGGTAATCATCAGAATATCCTAACAATGAGATGGCTTGAACAGTTAAGCGAAACAAGTCGTCAAATGAGCTTAAAAAGCTCTAAACCTTTTCAGCTTCGAGGTGAGGTATTAACACCTACCCCAGCTCTAATAGAGTTAGATCGCGTATTTAAAATGACAAATGATCTATTTAGTAATGGCTATGCTCTCCAGCTCGACATATTACCAAATGAATTAGTAATAGCTAAAGAAGCACTGTTTCTATTCGTCAAAACTGAGCAAATCAAGCAACAGTACGGTTGGTTTGATATTTTAAATATCAATCAACATCCTGATAAAGAACCAATAAACTCTACCTTAAAGCAACTTTGGAATGAGGTACGTGGCTATTCGGCTAGTAGTGAGGCTGAGAATGATGTTAAGAAACGCAAACAACTCAACTCAAGCCAAACTCGGGAAAACTCACGTATTGTTAGCCAATTACTTACTCGACACACCAATCTAAACCTAACCAAGCTTTCTTTTTTCTTTACCTCTACAGGTAATATTGAGCACTTACAGTTAAAAGAAATTGAAAAAGAGGTGATTAGGCTTAAAAGCAACTTGATTAATGAGCTTCAGCAACTGAATCAGGACAAATTACTTTGCATCCAGTGGCGTATCCAAAGGTCGTTAAATGGTCAATATTACCTGAATATGTTGGTGTATCACGATGAAAGGTATCTATTGCAACAACCTCAGGACCAAAACCTGTTATCTCATACTTTCGATAAAGATAATCAATCAACAATTCAATTATATTTATCACCAATCTTTAATCGTACCTTTAAAGTTGAACGTGATAACTTCCAAGGTACAAACTTAGCCGAGTGGAAAGTAATATTTAACAATATGCTCTATCCTTTGAGATATTACTATTACCAATCTAAAGTGATATCACCAAGATTTGAGTACACCATGTACTAAGGATATTCCCTTAGAACGTTAAAAGCCCAATAATAATTATTGGGCTTTTTTATACTTCAAAAATAGTTGTAATACTTCTGGTGAGATTAAACTTATTCAGTCCCCTTTCCAGTCTCATCCGAAATGTACCTAAATGGTTTAATCTAATCCGAATTTTTATGTGGGGTAGGTTGAGGGGTAAAATCATAGGTAAAAAATAAGCCCTTGTAAAAACAAGGGCTTATTTAGATATTTGGCGGAAGCGGTGAGATTCGAACTCACGGAGGACTCACACCCTCGTCGGTTTTCAAGACCGGTGCATTAAACCGCTCTGCCACGCTTCCAATGGCGGCTATCATATAAATAAAAGTTCGACTTGGCAAATCTTTTATTTAAAAACCTGCATCAAATGCTCAAAATAAAATCAACAAGCTGTATTTTTACGAATTTTCAGGCTTTTCATAGCGAATTGAGTTGATATACCACAATTTTTTGCCCAATGGTGTATGCACTTCCACTTCATCATCAACCTGTTTACCCAACAATGCACGTGCCATCGGTGACTCAATCGAAATATGTTGAGGATGGTGGTCATAGATTTCATCGACACCCACAAGACGCAATTTTTTTTGCTCGCCAGCATCATTTTCGATTTCTACCCAAGCACCAAAATAAACCTTGCCTTCTTGCTCAGGCACATAATCTACAATTTTTAATTCTTCCAGACGTTTGCCTAAATATCGGACACGGCGGTCTATTTTTCGAAGTAACTGTTTATTGTACTGGTAATCGGCATTCTCTGAGCGATCACCTAAGCTCGCGGCCCAATTCACCTTTTTGGTAATTTCAGGACGTTCATCGTGCCAAAGTTTTTTGAGTTCGGCGACCAATAAATCATGTCCAGTACGCGTAATTAGATTCGATTTCATAGGCTTAAAAATACGTTAAAACAACATTCCACTTACAAGTTTTTGCATTGTATTCCTTATTTCGCCATGACTAAAGTGTATAAATTTTATTCTTTTTCGAAATCATGTATTTGTGATGCAATTCTCATATTTTTTTAATCCAAAATTTGACAATCACATTTTTGACGCTTAATATGCGCGCCTAAGTTTGTTTTTGTCTATTTTTTGTACGCTTTATAAATGTTGTGAAACATTTGCGTCTTTTTTTCCTTTAATCAATGTCATTTTGAATGACGTTCATGATTTGCCCACCCCTTATTGAATTTATCAACTTTTAAAAGTTAAGGCAGTGTATTGCTGAACTTTTAGGGCATAAATTACCTGTAGCGGAGACAACATGCACAGTAATTCAAGTTCTGGGTCTAGGCCTAGCCTTAACTCTTTATCTTCCACGCTCCCGTTTCAAGCATTAGCTTTAACTATTGCGGCTTTACCTTTCAACAGCTTGAATGCAGAAAAATCGCATCAATACAACACTGTTGTAACCACCAATGTCCTTACTGTCGTTGCAGTTGAAAGTCCAACAACAGTATTTAACGATGGTCAATTTTTACATGGCTTTGGTTATGACCTAGCGCGTAACTATGCGCAAAGTCTAAATGTAAAACTTGACTTTAAAACTGTCCCAGACAATGCCACTGCATTGAAATGGGTTGCTCAGGGCAAAGCCAATCTTGCCATGACCACAGCAAACCTCGCTGCAATTGAAAACAAACAACTTGTTTCCTTTTCAGCAAGCTGTGGCGATCAAGCCAGTCTGAGTAAGAACGGTCTAAATCCCGAGTTAAACTGGGTATTTAAACAGGCAGACGATCCACTCACTCTAACAGCGAGTGGTTATGTATGTCAGAGTAAGCAGACGGGTACGACCCAACAGCTGGCTTCATTTTATAATCGTAATGTTGTAAAACCAGAATCATGGTCAACGATTCAGAAAGATCTGAAACAACGCTTACCGATTTATAAAGCTAGCTTTAAACAAAGTGCATCTAGATACAATTTAGACTGGCACTTACTCGCTGCGATTGGCTATCAGGAGTCTTATCTTAAACCGACCTCAGTCTCTCCCACTGGTGTTCGGGGTTTAATGATGCTGACCAATAACACAGCTCGAGCTATGGGTGTGAGTAATCGTTCTGACCCAATCCAGAGTATTCAAGGCGGTGCCAAATACTTTGATTTGATGCTAGACCAGTTCTCTAACGTTCCTTACCCGGATCGCAACTGGTATGCATTGGTGGCTTATAATATGGGGCCTGGCGCAGTCAGCCAGATCCAGAAGCGTATCCGTGCCGAAGGCAAAGATCCAAATCAATGGGTCAACCTATATGATCATTTGCAGCGCAATCAGGTGCGTAATGGTCGTTATAAGCAAGCGCTACAATATGTCACGCGTATTCGTACTTATTTAGAGCATATCAAAACCAATAGTCGTATTGATGTCTAAATTTAAGGCAATAAAAAAGCTTACCTCAGGGTAAGCTTTTTTATATGAAAAGAATTTAAGCAGTTTGCTCAAGTACTTTCTTAAATAAATCTTTTTGCTCTTGGCTTGGCTTCGCTGTTTGTAAAGCCATAAGCTGAGACATATCACCTTGAACCTTGATTTTACCAGTCATGAATGCTTGCATTGCAGCAGCCATGTCAAACTCAAGGAATACTTTACGTAAAGTTTCAGCATCCATGTTCAAAGTTGTTTTAGCATTTGAAGATAAACCTTTTTGGATTTTACCCGCATCTAAAGCTAACTCTGTATTACCAGCTGCATCTGTTACAACCAAGTTAATCGCTAAATTCGCAAGCGCAGGTGGCAAGTTTAAATCACCAGCTTCAGCAGTAAGTGTTTCAACAGTTGCAAACCAATCATCAGTTAAAAATGCAGCCATGATTATTCCTCAAATGTATTTGTTCAATTTCTTGTGTCATCTATCCAGACGACATCTCATGAAGCAATTTGCTTGTGCCCTGTTATAGCATGTAATTTTTATTTTAGGCTATGATTTTTTGTACGCGGGATTCAATTTTTAAATTTTTTATAAAAAAAAGGTACTTAACCAGTACCTTTTCAAAAAGTTTTACACTTTACTCTGCGGCAAAACTCAGGTTGACCACATCAAGACGGTTCTTCATCTCTTCTGGATCCTTCATATCAAACTCGCGTTGACCATCTAAAGCTTCAAAGTCGAATAACTCACGGTCTGCCAGTTGCGATGGAGAAACGTTCTGTAACGCACCGAAAATGCTGTGCAGACGTTTTGGATGTTGCTTGTCCCATTCACGTAACATGTCATTGATAATGGCACGCTGTAAGTTTTCTTGCGAACCACACAAATTACATGGAATGATCGGGAACTGACGTAATTCAGCATACTTGATGATGTCCTTCTCTTCGACATAAGCCAAAGGACGGATTAAGATATTCTTTTTATCAGAAGAGAGAAGTTTTGGCGGCATCGCTTTCAAACTGCCACCATGGAATAAATTCAAAAAGAATGTTGCCATGATGTCATCGCGATGGTGACCCAACGCCACTTTAGTCGCGCCGATTTCCTGTGCAAAGCCATAGAGTGAACCACGGCGTAAACGTGAGCATACCGCGCAATACGTCTTACCTTCAGGCGTTAAACGCTTGGTAATGGTATAGGTATCTTTTTCCAGAATGTAATATGGAATATTGTTCTCTTCCATATAACGTGGCAAGACATCTTCAGGGAAACCCGGCTGTTTCTGATCCAGATTGACCGCAACAACATCAAAGTTAATTGGCGCAATACGCTTGAATTGCAACAAGATATCAAGCATGGTATAGCTGTCTTTACCACCAGACACGCACACCATGACCTTGTCACCCTCTTCGATCATGTTGTAATCACGAATCGCATGCCCCACCTGACGACGAAGTTTTTTCAACAGGCGATAATACGCCGAACTTGTCGGAAGCTCTGGCTTGAAATTAAATCCTTGGTTGGACTCCACTGGCGCGTACATAGACGTGATTTACTCATAAACAAAAATACCGCGCGATTTTATCTCATTCCGAAAAAATGCGCATCTAAAGAATTTTTCAATTTCTTTCAATCGTCATATTTCAGTTTCATACTGGTAAAATTCTGATCAAAATAATTCAGAATGGCCTAGATCGCTTATATTTCAAACTTTTCCACAGTTGTCCACAAAAGCTGTGGATAAATTTGTGGATTTCTTAGCTATTGACAAACTGCTTTTATCTTAAAATAAGGCTTCCCATTAAATTGATCATTTTTTAACCAATCATTTTATACAATTAAAATCAATAGCTTATATAAGTCAAGAGTTACTTTTTAAAAAAAATATTTTAATTTTTTTTGCTGAACATTCGAGCAAATTGACTTGATTTTTGTCTGACACTAAAAAATAAAAAAATTGTAGCAAAAGATCTTTTTTTACATTTTTTTGTTAAACTGCCACATGAAACTTATGCTCATCCTTTCGCGAATATTATAACGATGAACAAAACAACTTATTTTTTTGCTGTTTGCTTGGGAACAATCGGTTTTTTTAATGGTACAGCATCAAGTTATGCTGGGCAGACGATTTATCAATTTAAAGATGATAATGGTACAACGCTACTCACCAATAAGAAGAAAGCAGAGTACAGTCATTTAAAAGTCGTTAAAGCAACTTATTATCCCGATAGTAATATTCATAGCTATAGTAACTGGGGCGCAAGTGAAGCCTCTGTACTGCCAAGCTATAGCCGTAATAAAAATGCATTTGACCAACTGATCCGTCAGGCCGCTCAACAGCACGGGATTTCTGAGGGCTTAATCAAAGCAGTCATGCATACCGAGTCTGGATTTAATATCAAGGCCCGTTCTCCTGTGGGCGCTCAGGGTCTCATGCAGCTTATGCCTGCAACAGCGCGCCGATTTAATGTCAGTAATGCTTATGATCCGCAACAAAACATTTTTGGCGGTGCCAAGTATCTGAGCTGGTTACTAAAACGTTTTAATGGTAATACCCAATTGGCCATTGCTGCCTATAATGCAGGTGAAGGCAATGTGGATAAATATGGCGGCATTCCCCCATTTCGCGAAACGCAAGATTATGTCCGTCGTGTCACCAGCCGTTATCAAAATCTCTATGCATCTGGCTTAGGCACTTTTACAGATTCAAGTAACAACAACCAAGTACTGGCTCAGTCAGCAAATTACACCTCATCATCGAATAATATTGCCGAACCGCCCCCAGCACCCAAACAATATAACCGTCAGATTATTACCCTTGCAGATGGAACCTTTACCGATGCCCCATCTGGTACCTATACCACCACCAATGCCACTGCATCGGCCCGAATACGTCTCAGTGATTAACAATTCAGGCCATCCATTCTCATAGAATGATTTTGCCTGCTATTTTTTAGACAAAACAGCTTTTAAGTCCCTGTTTCACAGCCAGTTCATAATTTTATTGACTAAATGTATCTACGCCCATTTTTTTCTTGAATTTTTAGGGTTCGCCCTGCATATTAGCGTTATGATTTATAATTTATAAATCAGATCACTTTTTCTCTATAAGAGGGTTTTCTCAATGATGCGGATTGGTTTGTTCTTGCTAACCAACCTCGCGGTACTGGTTGTAGCTGGCATTATCTTGTCACTCTTCGGTGTCGGTAGTTACCATGGCGCGGGTGGCTTGAATCTAGGCAACCTACTGGTCGTCTGTTTTGTCTTTGGTATGGTGGGTTCTATTATTTCCCTATTCATGTCGAAGTGGATGGCTAAAAAAACCACTGGGACAGAATTAATTGACCCAAATGCACCCCGTAGTCAAGCAGAAGCTTGGTTATTACAAGAAGTGGCGCAATTATCTCAACGTGCAGGTATTAACATGCCTGAAGTGGGTATTTTCCCTTCTTACCAATCCAATGCATTTGCGACAGGTTGGAATAAAAATGATGCTTTGGTAGCTGTTTCAACAGGTCTACTCGAGCGTATGAACAAAGATGAACTTCGTGCTGTATTGGCTCACGAAATCGGTCACGTTGCAAATGGTGACATGGTTACCCTTGCGCTGATCCAAGGTGTTGTTAACGCCTTCGTGATGTTCTTTGCACGTATTGCAGGTGACTTCATCGACCGTAACGTATTTGGTCGTGAAGATGGTGAAGCACCAGGTCTTGCTTATTTTGCCATTACGATTGTACTCGACATCGTATTCGGTATTTTGGCTTCTACCATCGTGATGTGGTTCTCTCGTCAACGTGAATATCGCGCAGACGAAGCTGGCGCACGTTTAGCTGGTAAACAGGCCATGATTTCTGCACTACTTCGCTTACAAGCAGAGTCAGAAATGCCAGATCAAATGCCGAAAGAAATGAAAGCATTTGCGATTACAGAAGGTAAGGAACAAGGCTTTAGCTTAGCGGCTTTATTCCAGACCCACCCAACCATTGAACAACGTGTTGCTGCATTACAGCAATTAAACGTTCAATAATCAGTATCAGATAAACGATAAAGCCTCCACAATGGAGGCTTTATTTTTGCCTAATCATCTAGTGCGATTGGAAGGATTGATAAAATTGCCACAGATAACTAAAGCCAGCCCACACCGCCAGCACCAGTAAAATCACCACTGCAATTCCCAATAGATCTGGAATGCGGAGCCAGATCCAGCTCACCACCGGATTACGCCAAAAGGCAGAAGTTTTCTGTTTTTGCTCAAGTGACTCATGCAAGAATGGATGAACCACATGAATATCGCTGTGTACCTGATATTCATCACGAATATGTGCATGCACAATCTCAAGCGTCTTGCGGCTCGGACGTATAAATACGTCAAATACGGTCCCGACAATCGGTACGAAACCAACCAGCATATCCATGATCGCCAGTTTCACCACGCCTTTAAGCTTATGTTGTGGCACACCCACTTCTCTGGCTTTTTTAAAGGCATATAAAGTCAGGATAAAACCAGCAATATCTCCAGCAAATGGAATGGTGCTCAATGCAGCATCCGCCCCAACGCCCTGCTTGGTAAATGGTATGCGAACCAAGCTGTCCATAGTATTGGCGAATTTTGCCAAATCACGCTCGACCGCGATGGCTTGCTGCTGAGTTAGTTTTTTTTGTTCTGGATAATCAGTCATTCACTCAACCTAAAAACGATGTTTATCCTTGAGAATAAAGTAGTTTTTAGGTTTTGTCGGTACAATTATTATTACTGCCTAGAATAAAATCATCGAGGCGATAAATAAGTAAACAATTACCCCTGTCGCATCACAAATCGAAGTGACCAGAGGCGCTGAAGCACTGGCTGGATCAAGCCCTGCTTTATTTAAAATAAAAGGTAAGCTCATCCCGATCAGACAACCCATCAAGACAATCCCCATCATGCTTAATGCAAGGACTAGAGCCACCATTTCGTCACCACGGAAATAACCCAGTAGTGAAACAGCCACCGCCATGGTTCCACCTAAACACAGAGCTACCAGACTTTCCCGACCTAGTAACGAGAACCAGTCTTTAAATTGAACATCTCCTGTTGCCAAAGCACGTACCATCAATGTGGAAGATTGGGAACCCGCGTTTCCGCCACTCCCCACCAGCAATGGCAAGAAGAATACCAGTACTAAATTCTGCGCAATTACATCTTCATAATGCGCAATCCCGATCCCAGACAATAAACTTCCAAACACCAAGAAAACCAGCCAGAACACGCGTTTCTGGTAAAGCTGTAAAATTGGCGCAGATTTAATACTGAGTTTGGATGATGCATCAACCGCCCCGACTTTTAAGAAGTCTTCGGTGGCTTCTTCACTGGCAACATCCATCGCATCATCGTAGGTCACGATCCCGACCATCATGTCATGGTGGTCAATAATTGGTAACGCCAATAGATCATAACGTGCAATGGTTTTGGCGACTTCATCCTGATCAGTATCGACATACGCGGTCAGGACATTAGTTTCCATCAACTCATTAATATTCTGTTCTTCAGCCGCCAGAATTAACTGTTTAAGAGATAAAACCCCAAGGATTTTTCTGGCCTGATCCAGCACATAGGCAAAATAAATCGTTTCAGTATCTGGCGCTTCCAGACGCAACATTTTAATCGCATCTTTCACGCTGATATTAGGCTTGAGCGTGGCGTATTCAGAGCTCATGATCGCCCCTGCTGTTCCTTCCAGATAAGAAGAAAGCTGGCGAATATCTTCCCTTTCAGCCTGAGCTAATGCAGGCAATAAAGTATTCTGTTGCTCCTGATCCAGACACTTGAACACATCGGCGCGCTTATCCGAAGACATCTCGCCAATAATCTCTGCCAGAATATGTCTCGGCATGGCTTTGGCAAGTTTGACCTGTTCATTGGGTGGAAGATAAGAGAAAACGTAGGCACGCTCTGGTAAGTGGGTGAGCAACAGTTGACTTTGCTCTACAGAGAGCTGGGTTAAGACATCGGCAATATCCACTGCCCGAAAAGTCTGTACAGATGCGAGTGCAAGTTCAATATGATTATTTTTGAGTGCGTCGCTTAATAGATATAAAAAATTATTGTAGCTCATGTCAGCCTCTTCACTACAAATGATCTGCAATGAAGAACTACAAGCAGCCTATTGATTTACTGCTAAATAGAAAGCTTCATGCAGATTTTGATGAATATAAAAATGTGTAATCTGGGATAAATTACAACTCTGCGTGTCCATTTAGGCAATCAAACCTCATTAGACCGTTTATACGGCACGGCAATACTACAAATTTTTTTTAATATTCTCAACTTACTCAACAAAAATGAACAATTCCTGTCTCATCTTGATCAATGAATCATTCATTTCTGTTGAGGTACTGAAGCCATTTTATTGAATGGCTTCAACCTTTTGTTTAGGCTTAAACCAACTGGTCACCAATACATACATAAAAGGAATGAAGATCAGTACCAGTATCGTACCAAAAACAACCCCGCCAAATACGCTATAACCAATTGCCTGTCGGCTCAACGCGCCCGCACCGCTCGAAAACATAAGCGGGATAACACCCGCACCAAAGGCAATCGAGGTCATCAAAATTGGACGTAGGCGTAAGCCTGCTGCACGTAAGGCGGCTTCCAGCGGCGCTTGGCCCTGTTGTTGCAGACTAGCTGCGAACTCAACCATTAAAATGGCATTTTTACATGACAGACCAATCGTGGTGAGTAAGGCAATCTGGAAATAAATATCGTTGGCAAATCCAAACAGGTAACTGAATAAAATCGTTCCGCCGACACCTAAAGGAATCGCAGCCATCACCACAGAAGGAATTGACCAGCTTTCATAAAGTGCTGCAAGACACAGGAAAATAAAGGCAATAGAAATGAGATAGAGCCAGATCGCCTGATTACTTGATTCCTGTTCCTGATAAGATAATCCGCTCCACGCCAATCCGACATCAGGCATTTTATCAACCAGTCCCTGAATGGCCTGCATCCCTTGTCCGCTGCTGAAACCATTGGCTGCATCCGCTTCGGCACTAATTGCTGGATAGCCCATAAAACGTTCTAGCATTGGTGGGGCACCTTGCCATCCAATCTGACTAAACTGTGAAAATGGCACCATTTGCCCATTGGCATTTTTCACATACCAGTAATTGAGATCTTCTGGCTTAGAACGATATGGTGCATCACCTTGTAAATACACACGCTTGATCCGACCACGATCAATAAAGTCATTGATATAGCTACCGCTCCAGGCCGTCGATAAGGTGCGATTAATTTCACTGACATTTAGGCCATGGATCATTGCCGCTTTATGGTCAATCTTGATATTCAGAACCGCCTGATCGTCGTTGCCTTTTTTATCTAGGTTGTCGACGGAATCCAGTGCATTGCCCTGTTGCTGTAAATTCTGAAAAGAAGATAACAGACTTTGTCTACCTAAGCCTTTGGTATCCTGTAGCCAAAAATCGATCTTATCCGAGTTACCTAATCCGCGAATCACAGAAGGCATTAACACCATAATGCGTGCCTGATTATTCTGCGAAAAATACTTCATTGCACGCGCACGAATTTGCTGAGCACTATTTTCCACACCCTTTCGGTCATCCCAATGTTTTAATGAAACAAAGGCCTGCCCAAGATTTTGTCCAGTTCCCGAAAAATTGCGTCCATGAATCACCATCACCCCATTTAAGTTGGCCTTTTCATGTTCGAGAAAATAGTCGGAAATGTATTTGCCTACTTCTTCCGTTTTACTCATCGGTGTCCCTTCTGGTAAACGGAACTGCACTCCTAAAGTTCCCTGATCTTCTTGAGGTAAAAAGCTGGTTGGCAACTCACGATAGACCCAGACAAAACCACCAATCAGGATTGCGATACCAATCAAAGAAATACTTTTTACACTGATGACTTTCTTAGACACGTTCAGATAACGTGTTTTGATATAGTCGAGCCCATTATTAAACATAACCGCCCAACGCGCTTGCTTATGTTGGGGTTTCAGCAAAATGGCACACAAAGCTGGGGTCAGGATCAAGGCCACCAATAAAGACAGTCCCATTGCAACCACTAATGTAATGGAGAACTGTCGATAAATAATGCCTGTCGCACCGCTAAAAAAGGACATCGGGATAAAAACGGCGGTCAGCACTAAGGTAATACCGACCAATGCACCACTAATTTCTTGCATCGATTGAATAGAAGCTTCTTTGGCACTGAGTTGCTGTTCGTGCATGAGACGTTCAACGTTCTCAACCACAACAATCGCATCATCGACCAGCAAACCAATCGCCAGCACCATGGCAAATAAGGTCAGTGTGTTAATACTCATACCTAAAACGGCCAATACCGCAAAAGTACCTAAAATCACCACAGGAACGGTGATCGCGGGAATCAAGGTCGCACGCCAATTTTGCAAGAAGATGAACATCACCAGCACGACCAGACCGATGGCTTCAATCAGGGTGGACACCACTTGTGACATAGATTCTTTAACGAATGGCGTGTCATCCCGTGGATACATCACAAAATAACCTTCTGGTAAAGTTTTTTCCAGACGGGCAACTTCTTTATACACCGCATCGGCGACCTGCGTCATATTGGCGCCAACACTCAAAGACAGTGAAAGACCAGACCCAGGATAACCATTCAAACGGTTAAAAACCTGATAATTTTCTGCCCCGATCTCAACACGCGCGACATCTTTTAAATAGATAAAACTGCCATCACTGTTAGCTTTAATAATAATATTTTCAAATTGCTCAGGCGTTCGAAGCAACGAGCCTGCAGTGACTTTGGCATTCAAGTATTGATCACTTGCTGCAGGTAAATCGCCAATCGCACCAGCAGCCACTTGTGTATTCTGATTTTCTATCGCAGTTCGGACATCACTGACTTGAAGCTGATAACGTTCCAGTCGTTGCGGATCCAACCAGATCCGCATGGCATATGGCGAACCAAACACACTGACTTCGCCGATACCTTCGATCCGGCTTAGATTCAGTTCAAAATTATTGGTAATATAATCTGAAATATCCAGATTGGTTGATCGGCCAGATTTGTCACCGACCCCAATCACCAAAAATGAATCACTCAAGGACTTACGAACATTGACGCCTTGTCGTTGAACATCATCAGGAAGACGGTTAATTGCCCCATTGACTGCATTTTGTACCTGAACCTGTGCCTGATCAGGATCGGTACCTTGATCAAAGAATAAACTGATTCGGCTATTACCACTGGCATCACTGCTAGAACTAAAATAAAGCAGATGATCAATGCCTTTAATTTGTTGTTCTAGAACCTGCGTCACACTATCTTCAACCGCTTGGGCATCGGCACCACTATAGTTAGCCGCAACAGTAATTCGGGGAGGAGCAATATCGGGATAACGTTCTACAGGCAAATTCAAAACTGCAAATAGGCCAACAGCCATCACAATAATTGCCAGTACAGTCGCAAAGATAGGACGATGAATAAAAAACTTAGATAGCATGGCTGTTTATTCCATTAGCGAAACAGTCAATTTTTCAAAAAGATAGGCAAATACAGGCACTTTCAGAACATGATCATTACCGAGCTGACAGGCAAACACCATCCCTATTAACATATCATTTCAAAAAGCGTAAATTACGGAGAAATAATGAATTTCAGGTTATTCGCAATAAAAATTAATGCGCTAGCTTTGCAATAATTCAACAGCTTAACTGTGCTAATCAATTTAATTTGCTGTGCAATCAAAGACTTCTTAATTTTGAATTGACACGTCCCCCACTTAAACCGATATTAGCACGCTTAGTTAATCTCCCCCCATTGTATTAGGCATATATGAAGGCCAGCTTAAAAAACTTGAATATTCTGCTGCTGATCTTACTGCCAGCCTTGATCACAGGCGGCTTATTGATTGCAGTTGGTAATCTATCTGATGGTTTAAGACTTGGCTTTTTATCATTGCCTGGTGTGCTTTTTATTTATCTGGCGATTAGCAGACAAAAAATCTATTGGTATATCCTTGCGATTATCTGGTGGTTTTTGGCTTGGTTAGATGCCTTGCTTCGCTCAAGCACATGGCTTTTATTCAATAGTGATAATGAAGCCTATTTCATTATTGAGGCACTCGCCAATACGAATCGTCAAGAGAGTCTGGAGTTTTTTCAGCTTCATCTCGGTACCATGCTCACTGTGGCGGCAGGACTATTAACCTTGGTCATCCTATATAGTGTTGCTGTTTTCAAGCTGGTTAAACCGATTCACTTTAGCCAACTCTGGCAAAGCCGTATTTATCGTGGTTGTATTATTTTACTGGTCTTACTGGCAACCACCAGTTATCTGATGAAACCATCACGTAAGGTACATCCGATTGTATTCTGGACTGACTATCAGGCCAAAATTCAGGATTTCAAAGACCGCATTAAACAACATAAAAATGTCCATCAACAATGGGACAAAAGTGCCAAGCAAAATCTGGTACTGACAGAGCAGGCAAAAGGTAAACAAACACATGTACTGGTACTTTCTGAAAGTTTAACCAGTTTAAATCTAGGCGTCTGCGGCTACCCACGCAATACCACGCCTGAGCTGGCAAAACGGCTGGATGAGATCAAGGTCTTTTGTAATGCTTTCTCTCCTTCCCCGTCTACAATCAATGCATTACGCGTACTGTTAACCGAAAGTCCAGCTTCAGAACATAATAAATATTCATCTGAAAGTGTATTGGCCTATGCACGGGCAGCAGGATATAAAATTTACTGGCTCAGTAATCAGGACGATACTTACTTATCTTCTTTATTCGGTTCCTATGCCGATAAAGCAGTCTATAAAAACAAACGCTCTGGTCGTAGTAGTACCTCTTTAGATGAATCACTCATTCCAGATTATCAACAAGCTCTTGCCGATCCTGAACCGAAGAAACTGATTATTCTTCATCTTATCGGTGCTCATCCAAACTATAAAGAGCGTTATCCAGCTGCCTTTAACCGGTTTACAAGTGAAAGTAACGATGCTGTAGAAACTGACCTAAAAAATAGAGAGATTGATCCGTGGATTCGTTCACTGCGCAATGACTATGATAATGCTGTCTTATATGAAGACTCATTACTTAGTCAATTTCTAGATAATTTAAGAGCAGATGCTACACCAGATTTTAGATCTTTTACGATGGTTTCTGATCATGGCAATGAAGTCGGACATGAAATTGATTATGCGGGCCATAGTCCAAATACCAAAGCAGGCTATCAAGTACCTGTGATCATGTGGTCAGACCGCTTACAGAGTACCGGTGTAGATCAGGAAAAGACCTTGAACACCGCAGAACTAGACAATAATCTGATGCGCATCATGGGACTGAAAGACAAATCCTCCCCACCTCAAACCTACTGGCTTGATGACAATTATAATTTCACGCCAGAAGCCAACTGGCCTTATTGGAAGAAATAGACCTCCATTATCTAATTGTTTTTGAATCCAGTTTAGACACAAGCTTAAACTGGATTTTTTATTTCAGTGCGACGACTTTTAAAATTCTTAATATTTTCATAAAACCATCATCTCACTGTCATGTGTTTGATAACTTCAATGCTCAAACTAGCGGCTTGAATAAAAAACACATGAGCTTATCTATGTTTAAAAAAGCAGTTCTTTGTCTGAGCCTAATCAGCCTTGCTGGTTGTAATGATGACAATAACAATCAAAACAATACCACACAGCCTGAATATCAACTTCCTAAAATTCTCGTGGTAGGACATCGCGGTGCCAGCGCATTACGCCCAGAACATACCCTTGCCTCGTATCAAAAAGCAATTGATGACGGCGCTGACTTTATTGAGCCAGATCTAGTTTCAACCAAAGAGGGGATTCTGGTTGCCCGTCATGAAAATGAAATTGGCGGCACCACCAATGTTTCAACCCTGCCACAATTTGCAGACCGAAGAAAAACCAAAGTGATTGATGGCGTGACTTTAGAAGGTTGGTTTACTGAAGACTTTACATTAAACGAATTACAACAACTGAAAGCACGTGAGCGTATTCCACAATATCGTCCAGAAAACCAGAAGTATAATGATCGCTATACCATTCCGACATTAGAACAAATCATTGAACTTGTAGACGCACATTATAAGAAAACTGGCAAAATCATTGGTCTTTATATCGAAACCAAACACCCGACCTATTTTCAGAAGCAGAATCTGGCAATGGAAGATAACCTGCTCAAAACGCTATCTAAATATAAATATACTCGGGATATCGCACCGATCTATTTGCAGTCTTTTGAAGTGGGCAATTTAAAATATTTAAAAAACCAGTTAGATCTACACAAAAGCGTGAAACATGCTCAACTGATCCAGCTTTATGATGCTCCTGATACACAACCTGCTGATTATGTCGCGGAAAATAATCCAAAAACCTATGCAGATTTGGCAACAGCAAGTGGTTTAAAAGATGTTGCTACCTATGCCAATGGTGTAGGGCCATGGAAACCTTATATTATCGACCAAGAAACCATGCAAACCACGTCCTTTGTTAAAGATGCACATCAAGTCGGCTTAAAAGTACATCCATATACTTTCCGTCCTGAAAATAATTACCTACCAGCGACGTTAAAATGTAGTGCAGATAAAGCCAAAGAAGCAGAACGTTGCGCAACAGGCTCAATCAAGGAAATGCAGCTTTATTTCAAAGCAGGTGTAGATGGTATCTTTACCGATGATCCAGCACTGGGTCGCCAAGCAGTACAAAGTTATCAAGCCATTGCAAAATAAACCTTGCTTCAAATTAAGGGCAGCCTGAGCTGCCCTTATTTATGCATGGCCAAGTTGTTTCTGCTTGACCTGTTCCCATTGCCACCAGCCATAAGCAGCCAGTCCGACAAAGGCGGCATATAAAGCCGCGGTTAAAAACAACTCTTTATAACTAAACATCCCGACATAGAAGATGTTGACGAAGATCCATAAGATCCAAGTCGCAATATGTTTACGACTGGTCCAGTAAGTTGCCAATAAACTAAATGCCACCAATTGCGAATCCAGCATTGGTACCGCAGCATCAGTAAAATGCTTGAGAATAAGACCAAACAGGAAACCACCCAGCACGGCCAGACCGAGTTGCAGCACTACAGTTTTGATGGCAATCGTTTCAATCCGAATCTCATGCTCTTGGCGTTTGCCTTTTAACCAATAATAAAAGCCATAAACATTCATCAGGATAAAGAAGAATTGTAGAAGTGTTTCCCCATATAATTTGACCGTAAAGAAAAAACAGGCATACAGCGCACAGGCAATAAAATTAAACCACCAACACCACATATTCCGTCGGATGGTCAAAGTTACACCAATAACACTAATAATCACTGCAATAATTTCTAGAGGAGACAAGAGCACACTTCTTTCATAATTGAATAGCATTATTATGGAAAAATATTCAATTTAAGCAATCACAAATTCTGCCTTTGCACTGATTATATTTTTATCTTTATTTGAGAGAATGCCTATTTTTCAAGCAGGCCCTATGCTATAAAAGATCATAACCATCTTCGAATGTCTTATATGTTTAAGCCTAAAGTTTCCTCTCCACGCCCTAATGCGATTGCGCATGACATTGCTGTCTATGCGGCATGGCGACGTGTCTACGCGTTACTGCGAGGGGACTTTATGTATTTCAGATGATGACACTCTAAAACATCAATTGAATCCAAAGGTCGCCTCTGTAGCGACCTTTTTTATTGCCTTAATTTTACCGTTGATATAACAGGAATCATGCCATGACACAGTTACCCGAAAAGAATGTTCTCTCCATGCCACAGCTACAACCGGCTGTAGCCCCTGTCACCCCTCGCCTTGCTACAGTCGGTCAATTCATTGCCGTGGTACTCATCCTTTAGCTGCCGTCTGGACAGTGCATGAAATTCATTGGGCTTGGGGATTATTTTTGCGATTTAGTCTGGCTATTCCACTGGCATTGGCATGCCTGCTTTATTTTCGCTTGAAACTGACGATCAATAAAACTGCGCTGCTGAGTTATGGTGCAGGGGCAATTGGACTGTTCGGCTCCATGACCTTTTGTTATCTGGGCGCAACACGCGTGTCTTCGGGCATGATCTCGATTATTTATGGGACAGCACCGTTATGGTCTGGGCTAATCGCAGTCTTTATTCTAAAACGCGAACACTTCCTCAAACGCCAATGGTATGGACTTACTCTAGCTATTTTGGGGCTCTTTCTCACCTTAGGGATTGGTGCAGCACATATCCAGCTAGATACGCTCGGCGTTATCTATGAAATAATCGCAGTGTTGCTCTATGTCCTGTCCATGTTTGCAGTTGCACAGATTGGTGCGGGGATTCACCCGATTATTCAAACAACAGGTTCCACTATCGTTTCATGGTTGGGATATTTGTGTTTATTACCATTTTTCCTCAGCCATGCCCCCACCCAGCTTCCGAGTCTGCAAACAGGCTTGGCCTTGTTGTATAGCGCATTATTTTCGTCAGTACTGGCCATGATTTTTTACTTTCATTTAATCCAGAAACTGAACCCGACCACGGTAATGCTAATTACAATCTTAACACCCGTACTTGCGACTTGTTGGGGGATATGGTTCAACAACGAACCTTTGAGTTCGCATCTGGTCATTGGACTGATTTTTTTATGCTTCGGCTTATTTCTTTATGCTTATCGTCGAAAATAAGGTGTAGATTAGGTTTTAAAACTGGCAGGTCAATCAATACGGCCTGTCAGCAATAGTATCTATCTATAAGGCACTGTAAACTATCTCGATCACATCGTGATTTCTCAAAGATTTGCTCAAGGATGAAATAATCTATGCGTTCTTACGTCTTCTGGCTCTGCTTCGGTTTGTTGTTTATGTTGCAAGGCTGTGTACATGCCACTTCGCAATCAGCATCTGTTAAAGGCAAAAGCGTCGAGCTAAAACAGCGCTATTATCAGGCAAAAACAACGGCACCTGATGGAACTGTACTGGCCTTTACGGTTTATCAACCCCATTTAAAACCAGGCCAGACTGCGCCTTTAATTCTGCATACGCATGGCTTTGGCCTTTCTCGGATGAAACGACCAGAACTGAGCTTGTATGGTTTCCTCTTGCCAACAGGTCAGGTCGCGAAAACAGCATGGCAAAATGGCTATTGGGTGATGAGTTATGACCAGCGTGGTCACGGCGATAGCCAAGGGAAAATTCGTCTGACTGATCCAGAGAAAGAAGCCCAAGATGTCATCACCATGATGAATTGGGCAGAAAAAAACTTGCCGCAACTGGCAACAAACCAACAGGGTGTGCGTACAGGCATGATCGGTGAGTCGTATGCTGGTGGCGTGCAGTATATTGCTTCGGCGCTTGATCGCCGATTACAGGCCATCGTTCCTGTCACCACTTGGTATGACATCATGAATAGCCTTGCACCGAATGGTGTACCGAAAAGTAACTGGATCGGTTTTCTCAACCTGATCGGGGATTGGTGGAACTGGAATAAGTTTGATCCCGAACTCAAACAGGCTTATCTTGAAACGCAACAAGGTCAACTTAAAACATCGACCTATAATTTTCTAAAAACTCATCAAGCCAGCTGGTTTTGCAATCATGCACAGGCACCTCAAGCCGATGCACTGATTATTCAGGGTTTTAGAGACATTCTATTTCCATTTAACGAAGGTGTAAAAGCAGCCCAATGTATCCAGCATGCTCAGCATGAAGTTCATTTGATTGGCGTACAGGGCGGACATTTACAGCCTTTTGCACAGCATTCACCTCGAGGCAATACGCCATTTTGGTATATTGGTAAATCAGTAACCTGTGGTGATCAGCAACCCTATAACCTGCAAAAAACCATATTGGTCTGGTTCAATCAAAAGTTGAAAGATCAAGCACCCGCAACCACCCTACCAGAGGTATGTGTAGATCAAAGTCCTGTAACAACCTTAAATGATCTAACTGCAACAAACGCCTACACATTGAATAAAACATGGATAACGCCGACTGCAACTCAAGCAGTATTTGTGCCCATCCATACCGCGACCCAGCGCAGTTATATCACGGGTGCCCCTCTACTCTCTTTACAAGTAGAAGCACCATCTAAAGTAGATCCGACCCTATTTATCTCTGTTGCCATTAAATCCAAAGTCACTGGGAAATATGACGTTTTAAATGATCAAACTGCGCCGTTTAATGCGGCCCGAAAACAAAGTTATGATCAGATGATTCACGGCACAACTCAACTGGATGCACAACATTCCACGATTGAGTTACCCAGTATCAATGGGCAATTGAATCAGGGCGATACGCTCGGTTTACTCATCAATACACAGAGTATTTATTATCAAAAAATAAAACAGCCTAAAATTGAAGCATGGATTTCAGGACAAATTGTTTTACCTAAACTTTGGAGTGAAGCTGCTTCAAAATAATTATTTTTATAAAAAACCAGCGAGAGTGAATTCTACCACTCTCGATTGGCAATCAATTCTTCCATTTCAATATCCAGATAACCAACATCTTGCACCACCATCATCATGGCTTCAGCAATATAATCTGCGGCAGTGTCATCTAAACTTGAATCCAGATCTTCAAATTGCGGTTTCATTTCGTTAATTTCGATCATGGTTTGATGCGCAAAACGATAGATTTCCGTTTCAGATAAGTCAGTACGGCTCACCTTTTTTGAAAACTTCTGGATATGCTGTTTCACTTCAGCAACGAGAATATCGGGATAATATTCATCGTCAAACATGGGGAGGAGTAAATTTTCAAACATAAAAAATAATATGCCAATAAAACGCCATGCTTATAACATAATCTAACCAAAATCACGATATTTAGGCATAAAAAAAGCGGTTTTTTCCGACTGCTCTTTGAGACTTAGAAGAACATCCTCACCCGTTTAGCATTGATATATGCAAAAGTGACGACACATAAGTAATGCCTCTAAGCTCTTACTCATGCATCAAATTGCTGAGCATATTTCGAAAGCTGTTCAAAGCTAATGGAGGCACCACCACAGACAATCACTAAAACATTTTCCTGCGGCATAAAATTAATTTTTTGATCATATAAAACAGATAAGGTTGCACCGCAGGCGGGCTCAACCAGTGTGCGATGGTCATCCAAAAACTTCAAACATGCATTCACTGCCGCTTGATCAGACACGGTGATCCCTTGAACATTGTGGTTTTGCGAAATCATAAATGCATTTTCACAGACTTGCTTCGCTGCCAATGTTGTCGCAACTCCCGTCACTTCATCTAGTTTTATATGTTTCCCTAGCTTCATTGAGTTATTTAAAGAAGCAGTTCCATGGGTTTCAATCGCATAAATCGGAATATCTAAATGATTCTGAGTTAAGCCTTGATGGATACCAGAGATCAAACTGCCACCGCCTACAGACAAAATAACCGCACTAGGATGAATGCCTTCAGCAATCACTTCATCAATAATATGTGCAACCCCATCCCAAAGATATTGATCATCAAATGGATGAATATAAACGGCCTTTTCATTGACATATGAAAGTGCCAACTCATTCGCTTCCATCCATGAATCACCATGAACAATGACCTCGGCACCCTGCTGCACCATCAAATCAATCGCTTTTTTCGAGGTTGTTTTAGGTACCACGACAGTGACGGGAATATTCAACATATTGCCCATATATGCCACTGAAATACCTGCATTGCCCCCAGAAGAACTAATGAATTTCTGCGCCCCCTGTTCTACATATTTTAGACAAGCATTGCCGATACTACGCTGCTTAAATGAACCAGTCGGTTGTGAGGATTCCATTTTCAACCAGACATTACAATTATTCAGTTCACTTAATTGACTCGATTTAATTAGTGGTGTTTTTATACTTAGTGTCACTTTTTATTCCTAATATAATGATTTTCCTATTAAATATAACATCGTTTTAAATCTTTTCTTTAACCGGTTGATTCATTTCTCTAGGCATTTTTGATGGTAAATTTTGACCAGAAATTATAATTATTCAGCTCACTTAGCTAAGATATGCTGAATATCATTCCCTTTAGAGCAAAATCAATATGAGTCACGGCCAGAAACATTACCGTTCCTGACCATTGCCCCAAAACAAGCTTTAATCCTTTTTCGCACTTAAGCTTTTGGCAATCTTCGCTAACTCGACAAACTCCTCTCGCATTTGATAAGGATCAGGTTTCGCTGATTGTTGGGCCAATTGGATAATTTGATCCCATCCCATTGCACCATTGTACTGCCCGCCTTTTAGCTGCTGAGCATACGATGCAACCGCAATCGCAAAACGGGTATCGTTATTAGCTTGAGCAAGGGGCATACTTTCAGCTTTTACAGCTTGGTCTAAAAGAATGCTTTTTTGCTGATTTGGCAGCTTATAGCGCAAGTTTACAAAGGCATATTCAGACTTTTTCGCTGGTTCTGTTTTTGCCGATGCCTGATAGCGTGAATCATTAAGCCAGCCCTGTTGACCGACTGGAACGATTTCATAAATAGCCGTGACGTTATGTCCAGCGCCAATATCCCCTGCATCAACTTTATCGTTATTGAAATCTTCCTGTTTCAACATCCGGTTTTCATAGCCAACCAAGCGATATTCTTTCACCGTCGCTGGGTTAAATTCGACCTGAATTTTGACATCCTGGGCAACAGTTGCAAGCGTTGAAGAAAGCTGACGCTGTACTACTTTTTTGGCTTCATTTTTATTATCGATATAACTGTAATTGCCATCGCCTGCATCCGCCAGTTGTTCCATGAGCTGCTCATTGTAGTTCCCTGTGCCAAAGCCCAATGTTGTTAAAGAAATACCACTTTTGCGTTTCTCAGCCACCATGCCTTTTAAGGTACTAAAATCAGTAATACCGACATTAAAATCACCGTCCGTCGCCAGTAAAATGCGGTTAATGCCATTTTTCACAAAGGCTTTTTCAGCCTGCTTATAGGCCAGTTGGATAGCTTGCTCACCTGCTGTTGCACCACTTGCCTGTAATGCATTAATTACTGCCAATATTTTATCTTTTTGATCACCGGCAGTCGGTTCTAGCACCAGCTTTTCACCGCTGGCATAAGTAATCATAGTGACTTTATCCTGTGCTCGAAGTTGCTCCGTCAGTAAACGCAAAGTTTGTTTAACCAAAGGTAATTTGTCTGCTGCATCCATACTGCCCGAGACATCAACTAAAAATACCAGATTGGCAGGTGGCAATTGTTTAGTGCTTAAATCTTTAGCTTGAATCCCGATTTTGATCAGTTTGGCATTTTCTTTCCACGGCGAATCCACCGTTTCAGTCGTGACTGAAAATGGGTGAATACTATTTGGTTGTGGATACTGATAATCAAAATAGTTGATCATTTCCTCGGCACGGACTGCATCGACAGGCGGTAAACGACCATCATTCAGGAAACGACGTGTGTTGGTATAGCTACCTGTATCCACATCGATACTAAAAGTTGAAACGGCTTGATCAGCGACACGATGAACAGGATTGACCTCATTTTTTTGGTATTTTTCAGTGTTCTGTTCTAAACGTGGTCTTTCCATGGTCGGCATGACTGCAATATAAGATGCTGGTGCGATCATCTTACGCGTTTGTGCCAATCGTTGATTTGGCATGGTCATCGGTGCTGGCGACACAGGTATCGCAGTTTCAATTGCAGCTTGATCGTACTGTTTAACAGGGGTACTACACGCCGCTATCATACAGCTGAGTGCAGTTAAGACGAATATTTTTGTTGACTGATGCATTATGAAAACTCCCCAATTCTAATTCGTTTTTTCAAATAAAGTCGCTATACAAAGAATTGTATGCAAAAAAAGAAAGATACATCGTATTCGAATGTATCTTTCAAGAATGGCTGATCAATGATCTAAACTGTTGTTTTACTCAATCGCATAATTGATGGTCACCACCACACGGGCAATTTTATTAATGGTGGCCTTGTCATAAGCCCCACCATAATCACTATCATCATCCGAGCCGCTTTCAGGCAGGATATAAAATGCACCTTGGCTGGCTGAACGCATCATCCCCACTTTCACACCACCCACTTTGGCAAACTCATTGGCACGGCTATAAGCATTCTTGGTGGCATTGGCAATCAAGGACATTTTTATTTCTTCTAAATTCGATACTAGATATTCAGGTTTCTGCTCAATCGCAATGCCTTTTTCATCAAGGAGGTAAGCATCTTTGGCCGCCTGTTCAATCTTTTTAATATCACGGCTCGCAATGACTAAGGATTGTAATGCCATATAGCCTTTAAACTCACGATTGATGCGCCCTTCTCCCATATTGATTTCTTCATAATAGGGTTGAGAACTTTTATTTCCGAGTTGCATATCAGCCGCTTTAAAACCATGCTCAACAAAAAAGCTTTGTAATTCTTTCATTTGTTGATCAAGCAATTGATACGCCTGCGGAATCGTGTCAGATGTGTGGCTGGTTTGTAAGTGAATCTCCCAACGTGCTGAATCAGCCTGAATTGGTTTTTCAGCCAAGCCTTTGACTGTAATTGAATTTTTGGTGCTATTAAACTGTTTCAGTGCATAGCCCATGACGCCAGCAGAAATAATAAATCCAAGACTCAGAATGAGAGCAAACACCCATAAACTTTTATATATAATTGTTTTATTTTCCATTTTTAATATCACTTAGCTTATTTTATAGCCTTGTTATATTTAATCTATTCAGGCAAGTCAATAGAGCCCTTGCGCTCTACTGACATCTTAGTTGCTTTTAAGCCTGCATCATTTTCCAGACTTTTATCGCATCGCTCGTGGCTTTTACATCATGTGCCCGAACGATACTTGCCCCTTGTTGAATACTTAAAAGGTGCCCTGTCACACTACCCACTGCACGCTCTTGAGCAGGCACACCATTTAAGGCTTCACCAATAAAACGTTTACGTGATAAGCCCGATAAAATTGGATAGCCCATTTGATTGAGCTTCCAGAACTCATTCAGCAATTGAAAATTTTGCTGCGCATTTTTGGCAAAGCCAAAACCAGGATCGATAATAATATTTTCAGGTTTAACTCCAACCGCAATGGCCTCATCCAGACGTTGTTGTAACTCCTGAATCACATCTTCGGTCACATCATCATACTGATCCAACTGATTCATATTGGTCGGTTCACCACGCATATGCATCAGCACCACAGGAATATTTAACTCGGCAGCGGTTTCTAAGGCTTGTGGTCGGGTTAAAGCACGTACATCATTCCAGATATGCGCACCTGCTTGGACGGCAGCACGCATGACTTCAGGCTGACTGGTATCTATCGATATGATCACATCATATTTTGATAATGCCTCAACCACAGGAATGACACGGCGGAGTTCTTCCTCTAGCGCCACAGGTGATGCATTTGGACGTGTTGACTCACCACCAATGTCAATAATGCTCGCCCCATCCTCAATCATCTGTAAGGCATGTTGAATCGCCTGATCTTTCTGGTGGTGCTGCCCGCCATCACTAAATGAATCAGGCGTAACATTCAAGATTCCCATCACCTGAGGTTGTGAAAGGTCTAAACTTAAACGACCACAAGGTAATTGAATTTGGGGTAATGGCATCAACTGCATCATCAAAACTCTTCACACTTTAACCAGCCTAGTTTAACAACACAGCTTATCGCGCGTTGCTGATTTATTTTCAGTTTAGCTCAAAATCCAGACAAAAAAAGAGCGACCGAAGTCGCTCTTTTATCTAATCTTTGATTAGCCCATTGCTGGTAATGGTGGTGGTGTAGATGGACCATCTTTCGGTGGTTCAAATGCAGCCACTGGATTATCAGCAACATAAACTTTAGGTGGTTGCGGTTCACGACCTTCCATGATGTCACGGATCTGGTCACGATCGATTGTTTCCCAATCCATCAACGCTTTCACCATTGCATGTGCGATATCTTTGTTATTTTCCAAGATGTCACGTGCAACTTTATATTGCTCATCCAAGATACGACGAACTTCTTCATCTACCTTTTGTTGAGTCGCTTCAGAAATTGTACGGCTACCGACATTACCGAAGAAACCATTCTGGTTTTCATCTTCATAAACCATTACACCAAGCGCATCAGACATACCATATTTGGTCACCATTGCACGCGCCATTTTGGTTGCACGTTCAAAGTCGTTAGATGCACCTGTCGACATTTGGTTAATGAACACTTCTTCTGCAATACGACCACCAAACAAGATTGAAAGTTCATTCAACATCTTATCTTTATAGTGGCTGGTCTGATCTTGCTCAGGAAGCTGCCAAGTCACACCCAATGCCCAACCGCGTGGCATGATCGTTACTTTATGCACAGGGTCTGTACCCGGTAAAATCTCAGCAACAATCGCATGTCCCGCTTCATGGTAAGCCGTTGCACGACGTTCTTCTTCACGGATGACCATCGATTTACGTTCAGGACCCATGTAGATCTTGTCTTTGGCATCTTCAAAGTCATGCATATCCACCGTATTTTTATTACGGCGAGCAGCAAACAATGCAGCTTCATTAACTAAGTTTGCAAGTTGCGCACCTGAGAAGCCCGGTGTACCACGTGCAAGAACTTTAAGATCCACACCTGTAACAGAAGGAAGTTTCTTCAAGTGAACATTCAAGATTTGTTCACGACCACGGATGTCTGGTAAACCCACCATCACTTGACGGTCAAAACGGCCTGGACGAAGTAATGCTTTATCCAATACGTCGACACGGTTGGTCGCAGCAATCACGATTACGCCTTCATTGCCTTCAAAACCATCCATCTCAACAAGCATCTGGTTCAAGGTTTGTTCACGCTCATCATGACCACCACCTGTACCCGAACCACGATGACGACCCACTGCATCAATCTCATCAATAAAGATGATACATGGTGCATGGCGTTTTGCTTGTTCGAACATGTCACGGACACGAGAAGCACCGACACCGACAAACATTTCAACGAAGTCAGAACCTGAGATACTAAAGAATGGAACTTTAGCTTCACCAGCAATTGCTTTCGCCAACAATGTTTTACCTGTACCCGGAGGACCAACCATCAGCACACCACGTGGAATGGTTGCACCAAGGCGTTTAAATTTGGCTGGGTCTTTTAAGAAATCAACGATTTCAACCACTTCTTGTTTTGCTTCATCACAGCCAGCTACGTCACTAAATGTTAACTTGATTTGATCTTCAGATAACATTTTCGCTTTTGACTTACCAAAGCTCATAGGACCGTTTTTACCACCAGCACCACCGCCCATATTACGCATGAAGAACATGAATAATAAGATGATGAGTAATACTGGGAAACTTGCAATGAGAAGTTGCATCAAAATGCCTTGACGTTGCGGTGCTGTGCCCTCAACCACTACATTTTGTTTATTTAAGCTTGGTAGCAACTCAGTGTCTTCTACTTGTGGACGAACCGTCTCAAAAGAAGAACCATTGGTTTTTTCACCATTAATATTTAAACCGTCGATTGTGACTTGTTTAATTTGCCCAGCATTCACCGCTGCAACGAAATCAGAATATTTCATCGCTGCAGGCTTATTGCGGTCACTGACGTTGCTAAAAATCAAAATCAGAACACCGAGTATGATGAGCCACAATACGGCATTCTTGAAGTAATCGCTCAAGGCTTTATTCCCATATCAATCTAATTTGATCATACCTAATCTTGGCTGACCTTCACAAAAACAGCAATGAATTTGCGTTGCAAAAAACTTAAAAGGTACAAAATGCACAATTTTTAACAACTTGGCAAGTACACTTTTATTGCAATGCCTTTTTACGACCTTGGCCAATCAAAAAAACTTCTTTAGATCGAGCACGTGATGCCGCAGGTTTGGCTGTTTTTAATACATCAAAACTATCGACCACCTGTTTTCGGAACTCATCAAATCCCGTCCCTTGGAACACTTTAACAATAAACTGTCCGTTTGGTCCGAGAACTTTTTGAGCAAAATCCAAAGCCAATTCACATAAGTAAATCTGACGCGGTTGATCAACAGCCCTATTACCTGATGTATTGGGGGCCATATCCGAAATTACAACGTCTACTTGCCGCCCATTTAAAATATTTAACAATTTTTCGAAAACTTCTTCTTCACGGAAGTCACCTTGCAAGAAGGTCACGTCTGGAAGTGCATCCATTTCCAAGATATCTGATGCAACCACCAAGCCCTTTGATCCAACCAGTTTACCTGCAATTTGAGACCAACTGCCGGGTGCTGCACCTAAGTCGACAACCGTCATACCAGGCTTGATCATTTTATATTTTTCTTGGATTTCAAGTAGTTTATATGCGGCACGTGCGCGATAACCTTCCTTTTGTGCTTTTTTGACAAAAGGGTCATCCAAATGCTCTCGCATCCACACACGACTGCTTTTAGACAATTTTTGATTGGTAATGCGTGTCGCCATAACTCACTAAATTTCAAAAAACTTCTGATGAGTCATTGTACGTGAAAATTACGCCCATTACAGTACGGATGTACTTCATTCACACGAACTTTTACAGATTTTTTTCGATCATCCTGATTGGTTATTTCAGCAATTTTTCACATATTTGTTTGAAGTGTCTGTCTGCTGAATCTATCTTAGAATCGGGATGCAAGTTATACTAGGTCGTTTTTCGAATCAGGTATTTTTAATGGCGGCTTTATCTATCCATGAACGTAAGCGTTTACGTCAAATCGGTCATGCACTTAATCCAGTTGTAATGATTGGTAGCCAAGGTCTTACAGAAAACGTCATTGAAGAAACAAATCGTGCGTTAAACGACCACGAATTGATTAAAGTGAAAATCGCGGGTGAAGACCGTGATGCACGTGGTGCAGTGATTGACGCGATTGTAGAAGCAACTGGCGCCGAATCTGTACAAAAGATTGGTAAAATTGTTCTGCTCTATAAAAAAGCGGCGAAACAAAACCAGCACTTGTCTAATTTAGTTCGTTTTGCTCACTTAAGTAATAAGTAATTACGATGGCGAGTTATGAACTATCCGCTTTTGATCGCTTTAGTGCCATTACGGTCGTTGGGGCGATTGAGCAACAAACACCAGCAACCTTGAATGTTGGTTTTTGGGTTCGTGACCCAAATCAATTTTTGATTTACCCAGATCAGGTTACGGCGCATCCACGCCATGATTTTTTATGGGAACAGACGTGCTTTGAAATTTTTGTGGGCGTGAAAGATGAAGATTTCTATCGAGAAATCAATCTTTCCCCTTCTCAAGCGTGGCAAGTCTATCAATTTGAAGAATATCGTTTCCCTGAAGATATGCCGCCTGTCGCTGCGTATGATATTGAACTGAACCATTTGCAACGCACTCATTATGGCTTGAATGTCAGTCTGGATTTCTCCCAGTTTATGCGTCAGCATCAACTTAAATGGACTGACCTTTATATCGGTTTAACCGCTGTACTCAATACCACTCAAGGTATGCATTATTTTGCAATGCAGCACAGCAGTCCTCAAGCTGACTTCCATAACAAGCGCGACTGGTTACATCAGTTTTAATATTTTAAGCAGAAAAAAAAGCGAGAAAAATTCTCGCTTTTTTTAATTTCCGAACAATTAGCTTGTACGGACTTTATTCCATGCTTCAACAGCCTGTTCTTTGGTACGCTTAAAACTACCGACCAATGTATCTTTATGCTTCACTGAAATCTGGCTAATGTCATCTTTCAGTTCTTTGCTCACTTTAGTTAAGTCTTCAATCAATGCATTCAATTCAGTTTTCAATGCATTTTTCAATTCAAGTAAATTGCCTTGAGACGAATTCAGCTGAGTTTTAATTACCTCAATACGTTCTAAAAGATCCTGCTTGATTTGCGCAAACTGGTTTTGAACATTTTGATTTAACTCTTTTGCTTCAGTCTCAATTTTTTCCTGAGTTTCCGCCAAAGCTTCTTTCACTTGACCTTGAGTTTCAGCGATCACTTCTTTCGCCTGTTCTTGCGTTTCAGCAATCACTTCTTTTGCTTTTGCCGTTTTTTCTGCGACAACTTCTTTCGCTTTCGCAGTTTTCTCAGCCACAGCAGTCTTCACTTCAGCAGTTTTTTCAGCAGCAACTTCTTTTGCCTTCGTTGTTTTCTCAACGATTGCTTCTTTCACTTCTTCAGCCGTTACAGGTGTCGTTTGATTCTCAGCCATTCGGATTCCCCTCTTTATTGATTGTTAATTTTGGCTGTGTATAGGATAAAACGGTCACTTCTTAAACACTAAAAAAATTGTTAGACAATTTGCATAATATCTCATGATAACCATATCAAAGTGATAGATTTGGCAATAGACACCGATCTAACCGCTTTCAAGAAGAAATCGTGTAATTCCTGATTTTAATAAATAAAAACACATAGACTTTTCACGCACTCATGCGTATAATGCGCTGTTAAGTTACAAGCGAGCAGACTGGAAGGAGGGGCATGTTTTTTTAAGACGGCCTGCCTTTTTTTATGTCTTCTCGCTTTTTTACAGCCTTATTTTTGTGGTCTTAGTTCAGGAGCTTTGGTTTGAGCACCCCCGCCATTTTAGCCCTCGCAGATGGAACGATCTTTAAAGGAACGTCTATCGGTGCATCGGGTAGTACGACTGGTGAAGTCGTTTTTAACACTGCCATGACTGGTTATCAAGAAATTTTGACCGACCCAAGCTACGCACAACAAATTGTGACGTTGACTTATCCTCATATTGGAAATACTGGCTGTAATAGTGAAGACGTTGAATCAGGTCGCATCCATAAGGTATGGGCGAATGGTTTGATTATCCGTGATCTTCCTTTATTGCACAGCAACTTCCGTTCTGAACAATCATTAAGTGAATACCTAGAGCAACATAATGTGGTTGCCATCGCAGATATCGATACCCGCAAATTGACACGTATTCTTCGTGACAAAGGTGCACAAAACGGTTGTATCCTTGCTGGCGAAAATATTACAGAAGAACAAGCTATTGCGAAAGCACGTGAATTCGGCGGTTTAAACGGTCTCGATCTTGCGAAAGAATGCTGTGATCCGACGGGTTTTGAATGGACTGAAGGTTCTTGGACTTTAGGTCAGGGTTTCACTCAACCAGAATTAAAATATCATGTTGTTGCATACGATTATGGTGTCAAAACCAACATCTTACGTATGCTTGCAGACCGTGGCTGTAAATTGACAGTTGTTCCTGCACAAACACCTGCTGAAAAAGTGCTCGCTTTGAATCCAGATGGCGTGTTCTTGTCAAATGGTCCTGGTGACCCAGCAGCATGTGATTATGCAATCGAAGCAGTAAAAACAATTGTTGAAACAACAACATTACCTGTATTTGGTATTTGTTTAGGTCATCAGATTTTAGCACTCGCTTCTGGCGCAAAAACCATGAAAATGAATCATGGTCATCACGGCGCAAACCATCCTGTACAAAACCTTGAGAACGGTACAGTGATGATTACTTCTCAAAACCACGGCTTTGCTGTCGATGAGAGTACTTTACCAGCAAACTTGAAAGTGACACACCGTTCACTGTTTGATGGTACAAACCAAGGTATTCATCGTACTGACAAACCAGCATTCAGCTTCCAGGGTCACCCTGAAGCCAGCCCTGGTCCACATGACTGTGCTCCGTTGTTCGATCATTTCATCGAACTTATCGAAGCAGCTAAGAAGTAATTAAGGAGCGAATAATGCCTAAACGTACGGATATTAAAAGCATCTTAATTATTGGTGCTGGTCCTATTGTCATTGGTCAGGCGTGTGAGTTTGACTATTCAGGTGCGCAAGCATGTAAAGCGCTGCGTGAAGAAGGTTATCGCGTTATTTTGGTCAACTCTAACCCAGCGACCATTATGACTGACCCTTCAATGGCAGATGCAACGTATATTGAGCCAATCACTTGGCAAACTGTTGCACAAATCATTGAAAAAGAACGTCCAGATGCAGTCCTTCCAACAATGGGTGGTCAAACGGCATTGAACTGTGCCCTTGCATTAGATGAGCACGGCGTTCTTGAAAAATATAATGTTGAATTGATTGGCGCATCAAAAGACGCGATTGAAAAAGCAGAAGATCGTAAACTGTTTGATATCGCGATGCGTAAAATTGGTCTGGAATGTCCAAAAGCTGCCATTGCTGAAACAATGGAAGAAGCTTTGGCAATTCAAGCTGGTTTCGGTTTCCCTGTCATCATTCGTCCATCATTCACGATGGGTGGTTCTGGTGGTGGTATCGCATATAACCGCGAAGAATTCCTTGAAATTTGTGAACGTGGTTTCGACCTCTCTCCTACCCATCAGTTATTGATCGATGAATCATTAATTGGCTGGAAAGAATACGAGATGGAAGTTGTTCGTGACAAAAACGACAACTGTATCATCGTATGTGCGATCGAAAACTTTGATCCAATGGGCGTTCACACGGGTGACTCAATCACCGTTGCGCCTGCGCAAACATTGACAGACAAAGAATATCAATTAATGCGTAATGCATCGGTTGCAGTTCTTCGTGAAATCGGTGTTGAAACAGGTGGTTCAAACGTTCAGTTCGGTATTAACCCGAAAGACGGTCGTATGGTTGTGATCGAGATGAACCCACGTGTATCACGTTCATCAGCGCTTGCATCTAAAGCAACAGGTTTCCCGATTGCAAAAATCGCGGCGAAACTTGCAGTGGGTTACACCCTTGATGAATTGAAAAATGACATCACTGGCGGCGTAACTCCAGCATCTTTCGAACCATCGATTGACTATGTTGTTACCAAGATTCCACGTTTCAACTTCGAGAAATTCCCACAAGCTGAGCCTGTATTAACGACTCAGATGAAATCTGTGGGCGAAGTGATGGCGATTGGTCGTAACTTCCAGGAATCTGTACAAAAAGCACTTCGTGGTCTTGAAGTTGGCGTAAGTGGTTTTGATGAAAAAATCGAAGCTGGTACTGCCAATGCCAAAGACATCATCCTAAAAGAGCTTAAAGTACCTGGTCCAGAGCGTATCTGGTATGTTGCGGATGCATTCCGTCACGGTTTCTCTTTAGATGACGTATTTGAAGCAACCAAAATCGACCGCTGGTTCCTGATCCAGATCGAAGACATCATTAAAACTGAAGCTCAAGTGAAAACTTTAGGCTTTGGTGATTTAAATGCTGACAATATCCGCTCGTTCAAACGCAAAGGTTTATCTGACCTTCGTATTGCAGACTTGATGGGTATTTCACAAAAACAATTCCGTAAACATCGTTGGAACTTGGGTGTATATCCAGTTTACAAACGTGTTGATACCTGTGCAGCAGAGTTCGAATCTGGCACTGCTTACATGTATTCAACTTACGATGAAGAATGTGAAGCAAATCCATCAAACCGTGACAAGATCATGGTGATTGGTGGTGGTCCTAACCGTATCGGTCAAGGGATCGAGTTTGACTACTGCTGTGTACACGCTGCGCTTGCAATGCGTGAAGACGGTTATGAAACTATCATGGTGAACTGTAACCCTGAAACCGTTTCAACCGACTATGACACATCTGACCGTCTATACTTCGAGCCTGTAACACTTGAAGATGTACTTGAAATCGTACGTACCGAGAAGCCTAAAGGCGTGATCGTACAGTACGGTGGTCAAACACCATTAAAATTGGCACGTGCTTTAGAAGAAGCAGGTACACCAATTATCGGTACATCTCCAGACGCAATTGACCGCGCTGAAGACCGTGAACGTTTCCAGCAAATGATCCAACGTTTACAGCTTCGTCAACCGAACAACAGCATCGTAAAATCTGCTGAAGAAGGTATTTCTGAAGCGGCTAAAGTAGGTTATCCGTTAGTTGTTCGCCCATCTTATGTATTAGGTGGTCGTGCGATGGAAATCGTGTATAACGAAGAAGAGCTTAAACGCTACCTTCGTGAAGCTGTACAAGCATCAAATGAAGCGCCTGTCCTGCTTGACCATTTCCTTGATGATGCAACTGAAGTCGATGTTGACTGTGTATCTGACGGTAAAGATGTTGTGATCGGCGGTATCATGCAGCATATTGAACAAGCTGGTATTCACTCTGGTGACTCTGCATGTTCGATTCCTCCGTACTCTCTTTCTCAAGAAGTTCAGGATGAGATGCGTCGTCAAACTGTTGCAATGGCAAAAGAGCTTGGCGTAATTGGTTTGATGAACGTTCAATTCGCAGTAAAAGGCGATGATGTTTACGTGCTTGAAGTGAATCCACGTGCATCACGTACGGTTCCATTCGTATCGAAATGTATTGGTGATTCTCTAGCGAAAGTGGCTGCACGTTGTATGGCGGGCCAATCACTTGAATCTCAAGGTTTCACTAAAGAAATCATCCCAACCCATTTCGCAGTGAAAGAAGCGGTGTTCCCATTCGCTAAATTCCCTGGCGTAGATCCAATGCTTGGCCCTGAGATGAAATCGACAGGCGAAGTTATGGGTGTAGGCAAAACATTTGGGGAAGCATTCTACAAAGCCGTACTTGGTTCAAACGAACGTTTACCTGGCCTGCCAACTGAAGGTGAAGTGAAGCATGCATTCTTATCTGTTCGTGAATCAGATAAAAAATACATTGCCAACATCGCTCAACAGTTGATTGACTATGGTTTCAAACTTGTTGCGACCAATGGTACACACCGTGTATTGAAAGAAGCGGGTATCGAATGTGAAGCAGTCAATAAAGTGACCGAAGGTCGCCCACATATTGTTGACCGCTTGAAAAATGGTGAAATTCATCTTATTGTCAACACAACTGAAGGCAAACAAGCTCAGTATGATTCTGCCATGATCCGTCGTGCTGCCCTCCAAGGCAAAGTGTATTACACCACCACGATCAACGGCGCAGAAGCAGTTTGCCAAGCATTTGCTGTGAAATTGCCAATGGATGTATACCGCTTGCAAGATTTACAAACTGTAGGTTAATTCTCTACCGATAAAGTCCCGCCACCTTATCGGTGGCGGGCTTTTTCTTTTTTTTAATCCTGTATTTTCCCAACCAATTTAGAGGGACTGAAATGCAACGTTATCCTATGACTCCCGAAGGCAAGGTTGCCTTAGAGAAAGAATTACAACAGCTCAAAACAGTTGATCGCCCACGTATTATCCAGGCGATTGCTGAAGCACGTGAGCACGGTGATTTAAAGGAAAATGCTGAATATCATGCTGCTCGTGAACAGCAAGGTTTCTGTGAAGGCCGTATTCAGGATATCGAAGGTAAACTCGGTGCAGTTCAAGAAATCGATGTTAGAACACTTGAGCAAAATGGTCGTGTTGTATTTGGTGTGACTGTTACCATTGAAAACCTGGATACCGAAGAACGTAAGACTTATAAAATTGTAGGCGATGACGAAGCAGATTTTAAAATCAATAAAATCTCAGTAAACTCCCCAATTGCACGTGGTCTTTTAGGTAAAAACGAAGGCGACGAAGTAAAAATTCAAACACCACAAGGTGAAGTTGAATACGAAATCGTAAGTGTTGAATACATTTAACGCTCTCGATTAAGTCTCCAAAGAACTCTTCATTTATTGAAGAGTTCTTTGGTTTCGGGCATGCTGTTTTGAATGAAAATAAAAAATGAGATCACAAGATGCAGGATCGACTGATAAGCGCCTTTGTTTATGCGATTGCCGGGATTTTTTTAGGTCTTTTAATCACGGTGGCATGGGCTCCTTATCTTGATAGCAATACCCATCCCGTTGCAATCATTCTAAAAATTACCTTCCTCTGTGCATTTATTGGCTTTCTATTTCCCAATCAGATTCAACGCCTGTTTACGTGGGTGTGGAAATTTTTCTCTCATTAAAAAAACCACATTCACTTTAGTCGTTATAATGGCCGTGCTTTCTTCAAGTTGTTATTGTTAAGATATGGATCAATTAATCAACTCTCCTGTGAAACACTGGTGCGAGTTCGAGTTTATTTCTAAAACGGTGAAAAACCCCAATATCCATATCAAGGGCAATTATTCTTATTATTCTGCTTATTGGGATCAGGGCTTTGAACGTTGTGTAGTGCGCTATCTACATGATAAGGCTTCCACACCAGAGAAACCGATTGATCAACTTTATATTGGTAATTTTGTCTGCTTTGGGGCCGAATGCGTGATTATGATGGGTGGTAATCAATTACACCGCCCTGACTGGATCTCAACCTTCCCCTTTGATACACGCAGCTTTCTGCCTGCGGGCGACACAGTCATTGCAGATGGTTGCTGGATTGGTAGTCGTGCCATGATCATGCAAGGTGTGAAACTGGGTGAAGGTGCAGTCGTGGCAACAGGTGCTGTGGTTACTCAGGATGTTCCACCCTATGCAATTGTTGGTGGCGTACCAGCCAAAGTCATTAAATACCGCTTTTCTGAACAAGACATTGAAAAACTGCTTTCCCTCAAGCTTTATGATCTGGATGAAAAGCAGATTTTAAACATGCGAGAACAGTTGCAAAAGGATGATGTGAAAGCACTTCTCGAATACTTTGAAAAAAATTAATCTGACTTTTTATAAATAAATCATACTTATATCTCATGCTCTTTTTATATAAATTTCATGTAATTTTAATAAAATCGGCGCTTAACCATACTCCTATAAATAATAACTATCCCTATAAAAATGCTAGGTTTTATTCTCATCGCAACAGGTTTAGAATAGAACCATAGCTCATATATTAAGCAAATTCTATTGAATCAATTCAATGCAAAATCATAAATATAAGGAGTAACAACATGGCTTATCAAAAAATCTTGGTTGCAATCGATGACTCCGAAATTGCTGCAAATGTCATTCGTGAAGCAGCTCAACTGGCGAAAGCATTAGACAGTGAACTGACCGTAGTTGAAGTAATGACACTCGATCCCTATCTTGCCGATGCCTATATTCGTATGGGCCAAAGCAATGATTTGATCGAACGTGTTCGTGGCTATGTTCAAGATAATTTAACGAAAGCCGAGCAAAAATTTGAAGAGCATGGCCTGACCGTGGCAACACAAATACTAGAAGGCTTTGCTGTACATCAGGAAATTATTGGCGCAGCGCAAAATCTGGGTGCTGACCTGATTATTATGGGTTCACATGGTCGTACTGGTTTCAAACAGTTTGTATTGGGTAGCGTGGCGCAGAAAGTTTTGGCTGAAAGCCATATTCCAGTATTAATTGTTCGCTAGAAAATAAGCTCTGCTGAATTGAAAAAAACATGGTAAATACTTACCATGTTTTTTTATTTTTACTTATTGAGTTTTTAGCTCAATGGGTTTGGCTTTTTCTAAAACGTCATTCGAAATTTCATTTGTCGATACAATTGTTAATGACTGACCATTGGCCTGAAGTTTCTCTTTATTCAGATCATTTAAAACAACATTTGTATCTTTAGTACTGAGACTATACATCGCACCTGTTGCAGGATCGATAATTAGCAAGCCAATTATCCCACCAAATAAAATATTCCCGATATACCAGCCATTCATGCTCGAAGTAACTTTGATTTCTTTCTTTTCATAGCCATCTTTTTCAAAAATAACTGTATATCTTTCAGGAACAAAGAAACCAGCACCACGATTTAGGCTGACTGTAACAGGTGCTTTACCAACATGAATTTTTTTCCCATCACGATTTAAAATCGTGATGTCACTTAATTCAGGTGTGCTCTGAAATGTCATGGTTTGGGTTTTACCCGAAATGATGCTGGCACAACCAGATAAACTGAGAACTACAGCCCCACAAAGTAGAGAAATTTTTTTCATTTAAATACCGAAAACACTAATGTAATTTTATGTAATCAAATTGTAAATAAACTGTAAAATAATTTCAAGATATTAATTGGGGTCTAAGCGGTGATTATTTTAAGTCTGCCAGCCAAAGATTTTTAAACTCACCTTGCCATTCAATAAATAGATCCCCTCTTGTTCTAATAACATCTGTTGAACATTTTCACCGCGCTCATTGATTCGAGTCACACTGATTTTCCCTTGAGAATTAATGACACGATACCACGGGATTTCACTTTGCTTATCTAAATGCTTGAGTACGTAACCGACTAAACGCGCATGTTTAGGCAAGCCCGCCAGCTTGGCAATTTGACCATAACTTGCCACTTTGCCATACGGAATCAAGGCAATCACTTCCAAGATTTGTCGATGTAGTTCATTGGTATCTTGCACAATACAACCTATAAAAATCTGCTAAGATGATAAAAATCATGCGAAAACGCTAAACACAATAATTAAAACTCTACGACTTGAGAGAACAAAAATGCGGTTAAAACTCACAGCGCTGACAGTATTTTGTCTGATCTTGAGTGCGTCCTGTACGACTCAAAAATCACCTGTAAAAATCACACCTTATAAATATCATTATGGTTCTTCTGATGATCTACCCGTGGTCAATGTCAGTTTTATTTTTACCACCAATCGCCCAGAAGCCCAAGCCTTTGATACGAAACTGCAAATGTATAAAGAACTGGGTATCTTGAACCAGTATTTTGTCGATGAAGATAACCAAAAAATCTTTAAGTTCAAAATACACCGCTATTATTCTTATCAGGACTTTAGTAAACGAAAATGTGATCTAGCCAATCAACTCAACCAGCCTAGAGCGTTAATCGCAGATCATATTCCTGGCGCTGTTAAAAGCTGTTTTCCCCGTCGCAAAAGCAAAGAAGTCCTCTTCATTATTTATGATTCATACGGCGATAAACTCAAATATGCCGACGTGACCAGTTGGGGTTTTAGAAATCGTGGGCAGCCTTTTATCCTGATCGACTGGGAGCGTCTGAATTATCAGATTCAAGCCGCCAGTGTGCACGAGATGGGACATGCTTTTGGATTAAGCCATGTCTGTGCTCCTAAAGCGACCAAAGCCACGTCAACCAATATTATGACCAGTTACGACTGTAAACTTGGTAGTGGTGGCTTACGTAATCTTGGCTTCACCAAAGAACAGCTCAATATTATGCTCAATAATTACAACCGTTATCCTTAAAATTTCAGTTGTATATAGGCCCCTAATTGATCTTGTCCCAAAGTGTAATCTGCTGCGTTAAGTTGACGGGTTAAAAAATGCTGTGCCTGTTCAAACTGTGTTTCATTCACAGGATAAGGTTGCCAAAAGCTCTGTAAGTTATCAGTGAAGATTGGATAAAGCTGTACGCTTTGTGCCTTTAAATTAATTCGAACCACCAGCCCATATGGCAACGCCTGATATTTTTCAAACTCGCCATTGCTATTAAACACACCATTGCCAATCCCGAAGATCACGGGTTTATGGTTCATCCATTGAATAGGCTGGAGGGTATGTGACCCATGACCAATCACAAGATCAGCACCGATTTGGGTTAACACCCGCGCAAGCTTTTCCTGTTCAGGATGCGTGCTTTTAAAATCGATGCCCCAATGACAAATCACAATAATCTTATGCTGTGGATATTGCAGTCGATACTGCATGATTTGTTCAAATAGAATGGCATTGATACTTGCCACACCTGCGCTCCGCCCCAGTGCATAAAAATCATATTGCTGATAGGCCGTCTGCCGATGCCAATAGCCATTAAAAATCGCAATACTTTGCTGTTCATTATGGATTTGCAGGCATTGGTGGGCTTGCTGCTGATCATTGCCTGCCCCGATAAAATTGATCTCGGCTTGATCTAGCAATTCCAAAGTATGTGTGAGACTTGGTTCACCATAGTCCTTTAAATGATTATTGGCGAGGCACAAGGTATTCAAATGTATCCGCTTAAATTCGGCCAGCGTTTGCTTAGGCTGTGCACCTAAAATAAAGGCTTTTTTATCTGTTAATGGTGAGTTTTCATCAAGGTTGAACACGGCTTCAAAATTGGCAATATTAATCTCATCTTGGTGGAAAAAATGTTTGATCTTCTCAAAAGAATACGCATAGCCATAACGTTGTAACGCATCCTCTATTCCCTTATTTTTTCTTTTATTTGTATAGAACTCACCGAAATAGGTATCGCCAATGATATTGATCCATTCACTTTTTGTCTGAATCTGTTTGGCAGGCAATACCCCTTGTTCAAAATAGTGATAATACGGCACCAAATGATCAATCCGATGCAAATCATCCAAGAGATGAAAAATACCCAGACTCTGATTTTCATGGCGATAAGAGAAATAATAAGGTTGCTGCTGATGAGAGAGAATGAGAACAGCATCAAGCTGGTGACAGGTTAATACCGCACTGAATGGCGCGATCTCCTGTCCTGCAAGGTTGAATGTTTTGACAAATACCTTGTGCAATAAGGGCAATGGTATTTCAAAAATGGCTTGTGCCAGACTTGCTAAATTTTGCAGGGTATTTTGCGCATAGAGGTCTGAATGAGGAAGCCGTAATCCAAATTGCTGGGCGGTCTGCTCGATCTGAATTTGAGCCTGCTGCCAATATCCAAACAAAGTACAGCCAAGTGCCTGCTTATGCTCAAGTGTTTGGGTAAAACTCCAATATTGTAATGACACTAAAACGGAAGTGTCCTGTTTCAAAAACTGCGCTTGTTGATCGCTCTGTTCAAACTGTTGCTCTATTACAATTCGATCCTCAAGTTGCAATTGACCTGTGAGGATACGTTGCAGAGTCAAATAAACTAAAATCCAGTCACTACAGTCCCCTGCGATTTCAGTTTGCCAGATCGGATGCTGAAAATTCTCATTGCCGATTTGGCTGATAATCTTGATCTCTTGAGGAAGGCTCATTTATTTCATCCTCAATAATTCAGTTTTCGAAATGCTGAACATAGGCCACATAACCAGATAGATTATGTTCCTGATCATCAATACGGACACGGAAGCGGTCATGCCGGACATAAAAGGCATTGAGGCACTTCTCAGGACATGCCATATACATGGCCACTTCAGGATAGAAAAACCCTGTGCGCTGAAAATCGCTACGAAATTCGATCAGTTTTTTTAAATCCTCAAACTGTGCTTTTGCAAATAGCTCATTCAAACCCAAATCCCGAATCCGACACAGCATTTGATAAGCCGCCATCATCATTTCCAGCAAAGTGGCGTAGGCCGTTTTACGATTGCGGATAAACACCAGATGCCTGAGGTAATTATTGATACCAAATTGAAAATATTTTTCTTCTGGACAAATTTTGGTGAGCTCATTGGTACAGTAACTCAACCAATGGTCATGATAACGATCATATTTTTGTTCGATAAAACGCTCGAACATACGCTTGACTGTGTTCAACAGCTTTTCATCGGCCTGTAGCTGATACAGACGTAACAAGGCCAAAGCCGCTTCACCATCATAATAAATAATGCGGAACTGCTCTTTTACACTATAGTCAGGATAATGAAGAACATGCACGGTTTCCCCTGCTGCATTCACCATCGACAAAATGCCATTGGCCAAAGCTTGGGCATATCTCAGATACTGATCATTCCCTGTTATTTCCTGATATTTACTCAACATTAAAATCGCAGCGGCATTGGCACCCAGTTTGATTTCATTCAGTTGGTTTAGATCTGCACCATCTCGCATATAGGCCAGATCATTTTGCTTTTCGATATAAAAATGTTTTAAGGCATATTCAATGGCTGTTTGGATTTTTGCGATTCTTTGCTGTTGTGAATGTAGGGTCAGCGTCTCAATCAAGGCATAAGTCGAAGTACAGTGCCGCACTGTATTATAGCTACGGATTTCACGGTCATAGGCGGGGAAAAAACCATAGATAAAACGTCCATCCGCCTGAATCTGCTGTTCAAGAAACTGGGCGTTACCCTCAATCATCTGCGTGAAATGCTGTTTTTTGGACTCAGTTAAATAGCGGACACCATTTTCAGTGAATTGGCTGTGCAAGGGTAATAATTGACCATTTTCATAAAATACGGCATGGCTATCGAAGCTCCAGACCTGCTGGATTTGATTGAACTGGACTGGATGCGCTTGATGCGGATATTTCTTTGAAATACTGGCATCCAGATTATCTTGATCAAAAAAGTTGGGCGTGTCATAGCTCAAGCCACGGATAATCGCCTTACCATAAAGCTCCTGTTCCAAAAAACAGATCTGGAAATCCTGATCAAAACTGATGCCTTTGCGATAATGATTATTATGAAATTGGCATTTTAAGTCTTGCTCGATTTTCTGCCAGCATTCTGACTGGATGTTATAGGCCAGATCGAATTTTAAAAATTCTGCCAGTTGTCCCTGTGCCTGCAATTCTTGATCAAGAAAGGTAAACAGCTCCTGTTGCGTATATTGAAACTCGGTCAAAGATGTATTCCAGACGTGGCAACGTTGTGTTCTTTCACCATAAGACAAGAAAATAACCGTGTCGGTTAAACCCAAATGTTGCTGAACCTTTTCAAAGTAAGCGCTGAGTTGGTTTTTGAGTTGTTCAAGTGCTGAAATCGTCGTAATCGTCATAGATGCAGTTGTTAGAATTTTTAAGCGTTTTAAACAAGATAGCACAAATTTTTATGATCTTCTCAAAATGAAAAAGAGAACCCGAAGGTTCTCTTTTTATGCTAAAGCTTTAGGATTAGTAAATGATCTGGTTGTTATTTAACAGTGTATTCAGATCTGTTGTTACACCTTCAAGTACTAACAATGGTGTATAAGTACTGCTACCAAGAATACCAGGGTCACCATTACGATCGATTTCAATCGTTGTATTACCGCCACTTGTAGTTACGCGTAGGTATTCACTAATATTAAGCGCATTTTGATCCCCATCCAACAGATGCTGGATATCGATCTTGTCCGCCTGATCATTGTAATTCGCCGCACCTGTATTGGTGTTGCCAACAACAAAGTCTGTCCAGTGATCAACACCATTACCGCCTGTATTTGCACCATTACCAGCAGATGCAGCACTACCATTCAGGATTTGGAAGATCAGGGTATCTGATCCTGTACCAGTCGTGAAGGTATCGTTTGCAGCTGTACTGGTATAAAGCAGGTTGTAATCAGAATGAGTCAAGTCAATATTCAAGGTTGAGATCGACTCAGTACCTGTTGCAGAAATGATCTTGTAATCAATACTATCCGCAGATGTTAAATGTGTGGTCACATTGACATCATTTGGACGGTATTCATACGCACCATTGGCCTGCATGATCAAGATACCGTTACCTGTATTAATGCTTTGTCCAACAGCATCTACATATGATCCAGCAACACTATCCCACACCTGAAGTTTGTAGCCCTCATGTGTTGGAAGTCCTGTATCCGCAACCCCACCAATATCATCTCCGAGTAACACGTTACCATTGATCCATTCAGAGCTGTATTGATCCAAATGAATCGCTGTTGTGGTGACACTTGTATCTAAGGTGGTTGCGCCTAGAGATACGCCTTGTAAAGTGTATTGAACTCGATACAGACCTGCTGCCAGATAATCAACATTATCTTGGAAGGCTACACTGCCCGCCTGAATCGTTGCCAGACTACCCAATGCAGTTTGTGAACCCGTATAGATGGTATTGGTCCATGTCAAACCGCCATCTGTACTACGTTGAATCACATAGCTGACCGTTGGCAACAAGCTCGCAAGTGGCTGAGCAGTATAGACTGCAGCGAGATCAATATTGGCTACTGTTCCAGCCGCTACTGTAAAGCTATTCGAAGTCACAGAAGTCGAACCGATGAGATTGACCGTAATATTAGGACTATCTACATCAACTGCTGCATCTCTAGCATTCGAGAAGTCTGTTGTTGCGGTTGCAGTATCTGCATTTGCAGCAAACTCAACAACACCATCATTGCCCGGGTTGGCTGTGTCCCAAACCACAGTTGCGTCAGGTGAACCGACCTGAATATGCAATTGCGCTGTATCCGTCGCACCCGTCAGAACATCACGGATGGTATAGGTAAATGTATCGACTTTGCCCACCGCACTCAAATCAGTGGTATTCGGTGTATAGGTGTACGAACCGTTGGCAGAGATCACCAGCGTACCGTAAGCCCCAACGATTGTTGTATTGGTTCCAATCGTTTCAGTTGGCGCACCAGCAACTTCTGAAGTCACTGTTGAAACTTGTGTGGTCAAGGTAATTGAATCACCTGTTAACACATTGCCTTCAGCCTCAATCGCAGTATTGGTCGGTGCAACGGTATAGTCGAAGTCATCTTTCACTACACTCATGGTACCCAAGATACCAACGCCCACACCAGTGTAGACCATGAAGGCACGGTATTCGCCCTGACCTAGATCAGGCACTGTTACACCAATACCACCACTACCTAACAGACCGATGTTAAGCAATCCAGTGCTTGAACCACCATCAATGTTATGCCAAGTACCATCTGCTGCTTTTTCTTGCAGAACCACCTTGTAATCATTGAATAAAGACAGTGAAACTGTTGGTGCGTAAGAGAATGTCACATCCGCGCCATGTCCAGCCTCAATATTAAATTTCACACTCGGTGTACCCAGTAATGAAAGATTAAGGTTCTCAGACAATCCAACCAGTAACAGATAACTTGCTGAACCGACTGCAACACCCAACTGACCTTGAGGAACAACATCTATACCCGCAGACACCACATCATCAATCGCATCTACAGGTGTAGCCACGATATCAGCTGGTTGTGAAGGATCCGTTGGATTCCAGGTCATATCGACAGCATCACTATCAATATGGAAGTACAAGGTTGCTTGCGATGAAT
>Ga0308161_1000107_pt1 | contig 232749 bp, 211 predicted proteins | sample PhyFR2_FD_201034 | JGI IMG/M metagenome (GOLD analysis project Ga0308161, IMG submission 201034) | Phyllosphere microbial communities from UC Gill Tract Community Farm, Albany, California, United States - DLSLF.R2 | ecosystem: Host-associated > Plants > Phyllosphere > Unclassified | place...
TAAACCCTAAAGATGAAGGGCATCAGGCTCGAAAACGTTTTGGTCAAAACTTTTTACATGATCAACGTGTGATTGCCAAAATTGTACGCTCAGTGAATCCTCGTGCGGGCGAAAACATTGTTGAAATCGGTCCGGGTTTGGCTGCATTAACTTCGCCTTTGATCGGTGAATGTGATGCGTTGACGGTGGTGGAGCTCGACCGAGATCTGGCAGCAGGCTTGCCTGGCCGCGTACCGCATCCTGAGCGTTTGACCATTGTTGAAGCTGATGCTTTGAAATATGACTTTACCCAACTATTTCAGGAAGGCCGTCCACTACGTGTAGTGGGGAATTTACCTTATAACATTTCAACACCACTGTTGTTCCATCTCTTGGAGTTTGGCGACAAAGTGAAAGACATGCACTTCATGCTGCAAAAAGAAGTGGTGGACCGTATTACCGCAACGCCAAATACTAAAGAGTATGGTCGTCTGTCGGTCATGATTCAATATTACTGCAAACCAACTTTCTTATTTGAAGTACCGCCGGGATCATTTAACCCACCGCCAAAAGTGACGTCAGCAGTTTTCCGTTTAGAACCATACGAAACCAAACCTATTGTGGCAAAAAATGAGAAAGCATTAGCGCGTTTGGTGGGACATGTATTTACTCAACGCCGTAAAACTTTGCGCAATAGCTTAAAAGGCATGCTGGTGGAAGATGGCTTTGAAAAAGCGGGTGTTGATCCTATGGCACGTCCAGAAACCTTAAGTCTGGCAGATTTTGTGGCTCTTTCTGATCAGATGGTGGCTTGATGTCTAAGCGCTATAATTACGTCATTGGTGATGTGCAAGGCTGTTTCGAAGCACTGAAAGCTTTGCTTAAAGAAATTCGCTTTGATCCAGACCAAGACTTTTTATGGTTTGCTGGAGATCTTGTGGCACGCGGTGAAAACTCAGTGGGTGCATTACGCTTTATTAAAAAGCTGGCCGACCGTGGGGCAGCCGCAACGGTGTTGGGTAATCATGATCTGACCTTGATTGCCTGTGCGCGTGGCTTTAAAAAGGCTAAAGAAAAAGATCATACGCAAGAAGTGATTGATGCGATTGATGGCGATGAGCTAATTGACTGGTTGCGTAAACAGCCTTTAAGTTTATCTCCTAATCAACAGACCTTAATTACGCATGCGGGTGTGCCCTGTATCTGGAGCGCTGAAAAAACAATTGCACTGGCGCAAGAAGTGCAACAGGTTGTTGCGCATGAAGACCTCTCTGTACTAGATGGATTTCTGGCAGAAATGTATGGTTCTCAACCTGATCTTTGGTCAGATGAGCTGACAGGCATGGCACGGTTGCGTTGCATCACCAATTATCTGACCCGTATGCGCTTAACCGATGCAGAAGGGCGTTTGGAATTCGAATTTAAAGATGCACTAGATGCGCCGATGCCAGCGGGTTTTCAACCGTGGTTTGAGTTTGAAAGTCAGGCAGCACAAACACATCAGCTGATTTTTGGACATTGGGCTGCTTTGCAGGGCAAGACCATTAATGCTCAAATTCAGAATGTAGATGGTGGCTGTGTCTGGGGGCAACAATTGGTAGCTTTTCGTTTGGAAGATCAGCAGATTTTTGCAGTAGATAATCCGTTGGCTTGAATAAGTGCAGTGTGAGTTTGATCTAAATATTTTTATCTAGAGTCTGTTGGGAAAAAATTATCTTAACGGAGTCTTGATAAATTCTCATCGGATTACAGAATCAGCCTGCGGCTCGCCCTACTTTTCTTTTGGGAAAAGTAGGCAAAACCATTGTCATCAGCAAAACCTGTTCACTTTTGGAATTTATTCCAAATGTATCGCAAAAACATTATCTTGCTTAAATCGCGCAGGTTGCTGATGACCTTTCCGAGTACCATATTTCTGATCAAATTTAGGTTAAGTATTTATTGTGTTATGTATAAATACCCAGTTTCAGGTTGGGCATTTTTTATTTTTAGATTGTCAAAAAACTGTCATACACTGATCATTAAAGTGTCAAAAAATGCTTTTAAGCTGAAAGCATGAAAATAACGACACAAATGGATGGCGATATGCAGAGTACATACGCGACATCTCTATTAAAGCAAGAGTTTCCTGAAAATTTTAAATTTTACTTTAAAAGGAAACAACTCAAAAATAAACAAGATGAATTGTCTGAACTTCAAGATTTAGTTCGTCCTCGTCTCAGAATTGCAATTGTGACAGAAACCTGGCCCCCAGAAATTAATGGTGTGGCTTTATCAATGATGCAATTGTGTCAGGGTTTACAGCGACTTGGACATAAAATTTTACTGGTACGACCAACACAAAAAGCAGTATGTACCGAATTCCATCCAGATCAGGAATGTCTGGTGATGTCACAGCCGATTCCTAAATATCCAAGCGTACAATTCGGATGGCCGCAATATCTCAAGGTTTCAAAAGCCTTTGAAAAATTTATGCCTGATGTAGTGCATATCGTCACAGAAGGGCCATTGGGTCTAACCGCTTTGCAGGCCGCAAAATCGCGAAAGGTTGCAGTTTCTAGTGGCTTCCATTCAGCCTTTCATGATTTTAGCCGTTTCTTTGATCTGGCTTTTCTGGTCAAGCCGATTCAGCGTTACTTAACATGGTTTCATAACAGTACCGATGTGACCTGCGTACCAAGCCAATATACAGAGCAGGCCTTACGCGGTTTTGGCGTAACCTGTCCTTTGGTGGTGGTGGGCCGTGGTGTGGATACGGAAAAGTTTTCACCGAAACATCGTTCAGAGCAGCTGCGCCAACAATGGGGCGCTGATGCTGATACCCGTGTCATGCTATATGTCGGACGCTTATCACCTGAAAAAGAAGTCGATGTGTTGGTGAAAGGCTTCCATGCTTTACAGGCACGACAAGGCAAAAATATTAAATTCGTGATTGTTGGAGAAGGGCCAGATCAGACACGTCTGAGCAAGATGGCGCAATCCAGTGATGTTATCTTTATGGGAAGCTTGAGTGGAAAGGAACTTTCAGCGGCTTATGCCAGTGCCGATGTGTTTACCTTTGCAAGTCAGGCCGATACGTTTGGGAACGTCGTTTTAGAAGCCATTGCCAGTGGCCTACCTGTGGTTGCCTATGACTATGTCTGTGCGCATCAACATGTGAGACATGAAGTGACAGGCTGGCTGAGTCAGCTTGGAGAGACGACTGATTTTATTCAATCGATTTGTCATTTACCTGCGCTGCCACAGTTGAGACAAATGGGATCGCTTGCTAGCGAAAGCGTACAACAAAGCAGTTGGCAGTTTCCGGTACAACAATTAGAACACGCATTTTATCAGGTCGTGAGGAGTCTCCCATGACGACGACCTAAATCCTGAAGAGGAGAAAAAGTATGAAATTTCAAAATGCAAAAATAAAAATGCTGGATCTCGATTTAAAAGGGTGTGTCTACCTGAATCATCTTTCACAGTCGCAACGTGTCGCTTTATTTTTTAAAACGATCAGTCGTTTGGGCGATGGACCATTTTGGTATGTCATGTTGCTGTCGGTATGGGTGATGCACGGTTTGGCGTACGGTGTGCAGATCTTGTATTTGATAGGTGCAGGGTCAGTGGGAACCTTGATTTATAAATTTTTAAAAAATAAAACCACGCGTCCAAGACCTTATCAGGTGCATCAGGTGATCATCTTGGGAGAGCGACCACTAGATCATTTTAGCTTTCCCTCTGGTCATACCCTACATGCTGTTATGGTGACCATCACATTGGGCTATATTGAGCCGTTGTTATTGATCCTGATGTTACCGTTTACGATCTTGGTCGCATTGTCCCGCATGATTCTGGGACTACACTATCCAAGCGATGTCATTGTCGGTGCAGTGATTGGTGCATCGGTTTCAAGTGCAATCATTTTGCTGGCACCGAGCTTTAATCTCATTTTGTAACGCATTATATAAGTGTTTTAGCGACAATTTAGCACTTCAACACTATCTCTTAAATCTGGTGTTTTGTTAAAGTACGCTCAATCACATACTTTTATTCAGGTTGTTATATGGGCTTACGCTGGACAGATACGATTGATATTGCGATTGAACTCACTGAAGCGCATCCAGAAGTCGATCCACAGTGGATTCGATTTACGGATCTACATGCATGGGTGTGTGCTTTACCAGACTTTAGTGATGATCCTACTAAATCAACTGAAGGTTTGCTTGAAGCCATTCAAATGGCTTGGCTGGATGAAGTTCGTTAGAAATTCGTCAGAAATCGCTGAACTTTTGCATATTCAAGCTGATTATTAGCGATGACATCGGTATAATGCGGCAAATTTTTTTAGTTTAAACCATAATAGGAGTCAATCATGGCGATTGAACGTACTTTATCTATCGTAAAACCAGATGCAGTTTCTAAAAACCACATCGGCGACATCTTTGCTCGTTTCGAAAAATCAGGTTTGAAAATCGTTGCAACTAAAATGAAACACCTTTCTCAAGCTGATGCTGAAGGTTTCTATGCAGAGCACAAAGAACGTGGTTTCTTTGCTGACCTCGTTGCATTCATGACTTCTGGTCCAGTTGTTGTTTCAGTTCTTGAAGGCGAAAACGCAGTTCTTGCTCACCGTGATATCTTGGGCGCAACTAACCCTAAAGAAGCGGCTCCAGGCACAATCCGCGCTGATTTCGCTGTAAGCATCGACGAAAACGCTGCTCACGGTTCTGACTCAGTTGCTTCTGCTGAGCGCGAAATCGCTTACTTCTTTGCTGATAACGAGATTTGCCCACGCACTCGTTAATCCAAAGTATTCGAGCCAGATAAGTGGTATACTACTTATCTGGTTTTTTATTTTTTATAGATTGTATTGTGTAAATAATGCACAGTATTTTTTAGCGCTGATATTGTTTAGGTAAATATACATGAGTTCTGCAGTGGTCGTTTCATCAGAAAATTTAGATGAAAAACAACAGTCTGTTCCTACGCCTGTCGTTCAAGCTGCCGATAATAAAGTAAATTTACTTGGCATGTCTCGAGCTGAACTGGAAAAATTCTTTGAAGATCTGGGCGAAAAAAAGTTTCGCGCGGGTCAGGTCATGAAGTGGATTCATCAATATTTTGTGACAGATTTTGCTGAGATGACCAATATCTCAGGAAAATTACGTGAAAAATTAGAAAAAATTTGTGAAATTAAAGCGCCTGAAGTGGTGCATCGTAACTATTCCAAAGATGGTACCCGTAAGTGGGTATTCCGTGTCGGTGATGGTGATGGTTCGCTGGTTGAAACCGTATTGATTCCAGCAGATGATAAAACTGGCGCGCGTAAAACCTTGTGTATTTCTTCACAAGTGGGTTGTGCACTGGATTGCTCATTCTGTTCTACCGGTAAGCAAGGTTTCCAGCGTGACTTAACTCCAGCGGAAATTATTGGTCAGTTGTGGATGGCGAACTACTCCTACATGGAAGATGTTCCTGTTGCAGAGCGTGAACGTACCGTGACCAATGTGGTTATGATGGGTATGGGCGAACCTTTACTCAATTATGATGCTGTTCTAAGTTCTATGCAGTTGATGCTTGATGATTTTGCTTATGGCATGTCTAAGCGCCGTGTGACCTTATCGACTTCTGGTGTTGTTCCGAAGATTGATCAACTGGCGCAGGATATTGATGTTGCATTGGCAATTTCACTGCATGCACCTAATGATGAACTGCGTAATGAATTGGTGCCGATCAATAAAAAATATCCGTTACAGCAACTGATTGCGGCTTGCCAACGTTATTTGGGCAAAGATGGCAATGAAAGCTCTCGTCGCCATGTCACGATTGAATATGTGATGCTTGAAGGGGTCAATGACCAACCTGAGCATGCACAGCAATTGTTAAAATTATTGAAAAACTTACCAAGTAAAATCAACCTGATTCCATTTAATCCGTTCCCGCATGCACCATATGGCCGTTCGAGCCGTAACCGTATTATTTCGTTCCAAAAAACTTTGTCGGATGCCGGATTTGTGTGTACGATTCGTCAGACACGTGGTGATGATATCGATGCGGCGTGTGGACAATTGGTAGGACAGGTTGCTGACCGTACTCGTCGTGCTGAACAGTGGAAAAAGAAAGTGGCGCAACGACAAGAAATATTGCGCACACAAGGATAAAACTTGGGGAAAAAGCGTTGAATACAACTCGATCAAAAACGATTATAGCGACAGCTGTTGTGTTTATTTTACTGGGCTTAACAGCTTGCCAGACGCCATCTACAACATTAAAAAAAGATCCGGAAAAAGCGGTGCAGGTTCGTACACAACTTGCGGCAGAATATATTCGTACACGTGATCTGGATTCAGCCAAGCGTTCGCTTGATCAGGCGTTAAAACTAAATTCCCGAGATGCCAACGCCAATATGATGATGGGTATCTTGCTGCAACAAGAAGGTAGTGCAGCAAATATGGAAAAAGCGGAGTCTTACTTTAAGCGCGCTATTTCTACCGAACCAGATAACGCTCAGGCTCGTAATAATTACGGTACATATTTGTACCAGCAGCAACGCTATAATGAAGCCATTGAGCAATTTACCCGTGCGGGCGCAACCCTAGGTTATGATCAGCGTTTTCAGTCGCTAGAAAACTTGGGGCGAATCTATTTAAAACTTGGCGATGTTGCGAATGCTGAAAAATCATTCAAACAGGCGCTACAAGCGAATCGAAACGCAACAATTTCAATGTTAGAGTTGGCGGAAATTTTCTATTTGCAACAAAATAATAGAGATGCATCGCAACTATACGAACAATATGTTCGTAATGTAGGTCAGAAAAACCAGGGTGCTCGTGCGCTTTGGATTGGTTTACGCATTGCTCGCGCAAATGCGGATCAGTTAGGAATGCAAGTGTTAGTCAATCAGTTACGCGCTTTATTTCCTGATAGTCCAGAATATCAACGTTATTTGCAATTACAGTACAGTACTGAGGCCGTATGGAAATAAATCCAAATTCACATCAGCCAACTGGCTCAACCTCGCCATCGTCTGCGTTAGGAAATATTCAACGACCTGGTGAGTATTTGCGTCAAATTCGTATTGCACAAAAGAAAGAAATTGAAGAGATTGCAAACGTATTGAACATGCCTGTCAAAACTTTGACGGCATTAGAGCAAGATGATTATAAGTCATTGCCAGAAGCGACTTTTATCAAAGGTTATTATCGTGCTTATGCAAAGCATTTAAATGCGGATGCAAGCGCGATTATTCAGCGTTTTGATGAAATCTATGTTAATGATACAGGTCTTAAAGCCAGCCATGCCCTGAATAATTCTCCGATTAAAATCATGGGGAAATTATCAGGTTCGAAAAGCGTACGTAACCGCAAATGGTTAAAACGCATTGCGATTGTGGCGGCTATTGCATTATTGGCATGGTTAGCAGTCGTGGCTGTACAGAATTGGACATCAAGCCATAAGGATGATGCGGATGTACCAAAGATTAAAAACTCTGAAGTTGAAATTCTGCCAATGAGCGGAAATACAACAGCAGCAACATCTGGTGACCAATTAGTCCTGAACTTTAACCGTCCAACCTCTGTGCATATTGTGGACGCAACAGGTAAAGTATTGGCAACAGGTCGTCAGGCATCGACATTGAATTTGAGTGGTCAGTCTCCATTCCAGATTCGTTTAGATGATGCGACCGCTGTATCTCTGGTGCTAAATCAGGAACAAATTTCGTTGTCTCCATATACCGTCAATGGAAAAGCAGAATTCCGTTTGTCTCGTTAATGACAAAGAGTAGAGCTATACGATGATTGTGAACCCAATTAAACGCCGTCCAACACGTAAAATCCGTGTCGGTTCAGTGTATGTCGGTGGTGATGCCCCGATTAGTGTTCAAAGTATGACGAATACTGAAACTTGTGATGTCGATGCGACCGTGGCGCAAATCCAGCGCTGTGCAGATGCTGGTGCAGACATCATGCGTGTTTCTGTTCCTTCAATGGAAGCGGCAGAGGCATTTGGTGCAATCCGTAAACGTGTGAGCGTGCCGTTGGTTGCGGATATTCATTTTGATCATCGTATTGCTTTGGCTGTCGCGGATTATGGCGCGGACTGTTTGCGTATTAACCCTGGCAATATCGGTTCGGATCAGAAAGTACGTGAAGTGGTTGCTGCGGCAAAACATCATGGTATTTCGATCCGTATTGGTGTAAATGCGGGTTCATTGGAAAAAGACTTACAAGCAAAATATGGTGAGCCGACAGGGCAGGCCTTGCTTGAGTCTGCAATGCGTCATATCGATATTCTAGACCGTTTAGATTTTCATGAGTTCAAAGTCAGCGTAAAAGCGTCGAATGTGTTTTTGACCATGGATGCTTACCGCTTATTGTCACAACAGATTGATAATCCGTTGCACCTCGGTGTTACAGAGGCTGGAATTTATCGTACGGGTACGGTGAAATCGGCGATTGCGCTTGGTGGACTATTGATGGAAGGCATTGGCGATACGATGCGTATCTCGCTTGCTGCCGAGCCAGAAGATGAAATTAAAATCGGTTTTGATATTTTAAAATCGTTGGGCTTGCGCTCAAACGGCATTAACTTTATTGCTTGCCCAAGTTGCTCACGTCAAGAATTCAATGTGATTCAGGTGATGCAGGCGCTGGAAGAGCGTTTAGAAGATATTCGTACTCCGATGGACTTGTCTGTCATCGGGTGTAAAGTGAATGGTCCAGGTGAAGCCAAAGAAGCGGATATCGGGATCGTGGGAGCATCTCCTCGTTCACTGGTCTACCGTAATGGCGAAAAGAGCCATTTAATTGACACAAATCAGTTGGTTGATGAAATTGAAACAATGGTTCGTCAACGTGTTCAAGAGCTTGAAGAAGCAAAATCTAAAGAAATTATTCGTAGTTCATCATGAGTTCAATCGTCGCTATCAAAGGTTTTAATGACATCCTTCCAACGCAAACTGCGGCTTGGAGAAGTCTGGAACAACAACTTGCATCTTTAATGGATGCTTATGGTTATCAACAGATCCGCTTACCGATCGTTGAGCAAACCGGTTTATTCAAACGTGCTATTGGCGATGCGACCGATATCGTTGAAAAAGAAATGTATACCTTTTTCGACAAAGGTAATCCGCCTGAATCACTGACCTTACGTCCAGAAGGGACTGCGGGCTGTGTACGTGCGTTGCTTGAACATAATTTATTGCGTGGCGCGACACCGCGCGTGTGGTATATGGGACCAATGTTCCGTTATGAAAAACCGCAAAAGGGCCGTTACCGTCAGTTCCACCAGTTTGGTGTGGAAACGTTTGGTGTGGCAACCCCAGATATCGATGCAGAGTTAATTTTACTCACAGCGCGTTTGTGGAAGCGTATGGGTGTTGCTGACAAGGTTCAACTTGAGTTGAATACTTTAGGTGAAACCGACGAGCGTGCAGAATACCGTGCAGCATTGGTTGAGTTTTTAAATCAGCACAAAGATGCTTTGGATGAAGACTCTCAACGTCGTTTGACCACCAATCCATTACGTATTCTGGATTCTAAAGTCGAATCAACGCAAAAGATTCTGGAAAATGCGCCAAAGTTGCATGATTTCCTCAAAGAAGATTCAATCAATCACTTCCAGCAATTACAGCAATATTTAACCGATGCTGGTATTGAGTTTGTGATTAACCAGAAGTTAGTACGTGGTTTGGACTACTACAACAAAACCGTATTTGAATGGACCACCACCATGTTGGGTTCACAAGGAACGGTATGTGCTGGTGGTCGTTATGACGGCTTGGTTGGACAGCTAAAAGGTAAAGCAGATCAGTCTGTACCTGCGGTTGGTTTTGCGATGGGAATGGAGCGTTTGCTACTGTTACTTGAGCAAGTTGAACAAGCCAAAACAGTACGTGATTGCGAAATCTTCTTATTGGCTGAACCGGCTTATCAAGCCAAAGCTTTAGTATTGGCTGAACAGATTCGTGATCAGTTGGAAGCGGCAAATAGCCCGATTCGTTTAAAAACAGGTTCACAAGGCAGCATGAAAAGCCAAATGAAAAAGGCCGATCAGTCTGGTGCGATCTTTGCGATGATCTTGGGTGAGCGCGAGTGGGAATCACAGCAGCTTCTCGTTAAAGAACTTGCGACAGCAGAACAGTCACAAGTTGCTTTAACTGAACTGACGCCATTTTTGATCGAAAAATTTAAACAATAAGTTGAAAAATTTAGGAAAAGGACAATCACATGAGTTTAAGTGATGATGAACAGCTCGACAGTTTAAAGTCGTTTGCCAAAAAATATGGTTCTGCAATCATTAGCGGAATTCTCATTGCCTTGATTGCCTTTTTCGGATGGGAATACTGGCAAAAAAAGACCCTTGCTGAAGCCCAGAACCAAACCGCAAAGGTACAGAAGTTGATGGATGAGGCAAAAGCTGCCACAGGTCAACCAAATGCCTTTGCAACCTTATCTGAAGCAGCAGATAAAATTGTGAAAGAAGATGCTGATTCTGCTCAAGCGATTCAGACGCAATTTATCATGGCGAAGCTTGCTTATGAAAAGCAAGACTATGCTGCTGCTGAGAAAGCCCTGAAAAAAGTTGAAAACTCAAAAGTGAAAGATGAGGGTTTGCTACAAGTTGTTAAATTACGTTTGGCTGATGCTCAGTTGGCACAAAACAAGTTTGATGATGCGTTAAAAACTTTATCTGCTGTGACAGAGCCTGCGTTCAAGGCCACTGCTGATGAGCTTCGCGGTGACATTTTTGTTGCGAAAAAAGATAACGAATCTGCTCGTAAAGCGTATCAAAGTGCATGGGATAACTTGCTCGAGCGTAAACAAGAGCGTCAGCTTTTACAAATTAAACTCGAAAGTGTTGGCGTTTTAGTAGATGATCCTGAGTTTGAGCGCCCGATCTTAGATACCAAAGTGGATGAGTCTTAATGCAGAATAAACTAAAACTTCCTTTGGCAATTGCAATTGCTTCAGCTTTACTTGTTGGATGTTCGAGCAATAAAGTAAAAGAGGCAAAACCAAACCCATTGCCAAAAATCACGCAAGAACAAAGTTTAAGCCTTGTTTTTTCACAAAGTGTTTCGTCTACAAAAGCTGCTGAAGCATTGCGCTTGCAACTGGATACAGACAATGGTGTGATTTTTGCGATTGACCCTGATGGTCAGGTTTCTGCTTACAAAGGTAAAGAACGCCTTTGGAAAAGCAAGATTACCAAACAAGAACTGACTGCAGGTGTAGAAGCAGGGGAAGGGATTGTTGTAATCGGTAATCGCAAAGGACAGTTATTTGGTTTAGATCAGGCCACAGGTGAGCAAAAGTGGACGGCAAAATTGTCTGGTGCAATTCTATCGCCATCGTTGATCCAGTCTGGTCGTGTGATTACCATTGCCAATGATGGTACTGTGTTTGCACATGATACGGTAACAGGTCAGCAAGTCTGGGCTTATAAGCTGCCAAACGTACAATTTAGTTTACGTGGTCAGCCAGCCCCAGTTCGCTTGGATGATCGTACCGTGTTGATTGGTTCTGCAAATGCTTATGTGTATGCGCTAGACATCATCAGTGGTGTACCTCGCTTCCAGCGCCGTGTTGCGATTAGCGATGGTCGTTCAGACATTCAACGTTTGATTGATGTGGTTGGCGATCCAGTGGTTGCGGGTCAATTCCTTGTAACGACCAGCTTCCAGGGTCAGGTAACCGTGACAGATCTTGCTTCACAACGTGTGGTGTGGAGTGAAGATGCAAGCAGTACCAACAGTGCTGAAGTTGCCGAAGATAAAGTATTTGTGACCACAACCGATGGTAAGTTAAACGCGTATAGCTTGGCGACTGGCGAGTTGGTTTGGCAAAATGAAGAATTGTTAAATCGTCAGTTGAGCAACCCTGTGATGTTGGGACAAAACCTTGTTGTTGGTGACTTGGATGGAGTACTTCATCTGATTAATCCAGCATCAGGCAAGTTGATCGGTCGTGCGAAAACCAGCGGTGAAGTCCGTTCATTACGTGTGATTGACAATCAGCTTTATGTTGCCACTCGAAAAGGTGCATTAACCATTTGGCAGAATCGATAATTTTGCCTTAGCTTGTGGTAAAATGCTCAATTAGCTATTGCTAGACAAAACATATATCGGGGTGTTTGATTATCAAAGCCCCGAATTTTTATTTTATTTACTTGAGTTCGGTATCAAATTTTAACTGAAATATGGTACTCGAAAACGTCATCCGCAACTGTTTGAGACAGGACTACATTGATTAGATGTGGTTTCTGTGATGGGTAAGAGACTCGATGACAATGAACGAGTTTTGCGGATGACAATGGTTTTGCCTACTTTTCCCGAAAGAAAAGTAGGTCGAGCCGACGGCTTATTCCAAAATAGGATGAGTACTCGGCAAGATCCCATTATGATCATTCATACCTCAAGGTTATTCTCTATATCAAGGTTAATCTATGAAACCCGTTATTGCGCTCATTGGTCGTCCAAACGTCGGAAAATCAACGCTATTTAACCAAATCACCAAAAGTCGTGATGCTTTGGTTGCTGACTTCGCTGGTTTAACTCGTGACCGCAAATATGGCGATGCGGTTTATCAAAATAAATCATTCATTGTCGTAGATACGGGCGGTATTGGTGAGAATGAAGGCGGCATTGACTCTTACATGGCAGAGCAGTCAAAAACTGCAATCCATGAAGCAGACATCATTGTTTTTGTCGTTGATGCACGTGCTGGCTTACTGGCTTCGGATGAGCAAATTGCTCGTGAGCTACGTACATTGGGCAAGAAAGTACATTTGGTTGCCAACAAGGTCGATGGTGTACATGCAGAAGCTGCATTAGTTGAATTCTATAAGCTCGGTATGGGCGAACCGATGCAGGTTGCGGCCAGTCATGGTCGTGGTGTGCAGCAAATGCTTGAAGAAGTGTTGGCTGAAGTTCCAGAAGATGAAAATCCAGACGAGCACAACAAAAATACAGGTTTGCGTTTAGCGATTATTGGTCGTCCAAACGTCGGTAAATCGACTTTGGTAAACCGTTTACTGGGCGAAGAACGTGTTGTTGCGTTTGACCAGCCGGGTACAACACGTGACTCGATTTATATTCCTTATGAGCGTGATGGTCGTCAATATACCTTGATTGATACTGCGGGTGTACGCCGTAAAGGTAAGGTTGATGAGATGATTGAGAAATTCTCAATCGTTAAAACTTTGCAAGCGATGAAAGATGCGCATGTTGTGGTTGTGGTTGTCGATGCACGTGAAGGGATTGTTGAACAAGACTTACATTTGATTGGTTATGCGCTCGAAGCGGGCCGTGCCATGGTCATTGCGATCAACAAATGGGACAACATGACCGAGTATGATCGTAAGCAATGTAAACTTGATGTTGAACGCCGTTTTGACTTTATTCCATGGGCAAAAATCCATTTGATTTCAGCTTTACATGGTACAGGCGTGGGTGAGCTTTATCCTTCGATCCACCGTGCTTATGAGTCAGCAAACTTAAAAGTTTCACCTGCAAAACTGACTCAGATTCTAAGTGATGCAACTGATGCACATCAGCCGCCAATGATCAGTGGTCGCCGTATTAAAATGCGTTATGCGCATATGGGCGGACAAAATCCACCAACGATCGTTATTCATGGTAATAAGGTGGATAAGACACCAGCGGATTATCGTCGTTATCTGGAAAATGTATTCCGTAGAGTGTATAAGCTTGAAGGTACACCAGTCCGTATTGACTTTAAAACTTCTGAAAACCCATTTGAAGGACGTAAGTCGCAAGTGGATGAACGCGTTGCAGCACGTAAACGTCGTTATGTTCAGAAATTTAAAAAAGCAGAAAAGAAATTCAAGCGTTAAGCCATACTTAATGCTCAAAAGCCCAAAGTTTGCTTTGGGCTTTTTTGGTTGTATTATTTTATTAATAAATGTTAATAATCTGGGGTTTTGTTTAGCTTGGCTTTAGAGAAAATTGACAATAAATGTTTTGATTTAAGCTATTGAAATATAATGAAAATAAATTTTTTGTTAAATTTCGTGCTAGTGCTATAATGCCACCGCAAAATTTCCTTAAATTGTCTATTTTTTAAACCAGATTGGATTGTGCATTGCATGTTTAAATTACATCTAACGCAGCCTCAGCTTACCTATGCACAGCAAAACTATGCTGCGCTAGAAGCTATTCCTGCAATGCAACGTCGTCGTTTATCTCCATTGGCAAAAATGGCTCTCCATGGCGCATTAACCGCTTTGGCAGGCAAGCATGCAGATTATATCGTCTGGGTTTCAAAATACGGGGATGAGCAAAAAACTTTAGATATTCTAAAAGATGTATTACAAGAACAAACACCATCACCTACACAATTTTCAACCTCTGTCCATAATGCGATTGCAGGCTTATATTCGATTTTGTGTCAGGACGATACACCTTCTACAAGCCTGAGTTGTGAATGGACCGAAGCCTTGATCGAAGCCTATGCCATTTTAAAATCCAGCACCAAAGTAAAGCGTGTTCTGGTGGTGGCTTATGATCAAGCTTTACCTGATCTCTACAGTGATGCATCTGATTTTCCAGCATTTTCGTTGGCAACGGTTGTGAGTCTGGAACAACCTAATTTAGAGGTTCTGGCATTATCTGGTTCAGAGCACATGGAAAGTTTGGCTTTTTACCAATTTTGGCAATCTGTAGAAGAAAAACCGTCTGTAGTGAGATGGAAAAAATGTTAAAGCTCAAGCAGATCAAACAAAAAACCAATTATTTTTGGCGTGTTGCCGCGACAGGATTTAGCTTTGCAAGTTTTGGTGCGGGCGGTATCGGCATTGCAACATTGGTTGCGCCTCTGGTTCATGTGACCAGCCGTGATCCACAAATCCGCCAGCAACGTGCGCAACAAGTGATTCGTTATAGCTTTAAAGGCTTTACCGAAATGATGGTCAAGTTAGGCGTCATGACCTATTCGGTAGAAGGGCTGGAAAAATTACAAAATAGCCGCCAAGAACTGGTGATTGCCAATCATCCCACCTTGATTGATGTGGTGATAATGATTGGTCTGATGCAACAAGCCAATTGTGTGGTTAAGCAATCATTATGGTCAAATCCCTTTACGCGTGGGCCAGTTCGTAGCGCAGGTTATATTTTAAATGCAGGTTCGCAGCAGTTTATTGAGGATTGCGTGGTTCGCTTAAAAGAGCAAGGCGCAGCTTCATTGTTGATCTTTCCTGAAGGAACCCGCACGGAAAAAGGCGAATCTCTGAATGAGTTTCAACGCGGTGCTGCAAATATTGCCATCCGTGCCAATGTGCCAGTGCGTCCAGTGTTGATACGTTGTACACCGTCGACCTTAACCAAAAATGAAAAATGGTATCATGTGCCTGCGCAGCCCTTTCATATTGAAATTAAGGTACTCGATGCAATTGAGGTTAAAGACCTATTAGCGGATTCAGACGTTAGCCCTAAGCAGGTACGTCAGTTGAATCAACAGTTTTATCAAATTTTTAATGATGAGTTATCTAAAAATGAGCAATCTTGCTGATGAATTAAAGCAAATGATTATTGATGTTCTCGCACTTGAGGATATTAGCATCAGTGATATTGAAACCGACGCTCCACTTTTTGGTGAGGGTTTGGGTTTAGACTCAATTGATGCTCTAGAGTTGGGCTTGGCATTGAAAAAGCGTTACAACATTCATTTGAATGCCGAGTCAGATGAGACCAAACAACATTTTAAATCAGTTCAAAGTCTGGTGGCTTTGGTTGAAGCACAGCAAGCAGTTTAAGGAGTAGAGCGATGTTAACTCAAGAACAGGTGCTGGCAAAATTAAGAGAATGGATGCAGGATTTATTTGAAATTGAGCCTGACGATATTCAGCTTGATTCAAATTTATATGAAGATCTTGATGTCGACAGTATTGATGCTGTGGATTTAGTGGTGAAAATTAAAGAACTGACTGGCAAGCAAGTGAAGCCAGAAGACTTTAAGGCCGTCAGAACAGTACAAGATGTGGTTGTTGTCATTCAGAATATGACGGCTGAATGAAACATCTGTTCAGAGGGGGCGTGATCACATTTTTTGTGTTATACCCCTTTATTGTCGGATGGAGTCTATCGCATGGTCAGTTTCTCTGGGTCAGCGGTTTACTCGTCGTTCTAGGTATACTTCGTTTAGTCAGTGCGAAAAAAGACTTGATGTTACCTTTGACTGGACTGGCCATTATTTGTGGTGGTTTGAGTCTGATTTTAAAAGATCATGCCTGGCTTAAGCTTTATCCTGTTGGAATGAGTTTGGGCGCTTTGCTTATCTTTGCCCTGACATTATATAAGCCACCTTCCATGATTGAGCGTTTTGCCCGTCTGATGGAACCTGATTTACCTGCATCGGGGGTACAGTGGACACGTAAAGTGACTGTGGTCTGGTGTATATTTTTTAGTATCAATGCCCTGATTGCATTGGCAACCTGCTTTGCGCCAATGAAGTTTTGGGTGATCTATAATGGTTTTATCTCTTACGTTTTGATGGGAATTTTATTATTGGGTGAGTTTATCTTGCGCAAAAGACATCAACGTTTAAATCAAACAATATCTTAAAATACTATGCCTATCTTCTTTTATAACGATACCGATTCAGCGAAAACGTTTTGTATTAGCGCTGAATTTAAAACCATTTCTTATGCGGACTTTTGGCAAGATGTTGCTGAACAGACAGCGGCTTTTCAAAATTTACCTCAACAGATCTGGGCGTTATGGGAGCAGGACAGTTACCAATTTAGTGTTCTGTTTTTTGCAGGCTTGCTCGCGAACAAAAAAATTATTTTACCGCCACATCGAGTGCGTGATTTAGAGCAACAATTTTTACAGCAAGATATCCATTTTCTTGAGCGTCAACCTGTTCATGCGTCTTTAAAATGCAGTGAATATGAAGCGAACCTGATCAGATTACAACAGGATGAATTCCTCAATCAGGCGGAAGTGATATTTTTTACCTCTGGTTCAACAGGGGAACCAAAAAAGATTGAGCGTACCTTAAAGCAGCTTTTAAATGAAGTTTCAGGCTTGGCCAGCAGTTTCCAGCTCAATGAAAAAAGTGCTGCGATTGCGACGGTTAGCCATCAGCATATCTATGGATTATTGTTTAAGCTGCTTTTACCGTTGGCAACGGGTCGTCCTTTTTTCAATATGCAACTGGCTTTCCCAGAAGATGTTATTCAGGCACAGCAGCGTTTAGCTCAAGTGGGTTGGACGAATTATGTGATCTCAAGTCCTGCGCTATTAAAACGTTGGAGTCAGGATTTAGCTTTAAAACATTGTGAAATGGCCTTTAGCTCAGGTGGAAAACTGGATGCAGGTATTCGTCCGCATCTGAATGTTCCGATTGTGGAAGTTCTGGGTAGCTCTGAAACGGGGGGCATCGCACACCGTCATCAGGATGAGGCCGCGTGGACAGCATTTGATAATGTTGAGATTCAGATTTCAGCAACTACGCAGCTTATGGTGCAAAGTAACCATGCGGGTGAGTCTGGCTGGATCATCACTGGGGATGCTGCTGAATGGATCGATATCAATCTGAAGCAATTTAAACTATTGGGACGACTCGATCGGATTATCAAGCTCGAAGAAAAGCGTTTAAGTCTGGATGCCATTGAACAGCAGATCAATACTTTGGTTGAGGTTGAACAAAGTCATGCCTTGGTGACGGAACATCAGAATCGCCAAATTCTGGTGTGCATTGTGGTGCTTACACCAGCGGCTCAGCAGCAACTGATTAAACTGGGTAAAGCTACATTTGTGAAGAAGTTAAAGCAGCAGCTCCAGTTTCAGCTTGAAACCATTGCGATTCCAAGACAATGGCGTTTCCTCAGTCAGATTCCACAAAATGCGCAGTCAAAACGAGATAAAAACTATTTAAAAGCGCTCTTTGCACCAATGCTACAACCCGTGGTTTTATCACAGTGGCAGGTGCAGGATGAGCAGTATCTTTTACTCGAGTTCCCCCCTGAACTAGAATGTTTTAAAGGACATTTTCCGAATCAACCGATTTATCCTGGCGTTGGGCAGATCAGTTTTATTCAACAGTTTGCCAAGAACAGCTGGTCTGACTTAAATGAGTGTCAGGGCTTGGAGCAGATCAAGTTCCAGAACCTGATACGTCCTTATGCAGTGATACAATTAAAATTAACGCGAAAACAGCATAAAATTAGCTTTGAAATGACTGCCGCAGAACAGACTCTGGCTTCTGGTCGTCTTTCGTTTGCCGTTGATGAGGTCTAGGGCAGTTATGTTGACATATAGCATTGTGATTCCTGTTTATAATCATCCGCATTATCTGGCTGATCTGGTGCAGCATTTATCCCAGTTCCAGTATCCGATCATCTTGGTCAATGATGGCAGTGATGCTGCTTGTACAGCGATTCTGTATCAACTGGCACAACACAATGCTTTGGTCGATTTGGTTGAGCATCCAGAAAACTTAGGTAAAGGCCAAGCCGTGATCACGGGCCTGCAACATGCAGCACAACTGGGCATGAGCCATGTATTGCAGATCGATGCAGATGGTCAGCATTGTTGGGACGATGTGGCGAAATTTATTGCGTTATCGCAACAGCATCCACAGGCGATGGTAATTGGGCAACCTGTTTTTGATGCTTCTGTACCGAAAAAGCGCCTCTATGGCCGTTATGTCACACACTTCTGGGTCTGGCTGAATAGCCTGTCTTTTGAGATTAAAGACAGTATGTGCGGTTTCCGCATCTATCCATTGGCACAAACAATACCGATCCTGAACACAGCTCGATTCCAGCCGCGAATGGGCTTTGATAGTGAGATTTTGGTACGGTTAAAGTGGGAAAATATCCAGTTTGTAAATGTGCCGACCAAGGTGATTTATCCTGAACATGGCATTTCTCATTTTAATGTGTGGCGGGATAATCTCGGTTTAAGCAAAGCCCATGCAAGGCTATTTGCTGGCATGCTGATTCGGTTGCCTAAATTAGTCTGGCATAAGATCAAGGCTGACTGATTCTATGGTACAGCACAGAACAGATCGCACCTGGCACGATATTAAAGAGCGTGGCGGGCTTTTACCCCTGATGCTCATGCTTGGTTTTTATCGTTGTGGCGGGCGCTGGTTATGCCGTGTCGTGCTGTACTTTATTATCATGTGGTATTGGCTCTTTGCCGTGACTGCACGTAAGGCATCGCTGCAATATTTACAACGTTTGCACCAGTTTGCAGGCACCCAATCACCGTTTGAAGCGATGCCGAACTGGACCAACAGCTATACGCATTTTATGCAATTCGGCGAATGCATTTTAGATAAAATTGAAGGCTGGTTAGGTCATATTCCTGAACAAAAATTACAGCTATTCGGGCATGAGCATTTTCAGCAGCATTATCAGAAAGGTACGATTATTGTGGTGTCGCATTTTGGCAATATTGAATTGTTGCGTGCGATAAAGTCTGAACATCCACAAAAAATTAACGTGCTGGTCTATCAAAAACACGCGTCTCAATTTAACCAGTTTTTAAAAAAAATTAATGATAAAGCCGATGTGAATTTAATTTCTGTCGATGAATTGGGAATTGAAACTGCCATATTGTTGCAGGAAAAAATGCAGCAAGGTGAGTGGGTGATTGTGGCCGCAGATCGTGTCCCTGTGCAATCAGATCGTGTGCAAAGCGTACAGTTTTTAGGTCAAGCAGCGGCTCTACCTCAAGGTGCATGGATTCTGGCAAATTTACTCAAAGTGCCTGTGCTGGCTGTGTTTTGTTATCGTGCTCAGCAAAACTTTCAGGTGCATATTCATTCGATTGCTGAACAGGTCGATTTACCGCGTAAAACCCGTTTAAGCAGCATGCAACACATCACACAATCCTATGTCACCGTATTAGAACAGCATTGCTTACGTGCACCGTATCAATGGTTTAATTTTTATCAGTTTTGGACAAAATAACGTGAATGCAAGTCAAATTGAAGCAAGGGTCAAGCCTGTTCTGGTTGTGGGGGAACAAGCGCTGAGTATCGAAGATGTGGTGGCCGTTGCCCGACAACAGATGCAAGTGGCTTTACCAACATCAACGGCTTGGCGTGAATTGATTCAGCGTGGGGCTGATTTTTTAGATCAACTCTTGCTTGATGAAGGTGTGATTTATGGCGTGACCACGGGTTATGGCGATTCCTGTCTGGTTGAAATTCCCATGCATCAAGTTAATGAACTGCCTTTGCATTTGTCTCGTTTTCATGGCTGTGGTTTGGGTGAAAATCTGGACTTGATCACTGCACGTGCGGTTGTGATCACACGTCTCTGTTCTTTGGCACGTGGTTATTCAGGGGTCTCTTTGGCATTGCTGGAGCGTCTGGTCTGGATGCTCAATGAAAATATCATTCCTGTGATTCCATCAGAAGGTTCTGTCGGCGCAAGTGGTGATTTGACCCCTTTATCTTATATTGCTGGTGCTTTAATCGGCGAGCGGGATGTCTATGCACAAGCTAAGGTTGTGCCGATCGCCCAAGTCTATGCCGAAAAAGGAATTCAGCCGCTCATCTTGCGCCCGAAAGAAGGGTTGGCACTGATGAATGGTACCGCTGTGATGACGGCGATTGCTTGCTTAAATTATAAAAAGGCTGAACAGGTGGCATTGGCTAGTACTTTGATTACGGCCTTAAATGTACTGGCACTTGAAGGGAATCCAAGTCATTTCGATGAAGTCCTCTTTGCACAAAAGCCTCATCAGGGGCAGCAGCTGATTGCACAGCAACTACGTGAATGGCTGAATAGTGAAGTACAAACAGCACATCAAAGTCCACGTTTGCAGGATCGTTATTCCTTACGTTGTGCACCGCATATTATTGGGGTGTTTGAAGATTCAAAAACATGGTTACGCCAGTTTATTGAAAATGAATTAAATTCAAGTAACGATAACCCGTTGATTGATCCTGTGAACTTACGGGTATTGCATGGTGGACACTTCTATGGTGGGCATATTGCACAGGCCATGGACAGTTTAAAGATCATGATTGCCAATATTGCGGATCTGATGGATCGCCAAATTGCACAACTGGTTGATCATAAAATGAATCATGGATTGCCGCGTAATCTGACAGGCTCTGGTGCAGACCGCTTGCCACTAAATCATGGTTTTAAAGCCGTACAAATCGGGGTGTCGGCCTGGACTGCCGAAGCATTGAAGCATACGCTAGCGGCCTCTATTTTTTCTCGTTCTACCGAATGCCATAATCAGGACAAAGTGAGTATGGGAACCATTGCAGCACGGGATGCAACTCGTGTGATTACCTTGACTCAGCAGGTTCTGGCGGCTTTATGCTGTGCTAGTGTACAGGCGGTGCATTTAAAAGGTGTGGTTTCACAACTCAGTCCAAGTTTAAAAGCCTTTGTTGAATGGACCTTACAAAGTTTTGCATTACTTGAAGAAGACCGCCCATTACAAACTGAATTACAACAAATCATTGATCGTTTCGACAACTTTGAATTGTTCAATCAGTTTCAGGAAAAGGCATAGGAGCGCACAATGCAGGCAGATGTAATCATTGAGATTCCTTTTCATGATGTCGATACCATGAATGTGGTCTGGCATGGACATTATTTAAAGTATTTTGAAATCGCCCGTTGTAAGTTGCTGGAACAGTTTAATTATAACTACAACCAGATGAGAGCATCAGGCTATGCATGGCCCGTGATTGAAAGTCATGTGCGTTATGTACAGGGCATTGAGTTTGAACAGAAAATCAAAGTCCGTGCCATTTTGAAAGAATGGGAAAATCGTTTAAAAATCGAGTATTTGATTCTAGATGCAGAAACTGGACGCCGTTTAACCAAGGGCTATACCACACAAGTTGCGGTGAACATTGCCAATCGTGAAATGTGTTTTCAGTCCCCGCAAGTTTTACTGGACTGTTTGAATGCTTGGGATGCATTTAAGGAGCATCATCATGATTAATCTGTTCTCGAGACTCTTACAGCGCCTGCTGCAAAAACGTCACTGGTTAGCACTGCACAGTGTTATGTGGAGTTTATTGCTCGGTTTCAGTGTGGCTGCTTCTGCCAATACCGAACAGGTATCTTCGATTTTTAAGCAGCTGTCTAAAAGTGACATCGTACGCGCTGATTTTGAACAGCAAAAGAAACTCGCCAGTTTGAATAAAACCTTTACTTCTAATGGTGCCTTGACCTTTGCCAAATCTAATGGCGTGCTGTGGCAAATTAAGCGTCCTGTTCAGGCAGATCTGATCGTTACGCAAAAGAAACTCGTCCAGAAAACGCAAAGAACCTATAGCCAGATTCAGATTGATCAGTCACCTTATAGTTCGGTTGCGACTTTATTTTTACAGTTGATGTCGGGTGATGAAAAGGCACTGGCGAAGAATTTTAATGTCGTTTCAGCAGATTATCGACCAACAGGCTGGAATATTGCTTTAACACCTAAATCAGGATTATTTAAAAAGCTGTTTGTGCGAATTGATGCACAAGGACAGCAGTATGTGAATAAAATCGTGATTCAGGAACAGGGCAATAACAGCACCACGATTTTATTCCGTAATCAAAATACTCAACCGAACCAACTCACGGCTGCTGAAGATGCGCTTTTCCAATTGGCAAAATAAATTTACTGCCATCTGGTTAGTTCTTTTAACCATTGTTGGACTTGCGCTTGCAGTGGCATGGTTGAAAAAGGATATTCATATCCAGACCAATATTTTTGCTTTGTTGCCTGAAACACAGCAAAATCCTGAACTCGCGCAAACTCAGAAATATATAACCGATCAACTGAATGAGAAAGTTTTTGTCGTTTTAGAGAGCTCAGATCGACAGACCTTAGCGCAAGCGACTCAACTGTTCCAGCAGAAACTGCAACACAGTGATTTATGGCAGCCGCTTAAGCCACAACTCGATTTAGAACAATTTTCCAAACAGTTATATCAGCATCGAGCAGGCTTACTGAGCCAGCAAGATCGGCAGTTCTTACAGCAACAGGATTATGAAGCACTTACTGAGCAAAGCTTGATGCAACTCATGAGTGTCGGCATGCCGATTACTGCGACCTCATTGCAGCAGGATCCGTTGCTGTTATTTCCACGTTATATGCTAAATGTGGTGAATCAGGCGGGAAGTCATATCGAGCTGGAAGACGGATTCGCCACGATTCATGATGAGCAGAAAATATCCCGTTTATTGGTGTTGGAATTAAAGAACAGTCCTTATAACATCGATTATCAGGAACAGGTCACAGGCTGGATTGAACAGCTAAAACCGCAGCTTGCACAGCTCAAGGTCAAGTCACATTGGACTGGAACCATTTTATTTTCTAATTTCGGCACACAGTCTGCGAAACAGGAAATTTCAACCATTGGGTTAGGCTCGACGTTTGGATTAATTTTATTGGTCTGGTTCGGTTTCCGTTCATTTCGTCCACTCATCACTGAATTTATCGCTGTATCAACAGGCAGCTTGCTGGCATTTGCAGTCACCCATTTGGTGTTTGGGGAAATTCACCTGATGACGCTGGTGTTTGGGGCAAGTTTAATCGGGGTCTGCGTCGATTTTTCTTTCTATTTTATGGCTATGCAATCCCAGCACCGTCAGTTGGATGGCTTTAAAATTCTAACACCGTTGTTACCCAGCTTATTTATGGGCTTAATGACAACGGTGGTGGCTTATATTTTTCTAAGCTTCACGCCATTTCCAGCCTTTAGACAAATTGCGGTCTTTTCGATTGTGGGCTTGGTTGCGGCTTGGATCACCAGTGTCTTGTTATTGCCACGCTTACCGCCTTTAAATGCACAGCCTGCAATTCGCCGTCTAGTTTGGATTGGGCAGGTGAGACAATGGTTCCAGCAACATCAGAAAGTTCGTTATGGCTTTATTTTAACTATTCTGGTGATCGGTGGTGTCAGTCTATTCGCTTTGCAAGCGAATGATGATATTCGTAATTTGCAAAGCATGGACAGCAAGCTGAAACAGGAAGATCAGTATATTCGTTCTCTGTTTGGGCAACAGCAAAGTAGTGACTATTTTGTGGTACGGGCTAACTCAAGTGCTGAACTTGAACAGCAGGAGTCAAAATTAGTCCAGCAACTGCAACACTTGCAGGCGCAAGGCCAGATTGAAAGCTTTCAGGCCTTGGGACAATGGATTCCACCATTCGCTCAGCAACAGCAAAATGTGAAATTGCTGCAGCAAATTCCAGCAACAGCATTGAAAAACTATGCAGAAAGCATGGGTTTAAAGTTTGCAGATGTGCAGCAGTGGCAACAGCAATTGCAGCAGCAACCGTTATTAACACAACAGGTTTTTCAGCAGCATCCATTGGCTTTTTTGCAGCCTAATCCAACTGAACGTCTGATCATGGTCAGTGGGGTGAAACAGGTCGATGTATTGCAGCAACTGGAATCGTCCCATATTGATTTTCAGCAACCTGTCAGTACGCTTTCGCATGCTTTTGCGCAGCATCGCCAGCAAGCCCAGCACTTACTGATTTATGCTTTGCTGAGCTTGGCTATCGGGTTGGGTATTATCTATGGCAAGCGTTCAATCCTGCCGCTGGTTCTACCCGTCAGTTTGGCGTTATTGACGACATTTGCGATTCAGGCATGGCTAGGTGTGGAAATTAACCTGTTTAGTATCATGGGAACTTTCCTGATTATCGGGATTGGCGTGGATTATGCGATTTTCTATCGACATGGACATGATCATCCCCAGATCGTTGGCATGGCACTGTTTTTGTGTATGATGTCGACCTTATTGGGCTTTGGTTTATTATCATTAAGTCATACCTATGCAATTCATTGTTTCGGTTTAACTGTTTTATTGGGCGTCATCTTTTCATTTATTTATGCGACATTGCTTACACCAGCAGATCAAAAACATATTGTGAACTTACAAGAGCATTAGAAGATTTAAGTTTTAGGGGTTGAGATGAGTACTTTACAACACACAGATGTGGTGATTATAGGCGCTGGGCCTTCGGGCAGTTCAGCCGCAGCCTTGCTTCGTCAAAAAGGCTATGCCGTGACGGTGATTGAGAAGCAATATTTTCCACGCTTTTCAATTGGCGAATCGCTATTGCCACAATGTATGGTGTTTCTGGAAGAAGCGGGACTATTGGAAACGGTGCGTGCGCATGTTGAAGAGCATGCTTTCCAGTTTAAAAATGGTGCTGCATTTCTATGTGGTAATAAACGCAGTCACTATGATTTCACTGAAAAATTTAGTGCGGGGCCTGGTACCACTTGGCAAGTTCGCCGTGCTGACTTTGACCATTTACTGGCTCAGCAGGCACAGCACTATGGTGCTGATATACGCTTTGGACATGAAGTGATTGCAGTCGATGTTGAGGCCGAACATCCGATTTTGACGGTGATGGATGAAGCACAACAACACTATCAAATTCAGGCCAGATTTTTATTAGATGCCAGTGGATTCGGGCGCATCTTACCGAAGTTTCTAGAATTAGAAAGTCCGTCAAATTTTCCTGTTCGTCGTGCCTTATTTACCCATATTGAAGATGGCATTGATGACCGTGCCGATTTCGATCGTGAGAAAATTCTGATCACGGTCCATGAAAAAGATCGCCGTGCATGGTACTGGCTGATTCCTTTTGCGGATGGTCGCGCATCATTTGGTGTGGTGGCAGAACAGGATTTCTTTGATCATTATCATGTGGAAGATGTGACACAGAATGAGCCAGAAGCATTATTGAAACGCATTCTGGCAGATGATCCTGCTTTATCTGCGGTATTACAGCAAGCAAAATTTGATACACCAGTACGTACTTTGGTCGGTTACTCCGCCAATGTAAAACATTTGGCAGGGCGTAATTATGCTTTACTCGGCAATGCGGGAGAGTTTCTTGATCCGGTATTTTCCTCGGGTGTAACCATCGCACTGAAATCTTCCAGTCTGGCGATTCCTTTGCTTGACCGTATGTTGCAAGGTGAACCAGTGGACTGGATGCAGGAATATGAAATGCCTTTACGTAAAGGTATTCAGGTGTTCCGTGCTTATGTGGAGTCTTGGTATGAAGGTGAATTTCAGGATGTGGTATTTGCAACGCATCAAAATGAAGGAATTCGCCGTATGATTTCCTCACTTTTGGCGGGATATGCATGGGATGATCACAATCCAATTCATAAAAATGCCAAGCGCCGTTTAAGTACTCTGGCTGAGTACTGCCGTGATGGTGTGGCGCAAGAGAAAGCCTTTGAGGTTTAATATGCAACGGATTTGGGCCAGCCTATTGTGCTGTAGTGTATTCTTATTTACGGGCTGTCAGCTGACACCGCATGCGCAAGGGCTGCAAAGCAGTCATTGGCCTGCGCAGCAATATCAACGACAAGATCAAGTTGAAGTGCAGTGGAAAGACAAGAGCTTTAGTTTTTTGCTATATCAGCAGCAGCAGGGACAACAGCTTAGTCTGGTGGGTCTTGGACTGACAGGACAAGCCTTGTTTCAGTTGCAGTTTGATGGACAGCAGGTCAAGGTACAGCAACGCATTGACCAGATGCGCTTACTTCCTTTTGAGTTTGTGGTTCGGGATATTTTATTTGCAACTTATCCTGAATTTGCAACCTTGGGACAGCAAGGCGTCACTGTTAACAATGGCGAGCATCAGCAGCAGGTGTTGATTCAGCAGAAAGTCATTTTGCAGATCCAGAAAAATGGCAGTTCAATTGAGCTGGATAATGTGCAAGTCCCTTATCGCATGACTTTAAGTCCGATTGAAAATACCTTAAATAATGATCAACCTGAGCAAGGGATGCAGCCATGAGTCAATCTTTATCTCAGCAAGCACCATTGCAAGCGGTTGGTATTCCCCTCAGTGTCGGACTATCCGCATTAGGTCAGGATATTCAGTACATTCGCGAACGTTTAACGACGCCTGACAATACCCTGACACTGGAAACAGGATTTTTAGCCGATCGTCCAGTTTGGGTAGGGCGTTATGCAGATGCATTAATTGAAACCGTGCCAGAATCTTTAAAGATATTTGATTCGCGGAATCTACGTTTTGCCTTGACTGCGCTGCAAAAAATTGAGGTTGAGCTCCAACAGCAGATTGCGGGGATTGATCCAAAACGTCTCAGTATTGTGATGGGAACTTCAACTTCAGGCATTTCTGACAGTGAGAAATTACTCAAGCAGTATTTTAATGGCGATGAAACGCTTGAAATTTCACATCAGCCACAGGAAATGGGCTGTCTGGCAAAAGCACTGCAACATTATCTAGGCTGGCAGGGCGCTGCTTATACCATTTCGACGGCTTGCTCATCGAGTGCCAAAGCATTTGCTGCGGGACAGCGTTTAATTCAGGCTGGATTAGCAGATGCGGTACTGGTGGGTGGTGTCGATAGCTTATGTCAATTGACCTTAAACGGGTTTAATAGTCTGGAAAGCTTATCTGCTGATATTTGCCAACCCTGCGGTATCAATCGTGATGGAATTAATATTGGTGAAGCTGCTGCATTATTTTTACTAACCAAGGCATCTGCATCTATCATGCTCTACGGTGTGGGTGAGTCGATGGATGCATGGCATATTTCTGCACCTCATCCTGAAGGTTTAGGGGCTGCAACAGCGATGCAGCGCGCTTTAGAGAGTGCTGCGATTGCACCTGAACAGGTGGGATATATCAATTTGCATGGAACTGCCACACCGCAAAATGATGCAATGGAAATCAAGGCAGTTCGGCAAATCTTTTCCGCTCAGCATGTGGCATTAAGCAGTACCAAGCATAAGACAGGGCATTGTTTAGGTGCTGCGGGTGCGATAGAAGCTTTTATTTGTACCCAGCTATTAAAAGATCAGAACTGGTTGCCCTTACATCAACACACAGAAATTGATCCTGATCTGGCGGATCAGCACTATGTCACTGATTCTCAGCAGACTGGGAATATTAAGTATGTGTTGAGTAACTCTTTTGCTTTTGGGGGTAGTAATATCAGCTTATTATTTGGTGTGGGAACATAAATGAAACTGGATGCAATTCAATATATTCCGCACGAACAGCCCATGGTCTTTATTGATCATCTGGTTGAGGCCAATGACGGTTATGCGATTGCTGAACTGACCATTCGCCCTGAGTTAATGTTCTGTGAAGCAGCAGGTCTGCCAACATGGACATGCATTGAAATTATGGCACAGACCATTAGTGCTTATTCTGGCTGGATGGGACAGCAATTACAGCAAGCGCCCAAGGTCGGCTTCCTATTGGGTACACGAAAACTTCAATTACCTTTTGCCTATTTTTCACTTGGGCAGACACTGAAAATTCGGGTTGAACAGCAATATCTGCATGAAGGCTTAGGGCAGTTTTCTTGTGAAATTCACTGCAATGCGCAGGTGATTAGTGCCATGTTAAGTGTTTATGAGCCGACAGATCCATCGACACAGACTTTATCGTTTTAGGAACAACAATGAATAGAAGAATATTAGTGACAGGCTCAAGTCGTGGGATTGGTAAAGCAATTGCATTGCAACTGGCTCGAGCGGGTTTTGATGTCACCATTCATGCGCGTTCGCGTGAAGCAGAAGCCGCGCAAGTGGTTGAACAGATTCAAAGTCTTGGGCAAAACAGCCATTATTTATTATTTGATGTGAATGAACGGGAACTGGTTAAAAGCCTATTAGAACAAGATGTTGAGCAACATGGGGCATTCTATGGCGTGGTGCTGAATGCGGGTCTTACTCATGACGGTGCATTTCCAGCTTTAACCGATCAGGACTGGGATGAAGTCATTTCGACCTCGTTAGATGGGTTTTATAATGTGCTTAAGCCTTTGATTATGCCAATGATCCATTTACGTAAAGGTGGACGTATTGTCACACTTTCTTCGGTATCTGGGATTATGGGCAATCGTGGACAAGTGAATTATAGTGCAGCAAAAGCAGGGCTGATCGGCGCGACCAAAGCATTGGCTCTGGAATTAGCCAAGCGCAAAATTACGGTGAATTGTGTTGCACCAGGCCTGATTGAAACCGAAATGGTCACTGAAGAAGTTAAAGAGCACGCCTTAAAAATGATTCCAATGCAACGCATGGGACAGGTCGATGAAGTTGCTGGTGTGGTGAAATTCTTATGTTCAGATGAGGCATCGTATATTACCCGTCAGGTGATTTCGGTCAATGGAGGACTAATCTGATGAAGCGTGTTGTGGTTACAGGCATGGCAGGTATTACCTCATTAGGCGAAACTGCGGATGAAATTTTTGCGCAATTCCATGCAGGTAAAAGTGGCATTTGCTATATGCCTGAGTGGGAGCAATATCCAGATTTAAGAACCAAGCTGGCGGGACCTGTTAGCAGCTTTCAGGTTGCCAAGCATTTTAACCGCAAGGTCACGCGTGGTATGGGACGGGTTGCGCTTATGTCCGTGATCAGTGCGGAAAATGCATTACAGGATGCAGGACTTATTGATCATGAAATCCTGAAAAGTGGCGATGCTGGCGTGGCTTTCGGTTCTTCGGCGGGTAGCGTCGATGCCGTTCGCGAGTTCGGTAATATGTTGATTGATCAGGATATGAGTAAGATCAATGCCACCACTTATATCCGGATGATGTCCCATACCAGCGCCGTGAATATGACGGTGTACTTCGGTTTAAAAGGATTAACCTTACCGACTTCAAGCGCATGTACCTCAGGTTCAATGGCCATTGGTCAGGCTTATGAAGCGATTAAATATGGCAAACAGACTGTCATGATTGCAGGCGGCGCAGAGGAACTGAGTGCCGCAGGGGCAGCAGTTTTTGATGTGCTATTGGCTACCAGTGGAATGAATGATCATCCTGAAAAATCACCTCGTCCATTTGATACACAACGTGATGGCTTAGTGATTGGTGAAGGTGCGGGTAGCCTGATTCTTGAAGAATATGAACATGCCAAGCAGCGTGGCGCCACGATCTATGCTGAAATTATTGGCTATGCAAGCAATACCGATGGACAGCATGTCACCAGACCTGATACTGAAAGAATGGGACAATGCATGCAAATGGCGCTTAAAGATGCCAAGCTGGAGGCCAGCCAGATTGATTATGTCAATGCACATGGAACTTCTACCGATCAGGGTGATATTGCAGAAAGTCAGGCCACTGCACGAATATTAGGACGTAAACCGATTAGTTCCTTAAAAAGCTATTTTGGACATACTTTAGGTGCTTGCGGTGCAATCGAGGCATGGTTAGGAATTGAAATGATGCAGCGCGGACAATTGATTCCAACGCTAAATCTGGATGAAATCGATCCACAATGTGGTGATCTGGATTATATTACTCAACAGGTAAGAATGAGTGATATCAATATAATGATGAGCAATAACTTTGCTTTTGGCGGTATTAATACGTCACTGATTTTTAAACGTGTAACATAAAGAGGGGCATAATAATGTCAATGAAACAATTATTTCTAGCAACAATTTTAAGCACAGGTTTTGCCGCATCTGTTCAAGCTGCCGATACTGTACATAATTTTGATTTTAAAGCTGCTGTGGATCGTGCAGTTGCGGATGGTACTTTAGATGGGAGCGTAAAGTTCTACCTGAAAGGAAATAAAGCAGGTGGCAAGGTGTTAGAACAAGATATCGTGACCAATCAGAAGACCAATGGCTTTGGCAAGTCGGCTGAAAAGTCATGTGACTGGGTGCTTCGTTCTGCATTGATACAGTTAGACAAAGCTGCGAAAGCACGTGGCGCCAATGCTGTGACGAATATTGTGAGCTATTTTAAAAAGAATGAAGCACAAAGCTCAAGCACCTATCAATGCTATAAAGGCATGGCGGTAGCGAGTGTTGCGCTCAAAGGCGATCTTGTTAAATTTTAAGCATTGATAAGATCAGGTTAAGCCAATGACGACACGTGAAATTGAAATCCATGTTCAGGCATTGGCTCAACTGCTTGAAAAGAATAAAACAGATTTTGCTGATTTAAGAAGCTTTAATCATTATAAAAAACAGCAGATTCAGGCCCGACGTAATCAGTTGCTTTCCCAGCAACTGGATTGCGCCATAGATAAACTGATTTTTGACAAACATGAGCATGGCAAACCTTTTTTAAGTTCCCATTCCTTACATTTTAATCATTCGCATAGTCAGCAATATTATGCGTTGGGAATGAGTGAGCGTGTTCAAGATATCGGCATTGATGTTGAGGAGCTAGATCGAAAAGTCCGTTATGATGCTTTGGCGCAGCATGCATTTCATCCCGAGGAATACCAGATTTGGCAACAGCAAGATCAGAATCTGGAATATTGGTTTAGAGTCTGGACCACCAAAGAAGCGATTTTAAAAGCCTCAGGTTTAGGGATTCGTCTGGATCTGAATAGCTTGAATACGCAGGTTCATCCCTCAAATCAGGGCGGCATGTGTTCACATCCATTGATTGGAACTTTTGCGTATCAGAACTTTATCCTGAACCAGAAAATCGTGGTGACTATCGCATGGCGGGCAGAGCAGTCTTGCCGAGGTTTTCAGTTTCCAAAAATTCAGATTGTTCAGCATTAAGGCCGATAGGTATATCAGATTTTAACGCGATAAAAAATGCCAGCAATTGCTGGCATTTTATTTGAATCCAAGAGGAGAGGGATTTAAGGAATCTCTTCTTCTTCAAATTCAGGTTTAACTTGAACAATAAAGTCCTGACGATTCAGACCACGCCATAAAGCGAATGCTGTACCGATATAAATCGATGAGTAAGTCCCCACGAATACACCGACAAACATGGCAACAGAGAACCAGTGTAAGCCATCACCACCCAAGAACATCATGGCAAGTACCACGAGTAATAAGGTCATCGAGGTGTGGATGGTACGACGTAAGGTTTCTGTCAGTGCAATATCAACGATTTCACGAGGTGTGGCACCGCGAATCTTACGGAAGTTCTCACGGATACGATCCGATACAACGATGTTATCGTTGAGCGAGAAACCAATCACCGCAAGTACCGCAGCCAATACGGTTAAGTCGAAAGGCCACTGGAACAATGCGAATGCACCGATAATGATGATGATGTCGTGGAATAACGACATGACCGCACCCATCGCGAGTTTAAACTCGAAGCGGATGGTCACGTAGATCAGCATCAAGATCAATGCAAGCGCCACTGCACCTGCAGAACGCACATAAAGCTCGTTACCTACCGCACCACCGACAGAGTCCACTTTATGCACTTCTACGGTGTTATTTGGCAATTGAACGGCTTTGGTGATGCTATTGCTCAGGTCTTCGACGTCCAGATCTTCTTGTACAGGCATACGGACGATCAGATCCGTATTACTTCCTAGAGTTTGTACTACTGCATCTTTAAAACCAGCACGATCTAGCGCCTGAACCACTTGCGATGGCTGCACGCCTTGCTTGTAGTTCAATTCAGCAGAAATACCACCAGTGAAGTCCAAACCGAGGTTTAGACCTTTGGTCGCGATAAAGAAGATACTCGCAATCGTCAGCAGGATCGAGAAGATAGCCGCAGGTTTGGCAATCTTCATGAACGGGATAATTTTCAGGTTATCCGGGCGACCGTATTGTTTTGAGTCTTGTTGAGTCAGATCAGTCATGTGAATCTCCTTAAATACTCAACTTTTTCAAATTACGGCGTTTGCCATAAATGAGCTGTACGATGGCACGAGTTACGGTAATTGCAGTAAACATCGAACACACAATACCAATCATCAAGGTCACAGCGAAGCCTTTAATCGGGCCTGTACCAATAGCGAATAAGATAAATGCAACGAGGAATGTGGTTAAGTTCGAGTCAAGAATGGTGTTATAGGCTCGATCATAACCCGCCACAATCGCCTGTTTTGGCGAGGCGCCCCAGAGCATTTCTTCCCGTATTCGTTCACAGATCAGGACGTTGGCATCGACCGCCATACCGATGGTAATGACAATACCCGCAATACCTGGCAAGGTGAGGGAAGCCCCAATCCAAGACATCACGGTTAAGATCATGGCAAGGTTAAAGACCAAGGCAAAGTTTGCGATTAAACCGAATAAACGGAAGAATACCACCATCCAGATCGCAACCAGTAAGAAGCCGATCTGAGTCGATAACACACCTTTGTCAATGTTTTCCTGACCTAAGCTTGGACCAACTACACGTTCTTCTACGAAGTACATCGGCGCAGCAAGTGCACCTGCACGAAGCATTAAAGCAAGCTCAGCTGCTTCTTGTGGTGAATCTAGACCTGTAATACGGAATTGTGAACCAAGCACCGCCTGAATGGTTGCAGCATTGATCACGACAGATTCAGTATATGGGGTACGAACTTCGGTTTGAACGCCAGTATTCGGATCTGCAACGTAAGAGATTTTTTGTTTATTTTCAATAAACAGTACCGCCATACGTTTGCCGACAGCACCACGTGTTGCATCTGACATGAGCTTACCGCCCGCAGTGTCTAGCGTGATGTTTACTTCGGCGCCGCCTGAGTCCTGACTAAAGCCAGAGCTTGCGTTCTGAACACGTTCACCCGTCAAGATACGGTTACGTTGCAACAGCAACTGACGACCGCTATCAAGCGATTGGTAAGCGAACACTTCAGTGCCTGGAGGAAGTGGCTGACCGTTATATTTACCCGTATATGGATCGATATATTGATCATTACTATCCGCAACCAGACGGAACTCTAAGTTTGCTGTACGACCCAAGACACGTTTTGCTTCCGCTGTATCCTGAACACCGGGTAATTCAACCACAATACGGTTGCTACCTTGTGTTTGTACCAAAGCTTCTGCCACACCGAGTTCGTTAATACGGTTACGTAAGGTGGTTAAGTTTTGGTTCACTGCATAAGATTGAATTTCCTGACGACGTGTATCGGTATAATTCAGTCTTAAGGTTGCACCAGATGAAGTCGCAACAGCCTGTTGTGTAAACTCATTACCATTGCGACGCAAGAAATCAGTCGCTGCATCACGGTCTGCATTGTTTGCAAACTGGACAGTAATGGTGTTGTTGTTTAACGCCAAGTTGTTAAATTTGATTTTGTTATCACGGAATTGACGACGCAGATCAGTCGCAGATGTTTCCATACGCTGACTAATTGCTTTATCCATGTCGACTTCGAGCAAGAAGTGTACACCGCCACGTAAGTCCAAACCGAGTTTCATCGGTTTCGCACCAATCTTCTGCAACCACTCAGGTGTGGTTGGCGCAAGGTTGAGTGCAACTACATAGTCATCACCGAGATCACGACGAAGGACTTCTTTCGCTTTTAACTGCGCTTCAGAAGAACTTAAACGTAATAATGCCGCGTTGTTGGTGAAGCTATTGTCGTGACTGCTAATATCGGCAGTTTTTAAAATCTGCTCAGCTTTTTGCACGATAGTCTGATCAATCTTGGTGCCTGCTTTGGCCCCAGAAATCTGGACAGCAGGTTCATCTGGATACAGACTTGGAAGTGCATATAACGTACTGATCACAAGGACAACCAGGATCAGTAAATATTTCCATGCAGGGTAACGCATTCGCTTTCTTCTTAAATGAAAAAGTCGTGCTGAGGCACGACTATTTTATGATTAAAGGTTATTTAATGTGCCTTCAGGTAATACTGAAATGACACTCGCACGCTGGATTTTTACCTCAACACCACGAGTGAGTTCAACAACTGCAAAGTCACCTTCGAGTTTGATAATTTTCCCCATTAAACCACCAGCAAACACGATTTCGCTGCCTACACCCAAGCTCTCGATCAAAGAACGATGTTCTTTGGCACGTTTCGCTTGTGGTCTCCAGATCAAGAAGTAGAAAATTGCGATAAATACCGCGATCATCAATAAGTTAGCCATCAAGCTTGGACCTTGTGTCGCAGCAGGGGCAGCGTGAGCAGTAGAGATGAAAAGACTCATTTCGTTTTCCTAAAATTAAAAAGCCAAAAATTAACAATAAATTCCAATTCGTTTTGCAATGTACCTTGTCTTGCGATCAGGCGCAAATCTTGATGAATTAATCTTCAGGGCAAGGTGGAACGTCTAATCCACGACGTGCATAAAAGTCCTGAACGTATTCATCAAATGTGCCGTTATCCAGTGCATCACGCATGCCTTGCGTAAGGCGCTGGTAGTAACGCAAGTTATGGATTGTGCCGAGCATTGACGCCAGCATCTCACCGCACTTCTCTAAATGATATAAATAGGCACGTGTAAAGTTTTTACAAGTGTAGCAATCGCAATGTGGGTCTAATGGCCCTTTATCATGACGATATTTGCTGTTACGGATTCTCACCAGACCATCGGTCACAAAATAATGACCATTACGTGCATTACGGGTTGGCATCACGCAATCAAACATATCGACACCACGGCGCACCGCTTCCACGATATCTTCTGGTTTACCCACACCCATCAAGTAACGTGGTTTGTCTTGTGGCATTTTGTTTGGTAAATAATCAAGTACCTTGATCATTTCTTCTTTTGGTTCACCTACCGACAAGCCACCAATCGCATAACCATCAAAACCAACTTCTAACAAGCCTTTCAGTGACTCATCACGCAGGTCTTCGTACATGCCACCTTGAATGATGCCGAATAAAGCATTTTTATTCTTAAGCTCATCATGGTGGTGGGTTTTACAACGTTTTGCCCAGCGTAAAGAAAGCTGCAATGATTTTTGCGCTTCTTCATGTGTCGCAGGGTAAGGGGTACATTCATCAAAAATCATCACGATGTCTGAATTGAGTACCTGCTGAATCTCCATTGAAATCTCTGGAGACAGGAATACTTTTGAACCATCGATTGGCGAACGGAAAGTTACACCTTCTTCTTTGATCTTACGCATTGCACCCAAGCTAAAGACTTGGAAACCGCCAGAGTCGGTCAAAATCGGTTTATCCCATTTGATAAACTCATGCAGACCGCCGTGCTCTTTAATGACTTCCAAGCCAGGGCGTAAGTAAAGATGGAAGGTATTACCCAGAATAATTTGTGCCTGAATGTCTTCAATATCGCGTGGCAACATGCCTTTCACAGTACCGTAAGTACCGACCGGCATAAATACAGGTGTTTCAACCACACCATGCTCTAAAGTGAGTCGACCACGACGGGCACGCCCCGACTGGCCTAATTTTTCAAATTTCATGACACTATCCATCAAGGCGAAAAAACAGTTCGCTGATCAAAAGCGGCTATTTTCCTTGATTATGGCATCCAGTTCTACTACTAAATGTAGCCATAGCCAAAAAATAATAATCTTCCCTAACCCCTCTTTGAAAAGAGGGGGATAAAGGAATATTTTTTATGAGAAATTCAAATGCACTAAAAATTCGGTTTATAGTCAAAATTTTCAGTCGCCAGATTATCCTTAAACGGACGAATCGTCTTCTTGGATAAAGTCAGGGTATTGATCAAGTTGTTTGGAAACACTTCGATCTGGTTATTAAACAATTCCACGTTACGGTTAAAGATGGTGATAGCAGCACCGACATTTTCATTTTGTTCCTGAATGTCATCCATCATTTTGCTATACAGCGCATCTGCTTTCAGTTCAGGATAATTCTCAACGACCACATTTAAGCTGCGGATCAGCTCTTTACTCATTTTCTCAATCTGTTGTAATTGTGAAATATCCGTATCATTGACATTAAGATTCAGAATCTGTTGACGTAACTCAGTGACTTTTTCCAAAGTTGATTTTTCAAACTGGGTATATTGATCCAGTGTTGCTTCAAGAGCTTCCAATGTCTTTACTTTTTGACGCTCGAAGTTAGCCACTTCTGACCACGCACGTTTGGTGGCATTAAAATATCGTACGATGTTGTTGCGAATAGAAACGCCCCATACGATCAGCACTACAAAAATCCCCAAGAAGATCAGTAAACCTGTCATCACATTCCCCTTATTGTTATTTCCCTTAAATTCTCGCTTTATTAAAAGAGAGCTTGGGAGAATTATTGAATTACATTCAGCATCAATTGTTGAAATTTCTGATATTGCGGCATGGTCATAGTGCGCAAGTGTCCGCGTAATGCTGGAATATCATGAATTTCACTGCGTTTACTGGCGGTTTGGAAAAGATTTTGTTCGCCCACGTAACACAGGATTTGCTCTTGATGATGATAAATTAAATCACCTGTAAAATGTTGAAAAAAATCATGTAATTTTAAGGTTAAACTCGGGCTGATTTCCTTGGCTAACTGATGTTGATTCAGTCCAAAAATATTCAATTCCTGATTAATCAAAATATCGCTGCTTTGCCATGAACTGATATAGGGTTCAAAAAAACGGGAACGCTGATTACTGACAGCAATCCCCAAGTTGGGCATTTGAAAAATAAAAGCGCCCCACAAATCCTTGTGAATTTCTTTGACGATTTTCTTATTGTTGCCTTGATCTTGCAAAATCGGCATTTCATTAACGTAGTGATATTGAAAAAGCAGCACTTGATGCGTGGTCGTGCCATCATTCCACGTCGTTGATGCATAGTGGGTGATTTCATTGGATTCACTGCCACGATTAAATAAGGGAAAATGTTGCTTTAATTTACTCATCACCAGTAGTGGTTGCGCCTGAATGGGTAAATAAGCTGGCAATTGCTGGAACTGTAAACCGTAACGCAGCACGGTAATACGTTCTTCTAAATAACGAATCACGCGAGTCAGTGGTTCTTGCGGTTCATACAATAGATAAGCGAGAAAACCAGTCAGAAATGCCCCGAGCAGACTCCAGATGTATTGAATATGCGGATGGAGAAAATAGCCGAAGACCAGCGTTCCGATACTGATGATGCCCAGTAGGTAGGGAAGGGCATTAAAGAAACACAGATTATGATCTTCACGCCAAGGATGCAGTGCATCTAACAAATCCTGATCGCTATGCGATTTTTGTCCAGCCTCCCACAAACGGGCGATATTTCGGAACACCTGCGCATTTTTTTTACGTCGGATATGGAGAGCTTGTTGTACTGTATCGATCGGCATGGAGGTTTTATTTCATTATAATTGCTTTGTATGAGCTAAATTATGCTTTAAATTTCAGAAACTAAGAAGTCCTTGTAAGCTATTTTAATCGTTTTAAATGGAATTATAGCGTCTTGAGTAAACCGACAAATGCATCTTGTAAACGTTGAAGTTTTGGCATTTGCAGTTGTTCCAGTTTTTCAGCCAATTCATTCACCGTGATCGCCTGAAATAAATAATTATTTTCGGCCAAAGGCGATTCATTAAATAACCAGCACATCAGGCCAGTGTGCGGATCGACATAAAAATCACTATGAAAAGCCAGCATCATGTGCTCAAGTGCCAGTAAGCGTTCTGGTGTTAAGAATTTCACAAACTCAAATTCATTGATACCACTTTGCTGGTACTTCTTGTTAAAACGGATATCACTGGACTGCCATTCGATACCAAGATGACAATGGCTTTTATGTGCGGCTGAAATACTCACGCCTTTATAGGGGAAATTCTCCATCAGCACCCCCCACAAATCACAATGAGTCGTTTCCAAAACCTCTCTTCCCTGATCATCGGTTGTTTTGGTTATATAGGTGTAGTGATATTTATTCACTGAATAATCATAGGTTTTCTGTTTAATGACCATTTGCCCAGTAAGCAAGGTTGTAACGGTATTGTCTTTATCACCGAGTTGAAATAAGGGATGATCCTTTAATGCATGGGTTAATGGTGTATTTTCATGATTAAACCGAACATGATAGGTCTGTTCCAGCATATAAAGCCTGAGTTCCTCTTTTAATTTTTCCAGTTCAATTGTCGGAATCCGATAACGTATGCCAAGACCAAATAGAACAACGCAAATAATCAGGTAGTAGGCTGAGAACAAAAGGCCTGCCAATAGAAAAATTAGACTCAGCGTGCTTAGCGTCCAGTTCAGGTAATTCTTGATATATAGGTTTTGCTCGCCTTGCCAGTGTTTTAAGTGATGAATAAGCGTGTCGGGTGAGGGCTGTTTTTCAAGCAACTGGCGAATGACCTCAATATTTTCTAAGGTCATGTGATTATGCATAAATTGATTTTGAAAGGTTTTTTGAATTTTTTTAGATATAAATGGCATAATTTTTTAAATCATCATATTAAAAATAGGCTAAACCTGAATTTAGCCTATTCATCTGTTTTAAGCGTCGAGCTTGTCCACCAACATCGCATCACCATAACTAAAGAAGCGATAGCGTTGTTCCACTGCATGTTTATAAGCAGCCAAGATATTATCCCGATTCGACAAAGCTGAAACCAACATCAATAAGGTCGATTCTGGTAAATGGAAGTTGGTAATCAAACGATCCACAATACAGAACTGATAACCTGGATAAATAAAGATCTGTGTATCACCTGTCCACGCTGCAATTTTGCCTTGATTGGCTTGAGCTGCACTTTCCAGCGCACGGGTCGCCGTAGTGCCTACCGCAATCACTTTATTACCGCGGGCTTTGGTTTCTAAAATCAGGTCAATCGTGGCCTGCGGTACATCACACCATTCACTATGCATAATGTGATTGGTAATGTCTGTAGTCCGAACAGGCATAAAAGTCCCTGCACCGACATGCAAGGTCACAAAGGTTTTTTGCACGCCTTTAGCGGCTAATTTTTCTAATAAGCCTTGGTCGAAATGCAGACTGGCTGTTGGCGCAGCAACACTGGCAATTTTTTCAGGATCGTGGAACACGGTTTGATAACGTTCAGTATCAATCTCTTCAGCTTCACGATTGAAATAAGGTGGAATCGGGAGCTGACCGTATTGATCCAGTACCGACAAAATCGGTTGTGAAAACTTCACCACAAATAGATTTTCATGGCGACCTTGTACGGTGACAGGAACAGCGTCTTCACCGATATACAGTTCTGCGCCTGCTTTAGGTGAGTTGCTTGATTTGATATGGCAATGGGCAGTATGGGTGTCCAACATGCGTTCAACCAGAACTTCGATTGCACCTCCAGTAGCACGTTTACCTTTTAAGCGTGCTTTCATGACTTTGGTGTCATTTAGTACCAGCAAATCACCGTCTTCGAGCAGGTCAAGAATATCGGTAAAGGCATGGTCATGATATTGGCCTTTGGCATCGATATGCAGCAGGCGAGATGCGCTACGGCTGTCTAATGGATAGCGAGCAATAAGTTCATCGGGGAGATCAAACGAAAAGTCGGAGAGTTGCATACATCTAAAACATTGCAAAAATTGGGCGTAGTATAGTCTTTTTTGCGTTTTCTCGCTGAGTTCGCGTGTTTATTGAGAGAAAAATATCTGAATGATTTAAAAGTGAGCAATAAGCGTGAGTTAGTGTTTGACAATAAAATCAAAAAGGTTATTATACGCAACACAAAGCATCGCACTCTTCCCGAGGTGGTGAAATTGGTAGACGCGGCGGACTCAAAATCCGCTGTCAGAGATGACGTGTCGGTTCGAGTCCGACCCTCGGGACCAAGATTCAAAGACCCCAAGCTGGTATTAAAGGCTTGGGGTTTTTTAATGGGAAAATAAAAGATTATAAATAGGGTAATAAATAGTGATTAACTCGCTGGTTGAATTATTTTTATAAAAAATGATTGAAATTTTTATTTTGCATGAAAATATTTTATGCAATAAAGTCTAGACTTGACCTTTCATCACATACGAAAAATATTTTCAGATTCCTATGTCTGCTACAGATTTTGTTGTGATGTGGACAATATAATTTAAATTTTTTAGCCAACAGGTTTCGTTCTTTAGAACTATCATTTTTTTATATTTTTACTGTTTATTTTATTTATAGATAGAAAGATAAGTCCATTTTGATACAATGCAATGGTTCACATTGAGCCAATGGATAGGGTCATAGTGAGCTAATGCATGGGGGCAGTTTAAAAGGGTTGTTAAGTTGGACAAAATTAGACGAAATCAGATAAATGATATTGAAGAATATTTAACAAATATTTCGAAGTATATTGGTGAAGTTACATTTAGTGAGGTTGAGAAAAAAGAAGGTGAACCATTTCGAATCATTTTAATTCATTTAGGTCGAGAAAAAGAAGCTTTTGATAATTTTGCTCATAAAATTAGAAATTTGATTAGAAAGCATCCAAGCTATATTGATTATAATTATCGTGGTCTAAGTTTATATGAGTCTCTTCGTGAAATTAGCGAAGCCGATCTAAAACAATCCAAGAACATATCAGAAAGAGATTTTAATTACTTCAAGAGTAAAATTAATAAAGTCCAAGAGCTTTATGAGCGTATTGAATTCACTATTGAAAAAGATGAATTTGATAAGGAACTTAATGATAAATTAGCTGAGGTTGATGAAATTGTTAAAAATGTTCAGTCAGCAAAGTTAGCACTAGATGGACAAAAAACTGAAGAAATTTACTCTGAAGCAAGTCAAACTTACTTAACCGCAGCAAGAAATTATGAAGTTATCTTTTATATGCTAATAGGCGCAGCACTAATTATTACAGTAATTTGTTTAGCTTATTTTCCATATAGTGAAGCAACAAAAGTTAATTTTATTTTTTCTAAAATATTGACTGCTTCGCTTGTAATTACCCTGGGTACTTTGTTTTTAAGAAAGGCTGCACATCTTAGAAAGTTGCATGAGCAAGTACATCAGACATCTTTAGAATTACAAGCTCTACCATTGTATCTAGTGAATGTAACACCTGATCATCAAGCTGAAATCTATAAAGACTTAGCGAGCAAATATTTTGGGAAAGAGTTAGATAAAACTCAGCATGACAAGATTGGTGATCTAATGAGTGAACAGGTTAAAACCAGTTTGGAGGTATTCAAAACTAGTTCAGAAATTATGAAATCTATGAAGCCGAGTATTGCATCATCTGAATCGGGTGAAGCTAAAGCAATGCCAAAAACTAAATGACATTTTTATAAGTGATTAGACCACTCAGTTGAGTGGTTTTTTTATATGTTTCTATAAGTTAGAAGTAGTAAGGTTGGTAGATTTTGATACAATGCTTTTTATTGTTTTGGCTCGATGGATTGGGTCAAATTAAGTTAGGAAACAAAGGAGATAATAATTAATGGGTAATAAAATTAACTTTGAAATAATTAATAACAATATATATAAATTAAATGATGAAGAGTTTAGTTTTGATTATTTAGGTGATTACAGATATGCATTTGATATTTTTCATGAATATTTATTGGAAATAATTCAAGTAATTGAGGATGGAGAGGTTGTAGAAGCGTTGCATCTAGAAATTCTTGTACTCATGGAATTTTCAAAATTTGAAATGGTTTCTGAAAATCCTTTACAAGATAAATGGTATGGCCAATTAGGTGAAACCTTAAAATTATGTGTTAATGATATTAATTTAATTTCTGAGACCGTTTCATTGCATGAGGTATGCTCGGAGCTGTATAAGTATATTTCTCGTTGGAATAAAAATTATGTAGAAAGAGAGTATAAAAAAGGAGAAATTTATAAAAAAATTAGATCATTAATTTCATTTTTAAATTCAAGAGATGAAAAAGTAAATGATTTGTCTGCTGAAAATTCAGCCTTAACCGAACTTTACAACATAGCCAGAAAAGATCTAGATAGATTTGAAAATTCTCAAAAAAATAAACCTGCGGTAGATCTGTACAAAGATGTAAAAACGGACTTTGAAACCTTAGAACAGAGATATAGAAAATATTTTATTGTCTCTATTATCATCACTTTATTAATTGCAATTGGTTACAATCCATTAATAGGAATATGGGCAAATGTAATAAGCTTAAGCTGTAGTTTCACAAATAATTATTTTTCAGCCTGCTTGGGAATTCAAAATCCAATTATATACCCAGTTAACAGTGATACGCTTAAGTTCATTTTTTTTAAACTTGGTGTATTAGCTGTTGGTATTACATTTACAACTTATTTCTTAAGGCTCTCGAGCTTTTATCAATTGAAACAAGAGCAAGCAAAGCAAACTAAATTAGAGCTTGAGGCTTTTCCTGATTATGTATCTGGGATGGATCCAAGTGTTGCAAATAACCTAAGACAAGAACTCGCACTTAAATACTTTGGGAAAGAGATTGATAGGACTCAGCATGACAAGATTGGCGACTTAATGAATGAGCAGATTAGAACAAGTTTAGAAGTATTCAAAACTAGCACCGATATTGTTAAATCTCTCAAGCCGAGTATCACTACAAATAATTCGGACAGACCATCACAAAATTCTAGGAAATCGACACAAGATTAATGTTTATTTGTAACTCGTTAAATACATGAGCCACTTTCGGGTGGCTTTTTATTTTAAATATTGGCTTCGAGATCCAATTGCGTAACTAAGCCACCCATCGAGTATGTGTGAACGGCTTTTTCAACAATCCATTTTAGTTTGTCTACCTGCGGCTTTAATACTTCCAACTCCATTGGTGTCTTGGTTGAAATGGCAAAGATGTTCAAAGCGATGGTAATACTGAAGGTTATATTGTTGAGTTGGAACTACTCCCAGTTAAAATTCAATGAAATTTCACGTTTTGTTGCGAATTGATTGAATCAACAATTGCCTTTTCTGTTAAAGTTTGTTAATACTAAGTGATAGTTTTCACATTTTTTCTATAAAACGTAAAGAACCGTATAACGATAATATTCGAGAGGCGGGAATGGCGATTCAATTATTAGAACTACAGCAAGCCGAAAAGTTAAGTGCTTGTAAAATCTCTCTTTCTTTGGGGCTAAACTCAGAGCAGAACCTGCTTGAGCAATTTTTACAGTTTAACCGTAAATTGATGCAAGCCAGTACGGCATTACTCGCTTTTCATCAGGAACCTTACCTTTGGCATCGTTGTCCTGAAAAGTTACAAGCGATTGATGCTTCCAAAGTTACTAAAAGCTTAAATACCCTATTTGTAAATGGTGATCTGGTCGACTGTGACCATCCGCAATATCAGACCTTATTGGCATTTTTGCATCCGATTAAAAAGAAAGTCCAGTCGGCAATTGCCTTACACCTCAGGCATCCAGACCAGACCTCACTCGGTTATATCATCCTGTTTGATGAGGCTGCACAAGGCTTTAGTGAATTACAAAAACAACTGCTGCAAGAGCATAGTGTCAATTTCATGCAACAACTGGAATTGAAGTTTAACCATGATGAACTTAAAGAATTATACGAACAAGAAGCTGCACTGAATTTTAGTAAAACCAAATTTTTTTCCATTATTTCCCATGACTTACGTGCACCATTTCATGGCTTGTTAGGCTTCTCGGAAATACTCGCGAAAGAACGCGATACCTTGGATGAGTCAAGTATTCAGAATATTGCTGATTATCTTTATGATACCTCGCAGTCGACTTATAACTTATTGGAAAGCTTACTGAATTGGGCAATGGCAGAGGGTGGTCGCTTTGTCTATCATCCCATTAACTTCAAGTTACGTCAGATCACTAATATTGTGACCGATATCCTGAAAACTTTGGCGATTAAAAAGAATATTCAACTGATTAACGAAGTCGATGAAAACCTGAAAGTCTATGCCGATATGAATATGATTACTTCGGTGATTCAGAATCTGGTCTCCAATGCACTGAAATTTACCGATGTGGATGGTTCTGGCAAAGTTTATATTCAGGCGCAACATAAGGGCACCTATGTCGAAATCTATGTCAAAGACACAGGCTTAGGTATGACCCAAGAACAAATTAAAGATTTATTTCAGCCACGCATTACCATGAGCTATAAAGGTACCGCAGGAGAAAAGGGTGCCGGACTCGGTTTAAGTTTATGCAAGCGCTTTGTGGAAATGAATCTGGGGGAAATCAATGTGACTTCCAATGAAGGGGAAGGCACAGTATTTACAGTGCTGCTTCCGATAGAACGTGAGCAGGTTGATTTATGTACAAGTCAGGCAAAAACCAAAGCAAAATTAGTCTAAAGAGATTTTAAAGATAAGCTTGTAACTGATATAACTAACCAAGATGAGATGACATCAGTCGAGCCTTTTTATATGAATGCGGAACAGCTACAAAAAACCTTGGTCGCAAGCCAATACGCTGAACAAGTTTTAAATTTATACCAAGCAGAACTAGAACAAGACTATAACCAAGATCAATTCCTTGATGCATTGTCGACTGAAACCATCTATCAAAAAGTTCAGCAGGCTGTGGCTGAATGCAGTAATGAACAAGCATGGATGAAGGCTTTACGTGTTTTACGTGCCAAGTTGATGTTTCGCTGGATTTGGCAAGATGCCAATCAATTGACCAATGTGGTCACGCTGACGCGTGAATTGTCTGATTTTGCTGATGCCAGTATTTGTGCCGCCAAAGATTTTGCATTATCACCTTTACTTGCCAAGCATGGCGAACCGATCGGTTATTCAGGCCAGTTGCAGGATCTGATTGTCATTGGCATGGGGAAGCTGGGCGCTCAAGAACTGAATCTGTCTAGTGATATCGATTTGATATTTGCCTTTGATGAACAGGGTGAAACCAATGGGCGTAAATGTATTGATGTACAGCAGTTCTGCATTTTGTGGGGACAGAAATTAATTTACCTATTAGATCACATTACTGCAGATGGTTTTGTATTCCGTGTCGATATGCGTTTGCGCCCTTGGGGCGATGGTTCAGCCTTGGCGATTAGCCATAGTGGACTTGAAAAATATCTGAGCCAACATGGGCGTGAATGGGAACGTTATGCATGGATTAAGGCACGCGTGATTACGGGCGGCAAAGCGGGTGCAGAGTTACTGGACATGTCGCGTCCGTTCGTATTCCGTCGTTATGTCGACTATTCCGCTTTCGCGGCTATGCGTGAAATGAAGGCGATGATTGAGCGTGAAGTCATGCGCCGTAATATCGAAGAGGATATTAAGCTCGGTGCTGGCGGGATTCGTGAAATCGAATTTATTGTGCAGGTGTTTCAGCTGATTTACGGTGGATCGAAGCGTGAACTGCAAGATCGTCAATGTCTGGTCAATTTGCATCATTTAGGTGAAGCGGAGTTGCTGGATCAGCAGGCGGTAATTGATCTAGAAGATGCTTATCTATTTTTAAGACGGGTGGAGCATGCAATTCAGGCCTTGAATGATCAGCAAACCCAGTCTTTGCCAACCGAACCTGAACTAAGACAGCGGATGTTGGATACCTTGGACTTTGCAGATTGGCCTGCATTCCTAGAGGTATTGAATCAGAAGCGTGACAAGGTCAAAGTCCAGTTTAAACAGTTGATTCAGGAAAAAGAATTTTCTGAGCCTGTGGATGATTTCGTTCAGCTTGAGCAAAAACTCAATGCGGTACTTGATGACAATGCCAAGAATCTGATTCAAAACTTCTGGCATGGACAAGCCTTGCGTAAAATTCCTGCCAGTGCCTTAGAGCGTTTAAAGAAATTTTGGCCACATCTGATTGAAGCAATTTTGCAGTCTGATCAGCCGCAAGTAGCTTTATTGCGTTTGATGCCTTTGGTTGAATCCGTGTTACGCCGTACCGTGTATCTGGTGATGCTGATGGAAAGCCGTGGTGCGTTACAACGACTGGTAAAAATGTCGACGGTCAGTCCGTGGATTTGTGAAGAACTGGCGCAATATCCCGTACTTTTAGATGAATTCCTGTCCATGGATTTTGGTCTGCCACAGCGGCAGGATCTGGAAGATTCTCTGCGTCAGCAATTGCTTCGGATTGAAATTGATCAAGTCGAAGATCAGATGCGGGTATTGCGCTTATTTAAAAAGAGCAATGTATTGACGGTCGCTGCCAGTGACGTGTTGGCAGAAAGCCCTTTAATGAAAGTGTCGGATGCACTCACCGATATTGCCGAAGTGAGTGTACAGGCGACTTTACGTTTGGCCTATGAAGCTGTCGCTGCGCGGCATGGTTATCCTTTGGGCAATGATGGGCAACGTTGTAGTCTGGATCGTAAAGGCTTCGCTGTGATTGCGTATGGGAAATTAGGCGGCATTGAGCTGGGTTATGGCTCAGATCTGGATCTGGTATTTATTCATGCGCTTGAAGAGCAAAGTGAAACGGATGGTCGCAAAGGCATTAGTGGAGCTGAATTCGCGATTCGTGTGGCACAAAAATTTATGTCGCTGATGACCACGCAAACCCTGGATGGACGTGTCTATGAAATTGATACGCGCCTGCGACCTTCGGGTGAAGCAGGCATGCTGGTCACCAGTTTAAAAGCCTATGAACAGTATCAACAGAAAAACGCATGGTTATGGGAGCATCAGGCTTTAGTCCGTGCCCGCTCGATTGCGGGTGATCAAAGTTTATGCCAGCAATTTGAGCAGATTCGCTGCCAGATCCTGACGCAAGTTCGTGATGAAAATGAAGTGCGTGAAGAAGTGTTAAAAATGCGTCAAAAGATGAAAGATCATTTGGGATCATCTTCTGAGCAAAAAAAACATGGTATTTTTCATTTAAAACAGGACTCAGGTGGTATCGTTGATATCGAATTTATGGCACAGTATGCTGTACTTGCATGGAGTGGGACGAATACAGATCTCGCCCATTTTTCCGATAATGTAAGAATTCTAGAAGATGCTGCTAAAGCAGGCTGCTTATCCAGTGAAGATGCCACAGCATTAATACACGCTTATCTCCGTGAACGAGCTGAGAGCCACCGTTTAGCACTTGCAAACCAATCTATGCAAGTTAATGCTGCGGATTGGCACGATACCCGCGAGATCGTTTGCAAGTTATGGCAAAGATTAATTGATCCAACTGCGATAGCATTGGAAAGTGAATAATTGTGTAAAAAAGAAAATGGAGTATGTGCGATGAGTTTGGCTGATCGTGATGGTTTTATTTGGCAAGATGGAAAATTGGTTGATTGGCGTGATGCAAAAATTCACGTCCTGACTCACACATTACACTACAGTATGGGTGTCTTCGAAGGCGTCAGAGCTTATGAAACACCGAATGGTACCGCAATCTTCCGTTTGCAAGATCACACTAAGCGCTTATTAAATTCAGCAAAAATTTATCAAATGAATGTTCCATTTGATCAAGCGACATTAGAACAAGCACAAATTGATGTTGTGCGTGAAAATAAACTGGCTTCTTGCTACTTACGTCCACTGATCTGGATTGGTTCTGAAAAGCTTGGCATTGCAGCGACAGAAAACACCATTCATGCAGCAGTTGCGGCATGGGGTTGGGGTGCATATTTAGGTGAAGAGGCAATGGCACGTGGTATTCGTGTAAAAACCTCGTCATTCACGCACCATCATCCTAACGTGACCATGTGTAAAGCAAAAGCATGTGGTAACTATACGGTATCGATTCTGGCGCATCAGGAAGTTGCTCGCTCAGGTTATGACGAAGCAATGTTGCTTGACCCACAAGGCTTTGTTTGCCAAGGTGCGGGCGAGAACGTATTCCTGATCAAAGATGGCGTGTTACATACACCTGATCTGGCTGGTGGTGCACTTGAAGGGATTACCCGTCAAACAGTCATTACCATTGCCAAAGATTTGGGTTATGAAGTGGTTGAGCGCCGTATCACGCGTGATGAATTCTACATTGCAGATGAAGCATTCTTTACTGGTACTGCGGCTGAGGTCACGCCAATTCGTGAATACGATGACCGTGAAATCGGTTGTGGTTCACGTGGCCCGATTACCACTGAAATCCAGAAGACTTTCTTTGATGCGGTTCAAGGCCGTAATGAGAAATATGCACACTGGTTAACTTATATCAAATAAGTTCAAATCAGCGCAAAGGCGGAGCTTAGGCTTCGCTTTTTTATTGACGAATTAATAGTAAAAAAAAGCCTAGGCTCTATGCTAAGATGGCAATATATTCAGTGCATATGTCTGAACGTTTTTAAGTTTTATCTAAAGCGGGACAGCATATCTCAAGCAATTAAGGTTATCAGATGGTAGATATTCAACAAGATTCGGCAACTCCTGAAGACAATGTCATTTTGTGTATGAAATGGGGAACCAAATATGGTGCCGAGTACGTTAACCGTCTCTATAACATGGTCAAACGTCATCTGACTTTGCCATTTAAAATGGTCTGTTTGACTGACCGTACTGAAGGGATTGATCCTAATATTCAATGTTTTCCGATTCCATCACTGGATCTGCCTGCGGGTAGCCCTGAACGAGGCTGGAACAAGCTTTCGACCTTTGAACCTGATTTATATGGTTTAAAAGGCAATGCGCTGTTTATCGATCTGGACGTGGTGATTGTTGATAATATTGATTGCTTCTTTCAGGCCGAAGGTGAGTTTCTGGTGATTCATGACTGGAAACGTCCTTGGCGAATTACTGGCAATAGTTCAGTGTATCGTTTTAAACTGGGTGCTTTCCCTGACGTTCTGCCATATTTTCGCGAGAACTTTAATGAAATCCGCGAGAAGTTCCGTAACGAGCAGGAATATCTGTCTTGGTTTATGCACAAAGAAGGCAAGCTCAGCTATTGGGATAAAGACTGGTGTAAGAGTTATAAATACCATTGTTTAAGAAAAGTTCCTTTTGCTTACTTCCAGCCACCCGTTAAGCCTAAAGGCGCAAAAATTATTATTTTCCATGGTGAGATCAATCCACCTGATGCGATCAGTGGTGGAGGCGGTAAATGGTATCGTTATGTCTTGCCATCTGACTGGATCAAAGAATCTTGGCAGTAAGCTAAGTAGGTGTCATTGCTAAAATTAGTGATGATAGCAATAAAAAAATCAGGCGCTTAGCCTGATTTTTTTGCATTTAGGATGCTTACTTAAATATTGTGATACTGGCGATACCAATCCACAAAGTTTTTCACACCGTCCACAACCGAGGTTGCTGGCTTATAATTAACATAGTCTTCCAGTGCCGAACTATCTGCAAAGGTATCCGGGACATCACCAGGCTGAAGCGGAAGCAAGTCTAAAATCGCTTCTTTACCAGCAGCTTTTTCAATCGCCTGAATATATTCAATCAACTTCACTGTGCGATTGTTGCCAATGTTGAAGATTCTAAATGGCGCATTGCTGGTTGCAGGGTTTGGATGATTGCTGTCCCAGTTTTCATCAGGTGTCGCAATCTTGTCGCTGGTGCGGATAATTCCTTCCACAATATCGTCGATATAGGTGAAATCACGGGTATGGTTGCCATGATTAAACACTGGAATTGGTTTACCTTCAAAAATATGCTTGGTGAACTTAAAGAGTGCCATATCTGGACGTGTCCACGGCCCGTATACCGTAAAGAAACGTAGACCTGTCGTTGGAAGTCTAAATAAATGGCTGTAGCTATGCGCCATCAATTCATTTGCACGTTTGGTCGCCGCATAGAATTGTAGAGGGTGGTCAACGCCATGCTGCTCGCTAAATGGCATGGTGGTATTGGCCCCATACACGCTACTGGTGCTTGCATAGGTCAGGTGAGGCGTTTCTGCGTAGCGGCATGCTTCCAGGATATTGGTAAAGGCAATCAAGTTGCTTTCCACATAGCTATGCGGATTCTCAAGCGAGTAACGCACGCCTGCTTGTGCGGCTAAATGGATAACACGATCAAAAGCATGTTCTTTAAAACACTGATCAACCACTGCTTTATTGGCCAGGTTTTCTCTGATCAGTGTGAAGTTGCCTGTCTCACTCTTTTCGGCCACTTGTTGTAATTGTTTGACACGAGCTTCTTTAAGGCTTGGATCATAATAATCATTAAAATTATCAAAACCGACCACATCATCACCACGTTCAAGCAGTTTCTGTGCAACACTAAAGCCGATGAATCCAGCAGCGCCTGTGACTAGAACTTTCATTCATCGCCTCCAAAAATATCTCGTGTATAAACTTTATCTTGTACATCTAGCAATTCATTGGAGAGGCGATTGGCAATAATCACATCACATGATTGCTTGAATTCATTTAGATCCTGTGTAACTTTCGATTTAAAGAAGCTATCTTCGTGAAAAGTTGGCTCGTAAATGATGATTTCAATACCTTTGGCTTTCAGGCGTTTCATCACGCCTTGAATTGCTGAGGCACGGTAATTGTCAGAACCGCTTTTCATCACCAGACGATAAATACCGACGGTACTTGGATTCCTTGCGATAATTGAATCGGCAATAAAATCTTTACGGGTACGGTTGGCATCTACAATCGCTTTGATCAGGTTACTTGGAACATTGTTATAGTTTGCGAGTAACTGCTTGGTATCTTTGGGCAGACAATAGCCGCCGTAACCAAACGATGGATTGTTATAATGACTGCCAATACGTGGATCTAGACAAACCCCATCAATCACTTGCTTGGTGTCTAAACCGAAACTTTGCGCGTAGGTGTCCAGTTCATTGAAGAAAGCAACACGCATGGCCAGATAGGTATTGGCGAACAGCTTAATCGCTTCAGCTTCGGTTGAATGAGTCAAAAGTACAGGAATATCCTGTTTGATTGCGCCCTCTAGCAGTAAATCTGCAAATTGCTGGGCACGTTCAGATTGCTCTCCAACAATGATGCGGGATGGGTAGAGGTTATCGTGCAGGGCTTTGCCTTCACGTAAAAATTCAGGCGAAAAAATAATATTTTCAGTCTGGTATTTGTTTTTAACGTGCTCAGTAAAACCCACAGGAACGGTTGATTTAACAATCATGGTCGCGGCAGGATTAATCGCGAGCACATCCTGAATCACACTCTCAACACTTTGTGTATTGAAGTAATTGGTCTGTGGATCGTAATCGGTAGGTGTTGCAATAATAATAAAATCAGCATTTTGAAAAGCGTGTTGCTTGTCGGTTGTCGCTGTAAAATTTAAGTTTTTTTCTTTTAAAAATAGCGAAATATCATGATCTTGAATCGGTGATACTTTATTGTTTAGTAGTTCTACCTTGCTTTCTAAGATATCAAGTGCAATGGTCTCATGGTGTTGTGCAAATAGCATCGCATTTGACAATCCCACATATCCAGTTCCAGCAATAGCTATTTTCATAAGTACCTAACAGATTCGAAATACATGATGGACGGTTAATAGGATAGCCAGAGTGAACCGAGTTTTAAATCCCATTCTACTGGTGTGATCACCATTCGTCCTGCATTTGGGGTGAGCGTAATTTCACTGAAGTAAACGTGATCCTGAGATAATAAGAAATCTACTCGACTATAACCATACGCAAAACAGAGTTTTTCTGACAATTCGATAATATTTTTCAATTGTGGTGGCTTGGCTAAAGCATCGGGTGAGTTATCTTTCAGATCGACACGAAATGGCTGTAAGTTCCATTCAGTATCATACATGTTTGAATAGTCATTACCTTGGGTATCTTGTACATCAATTTCCAGATATTCTGGACGCCCTTCAAAACAGTGAACACGACAGGTGGTAATGACTGACTTGGTTACTGGATCGACATATAAATCAACATATTGTTCAATCAGAATTTTGGGGCAAATGTCTTTGTAGTGCCACTCACGTTTTCTGAAATACATGTTCTTTTTCAAGTGATCTTTGATTTTCGCCTTGACCGTGCTGACATCAAGTTTGCTTTTATCACGGCAAATCTTGGCACTACCACTGTCATGGGTACATTTCAGCACAAACTGGTTGGGTAGTTGCTCAAAATCGATTTCATCAGCACAGCCATAGATGCCAACCAGAGGAACCAAATAGTCATTTCCTACTTTTGCTGAAATTAAATCTCTGACGGCACATTTATCTGCCAGTTTAGTCAATAACGGACTTCTTTCGTAGATCATGCGCGCCGTGACTTTTTCATTAAAGCTTTTGGGCGCGCCAAAGTCGGGTGTATAGCCCAACTTACACATAAAACGTTTGGTGAGATACTTTTTATCTGAGACAAATTTAGTTCTAATTACTTTTGCTTGATATTCAAAATAGTCATAGTTAATCATTTTAAAAAAAGGTTTAATCCCATAAAAGTAGTCGATAATTATAGTGAAAATGCTTAAATTCGTCTAATTAAAATGTAATATATTTTTTTGTTAACTGATTCCAAAATGTTTGATTTTGTTAAAGATTGTGAGTTTTAAGCTGATGTTCATGTACAGAAAAAATACGATAAGAAGATAGATAGCATGCTTCATCTAAGACAGTAAAATACTGAATAAATATAATATATTGATTTATATGAAATGATTGACTTGTTCGCTCTGGAAGCTATTACGAAAAGAGGCTGACGGTAAATAGATCAGTGGTGTTATCATAGGTCATTAGATTAAACATCTTTAGCCGTATTTTAGGGCTTTCTAATTGTTTAAGAGTGAATTGATGAGTGAAATGATGCAACCGGTTGATGTGGTGATTGCCTGGGTAGATGGTAATGATCCAAAGTTAAAGCAAAAACGCCTCCAGTATCAGGGTAAAAAACAAGCTTCTGATGCAGTGAGTGATACCCGCTTTGCCAGTAACCATGAAATTTATTATAACGTTGCATCGATTTTAAAGTATGTTCCATTTTGCCGTCATATTTACATTGTGACGGATGCTCAGCAACCACAATGGATTGATGACTTCGTAACCGATGGCATTTGTGAAGCAGGCAAGATTCGTATTGTTGACCATCGTGAAATTTTTGCTGGTTATGAACAGTATCTTCCGACCTTTAATACCCGTTCCATTGAAACCATGTTATGGAATATTCAGGGTTTATCAGATTACTTTTTCTATCTAAATGATGACTTTTTCTTTAATGCGCCTGCGCAATTAGAAGATATTGTTATCGATCAGAAAATGGTGATTTACGGACATTGGCAAAGTAGTTTTGTGCTTAAGGCCAAGCTCTGGTATCGCCAATTATTAAACCAGTATTTTGCTAAGCCGATTCAACCCAAACATATGATTGCGCAAATGTTAGGGGCGGATAGACTTGGGTTTAAAAAGTTTTTTGAAATTCACCATTATCCACATGCAGTAGATCGTAAAATTCTGCAAGACTATTTGCTTGCTCATCCTGAGTTTCTGGAAAAACAGATTCAGTATAAATTCCGCAGTGTAGAGCAAATTAACCCGATTTCATTGATGAATCACTTAAAAATTAAGTCTAATGAGGCCGTGTTAAAACCTGATCTTGAAATTGCTTATTTGAAAAATGAAAGCAGTTTAAACAGTTTCTTGCAAAGCTTGAGCAATGAACAGATTAAATATGGTTGTATGCAAAGTCTGGATCAGTTGAGTGATACAGCAGCCCAGCAGATTTATCATGCTTTAAATCAGAAATTGGCGGGCTACTTACCACACGTTTTATTGGCTCAAACAGCCGAAGGATAAATAATGAAAGTCGTAACTTATCTGATTAATCTGGATGGTAGTGATCAACGTCTGGCGAGTGCAACCGCACAGTTACAGCAACAAGATTGGCCATTTATTCGTTTTTCTGCCTACGATGGCCGTGGCAAAGCGTTATCCGAGTTTAAACAATATGATGATGCCGAGGCGCAACGGATTTTGGGCCGTAGCTTGATCAACTCAGAGCTGGGTTGCTATTTGAGCCATTATGGTTGTGTTGAAAAATTCCTTGAAACAGACGCCGATTATCTGGTGGTTTTGGAGGATGATATACATGTTCTACCGAACTTTAAAAATAATCTGCAATCACTTCTAGACTATCTGGATCAGCATAAAACGCTGGACTGGTATGTTGTGAATCTGGCGGCGAAAAAGAAGAAACTTGCCAAAGATATTGTTCAGATGGAGCATTATAACTTATGGCATGCCTACTATTTCCCGATCCGTGGTGTGGGGTTGGTCTGGTCAAGAAAAGGCGCTGAGGAGTTTGTCAGACTCGGGAAAGAGATTCATGTCCCTGTCGATATTTTCTTTCAGGGCTGGCTCAGTAAAAATGGAAAAGGACTCGGGGTCTGGCAGCCGTTCGTGAAACCTGCTGGTCTGGACAGTGATATTCTGGGCACGGTTGCAACACAGGGAATTCAGCGTAAAGATCTGGAAAAACGTGATGCCTCTCATGGCTTAAAAAAACAGAAACGTATGTGGCGTGATCGTTTTTACGCATTCAAGCATCTTTACTTTTAATTAACATTGTCGAGGCAAATCAATTCAGCGCAAAGATGAACTGAAGTGATTTAAAAATATGGCTGAGTGACCTGTATGAAAATATTTAAAAAAATATTCTATCTCTTGAAGTTCTATACGATGTATTCGAATAAAAAGAGAGGGGTGAATGAAGCCATAGACAATGAAGCTGATCTGATTGTCCTTAATCCAACAAGTGTTGATGCGATCATCCCAAAGAAAATCTGGATGTATTGGGAAGGACCACTAGCTGGATTTGTGGAAAAATGTGTTGAACAGGTTAAAAAGACCAATCCTGATTATGAGGTTCATTTTCTCACACCAGATACAGTGAAAAGCTTTTGTGATATTGATTTTGGTCGCTTCCCCAAGGCCACACCACAACAAAAGGCCGATTTACTCCGTTTTGAATTGATCTATCAATATGGTGGTATTTGGTTAGATGCCAGTACGATTGTCTATGAGTCTTTAGACTGGATTCAGGATCTGGTTAAAAAGACCCAGACCAATAGTTTTGCTTATTATCGTGCCAAGAACACGACCATCAAAACTTCTCCTGTTTTAGAAAACTGGTTGTTGGCAAGTGCTGCAAAAAATCCATTTTTTAAGTACTGGTTTGATGAACTGGTTATAGCGATTGAATTAACGCCCAAAGCTTATCTGCAAAAACTCAAAGAAACCGAACCTGATTATCAGGACTTGATTCAGCACATTGGCCGACTGGAATATCTGGTGGCGTATGTGGCTTGTCAGAAAGTGATGCGTAATCATTTACCAAGTATGTGCTTAATTAACTGCGATAAGAATGCGCTGTATTTTCAGGTCAAGCACCAATGGGTCAAAGAAAAAGTACTTATTGATATGGCAATTCACTATCCACCTATTGAAATGCCAAAACTGATCAAACTTGCAGGTAAGGAAAGAAAAACCCTGAGTCATTATTATGAAAAAGGGATGTATTTGGAAGGTTCATTACTCGATATCTAAAGCAAGATCTGTCACAGTTCAAAGCAAGGTTTTTGGATCAATCTTCTCAAAGGCATGTACGGCGCTGGTTTGAGATAGATTAAAAACTTTAATCTCTTTTTCTTGAAACAGCGTTGCAGCAACATCGAAGGCTTGAAATACCTCGTTAACATGGCGGTTTAAGGTGGTGGGTTGTTGACGTTCACTACTTTCGTAAAAACGCGGTTGTGTGAAGTTATTCATATCCAGACCAGCAATATAAATTTCTTTATAACTTAGGGTGTAGATCACCTGAAGCGCCACATACGCTACCGTAAAGTAGTCGAAGGTTCCTTTGAAAATATCTTGTGAAAATCCAAAACCATTCTGAATAAAAAAGTCTTTTTCATTTTGATCGAAATGCTTTGCGCGATCTAAAAAAACTTCAGTGACATTATCTGTAATGGTTTCAATCGTCTTGATCTGACAGCGAATATCTTCTATCGGAACTTGTCTGAGAATTATATCTAGACAACGTGGTGTCGTGAAAAATGTACATTCTGTATTCAGGACTTTCTGAACAAGATCAAAGCGACAGCCAACAAAGTTATGATCGATAATGATATAGCTGGAAAATTTGATTGAATCAAATGCGATTGCGCCGTTGACACCAATATAATCAATGTCAGTACGATGCAAAATTTCGCGATCTAGTTGCTGAATAGATGGGCCAGCCGCCACTAGCATGCATTTCTTATGGTTAATCTGCTGTGGTGCAAGATTGTCAGAAACTAATTGTTTTTTATAATAAATCTGTTCAATACGATGGTATTGATCTCTTGTTACGCTATAAAGAGGCCAGTAACGGCGGTTATGCTTTGCCGCTTTAGGAAAGAAAATTTTATAAATTAATTTATAAATACTTCTGGAAATAGAACCTGAGAAGAAGTGGATCATTTAAAAAAACCATTTATAAAATATCATCAGGAAGAATGGAACTAGATGCCCGTGGGAGACGACCTAGTTCCATTTATATTAGTCATCTAAAGAAAAACTTTTCTTTTTAAACTTGGCTTTTAAATTATGTAGAGAACGGGCAAACCAGTTTTTATCTTCAGGACGTGTCACTTTGTTTCCACGATAATGAATTTGAGTGGCTTTAGAGAAATCACCAAATGGTTCAATCTGATAATTTTCTGGACGATAGCCCGCTGCTAATGCTTCTTCATAATATTGATCAAAGAGCTGTGTCAGATCACTTCTCGGATGAGGCATGATTTTACCGTCGAACCAGTGTTTTTGACCTGAAGCTTCTAAGCGTGGTAAAGAATATTTATGGCTGAACTGAGTTCCCATATCTGAATAATGAAGAATTTTGATCTGTTCAATTGCTAATTCTTCTCCATCAATATTGTTGTAAGAATCTTGATAAGGCTGAACCAGTTTCGGTTTATCTTTTAGCAAGCGCATCAATTTTTTGTGGCTTTCTGGATCTGCTTGTATTTCTTTTAATGGCGGTAGATATGCTTTCGCCTTTTCGCAGTCCCAGACACAGGTACACAATCGGGCAGCGTTCTTTCCACCTTTGGCAATCACTATGGCATCGTCTTTTTTAGGATGTGCCCATAACTCTGCAATATCGCATAACACGACCACATCCGCATCCATATAAATGGCACGGCCCTGAAAATTACATGACTCTGGAATTGCCCATCTAAAACCTGAAAAAGGAGTCGCCCAATGCTCAGTATGCCAGCCATCACCCGTCTGTTGATTGGTATACCATGGACTATTTGGGTCGTGGCTGAGTTGCATCCATATGATTTCAACGGGATGTTTGGTATGCTTGCGGACACTATAGTCCAGTACCATCATTTGTTCTAGATCACAGTTATTGGGATCGCAACCGACAAAAATTTTAATTGTGGAGTTAGACATTCCTAGCTTCCATCTTTAAGGCTGTATTCGTAATTATAGTCTAAAAAGAGTGACGGTTTTTGAAATATTTCTCTGGTCGTGATGAGTTTGTAAAGTGTTTATGTGAGGCAATGTAGTGATAACAAATACATTTATTGAAAAAACCAAAAAAAAGATTGCCAGAGCTGAAGTTGTTTCTTTTGATATATTTGATACTTTGTTATTACGTCCATATCTCTCTCCTCGTGATTTATTCTTACACATTGAGATCGATCAATGTCTGGAGGGGTTTGCATTTGCCCGAAGAGAGGCAGAGCTGAATGCCCGAAAGAAAAATTCTGATAAACAGGAGATTTGTTATGACGATATTTATAATGAAATTGAAGCATGTTTTGCAAGTGCCAAAGAAATTGAATTAAATTGGGAACTTATGGTTCTTCAATCGAATCCTGAGATGAAAATACTTTGGGATTATGCGCTTGAGTTAAACAAAAAAGTGATCGTCATTTCAGACATGTATCACTCATATGAAGACCTTAGCCAATTGCTCATTAAAAATAAATTTCATGCTTTTGAGCATCTCTATGTGTCTAGCTGCTATGGCAAAACCAAGAAAAAAGGGAGCTTATTTGAACAGGTCTTTCAGGATCTACAGGTGAAGCCACAGGATATTGTACATATTGGGGACAATAAAAAGGGTGATTTTAGAACCCCAGCAAAATTAGGTATTCAGGCAATTTTATATAAACAGGTTGCACATCAGTTTTTAGCTATAAATGAGCGAGCAAGACGATTTACTGAACAGAATATCCCAAGTTTAGGCAAAAGCATTCTGGTGGCCATGTTGGCAATAAGATGGCGTAAGCAAACTTTGCAACAAGACAGTAGTCAATATTGGGACGACATTGGTTATGCCTATGCAGCCCCTCTGGCTTATGGTTATACCAAATGGATTGAAACAACAGCTCAGCAGAAACAACTCGACCATCTTCTTTTTGTTGCTCGAGATGGATTTTTACTACAAAAAGCTTTTGAACATTTCCATTGTGGTGAGATAAAGACAAGTTATGTTTATGCACCACGTTTACTGAATCTGGTTTATCGATTGGATTATGACAAGCGTAATATTGAGCATGCCCAACCAATTGTTGATTTCTATAGCCAGAAATATGCAGATATTCGGGAGCTAAGAGATGCAAACTCTCTGATCAAAGCAAATGATTATCACGAATTTATTCAAGTACATAAGCTTAAGTTTGAGTCTTATGCCAAAGAAATGTATGCAGATTATCATGTCTATATCGATGCAATCGTGAATAAACAGGAAAGCGTTGGTCTGATTGATAGTAAGACCGTCGCATTTACTTCACAAAAAATGTTGGAAGATGTTTTACAGCGACCAGTTCAAGGCTTCTATTGGTCAACGTTTTTGCCTTATCGAACCAAGAAATATGCATTTGAGACGTTTATACCGAATAATTTAAATATACTCGATCCGAATGTATTTACTAAAAACTGGAAATTTGTGGAGCTACTTTTAAGTGCGCCTGAGTTTTCAATTCAGGGTGTTACACGAGAAGGCCAAGCGATCTATAAGGATAAACCAAGTACAGATGAGCGAATCATTAAAGATAATTATGCTCAGATTGTGCAAGGTGCTGAAATGTTCTTTGCTGATGTGAAAGCTATGTTTGGGCAAACACCTATTTATCTTGAAGGGCAGGAGCTTGTTTCCTGGGTGAATATTTTTTGTGATCATCCCAATAGTCATGACATTAAGGAAATGGCGGAGATCAAATTGGCTGTCGATGTATCACATCGTCGTAGTGTGCCTTTATTTGCGATGAAGACTTCATGGCTAGATTTTTTAAAAAAACCGAAAGCCACTCTGAATCTGTTAAAAACTATAACGTGGAGAACACCTCTGCAATCATTTGTTTTACATATGCTTAAGCCAGTAAAAATAAAAAGTAAACAGACCAAGCAAATAAAAATCAACTTTTTCCCATATCTTAAAGTTCGATATTTCTTATGGACCTTATCACTGTTTAAGCGTTTTTCGGTTCAATTGAGCTTAGGTGATCATAAAAAGCATAGTACTTAGGCTTGGGCTTTGTTAAGCCTGCTTCAGTATGTTGCTTTTAGGGCTCAAATGAGAGAAAGAAGCTTTAGTTTTAATGCGTATTTTTGTTTAGAAAAGGACGTGTTGAGTAATCTTGGTATTAGAACTTAGTATTTAATGTTTTTTAAGTAATTGAATTTAATTAAATTAAGCGTAACTCTTGTTTGTGAAGAATGTACTTTAAAGCTAAAAAACTATTTTTTATCCAGTATTTATGAGATTCCCTCTCATCTCGATTGATGTGTATCTGAAATAATGTACATCATAATCAAAAACAAGTATTCTTAGCGCCTACAGGCATGTGGCCTAATTTGTATGAATTATTACTATCCCGATATGAAAAAGTTTGTTGTAAGTCTCTCAAGCGCAATCGAGCGTCGTAAGCATATTTCAGCTCAATTTGAGAGACAGGGCATAGCATTTAGCTTTTTCGATGCTGTAACACCTGATATTGCAGCTTCGGATGCGCAAGCAATGAAACTCAGTGTGCATGAAAATCATATTGCTCGGGGGGAGCTTGCCTGTTTTATGAGCCATGTCCATTTATGGAAAAAAATTGTTGAGGAAGATATTCCTTACATGGCTATCTTTGAAGATGATATTCATTTGGGTGAAAAAGCAGATTTCTTTCTAAATCAATCGGATTGGATTGAGAAAGATTGGCATTTAGTCAAATTAGAAGCATTTACGCCCAAAGTAATACTTGGCTCTAAGCAGAAGCAATTTCCTCAGGAAGGGCGTGAGATCTATAAATTAACAGGTAAAAACTTAGGTACGGCAGGTTATATCCTTTCATTTGATGGGGCAAAATTTCTATTAAATGAAATTAAGAAAATGGATTATATTATTCCATTAGATAATTTTATGTTTGAATATGCTGTTAAAAATCATAATTTTATGATGTATCAAATGCAGCCTGCATTATGCATTCAAGATACCATCTTGCATTATCGTTCTACCAGTATTCAACTGAAAAGCCAGTTGACCTCTGAAAGAAAGAAAAGAATGCACGCAAACAAGGCCAACGGTTTACAAAAAATTCTGGTCGAATTATCTCGAATTACGACACAATTGAAAATTACTCTGTTTGCTCGTCGAGTGACTTTCAAGTGAAAAATTTTGTTATTAGCTTAAAATCGGCTTCTGATCGTAGAAAGCATATTGAAGAACAGTTTGGGGATAAGGGAATTGCATTTGATTTTTTTGATGCGATTGAACCTCCTCAGGTTGATCTTCAAGCTGAAAAAATCGGACTGATTCTTCGTCAGGGTGATCTCAGCCGAAATGAATTGGCATGCCTATTGAGCCATGTGTCTTTGTGGCAAAAAGTTATTGATGAAAAAATTCCTGCGATCGCAATTTTTGAAGATGATGTACATTTGAGCCATGATGCAGAGCTGTTCCTAACAGATTCAAGCTGGTTGCAGTATGATATTGTCAAGCTGGAAAAATCATATAAAAGTGTGATTCTAGACTTGGAAAAAATACAAGTTTTCAAGGATAAAGAGTTCATTTTGAGGAAGTTAAAAAAACCTCATTTAGGTGCTGCTGGTTATATTTTGTCGTATCAGGGAGCGGTGGCGCTTCTAGATTATATGAAAAGCCAGAATGAACTTGATCATGTTGATCAAATTGTTTTCCGAAAATATATTCATGAAGGCGAGCTTGGAATCTATCAATTGAATCCAGCTTTATGTATTCAGGACTATATTCTAAATCCTGAAGAACAAAAATTTAAAACCAGTTTGCAATGGCGTAATAAAGAAAAAATTAAGGTCAAAGGATTGAAGAAGTTATTGCGCGAACTGAACCGCTTTTTAACTCAGTTGAAAGAGTCTCCTTATAAAACCAAGCTAAAATTCATGAAGCGTAATAAGCTGTAAATTAGCGTTATATTGGTTTAATCAGGGCATATTTTGATTTCGCATAGTGCGAATATTTCCTTGTAGTTCATTTTATACTGTTTAGTTGTATAATCCTGATTTTTATTCTCAAGCATGATGGTTGTCTAAGTGAGTATTTTTGTCATTAGTTTGGATTCTGCGGTTGAGAGAAGACAACATATTGAAGCGGAATTTAAAAAATATTTAGTTGATTTCAACTTTTATGATGCAATCACCCCAGTCACATCTGACGAAGCTGCAAAAAGTGTCGGGATTGATTTAAGTCGACGTGGTGACTTAACAAAAGGGGAGGTTGCCTGTTTGTTAAGCCATGTCATGCTCTGGAAAAAGATTGTTGATCTTGATCTGAAGTATATGGCTATTTTCGAAGATGATATTTATCTTGGTGAAAATATACAGAATTTTTTTAGTGACTTTTCATGGATCCCTGAAGACGTCCATATCATTAAATTAGAAGCTTTCGATAAAAAAGTTGATATGGCTTTTTTCCCAAAATTATCAAAAGATGGTAGAAGCTTATATCACCTTAAAGCGATGCATTTAGGTGGAGCTGGTTATATTTTATCAAAAGCAGCAGCTGAACATTATCTTGCACTCATTGCGAATATGCCAAAATTGGTACCTGTAGACCATATCCTGTTTGGTTGTGATGTTAAATATGGGAAGTATGAAACCTATCAAATCACTCCAGCGATTTGTGCTCAAGATTTCTATGTTTATAATAAATATGATAATTTGCCAAGTCATTTGGAAGAAGACCGTTCAGTTCGTCATAGAGCTGAGAAGTTGGCCCGACTGCAACAAAAGAAGAAATTAAGTCTATCTCTAAAAGTTAAAAGAGAACTTTTCAGATTGGTTTCGCAAATCTTGAAGCTGACAAAGCTCTCTGCTTATCGAACGGTAAAGTTTAAATAATTAGATTTATATGAATCTACGTGAGCTGTCTGTAATTCATTTATAGACAGTCTTATCGCCACCTCTAAACCGTTTATAACCCCACATATATTCAGCAGGAAAGCGGTTGATCATCTGTTCAACTGCTTGATTGAGTGCAGTGGTCGCAACTTCAATATCTCGATCATACAGCGCTGGATTATTCAGATCATCGCAATACACATCAAATCCCTCACCATCCTCACGTCGGAAACAGCTTAATCCCACCAGACGACATTGGGTTTTTTGAGCCATTTTGCTGGCCAGTGTACTGGTCAGGCAGGGAATTCCGAAAAAAGGAACCACGACACCGCCAGAAGGATCGGGAACATGATCAGGCAGAATCACACTGAAACCACCTTGTTTTAGATTCTTAAATAGAGCTTTGACACCCGAAGCATCTGTCGGCACTAAAGTTGCGTTGAGGCGTTGACGTGCATGCAATGCAAAAGCATTGAATCCAGAATCTTTCATGGGTTTATACATGATGGTCGGGATGCCATATTGATGTACCCAGGCATTCATCATTTCCCATGTACCCAGATGCGGAGTAATGATCAGTGCACCGCGAGGATCGCTCAGCGCATCAGTCAGGACTTCCAGATGATGCACAGTATGAATTTGTTGAATGCTCCATTCGGGCGGCATTGCCCAGCATTTTCCAGATTCGATATAACTGAGACATTGCTTGGTAACACTTTCTCGTGCAAGCCGTTCTTTCTGCTCTTGACTGAGTTCAGGATAAGCCAGTCCAAGATTGACTCTGGTTTTCCACAGCATACTTTTATTCGGGTTTTGATTGATAAAGTAAGCTGCCACTTTTGCGATACTGCGCAAAAATGGTAGGGGTAAAATACGGAGCAGAGTAGGGTAAAAAGACATTCTAATGGGGCTTATTTATCGGCGTTGCCTTTAAGCACCATATAAATCAGTGCAACAAAAATCAGTAAAGCACCTACCAGACTACTTACGCAGAAATATAAAATACGTTGGTTGGTATCCATATTGAAAAGTTCATTTGCCAGGATGTAACGCATAAAGAACCATTGAGCAAGTGAAAACACAATAATGATAATTGTATGTCGACGTACATCAGGACGCATTGCCATAAGACTGACCTCTCAATAAAAAGCAGTCTATTATGCCATTAGCGGCCATGATCTCAAAGTATAAATCCTTATTTTACTTTTTCCTTGCGGAACTATAATCGTTCCTCATCTCCTAAAAGGAGAGAGATTGTATAGATATAAAAAAACCCTGCAGAGTGCAGGGTTTTTGTTGAAGCATAAACTCAAGGTTTATTTTTCTTCAGCTTTTGGTTTTTCGCGTAAACGAATACCCAAGTCACGCAATTGATTTGCTTCAACTGGTGCTGGCGCTTGAGTCAATGGACATTCAGCAGTCTTGGTTTTCGGGAATGCAATTACATCACGAATCGAAGATGCACCTGTCATGAGCATGATCAAACGGTCAAGACCGAATGCCAAACCACCGTGCGGAGGCGCACCATAACGTAATGCATTGAGTAAGAAGCTGAATTTCTCTTCTGCTTCTTCTTCACCAATACCTAAAGCTTCAAAGATTGCCTTTTGCATCTCTAAAGTATAGATACGAAGTGAACCGCCACCGATTTCAGTACCGTTCAATACCATGTCGTAGGCAACAGAAAGTGCTTCACCTGGATTGTTTTTCACTTCTTCAACGCTTGATTTTGGAAGTGTGAATGGGTGGTGAACAGAAGTCCATTTGCCATCATCAGTTTCTTCAAACATTGGGAAATCAACAACCCAAAGTGGCGCCCACTCACAAGTTGCAAGATTAAGATCATGACCGATTTTCACACGAAGTGCGCCCATCGCATCGTTTACAACTTTGGCTTTATCTGCACCAAAGAAAACGATGTCGCCATTCTCAGCACCAACACGTTTTAATAGATCAAGTACGATTGGCTCGATGAATTTAACGATTGGTGATTGAAGACCTTCGATGCCTTTTTCAAGTTCGTTGACTTTGATATAAGCCAAGCCTTTTGCACCGTAGATGCCTACGAATTTGGTGTATTCATCAATTGCACTACGCGGTAATGAACCAGCACCCGGTACGCGTAAAGCAACGATACGGCCTTTAGGATCTTTTGCAGGGCCTGCGAAAACTTTGAACTCAACGTCTTGCATCAAGTCTGCAACGTCAACAAGTTTCAATGGAATACGCATATCTGGTTTGTCAGATGCATAATCACGCATTGCGTCAGCGTAAGTCATACGTTCAAACTTATCGAATTTTACATTCAATAATTCGTTGAACATTTTAACTGTTAAGCCTTCCATTAAATCCATGATGTCATCGTCACTCATGAACGATGTTTCAACGTCGATTTGGGTAAATTCAGGCTGACGATCCGCACGTAAATCTTCGTCACGGAAACATTTAGCAATTTGGTAATAACGATCGATACCACCCACCATCAACAACTGTTTGAACAACTGTGGTGATTGTGGAAGCGCATAAAAGCTACCATTTGAAACACGGCTTGGTACTAAATAGTCACGTGCACCTTCTGGCGTTGCGCGTGTCAAAATTGGTGTTTCAACGTCAAGGAAACCATGATCTTCAAAATAGTTACGGATCAAGTTGGTCACTTTAGAACGGAAACGTAAGCGCTCTAACATTTCTGGACGACGGATGTCCAAGAAACGATATTTCAAACGAATTTCTTCTGAAATATTGGTATTTTCGTCATTCAATGGGAATGGCGGAGTATCAGAAGCTGCAAGAACTTCGATCTCTTTACCTAAAACTTCAATCTGGCCACTCACCATGTTGGCATTTTCAGTACCTTCATAGCGACGACGAACACGACCTGTAATTTTTAAAACAAATTCTGAACGTGCTTTATCTGCTGTTGCGAATGCTTCAGGGGTATCTGGATCGATAACAACCTGTACGAGACCATCACGGTCACGCATATCAAGGAAAATCACACCGCCATGGTCACGGCGACGATGAACCCATCCGCATAAAGTAACTGTTTGATCGATTTGGGCTTCAGTTAAAGAGCCACAGTAATGAGTGCGCATCATATTGAATTATTTATCCAAACTATATTGGCTGTAGAAGGTGAATGCGTAAACAGCGCAGCACCAATGAAGGGGAGATTATGCCTTGTTGAACGTATAGTCTCAAGTCTTAATGTTTTCAAGCGAATTTTAAACAGACGCTTTTTGTTAAAATGGTTTCATACGGCCAGTCCGATCCAAAAACAAGAATAATAGACAAGCCATGGTAAAGACAGTTAAGCCAGCTTGTGTAAATTCATTAATCGATTTGCCAATAAAAAAATAACGTTCAGTATTCCAAAGATCAGTATTGATATGACGGTTATAGTCAAACACTGAGAACAGCCCATATAAGATGGAAAGGATCATGCTAATCAGTGCAAATCCCTTGAGTCGAGTGGGAACGGGATGATGATGTTTATGCGTCTTATAATAATGCCAGCACATTTTTATCAAAAACGGCAAGGCAATAATTGAAGAACCAATCTGCAATATAAAATGTAATGGATAACTAAAACCCAAAAATGAAACGTTATGAGCCAGAATTTCTTTAAAAGCAAATGTTCGAAAATCAAGATGGGTTAATCCATCCCAGATTAAATGTGTGCTAATTCCAATAATAAGTGCCATGCAATTCAGAAAGCTGAAAGAAATAAAGTCATCCAGTGACTTGATATTTAATGAATCTTGAATCTCAAGACAACGATAAGTCACTGGGCGATAGATTAAATACCACACTAAACAAAAGCATAGGCCCAATGGCAGGTTCGGAAATAAGATACCTGCCCATTGGTGTGTTAAAGGTGTATTTTCTTGCGTAAATAATCGATAAAGATCAGGTGTCATACAGCCAATTGCCAGTGCTGCAACAGGCAAATGACCCTGACTTAATTTGGATAACGGCGGAGCGAGGACTGCATGGGAAAGTGTAAAAGGCATAATATGAAAAATAATAGTACTAAAAGTATCTTACTTGAATAATAGAAAATTAATAATGATTTTTGTAAATAAAAACCATTATCGTTTGTGTTTTTTTAGATTGTACTTGAGCTGTAATTTTGTTTAAATAATAAGATGGATTGTGTATTTGATTGATTGGTTAATTGGCTAGTTTGAATATCGATAGGGTTTGATTTTTATAATGGTTTTTATTTTAAATTCTTGGGGTGAAAATAAAGTTGCAAAACTAATTTCATTAACAATATTAATTTTATTTTTTTGTTATATTTTTAATGCAAATTTTAAGCTTTGGCATATATCAGTTTTCTATTTTTTAGCTTTTTTCTTTGTGGTTTTGAAGAGTAAGAAAATTCTTATTAGTATTCCAGTGCTTGTGTTTTGCACAGTTAGTTTTTTTACATTTAGTTTAAGTTATTATCTCTTTGATCGATTGAATATCATTCCTGAAGGTGGTCCTCATAGAACATATAGACATATTGTAAATCAATATATATGGGTAATGCCTTTTTGTTTCTTGCCAACTGTATATCATTATTTTAATTTTAAAGCTAAAAATTTCTTTAGCATGTTATATATTGTGGTTGGTTTTTTGATGCTCTATAGTTGGGTTATAGGTTTTCAGTTTAATTTTGAGCGAAGGTTGTTTTCTGTTTTTTATAATCCTATTATTTCTTATGATATTGTATGTATTTCTTTAAGTATAATTTCATTGGTTTTTGCATTTTATTTAAAATCTAAATGGTCATATATATTGATTGGTGTCAGTATATTAACTTTATTCATATTTATACTTCATGGATCTAGAGGTACTTGGTTAATAATTCCATTTTTACTAGGAATGCTTGCTTTTTTTTACTATAAAAATCAAAAGAAAAAATTGTTATTGATGAGTCTGATGTTTCTCATATTTTTGACTGTCAATGCAATTATTCCTAACTCTCCCGTATTCAATCGTCTTGATGATTTTCAAAATGATAAAATGGCTATTAAAAATCAAAGCTATCAAAACAGCACAGGTCTCAGACTGATGATGTGGGAAAATGCGATTGAGTTATTTAAGCAAAATCCAGTGATTGGAGTGAGTGTTTATGGGGTTGAGAAAGCACAGTGTGATTTAGCTGAAAAAGGAATCTACCCCATTTGTTTTCAACATAAGCATAATATTTTTTTCCAAGAGTTGGCTGCTAATGGTCTGATTGGTCTTTTGGGTTTAGTAGTTTCGCTATTCACACCACTTATGTTTTTCTTTACTCATATTTTTAGTAAAAATGAATTAATTAAAACTTTAGCTGTGTCAGGTTTTTTATTTGTTTTTTCATTTCTCCTTAGCGGCTTAACAGAATATTATTTATTCTTCCCTTATGTAACATATATTTTCTTTTTTATAACAGCTAGTTTGATGAGTTTTATCTATTTGAAAAATCTAGAAATAGAGTAAGCTTGGATGATAATCATGGTTAAGCTGATTTATATTGAGCCAAAGTCATTTTTTGTGAAATATTTCTTTCCTCATGGATGAAATTTTAAAAAAAGCTTAAGCTTTCATTGAATCATGGATAAGCAGTGTAGCAAATGTCCTTTGTTGCACTGTTTTTTATTGCAAATTAAATGAAATGTTATAATATAACAAAAAATAACGATCAACTGATTCGGGACACGGTATGTCATTTCCGCAAAATATTTTGACCTTATCCATTTTAGCTGTTGTATCTGTATCTACATTTGCAGCAGAAAATGAACAAGTTACCACCTTAGATACCATACGAATTAAAGCGCATCCGCTTGAGCAAACCTCAAAAGATTTTGCTGTTGCAGATACCGTTGTAGATGAAAAACGTTTACAACAGGGGGCTGTCACCATTGGTGAAGCGCTAAGCAGTGAGCCTGGCATTTATTCAAATCAGTTTGGTGCTGGTTCTAGCCGTCCTGTCATTCGTGGACAAGACGGGCCGCGCGTTAAGGTGCTGCAAAACTCATCTGAAAACATTGATGTATCTACCTTGTCTCCTGACCATGCGGTAACAGTCGATCCTGCATTGGCAAAGCAGGTTGAAGTGATTCGAGGCCCATCAACTTTATTATTTGGTGCTGGAACGGTTGGTGGTTTAGTCAATGTCACCGATAGCAAGATTCCAACAGAAATGCCTGAAAAAGGTTACGAAGGTAATGTTGGCTTACGTTACAACACTGGAAGTGATGAAAAGCTGGCAATTGCGGGCGTAACGGTTGGTCTGGGTGATCAGGTTGCGTTACGTGTCGAGGGCTTAAAGCGTGAAGCCAATGATTATATCGCTCCAGATTATGTACATGAAGGAGAGCGAGAGCGCCGTGTAGACAATACCTTTGCCAAAGGTCAAACCGTGAATGTCGGTTTATCCTGGATTTATGATCGTGGCTTTACGGGCATTTCTTATAGCAATCGCCAAGATCAATATGGTTTGCCGGGGCATAGCCATGAATATGAAAGCTGCCATGCACATCTTTCTGGACGCCCTCATTTACATTGCGGAGAGCATGATCATGGTGAGGGTGACGATGATCATGGTCATGAGGATCACGATCATGAACATGGTGCAGGGCCTTGGATTGATTTAAAGTCTGAGCGTTATGATGTACGTACAGAACTGAATGATCCATTTGCAGGCTTTAAAAAGTTACGTGCTCAAGCGAGTTATACCGATTATAAACACGATGAAATTGAAGAAGATACCATCGCTACGCGCTTTAAAAACAAGGGCTATGATGGACGTTTAGAGTTGGTACATAATCCAATTGGCCCATGGGAAGGGGTGATTGGAACGCAATATGGTCAACAGAAACTGGAACTCACCGGTGAAGAAGCATTCTTGGCACCCAATACCACCAAGAAGTGGAGCATCTTTGGCTTAGAGCATGCACAATTTAATGATGTACATGTTGAACTGGCAGCACGCGCAGAAAAACAAAAAATTGATATTGATGACTCAAGCAAAAAAGATTTTGACGGTTCAGCCTTTTCTGTTTCAGGCGCTGCCAACTGGGAGTTTGCACCAGACTATAAACTTTCGTTGGTTGCCTCACATCAGGAGCGTTTACCTTTAGCGCAAGAGCTATATGCCAATGGTGGACATTTCGCGACCAATACTTATGAGCTGGGTAATGATCGTTTAAGTAAAGAGAAGTCAAATAATGTTGAATTGGGCTTCCATTATGACAATGACAAATTTGACTACCATGTACATGTCTACCACAACTGGTTTGATGACTATATCTATGCCCAAACCTTAGACCGTTATAAAGATTTCCGTTTGGTCAAATATACTCAAGATCAGGCACGTTTCTATGGTGCAGAGGCAGAAGCGGGTTATCAGATTTCAGACATGTATAAAGTGGGTGTATTCGGTGATTATGTTCGCGGCAAGATTGACAATGAAAATGCTCCACGTGTCCCAGCAGGTCGTCTAGGAACAAAAGTAAATGCGGACTTCGGTGATGGCTTTAGCGGTTCAGCTGAATACTACCACGTGTTCCAGCAGGACAAGATTGCAGCTTATGAAACTGATACGCAAAGCTATAACATGTTGAATCTGGGTGTGGCTTATTCAGGTAAATACAGCAATGTCGGTGATTATCGTGTTTATCTAAATGCCAATAACTTGCTGGATGATCAGGTTTACCAACATGCATCGTTCTTATCAACGATTCCACAAGTGGGCCGTAACTTTACCGTTGGGGTGAATTTTAACTTCTAATTTTTCACTTAAATCTTATTGAAAAATCAAAGTATAAGCTCTAGCCTTAGACCATTAGGCTAGGGCTTTTTTTGTTTATATGCGTATCTTCCAACGAATCCATCGAAAATTAAACTGGTCAGGTCGACGTTACATGGCAGTCATATTGAGTATTTTTGCGATTGGGTACATTGCTTCGGCAGTCTACCACACAGTAAAACCACTCCCGAAAGGGCTGGATTTTACTGGGCAGTTGCGTCATGCCAATGTGAAATTTCTAGCCGATCAGACCTATATCGATGCAAAAGGCCAGCAACAGGTCGATCAGCATATTTTCAAGGAAGTCTTTCATTTAATTGATCAGGCACAGACCACGATTGTGCTGGATATGTTCCTGTTTAATCAGGAAGTGGGAAAGTCAAAGGTTAAGCAATTTCCTTTGATGCAAGAGTTGACAGATGCGTTGATCGTTAAGCGTCGTTTGCATCCAAATGTTGAAGTTGTGGTGATAACCGATCCGATTAATTCGGTTTATGGCGGGATGACACCGAAGCATTATCTACAGTTGCGTCAAGCAGGTGTGGATGTGATCGAAACCGATTTAAAACCATTGCGCGCTTCTAATCCGCTTTGGTCAGGTTTTTGGTATATCTGCTGTCAGAACTTGGGTAATAATCCTGAAGGCGGTTGGCTAAGTAGCCCATTTGGTGATGAAAAAATTACCTTGCGTAGTTATCTGGAGTTATTCAACTTCAAGGCCAATCATCGTAAAACTTTGGTGGTTGATACTGAACAGGGCTGGAAAAGTTTGGTGACTTCTGCCAATCCGCATGATGGCAGTTCGCATCATAGTAATGTTGCACTGGTGGTGGATGGGCCAACCGCGATTGATGTCTTACAAACTGAGCAAGCCGTTGCCAATATGTCAAAGGGGTCTAGTCCTTTTGTGATTATGGGTGGGGTGAGCGAAGACAAAACCTTGCCGCAGGTACAAGTGCTGACTGAAAAAGCCATTTATGATGGCATCTTGAAAATGATTCAGACAGCCAAGAGTAAAGAGCATCTGGATATGGCCATGTTTTATTTGTCGGAACGCAATATTATTGAAGCACTTAAACAAGCTCAGCAACGTGGTGTCAGCATCCGTATCATGATCGATCCGAATAAAGATGCATTTGGCCGTCAGAAGAATGGCATGCCGAATCGCCAAGTCGCATCAGAGCTCAATGCTGCTGGTATTCCAATTCGTTGGTGCGATACTCGTGGTGAACAGTGCCATAGCAAGATGTTGCTCAAATACAATGCACAGCAAGCTGAGATGATTCTGGGTTCTGCTAACTTAACGGCACGTAATCTGAAAAACTATAATCTTGAAACTGATATGCGTGTGATTGGTTCAGCACAAACGCCAGTGTTTAAAGATGCCGGGCAATACTTTGATGCAGCATGGAGCAATGCCAATGCACGTCAAATCACAGTGGATTATGCAAAATATGCTGATGAGTCAAAAGTAAAATACTGGATCTATCGTTTTATGGAATGGTCAGGATTATCCACTTTTTAATTCAGCATAAATAGAGTTCTACACAATGGCGAAAATTAAACTCAATATCCGACAGGATGAGCAGATTGATTTAGATGTACATCAATTCAATCATTATGCAGATATTGTTGAAATTCAAAGTTGGGAAGAACTCTTGGAATGCTATCGCTCTCTTAAACAAGATGTTTATCCTAAAAAAGTGTTTCTGGTTCTGGATGATAGGGCACAGGCAGAATACACATCTATGCATGCTCAATTGGGTGAGCAACTTTATTTCGACGATCGTCAATATTTTGAAGGAATCGAAGATATTGGAAGTCGAGACAGTCTTCTGATTGAAAGTAATATTGTCACACCTTTGTTGTTTCAACACCATGTACAACAGCTGAGTCATCTAGACCATCAGCGGAGTTTTGAAAGCTTGGCTGGAAAAATGCAGCACTATGATGAAAGTGATCTAGAGGCGCTCGTTTACTTCAATCAACATCTATTGATCTCTACTCATACTGAAATCATGGTTAAAGTGGCCGTTGTTGAAACAGAAGCATTGAAACTGGCGATGATGCCGAATGGCTATTTTTCTTGTGATTTTGATCCTTTTGAGAATTATGCGCTGATTCAGAAAATGCAGCACTATGGCTTCGAATTTATCGGACTTGGAGCGGCGTTATTAGGATGGATCAAAACAGCAGATTTTAATGCAGAAAAAATTGAAGATTTAATTCAGGATCTTGCTTTGATTTATCCTTTAAATTTATCTCATCAAAAGGCAATGCAACACCTGATTTTAAAAAATAATTATCTGATCTTACCTTATTCTGAATCACCACAAGAATATTTGGGTTACGACTTATCGTGATTCAGAACGAGAGTTCAACAAGCTGAATTTGGAGGTTTACTTGGTATTCAGCTTGTTGAAAGAAATACACGATCAATGAAAATTAAGGACTCGGTGGAATTAATTGATCCAGATCTTTATCCGCTAACTGATCCAGTTCACTTAAATCGGTTTTGATTTTCCACTGGCTTTCATCATCGACAGGGTTGGGTAGACGCGCTTCTAACCAGTCACAGACGATATCTGGGCTAAATTCTGGATGATTACACTGGATCACCCAAGCCAGAAAATCTTTGGCTTCACCGTTCATATAGGGCGGTGGTGATACGGGGAAAAATTGGGTGGGTAGACGCTCATTCGTCGATAAATAATTGAGGACATGTCCCAGTTCCTGAACTGTTTGCCATGCCAATGGATGTTCAACATCAATATTGAACTTAAACCACCATGCATGCTGACCATCTGCACCATGCGCCACGATACGGGATTCTTGTACGCTAGGAACTTTACAGAAAAATTGATAGAGACGATCAAAATTCATTTCAGCCACAGATGTTGCCTCAAAACCAAAAAATTGATTCTAACATATCTCAGAGAGGCTATAGCGAGCTGCTCTTTATCCATGGAATTAAACAGTTAGTCTGAAAAAATATTATTACAACAGTGGCGCTTATTTTTTATTCTAAAATAAAAGCATACTCTGATTTTGGGAGATCATGATGCAGCAATCTAAACTTTATATCTATGGCTTGGTCAGCCTACTCAGCGGTCTCCCTGTAATGAGCTATGCCGATAATGCGTGGGGTGGATATAGCGGGGTAGAACGCCGTTCTTATCATCATAATACACCTACCTATCAACCGCCTGCGCAAGATCCATTTGCATTCTCGAATCAGCGCGCGACACCCACTGCGCCACCGAAAGGCTATTATTATCAGCCGAATCAAAATAACTATTATCCCCATTCAAACCATCGTCCTGGCGTTCGGATTGAATATTATCCAGAGACTCAATATGACCGCAGCTATCGCCGAGAGTCCTTTGTGGTGGGAAATGAATTACCGGGTGAGTTTCGTAGCGAGCGTTATGTGGTGCGGGATTGGGATTATTATTCTTTGCGTGAACCGCCACGTGGTCGACATTGGGTTGTTGTCGATGGTCGTTATCTTTTAGTGACTGATGATAACTTTACCATTGAGATTATTCGCTGATTTGACATCTGTTTTTAAATTTTGAATAGAGAGTATTCTCCACAATTTCTCGCTATTCATTACAAAGCTTTGCAATGTCGCGAGTTTTATTCATGCTTTCTCCTAGAGTTTTTCTTAATCTGATTTCAGATCGAAAAAACAGAGGATCAAACAATGAAAAAGACCGTCGTATTGCTTGTATCAACACTCATGCTCGGTGTATCTGCATCAGCAATGGCAGATTCAAACCGTTGGAATAATGATCATAAAGACCGTTATGATCAGCGCTATGATCGTTATGACCACAGACATGATCACCGTGAGCAACCACGCTGGTCAAATGGTGATCGCGGCAATCACTATGGTCAACGTATCAATTTCAAACGTGGTGAGCGTTTACCGTCAGAATTCCGTAGTAATCGTTATATGGTATCCAATTATCGCTACCACCGCCTTTATCAGCCACCACGTGGTTATAACTGGATGCAGGTACAAGGTAAATATGTACTGGTTGATTCCAAATATCGTGTCTTCCGAGTGGCATAATCTTCATATGAGAAAAGCAGGCAATCCGCCTGCTTTTTTATTTATGCCAATTCATCATCTTGTGGGCGAGGCGTTTTATTGGAAGGTAATTGTTGCTCCTGATCTTTGCCACGAATCACAGAAGGGTAGTTCCATGATGCAAAACGCACCACCAGAATCGCAACTGCCAAAATCAGGATCGAACCTGTGGTAATGACCAAATCCATCGATGCTTTATGATTATGCTGAATATCAGCAATCAGCAAACGGGTTAGTGCAGTAATCGCGACATAGATCAGAAAGCGCACTGGCATATGATTAGTCTTGAAATAAATCCCGACCATGGCGCCCAGTTCTAGATAGATAAACAACAGTAAGATATCATCAATGGTGGCGTACTGTTTAACCGTTAGAATCTCAATCACGGTATGTACGGCTGACCATGCAATCATACAGCCGATAATAAACAGGGCTAAATAATGAAAGGCTTCAACTGCATAGTGACCGAAGCGGTCAAGTAGACGAGGTAAACCTTCAAGTTTATCTTTTGAATTCGACATGGCGATTTATATGCTCAACATGATGATTGGAATGATATGCAAGTTTTATGCTGTTTTTATTATAGGCATAAAAAAACTGCCTCAACCTAGATTGAGGCAGTTTTTATGATTGAATGCGACTTAAGCTTGATTAGTGAAGTAATCTTCGCTGAAGTTCATGATCAAGTCTGAACCTGCTTTGATTTTCGCTAAACGCGCATCTACTTCAGGCAAGATACGATCTACAAAGTATTGCGCTAATGCAATTTTGTTTTGGTAGAAATCACCAGATTTGTCTTTTGCCGCTGCTGCAATTTTTGCGAACATATAAGCAAAGCTGAGTAAACCCACAGCATGTAAGTAATCAACCGCAGCTGAGTTCGGGAACTCTGCATTTTCAGCTGCTTGTTCAATGATGAACTGGGTGATCGCTTCAATTTCAGTTGCAGCGTCAAGAGTTGCATCTTTAATGAAGTTTAAATCCGTATCTAGATCATTGGCAAAGTCACGGATCTCTGTGATGTATTCTGCGATGAATGCACCACCACATTTAATGGTTTTACGACCAATTAAATCTTGAGATTGAACGCCGTTGGTCCCTTCGTAAATTTGAGCAATACGAAGATCACGAATACATTGTTCCATACCCCATTCACGGATATAACCGTGTCCACCGAAGACCATTTGCGCATCTAGAGTCGCTTGGAAAGCAGTGTCAGTGAGGTAAGCTTTTGCGATTGGTGTTAAAAGAGCAACGCGGTCGTTGGCTTTCTTCACGGCTTCAGCATCAGTTGAGAATTTAGTGATGTCGAGCTGTTGACCAACATACACTGCAAATGCACGAGATGCTTCGTTGTTGGCACGTACATTGAGCAACATACGACGTACATCACCATGTACTAAAATGCTGTCTGCTGGTTTGTTTGGTGATTGAACGCCAGATGCGCTACGACCCTGTAAACGGTCAGTCGCGTATTGTGCAGCATTTTGATAAGCAAATTCAGAAGCACCTAGACCTTGGATACCCATTGATAAACGTTCGTAGTTCATCATCACGAACATCGCAGCAAGGCCTTCGTTTTCTTTACCGACAAGATAACCTTTGGCACCGTCAAAGTTCATCACGCAAGTTGCAGATGCCTTGATCCCCATCTTGTGTTCGATTGAGCCTGGACCAACAGGGTTACGCTCGCCCAAAGAACCATCTTCATTCACTAGGAATTTCGGTACGATAAATAATGAAATACCACGTGAACCCGCAGGTGCATTAGGAGTTTTTGCAAGTACCAAGTGAATGATGTTTTCAGCGAGATCGTTGTCACCACCTGTGATGAAGATTTTCGTACCGGTAATGTTATACGTACCATCTTCATTCGGTTCAGCTTTAGTTTTGATAATCCCTAAATCTGTACCTGCATGTGGCTCGGTTAAGCACATCGTACCTGACCATTCACCCGAATAGATTTTAGGTAAATACGTTTCTTTTTGCTCTTGTGATGCATAGCTGTTTAAAGCCATACCTGCACCCACAGAAAGAAGCGGGTAGAGCATGAATGATGGATTGGTTGCGAATAGCATTTCATCAGATAGTACAGTCAGCATTTTTGGCATGGCCTGACCGCCCCATTCTTCGTCAGCACCTAAGCCGATCCAGCCGCCTTCAGCGTATTGACGGAATGCTTCTTTAAAACCTGCTGGGGTGAAAACTTCACCATTTTCCCAACGTGCGCCTTCTTCATCACCCGTACGGTTTAACGGATGTGTCACGTTTTGGGCAAACTTCGCCATTTCTTCTAAAATTGCTTCAGCTGTTGCAGCATCTACATGAGCCAGGTTTTCATTCGCCTGCCAAAATTGTTCTGCTTTAAATACATCATTTAAGATGAATTTCATGTCTGCTAGAGGAGCATTGTAAATTGGCATAATCGTTCCTTTCTACGCACAGCGTCATGTGCAAAATGATCAAATAAAACGAACAAATAAATTGAATCGTATAAATTTAGCATTGATTAAACAAAAAAAGGACGGTCAAAACTGACCAGTCCTTTTTCTGTGATGAACGTTGCATCTCATTCTAAACTATGTTTAGAAAGCGAAGTGTTCCGCATCAAGTTCAAACAATGGCGCAACGCCAGTTGAAAGTACATCTACATGCGAACGAACACGTGGCAAGATCTTCTTGAAGTAGAAGCGAGCAGTCGTCACTTTTGCATTGTAGAAGTCAACATCAGTTGTACCTTCAGCCAATTTCTCTTGCGCAACAAGTGCCATACGTGCCCATAAGTAAGCAAGCGTTACATAGCCAGAGAAGTAGAGGTAGTCAACCGCAGCTGCACCAACTTCATCAGGGTTTTGCATTGCACGCATACCAATTTGCATGGTGATATCGCCCCATTCTTTGTTTGCAGCAGCCAATGGCGCAACAAATTCTTGCATCGCAGCATTGTCTTTGTTTGCTTCAACAAATTTGTGGATGATCTTGGTGAAGTCTTTCAACATTGCACCTTGAGTTTGCAATACTTTACGACCTAACAAGTCAAGCGCTTGAATCTCGGTTGTTCCTTCGTATAGGCAAGCGATACGTGTATCACGTACGATTTGCTCCATACCGTGTTCAGAAATGAAGCCGTGACCACCAAAGACTTGTACACCGTGCTTCGCAGATTCAGAACCAGTTTCAGTTAAGAATGCTTTAGCAATTGGTGTTAACAAAGACAAGATGTTGTCAGCAAACTTACGCTCTTCTTCAGTTTCGCCTTTTTCAACGATGTCTGCATATTGAGCCAATAAGTAAACTAGCGCACGACCACCTTCAGCAAATGACTTTTGCGTTAAAAGCATGTTGCGAACAGCAGGGTGAACGATAATTGGGTCAGCTTCTTTTTCAGGGGCTTTAGGGCCAGAAAGCGAACGCATGGCTAAACGGTCTTTCGCATACGCCAAAGCGCCTTGGAAAGAAGATTCAGATGCAGATAGACCTTGAACTGCAGTACCGATACGTGCAGTGTTCATGAAGGTGAACATGCAGTTTAAGCCACGGTTTTCAGGGCCAATCAAGTAACCTTTTGCTTGGTCGAAGTTAATCACACAAGTCGCGTTACCATGGATACCCATTTTGTGTTCGATTGAACCACAACGTACGGCATTACGCTCACCGACAGAACCGTCAGCATTCACGTGGAATTTAGGTACGATGAATAATGAAATCCCTTTTGTACCTTTTGGCGCGCCCGGTAAACGTGCAAGTACGATATGGATGATGTTTTCAGCCATGTCGTGTTCACCAGCAGAGATAAAGATTTTCTCGCCAGAGATTGCATAGCTGCCATCAGCATTTGGTTCAGCTTTAGAACGGATGATACCTAAGTCAGAACCTGCATGAGATTCAGTCAAGCACATCGTACCTGTCCAAACACCTGAAACAAGGTTTGGCAAGTAAGTATTTTTTTGCTCATCAGAACCGTGGTGTTCTAAAGTACGCACAGCACCATGAGAAAGACCAGGGTACATACCCCATGACCAGTTTGCAGTACCGACCATTTCAGAGATTGCGATCCCTAAAGAGTTTGGTAATGCCTGACCGCCAAACTCTTCATCAGCAGAAAGAGACGGGAAGCCAAGTTCGATATATTTTTGATACGCTTCTTTAAAGCCTGTCGGGGTAGTAACAACACCGTCGTTCCAAGTACAACCTTCACGGTCGCCCACTTGGTTTAAAGGAGAAAGTTCGTTCTCGCAGAAATCAGCCGCTGCTTCTAAGTATTGATCAACCAATTCACGGCTTACAGTGTCTTGAAATGCAGGAAGTTTTGCGTAATGTGCTTCAGCATTTAATAATTCGTGCAATACGAACTGCATATCACGTAAGGGTGCTTTGTATTGTGGCATAGCGGGTTCCTCAATACTGGTTAAACCAGAGTTATAATCTTAGTCAATGATAAATGTGCCCAAGAGCACCATTTTGTACCGCTAATCGTGCAACAAGTTATAGTTCGGTACAAGCTTTTGCAGGTCATTTCTTAGTGACTGCTAAGTCAAAGTTTGTTGGTCAGCCTGCTTAAGCGCTTAGATTGTAGGTGGTTTTCCAGCATTTGAGTGAAACTGTTCATGTAAAATCGTAAGCAGCTGTGTAAATGAAAAATCAACCATTTAACGCATAAAAAAAAGGCGCTTCGAAAGCGCCTGAGAGGAGAGGATGATTATGTTGTTGGGTTCGCTTGACGCTTGAATTGTGATTTGTCTGGTGTAAAACGAACTTCACAGGTCCCTTCAATCACACGTTTATTCCATTGAACGTTCACGCGTTCTCCGATTCGTTTACCTTGACATGCCTGTTCGATCTGAGCGCGTTGTGCCTGATGTTCCTGACGCATTTGTTCGCGTTGTTCTGAACGCTGTTCACGTTTCGCTTGCCATTCAGCACGCTGTTCAGGGGTAAGCGGTGCACGTTGCATATTGTGACGATGGTGGTCACGATTCATTGACTGTTCTGCTGGCGTGGTCGACTGACAGGCAGCCAAACCTAAAACAGAACCGAGTAAGGTGGTCATCAATACAATTTTTGTCTTGTTCATTGTTTTATCCAGCATAAGCAGTTGTGATTTGATGATTAAAGATTAGATAATAAAGATGAAGAAACAATGGAGAGTTTTTTTGAACCATGTTGGTTACAATCCATAAATAGAACACTATTGAGATTAAGCTTTTGAATGTTCGTCGTGTCCCTTTAGCCTTACGCCTGTTTTTAACGGTATTACTGACCACCTTACTGATCGCTACGATCAGCTTAGGTGTTTTGCACTGGACGATGCAAAAGAACTTTGCACGCTATGTGGCTGATGTCGAAATGCAGAAACTGGATCGGCTGATTGCCAACTTAGGCAATGTCTATACCGTTTATCACGACTGGGGCAATGCTATTCAGGCGCAGATCTTGCAAATCGAGGGCACCGCAGCGCCAGATGACTACGACCGGCTATCTCAATGGTGGTTACGCCGTCAGTATGATATCGCTTTGCAGCAACGTTATTTTAATGACCATACTTTATTGAGTCTTTCGCCGACTTTGGCGCAAAATAATGTTGAGATGAGAAATCGTCAGATCTTTAATGATGAAGAACTCAAAATTCTAAAGCAGAATTTACCTTCCGAATATCAACCCTTTGAAGGGTTACGTTTTCCGCTCAGTCCAAGTCAGTTCCGTTTAAAGAAAGATGATAAAGACGATAAACAGGAGCATAAATTAAATACGCCTGTTGAGCATGGTAAAAAGCGGTTTGTCTCAATTCCAGATCGTTTAGGTTTGAGTTCTCGCTTATCTTTATATGATGAAAATCAGCAGTTTATTGTTGGTGAGCCCGCTACGGATCAAATCTCGTTCCGTCCGATTATTGTGGATGAACGGGTGGTGGGCTATCTGGGATTAAAACCTGTACTTGATCAGGATGATGCATCCAGTATTAACTTCTTTAGTAATCAAAAACGCTATTTACTTTTAGTCTATGCCTTAACCGTGCTGTCTAGTTTGATTGCAGCATTGCTAATGGCGACTTATTTTAAAAAGCCGATTCAGCGCCTGTTAAAAGCAACGCTAGAATTAACGCGTGGTAACTATCAGCATCAGGTTAAGATCAGACGTAATGATGAACTAGGTGATTTGTCTAATCAGATCAACCATTTGGCTGATATTTTGCACCATCATGAAGAATCACGCCGTCAATGGGTATCCGATACTTCACATGAGCTGAAAACACCATTGGCTGTGTTGCAGGCACAAATCGAAGCGATGCAGGATGGGATTCGTAAAGCCACACCTGAACACCTTGCGGCCATGATGCGTCAGGTCAGCAGTTTGAAAAAATTAACTCAGGATCTGGCAGATCTGGCTCAGGCTGATGCACAACAGTTGAAATGCTATTTTGCTGAAGTCAATCCGTGGGATGTGGTGCTGCAAGAAGTTGAAAATTTCAGATCAACCTTTGAGCAAAATCAGCTGGACGTCAGCTTGTCTGGTGAAGGGGCTTTACTCTCATTAGATCGTGATCGTTTTAAACAGATTATTGTCAATTTGCTGGGTAACTGTGTTCGTTATACTGAACAAGGTGGAAAAATACAGATTCATACTCAACAAAACGAGCAACAATGGATATTGTATGTAGATGACAGCCCATTGGGGATGAATGATGAGCAACTGGCCCGTCTGGGTGAGCGTTTCTACCGTGTCGATGATTCACGTACACGTAGTACAGGCGGTACAGGGTTAGGTTTGGCTTTATCATGTAAATTGGCACAAGCTTTAGGTGGTTCACTGACTTTCGATCATTCACCATTAGGTGGATTACGTTGTGTACTGACTTTCCCAAAACAAAATACGTAACTTTTAGATCCTCTCTGGTTGAGGATGATGGATAGGATGAAGACCATGAAACATATCATGTTGGTTGAAGATGAGGTTGAACTGGCACAGTTGGTTCGTGATTATTTAGAAGCTGCTGGTTTTGAAGTCAGTATGTTTCATGATGGTCAAGATGCTTTTACCCAGTTCCAGCAACGTAAACCAAGCTTGATGATTCTGGATTTGATGGTGCCGCGTATGGATGGTTTAACCATCTGCCGTAAAGTACGTGAGCAGTCTGATCTGCCGATCATTATGGTGACGGCACGTACTGAAGAAATTGACCGTGTTCTGGGTCTTAATATGGGTGCAGATGACTATATCTGTAAGCCTTTTAGTCCAAAAGAACTGGTTGCCCGTGTTCAGGCAGTTTTGCGTCGTTTAGAACGTAAAGCGGAACCGGAACAAAACGATTTATTCCGTATCGATAAAGCACAACAACGGATTTGGTATCAACAAAAAGCATTGACCTTGACGCCAACAGAATTCCGTTTATTGGAGCTGTTTTTAGAACATCTTGGACAGGTCTATTCACGTGCACAGTTGCTTGATCATATCAATCCAGACAGCTTTGATGTGGCAGACCGTGTGATTGATAGCCATATTAAAAACCTGCGTCGTAAGATTTCAGAGGCGGCTGATACGGGTAATCGTCATGAATGGATTCAAGCGGTGTATGGCGTCGGTTATCGTTTTGAATATCCAGATGAGTAATCAGCTTTAATTGATCTGTGGTGGTTCATATCCAAGAAAATGTGGACCAGTTTCTATAGATGAATTTATCTCTTTTCCTTCGTATAGAGAAGCTGATATGAGATGAGTTTTGATGACGATAAAGGGTGGAGCGCTGCAAAAAGTTTTATCCTGTGGATAACCACAACGTTATCCACAGAAAATGTGGATAGTTTCTTAAAGGTTTTGTAGAAATTATCTTCTTTTCTCGTTTTAAGTGAACCATCACTGGATTCTGTGCAAAATAAGATTACATTACTTTACAATCACTTGTGATGAGCTGGATTGCTGTAATGAGATTATTTCTGGATGAGAAACTTATCCCCTGAATAAGCCTTGCTCGGTTTGATCACCGCCTTTATCCGCAAACTCGCTTGAGCGCTGCCCCATTAGGGGTGAATGATAATGGGTGTATGATCAGTAACCAGTTGCCATATTTCATCTATATCCGAGTTGGTCACCGCAATACAGCCTAAGGTCCAGTCTTTGCGTGGCATATAGCGCGCACTTGCAGGAAATGAGGTGGCACGTGTCGGAACCGTACCATGAATCATGACATCGCCACCCGCAGAGCGATTGTGCTGTTGGGCATAGCTTGTATCAGTTTTATTGGGGTAGGAGATGTGCAAAGATTTATAATAAGCGCTTTGTGGATTGCGCCAATCAATAGAATAAGTTCCCTCAGGCGTTTTGCCATCACCTTCAAACTGTTTATGTCCAATCGGATCAAAGCCTAAACGCATTGGATAGCTGCGAATGACTTCCTGTTGATGTTTTAATTGCAAAATACGCTGACTCTTAAAGACTTCAATTGAGGTCACGGGTTTACTTTGTTTGAGCTGCTGTATTTCTTCGGTTGAAAGCTGCGTATGTGTTGCGGCAAATGTTGGGATGAACTTGCCATACTGATAAAAAGCCAGTGCCAATAAAATAATTAAAACAACACATCCAGCAATCAATCCAGTTTTCATTATTTTCTTCTTTTAAAATAAGTAACTCACTTGAGCCACAATAGCGACCCAAGCGAATCACAACGAATCAAAATTAAGATGAGCAGCTTACCATTACCTCTGGTACATCACTGGGTAAAGGTGCCGTATCTGCTTCGGTTTCCAGATCAGGCTGTTTTTGGTAGGGCTGATTCAACAGCTTAAATAAACGATCAACTTCACTAAAATCACCACGTTCAGCCTGTTCAATGGCTTTCTGCGCCATATGATTGCGCAGGATATATTGTGGATTGATCTGTTGCATCTGCTGGTCTAATTCATCGGTATCCTGATGTTGACGGATATTCTGGTAATGCGTCAGGAAATCATCGAATTGCTGGACATGAATACAGTCATCTCTTAAAGCTTTGTAATCTTGTTGTTGTAGACGAATAAAGCTTTGAGTGTAATCCAGTTGCTCGGTTTGCAAAATTCTCAAGAAGGCAAAGCTGCAATCCAGACTATCTTTATGGAAATGCGGTAATCCCATTTTTTGACATAAGCCCTGACCATAATACTGCAAAAATGTTGGTTCAAATTTTTCTAGGCAAGTTGCCAGATCCAGTTTGAACTGTTCTTTGTCTTCGGCCGATGCTAATGGAATCAGATTGTTCAGCCATGTCCAGAGATTCCAGTGTCCAATACTTGGCTGGTTCTGATAAGTATAACGACCCTGATAATCGGAATGGTTGTTAATCCAGTTTGGACGGAAACGTTCCATAAAACCGTAAGGGCCAAAGTCCAGTGTTGAACCTGTAATATTAAGATTATCGGTATTCATCACCCCATGCGCAAAACCTACCAGTTGCCATTTGGCGATCATGATGGCTGTGCGTTCAATCACGGCTTCAGCAAACGCTAGAATTGGATTTTCAGCTTCAAGACATTCTGGATAATGCCATTCGATGCATTTTTGTGTAAATTCAGCCAAGAGTTCAGGAGAGTATTGATTGATCCATTCAAAATGTCCCAAACGAATATGACATTCAGACGTGCGCAATAACATTGCACCCAGCTCTAAGGTTTCCCGTTGTACGCTTTGAGTTGAACTGGTAAAACCGACTGCATGACTTGATGCAACGCCCAAAGCATTTAACGCATGTCCAGCGAGATATTCACGAATTACCGAACGCAGCACAGCACGGCCATCGCCCATACGCGAGTAGGGAGTAGAGCCTGCACCTTTCAGATGTAGATCAATCGTTTCACCATGTTTATTCAGGATTTGTCCGATGAGTAAACCTCGACCATCACCGAGTTGTCCTGCCCATTGTCCAAACTGATGCCCTGCATAGACCATGGCAAGTGGTGGAAATTCAGCAAAGGTTTTTTGTCCACTACAGATTTCAACCCAGTTGGCTTTATCTTCTTCACTCCACTGCAACTCATCCGCTAAGGCTTCATTGAAATGGCCTGCTTTGGCACCACGTAATGGACTCGGTTGTTGCTGATGATAAAGCTTTGGATTTAAAGAATCATAGCGAGAATTGAATTGCATAACTGAAACATCATGGTGAGCTGAATCATGACTATAGCAAATTAACGGATGTAATGGGGAAGGGTAAAACGCAGAGATGAAACCGCAGATATAAAAAATGGCCTCGATTTGAGACCATTTTTTATGGGTATTCTGTTATTCAGAAACAGGCGCTTTTTTGATGTTACGCATTAAGGTTTCTAAACATTCACGGTGATGACTTAAACGGTGTTCAAGTAACTGGAAATCAACTTTTAGCTTGTGATCCATTTGATGGATTTTTTCAGCCATTGCTGCTTTCTTGGCATGAAGCTCTTGTTCTTTCAGCTTCGCCCAATCATTTAAGGTATGAGTAAATGCTTCATATTCTTGTGCAATACGCTGCTTCATTTGCACGATGTCGGTATTGACATCATGACCATAAATCGCAAGATCGCGTTCAGCATATTTAAACTTCATCGCAAGCTCGGCTTTTTTGATATTAAAGCTTGGAATACGACGTAAATTTTTAGCTAAACCAAGTTTTGAGCTGGTCCAGATTAACCATTTGGTTGGATCATATTGCCACCATTTCACACCATTACGGTAATCGTACTGGAAGATGTGATGATAGTTATGATAACCCTCACCCCAAGTAAAAATAGCTAAGACAAAGTTGTCACGTGCTGTATTTTCATCGGTATAAGGACGTTTGCCCCACATGTGGCAAAGCGAGTTAATAAAGAAGGTGACGTGATGGCTAATGATTAAACGTAATAAACCACCCAGTAAAATCACGCCCCAGATATCGCCAGTCGCCCAACCGATTAAGCCTAATACACCGACATGTACAGCGATAACCATTGGCACATAATATTTATGCTGGAACATCACTAATTTGTCATTGAGCAAATCAGGTGCATTTTTAAAATCAGGTTCAGATGGCGAGTGATCGCGAATCATCCAACCTAAGTGTGCGTACCAGAAACCACGTTTAATTGAATACGGGTCTTGATCCACATCATCGACATGGCGGTGATGGGTACGGTGACCTGAAGCCCAGAACAAAATACTGTTTTGGACAGCAAAGGTACCACCAATCATCAATAAAATTTTAAGTGGTAAAGCTGCTTCATAAGCACGATGTGCCCAAAGTCGGTGATAACCTGCCGTAATTCCTAGGCTACTAAGTGCCAAAAGGAAGATCATGCTCACCCAAGCACTTACACTAAAATCATAATAATAAGCGTATAAAGGGATTAAAATAGCGGCAAGAATTGGTGTGCCAATTAAGGTAATGCTAGCAGTCCAGTTAATGGGTGCCTTTTTTTTGAGTGGGGCGGAAGTCATATCCGTCAGCGCTCCTAAAAACCTTGTTTGTACAAGATAATAAAACTAAACGAGATAGCAAAACCAATCATGACGATATATTGCTATTTTATCACTGATATTAGCATGTCCAAATCGATTAGCACTAGTATTATTGTACAGTTGTATCGAAAGAACAGTAACAGAATTCATTTGTAAATTTGATCAATGAATTAAAAGGTGAAATAAATCAATGTCTGAGCAAAATACCATGAAAAATCCTATTTTTTCTTTGAAGGCATTTTTTAACAAAACTTTAATATTCTCTGCTGCTGTCATGCTTGCAGCCTGCCAAAGCCAACCCCAGCCAGCGCAAAAGAATACCTTGCAGCCGAAACGGGTGACACAGCCACCCGCCATGCAAGTACGTAAAAGTACCGATGGTGTACAAGATGTGGATTGGCAAATTACCACCATTCAAGGCAAGCGAGCTTTGTTCTTTAACCAGTATCCGGGTTTTCAGCTCAACTCCATTTCAAAGATGGTGTCAGGGCATACAGGCTGCAACAATATTTATGGTCGTTATAAATATGATTTCAACCAGCGTAAACTGGATTTTGATGTGATGGCACAGCATCAAAGCTGTAACCGCGCTTTAGCGCAAGAGGCGGATTTGATGGATGCGATTCAACGAGTTGAGCGTTTCCAGCTAGATGGCGCAAACCTATATTTGTTAGATGCAAAAGGGCAACGTTTGATTCAGGCCCAGCGTAAGAAATAAAAGAAAAGGCGGAATTTATTCCGCCTTTTCTTATTTTAAATGTTGCAACATGGTACTTGGAACATCAGTAATTAAACCTTGAATACCCAGCTGCTGTAGATGCTTGGCACGTTCAATCTCATTCACCGTCCAGACACTGATTGCAAGATTTGCCTGTTGAGTCCGTTGAATAATTTCATCGGTTGCCAGAGCATCTCCCCAACCAATTTGACAACAGTCATATTGCTGGGCAAGTTCAATCGCATATTCCCCAATTGGAATTTCAACCAGTAGTCCACGTTTAAAATGACTTTGATGACGCTGTAACGCAGCCAAAATTTTGACATCAAAACTAGTAATAGTTGCGCTTTGCTCAAAATCTTTTAAATCTTGATGAAGTTGATAGACCAAGCGTTCAGCCGCTGCATCGTCTGTAACCGCCTTGATTTCAACTTCAATATGCTCAAAGTCCGTTAAGCACTCAAGGACATGGGGAAGACTAGGCGTATATTCTTCAAAGGCCCATGCCTGCCATTGATGACGATGATCGAATTGCTGCGCTTCGAATAAATTACAGCTTTCAACCTGTTGTGAACGGCCTGCAGTGCGAACAAAGTCATCATCATGGATCACGACCAATTGATCATCTTTCAATTGGCGTACATCAAACTCGACTGCACGTACGCCTAAATCATGCAGATAACGAAAGCCACCTAACGTATTTTCAGGGGCTTCACCACGCGCACCACGATGACCAATAATTCGCATTTGTCTCTGCCTTTATTGAAAAGTTATGCCTGATCGATACTGTCGTTGATATTCTTTTGCCATAGCACTTCGCTACCACCTTCGGCGCGCTGTAAAGCACGTGATGCAACGAATAACCAGTCGGATAAGCGATTCAATAATTGTAGTGCAGTCGCTTGAATATTTTGGTCGCGATGATGTACTGACAATAAAGCACGTTCTGCGCGACGGCAGACTGCACGCGCTTGATGGGCATAGCTACAAGCCAAAGTGCCTGATGGCAAAATGAAGTCTTTTAACATCGGTAAAGATTCATTCATGTGGTCGATTTCTTTTTCTAGAAACTCAATACATACAGGTTGAAGTAAATGATAATTGGGAATACACACTTCGCCGCCTAAGTCGAACAGCCAATGTTGAATCAGGCTTAAACTTTTATCCCAATGCGCTTTATTTTCAACTTGGCTGGCACTGATTTGTGCGCGAAGCACACCAATGGTTGCATTGAGTTCATCGACATCACCCAAAGCTGCGATGCGTAAATCATCTTTGGCAACACGTGAACCATCTCCCAGACCTGTGGTGCCTGAGTCGCCTGTACGTGTATAGATTTTACTTAAACGATGTCCCATAGTTCTGTTTCTCTGATCCTGAAAATAAAAAGGGGATAATGTCGGTCAGAACATTACCCCGAAACTGGAGTTAAGAAAATGTTTTTATTATTTTAGCGCACGATTAATAACGGAATGTGACACCCGCAGAAGCTAAGCGACCACCGTTGATGTAGTAGTAACCACTACTGTAAGCAGCAGTTTCATATTGAACATCGCCTATGTTTTGAATATTAGTAAATACTTTAATATTCGGGTTGATATTCCAATAAGCATTTACATCTACAGTGGCATAACCACCAACTTTTGAATTATCTCTAGGCTTTGATTTTGCAGATAGTGATGTACTAATGCCATAGACTTCATTTTGTAAACCTGTGGTTAAGGTCAAACTTTGACGTGGTCGACGAGCTAGGTCTTTGTCAGTTTCCTTATCTTTCGGTTGAACGTAAGCATAGCCAAGGTTTAGCATTAAATCATCTTGTGCCCAGTTCAGGTTAAGTTCACCACCTGTAAACGTTGCTTCTTTTTTGTTGATATTACGACTATTTTCCCACGTAATTAAGTTATCTACTTCATTGCGATAAGCAGATAAGCCAACTGTAAGATTGTCCGTAAGATTTTGATCTACACCGATTTCATAAGAAACACTTTCTTCTGGTTTTAAATCAGGGTTTGCTCCCCAACCAATAGCATAGAGATCATTATTGCTCGGTGCACGAAATGCAGTGCCAATATTACTATAGATACTAGTAGCAGGCAGAATTTGGTAACGTGCAGCTAATTGGCCTACAGTATGTGTACCAAAGGTTTTATGGTCTTCAACGCGTAGACCAGCTTGGGTATTTAACTTCTCGTCTTTATATTGGTGTTGGATAAAATAGCCTGTACTGTTGACATCTTTTAGGTAATCAACCGTACTCCAGTCACTGATAGATAATAGATCTGTTTCAGTTTTTTGATGGGCAACGCCAACCATAATATTTTGGTGTGGTGTAAACTGCCATTTTGTTGAAAGCTCAGCTTCCTGTGTCTTATTATTAATAAAATCTGGGCTATTTTTCTGTATAAGATCATCTTTGAATTGAGATAAACGGGCGCTTACAGAAACAGTGTCTGTTACATTCACACGACCTTTAAGATTAATAATTTCATTTTTAAAATCTTGAGCTACGTTTTTTAATCCAATTAGTGCAAAGTTCTCATCATTAATGTCTTTAACATACATTGAATTACCTTTGTTTTGTGCATAATCTAAAGAGGCTGCATATTGCTCTTTTTCTACACCAATTTTTGCACTGAAACCTTTCTGGTCATAAGATCCAGTTTTTACATTACTATTTTTAAAGTCAGTGACCTGAGTTCCATCAGACTCTAAGCGTTGCCCACGAATTTGTGCGTAGAAACCATCTTCTGCTAAGTCGGCACCTAAAATAGATTTATATGTATTATTTTCACCAATTTCGCCTGTTACAAAAGCAGAGGTTTTTTCAGGTGTTTTTGAAATCAGTTGTACCACACCACCAATTGCATCAGTTCCATATAAAACAGAGGCTGGGCCTTTTAATACTTCAATCTGTTTAATATCTGTTGTATCAATAAATGGTAGTGAAGCAGCACCCGAAGAGCCTGCATTTAAGCGGACGCCGTCACGTAGAATCAGGGTATGGGTTGAGTTTGTACCACGTGTAAAAATTGATGCTGATTGACCATAACCGCCTGTTTGCACCATATTGATTGAAGCATCGGTTTGGAGTAGCTGCGGTAAAGAGGCAATCGGAGACTGCTCAAGAATTTTAGGTTCAATAATATTGATACGTGCAGGAACTTCACTAATTTTCTGTTCACTACGAGATGCCGTCACAACGATTGTATCGAGCGTTGCAGTTTTATCTGTTGATTGATCTTGAGCAAAAGCTGGTGAAGTAAACCCCATCGCAATAGCGATAGCCCCAACTAAACGAGTTGGTTGAAAAGCAGTAGACATGCGCACTCCAGACATTCACCCGTCGTGAATGATAATGTGGAAATAAACAACAAGCAGGTCTCCGGACTTCACTATAATCATCAAACAAATGATATTACTCATCATCTTCCCACATCATACCGATGCAGTGATTTGGCGTTGAGCTGAGATGAGTGATTCGGTGTTACCGTTGCGAGGGCAGTGCTGGAATTTCACCAACTTCCCTATAAGCAAAAGAATTTGCTTTAGACTTGTTGCAAGATTACGCAAAGTATAAAGTGTTAACGTTTTTTAAACAATTGCATTTCAGAATGAACTTTGCACAAAGTCAGTCAAATTGCATTACAATGCGAGAGCTTCAAAAATATTCAGATTAAATTGGACAGCTCATGCGCCAAAGCCAAATGCGAACTCGCGCCAAGATTTGTGGAATCACCCGAGTACAAGATATTCACGCCGTTATACAATCTGGTGCAGATGCGATCGGCTTTGTATTTTTTCCGCCAAGTCCACGAAATGTCAGCATTGAACAAGCGCAAGCATTAGCAAAGCAAGTGCCACCTTATGTACAGCTGGTAGGCTTATTTGTGAATGCGACTGCTGAAGATATCCAAACGGTGCTTGATTCAGTTCCTTTGGATGTATTACAACTACATGGCGATGAAACGCCAGAACAATGTCAATTAATCGCAACGCAATGCAAACGTCGCTGGTATAAAGCCATTCAGGTCAAACCTGATCTGGATGTTGTCGCTGAAATCCAGCGCTATCAAGCAGCAGGCGTCAGTGCTGTCTTATTAGATGCATGGCATCCTGAGCTAAAAGGTGGGACAGGGCACAGTTTTGACTGGACGCAATTTCCCAAACTTGAAATTCCACTCATCTTGGCTGGGGGATTAACCCCTGAAAATGTCAGTGAAGCTATTGATACCACAGCAGCTTTTGCTGTGGATGTCAGCGGAGGCGTCGAGTCCGCAAAAGGTATAAAAGACCAACAACTCATTGAAAAATTTATGCAAGGAGTCCAACGTGGATCAGCAAAACTCTAATCAAGAAAATCAGGTTATTGATTACACCCAGTTTCCAGATGCGCAAGGGCATTTTGGTATTCATGGTGGACGTTTTGTATCAGAAACGCTGATGGCTGCACTTGAAGACCTCGAAAGTCTTTATGGTCGTATGAAGAATGATGCTCAATTCTTGGCAGAGTTTGATCGTGATCTTGCGTTCTATGTTGGTCGTCCTAGTCCGCTTTATCACGCTGAGCGATGGTCTCAGCACCTCGGCGGTGCGCAAATTTATCTGAAACGTGAAGACTTAAACCATACGGGTTCACACAAGGTCAATAACACGATTGGTCAGGCTTTATTGGCAAAGCTATCAGGTAAAAAGCGCATTATCGCGGAAACAGGTGCTGGTCAACACGGTGTGGCGACGGCAACTATTGCAGCACGTCTGGGTATGGAATGTGTGGTGTACATGGGCGCTGAAGACGTGAAACGTCAAGCGATGAATGTCTACCGTATGCGTTTGTTGGGCGCAACGGTTGTGCCCGTACAAAGCGGTTCAAAAACTTTGAAAGATGCCATGAACGAAGCAATGCGTGATTGGGTCACCAATGTCGACAGTACTTATTATGTGATTGGTACTGTGGCTGGCCCACATCCATATCCGCAACTTGTTCGTGATTTCCAGTCGATTATTGGTCGTGAAGCACGTCGTCAAATCCAGGAACAAGCAGGGCGTTTGCCAGATGCGTTGGTCGCTTGTGTAGGTGGTGGTTCAAATGCAATGGGCTTGTTTTATCCATTCCTGAATGATCAAGATGTGAAAATGTACGGTGTTGAAGCCGCAGGTTATGGTATTGAAACGGGCAAACACTCTGCGCCTTTGAATGCAGGTCATGTGGGTGTGTTACATGGTAACCGTACTTATTTGATGTCGGATGAGCAAGGTCAGATCATCGAAACTCACAGTATTTCAGCTGGTTTGGACTACCCAGGTGTAGGCCCAGAGCATAGTTTCCTGAAAGACATGAACCGTGTGGAATATGTGCCAATTAATGATGATGAAGCTTTACAAGGTTTCCGTGATCTCACCAAGATTGAAGGCATTATCCCTGCACTTGAAAGTTCGCATGCGATGGCTTACGTCACTAAACTTGCACCGACTATGTCGAAAGATCAAATCATTATTGCGACAGTTTCAGGCCGTGGCGATAAAGACTTGATGACCGTTGCACGTATTGATGGCGTTGAAATGGTCGAGATGTAAGCTGTCGCTATGCCAAGTTTGTTTATGGTGATGTTGGGTGGCCGACATGCGAAAGCCAATACGGAAGTGCATGATGTGGTCATGGCAATTGGTCATAGCTTGACTGAGCTTACGCCGCAACTGAAACAGGCTTGGTTTGGTGAGTTAAAAGGTTTACATATTGATGCTTGGGCACAGATTTCTGGTGTGCAGTCGCAAGGTGTGAATTATCAGATTCAGTTCTCCGATGCTGCACCGTCAGTGACTGATGCAAAGCTGTATCTGATTAATCTGGGTGCTTACACGCCCGATACTTTTGGTGAGTTGCATCGCTATCATCTTGTCGTTGCACCTGATGCAGTGGCGGCAAAACAGTTGGGTAAACAGTTCATCGAGCAACACTGGCATAAGCCACATACAGATCGTGTGGTGGATGTCGATGATTGCATTCCGATAGATCATATCGCAGGACGTTATATCCATTTAGTTCAAGGTGAGTTTGACCCTATGATTTGGGAAAATACTTATCTCACCTTAGCTTAATAATCGTTTTAGAAAAGAAAGAGGGAAGCATTTGCTTCCCTCTTTTTATTTATGAAGTGATTAAGGATTGACTTTGATTCGATCGGTTTTTGGTGCAGTCAGGGGAGAATGCACAGATACATATTTTTCTAGTGCATCAATATCTTGTCCACCACCGACAGGATTTTTACCTTCCTTTAAGACGGTAAAGTTATCGCCACCATCGGCAAGGAAGCTGTTTACGGTTACACGGTAAACCTTACTATCATCCAGCGCTTGTCCTGCCACCAAAATATTGCTGGCACGTGGTGAAGCCGAATTGTCTTTCTTATATGAATAACTGAACTCTTTAGATGGCTGTAAAATACGTACCGTAGCTGCATTGGCACCCGACCATTGTTGCTCTAACACATCACGAATCTGTTTGCCGGTGAGGCTTAGCGTCACAATCGAATTGCCAAATGGCTGAACGGTAAATACATCACCAAAGGTAATCTGATTATTGGTATTGACCTGTAAATCGGCACGTACACCACCTGGATTCATCAGGGTGAAATCAGAACCTTGATTGCTCGCAGTTAATGCCATGGCTTGTTGCGCATCGGCAATTAAATTACCCAAAGCACTTTCCCCGCTTTCTGTGGCATTACGATTAATCACGCCATCTGCCGTACCAACGACCCGGGCTGAAATAGTGGTCACGGCCTGACGATATTTATCCAGAATGGCTTCAATACTTGGGGTTTTATTAAATTTTTGGTATAGATCCGTCAAGTTTACTGTGGTTGTACCAGAGGTATAGGCTTCACTCTGAACAGGGACTTGAGCCGCATCTTTTTTGATGACATCGCCCGTTTTACCATCCAGTTCGAGCTGGATATTGGTAATAATTGTGCCGTATTGTCCTGCAGACGTGAGCAAGAATGGTTTTTGTGGATTCTTGGTCGAGTAATCACAAATATAAGACTGATGGGTATGACCAGAAACCACCACATCAACCGCAGGGTCCAAACGGTCTAAAATACCTAGCAATGGGCCGCTTAAACCCTCACAGGTTTTTTTATTAAATTTGGTACTTGGCGCAACGCCCTCATGTACCACCACCACAATCGCTTCGATGCCTTGTTTCTTTAATTCAGGAATCAAGGCATTCACCGTATCAGCTTCATCATTAAAGTTAACATCTTTAATGCCCGCAGCTGACACAATGCTTGGTGTTGCTTTTAGGGTCATCCCAATAAAGGCAACAGGAATGCCGCCGTAAGTTTTGACTTTATAAGCAGGGAATAAGGTTTTGTTTGGATCTGCTTTCATCGAGACATTGGCTGCCAGAAAATTAAATTTGGCACCCTCAAACTTTGGATTGATCTGACATGGTTTGGCGCTGGTATATTGTTGACAGCCACCATTTTGCAAACGACGTAGTTCATCGGTTCCACGGTCAAATTCATGATTACCCACAGCATTGAAATCGATTTGAATGTCATTCATTGTTTCAATGGTCGGTTCATCTAGGAACAGTGATGAGGTGAGGGGTGAAGCACTAATCAAGTCGCCTGCTGAAACCACAGCATTGTTTGGATACTGGGCGCGTAATTGTTTAATGGCATCAGCAAAATAACTTACGCCACCTACAGGAATACGTACCGTTTTGCTACTATCATTCGGATCATCTGCTTCGATAAAGCGTTTTGGTGGTTCAAGATTACCGTGGAAATCATTGAAGGCGAGAATGTTGATGGTCTGATTTTTTCGTTCTACCTGAGGAGATTCATGATCATCATTGTCGTTACAAGCCGTCAAGGCAAGCAGCATCAGGCAGCATACTTGAGCTTTTAATAATTGTTGCGTCATCATTGTTTTTGATCGGGTGGTATAAGATTGTTTTCAAAAATAAAACTTCTGTATGAATGTTTGATGAAATTATGAGCTAGAATCATTCGGAAGAAATTTGGATTTAGCGGTAAAAATGCAAAGGATTCATCATTTTTACAGACAAAACGATGAGTCAATTTGTCCGCTTAAGCTTTATTATTGAGGCAGATGCAAACCCGTAATCATGGAATGAAATAATGGATTTGATACAAACCAATGGTCAGCCACGTTATGGACGTTTTGATCAGGTACCATCGAGAATCAATCTGGATGACTATATTTATAAAACGCCGTATGGACAGGTCTTAACGGGCTGGCGCAAGCAACTTAAATATAAAAAATTTAAATTCTGCGGATTGCAGCATGAGCACTACAGCATTGGAGTGGCGATTGTCGATCTATCTTGGGCAGGGCATGGTTTCTTTTATGTCTATGATCATCAAACTCAAAAAGTGATTGAATGGAATGCAATCCAGCCACTGGCATTGAAAACCCATCTCGATGAACAGCCGTTATTTAGTCAAAGCCATTTTAAAAAATCAGCTTATCAATTCGATATGCAGCATGCCAATGGCGTGCGTTATATTCAGGTCACCAAACATGGTGAGATTCAGTTAAAAGCACGGATTTTTTGTGCAGGTACGGATGCGCTCAGTTTATGTAGCCCAACAGGAATCAATGGTTGGACTTATACGCAAAAGCAGACCACGCTCGCAGTTGAGGGCTTTTTCATTAGTCCAGCTCAGCAACAGATTGAATTTAATGCACAGAGTTTAGCTGCTTTAGATGATACCTGTGGTTTTCTGCGACCTGAGACGGCTTGGTTCTGGTTGTCTTGCCAGTTCCGTGATGCGCAAGATCGCCGTATTGGTATCAATCTGGCATCAGGTGTGAATGAAAGTTTTGGTAATGAAAATGCTTTGTGGGTCAATGGACGTTTGTATCCACTGACGGATGTTCTATTTGAACAGCAAAATGAAAACACATGGTCAATTCGTTCTTTGGGTGGATGTTTAAACTTGGTGGTGGAAACAGGCTGGTGTCGTTTTGAAAATATTAACCTGCGTTTGATTGGCAGTCAGTTCAATCAATGGCAAGCCAAAGTCAGTGGGACGATTGCCCATGAACAGGTCGAATTAGTGTCATTAGATAGCCAATATGGTTTGTTAGAACAACATTACGCGAAGTGGTGATGTTTAAACAGTATCAAGTTAGCTTGATAAAATAATTTTATGCTTCAGCAGCTCTATTTATAAAGGAAATATTTATTATAGATGGTTTTAAAACATTAACTTGATAAGTTTATTATAAATTAAGTGGTTTAGCATAAATATGAAATGAGGTAAATCTGATGGATTACCAAATATTGAGAAATCTATTAGCATCTGTTATGTCGGTAGATGTCGGGTTAACCGAGGAACGTGAAGAAGTTGTTTTGATTACCTCTTTGCAGAAACCAGCGTATAGGAATAAGCTTAGAAATGAGTTAGAAGAGGCGTTATGTGACTCTAATTTATCATTAGTAAATCTTTTAGATAACGAACGATACTGTGTTTTCTCTGCTGATTCCGAAGATGAAGCTCGCAATTTTCTTTTAGAGCGAATCTGGAGTAAAATTGTTTTATTTGATTCTAAATAATTTCAATTCATAACTTAGACATTATTACCTCGTCCAATTAATGTGTAATAGAACGAGGGATATTGAATAGAAAATATATTAGTAGGATGGACGAGATATATTTATAATCCTGCTTGCCAAAAAGCTTCACCCGCTGCAATCGGATCATTGGTCTTGGCTAAAGTATCGATCCAGACATCATATTGGCGAATAACAGGATGTTGATTTGGATGGAAATCCTTTTTAAACCAATCGCTATATTGCGCTCTTTTTGCAGTCAAAATTCCGTTACGTCCAAAGAACCACGGTAAACCTTTACGTGCCATATCAAAACGTTGTCTCAAGTTAAAACCATCGGTTTTGAGCATCACATCAGTACGGTATAGAGTAAAACCAAACATCATGACAGTTGTGAACACTAAGGCAAAGCGACGGGTTGCTTCAGGCACTTCACCAACTTCTCGCATCACATCAAATGCCACATCACGATGTTCCATTTCTTCAATCGCATGCCACGCAAACAGTGCACGGACAAAAGGATCTGCTTCTGCTAACGTTTCTTTTTTACTATAAAACGTATCTGCCATCAGTGCAGTTAAATGCTCGGCTGCTGCGGTCATGGCAATGTTGTATTGGGGAGAGCGATTCTTTAGTTCAAAGCGAAAGATTTTCTTTAAGCGAGTGGTGAACTGCTCCACAGGCATCCCCTGATCTTTCATGATCTGGTTCATTTTGTCATGTGCAATGCCATGTTGTGCTTCCTGACGAATAAAATCAGCGACACGTTCCTGCAAGTCTGGATCATCAATTTTGTCACGGAATAAACGGACACATTCAATAAAATAACGCTCACCATCGGGGAAGGTCAGGCTGAGGGCATCAAACATACGGGTACGGAATGGATCGCCACCGAACCAGAAGCGGGGTGCTTGTTCTAAATGGAAGTCCAGTTTGGTTCTGACCACAGGATCCACTTGATAGGAAACATGTGCATTCATTTTGACGATTCCTTATTTTTCTTCATGTCGCCAGTATGGAAAAACTCCGATGAAATGTTTTGACAGTTACAGCCAATTTTTATACAAATAACGACAGCTCAGGATGAGATTGGCCTATGTCAGTTAAAATAATAATCGGATACTTGCGTTTGTTTAGTCGCGTATTGCAACAGGAACAAGTTGATTTATCTAAAGTTGTTGCACCTGAACTGTGGCAAGCCTTTCAAGCCTGTTTAGACAATCCAGATGAAAAAGACTTTGATGTCGAGCGTTATGCCTTGTTATTACAGGCTGCTCAACCACATTTCACTCGTCCGATTACCTTGGTTTTGGCAGAGCATGCCAATTTGCAGGACTTGGGCTTGATGGGTTATCTGGCATCAACCAGTATTGATCTACAACAAGCCTTGCAGCTATTACAGCGTTATTATTCTCTGATCTTTAAGCAAACCAATTTAGAACAGCTCGATGTCCAGCAGTTTCCAGACTATATTCAAATTGTGTGGAGTGCCTCTTATCGTGATTATCGGGAAATGTATGAATTGAATCTGGCCCTGATCTTCAAGATTGCCCAATCCATTGTCCAAGATGCCCTGATTCCGCCGCAGACTATCCAGTTTGGTTATGCGCCCCATACTGCGCTATATCATTTTGAAAAATTTTATGGCTGTCCGATTCAGATTCAGCAAGGGCAGTATGCGATCCGTTTTTCTAACCAGATTTTAAAAGCAAAAAGTATTGCCGCAGATCAACAGTTGAATCAGGTGTTATCTACTCAGGCACAGCAATCCTTGAACAGTGTCAGTTCTTTTGAAATTCAACAGCAGCAATTTAGACAAAAAATACATAGCCTGATTGAACAGGGTTTATTGCAGCAGGAAGAGGTATTGCAGAGTTATGTTGCCAAGCGATTGCATTGTTCGGAACGTACTTTACAACGTCAGCTTAAAGCGTATGAACTGAATTTTCAGGATGTGCTGGATCAGTATCGTTTGGAGCAAAGTAAGTTGTATTTGCAACAAGGTCGGTCATTGTCTGAGATTGCGGAGCGGTTGAATTATGCGGATCAGAGTGCGTTTGGGAGGGCGTTTAAGCGTTGGACAGGCGTTACGCCCAAGCAGTTTTTAAAATCTTTGTAGATTTAAAATGAATCTTTTCACTAGGCATAATTCTTATTTAAATGGGGGAGGCTCAACGGAGCCATGTTGTATTCTCATCTAATTATTGGATAAACCTTCGGTTCGACCTACTTTTGTTTTGGCAAAAGTAGGCAAAACCATTGTCATTCACAAAACCTGTTCACTTCTTATATTTCTTTCATTATTTCGCAGAAACAGTATTTTGCTGAGACCACGCAGGTTGTGAACGACATTTTCGAGTCTCATATTCGTACAGGATTTTAACGTGTTTTTAGGCGTGGATAATTAAAGACAATAGCAAGTACTGCGCAAATCGCAAGAATCCAGCAATAGTAGATATTACCAATCAATTCAACGGGTGAGAGTTTGGCAATCGAACAAGCAAGCAGTAACTGCGCGCCGTAGGGAATAATCCCTTGAATGATACAAGAAAAAATATCCAGTAAAGCTGCACTACGTTTAGGATCTACGCCATATTCCTTTGCCACTTCACGTGCCATATCGCCAGAAAGAATGATCGCAACGGTATTATTGGCTACAAATAAATTCGAGAATACCACTAGAAAGCTTATGCCGAATTCACCTGCACGTTGTCGGCCAAACTTAAACAGGCGAGTAATGGCGTAAATACGTTGAATCAACCACTGCAATCCGCCTTCTTTTTGCATTAAAGCAGATAGCCCGCCCAGCAACATGGAAAGTAATGCCACCTCAAACATGCTGACAAAGCCATCATAGATTGAGCTATTGAGCTTCAAAATATCAAACTCAGGCTTTTCAACCAGACCAATTACACCCGATAAAATCACACCAATCATCAGCACGGCTAACACATGTAAACGGGTAAAAGCGAGGAAGAACACTGCAAGATAAGGCAGAATCAACCATAAATCATAAGGCTGTGATTGAATGGCTTCCGCATCGTGGCTCAATGCAATATAAACACATAGTGTAATAATGGCAGCAGGAAGGGCGATCCAGACATTGACCCGAAATTTATCTCTTAACTCAACATTCTGGCTACGGGTTGCAGCAATAGTTGTGTCCGAGATCATCGATAAATTATCCCCAAACATGGCACCGCCGACCACCGCACCAATCGCATAGATCGGTGCAATATCAGTAGCTTGAGCGAAACCAAAGGCAATCGGTGCACAAGCGGCAATGGTGCCCATGGAGGTTCCCATTGCAGTCGCAATAAACGCTGCAATGATAAACAGCATAGGCAACACATATTCAGCTGAAATCAGTGAGAGTCCGAGTTGTACGGTTGCATCGACACTGCCAATCGCACTGGATACACTGGCAAAAGCCCCTGCCAGCATAAACACCATAAACATTAAGATTAGATTGGGATGGCTGGCACCTTGCAGGAATTCGTCAATGGCTTTATTGAGTTTCTGTTTATAGAGCAGAAGGGCAAGAATCACCGCTGGAATTGCAGCCACAGGTGCTTTGACCTGATAGAAGGCAAATTCTGTTCCGATCATTGAATGATACAGACCACTCCCGAGAAAGATGATCAAAAATACCAATAGCGGCAGCAAAGCAAGGGCATTGCTTTGTACTTTTTCCGGAGAGTGGGCAGACATAAAAATAAAAAGGAAACTTAAAAATTGCGGGTAGTATAAAGGAGCTTGGCGGATTTCTAAAATGCTACGTGATAAGCCTGAAATTAGGAATCTTTGATCATTGAGAAAAAACTCAAAATATAGATAAATGTACAAGGGGAGTTGTAAGTCTCAGGATTCGCTGTCGCATTCACGTCAAACTCTGTTCAATGAACAAAAAATAGCGTTACAATGCAGTGTTTTTAAATGACCACAAACAACTCCTTAATTTATATAAATCAGGAAAGCATAATCCTATGTCACGTCTTGCCACTCGTTTTGAACAGCTTAAATCTCAGCAACGTAAAGCGCTTGTTTCTTATGTAATGGCAGGTGATCCGCATCCACAGGTAACTGTTCCATTGCTTCATCAAATGGTAGAAGCGGGTGTTGATGTCATTGAACTGGGTCTTCCATTCTCTGACCCGATGGCAGATGGTCCCGTGATTGCTTTAGCGGCTGAACGTGCTTTGGCAGGTGGAACCAATACTTTAGATGCATTGAATATGGTGAAAGCCTTTCGTGAAAAAGATCAAACGACACCAGTGGTATTAATGGGATATTTAAATCCTGTTGAAGTCATTGGTTATGAAAAGTTTGTTGCTTATGCGAAAGACTGTGGCGTTGATGGTGTACTTTTGGTGGACTTACCGCCTGAAGAATCTCAGCAATTAGGTGAAGTTCTTAAGCAAAATGGAATGGATCAGATCTTCTTGCTCGCACCAACCTCAACAGACCAGCGTATTCAACATGTGGTAAATCAGGCAAGTGGCTTTGTTTACTATGTGTCATTAAAAGGTGTGACAGGTGCGGCAACTTTAGATACTTCTGAAGCAGCAGCGCGTATTGCAAAAATTAAATCGAAAACCAATGTGCCAGTCGGTGTCGGTTTTGGAATTAGTGATGCAGCGTCTGCAAAAGCGATGGGTCAGGTTGCCGATGCCGTTATTGTAGGAAGTGCTTTCGTTAAATCTTTTGCGACATTGCCAGCCGATGAAGCTGCGCAACAGACGGTGAATAAAGTGAAGGAGCTTCGAGCTGCGCTCGATGAGTTAGTATGAGTCAAGAGTTAACATCAGGGAAGGTTCTTAACCCTTCAACACCTTGGACTGAGCGTCATGTCCCTGGTATTCAGGTTGCAGATCAACAGCAAACATTTAAAGCGACCTTTACTGAGCCTACGATTGAATGTCCTGAGTGCCATGCACTGGTGACACGTACTGCCATGTCATTTAATGCCTATGTGTGTCCTCAATGTGATGAACACTTACGTATGCGTGCACGTGATCGTCTGAACTGGTTCTTTGATCAGGTGAATGGCGAATTAGGTCAGGAATTTAATGCCAAAGATCCATTAAAGTTTGTGGACAGCAAACCTTATCCAGATCGTATGCGTGAAGCCCAAGACAAAACTGGTGAGACAGAAGCACTTGTGGTGATGCAAGGTTCGCTTAAAGGTTTAGACCTTGTTGCCTGTGCCTTTGACTTTGATTTCATGGGTGGTTCAATGGGTACGGTTGTGGGCGACCGTTTTGTACAAGCGGCTGAACGTGCAATTGCATTGCATCAACCGATGATCTGTTTTGCAGCTTCTGGTGGTGCACGTATGCAGGAAGGTATGTTGTCCTTGATGCAAATGGCGCGTACTGCGGCTGCCATCCAGAAAATGAAAGAAGCACGTGTGCCTTATGTGGTGGTGTTAACCCATCCAGTTTATGGTGGTGTGACTGCTTCATTGGCGATGCTGGGTGATGTACATATCGCTGAACCGAAGGCGATGATTGGCTTTGCGGGTAAACGTGTGATTGAACAAACGGTACGTGAGAAACTGGAAGAACCGTTCCAACGTGCAGAATATTTGCTTGATCATGGTGTGGTCGATCAAATTGTTCATCGTCATGCATTACGTGATACTGTATACAGACTTGTTGCAAAACTGATGAACTTACCTTGAAACCGCACGCTCCACATTCAACGGATACATTAACAACATGGCTCGATTATTGGGGCCATGTTCATGTTACAGGCATTGATTTAGGTTTAGAGCGCGTTATTCCTGTGGCTGAAAAGCTGGGCGTAATGCAACCTGAGGCAAAAGTATTTACAGTCGCAGGAACCAATGGAAAAGGCTCGACCACGACAACTTTAGCTGCAATTTTAAATGCACAAGGTTATAAGGTTGGACTTTACCAGTCACCGCATATTTACCGTTTTAATGAGCGAGTGAAGCTGGCGGGTGTCGAGGCTGATGATCAGAGTCTGGTAGATGCTTTTGTACAGGTCGATCAGGCTCGCCGTGAATGTGGATTAAGTCTTTCTTTTTTTGAAGCAACCACTTTGGCTGCTTTTTTGATTTTTAAACAGCAGCAATGTGATGTCTGGGTGCTTGAAGTCGGTCTTGGTGGCCGTCTAGATGTGGTCAATGTGATTGATCCAGACGTTGCTGTCATTACCAATATCGGTTTAGATCATGTTGATTGGCTCGGCGATACCGTCGAAAAAATCGCATTTGAAAAAGCGGGAATCATTCGTCCGAATATTCCAGTGGTTTTTGCAGGGCAACAGCAACTCCCGCAAGCCATTCAGGATAAAGTGGCTGAAACCCAAGCACAGTTATATACACTCAATCAAGATTATTTCTATCAGCTAGATGAAGATGGTCAAACATGGTCATTTGCATCTTCCGGTAGCACTTTAAAGCTTCCAGTTGGACAGCTTGCCTTAGATAATATTTCAACTGCGGTTGCCGCTGTACTGGTGAGTGGGATTGAAGTATCACAACACGCCATTGCAACGGGTATTCAGCAGGCACGTCTACAAGGCCGTTTTGAAATCAGACAAATTCAGGATAAAACGGTTATTTTTGATGCTGGGCACAATGCACATGGCGTCGAATTTTTATTGAAGCAGTTGCGAAAATTCTTAAAATACAATAAACAGTACACAGAAGTTGTTGCAGTATTTTCAATGTTGGCAGATAAAGACATTCCATCTGTCACTGATTTACTAAAAACAACAGTAAAAGATTGGTTTATTGCTAATTTAGATGTGCCTAGAGCCGCACCAATGCAACAGATTCAAGACGCATTGCAAGGGCAACAGGTCCATGAGTTCGGCAGTATCCAGCAAGCGTTTGAAACTGTGCTGAAACAAGGTAATAACAATCAGCTGATTTTAGTCTGTGGTTCGTTTCATACTTTAGAAGCGGTCTGGGAGTATTTAGAAGAATGTCGATGAATAACAAACAACGTTGGATGGGTGGCGTTGTTCTATTAGGAGGTGGTGTTTTATTGGCCGCATTACTTCTTAAAGGTAATGAAGAAATAGAGCAAGATCATACGCAAGCTAACGTTACTCATCCTATTCCCAAAACAGAGTCTAAGCCAAAAACTGCTCAGCCTGCCCAAGAGAGTGAAATGGTTTCATTACAACCTTTAGCGGTTGATGTTGAAACAGAAAAACGTTTGCTTGAAGAACAACGTCGCTCTCGTGAAAAAGCGGTTGCTGAACAAGAGGCGCGTGCTGCTGAATTTTTAAAAATGCAGCAGCAAGCAGAAGCAGCTGCGGCTCGTAAAGCGGCTGAAGAATACGCGGCAATCAATGCACGCCGTACTGCTGCACAAGAAAGTTCAGACAATATTCCGCCTGAACTGGTTGAAGATGAAAAAGCAAAAGCAAAACGAATTGCTGAAGACAAACGCAAAGCGGATGAAAAGAAGCGAGCGGAACAGTTAAAAGCAGATCAGCAAAAGACGACTGATGCTGATAAAAAGCTAGCGGAAGATAAACGTAAAGCAGAAGCGGCAAAAAAAGCGGAAGCTGATCGCAAAGCTGCGGAAGACAAACGTAAGGCAGATGCAGACAAAAAAGCTGCGGAAGACAAGCGTAAAGCAGAAGCGGATAAAAAAGCTGCGGAAGATAAACGTAAAGCTGAAGCAGACAAGAAAGCTGCGGAAGATAAACGTAAGGCCGAGGCAGATAAGAAAGCCGCTGAAGATAAACGCAAAGCAGATGCAGACAAGAAAGCTGCTGAAGATAAGCGTAAGGCTGAAGCAGATAAGAAAGCAGAAGCTGAAAAAGCCCGTGATCTTATGGAAAATGGCGATAAGAAATGGATGGTACAAGTGGCACTGGCTGCAAATCAGGCCAATGCAGATGCTGTCGTTTCAAAATTACGCGCTAAAGGCTATAAGGTGACAACTAGCCCGACATCGAAAGGTATTCGTATCATGGTTGGCCCAGCCAAAGATCGTGATACGGCAGATACTACCCGTAAGAAAATTACCTCAGATGATAGTCTGAATATGAAATCAGCTTGGGTGATTGATTGGGTTCCGCTTGACCAGCGATAAATGCTGATCTTCCCCTAGACAAATTTGAAAAATCTCGCAGGCGTTAGCTACCCTGCGAGTATTCTCTTGAATTGGGGAAACAATGTGAACATAAATACTGATATTCGGATATTAGAACGGTTTATTTTTGAATCTGATTCTGCGATTAGTGCACTATCTGGTGTTGCTTGTGTGGGGGAGGATCTTTATTTTGTGGGTGACGATGTTCGTTACTTACTCAAAACCAACCGAAACAATAGCATGGTTAGTGCAACGGCCTTTGAAAAAATTCCATTATTTGAACAATCCGAGCAAATATCACTTATCCCACTGAGCAAAGAAAAAAAGCCTGATTTTGAAGCATTAACTTGCCTCATCTTTAACGGACAGCCACAGTTATTGATTATGGGGTCGGGTTCTACGGAAAATCGTAAACAAGCATTACTCTATAATCCTGCCAATCATCAGGTCGAAACTTTCTTAGATGGGATGGATTATCTCTTTTTAGAAAATAGTGCTGAATTAACGAGTGGAGCTGACCTCAATATAGAGGCGGTATGTTCAGATAGTCATCATCTTTATATCTTTCAACGGGGTAATATTAATCGCCATCATGGTGTTTTAGTCTTTGATTTAGCCAAAATTAAAGAAGGAAAATCGTTAGAAAATGCGCTTATAAATTCGTTCAACCTCAACTTGCCTGAGATTGAGGGCGCTGCAAGTGGGATTTCTGATGCCTATTTTTTATTAGATAAAAAACTAATTATTGCCACGGCTGCGGTTGAGCAAACATTAAATACCTATGATGATGGTGATGTCTTGGGGAGTTTTATTTTGTTGTTCTCTCCAGATGGTCAAGCTTTATCGAGTCATTTAATTCAGGATGCAGAAGGTAAAACGCTACCCATTAAAGTTGAAGGGATTACGTGGCTTGAATCGCGACCTGATGGCGAAGTATTTTTATTGGTCACTGACAGTGACGGTGGCAATTCTGAAATTTTGAAAGTATTGCTGAGCAGTTCTGCTTTTGAAAAACCACAAAATTAAGCCAAGTATGCTTTGCTGGGTAATTATTCTCACTGGATCTAAGTTAATCAGATCGATAAAATGCGACTGATTAAATAAACCCTTTCATCTAATCAGAAGCATTTTGTCTATAAAAGTAAGTGTCTTAACGAGGTGGATTTGACAGTTGTTGTTGAATCCATTTTACGTTTTCAGGGGTAAATAAGTGGTCGATATTTTTCCAGATCACATGAAAGCCATAGCCACCTTGCTTCATTTCTTTTACTGCATCTTCAATCGACCAGTGTTCAAAAATAATGCGGTACATGGCAATGGTCGCACCTGTACGGTCTGAACCATGATAGCAATGGATCAATACTTTTTGATTGTGCTGTTTTGCGGTTTGAATGGCACGCATCGCTTGTAATAAGTCTTCACGATTGATCGCCCAGGTATAAATCGGGATGTGTACCAGATTAAAGGATTGATCTTTGAGAACTTTTGCATCTTCATTTCGAGCACGAAGATTGATGACAGTATCAATGTTGTACTGTTTTAAGCTTGGAATTAATTCATTGCTCGGCTGATCGCTACGAAACACATCATTGCTGATTTGATAAAAGTTATGTGTATTGGAAATCAATGTTCCCCAGTTTTTAGGGCGTTGTTCATCATCCAGACTTGGATGTTTCATGCAACCACCCATGCTGAGGGTGGAAATAAGTGTCAGGGCAATGAGTGTTTTTTTCATAAGATGGATTGATAGCGGCTGAATTCAACGGGATCGTGCGCACAAATTAACTCAATCTTGGGTTCATGTTGAGCCAGATATTGTAAGCGTTTTAGGTTATGCACACGCTGCTGGTTATCTTCAGCCAATAAGCGTTCGGTGAGGTCGAGTGCTCTGAGTTTATTTTTAGGGTTGAGCTCTAGGTGAGAAAAGTAAGCATCGCCACAAAAGAGAATCCAGCCGTCCTGTTTTTTAATTGCAATGCCTGCGTGCCCAAGTGTATGTCCAAGCAACGGCACCATTAGAATTTCATCCTGAAACAACGGAAGGCCTTTCACACGCTGGAGATTGAACCAGTCTTCACCATCGTTATGTTCTGCAAAGCTCCAATGTCGATGCTGTTTAAACTGCTCGGTTTTATAACGTAGTTTCCCTTTGGCAGATAATGTCTGGGTCGCATTGAATTCTGAGGCCAGCACATGTACGGTTGCATGGGAAAAATCAGAGATACCACCTGCATGGTCGAAATCCAGATGCGTCACAAAAATATGTTTTACATCGTTGGGACTAAAGCCGAGTTGCTGAATCTGTTGAATGGCACTGAGTTTCAGGTTCGGCACAATAGAACCAAATTGAGTCAGCAGGTTGCCCAGACGTTGTTCAGTATGTAAATAGTCTTGTAAGCCCAAACCTGTATCAATCAGAACCAGACCACGCTCAGTCTCAATCAACAGGCAATGACAAACCAGATGAGCTTTCCAGCCTTTTTGTCCGAATAAGGGCGCACAGACAGGGCAGAAGCTGCCACAATGCAGATGATGAATGTTATAGATCATGATGATTTTTATTGTGTTTCGGATCGAATTATTCTTATAACGTATTGATTAAAAAATACCAAAACAAATTTGAGTCTGGCATTAAAAAGCCTATCGTTGAGATAGGCTTGATATGTCGTATTGCACTACGATTGAATTTCGCTTTAATCTCTTAGCTCACAGCAGTTCACCTTCTTGCGAAGCTTTAGTCACTTCTCAGGAACGAGCGTTGCTCGTCTTTATTACTACGCACTACGTTTGTCTTGCACTGCGATTGAAGCTTTCGCTTTAATCTCTTAACTCACAGCATAGCTGTTCACCTTGCGTTTCGGAACGAGCGTTGCTCGTTTTTAATTACTACACACTTCGTTTTTCTTGCACTGCGATTAAAGCTTTCGCTTTAATCTTGTTCAGGCTGGGGCGTGAGTCTTAAATAGGGTTTAACTGCCTTATAGCCTTTAGGGAAGCGTTGTTTGATTTCCTCTTCATCTTTCAATGACGGCACAATCACCACATCTTCACCCTGTTGCCAGTTTGCTGGTGTTGCAACTTTATGATTGTCGGTGAGTTGCAGTGAATCGACGACACGTAACACTTCATTGAAATTACGCCCTGTTGACGCTGGATAGGTAATGATCAAACGCACTTTTTTATTCGGATCAATAATGACCAATGAACGAACAGTTAAGGTTTCACTGGCATTGGGGTGAATAAATCCATAAAGTTCAGATACTTTACGATCTTTATCTGCAATGATTGGAAAATTAACCGTGGTATTCTGGGTTTCATTAATGTCTTGAATCCAGCCTTTGTGCGATTCCACATCATCAACCGAAAGGGCAATGGCTTTTACACCACGTTTATTGAATTCATCTTTCAGCTTGGCTGTGTAACCCAGCTCAGTGGTACAGACTGGCGTATAATCCGCTGGGTGGGAAAATAGAATACCCCAGCTATCGCCTAAAAAGTCATAGAAATCAATGGTGCCTTCGCTTGATTCTTGCTGGAAATTTGGGGCAGTGTCGCCTAAACGTAATGTCATGATCAGTCCTCTATACTTTTTTCTATGTCGTTTCTCCATTCAATATGCAGCATCCACTTTATAAATAAAATTATTGTTTTTGTATTTTGTTATGAACTTTTGAGATATTGCTTATGGATCTTGTTAAAAAATGAGCAGAAATTCACATTGAAGTCGATGTAAGTTAAATGCAAATTTGCTACATTAACGCTCTTTAGTTGTGTGATGTCAGAATCGCCTCGCAGATTTTTTTACCTGTTTGGATGCAAAGCACTTGTAGTTCTTATTTCTGACTCCATAATAACAGCTAAGAAAAAATTAACCGACCTAGGGTTTGTTGTTATTGACGAACCTTATAACAAACAGGATTAGAGAGTTTATTCATGTTGGCAAGTCTGATCGGAGGTATCTTCGGTACAAAAAATGAGCGTGAGCTCAAACGCATGCGTAAAATTGTTGAACAAATTAATGCGCTTGAACCGACGATATCTGCTCTTAACGATGCAGACCTCTCTGCAAAAACTCCAGAATTCAAACAACGTTTTAGTAATGGCGAAAGTTTAGATAAATTATTGCCAGAAGCTTTTGCTGTTTGTCGTGAAGCGGCAAAGCGTGTCATGGGTATGCGTCACTACGATGTGCAGTTGATTGGTGGTATTACCTTGCATGAAGGTAAAATTGCCGAGATGCGTACAGGTGAAGGTAAAACCCTGATGGGTACTTTGGCTTGTTATCTCAATGCATTGAGTGGTCAGGGCGTTCATGTGATTACCGTGAATGATTACTTGGCACAACGTGATGCTGAGTTAAACCGTCCATTATTCGAATTTTTAGGCTTGAGCATTGGTGTGATTTACTCAATGCAGATGCCTGATGAAAAAGCACAAGCCTATACTTCCGATATTACTTACGGTACCAACAACGAATTCGGTTTCGATTATCTTCGTGACAATATGGTGTTTTCTCTACAAGAGAAAAAACAGCGTGGCCTAAGCTACGCCATTATTGATGAAGTCGATTCGATCTTGATTGATGAAGCGCGTACACCATTGATTATTTCTGGTCAAAGCGAAGATTCATCTCATTTGTATGAACTCATCAACAGTATTCCTCCGACATTACGTCCACAGAAAGAAGAAAAAGTGGCTGATGGTGGACATTTCTGGGTAGATGAAAAACAGCGCTCAGTTGAAATGACTGAAGTGGGTTATGAAACAGTAGAACAGAAACTCATTGAAATGGGTCTGTTGGCTGAAGGTGAAAGTCTGTATTCAGCAACCAACCTGAATCTGGTTCATCATGTGACTGCTGCAATCCGTGCACACTATTTGTATCAAAAGAACGTGCATTACATCATTGGTATTAATCCTCAAACGCAAAAAGAAGAAGTGATTATTGTCGATGAGAGCACGGGTCGTACCATGCCAGGTCGCCGTTGGTCTGAAGGTCTGCATCAAGCGGTTGAAGCCAAAGAAAACATGGAAATTCAGCCAGAAAACCAGACACTTGCAACTACAACTTTCCAGAACTATTTCCGTCTTTATAAAAAGCTGTCAGGTATGACTGGTACTGCCGATACTGAAGCTGCTGAAATGAAAGAAATTTATGGTCTGGATGTGGTGATTATTCCAACTCACCGTCCAATGGTACGTGTCGATCATAACGATTTAATCTATTTAAACCGTAATGGTAAATACACTGCGATTATTGAAGAAATTACCAAGATTCGTCAGCAAGGTGTTGCGCCGATCCTGATTGGTACAGCAACCATTGAAGCCAGTGAAATCTTATCTGCCAAGTTATTACAGGCGGGTATCCATCACGAAGTTCTTAACGCGAAACAGCATGAGCGTGAAGCGGATATCATTGCGCAAGCGGGTAGTCCGAATGCGGTTACGATCGCAACTAACATGGCGGGTCGTGGTACCGATATTTTGCTTGGTGGTAACTGGAAAGCAAAACTTGCCAAAATTGAAAATGCGACACCTGAAGATGAAGCGCGTTTACAGGCGCAATGGGAAAAAGATCACGAAGACGTTTTAAGTTCGGGTGGTTTGCATATCATTGGTTCTGAGCGTCATGAATCACGTCGTATTGATAACCAGTTGCGTGGTCGTGCAGGTCGTCAGGGTGACCCTGGTGTCTCTCGTTTCTATTTATCGCTTGAAGATGATTTGATGCGTATCTTCGCGGGTGACCGTGTCGTAGGCATGATGCGTGCGATGGGCTTACAAGAAAGCGAAGCGATTGAACACAAAATGGTGAGCCGTTCGATTGAAAATGCGCAACGTAAAGTTGAAGCACGTAACTTCGATATTCGTAAGAACCTATTGAAGTACGATGATGTCAATAACGAACAACGTAAGATCATTTACTCACAACGTGATGAAGTCTTGGCAGAAAGTACGCTACAAGACTATATCGAAGAAATGCATCACGAAGTCGTAAAAGGCTTAATCGCTAACTTTATTCCACCTGAATCGATTCATGATCAGTGGGATATCGAAGGTCTGGAAGGTGCGTTACAGTCTGACCTCGGTATCGAATTGCCAGTACAGCAATGGCTGGACCAAGATCGTCGTTTAGATGAAGAAGGCTTGATTGAGCGTATTTCAGATGAAGTGGTTTCTCGTTATCGCCAGCGCCGTGAACAAATGGGTGATGAATCGGCAGCAATGCTTGAACGTCACTTCATGTTGAATTCGCTGGATCGTCATTGGAAAGATCATTTGGCGGCAATGGATTACTTGCGTCAAGGGATTCATTTACGTGGTTATGCACAAAAGAACCCTGAGCAAGAATACAAGAAAGAAGCATTCAATTTATTCGTGAATATGTTGGGTATTATCAAATCTGATGTAGTAACTGATTTATCTCGTGTTCATGTACCGACTGCGGAAGAATTGGCGGAACTCGAAGCTCAGCAACAACGTCAGGCTGAATCAATGCGTCTTTCATTTGAACATGATGATGTGGATGGCTTAACAGGTGAGGTAACGGCTTCTGAGGAAACAGAAGGCTTTACAGACAATGCGCCATTCCCAGTACCAGAAAGTCGTAATGCGCCTTGTCCATGTGGTTCAGGCTTAAAATACAAGCAATGTCACGGTAAAATCTAAAGCTGGATTTTAGATTGCACTAAAATAAAAAAGCAGAGCATTGGACTCTGCTTTTTTACGATAAATAACTTGAGTCAATGACAGCTTTGTAGTTTCATTATTGAACTTACAGATCTTGATTGAATTCGCATTAAAAGCGGGAAGACAATGAAAAAACCATTACAACTTTTAATTTTAGCAAGTGCTGCAGTGTCAGGTTTTGCATTTGCAGCTGAAGCACCACAAACTACAACTGTCGATAAAGTATTGGCAGCAAAAGGTAGTAACACAGCAGAAGCACAAGTCAAACGTGAAGTGACGACTGTCGTGAGTCCACGTACTGGTATTCGCTATACGTTGGGTGAAACAGGTAACCGTCCAATCGTATTGCAAACTGCGGCAATTGCACCAGCAAACTCTGCAAACATCAATCGTATTGTGGCATCAAACCCGGCATTGTCTGCAAAAAGCCAAGAGAAAGCGAAGATTGCTTTGATTGGTGAGACTGCTGTTCAAGCTGCGAATGCGGCTGCTGCACAAACTGCCGGTGCACAAACAGCTCAAGCGATTCAATAAGTCATCGTTTTAAAATAAAAAAGAGATGCAATCGCATCTCTTTTTTTGTGGCTAAAATGGCCTTAAAGAAAACTCGGCAGCAAGATCAGACCAATAATAATCGCAAATAATAACCACTTTGATGCGTAGTAGAGTGGGCGATTACGTTCTTTTAAGCCACGGCCATAATGATGTACCGCATAGCCATATTTGAAGATGCGATTGATAAAGCCAGTTTTGTCCTGATCATCATTCGGTGAGCTTGCCGCTGACATGACATTACGACCGAACCAGTGGTTGAACTTTTGTGCCCAGCCCCATTTCATTGGACGTTCAATATCACAGAACAGGATAATACGCGTTTCATCGGTCTTATTCTCAGCCCAGTGTACGAAGGTTTCGTCAAATACAGTCGCTTCACCATCTCTCCAGCTATAACGCTCTTGATCGACTTCAATGAAGCAGTCATCGCTATTTGGCGTAACTAAGCCAAGATGATAGCGTACAGAACCTGCATAAGGATCACGGTGCTTACCTAGATAACTTCCAGAAGGAAGCTCGGTAAACATCGCTGCTTTTACTGATGGAATGCTTTCCAGTAAGGCAACGGTTTTGGGACAAAGTTGTTGTGCTGACGGATGACTATCTTGATACCATTTCAGATAAAAGCGTTTCCAACCACGTTTAAAGAAAGTGTTAAAGCCTGCATCATTATTTTTTTCAGAGGCTTTAATCTGATTCTGTAGTTGAATGGCTTCCTCGCGAATTACTTCCCAGTTATCTTGTAGCGGTTTGAGTTCAGGGAACTGAGCCACATCAAAGAAAGGTTGGTTCGGCAATTTGGAAAAGCCCGTCATAAACATGTTGATCGGCGCTAAAAATGTCGAATGGTCAAATAATTGTCGAGATGCTTTTAAGCGCTCTTTACCGCGTAAATAGGTATATAAGAAGCTGATTAAAAATACGGCAACGATAATCACTGCGTACATAACACAATCGTCTAAGAAAAAATAAAGGCGGTTATTTTAGCACAAAAAATATTTGGAAGAATGCAGTCAGAAAAGCAACTTTATAAGATAAAAAGGCACAAATTGAATGGTATTTCAGATGATCGGGATCGGTTATCCACAGATCATCTGAAATTAAGTGCTTAAATCTGATTATTTACATCATCATGTTTGGTTTCACGAATCAGTAAAAAGGCAATTAAAGAAAGGATTGATGCGCAACTGAGATATAAACCGACGGCACCTAGACCATAACTTTCAGCCAGCTTCGTCGCAATATAAGGCGCAAAAGAAGCACCGAAAATACCTGCCAGATTAAAAGTTAGTGCAGAACCAGTATAGCGTACAGAAGTTGGAAAGATCTCTGACAATACAGTCCCAATTGGCCCATAGGTTAAACCCATAATCGCAAGACCGATACACAGGAACAAGAATACCAAGAATGGACTACCTGAGCCTAATAGCGGTGCAAAGCAAAGTCCGAACAATGCTGAAAGTACGCAGACAGCAATCGATGTATTCTTACGACCAAACTTCTCTGCAAGAATGGCAGAGAGCGGAATAAACGCAGCAAAACATAAGGTCGCAACCAGTTGCAAGACTAGAAACTCACCGCGTGCATAACCAAGTTTTGTAGTTCCCCAGTTCAAGGCAAAAACTGTAGTGAGGTAAAACACCACAAAGGTACAGATTGCTGCGATGGTACCAAGGATTAACATTGGCAAATGTTTGGTCATGACTTCCTTGAAAGGTACATTCACTTCTTTTTGCTTATTCAATACCTTCTGGAACGCAGGTGTTTCATGCAGCTTTAAACGGATATACAAGCCGACCAAGACCAATATTGCACTGGCAATAAATGGAATACGCCAGCCCCAAGTCATAAATGCCTGTTCAGACATAAAAGCATTGAGCAGTAAAAAAGAACCTGTTGCGAGAATAAAGCCGATTGGCGCACCGAGTTGTGGGAACATGCCGTACCAAGCGCGTTTGCCCTCTGGTGCGTTCTCCGTAGCTAGTAAGACTGCGCCACTCCATTCCCCACCGAGACCTAAACCTTGACCTAAGCGGCATAGCGCGAGAAGCAGGGGAGCTGCAAGACCAATCTGTGCATAAGTTGGCAACAGACCAATACAAACCGTAGAAATACCCATCGTTAGCAAGGCCGCAACCAAGGTTGCTTTACGTCCGATCCGATCACCAAGATGGCCAAAAATAGCAGCGCCGATTGGGCGTGCAATAAAGGCGATGGCAAATGTTGCCAGTGATTTTAGAACTGCAGCACCATCGCTACTTTCAGGGAAAAATAAATGTGGAAAAATGAGTACAGCTGCTGTGGCATAGATATAAAAGTCAAAAAACTCAATCGTAGTACCGACAAGGCTGGCAAATAATACCCGTACTTTTGAATTGCTGGCCACTTCTGGGGTGGCAGTCGTAGTGCTTGACGACATACAAGAGACCTTCATGTTATTCGTTCAAGAAACAGAAGTCTGTCTTGAAAAATTCCTTTTGAATATGCAGTTTTACTTAGAAAAACTGAATGCTATATATGGACTTATAATACATAACAGTAGATTGCTAAAAAGTGTAATCCTGCCCCTAGTAGCACAAAAACATGCCAAATTGCGTGGGTATATCTTACCTTTTTTAAAGCATAAAACAATGTGCCGATGGTATAAGCCAACCCGCCTGCAACTAAGAGTTGTATCGCATCTTTACTCAGATAACGTTGCATATCATCCATCACCAAAATCGCTAACCAACCCATCAATAGGTAAGCTGCCAAGGAAATCTTCTGGAAGCGATGGATAAAGACCAGTTTAAAAAGAGTGCCGATGAGGGCAATCACCCATAGCGCAATCAGTAAATAATGGGCCTTGGCGGTTGGAATCGCAATACTTAGAAATGGCGTATAGGTGCCTGCAATCAAATAGTAAATCGCAGTATGATCCAGTTTTTTATACCAATAGCGCTTACGTTCATCCACAGCAAAGTGATACAGCATAGAACTCGCAAGCAAGAGGACTAGGCTAAAGCCATAGACCCATAGACTCATCCATTGGCCTAAGGGGAGAGAATGTCCCTTAATGATAAGAAAAATTGAAGCAATTAAGGCAAGGACAGCACCCAGCCCATGACTATAGGCATTAATCAGTTCTTCTTTTGGGTCATAGTCCAGTAGTGTTTTTGAGTTCATCAAGCGATCAGATTGCATAAAAATACAACTGTATCGTAATGCAATTTCCCTTTTAAAGTAAGACGCTTTAAAATTTAGTTTCTATTTGTCAGGTTTTCATTATGTTTGCGCCGAATTTTTCTTTTGAACAAGAACATCAGTTTTTCTTGGATATCCAGCAATCTATTGAAAATAAAAGCTTTGATCGCCTGATATTGAGTCAGTACAAAGGCGATTTGGCACAATTAGAAAAAATGACTTTTCGTATGATTGAATTGCAGGGACAGGCAACATTGTCCTGTTTGTATCATCACACTACGCAAGACATCACTAAAAACTATTCGATTACCGAAGGGTTGGAAAAAATTGCTGAATTGTTGGCACAATCTAAACAGGCAAATCTATTTACCTTGAATCAAGACATACAGCTCAAGAAAAATAAAAAGAAAGCCATGTTGAATCGCCAGAAAAAACAGGCAGCAACGGACAAGGTTGAACAACAGCAGCATAATCGTGAAAAGCAGCGTTATGTGCAACAGCAAAGCCCATTCTTAAAACATCTTGGTATTACCGATGAAAAAGGGCAGATCGTGCCAAGCATGGCGCGAAAATGGAAACAGATTAATAAATTTATTGAAATCTTTTCCAATGCTTATGAGCAGATCGATGCTTCACAGCAAGAATTAAATATTGTCGACTTTGGTTCAGGTAAAGGCTATTTAACTTTTGCGTTATATGATTATTTGCAAGCACAACAGAAGACTCCTTTAATCACGGGCGTTGAGCTGCGTTCGAATCTGGTGGAGTTCTGTCAGAATATTGCTGATCAGGTTGGTTTTAATTACTTAGACTTTTTTGAAGGCGATGTTCGTACCTATCATCCAGAAAAACTGGATGTGATGATTGCTTTACATGCTTGTGATATTGCGACAGATTTTGCCATTCATACGGGGATTCGCCTCAATGCGTCGATGATCATGTGTGCGCCGTGCTGTCATAAAGAGCTACGTCCGCAATTACAAAGTCCAGAGGTGTTACAGCCGATGCTTCAGTTTGGTATTCATGCAGGCCAGCAGGCAGAAATGTTGACCGATACCTTGCGTGCTTTATTGCTAAAAGCCTATGGCTATGAAACCAAAGTCTTTGAATTTGTATCTTTGGAACATACCAGCAAAAACAAAATGATTCTGGCGACCAAGCGCAAAGATATTCAGCAGCCTGATGCCAAAATTATGCAGCAGATTCAAGCGTTAAAAGCAATGTATGGCATTGAGAAACAAAGTCTGGAGTTGTTATTACAAGATCAAATGCCAGTCGAGAATATAGGTTGTAAGTGTTAATGACATTCGAGGGAAATATGCTGCACGTTCAACAGGGAAGTTGGGATCAATTACAGCGTGATGCCAAATTGATTCGAGAGCAAGTTTTTATCGTAGAGCAAGCCATTCCAGAACAGGATGAGTGGGATGAACAAGATGCGATCTCACAACACTTTGTAATTTATGATCAAGAGCAGCCGATTGCAACAGCACGATTATTAAAAAATAATAGCGTGGGGCGTGTTGCCGTACTCAAAGCCTATCGAGGACAAGGGATTGGTCAAATGATCATGCAAGAGATTCTGGCTTATGCGCGGCAGCAACATCGCGCATTTCTTTATCTGTCATCGCAAGTGCATGCGATTTCATTCTATGAGCAGCTTGGTTTTGTAGTGCAAGGGGAGGAATATGATGAGTGTGGTATTCCACATATTGAGATGATCATGCCAATCACAGGAATGCTTTGACCTGTAAGATTGGCATCTATCGATTGTTCTGACTACTGCTTAGTTTGTGCAGGCACTTCTGAACTTGCAGGAGAGGCTTCCTGAGAAAGCTCTTTTTGTTGTTGTGCCTTACGCTGTGCCCCAGGCATGTAATCTGGTTCTTGGGTCATTGCTAAATAGAAAAAGCTTAAAAAAATGGTACTGAGCACCCCAACAATGATGACAAATTTCCATCCCAATACGGTTTCATTTGAATCTTTTTGTGGGGATGGTTGCTTATTCATAATAAATTCCCAAATAAATAAAAAAATAAAAGCAGATTTTGCGCCTTTTTAGCCGCTGTTGCCAAGTATAAAAATGGGAATGTGAATAATGTCAGGTTAGAGAAAACTTTTAAAATAGAAAAATTCGAGGGAGATGTGAGACAGGATGAGCATGATCAGGCTTATCCTGCCTCAATATATTATTGATGATTCGACAAGGATTTAAAGTTTATTCCAGTCTTCGATGGCTTGTAAGCCAACGTCTAAGCCGACATCATAGCTATAGCGGATTTTGGCCTTATTCTTGGTGAGTCGACCAGCCATATTTTTAAGATCAGGTGGGCAAACTTCCAGAATTTTTTGTCCTGATGGTGTGCGCACAAACTGAACCGAATCATTGTAGCGTTGTGTTCTGGACAATAAGCTCTGCGCAAAGCCATGATTTTGTTTGAATAGATATTTTGCAAGGAACTGATCGCCTTTACTACTGGCTTTATAGTAGTTCTGAGGACGGGTTCTTAACACCATCAATTTCGATACATCATGTTGTTGTGCTGCCCAAAGTACAGGCAAGGCATCTGCTACGCCACCATCGAAATAAGGTTCCCCAAATACCTCAACTGCTTGGCGCGTCAATACTGGAATTGAGCTAGAGGCTCTTAGACCATCCAGGATATTGTCTTTGGAAGCTTTGATATAAGTGGCTTCACCCGTAATGGCGTGAGTGAGTACCATATAAAATTCAGGATGATTCGCAAATAAATGTGCCTGATTCAAAGGATGTTCGCTTTCCACGATATCCCACATCCATTTTAAATCGAGCAGATCACCGCCTTTGAAGAAACGGCCATAATGAATAAATTCGGTGCGAAGCGAATGATCTAAATAGATCTGAAGCGTGCGGCCTTGTTGTGCGGCCAGATAGTTGGCGACATTGGTTGAACCAGAAGAAACACCAACACAGAGATCGAAGGGATTAAACTGTTGCTGTAAAAATGCATCTAAGACACCGCTGGTGAATGCACCTCGCATTCCACCGCCTTCAACGACCAGTGCCTGACGATTTTGTTGAAGCATTGAATATCTCGAATAACATGATAAATCACTGTTTAACAGGATTTATCATGTTCGACAAGCATTTTAGTGGTTGTGCTGATGCGTTTCCGTGCTGGTTTCAGACATCATTGACGATTGTGACATTTCAGACTGAGGCGCCACTTTATTTTTGTTCATTGGCATATAGTCTGGCTCATTATTCATGGCTAAATAGAAAACGACCATAAAAATGAAGCTTAGAATACAGGTGATAATTAATGCTTTCCAACCCCACGGTGAGGTTTCTGGACAGAGTTTCTCAGACATAAGATAGTTCCAAAGGACAAAAAAATTAAAGCAAAACTGTTGGTGGTTATAGCATAAATCGTGATGTAATGCTCGAAAGTTTTGCTACGGCACTGTTGAAACTAGAAAAAAGCCCGTATAGACAACGAGTTCCATACGGGCTGATCTGCAATGCAGAGAGAACAAAATTATTGAATAATTTCTTTTCTCTGAGCAAGGTCTTTTAACAGTTGAGGTGGCACAAAACGTTCACCATATTGGCCTGCAAGTTGTTCTGCGCGTTGCAATGATTGCTCAATTCCATTCTGATTCAGGAATTGAATCGCACCACCGGTCCACGGTGCAAAGCCAATTCCGAAAATTGAACCGACATTGGCATCAATCACTGATTCTAAAACACCTTCTTCATAGCAACGTAAAGTATCCAGTGCTTGTACAAACAGGAAGCGGTCAATCATATCCTGTTCAGTAATACTGTTGTCTTTCTGCCAACGGCTGAGTCCATCCCATAAATGCTTTTTGCCATTTTCTGGATAGTCATAGAAACCAGCACCCGCCGCTTTACCTTTACGGTTCAGCTCGTGAATCATGGTATGAACGACTTCATCCACAGGGGTTTTTGGCAAATCTTTACCTTCAGCTTGCAATGCTTTACGGGTTTCACCAGCCACATGCTCAGTCAAAGTTAAAGAGACTTCATCCTGAATTGCGAGTGGGCCAACTGGCATACCAGCTTTTAGTGCAGCCATTTCAATTTTGGCAGGATGAACGCCTTCTGCAAGTAAACGCATACCTTCCTGAATAAAGGTTCCGAATACACGGCTGGTAAAGAAACCACGGCTGTCATTGACCACGATAGGCGTCTTGGCAATTTGCTGAACAAAATCATAGGCTTTAGCCAATGTATCCGCAGAAGTTTCTTTGCCTTTAATAATTTCAACCAGTTGCATTTTATCCACAGGACTAAAGAAGTGGAGTCCAATGAATTTCTTGGCATCTTTACTTGCCGTTGCTAAACCCGTGATTGGTAGGGTCGAGGTATTCGATGCAAAGATTCCACCTTCAGCTAAATATTGTTCAGCTTCTTGGGTCACTTTGGCTTTCAGTTCCTGATTCTCAAATACCGCTTCAATAATCAAATCACAGCCTTGCAGATCTGCTGCATCAGCGGTCGCAGTAATTAGCGCTAAAACCTGATCACGTTTTTCTGCCGTCATACGACCTTGAGAAACGCGTTTATCGAGTAGTTTTTGAGAATAGGCTTTACCTTTCTCTGCATTTTCAACTGATACATCTTTGAGTACCACAGGGATGCCTTTGATTGCTGTCGAGTAGGCGATACCCGCACCCATCATGCCTGCACCCAATACACCCACTTTGCTGGCTTGCCATTTCGCAACATCCGCAGGACGACTTGCACCTGATTTGATTGCATTCAGACCATGCCAGAAGGTACCGATCATATTCTTGGAAACTTGGCCCACAGTAAGCTGGGTGAAGTAACGCGATTCGATACGCAAAGCGGTATCGACATCAACTTGTGCACCTTCAACCGCAGCGGCCATGATTGCTTCAGGCGCAGGGTAGCAACCTTTAGTTTTATCACGCAGCATGGCTGGCGCAATGGCAAGTACTTGAGCCACAGCAGGCGTTTTCGGATCACCCCCCGGAATCTTGTAGCCTTTGACATCGAATGGTTGTTGCGATTTGGGATTAGCTTTGACCCAAGCAATGGCTTTGTCTAAAAGTTCTTGTTCATTCTCAGCCGTGTCATGAACTAAGCCTAGTGATTTTGCTTTATCCACACCAAACTGTTTGCCTTCCATCAAGAATGGAAACGCATTTTGTAAACCAAGCAGGCGAACCATACGGACAATACCGCCACCGCCAGGCAACAAGCCTAAAGTCACTTCTGGTAGACCAAACTTGGTTTTCGGATCATTGATCGCGATACGGTAATGACAGCCTAAAGCGATTTCCCAACCGCCACCGAGCGCCGTACCATTTAATGCGGCAACAACAGGAACCCCTAATGTTTCAATCGCACGTAAATCGCCTTTGAGTTCCTCAATCATTTTAAAAAATTCAGTAGCATGTTCTGGTTGCACCTGAATCAACTCATCTAGATCACCGCCTGCAAAGAAAGTTTTCTTGGCAGAACGGAAAATAATCCCTTTCAGATCAGTTTCAGTTTTGAGTTTTTGGCTAACTTCTTGGAGTGACTCACGGAATTCTGCATTCATGGTATTGGCAGATTGACCAGATGAATCAAGGGTAAGAATTACAATATTGTCAGCGTTTTTTTCGTATTTAATAGCGCTCATGTTGTGCTCCTTACACCAACTCAATAATAGTGGCGATCCCCATTCCACCACCCACACACAAAGTGGCTAGGCCACGTTTTTTACCTTGACGCTCTAATTCATCAAGTAAAGTTCCTAAAATCATGGCACCCGTAGCACCCAATGGATGGCCCATGGCAATTGCACCACCATTGACATTGACTTTCTCGGCAGGAACTTTGAGTTCATTGATAAAGCGCATCACGACTGCGGCAAAGGCTTCATTGACTTCAAATAGGTCAATATCATCAATCGTTAAACCTGCTTTAGCCAAAGCTTTACGCGCAGCAGGGGCAGGGCCTGTCAGCATGATTGTTGGGTCTGTACCGACCAATGCAGTTGCCAATACTTTGGCGCGTGGTTTTAAGCCTTGTTCTTTGACTGCTTTTTCAGAAGCCAATAACACCACAGCCGCGCCATCAACGATACCTGATGAGTTGCCTGCATGATGCACATGATTAATTTTCTGCGCTTCTGGATATTTCTGTAATGCGACGGCATCAAAGCCCATTTGTCCCATCATTTCGAAGCTGGCATTGAGTTTTGCCAAGCCTTCAACTGTGGTCGTACCTCGAATAAATTCATCTTTTTCTAAAATCAGCACCCCAGAATGATCTTTAACAGGCACCACTGATTTGTCGAAATAACCGTTGGCTTGAGCCGCAGCTGCTTTTTGCTGTGAACCGACTGCAAAAGCATCGACATCTTTACGACTATAGCCATCTAAAGTGGCAATCAGATCAGCGCCAACCCCTTGTGGGACAAAAGACGATTTTAAGTTGGTTTCAGGATCAAGTGCCCACGGACCACCATCAGAACCCATTGGAATACGTGACATCGATTCAACGCCACCTGCAACGACGATATCTTCCCAACCTGAACGGACTTTTTGTGCTGCCAAATTGACAGCTTCTAAACCAGATGCACAGAAACGGTTGATTTGCACACCAGCAACATCGTCATTCCAGCCAGCTGCAATCGCTGCGGTTTTGGCAATATCACCACCTTGGTCAGCAATCGGGGTGACGCAACCTAAAACGATATCATCTACTTTTGAAGTATCGAGCTGATGGCGTTGTTGTAATTCATTCAGCAATGATGTGAGTAAAGTAATCGGTTTGACTTCATGCAGTGAGCCATCTTTTTTTCCTTTTCCGCGTGGCGTGCGAATGGCATCAATAATGTAGGCCTCGCTCATAGGTTTTCCTTGTATCACCTTAAAATTGTTGTTTATCGAGTGTACTCAATTTAAGTGTCAGCGCAATGATGATAAACATTGGCAAGTTTGATGTTTTTCGCCAATTTGATTGATTAATATGCTGATCAAGCAAATACCTAATTTGAGTGTTTTTCTGTGTGGCTTGCTCAGTCTTCGATTAGACTAGTGCTTGTAAATGATTGACAGAAAAGATGGGCAAAACGACATGATAAAATTAAAGCGTCACTATGCCGCTATGGCATTGATTCTGCCACTTTTTGGATGTGATTCATCTGGACAGAATGTAGAAAATAAAAATGTAGCTGAGGATAAAAACAAGGTGAGTCAAACGTATTCAAATCAAGTTGCTGACGACAAAATGCTGTTAGTGCTATCTGCACCTTCTGTACATGATCCATATTACAAATCTGCGTTTCAACGGATTATCAATTTTCAGATTGATTATGCCAAGTCGATTTTGGGCAATGATAACGTGGTGATTTTAGTGGATAAAGACACCAAGCCTTATTTCGCGGGCAAAGTTCCAGAAGATATTTTGCTGGTGGATGATGTGCGTGATATCTGGATGCGCGATTTCACTACAATCAATCCAATCAAACCCATACAATTTACTTATACTTGGGCTTCAATGACGCAGAAGCAGAGTAAAGATGTACAAAAAAGTTTTAACCGTTTTGCAGATCATTATCAGATTCAAAGAACTAAGACCGATTTAATGCTGGATGGCGGTAATCTGGTGGATGATTATGCAGGACGCGTGATTACTACGACTCGTTTTATGGAAGATAATGAACTTAACTACAATGAGGCTAAACAAGAGTTAAAAGCGACTTTGGGTGCAAGAGAAGTTGCCATTCTAGAACCAGATGAAGAGGTGCTGGCACATTCGGATGGTATGGTCAGTTGGGTGGATAAAAATACACTGTTAGTCAATGACTATTCCAAAACACCTGCATTTAGAACAATCGTAATGGATGAGTTAAAGGCTTCATTTCCAACTGCGAAAATTGTCGAAGTTCCTGTTGAATATAAAACCAATCCAAAAGGTGAGTGGGAAGGCTTTGAATCGGCATGTGGTGTTAATCTGAATGCTACAGTCACGCATAACAATATTTATGTCCCGACTTTTAATATGCCGCATGATCAAAAAGCATTAACGATCATCAAGCAAAACACCCGCAAGAAAGTGATTCCTGTAAATGCTGAATCCGTTTGTCCAATGGGAGGTAGTGTGCGTTGTCTTACTTGGCAGGTGACAGGGACGAATGCAGTGAAACTTATCCAAGCCGCAAGAGATAAGTGACAGATGTGTCATTATTTAAATAGGAAGATAAGAAATATTGAGTGCTTATGAATAATGTCGAGAAGCCATGAAATTTATTAATGTTGTAGGGACGTCTGCTTCTGGAAAAACAACCTTTGCCCGTCAACTCGCTCAAAAGTTAGGATTGTCTTACATTGAAATGGATGATTTATTTTGGCTGGATGATTGGCAAGAAACACCTGATCAAGAGTTTTTTGCTAAATTACAAAGTCAAATTGATCAGGCACCTAGAGGATGGGTACTTGATGGTAATTATTCTCGAACACTGGATTTAAAGCTTAAATATATTGATACGGTTATCTGGCTGGATTATTCATTTTCATTAAACCTGTATCGTTCAGTTAAACGAGCAATTAGTCGAGCAGTGACACAAAAAAGATTATGGGCAAATTCCAATAATCGAGAAAATTTTAAGACCAGTTTTCTGTCTAAGGACTCTATTATTTTATGGATGATCACCCATCATGCCAAAAATCGTAAGAAATATTCTGACTTAATGCAAAATCCAGCGTATCAGCATATTCACTTTATTCGTCTGACGTCACCTCAGCAGGCTGCTAGATTTTTAAAGCAGATGAAGGCGACACCATGACAGCCATTAAAACCAAAGCACTCTGTATTTTTCGATACCAAGATAAGGTGTTATTGTCTTATGGTTATGACCCTGCTAAAGATGAAACCTATTTAAGGCCAATTGGTGGGGGAATCGAGTTCGGGGAAACGTCTACGCAGGCAATTGCGCGAGAGGTTTTGGAAGAAATTCAGCAGCAGATTTACAAACCCAAATTATTAGGTGTGTTGGAGAATTTATTCACTTTCGATGGACAGCAAGGACATGAAATTGTTTTTGTGTATGAAGCTGAATTTGTAGTTCCAACAGTTTATGACTCGATTGAAATATCGGGTTGCGAAACGGATGGTTCTACTTATATCGCTCAATGGTTGAGTCGGGAACAGATTGAACAGAAACAATACCTTATTTATCCCAAAGGAATAGAGCAGTGGCTATTTAAATCCTAGTCTAGCTAGTTCGGTGTCGATTGATTTGATAAAGATAAGTGAAAGAACTGGTTATAGGGCGATTCAGTATATTCTGCAAACGCTGCGCCTTGAACAAAACCAAACTTTTTATAAAGGCTAATTGCAGCATTAAAGTGAGCATCTTTGCCTGTTTCTAAACTGACGCGTTGATATTGACGTTGTTGAGCAACTTTCAATAAATACTCCAGCAATTGCTTTGCAACACCTTGACGTAAATGATCAGGATGAGTCCGCATAGATTTGAGTTCAGCATGTTGAGGTGTCAGTTCTTGAATCGCGCCACAGCCAAGAAGCAAATCGTTATTCCAAAGGGTATAAAAGCTTATAGAATCGTTTTGTAGATGAGAGAGATCTAATGCAAAACTATGTTCAATAGGTGTGTTCTGATGCAGGCCATGCAAATGGATGTGGATCAAATTTTGAACTTGGGGATGCGTGAAGTCGCCTTTTTTTATGATCATTGTTGTTCAAGCTTATCGTAAAATTAGGCTTGATTATTACCATAATTTTAAACAAGTGTTCAACCATATCAGGCTGAACACCCGTTTGGAAACAATTAGCTATGATGTCCGTGCAACTGACGATATAAACCAGGGGTAACACCTGTCCATTTCTTAAAGGCACGGTGGAACGTACTGGTTTCACTAAAGCCGACTTGTTGTGCTACATCTTCAAGGGTGAGATTTGGAGTGAGCAATAAGTGAATTGCAGCATCACGACGCAAGGCATCTTTAACACCTTGATAGCTTTTACCTTCGGCAGCTAAACGACGACGCAAAGTCTGTGGTGATAAATACAACATTGCAGCAACATCGTTGAGTGTTGGCATTTCTTCGCCAATCTGACTCTTTAATACATCACGAATACGTGAGGTAAGTGAGTTGGTGTTTTTGAATTTCACTAATAGTTGTGCAGGTGCTGCTTTGAGGAATTCTTCTAAAGTCTTTTCATCTTGACGGATTGGCAGGTCAAGATAATCAGCAGCAAAGGTAATCTCTGTACGTGGCGCATCAAATTGCATCACGGGAGCAAAGAATAAAGCATCGTATTCATCGGCATGGCTTGGGCGTTCATAACCAAAATGAACACGTTCTAAAGGTAAACGACGTTCGATTAACCATGAAGCAAGACCATGCCAAATCATTAGCATGCTTTCAGTAATGAAATGGTCTGGATCTAAAGCTTTAGGAATGTGGGGAACCAAACGTGCTTCATGCTTGTCACGTTCTAAGCTTACTGACCATTCATCTCCAAACAGTTTGTAGAATTGAGAGGAGAGTTCAAGTGCTTGTCCAAGTGTCTTGGAATGGATGATCAATTGACACATGATTGCGAATGTACCCAAGCGACGAGGCTGTACATCGAAACCAACGTGTTCGTCTTGAGTAACCATCCATAACATTTTTACAAAACGGGTGTACTGCTCAGGAGAGATTCGAGCTTTCGGTTGACGGAGTAATTCTGCTTCTATACCGACATGTGAAAGTAATGTTTCAACGTCCATGCCTAGGCGTTTAACACCTGTTAAAGCCGCATTCACGAAGTGGATGCTGATCGTATCACGGCTCATATTGAATCCTTCAGTTTCTTTACTATTCACGATAATTGACCTAAATAACCGTCTAAAATATCAAATTGAGCAATTGACAAGAAAATTATCTGCTCATTGTATACATGTTAAATTGCCGAAACTATCAAGGTAAATGGCTGAACATGACATTGTTTTTGTGTTTCTTCACACCTAGTATAAAAGAAAATTTGAACAAATTGAGTAAAAATTATCATGCCATCTGCTCTAAAGGGATTGAAAGTCCTAGATTTTTCTACTTTATTACCTGGGCCATTTGCCAGTATGTACCTTGCGGACATGGGTGCAGAAGTTATCCATGTTGAATCTCCAACACGTCCTGACTTGGTACGGATAATGCCACCCTATGCGAACGGACAGGCCACAGCACATAGTTATCTCAATCGAAACAAGCAGTCGATTGCACTCGATCTAAAAGATGCAGCCAATATTGAACTGATCAAAACAAAAATTTCCGAGTTTGATATTGTGCTGGAACAGTTCCGTCCAGATGTAATGCGTCGTCTAGGGCTGGACTATGAAACTTTAGCCGAGATTAATCCACGTCTCATCTATTGTTCAATTACTGGATATGGCCAGACAGGCGCTTATAAAGATCGGGCAGGGCACGATATTAATTACTTGGCACTTGCGGGCATTTCTGGACACAGCGGTCGTCAAGACAGTGGGCCACCACCTTTAGGGATTCAGATTGCCGATGTGGCTGGCGGATCATTGCATGCCGTGATTGGTATACTTGCGGCTGTCGTTGAACGTCAATGCAGCGGTCTAGGACAATATATTGATATTTCCATGACAGATTGTGTGGCAAGCCTCAATAGTATGGCGGCTTCTGCAAGTCTGGCAGGGCAGACACCGCAAGCGCCTGAGGCAGGCATGCTCAATGGTGCGAGTTTCTATGATTATTATGAAACCAAAGATGGCCGCTATTTCTCTGTAGGAAGCTTAGAGCCACAATTTATGGCTGGTTTGGCAGCTGCTTTAGAATTGCCTTTATTACTGGCAAAAGGTGCCTCTTTTGATCCAGAAGATCGTCAGGCGGTAAAACAAGCGCTACAAGATAAGTTTAAGACCCAGAATTTTTCAGAATGGCAACATTTGTTCCAGAGTCTGGATATTTGTGTAGAACCAGTTCTCAGTCTGGATGAGGCTTTGGATTCACCAATCGCTCAACAACGCGACTGGGTTGTAGATGTCCCTGTATCTGAAAACTCGGATCAAACCGAAGCGCAATTGGCCTGTCCAATCAAGTTTTCTCGTTCTCAAATGAAGTATGCATTCATCGGTCAGGGGCTAGGTGAAGGCAAATGGTAGAAAATATGTGCGACTAATCACTGATTGTTAAAATATTATACAGATTGTTAACATTTTGAATAAGTTGTAATTTAAAAATAAGAGTAACCTTTTATACACAATAACATAAAAGGTTACGTAAACATGACAATCTCGAAGTCATTGATTGTTTCTTGTTTATCCGTTCTATCATTGAGTCTTTTTGCACAACATACTCAAGCCGCTTCATCAGCCTTTGATCCGAATGGTCAATGGCTATTTGGTGATTGGAACGGTCAACGCACGGCGTTGCAAGAACAGGGTTACAAATTTTCTGCTGATTACACTGGTGAATTCGCAGGGGTTTTAGATTCTAAACAGCATTCAAGCCATGGCAGTGAATTTACTGGACAATTGGCTTTAGGTACACATTTTGATCTAAATAAAATTTTAGGTTGGCAAGATACTGAAGCACAGATCACGGTCACTTATCGTGATGGTCAATCTTTATCGCAAACGGCTGATGCACTACAGGGCCATTTGAGTTCTACACAAGAAGTGTGGGGGCGTGGTCAAACTTGGCGTCTAACAGACTTGTGGATCAAAAAGAAATTTTTAGATCAAGCTTTGGATATTAAAGTCGGTCGTTTTGGCGAAGGTGAAGATTTCAACAGCTTTGACTGTGATTTCCAGAACTTGGCTTTATGTGGTTCGCAAGTGGGTAACTGGGTAGGCGACCAATGGTACAACTGGCCTGTGAGTCAGTGGGCATTGCGTGTGAAGTATAACTTACAGCCAGATCTATACGCTCAAATCGGGGCTTATGAATATAACCCTGAAAACTTGCAACGTGGTAAAGGCTTTAATTTAAGTACTGATGGTTCACATGGTGCGATTATTCCAGCCGAAGTGGTCTGGACACCAAAACTCGGTGCATTGTCTTTACCGGGTGAATATCGTTTCGGCTACTACTACAGTACGGCTGATGCAGCAGAAATTGAGAATCCTGCCAAAACTGGACACAAGCAAGGTGGCTGGTTCACTGTGAAGCAGCAGTTAACCCGCCATGATGGTCAGTCTGATCGTGGTTTAACTGGTTTTGTTAATGTCACAGTACATGATTCAAAAACTAATTCTGTCAAAGACATGCAAAATGTTGGCTTGATCTATAAAGGTTTACTTGACCAACGTCCGCAAGATGAACTTGCACTGGGCGTAGCACGTATTCATGCCAATGATGAGGCAAATGGTTTGCTGGATGAGGAATATAACACTGAGTTGTATTACGGCATTCACGCAACCAACTGGTTGACGATTCGTCCGAATATTCAATATGTCCACCATGTTGGCGCATTGAAAAATGGCGATAAGACATGGGTTGGCGGAATTAAGTTCCAAACCGTTTTCTAATTTCGATACTCGAGCAATTGTGCAGATGAAACTCATAAAGTGGGCCGTATCTGCACCATACTTGTTGTGATTTGAACTTCGACCATTAAGTGGATCATTCATCTTCTTAATGGATCTAAAAATACAAAAGATGCAAGGTGATCTTATGAATCAATCTGCTTCAAAATCTGGGCTAAGAACATTGACGGTGATTATTATCGCCCTCATTGCGCTGTTCTTGCTCATTGGCGGTATCTGGCTCGCTGCCATTGGCGGGTCTTTTTATTATGTGATTGCAGGTGTGCTGTTGCTCATTGTGGCAGTACAACTCTATAAACGTGCATCAGGCCCTTTATGGGTGTATGCCGCGCTCATGTTAGGCAGTGTGATCTGGGGTGTTTGGGAAGTTGGTACAGACTTCTGGGCACTTGCACCACGTCTAGATATTCTGGGCATCTTGGGTCTTTGGTTACTCGTTCCTGCGGTAACTCGTGGTATTGATAACCTGGCATCAAGTAAAGTGGCCTTATCTTCAACTTTAGCGATTGCTATCGTGGTGATGGTGTACTCGATCTTTAATGATCCACAAGAAATCAATGGTGTGATTCAGACGCCACAACCTGCGCAAGCGAAAGCGGTTGAAGGCATTGCGCCTGAAGATTGGCCTGCTTATGGTCGTAGTCAGGGTGGTGAACGTTATTCTCCATTGACACAGATCAATGATAAAAACGTCAAAGATCTTAAAGTGGCTTGGACATTACGTACCGGTGATTTCAGAACTGAAAATGATTCAGGTGAAACCACCAACCAAGTAACACCAATCAAGATTGGCAATAACATGTTTATGTGTACACCACATCAACATCTGATTTCGATTGATCCTGCGACAGGTAAGGAAAAATGGCGTTTTGATCCTAAGCTTAAAACCGATAAAACCTTCCAGCACTTAACTTGTCGTGGCGTAATGTACTACGATGCTGCCAATACCACTGAATTTGCAACCAGTTTACAAGCGAAGAAGTCGACCTCAACAGAGTGTCCACGTAAAGTCTTTGTTCCTGTGAATGATGGTCGTTTAGTCGCAGTGAATGCAGATACTGGTAAGGCATGTTCTGACTTTGGTCAAAACGGTGAAGTGAACTTACAAGAGTTCATGCCATATGCGTATCCGGGTGGTTATAACCCAACATCTCCGGGTGTTGTGTCTGGTACGACCGTTGTGATCGCTGGATCTGTAACAGATAACCATTCGAATAAAGAGCCATCAGGTGTTATTCGTGGTTATGACGTGAACACAGGTAAATTGTTGTGGGTGTTTGATACAGGCGCTGCTGATCCAAATGCAATGCCGGGTCAAGACACAACATTTGTGCATAACTCACCAAACGCATGGGCGCCACTTGCCTATGATGCAAAACTGGACATCGTGTATGTACCAACAGGTGTAGGTACGCCAGATATCTGGGGCGGTGACCGTACAGAATTGAAAGAGCGTTATGCAAACTCAATGCTGGCGATCAATGCAACCACAGGTAAACTGGTATGGCATTTCCAGACCACACATCATGATTTGTGGGATATGGACGTACCATCACAACCTTCATTGGCGGATATTCAGGATAAATCTGGTCAAACAGTGCCTGCAATTTATGTGTTGACTAAAACAGGTAATGCCTTCGTTTTAGATCGTCGTAATGGTCAGCCAATTGTACCGATTACTGAAAAACCAGTGCCGCAAACAGTGAAGTGGGGACCACAAACCAAAGGTGAGTTCTACGCTAAAACTCAACCATTCTCTGACTTTAACTTAGCACCGAAAGATAAATTAACGGATAAAGACATGTGGGGTGCCACAATGTTTGACCAGTTAATGTGTCGTGTGAAATTTAAACGTCTGAACTATGATGGTATTTATACGCCACCTTCAGAAAATGGAACTTTAGTTTTCCCTGGTAACCTCGGTGTATTCGAGTGGGGCGGTATGTCTGTGAATGCTGATCGTCAGGTTGCAGTCATGAACCCGATTGGTTTGCCATTCGTGAGCCGTTTAATCCCAGCGGATCCAAACCGTGAGCCAGTTGCGCGTGGTGCGGGTACAGAACAAGGTATGCAACCGATGTATGGCACACCATACGGCGTTGATATCAGTCCGTTCCTGTCTCCATTCGGTTTGCCATGTAAACAACCTGGCTGGGGCTATGTGACGGGTGTGGACTTGAAAACCCATGATGTAGTTTGGAAAAAACGTATCGGTACGATCCGTGACAGCTTGCCGAATCTATTCCAGTTACCACCAGTGAAAATTGGTGTACCAGGTTTAGGTGGTTCAATCTCGACTGCGGGTAACGTAATGTTCGTTGGTGCAACTCAAGATAACTACATCCGTGCATTCAATGTTTCAAATGGCGACAAGTTATGGGAAGCGCGTTTACCAGCAGGTGGACAGGCAACGCCAATGACTTATGAAGCCAATGGTAAACAGTATGTCGTGATTATGGCGGGTGGACATGGTTCATTCGGCACGAAAATGGGTGATTATCTCGTGGCTTATGCTTTGCCAGATAAGAACTAATTTCATTTAAAAATGATAGAGAAAAGCTCAGATCCGTCTGGGCTTTTTCTTTTTATGGCAATTAGATAGGCTTATCAATAAAACCGTTATTAAATATGCAAAAAAAGCATTTTGTTGATGAATGAAAGCTCGCTATGCTAGTCGCCTTTATAATGAATGACTAGCCATACGCCATGTATTTATATACGGATTTCGATCAACAACTGATTAACCAACGTGTTGCTCAGTTTCGTGATCAAACAGAACGCTATTTAGCAGGAAAATTAACAGAAGACGAATATCGTCCACTACGTTTGCAAAATGGTTTATACGTGCAACGTTATGCGCCAATGCTCCGTATTGCTGTGCCGTATGGCTTGATGAATACAAAACAACTCAGAAAAATTGCTGAAATTGCGACGGAATATGACCGTGGTTATGCCCACGTTTCAACGCGTCAAAATATTCAGTTGAACTGGCCTGCATTAGAAAATGTGCCTGATATTCTTGCTGAACTGGCAACAGTGCAAATGCATGCGGTACAAACTTCAGGTAACTGTATCCGTAATACCACCACCGACCAGTTTGCGGGTGTTGTAGCAGGTGAGATTGCTGATCCACGTCCAACGTGTGAATTGATTCGTCAGTGGAGTACCTTCCATCCTGAATTTGCGTTCTTGCCACGTAAGTTCAAGATTGCAGTTTCAGCATTGCAAGAGAAAGACCGTGCTGCAACAGCATTCCACGATATCGGTGTATATCTGGTTCGTAATGACGCGGGTGAAATGGGCTATAAGATCATGGCTGGCGGTGGCTTAGGCCGTACTCCAATCATTGGTAGCGTCATTCGTGAGTTCTTACCACGCGAAGATTTAATTGCTTATCTTGAAGCGACCTTACGGGTATATAACTTACATGGTCGTCGTGATAACAAATACAAAGCACGTATCAAGATTTTGGTGAAAGCATTAACACCAGAAGTATTTGCTCAAAAAGTAGAAGCTGAATTTGAACACACGCGTGAAGCTTTGAAAATTCAACCTGAAATCTTGAAAAAAATGGATGAAGAATTTACACCATTTGATTATCAAGATCTGGAAGATCAAGACTTTACGGCTTTATTTGCTGAATATCCTAAATTCAAGCAATGGTTCAACGTCAATACCAACGCACATAAAGTGAAAGGCTATCGTATTGTTACGATTTCCCTGAAACGTGCAGGGGTTGCGCCGGGTGATGTGACTTCTGAAGAAATGAACTTAATTGCTGATTTGGCGGATAAGTACACCTTTGGTGAGTTCCGTACCACGCATGAACAAAACATTTCATTGGTGGATGTACCACAAAAAGATTTATTTGAATTGTGGCAAACGCTTGAACATCACAACATGGCACGTGCGCATATCGGCTTTATTACCGATATCATTTGCTGTCCGGGTGGTGATTTCTGTTCATTGGCAAATGCGAAATCAATTCCAATTTCAGAAGCGATTAGCCGTCGTTTTGAAGATTTAGATACCATCTACAATCTTGGTGAGCTTGACCTGAATATCTCAGGTTGTATGAATGCTTGTGGTCACCACCATGTCGGTAATATCGGTATTCTGGGTGTTGATAAAAAAGGTGCTGAGTTCTATCAAATCACTTTAGGTGGTCATGCAGATCATGATGCATCTTTAGGCGATATCTTAGGCCCATCTTTTGCTGCCGATGCTGTACCTGATGTGATTGAGGAAATCTTGAATACTTACCTTGACTTGCGTAATGAAGGTGAGCGTTTTATTGATACCTATCGCCGTGTTGGCATTCAACCATTCAAGGAGCGTGCTTATGCTTAATACATCGCTACAAGTGCTTTCTAAAGATGGCACAATTGCAGACAATACTTATCAAGTCATTGCAGAAGATGGTGCGCTTCCACAAGGTGATGTTGTATTAACAACGGCACAACTTGATCAATTGGCACAGGTACAAGGCAAAAAAGCATTGTACATTACAGTAAACGATTCACCTGAAACCCATCAATTTCCACTCAATGAATTTGATGCAATCTTCATTGAATTTGCGGGTTTCAATGATGGTCGTGGTTATTCATTTGCTGCATTGTTGCGTCGTCAAGGCTACCAAGGTGAATTGCGTGCGGTCGGTGATATCTTCAAGGATGTTTTAAATTATTTAAAACGTTCTGGCTTTGACACTTTTGTGGTGAAAGAAGGAAAGGATATTCATGAAGCCGCTGCTGGTCTTCAGGATTTTACCAATCCTTATCAGGCGTCAACTGCCGTACCTCAAGCAAGTTATCAGACTGGGGCTTAAGCCTTCTGAAATAAAAAAAGCTGAACTTTGGTTCAGCTTTTTTATTTGATGTCGATTATTCATCGAGCTGACAATTGATCATCCATTTGATTCCGAACTGATCGGTAAAAGCGCCGTAGAGTGCACCCCAGAAGGTTTTTTCCAAGGGCATTTCAACTTGACCATTGACGGACAAGGCATCGAAAAGTCTTTGAGCATCCTCAAGTTCATCAGGGTCTAGATTAATAGAAATATAATGATTGTTGCCTTGAGTAAATACGCTATGCGGGGCACAGAATTGATCGTTGACATCCGAAGCCATCAATACGGTAAATTCATTGATGGGTAGGGAAACATGTAGAATCAAGTTCTTATCCGCGTCAGAAAGTGTGATCCCTTCTGTTGGTGGCATATCACCATAGCGGCTGAGCATGGCAAACTCACCGCCAAATACAGATTTATAAAAATTAAATGCCTGTTCGGTTTGTCCTTTAAAATTTAAATAATGATTGAGTTGCATGCGGGACGTCCTGTTGTTTTTTTATACAAAATATAACTTATCGGGAATTGCGCTATAGGTGCATTATTTTTTGTAATTCTCAAAACAAAAAAATCCTGCGATTGGCAGGATTTTTAAGTTATCAAATTGATACTTAGATCAACTCAATTGCAACCGCTGTTGCTTCACCACCACCGATACACAACGCTGCAACACCTTTTTTGCCGCCTGTGCGTTTAAGTGCATGAATCAAAGTAAGAATGATACGAGAACCTGTAGAACCAACAGGGTGGCCCAATGCACAAGCACCGCCATTGATATTCACTTTTTCTGCATCTAATTTAAAATCATCAATTGGGCACATGGTAACCATTGCAAATGCTTCATTGATTTCCCAAAGGTCAACCTCTTGTGCATCCCAGCCCGCTTTCTTCAATACTTTTTCAATAGCGCCTACAGGTGCAATAGTAAACTCAGAAGGGTGTTGTGAGTTTGAGGCAGTTGCAATAATTTTTGCCAAAGGCTGTAAGCCACGTTGCGCTGCGACGTCACTAGAGGTTAAGACCAGTGCAGATGCACCATCTGAAATTGAGCTGGCATTTGCTGCGGTAATCGTACCGTCTTTTGCAAAAGCTGGTTTAAGTGATGGGATCTTGTCAATTTTTGCACTAAGCGGTTGTTCATCTTGGTCAACAACCACATCACCTTTACGCGTTGAAACCGTTACAGGCACGATCTCATCTTTAAAGTAGCCTTCAGTAATTGCTTTTTGCGCGCGGTGTAAAGAACGGATCGCGAAGTCATCCATTTGTTCGCGAGTATAACTACGTTGATTTGCCATGTCCTGAGCAAAAGAACCCATTAAGCGACCAGTTTCAGCATCTTCCAGACCATCAAGGAACATGTGATCTTTAATTTCACCATGGCCCATACGGTAGCCGCCACGTGCTTTAGGAAGGACGTATGGTGCATTGGTCATTGATTCCATACCACCTGCAACGACGATGTCTGCACTACCAGCTTTGATCATATCTGCTGCTTGCATCACCGCTTTCATGCCAGAACCACAAAGCTTATTAATGGTGACTGCACCTGTAGAATCTGGTAATCCTGCCTTACGCATTGCCTGACGAGCTGGGCCTTGTTTGAGACCAGCAGGTAATACGCAACCCATGATGACTTCTTCTACATCAGTGGGTTGTAGACCAGAACGGGCAATTGCTTCTTTAATTGTTACTGCACCTAATTCAGGCGCTGTTACGCCAGAGAGTGCACCTTGGAAGCCGCCCATTGCAGTACGAGCGCCATTAACAATTACGATTACGATGTCAGTCATTATGTGTCTCCACACTTATAATTTATAAAAAATGTTCCAAACTTAAGCAGTATATTAAAAAAAGAACTGGAATAAAGCGTTTTACTTTTTTTAAGCTAGACTGAGGAGTTTTTAACAGCTGGATATTTTCTCAAAGCGAATATTTCCCATGCGGCTTAAGCGCATTCTACTGTGATAGTCAGGTGATGTTGAACAATAGGTAAAGCTACCATTCGCTGCAAAGGGGAGTCCATTTTCTCCCTGAAAAATGATCGCATAGGGTGCCGCACCAAAAGCACTATAATGTAGATGACCATATTTGAGATTAAGTGATACGGCAAAGAGTAAAGGTTCATCGTGATCTCGTTTTCTATTCTTATTGGTGTCAACGAAGCCGATAAAGCCCTTATTCCAGTCTTTGTTACAGTCAATCAGGTCATTACTTGGGCACAGCATCACATTTTTATGGTAAAGCTGTGCATCGGTTTTTGCTTTTTGTATGTGAATTGTGAGGTTTCTTTTTAAGTGATTTGCTTCACCTGAAACCATTAAGTCGCGAAAATATGGTAGGGCGATATAGCTAAGAATGGCCAGAATACTGATAATGATAAGCAATTCACCCAATGTAAATCCATGTGGTCTAAACATGTTTTTCCTGTCTATTTTTATTAACTTTTTTATTAACAATATGTTAAGCATAAACGTTATTTGTTTTAATAAAAAACACTAACAAATAAGTTAAATATTACTTAAACATAGATTGATAAACAATAATCTATTCGCCGATGTATGAAAATTGAAAATTTACGGAACTACAACGGAAATTGTAAGCAATTTTGTCAATAATTTACGAGGTTAAAGTTATCAAGCACTTGGAAAATTCATCAAGTGTTTGTATGATTCAAAGTGAAGTGAATGGCTTAAAAATAATGTTGTAGAACATTAATGTTCTCAGTACGAAAAATCATAGGCTGAGCTTACACAACAAACAATTGTTATCTCTGGAGGATATCCATGAAATTGAGTCGTATTGCACTTGCTATGCTTGTTGCTGCTCCTTTAGCTGCTGCTAATGCTGGCGTAACAGTAACTCCATTAATGCTTGGTTACACATTCCAAGACACTAAACACAATAATGGTGATAAGCATTTAACAAATGGTCCTGAAATTCAGGATGATTTGTTTGTTGGTGCTGCATTAGGTATCGAGTTAACACCTTGGTTAGGCTTTGAAGCTGAATATAACCAAGTTAAAGGTGATGTTGACGGTACTGTTGCTAACGCTGAATACAAACAACAACAAATCAACGGTAACTTCTACGTTACTTCTGATTTGATCACTAAAAACTACGATAGCAAAATCAAGCCATATGTATTGTTAGGTGCTGGTCACTACAAATATAAATTTGATGATGCTACTGCTGCTGAATTCGGTCGTGCTGGTCGCGGTTTGAAAGAAGAAGGTACTTTAGGTAATGCTGGTTTTGGTGCTTTCTGGCGCTTAAACGATGCTTTATCTCTTCGTACAGAAGCTCGTGGTACTTATAACATCGATGAAGATTTCTGGAACTATACAGCACTTGCTGGCTTAAACGTAGTTCTTGGTGGTCACTTGAAACCTGCTGCTGCAGTAGTAGAAGTTACTCCAGTTGAACCAACTCCAGTTGCTCCACAACCACAAGAGTTGACTGAAGACCTTAACATGGAACTTCGCGTATTCTTCGATACGAACAAGTCTGACATCAAGCCACAATACAAGTCTGAAATTGCTAAAGTTGCAGAGAAGTTAGCTGAGTACCCGAATGCGACAGCTCGTATTGAAGGTCACACAGATAACACTGGTCCACGTAAGTTAAACGAACGTTTATCTTTAGCGCGTGCTAACTCTGTTAAATCTTCACTTGTAAACGAATACAATGTTGATGCATCTCGTTTGTCTACTCAAGGTTTCGCTTGGGATCAACCGATTGCTGACAACAAAACTAAAGAAGGTCGTGCTATGAACCGTCGCGTATTCGCTGCGATTTCTGGTAGCCGTACTGTTCTAGTACAACCAGGTCAACAAGCTCAATAATTTGAGTTTTTGAACTGAATAAAAAAAGCGACTCGTTAGAGTCGCTTTTTTTATGGATAAAAAGATGAGGTCTTATTGGTCAAGAAAATGGCTCATCATATTTAAAAGTACAACAAGATGGGTTTAACTTCGTATGTTGTGTAGGAATTATTTAGCTTTATTGAAAAGATTTTGATAGCTTGTTAAAATTTTGATTAAAAAGTGATAAGCTCTCACAGCTTTGTTAGGTGTTGTTAAATTAGAATTTTCTAAGCTTTTTGAAGAGAAATAAATCGTTTTCAGTGGCTGCTGACTAAAATGTTATTAAATACTTGGAAAATTGATCAGGTATTTGTATGATTTAACATAAGGTGAATGACTGAAAAAGATACAACAAAACTATTTCTCAGCATTCAAAAGCTATTAGCGTTTAGAGAACAAACAATTTTTTGTTTTTGGAGGATATCCATGAAATTGAGTCGTATTGCACTTGCTATGCTTGTTGCTGCTCCTTTGGCTGCTGCGAATGCGGGCGTAACAGTAACTCCTTTAATGCTTGGTTATACAATGTTCGATACAGAACATAACAACCGTGGCGATAAAGGTCAATTAACTCCAGGTGCAGAACTTGATGACGATTTGTTTGTCGGTGCTGCATTAGGTGTTGAAATTACTCCTTGGTTAGGTGCTGAAGTTGAATATAGCCAGATTAAAGGCGACACAAGCACAAATAATGATTACAAAGGTCGTAACATTGCAGGTAATGCTTATGTTACCTCTGATTTGATTACTAAAAACTACGATAGCAAAATCAAGCCATACGTATTAGCTGGTGCTGGTCACTACAAATACGAAGGTGATGATATCTATGGCGGTAAGCAAGAAGGTACATTAGCTAATGCTGGTGGTGGTGTATTCTGGCGCTTAAATGATGCTTTATCTCTTCGTACAGAAGCTCGTGGTACTTATCACTTTGATGAGAAATTCTGGAACTATACAGCGCTTGCTGGCTTAAACGTAGTTCTTGGTGGCCACTTGAAACCTGCTGCTCCAGTAGTAGAAGTTGCTCCAGTTGAGCCAACTCCAGTTGCTCCACAACCACAAGAGTTGACTGAAGACCTTAACATGGAACTTCGCGTATTCTTCGATACGAACAAGTCTGACATCAAGCCACAATACAAAACTGAAATTGCTAAAGTTGCAGAGAAGTTAGCTGAATACCCGAATGCGACAGCTCGTATTGAAGGTCACACAGATAACACTGGTCCACGTAAGTTAAACGAACGTTTATCTTTAGCGCGTGCTAACTCTGTTAAATCTTCACTTGTAAACGAATACAACGTTGATGCATCTCGTTTGTCTACTCAAGGTTTCGCTTGGGACCAACCGGTTGCTGACAACAAAACTAAAGAAGGTCGTGCTATGAACCGTCGCGTATTCGCTGCGATCACTGGTAGCCGTACTGTTCTTGTACAACCAGGTCAACAAGCTCAATAATTTGAGTTTTTGAACTGAATAAAAAAGCGACTCGTCAGAGTCGCTTTTTTTTTTTTGTTATATAAGTAATTAGACATTGGTAGCTCCTTTTTCCTATTCATTTGTGTAATGCATTGAGTGGTTTATTTACCAGTTTTGTTTTTTTAGCTGCTGTTTAGCATTTTGTCTATCACGACGGTGCTGTGCTCTCGGTTTTTCAGTTTCATGAACTCCACCTTTATGTAGTAAAGGGGAGAGTGCAACAGGATTGCGTACTTTGATTTTGGGCATTTCTTTCAGTTTCATAAAATTAACCTTTAATACATAAAATTTGCTTGAGTGTGTGCACAATTTCGATCAAATCTGATTGGTTTGCCATAACTTGATCAATGTCTTTATATGCACTTGGGATTTCATCAATAACACCACTGTCTTTTCGGCATTCGATACCTTGCGTTTGCTGAATTAAATCATCTTGGTTGAAAAGTAGTTTTGCTTTGCTGCGACTCATCTTTCGTCCTGCGCCATGTGAACATGAGCAGAAGGATTCAGGATTGGCCTTACCTCTAACGATAAAGGAACGTGCACCCATGGAGCCTGGGATAATGCCTAATTCATCTAGGCCAGCACGAATGGCACCTTTCCGCGTAATCAGCAAGTCCTCCCCATAATGGTTTTCTTGGCTGACATAGTTGTGGTGGCAGTTAATTGCTTCTTTGGTCATCTGAAAGGGCGGTAGCAGCGGACGAATCGCCTCTAAAATCAGACGCATCATTTCACGTCTATTTTCAAAAGCGTATTCCTGCGCCCACTCAACTGCTTCCACATAATCATTAAAGCTATTTGAACCTTCCGCAAAATAGCTCAAATCTTTATCTGGTACATGTCCAAATCGATGTTGAGCCTCTTTCTTGGCAAGTTCGATGAAATAAGTGCCAATCACATTGCCTAAACCACGGCTGCCTGAATGCAGCATTACCCAGACATCCTGATTTTCATCAAGGCAGAGCTCAATAAAGTGATTACCACCTCCTAAGGTACCGAGCTGTTTTTGCCAAGTCGCATCAAACTTCCTGAGCATGCGAACAAGGCCCTGATGTTTATTAATGATGGGTTGTAAGCGTTTTTCAAGTGGAATAATCGTTGAAGCTTTTGCTTTAACCTGCTTGTGTAATTCAAAGCCTACGGGGACTTTACGTTCGATCGCATGACGTAGTGGTGTGAGATTGTCTGGTAGCTGTGAGGCTTTTAAATTGAGCCGTATAGCATTCATACCACAACCAATATCCACACCGACAGCGGCAGGGATGATTGCATTTTTAGTGGGGATTACACTACCTACAGTGGCACCTTTGCCCACATGTACATCAGGCATCACGGCAATATGTGAATAAACAAATTGCAGTTGTGCCATTTTTTTCAATTGTTCAATACTTTCGCTATCAATATCGTTCGTGAAGATTTTCACTGGAACGCCATATTGAGCATCAGCATTGAGTATTTTTTGTATGTCCATTTTCTTGTCTCGGGATATTTTAATTTTTCGTCCGAACAGGCATAAAAAAACCTAGCGAATGCCAGGTTAAATAAAGCATTCGGACAAGTGATCAATCGATTTGTACACTTGTCCGTGAGTCGACAGTGCCAAATCTTATCGTGTAGTTCCTGATTGTAATGGCATGCTGTCGTCCTCCTATTATGTGGTGCCGTTGAAAATATGAGCGAAATTCTACTCATATTTTCATTGGGGTCAAGTGAAAAGTATTTTTTTTATTCGCCTTCTTTCACATTCATGTCTTTATATGCAATCAGTTTGGTTTTGTGTTTCCACTTATAACCTAGCCAGATTGCCAAGAATAATGGAATGCTGATATAGGTTGAAACTAAACCTAACCAGTCAATTTTTCCACCAAGTAAAGCTTGATAGTTTTGACCTAAAATAATGATTGAACAAAGAATAAATGCAAACCATGGGGCGAATGGGAAGAACTTGGCACGATAAGCAAGGTCTTCAACTTTATAGCCTTGAGCGATATAGCCTTTACGGAAACGGTAGTGTGAAATTGCAATCCCTAACCAGACAATGAAACCACACATACCAGACATGTTAAGTAGCCAGTTAAAGACTTGTTTCTCACCAATAAAGGTGGTTAAGAAGCACAGAGCTGCAACCGCAGTCGTCGCATAAAGTGCATTCATTGGTACGCCACGGCCATCCAGTCTTGAGAACCACTTCGGTGCACGGCCTTCTTTTGCCATATCAAATAGCATACGGGTAGAAGAGTACATGCCTGAGTTACCCGCAGACAGAATTGCACTGAGAATCACTGCATTCATTAAGCTGGCTGCAAAGGCGAAACCTGCTTTTTCATACAATAAAGTGAATGGTGAAAGGGCAATATCTTCGCTTTGAGCTGCTTTTAACAACAGTGGATCATCATAGCTGACTAATGTACCTATGATGAAAATACAAAGGATATAGAACAGTAGAATACGCCAGAAGATTTGCTTGATTGCCAATGGAATGGTCTTTTTCGGATCTTTCGATTCACCTGCTGCAACCCCGACCATTTCGGTGCCCTGAAAGGAGAATCCGGCAATCATGGCCACACCAATCAGTGCTTGGAACCCACCAACAAAAGGGGCTTCCTTATACGTCCAGTGCTGAAATACCGATACATTAGGTGTCATCATGATTTTAGCAATCATCCAGATACCAATGACGATAAACACAATAATGGCAACGACCTTGATCAACGAGAATAAGAATTCACTTTCACCAAATCCTTTGACTGTTAGAGCGTTAATTCCAAAAATAATGGCAAGGAAGATGGCGCTCCAGTAGAACCCCGGGATATCTGGAAACCAGAACTTCATAATGAACTGTACTGCAACCAGTTCGAAAGCCACAGTAATAGCCCAGTTGTACCAGTAGTTCCAACCTAAGGCGAAACCAAAGCCATCTTCGACATAACGACTGCCATAGGTAAAGAATGCACCAGACGTTGGATTATGCGTCGCTAATTCGCCTAAACTGGTCATCAAGAAATAAATCATGATACCGATCAGGGCATAGGCCAATAACGCACCACCTGGACCCGCAGTGGCAATGGTTGAACCTGAAGCAAGGAATAAGCCTGTGCCGATCGATCCACCAATGGCAATCATGTTCAGGTGGCGTGCCCCGAGCTTGCGCTGTAGGTGTTGAGGAGCAGATGTATCGCTCATAAAAATTCCTTAAAACGTTTATTTTGCACAGGCATATAACACCTTGAATCCTTGTTGATCAGCTTTCACCATACATTGACCAAAACTTTGTTCAATGAGAGGGGGATAGTTCAGAAAACGGTTTGCCACGATCCATAATTCACCTGAATTTTTCAGATGTACGCTCGCAAGTTGGCAAAGTTCTTCACTTGCATCGTAATTGGTATGAATCCCCTGATGAAACGGTGGATTGCTTACGATCGCATCCAGATCTTTGGGCGCATCTCTAAAACCTGTAACTGGTTGTAGAGTTAACTGATTGAGATCCAGATTATTTTTCTGAAATGTCAGTTCAGTTGAACGTAAAGCAAATGCATCAACATCAAGTGCAAAAATTTGCTGGTTCTGATTTAGCTTGGCTAAATAAGCGCTAATAATTCCAGCACCACAACCAAAGTCGGCAATCTTACCTGATTTTACTTGACTAAGGTAAGGGACTAATACAGCTGTTCCGACATCTAAATGATCCTGACTAAAGACACCCGGCAGGGCACAAACCTTTAATTGATCCTGATCTATTTGAACTGTATAGCTTTTTAACCAATGTTCAAGTGGTTTCAACTGTTCAGTTTTTTCGATCTTCATTTGCCAGAATTGGCAGTGACGTGCGCTATCCAGCTTTAGCGTTTTACCATAGGGCTGTAGTTGTTTTGCTGCCCGTTCTACACCGCCTTTCTTTTCACCGACGAGAAAAACATTTTGCCCAAGTTTGAGATGGCTCACCACAACATGCAGAATATAATTCAATAACTCTTTTGATTTAGGGACAAAAATTACGACCTGATCAAAGCTGGCTTGCGGAAACTCAACGGAAAAATGTGAGTGAATGCCAGCATTTTGAAAACCTTGATGATCAGTATAATTCCAGGTCCAAACCGATGCCTGAACCCGATCTGGTAAATTTTTTGCGAGCTGATCATTAGGCGCATTAATCAGTAAGACGTGCCCATTTAAATAATCTTGCTGTCTGATGACAACTTCACTACGTGGATCCATTTTGATCTCTCATCAAAAACAAAGCCCAGTCGTGAAACTGGGCACTTGAAGTTGTTTGTGAATTACTTATGTGTTTCAGGTAAAACAATATTTAAAATCAAGGCTGCAATACCGCCTGTTGCCACACCTGAGCTAAAAATATTTTTAAATAACTCTGGCAAGTGTTCAAGGATTTGAGGAACTTGAGCAACACCGAGGCCGAGAGCAAGTGAAATGGCAATAATCAGCAAGGCACGACGATCAAGATGAATACTTGAAAGAATGTTGATACCAGAAGCAGCAACTGCGCCAAACATGACCATCACAGCGCCACCCAGTACCGCTTGAGGTACGGCTTGAATCACGGCAGCAACAGCAGGGAATAAGCCCAGAATAATCAGTAATACCGCAATCCAGATCCCTACATAGCGACTTGCGACACCTGTAAGTTGAATCACACCATTATTTTGTGCAAACACTGAACTTGGGAAGGTATTGAAGATCCCTGCCAAGAATGAGTTTGCACCATTGACCAGTACACCACCTTTGATTCGTTGCATCCAGACTGGACCATCAACAGGCTGATTAGAAATTTTACTGGTTGCGGTTACATCACCGATCGCTTCAAGAGATGTCACCAAATAAATAAATGCCATCGGAATGAACAAGCTCCAAGAGAAACTTAATCCAAAATGCATTGGTGTAGGAATTTGAACTAAAGGTGCATCTTGTAGCACAGCAAAGTTTAAATGTCCCATGAAGCCTGCAAGGATATAACCGATCACTAAAGCAATGAGAATGGCTGAACTTTTGACCCAGATAATTCGAATACGGTTAAGAAGGATGATAATCGCCAGCACACTACATGACATGATCAGGTTATCGGCATTGGCAAAAGTATTGTCCTGCATTGCAGTATAACCACCGCCCATGCTGATTAGACCTTCTTTAATTAAGGTTAGGCCAATCAGAAGTACAACAATGCCTGTCACCAATGGTGTAATCAGCTTTTTCACCCATGGTAAAATTCGAGAAACACCCATTTCAATGAATGAACCCGCAATGACGACACCAAAAATGGCAGCCATCACTTGTTCAACTGGGGTGCCTGCCGCAACCATGGCGCTACCAATACCGATGATCGGGCCAATAAAATTAAAGCTTGTTCCTTGAACAATTAAAAGTCCTGCACCAAATGGGCCAACTTTTTTACATTGTAAGAATGTTGCAATACCCGAGATGATCAGTGACATGGAAAGGATCATGTTGGTGTCTTCGCGAGAGACGCCAAGTGCCAGACAAATCAATAATCCAGGGGTGACAATCGGGACTAAAATCGCCAAAAGATGCTGTAAAGCGGCTAAAAATGCAACAAAAGGTTTCGGTCGGTCATTGAGTCCGTAGACCAGATCAAGCTGCTGCTGAGGTTGTGAATTCGACATGGGAGTATAAAAAGCGAGAGGCATTAGCCCAATATTCTAATAGAGTTAGCTCGCTTTACCAACGATTCAATGACACTTCGTCAGAAAAAAAGTGCACTGTCAATAAACTGTCACTACTAAAGTGTAGTATTTTTCTGTATAATTTGCCCTCAAATTTAAAGCGTATCGAATTACATGTCAGATATTAAAACTCTCCGTAACATTGCCATTATTGCGCACGTCGATCATGGTAAGACGACTCTAGTCGACAAACTTTTACAACAATCAGGTGCTCTTGGTGATCGCGCAGGCGAGATTGAACGTGTTATGGATTCTAACGCGCTTGAGTCTGAACGTGGTATTACCATTCTTGCAAAAAACACTGCAATCAAATGGTTAGATGCACGTACAAACACCGAATATCGCATTAACATCGTGGACACCCCGGGACACGCCGACTTCGGTGGTGAAGTGGAACGTGTAATGTCGATGGTTGACTGTGTATTACTTCTTGTTGACTCTCAAGAAGGTCCAATGCCACAAACTCGTTTCGTAACGCAAAAAGCGTTCGCGCGTGGTTTGAAACCAATCGTAATTATCAACAAAGTTGACAAGCCAAGCGCGCGTCCAGACTGGGTTATTGATCAAGTTTTTGATTTGTTTGATAATCTTGGTGGTAGCGACGAACAGTTAGACTTCCCAGTTGTTTATGCTTCTGGTCTTCGTGGTGTTGCAGGTCCTTCACCAGAAGAGTTAGCGGAAGATATGACGCCGTTGTTCCAAACAATCGTAGATATCGTTGAACCACCAGCAGTTGATGTTGATGGTCCATTCCAAATGCAGATTTCATCACTTGACTATAACAGTTTCGTAGGTGTTATCGGTGTTGGTCGTATTCAACGTGGTTCTGTAAAATTAAATACACCTGTTACTGTTATCGATAAAGATGGCAATACACGTAACGGCCGTATCTTAAAAATCATGGGTTACCATGGTTTAGAGCGTGTTGATGTTGAATCAGCTTCAGCTGGTGACATTATCTGTATTACTGGTATTGATGCATTAAACATTTCTGACACGATTTGTGATCCTAAAAATGTTGAAGCATTACCAGCATTGTCTGTAGATGAACCGACTGTATCGATGACTTTCCAAGTAAACAACTCACCGTTTGCTGGTAAAGAAGGTAAATTCGTTACTTCACGTAACATCCGTGAACGTCTTGACCGTGAATTGATTCACAACGTAGCACTTCGTGTTGAAGATACTGACAGCCCAGACCGTTTCAAGGTTTCAGGCCGTGGTGAACTTCACCTTTCAGTTTTAATTGAAAACATGCGTCGTGAAGGCTTCGAAATGGGCGTATCACGTCCACAAGTGATCATGAAAGAAATCGATGGCGAAAAACAAGAGCCATACGAAAATGTAACTTTTGACGTTGAAGAACAGCATCAAGGTTCTGTAATGGAACAAATGGGCTTCCGTAAAGGCGAGATGACCAATATGGAAGTTGACGGTAAAGGCCGTATCCGTATTGAAGCAACTGTACCTTCACGTGGTTTGATTGGTTTCCGTTCTGAATTCTTAACCATGACTTCAGGTACAGGGATCATGACATCAAGCTTCTCGCACTACGGTCCAGCAAAAGCAGGTACTGTTGCGAAACGTCAAAATGGTGTGTTGATTTCTATGGTTCAAGGTACTTGCTTGGGCTATGCATTATTCACACTTCAAGACCGTGGTCGTTTATTCGCTAAGCCACAGTTAGAAGTGTATGAAGGTATGATCATTGGTATTAACTCACGTTCTGACGATATGGTTGTAAACCCAACCAAAGCGAAGCAGTTAACTAACGTTCGTGCATCAGGTACTGATGAAGCTTTAACTTTAACACCTGCAATGGAATACACGCTTGAACAAGCGCTTGAATTCATTCAGGATGATGAGTTAGTTGAAGTAACACCAAAATCGATTCGTATCCGTAAGCGTTACTTAACTGAAAACGAACGTAAACGTAATCGTGATAAATAATTTTTCTTCGTGAAAAATGCAAAAACCGCTAAATTTATTTAGCGGTTTTTTTATGCCTTTAAATTCATTGGGATGAGTTCTATAAGTTCATCTTTTTATTGGGATAAAATATGTTGTTAAAGTGTGAAATGACTTTCTTTTTTCCATAAAAATATTAAATTATCTTCATTATGATGAATAACTGCGTCTGTGTAATAAACAATGCAAAAACAGGCTGCGATCAAGTTCAACTCTGGAGAGTGATATGAGTATTATTAAAGAATTTAAAGAGTTTGCCATCAAAGGCAATATGATGGATTTAGCGATTGGTGTCATCATTGGTGGTGCTTTCGGTAAAATCATTGACTCATTGGTAAAAGATATTGTGATGCCAGTGATTTCATGGATCTTGGGTGGTGAAGTGGACTACACCAACTGGTTCCTGATCTTGGGCGATAACCCAACCAACATTACAACACTCAAAGCAGCACAAGATGCTGGATTGAACGTATTTGCATATGGTAACTTCTTAACCATCTTGATTAACTTCCTGCTATTGGCTTGGGTTGTATTCTTGTTGGTGAAAGTGATGAACCGTATTCGTAAGCAAGAAGAAGCGGCGCCTGAACCAGAAGCAACACCAGAAGATGTTCAATTGTTGCGTGAAATTCGTGATGAATTGAAAAAGCAAGGCTGATCACTCAGCTTATGAAAAAACGGTATCTTAGATGCCGTTTTTTATTGTCGGCAAAATAGATAGAGGACGATGCACATTTTCATTTTAAGATACTGTGCAGATTAAAAAGGGGGGAGATTGATGAATCGATTATTTGTATATGGCACTTTATGTCCAAATCGCGAAAATGCACATATTTTAGGGGAGATTGGGGGAGACTGGCAGCCTGCTATGGTTCATGGAACCATTCATATCCTTGACTGGGGGCCAGATCAAGGTTTACCTGCAATCGTTTTAAACCCGAATGACCCTTTGGTTGAAGGCTATTTGTTTAGTACTGAAAAACTAGAACAGAACTGGCAAATGCTGGATAATTTTGAAGGCATGCAATATCAAAGAGTACAAACTCAAGTCCAGTTAGCAACAGATGAAACCATTACCGCATGGACTTATGTCATGAAAGAACAAGTGTAGTCGGAAAAGAGGTGAGCTTAACGGCCTGTTTTAAGCTCGATCTGCTTACCTTAAATTTCCCATACGGAATTTAACTTCCAATAGATGAAAACCAAACTGGCTTTTTACAGGGCCATGTAAAACCCGTTCTGCTGCAGTAAATACCAGTTTATCAATGACAGGAACCAACTGACCCTTTCTCACTTCACCGAGCTCGCCACCACGTTTGGCAGAGTTGCAGGTAGAATATTGCTTGGCAATTTTGGCAAAATCAGCACCTGACTGAATGCGCTTTTTTAGCTGTTCAGCCAAATCTTTATCTTTTACGAGGATATGTCGAACAATTGCAGTTTGCATAAAGTTGTTCTCCTTCAATACATCTTAAATCGTTTAGGTTTTCTTTCGCTTTAAAGGCTGGCATTGTGGGCAGAATACACTGGCACGTTGACCTAGCTTTAAGTTTTCCAATGTGGTCTCGCAATTAACGCACATTTCTCCAGCACGACCATAAGCGAGGAGGGTTTGTTGGAAATAGCCGTTTTCACCCATCGCATTACTGTAATCACGTAAAGTTGAACCACCTAATTCAATGGCTTGTTTTAAGATGCGTTTAACTTCAATCACCAGCTTTTCCACTTGTACTTTACTTAAGGTAGACGCTGGTTGTGCTGGATGCACGCCAATATTGAACAGGCTTTCAGTTGCATAAATATTGCCAACACCAACCACCACATGGTTATCCATTAAAGCAATTTTAATGCCGACATTTTTTTTACTGAGCTTTTCACGTAGATAAGAGGCATTAAAATCTTCACTCAGAGGCTCTGGACCTAGTGTATCAATCAGCTTGCTTTGATTATCTGGATCGAGCCAAAGAATACAGCCAAAACGCCGTGGGTCATGATAACGGAGCTGTTGATTTTCAAAGTCAATGATGAGGTGATCGTGCTTTCTCAATTCATCATTCGGCTGGCACAGGCGGAAACTACCTGACATACCTAAATGCCAAAGCATCTGATCTTGTTCAAATTCGGCCAGAATATATTTGGAACGACGCTTAAGCGCTATTAAACGTTGCCCCACCAATTTTTCCAGATCATTGGGGATGGGCCAGCGTAAGCTCGAATTAAAGACTTGAACAGCTTGAACGCGTTGCTCTAGTAGCGGGAGTAAACTGGTTTTGGTAGTTTCAACTTCAGGAAGTTCGGGCATGGTGTACTCAAGTTGTTTCAACAACAATACAATGAGGGCAAATGTTTGACTTACAATTATGCAGGTATTTAATTTTATTTGCTAATCTAGGCCAATCTTAATCTTGACCGTTGTAGCAAGGGTTAAATATGTAAGATAAATATAAAATAATCATAATCTTACTTTTTACACTCCGCTTTGTATTTTTTGAGAAATAAGGAATCTTCATGCCTTCATTGAAAATTAACCTCCTCTATGGTTGCGTAGCCATGTGCATGGGGGCGGGTAGCTCTTTTACATGGGCAGCTGAATCTGATTCAGAGTCAACGGTGCAACTTCCGACAATTAAAGTTGAAGCAACACGTACAGATACCACTTATATGGAAACGCCTGCATCCATTTTTAGAGTCGATATGCCTAAAAATGATCAATCAGCGCAGGTCAATTTAACCGAAGTTGTTAAAGGCATTCCAAGCGTTCAGTTACGTAATCGGGAAAACTATGCGCAAGATTTGCAGCTCTCGATGCGTGGTTTTGGTGCACGTTCAACATTTGGTGTGCGCGGGATTCGTTTATATACCGATGGTATTCCAGCAACGATGCCAGATGGTCAAGGCCAAACTTCAAATATTGATTTGGGTAGCTTGAGCCATCTTGAAGTTTTAACGGGACCATTTTCATCACTGTATGGTAACTCATCGGGTGGGGCGATTTTGGCGACAACTCGAGAGGGGCAGGGTAAAGACTCCATTGAGATGAGTTATGCGGGTGGTAGCCATAATAAAAATCGTGCAGGTATCGTGTTACAGGGGGGCGCTAAAAACCAGAACGAACCGAGTTATATCGTCAGCTCCTCTTATTTCGATACCGATGGCTATCGTGACCATAGTGGCGCAAATAAAGTTTTAAGCAATGCCAAGCTGACATGGAATCTCGATGATGGTAGTAAGATCAACTGGGTCACGAACTATGTCAAGATTGATGCAGATGATCCAGGCGGTTTAACCCGTGCTGATTGGGAAAAGAATCCCAAACAGGTTGCTAAAAATGTTCTGGATTACAATGCCCGCAAAACAATTGATCAAACTCAGACAGGTTTGACTTGGTCAAAACCACTTAATGATCAAAATGAACTGTATGCGATGACTTATATTGGGCAACGTCAGGTAACACAATACCAGTCTATTCCAGATACGGTACAGAAGAATCCAAACACACCCTATCAAGCTGGTGGCGTGATTGATTTTAAGCGTGATTATTATGGTGCTGATTTCCGCTGGACAGGAAAAGATTTATTCCCGAATACCCAATTCAGTGCGGGTGTTGCGATCGATGCAATGAACGAAGATCGACAAGGCTATCAAAACTTTAATGATGCGGGTGATAAAGGGATAAAAGGTGCTGTGCGCCGTGATGAACGCAATACTTTGTGGAATGTAGATCCTTATCTACAAGCATCTTGGTCTTTTTTACCAACCATGCGTTTAGATACAGGGGTGCGTTATAGCAATGTACATTACAAGTCGAAAGATCATTATATCGTTGGTTTGAACGGCGATAATAGTGGTAAGACAACATACGAAGAGGTATTACCTTCAGTTGCATTAAGCTGGCAAATCATCCCAGAAGTGCTGGCTTACGCGAGCTATGCCAAAGGGTTTGAAACACCGACTTTTACTGAAATGGCTTATCCTGCACAAGGTGGCGCAAGTACGCTTGATTTAAAACCATCGAAAAGTGATAACTATGAACTCGGTTTAAAATCTTCAAATACGCTGGGTGATTTTAACTTGGCGACCTTCTATATCGAAACCAAAGATGACATTGTGGCAGCCGAAAGCATGGGTGGCCGTGCGACATTCCGCAATGCAGATAAAACCCTACGTAAAGGTGTTGAATTTGCATGGAATAAGAAGCTTTGGAAAGACTTAGCAGTAAATGCGAGCTATGCATATTTAGATGCAACTTTTGATTCGAAAGTGCCTGCGGTTGGGAAAGTTGCAGAGATTCCAGAAGGCAATGCAATTCCCGGAATTGCTAAGAATCAAGCCTTTATTGGCTTAGCGTGGCAGCCAGAGCAAGGTTTCTATGCAGGACTTGATACCCAGTTTATGGATAAGGTCTATGTCAATGATATCAATAGTGATGCTGCTGCAAGCTATACTGTGGCATCGATTTATACAGGTTATGCATGGAAACGTGCTGATTGGGGCATTAATGGCTTTGCGCGCGTAGATAATCTGTTCGATAAAAACTATGCAGGTTCAGTAATCGTCAACGAAGGAAGCAGCCGTTTCTTTGAACCTGCCGATGGTCGTAACTGGAGTGCGGGAATTAAAGTCAGCAAGCAATTCTAAGTCATATGCAGCAGCACTTGCATGGTGAAGTGCTGCTGCATAAATTATTTTTTAGGTGTCTGAGCTGCCGCAGCTTTTTTCGCAGCAATAGCTTCATCAACTTTAGCTAAAGACTCTTTTGCATTAGGATAATTCTGTTTAGCTAAGCCACTGAAAATTGATCTGGATTCCTCCAGATTTTGTGTAACAATCCCGCCATTCGCTAGCATATTTCCTAATACCATTAGAGAAGGTGCATATCCTTTTTTCGCTAAATCTTTAAGTGTTTCAACTGACTGTTGTTGCATAAATGGATTTTTGTTCTTTACCCCCAAGCTTAAATCATAAATCGCTTTTAAATGCACAGCTGGGTAATAGTTCTTTCTTAACAACGGTAATAGTTTTTGCACAGCCATCTGGTCGTATTCAGGCTTACCTTGTCTGAATAATATATTTGCAGATTCAACAATCGCTTCTTCTGAACCTTGATTTGAAGCTTTATCCAAATACTCTTTATATTTCTGATCGCTTTTTGCGACCCCTAGATCACCTGTATGATAGAGCTGGGCAAGCGTGAAACTGGCTTTGCCATAGCCCTTGTTGGATGCATCCTGATAGTATTGCAAAGCTTTTCTATCGTCCTTACTTGTTCCTTGCCCCATCTGGTGCATATAACCAAGGTTATAAATCGCTTGGGTATTTCCTGTATCTGCCAGACGGTGCATTTCCTGAAAGGCAGCATTGTAGTCTTTTGCTTCATAGAGTTGAGTGGCTTTTGCAAACACATCAGTGGTAGCGCTTTTACTGTCAGCGGCGAAGGCTGTATGGCTTGCAAGGGTGATTAAACTCGCAATGAGCAATTTTTTCATCTTTATTTTTCCTTTCTCATGTTGATCTGCTTTCATCCTTTGCATAGCAGAACTCAATATGCTGTTCTCATCATAAAAGCTTGCGGCAAAATGTAAATAAGGAATTTGTATTAATCTTGGCAGGAGAAAAAAGTGAGTTTGGATCTTTTTGTTTTTATAATTTATTTAAAATCAAATAATTATAATTGATAATTTAGTGAGTGGCTTGCAACTCCTTGCTGGCAAAAGAGTCAACAAGCCTCCATATTTTATCTTTATTTCTTGCTGCTAGCTTCTTGTAAAAGCTGTTCAATCTGCTCAGCATTTTGCGGGCTACCAGAAAGTCTCATTCCATTTTGCAGGAATAATGTAGGTGTTCCATCAATTTGCAGCTTCTGTCCTAAGGCTAAATTTTTTTGTATAGGTGTCTCGCATTGTGTCGCATTTTTTGGTGCTTTACGATGCAACATATAATCTTCCCAAGCCTCATATTGATTTTTAGCACACCAGATTTTATTGGCAACAGCTTCAGCTTTAGGATGTAAATTTTTAAGTGGGAACAAGAACAAATAGACGGTGACATTGTCTATTGAGGTCATATTCTGCTCAAGCTTTTGGCAATAAGGGCAATCAGGATCGCTAAACACATAGAGCGTGCGTTCGCCTTTACCTTTTACATATTTAATCGCTTGGTCAAGAGGGAGTTGCTTAACATCAATCTTACTTAACTCGGCTAAGCGATCTTCAGTCAGATTCTTTTTGTTTTGAACATCGAGTAAATTACCGAAAAAAAGATATTTGGCTGTTTCATCGGTATAGATAATTTTACCTGCTGCATAAACTTCATAAATTCCGGGTAAGGGTGATGCATTTACTGATTTAACAGGAATCTCTGGATAATTTTTTTTGAAGTTTTGTTCAAGCGTTTTACTGTCCGCATGGACTGTTTGTAAACCGATCAGACTCAAGGTGAGTGCTGAAAGTAGTGTTTTGATCATTATTTTCATTAGAAATCAGTTGAGTTGAGGATAGATGAACAATACCGCTCATTTCTATTTTCGACAAGAACGGGATTTCAACTTTATTTTAAATAGAATTGGTATGGCTGTTGAAGTCATTTGGATTGTTGCAAGGTGAGTGTGTTTTTATTTATATCGTTGCTACTTCAAAAGTAATTAAAAAGCCTCCAGTTTTGGAGGCTAATCAATACATTAAGTTATATGGATGAGGTGTTATTGTGGTCTTGCCACATCACCATTCAATGCATCAGGCAAGTCCAGAACAGTCACGCCAAGTTCTGACAGTGCAGCAGGTTTGGCAATCACAAGCGCTAGATAGCCATCTTCAAATGCGATGCTATTTACCACCTCAACGTCTTTGCTGAGCTGAGTTGCAGATGCAGGTACATCTCCTGCTGCTTGAATAAGGTGTAACCAATGCTTTGGTTTAGCTTTAAACCAAAGACGAGCCACGATTTCCTGACCAAGATAACAACCTTTATCGAAATGGACACCATCACGTTGATGCAGGCGTAATTCTTGTGGTTGGAATAAGTGTTCAGTACTTTGTTGAATCCATGCTTGTCCAGATTGAATTGCTTTAATTTGCCAAGCATTGATATCTGTTTCTGTTGAAGAAAAATCGGTTTGAATGTCATTGACTGTTGGGAAAACCGAACTTGTTTCTTCTAATTTCATTTTGGAAAAAGCACCAAACTTTTTAATATGCTTGGCAAACTCTTCGGCTTGGTCTTGAGTGGTCACTAACTCAAAACTTTCTGGATTGAGTTTTTTAATCCATAGACCAAAATGAATACGACCTTTTAAATCACAAATAGCAGTATAGCGACTTTCATTTTCTGGTAAGCGTTCAACATGAATGGTGACTTGGCCTTGTAAAAATTTTTGCGCATCTACACCATTTAAGCTAAAAGCAGTAAAAGCAAGTTGACTCATAGATCAATCCTAAGCTGCATTCTGATCACTAAAATATGGACTGTTATTTTGCGCCATTTTTCACAAAAAAGCAGCTTTAGATTCTCGATAATCGTGTTCAAATGAAAGATCAGCGGCATAGCATTTACATGCCAAGTCGCTATGATAAATCGACCAAACACAATGATCGTGATATGGGAGAACAATAATGACTGGAACAGTAAAACTACATCGAGTATTGAGTGCGCCCCCAGCGCGTGTTTTTAAAGCCTTTCTTGATCCTGACGCGCTGGTAAAATGGCTACCACCGCATGGATTTACCGCAAAAGTTCATCATCTCGATCCACAGGAAGGTGGAACGTATAAAATGTCATTTACCAATTTTTCGACAGGACGTAGCCATTCATTTGGTGGGAAATATATTAAAATTGTCCCGAATGAGCTGCTGCGTTATACCGATAGATTCGATGATCCAAATTTGCCTGGTGATATTCAGGTTACGATTGAGTTAAAAGCCGTTGCTGTAGGTACAGAGGTGCATATTACGCAAGCTGGTATCCCAGATGTGATTCCTGTAGAAGCCTGTTATCTGGGGTGGCAAGAATCCTTGTATTTATTGGGCTTGTTGGTTCAAGCGGATATACCTGACGAATAAAGACTTTCGTTAAGTAAAATCGGTTAAGTAAGAAAAACAAAAAAATATTGGATGAATAAATTAAATTGGGGAATCAAATGTCTGAACAAGCAATTGTTAAAGGACGAGAACAGCTTGCGCGTGTTGCAATGCGGGCTGCTTTAGAAAATCAGCAAGCAGAAGATAGTGTGGAGTTATTTATCCAGCATCATCTTGAAGAAATTGAGCCTGATTACTGGAAAAAATATTCTGGAAGTGCTGTACCTACACCGTTACAGGTTCTGGATTTATTGGTGCTAGCCGACCCATGGGAAAGTGATGAGATAGATAGCCGTGAAATGCTGGATTTCACTTTGCCGGATGAGATTACCCAATATGTGATTTGTGTCAGCTTTGATGCGAAAGGTCAGGTGATTGATATTTCAATGGAAAGCTAAGCAGAAGCCTAACAGGAGAGTAATGTGCTGATTGCAATTAAACGTATTTATGATCCTGTTGCAGCAACTGATGGCCAGCGTGTTCTGGTTGATCGGTTGTGGCCCCGAGGGATTTCCAAAGAACGTGCACATCTGGATTTATGGCTTAAGGACATTGCGCCTTCCACTGAATTAAGAAAGGCGTTTTGTCATAAAGCTGAGCATTGGTTGAGTTTTCAGGAAGGTTATTATCAGGAACTTGAAGGCAATCCATATGTAAATGAACTCAGACAGATGGCAGAACATGAGCAGTTAACCTTGATTTATGCGGCTAAAGATCCTGAGTTAAATCATGCGCTGGTCTTAAAGAATTATTTGCTTGGAAAGGACATTCAGCCTTAAAGTTTTGAAAAAAGGCGTCTATCCCTCATAATAGCCTTTTTGAGATTTTTTTATGTCTTTTCCAAATTGCCCACAATGCCAATCAGAATATACTTATCAAGATGGCGATTTATTGATTTGCCCTGAGTGCTCACATGAATGGAAAGAAGGCGAGAGTCAGGCTACTGAAGTACAAGACATTATTAAAGATGCAAATGGCAATGTTTTAGCCGATGGGGATAGTGTCACTGTTGTCAAAGATTTGAAAATTAAGGGTTCATCATCTGTTGTTAAAGTGGGGACCAAAGTAAAAAGTATTCGTTTAGTGCCAGATGCAAGCGATGGTCATAATATTGATTGTAAAATTGATGGCGTCGGTGCAATGAAACTGAAGTCTGAGTTTGTGAAAAAAGTTTAATTAAATAGACTTGGAAAGGAGTAGTTAAATGCTCCTTTCTTTATGTTACACCACTTACCAAAAACGAACAAAATTTAATCTTCTTAAACGGCAATTGCTGATCTATATTGGATGAGATAACAATCAAAATGTAACTCCAATAAATAGAGGTCCTTATGGCAGGATGGTTCGAAGTAAGTCAGGCAAGCGATGGGCAATACCGTTTTGTACTCAAAGCAGGAAATGGTGAGCCAGTTTTAAATAGTGAATTATATAAGACCAAAGCAGCGGCAATGAATGGCATTGCATCTGTTCAGAAAAATAGCCCAGATGATGCCCGTTATGAGCGTTTAACTTCAAAAAATGACAAGCCCTATTTTAATTTAAAAGCAGCCAATCATCAGGTGATTGGTACCAGTCAGCTTTACGCTAGTGAGCAGTCACGTGACAAGGGCATTGAATCTGTCAAAAATAATGGTCCATCTGAAACTGTAAAAGATTTAACCGTGTAATTAAGCCATAAAAAAAGCCGTTTAAATTAAACGGCTTTTTTACATCTGTTATGCAGATTAACGGACAAGTTTTGCCATTAACTCTTCTTTAGTCAGATTGCTTGCTTCTGCATCGCGACGGCCTTTGTATTCGAAAGTGCCTGCATCCAGACCTTTTTCACCAATCACGATACGATGTGGAATCCCCATTAATTCAAGATCAGAGAATTTCACCCCCGGACGTTCATTACGGTCATCCAGTAACACGTCGTAGCCTTGTGCTTGCAGTTCTGCATAAAGCGCTTCAGCTGCTTCGAGTGTACGCGGTGACTTGTGTGCATTCATCGGTACGATTGCCACTTCAAAAGGTGCAATCGCTTGTGGCCAGATAATGCCTTTGTCATCGAAGTTTTGTTCGATCGCAGCAGCCACTACACGTGTTACACCAATGCCATAACAACCCATTGTCACGGTTAAAGGCTTACCATCTTCACCCAGTACTTTACAGTTTAAGGCTTCTGAATATTTGGTGCCTAACTGGAAGATATGACCGACTTCAATACCACGTTTGATTTGAAGTGTGCCTTTACCATCTGGAGATGGATCGCCTTCAACGACATTACGTAAGTCAAATACTTCTGTGAATTTGGCATCACGATCCCAGTTTACACCGGTCGCATGTTTGTCCACTTCATTGGCACCAGCAACAAAATCAGCCAATACCGATGCTGCACGATCTACGATAACTGTTAAGCCTTTTTCAACCAGTCCTTGTGGACCACAGAAGCCAGCAGTCAAACCATGTTCTTGTAACTGTGCTTCAGTTGCAAAAGTCAAAGGTGCAGCAATTAACGGATGTTTTTCAGCTTTAATATCATTTAGCTCATGGTCACCACGTAAGAACAGGGCAACCACTGGCGTATTGCCTTTTTCATCCGTTGGGCCTTGCACCAATAATGCTTTTACCGATTGCTTTGCATCTGCATTCAGGAACTGGCAAACATCTGCAATGGTTTTCTGATTTGGGGTGTCGACAAGCGTATAAGCTTGAGTCGCGGCAGCACGTTCACCCACTAGAACTGCTTCAGCCATTTCAACATTGGCTGCATAATCAGATTCAGTCGAGAATGCGATATCGTCTTCACCACTAGCAGCAAGCACATGGAACTCATGTGAAGCTGAACCACCGATTGAACCTGTATCTGCCTGTACTGGACGGAAATCCAGACCTAAGCGGGTAAAGATACGGCTATAGGTGTCATACATCACATCATAGGTTTCTTGCAATGATGCCTGATCTGTATGGAATGAATACGCATCTTTCATGATGAATTCACGAGAGCGCATTACCCCAAAACGTGGACGAATTTCGTCACGGAATTTGGTTTGGATCTGATAAAAATTTAGGGGTAATTGCTTATAACTTTTCAGCTCATTACGTGCCAAATCGGTAATCACTTCTTCGTGGGTTGGACCCAATACGAATGGATTATCATGACGATCTTTAAAACGTAATAATTCTGGGCCGTATTGTTCAAAACGACCAGACTCTTCCCAAAGCGCAGCAGGTTGCGTCACTGGCATAAAGACTTCTAATGCACCTGAACGGTTCATTTCTTCGCGCACAATCGCATCTACTTTCTTTAAAACGCGCGTTCCCATGGGCAACCAAGAGTATAAGCCTGAAGCTAATTTACGAATCATCCCCGCACGTAACATGAGCTGGTGTGAAATGACCTCAGCATCATTTGGGGTTTCTCTTAACGTTGCAAATAAAAAGCGGCTTGCGCGCATGGAAACTGTCCTAAAGTTAAGTGTTATTTAAAAGATGCTACAACAAGGAGCAAAAATAATAGGCTCACTTTGAGCTGTTGGCATTATGACATGAATCATTCAATTTAGCGCAGTATAAACCACTGCAATGTATTTAAATGTTGAAAATGTAGAGTCATTTAGATGAGATAAAAGCACAATTGGCGCTGTAATTTCTTACTTTTAATGGCTGCGTTTTATTCCAGTGTCTTTAAACGGCTAATGATATCTGCGTATTCAATTTCTGTTTTATGGTAGGCATTGCGCAGGCTTTCAACGGTTTTTTTGACGTTATCAATATTCTTGGAATTATTTTCCAGATTGCTTTTTAATTGGGCTGGCAGCATTTCACCTTTACGATGGTAATCCATTTCCTGACGCTTAAAAGCAATCTTGTCTTTTTGTAGTTGCTGTAACTGCTCCTGTTGATAATTTAGCTGTTTTTTTAAATTTGCTAAAATCTGATCACGTTTGGCGGTGGCGATCTGTGTATTGCCATAAGCACGTTTTAATCTTAGATCCTGTTCACGACGACGGGCAACAGATTCACGTTGAGCAGATTGTTGCGCATCAACAGTAGCATTATAAGGTCGATTACGCTTAATCACCTGCATATTGCGGTCAAGCGCTTCATAACCATAACGGATGTGTTCAGGGGTGACCGAGGTGCTGACATTGGCAACGCCGTTCTTGTCATAATAGCGGTACCAAGTGGCTTTGGTGGGTTCCACTACGGCAAAAGTTGAGCTTGCAACAAAAAATAGAAAAAATGAGCAGATGTAAGTACGCGTAATCGTTGTAAAGTGACGAATGCGGAAACCGCACTTTAACGAACCAGCCATTACATTCCCCGAAAAAAGTTAATTAAATCACTTATTTTTAAATAATAATCAGTTGTATATTAGTGCTAATTTATACAATTAAAAATACTTATTAGGCAAAAAAATTAGGAATTTAATTAAAAGTGTGATCTGCTTAAGATTGTTTAGAGAAACTGATAGGTCGGTTTAAAAAACTTCATTGATAATGCAAGTAAAGATATGTTAAAAATATCAATTGATGTGTATAAAACAAATTAAACCAACCATAATTTGTATTGAGTATTGGGGCAGGACAATAAATGGAAGATAAATTTCAAAATTTAAAGGTGATGGTGATTGACGATTCTAAAACGATTCGTCGTACAGCTGAAACGTTATTGCAACGTGAAGGCTGTGAAGTCATTACTGCGGTTGATGGCTTTGAAGCATTATCAAAAATTGCAGAAGCTAATCCGGATATCGTTTTTGTTGACATCATGATGCCTCGTTTAGACGGATACCAAACCTGCGCATTAATTAAAAACTCTCTAAATTATCAAAATATTCCAGTCATTATGTTGTCAAGCAAAGACGGTTTGTTTGATCAGGCGAAAGGCCGTGTCGTGGGTTCGGATGAGTATTTAACCAAGCCATTCAGTAAAGATGAGTTGTTAAACGCGATTCGCAACCACGTTAGCGCATAAAATTAAAGATTGAGGAAAAAATGGCTCGCATACTTATTGTAGATGATTCACCTACTGAAACTTTTCGCTTTAGAGAAATTTTAACAAAGCACGGTTATGACGTAATCGAAGCAACCAATGGCGCAGATGGGGTGACCTTGGCACAAGCAGAATTACCTGATTTAGTGCTTATGGATGTGGTTATGCCAGGGATGAATGGCTTTCAGGCAACCCGTCAAATCAGTAAAGGTAAAGACACACAGCATATTCCTGTTGTGATTGTCAGTACCAAAGATCAGGCAACTGACCGTGTTTGGGGTAAACGTCAGGGTGCTTGTGACTATTTGACCAAGCCTGTAGATGAACAACAACTTATTGATGTGATTAAACAATTATTAAGTTAATTCGCTCAATGTGAGCCTTCTCATTATTCAATACGGGATAGGGTATGGCAGCAAATGGATTTATCGAGTTGCTTCGTTTATCCAAGCGAGGCAATAAACAATATACTTCAACTCAAAATGAAACGAACCGTTGGTCGGGCATTGCATTTGAGATGTTGGGGCAATATTTTGTTGCGCCATTGGGGGAAATTTCTGAGGTAATTTATCCTCCGAAATATACACCGGTACCAAATACTCAGGCGTGGGTACGTGGTTTGGCAAATATTCGTGGAAGACTGCTTTCAGTTTCTGATTTAACACATTTTATTTCAGGGCAAAGAAGCCAGTTTTCTCCGACGCAAAAAGTGATTTGTATTAGCCATCAAGATCATTATGTGGGGTTGGTCGTTGATCAGGTTTTGGGGATTCAGCACTTTAATAAAAAGAGTTTTTTCTCTCAAAATAATGATCTGGATAATAAGTTAAAAGACTATTGCCAAGGTCATTTCCACCAACATAATCAACAATGGCATGTGTTCTTATTGAGCCGATTATTAAAAAATCCTCAATACATGAATGCATCAATAAAATTTATAAACTAATTTAATACGCTACGGAAGATAAAGGCGTATTTCGGGGAGAAGCTGACATGGGCTTTAAACTTAAAAAAAAGAATGGTAGTGATAGTGCGGGGCTGAAAAAGGGTGGAGCGTTTCTTGATAATATACGAACGCAACTCGATCAGTTTTCCCGTTTATTCGGTGAAACTGAGAAATCAAAACCGATTATCTATCGTGCTTTAATTGCTTTGGCCCTTGCAGTCATCCTCTTAATCTACTTGTTCGTTAGTGTACCGCGTTCAAACCAGTTAACCCGTAGTCTGGGTGAATTGCGTTTGTTATCGCAAACCATTTCACGTCAGGCGACAGAAGCGACAGCTTCGGGTAAACCTGAAGAGATGAAAAAGCTAGTTGAATCGGAAAAGCAATTTACTGAAAACCTTGAAACGGTTGAAAGTGTCTATGGTAAAGGCTCAGATGAATACAAGAAGGTGGATGAGCTTTGGAGTGGAATCTCCAAGAATATTGACCTGATTGCATCACAACAGAAAGTCATTAACCAGCTTTATGATACCAACATTGCGATTAGCGATACCATCCCTGAGATTCAGGCTGAATATAACCTGATGGTTGACCAGATGGTACGTGAAAACATGCCGAGTAGTCAGGTAATTATCACCAAGAACCAAGTGTTTATTGCTGAACGTATTTTACGTTCGATCAACTCGGTATTGGTTGGTACAGATAATTCTAGCGTTTCTGCAAATGACTTCGGTGCCGATATTGATACCTTTGGTGTGTATTTAAATGCACAGTTAAATGGTAGTTCTGAATTGGGTGTAGACCGTATTAGTTCAGCTGCTTTACGTGAGTCTGTAGACAGTATTAAATCTGACTATGACGCCGTATTGAAATCAGCAGCGGCAACGGTATTGCAAAACGCGAACCAGATCGTGCGTGTACGTCAGGCATCTTCGCAAATCTTCTCTCAATCTGATGCGCTGTTGAACTCTTTGAATGCCTTATCAAATAAAGCTGAGGGTGGTTGGGGCAATGTTATTGCAGGTATCGTGCTGATCGGTGCTTTAGGCTTGCTGGTTTTCTCTGCACTACAATTACTTGCTTTACGTAGTAACACCGATAAAGAGCGTGTAACCCGTTTACAAGACGAATATGACCGTAACCAGAATGCGATTTTACGTTTATTAGATGAAATCGCGGACTTGGCAGACGGTGACTTACGTTCTTATGCGACAGTATCTGAGGACTTTACAGGCGCAATTGCCGACTCGATTAACTTTGCGATCGATCAGTTACGTGACCTTGTCTCGCGAATCACGGATACTTCTCAAGAAGTTGCACGCTATACCCAAGATACCCAGAACATTACCAACCAGTTAGCCGAAGCTTCTGAACATCAGGCGCAAGAAATTGCGGGTGCATCCGCAGCAATGAATGAAATGGCATTGTCCATTGACCAAGTATCTGCCAACGCATCTGAATCTGCTGACGTAGCACAACGTTCGGTACAGATTGCAACCAATGGTGCGCAAGTGGTAAACCGTTCGATTGAGGGTATGGATCATATTCGTGAACAGATTCAGGAAACTTCAAAACGTATTAAGCGTTTGGGTGAATCTTCTCAAGAGATTGGTAACATCGTCTCGTTGATTAACGATATTGCCGACCAAACCAACATTCTGGCATTAAATGCAGCAATTCAGGCGTCGATGGCAGGTGAAGCAGGTCGTGGTTTCGCGGTCGTAGCCGATGAAGTACAGCGTCTTGCAGAACGTTCTGCATCAGCAACCAAACAGATTGAAAGTCTGGTTAAAACCATTCAAACGGATACCAACGAAGCTGTAATCTCGATGGAACAAACCACTTCCGAGGTTGTTCGTGGTGCGAATCTGGCAAAAGATGCGGGTATTGCACTGGATGAGATTCAAACAGTATCGGGTGATTTGGCGAAACTGATTGCAAGCATTTCGGATGCAGCAAAACTTCAGTCTGCTTCTGCAAGTCATATTGCAACCACGATGAATGTTGTACAGGAAATTACGTCACAAACGACAACAGCAACGTTTGATACAGCACGCTCAGTTTCTGAGTTGGCAAATATGGCTGAATCGTTACGTGAATCAGTAACTGACTTTAAGTTACCTGAGTAAAACGAATTGGAAAGGCAGATGGGGGTGTCTGTCTTTCCATTTTAGATGTGTTGGATATCTCAACAAGGTGATGGCGAAGTGGAACTACATCTTGTGTGATAGATAGACGTAATTTTTACCCACATTGGTGGATAAAAACGAAAGAAGCAGCTATGAAACAAATATTAAAAACGTTAGTTGAAACGATGACGCTTCCTGAAGACAGTTATCTTGAACAAGATGCAGAGATTCTTGAGATTTTTATTGAAGAGTTAGATGAGATCTTTGTTGAGTTAGAGCCATTACTTGTTCAATGGAAAGAACAACCACATCAACAGAATGTGCTGACCGATATTCGCCGTCATTTCCATACTTTAAAAGGCTCTGGAAGAATGGTCGGTGCAAAGTCTTCAGGTGAGCTGGCATGGACAGTCGAAGATACTTTAAATCGTGTGATTGCGGGCACAATTACTTTGAATGCTGATATTCAGCGTTATGTACAGTCGGTTTTTAATCTTTATCGCTGTAAACTTGCGCATGACTTTAAGGCGGTTCAGACCCATCAGGTCGACTTCAAGCCATTGGTTTTACTCGGACAACAATTACAACAGCAGCAAAGTCCTGAACCTGCGCTGGCAGAGCTTTTAAATCTTGCCACTGATCTTAATCATGACGAGGTATTGACTGGCCTTGAGCTGGTGGATGATGTTGTCGTTGAAACGGATGCACAGGATCAAGTACCACAGCAAGTTGAGCCTGTATCTGAGCTTGAATTGGCGACGCCGTTTGAGGATGAGGCATTGGCCAAAGAAACTCTGGCCATTTTCCAGGAAGAAGCAGAAGAACATCTGGCGACCATCAATCAGTTCTTACAAAATGATCGTCCAAGCAATGATCAATACAATACTTTGATTCGTGCGTTGCATACCTTGCGTGGCAGTTCTGCAATGGCGCATGTCGATCATGTCTTTGAAGCCAGTTCAAAAGTTGAAAATCTGTTCAAAACATTATTACAGGAAGAGCTGGACTCAAGTTCAGATGAAACAGCTTTATTGACGCATTATGCACAGTTTGTCGGTGATTATTTACATACCTTGAAGCATGAAGGCACTCAACAAAAGTTCAATGAAATTTATGAGACCTTTAATGTTGCTTGGGACAGCTATGACTTCCAGTTAGAAGAAAAGAATGGCGAAGCAATACGACCACAAGGTCTGGTATCTCAATTAATTGAATTGGAAATTAATGATTTACTGGATGTCGAATTTGATTTCGAGAAGCGTGCACGCCATGAGTTCCCGCAATATATCCAGTTACTGAGTCAACAGGCCGAAATCCTGTTACAGCATACGCATCATCATGCAACGATTGGTATGTATCAGTACACCAGTTTATTGCGTTCAAGCTATCAAGATCTTATTTTTAAACCAAGTTTACTCAATCTTGATTATGCCTTTGAACTTTACCATCAAGTTCATCAACAGTTTATCCAGTTATTTGATACCTTAGCAGCCGGCCAGCGTGTCACTTTAACCAAAGCACATGAGCGTGTCTTAAATGAATTAAGCTCATTTACTCAGCAAAATGTTGAGTCTGTGAAGCAAGAAGCTGAGGATGTTGAAACCCATACAGTTGAAGAAACTTTGGCGGTTGAACCACAAGCAACTTCAAGCGCTGCAACAGACTTAGTTGCCCAATTTGCACTGGATAAGCAACAGTTAGATTCGGATGAAGCGAACCGTGATTTTGATCCAGACTTGCTCGATATCTTCCTTGAAGAAGCAGATGAACTGCTTGCAGGGATTGATACTGATCTCAATACATGGACGATGGATCATAAAAATATTGATGCTTTAAAGAATCTGATGCGTTACTTGCACACCTTAAAAGGTGGTGCAAATATGATTCAGGCACGTCATATTGGCTTAATTTCGCATGAGCTAGAAAGCATTTATGAAAAGCTGATCAATCAGCAAATTCAAGCAACGCCTGTACTCATTGCTGTGATTCGTGCTGTACAGGATGATATTGCTGATCGTATCCAAATTATCCGAGATCAGCAGGTCGATTATCCTGCAACGCATGCTTTGGCCGCTCTCCATAATCTGGAAAAAACCACGGTTACAGCTCCGCAAGCTGATGTTACTTCCGCTGCGGCTCAACCTGTCCTTGAGACGGTTGAAACACAGGCTAATGAGAGCATTGTTGAGACAAGTAACTCGGGAACTGCAACCCCAGCCAATGCAGCTGTCGATGTAACTGCGTTTGCAGCACAACTGGCACTGGATAAGCAACAATTACAATCAGCAGAGTCAAATCGTGACTTTGATCCAGACTTGTTGGATATTTTCCTTGAAGAAGCCGATGAACTGCTTGCAGGGATTGATACTGACTTAAGCACATGGACCGCCGATCATCAGAATTTGGATGCGCTAAAAAATCTGATGCGTTATTTGCACACCTTAAAAGGTGGTTCAAATATGATTCAGGCGCGTCATATAGGCTTGATTGCGCATGAGCTGGAAACCATTTATGAAAAACTGATTAATCAGCAAATTCAGGCGACTCCACACTTGGTTGCAATTATTCGTTTAGTTCAGGACGATATTGCAGACCGCATTCAGACCATTCGCGATCAGCAAACAGATTATCCATCAACGCATGTGGTGCAGTTACTTCAACAGGCAGACCAAACGGTTGCTCCTGCAACGCTTGAGCCAGTGATTGAGACTGTAGATGCATTTGCAGCAATTGAAACAGATGTTGTTGAAGCGCAAGCCGAATTACCTGAATTCGCCGAAGTTGAACCTGCACTTGATGCACAGACGCTGACATTAGAGCCAGAAACAAGCACGGTTGCCTCCGATGAGATTTTTGATGCGACTTCTGCCACTCAAACTGTTGAGACGGTGGCAGAGCCATTGGACGATGATGTTCGCTCACTGGTCGAGCAGACTTTCTTGGAGGAAGCAGAAGAGCTACTGGAACAGGCACAAAGCTTATTGAAGCAATGGTTTGAACAACGTGGTAATCGAAGTGTGCTGTTACAGTTACAACGTAATGCCCATAGCTTAAAAGGTGGTGCGCGCATGGCTGAAATGGATGCCATTGCCGTAATTGCCTACCATTTAGAAAATGCTTTTGAGCAGTTTGGTGTTCATCATTTCAATTCTAATGTGTATGACAACCTGCTGAATACCGCATTGGCATGGCTGCATGAGGCGATTTTTAAGCGTCAATATGCGAATTTTGATGGCTTAAAACAAAGTCTAGAGAAGATGGAGTTTGTCGATGTTTCGGCTCAACTTCCTCAGAAACTTTCTGCGAGAGATATCTTCACGCCTGAATATACGATGGAGTTTGTTCAGGGCGATGGGACCGAGCCGCCGTCAATGCTGGGTGAGTGGGAAACCACAGAACGTATTGAACAGAATAATGAAATGATTCGTGTCTCTGCGGATGTCATTGAGAAGATGATTGACCTGTCAGGGGAAAATGCGATCAACCGTTCGCGTATCGAGATGGACTTAGGTCAATTGGGCGGTACGTTGACGGAAATGGAGCTGGCGATCAAGCGTTTGGCAGATCAGTTACGTCGAATGGAAGGTGAGCTGGAAAGTCAGATTATTGCACGACATGGTGGAGAAGATGCGCGTTATGCCGACTTCGATCCATTAGAGATGGACCAATATTCATCGCTGAACCAGTTGTCAAAATCACTGGCCGAATCAGCTTCGGATTTGGTTGACTTCAAGACTACCTTGTCTGAGAAGATTCGTGATACAGAAGGCTTGTTGCTGCAACAATCTCGTATTCAGGCTGAGATTCAAGAAAGTTTAATGCGTACTCGTCTAGTACCATTTTCACGCTTGTTACCGCGTTTACAGCGTATCGTGCGCCAAACCGCTTCAGCATTGAACCGTCCAACTGAATTGGTGGTGAACAATACTGAAGGGGAGTTAGACCGTAGTATTCTTGAGCGTCTGGTTTCACCTTTTGAACATATGTTACGTAATGCGATTGACCATGGTATTGAAGATCGTGAACAGCGTTTACAAGCTAATAAACCTGAAACTGGTCACATTGTCCTGAACATTGGCCGTCAAGGTACTGATGTCGTTGTAACCTTCAGTGATGATGGTAAAGGGATCGATGTTAACCGCATTAAAGAAAAAGCCCTGCAAACGGGTCTAATGACGCCAGATCAGAAGCTGGAACAAGAAGAGATTTTACAATTTATCTTCTATCCTGGTTTTAGTACTGCTGCTCAGGTCACGCAGATTTCTGGGCGTGGTGTCGGGCTGGATGTGGTACAAAGCGATATTAAAGCTTTGGGCGGGCATGTTAGTGTGGATTCGACATTGGGTACAGGTACCACCTTTACCATCCGAGTTCCAACAACGGTTGCAGTAAGTGATGCCTTGATGGTTAAAGCCGGTGATCAACAGTTTGCATTCCCATTGGCACAAATCGATCGTATTGTTCGTATATCACCAATGGCTCTTGAGCAATACTTTGACAGTCAGGATGACTATTTCACCATTGATCAGGAACGTTACCGTTTACGCTATCTTTCTGAGTTTGTGGCAGGACAGCCAATTCCGCGTTTGAGTGGTGTGGTGCATTCTTTACCTGTGTTGCTGATCAAAGGTGCACAAGGCCAGACTACGGCATTACTGGTGGATCAATTGATTGGTTCGCGTGGTCAGATTGTGGTGAAACCTGTCGGGCAGCAGTTCTCTAGTATTGGTGTCATTGCGGGTGCAACGATTCTGGGTGATGGTCAGGTCTGTTTAATTCTGGATGGTCAGAATATTGCGCGACAAGCGCAGTCGACTGCACGTAGTAAGCAGGCCGATGAGACTTATACCAAACAGCGTTATGATGAACGCCGCCTGATCATGATTGTCGATGACTCGGTCACCGTACGTAAGGTGACTTCGCGTCTGTTAGAGCGCCAAGGTTATGATGTGGTCACTGCCAAAGATGGTGTTGATGCGATGGAGCAGCTCGAAACAGTGAAACCTGACCTGATGCTACTGGATATTGAAATGCCTCGTATGGATGGTTTTGAGGTCACAAACCTTGTACGACACCATGAGTTGCATAAGGACTTGCCAATTATCATGATCACCTCGCGTACAGGTGAGAAACATCGTGAACGTGCATTGTCGCTTGGTGTAAGTCAATACATGGGTAAACCATTCCAGGAAGAAGCACTTCTGGAAAATATCGAAAGTTTACTGGCTGTGCGCTAAGAGGTAGAAAAAATGGTAAAGAAAAGCGCAAACTCGGCATTGGGGCAGATTGACCAGCAAGAGTTACAACATTTAATTACGGTTTCAACAGGATTTATTGATGCATACATTATTGAATGTCATCAAAAGGTTCCGATGTTGTTGCCGCAGAATATTGTCTTGTCAGCAATGGATACTCAAACCAATGTTGAACATATTGAATGGCATGATTTGAAGCTGCCTGTTTATGCGGTCAATGATCCTGAGCAAAAACAAGGTGTGGCGTTGGTTGTAGAAGGTGAAGATGTGTCACAGCGTTTTGCACTGATTTGTAATGAAATGCCTGAGTCGATCCGTTTACGTATTTCAGAGATTGTCGATGAAGAACGTGAAATTGATGATGATAAAGTCTTTCAATATGTGAAGATGGGGGAGAACAAGTTTTATGTCCCCCATCTGCAAAATATACAAGCCCAACTGGGACTGTAATAAAAAAGGAACTCATTTGAGTTCCTTTTTTATGTGCTCTCGCAATGTTTAAGCAAGTAGCTCTACTAAAATTTGCTCATAGATTTCAGCGAGTGGCTCTAATTCCGCAACATTGACATGCTCATTGATCTGATGGATGGTGGCATTCAATACGCCCAGCTCAAGCACCTGTGCACCTGTTGGCGCGATAAAGCGACCATCTGAGGTTCCACCGCTGGTTGACAGTACAGTGTCAACGCCAGTCACATTTTTAATTGCTGTTTTTGCTGCATTCACTAGCTCACCGACTGGAGTTAGGAAGGGTAAACCAGACAAAGTCCATTGAATGTCGTAATTAAGCTGATGTTTATCTAAAGTCTCAAGTACGCGTTGTTTCAAGATATCAGCAGTAACTTCGGTTGAATAACGGAAGTTGAAAGTTACTTTCAAGGTGCCCGGGATCACATTGGTCGCACCTGTACCAGCCTGAATATTTGAAATCTGGAATGAGGTCGCAGGGAAATATTCATTGCCATTGTCCCAAACAGTTTCACACAGTTCATTGAGCGCTTTAGATGCGGTATGAATTGGATTTTCTGCTAGATGTGGGTAGGCGACATGGCCTTGTTTACCATGAACAGTTAAAACGGCATTTAACGAACCACGACGACCATTCTTAACGATATCACCAAGCTGATGCGTACTTGATGGTTCACCCACCAGACACCAGGTCATTTTTTCATTACGCGCTTCTAATGTTTCAACAACTTTAACCGTACCATTAATCGATGGGCCTTCTTCATCAGAAGTGATTAAAAATGCAATTGAGCCTTTATGGTTCGGATGTTTGGCAACAAAACGTTCAGAAGCCACGACCATTGCAGCTAGCGCTGTTTTCATATCAGCAGAGCCGCGACCGTATAACTTACCGTCACGAATACTTGGTAAAAATGGGTCTGAATTCCATGCATCTAAATGGCCGGTCGGCACCACATCGGTATGGCCTGCAAAGCAGAATACCGGACTTTCAGTACCACGACGCGCCCATAAATTATCAACATCTTCAAAACGCATGTTTTCGATATTAAAGCCAATCTTTGCTAAGCGTTCAGCCATAATATTTTGACAATCATGATCAACAGGAGTGACAGATGGCTGACGTAGAAGTTGTAAACTAAGTTCAAGAGTATCGGAATGGTTCATGCGAGATGTAGCTAAATCTGGTGAAATATGAACCGGTATAATAGGGGAATCTGATCGAGAAAGGTATTAAAAATAAACCTTATCTAGGTCTAGATAAGGTTCAGGGATGCTTTTTCTATAAAAATTACATTTTATCCTGAGTTTTTTCGGCAGTCTGAGTAACCTTGTCACCAGCTTTAGATACATCTTTACCAAAACCCTTAAATGTATTACAGCCAGTTAAAACAACAGCAGCCATGATCGAAGCAACTAAGATTTTTTTCATCATCTTCTCCGTTTAAATGTAATTATGATGTACTTAAGAGGCTAAAAAATTTACCATTAAATGAACATAAGGGTTTGATGGTAAATGTGTTATGAAATGTTATTTAGCTAAGTAACAAATCAATTAAGTTAAACTAAATAAAAGCGATGGTTGGCGGAACATATAATAACTAGGCGTTGGTGTGTGGTGATAATAAAGCCCATTGGTCCACCAGATAGCGGGTAGCGATGAAGCGTCCTGATTAGGGCAGAGCCATTCATGTCGTTGTAAGCGATAATAGGGTTTGGTTGGTATCTGGGTTCCCCATTGACCTAAACGCCGTGAAGTATTAATCCACGAAGGTACGCTTAATTCACTTTGATCTGTAGGCAAGTACAACTGACCTTTCATCACCGCAAACTTACGCTGAATTGGATAATGATTTGCCTCGGTAAACTGGAATTGACGTTCGGTAAAATGTTTTAATTTACGCTGTAACATATCTTCTCTATTTAACCCAAACCATTGTGCTAGATCGAGTTTGCCTTCGCCTAAATAATATTTTAAAGCCACTTCCCAATGCTCAACTTGTTGCGTTTCCTGATTGAGCACAACAAAATCCAGCTCACCCAAGGTAATGGCACCTGCAATTTTTTGAATACTATGCCCAAGCAGTTGATAGGGATGGTAGTCATCTTCCAGTAACCAGAACCAGAGTAAGTTTTCAAAACGTAAGCCAAGTCGTGTGCTTTTAAGTTGGGCCAGAAAATCAATCAGCGGCTGTGGCTGCTGATCCAGTTGCTTTAAACGTGATTCATAATTTTGATAATGCGTTTGCCATTTCTGATCAGGATGTAATTCAAAATGATTTTTTATGGCGAGATCGTTTGGAATTTCAGTCAGGATATTCGGGCTGGCAATACAGAATGCCAAATGCCGTACGATTGGATTGTTAAACTGTAACCACGGCTCAAAAAAACAAGGGGTGGTAATCATTTTAGACATCAAGCCACTCAATCATTGAAATAATAGGTTAAGTTTAAGAAACCATAATAAAAACACTTTATACTAGCACGGTTGTAAACAGCTGTTGGTTAATTGCTCAATGAAAACTTTATTCTGGCGTAGCTTGGTCGTGATTTTTATTACGTTGGGAATCATTGGGGCAATTTTACCGGGCATGCCTACAACCGTCTTCCTGATTCTGGCTGCATGGGCGGCTTCTAAAGGCTGGCCTGAAATGGATGCATGGTTATTGAACCATCCTAAATATGGCCCGACCTTACGCAACTGGCGTGAACATGGCACAGTACCGCGTAAAGCAAAATGGATCGCCAGTATCATGATGCTGCTCAGTGGAATTTTGATGCTATTCACCAATGCGCCATTCCTCGTCAAAGTTTTTACCGATGTCACTATGTTTATCGTGGCCGTGTGGTTGTGGCTGAGACCCGAGCCTGAGCAGCGTTAAGAAAAGCAACGCTCTTGCGGAATATATTCCTCATGCGCAAGACGAGCGGCTATGCCGCGAGTGGCGAGTTAAGAAAAGCAACGCTCTTGCGGAATATATTCCTTATGCGCAAGACGAGCGGCTATGCCGCGAATGGCGAGTTAAGAAAGCAATGCTTTGTCTAAGTGCAAGACCTTGTGCCAAATATGGCTCATATGCTGCGAGTGGCGAGGATAAACAAACGTCTTTTACTGAAGTGCAAGATGAGAACTATGTTCGAGTAAATACGTTAAAAAAAGCAACGCTCTTGCGAAATGTATTCCTCATGCGCAAGACGAAAGCCGTATTCGAGGAAATACATTAAGCAATCTTTGTCTTGAGTCCGATCAAAAATATATCCAAATAACACGATCAAAGAACGAAACTAATATCTTCCAATGGTATTTTATTTTCCTCGTCGGCTTTAACTCCTACCACCCACTAAAACTACTGAAAAGTACAAGAAAAAGTGCTTCATCTATGTTGAAATAAATGTGTTCTATCATTTATCGAGATAATAATGACCTATACCCTTGATCAGGCAGACATCATCATAGACTTGGCACAACAAACGCTACGTTTGCCTAAACATAACAAATTCTATGTGATCTCTTCGGGGAAAAACGGTATTGGTGAACAGGAAAATAGCGGTAAGACCCCAAGAGGTTGGCATCAGGTCGCACAAAAGATTGGTGGTGATGCACCAAAACATACAGTATTTATCGCGCGTCAACCGACTGGTGAAGTCTATGATCTGCAATTAGCTCAGCAATTTCCTCAACGAGACTGGATCTTGTCACGCATTTTATGGCTGGATGGTCTGGAAGAAGGCTTTAATCATGGGGAAGGGCACGATACCTTTAAGCGTTATATCTATATTCATGGTACACCTGACACCGAACCAATGGGTATTCCAATGTCTCATGGTTGTATTCGAATGAAAAATGATGAAATCGTTGAGCTGTTTGATCTCGTTTCTGAACAAGCGCTGGTCTATATTTCTGAACAAGCCTTAGAAAACTAAAGATGAAAATACGAATAAGTGCTTAAATAAAATACGAAAATATCAGTTTTTGCATGGAATTACTTATTTTTTAATCATTCGTTCGGTTTTTTCAGAAAAGAATGGCAAAAGCGTTTGACAGGCTGTAAAGATTCTCTATAATGCACCTCACAAACGATGAAGACGTTAAGGGCGCTTAGCTCAGTTGGTAGAGCGTCTGCCTTACAAGCAGAATGTCGGCGGTTCGATCCCGTCAGCGCCCACCAAGCCTTTACGTTAAGACTCAAGTGCAGCGGTAGTTCAGTTGGTTAGAATACCGGCCTGTCACGCCGGGGGTCGCGGGTTCGAGCCCCGTCCGCTGCGCCACTTAAGTTTTAATATTTGTTTGCCATGATTGCAAAATTATCGTGCAGCGGTAGTTCAGTTGGTTAGAATATCGGCCTGTCACGCCGAGGGTCGCGGGTTCGAGCCCCGTCCGCTGCGCCACTTTAAGATTGCAAGATTGGATAGAGTTGAGTAAATTAGAATTTATTCTTTTTATTCAAACAAATTCCTAAAGCATTGCTTTAGATTTGTTACCTCGCTCAGGGCGCTTAGCTCAGTTGGTAGAGCGTCTGCCTTACAAGCAGAATGTCGGCGGTTCGATCCCGTCAGCGCCCACCATAATTTGTGACATTTACTTCTCTATGGAAGTAATACAGTGCAGCGGTAGTTCAGTTGGTTAGAATATCGGCCTGTCACGCCGAGGGTCGCGGGTTCGAGCCCCGTCCGCTGCGCCATTCTCTTGATATCGGTTTAAGAGAATGTTAGTTTTAAACAAGTATTTTTATACTTGATCTCTGATACGAGATGCCATTAGAAAAATCAAAGATTTTTCTCTTGCGCTCAGACAAAGCTTCGCTTTGTTGATCCTCGCTCAGGGCGCTTAGCTCAGTTGGTAGAGCGTCTGCCTTACAAGCAGAATGTCGGCGGTTCGATCCCGTCAGCGCCCACCATATTTCTTCTCCAATCTCATATCATTGTAATCAATACAAAGTTATTTTATGATTAGCATCAATATAATGATTCTAATATGAAGTACTTTATGAGAAATCCATATCAACGCAAGGCTGCGTCGAAATCTCAAGCTACAGCTACTAATTCTTCGCTCAAAGATACATATCGTCAATTTATTCAAAATATTATTATGCAACGTCACGTGATTGCGCTCTATCATGACGGCTGGGCTCTATGTTCAACACCATCGGGTCAACATGCGTTATCTGTATGGCAAAATAAAAGCTTGGCGAAATTATTGATTAAAGACAATTGGGCGCAATACGAAATTCAGGAAGTACCCTTATTGGCGTTTATTGAGAAGATGATTCCCTTTCTAAAAGAAAATAACACGATTTTATCTTTGGATTTAACACCTGAAGGGAATAACCTGCTGGTTACCCCTGATGCTTTATTATTAGATATTAAGAATTTTTTATACCAGATTTACTTACAACGACCGGATGTGTTTGCTGAGTTAAAGCTTCCGTTGCCTCGAGATATTCGTTTGCATAACTCAGCTTCATCATAATTTGAACAGAGAAACCTGAATCAATATTCATTCAGCAACCAGCCGCTGGCATACGCAAAATATTCTCTTAACCATGCGTTATAGCGTGTAGCTAAAGGCGTGGTTGCACCGAGCAAGATAATATCTCGATAGCCTTGCTTCTTGGCAATTGCGGCAGCTCTTAAAGTGTGGAAGTCACTGGTCACAATTGCAATCGGTTGCTGGATATTGATGTGTTGGGCTTGTAATAAAGCCTGACTGTTTTTCAGATTGAGTTCAGTACTGGTGCTTTTATCTTCCAGAATGATTTGTGACATAGGAATATTATATTGCTTCTGTAGATAACGAGACATCACCAAGGCTTCGCTATCCGTTTCACCATAATCAATCCCGCCTGTCAGTACCAGTTTCGCATCTGGCTGAGCTAGGGCAACAGGAGCCGCACGGTCTAAACGTTTTGCTAGCGTCGCCGAAGGTTCCCCATTTTCTACACCGCTACCCAAAACAATAATGGCCTTTACGGGTAAAACATGTTGTGTTTTTGCATTGTTGTCAGCAAGATAATCAAAGAAATAGCCTAAGCTAATTAACCATGCCCAAAAACAGAGCCAGCCAAAACGCCAGATTGAATGCAAACGGAAGTGGTAGAAAAAGAAACGCTCAATATGATAATAGAAGTAAGAATATAGGCAGAAAAATAATCCAAGCAGGAGAGGGAGTACTGTACCAATATGAATCTTTTTAAATGCGATGAGAATAGCGCCATCTAAAAATAAAACTGAACCAATAAGGGCGAGAAAAACACGAACCCATGAACTTATTTGCATAATCTTAATCGTAGTCGATTTGAACCGTGCTAAGTGTATGCAAAATTAAAAGAAAGGCAAACTCTCCGATTGTCTTAGGAAAATAAAAAAACGAGTGACTGGCACCCGTTTTTAGAAAAGAATAACGTTAGTAAACGTCGCGGCGATAACGACCTGCTTGTCGTAATTCATCCAGCGTTGCTTCACCAAGAATATCAGTTAAAGCTTGGTCTACACCTGAGGCCATACCTTCAATACTACCACAGACATAAATCACAGCGCCTTGCTGAATCCACTTCAGCAGTTCCTCTGCATTGTTACGTAAAACATCCTGTACATATATACGCTGTTGCTGATCTCTTGAAAAAGCGAGATCAACTCGTTGCAATGTGCCCATGTTTTTCCACGCTTCAATCGTTTCCTGATAGAAGTAATCATGTTCGCGTTGGCGTTCACCAAAAATGAGCCAGTTGGCCGTGTAATTTTGTCGGTTACGCTGCTGTAAAAGGCTCATTAAGCCTGCGATACCAGTACCATTACCAATGCAGATAATTGGACGGTTATCATCAATTAAATGGAACGACTCATTGGTGCGGATACGTAATGCAATCGGTTGTTTAAGTGGCGCATATTCAGTTAACCAGCCAGAACCTAAACCGAGCTGATTATTTTCATCACGGTTTTGACGTACCACCAGTCTTAATAGCTGTTGGGCAGGAATACTGGCAATTGAATATTCACGCGTTGGCAAAGTTGGAAGCTGAGCTAATAATTCTTCTAAAGTATTGAAAGGTTTAACTTCAACACGTAGATTTTTATCCCAAAGTGCCTGTGCAATGGTCTGGTTAATAGATTCAACAACAGTCTCTGCTGCAATCTGGTGTTTAACCAAAAAGTTTTGGATATCTGTCTGGCTATTTGCTGGCTGAATCTCAGCAATATCTCCCGCATGCCACGTCATATCCGAAGCTGTGGTCAGTTCAATATTGTAAGCCGCTTGGCCTACACTATTTGGGTTGAGTAGAGTGCGTTCGCTTAATGTCCATTGATCGAAGACTTTTTCGATATTCATGGCATGTAATTCATGCTTGGTCACGACTGAAAGTGCTTCATTCCAGCGCTGAATATCATTGGCATTGGCGTTATCTACTTCGATGAGGTCGAAGAACGGTTGTGCCTTAGATTGTTTTAACCATGCATCAACTGCATAACCAAAGCTGCAATAACTTTCAGGATATTCTTTTGATCCAAGCGCAAGCACTGCATATTGCATGTGACTTAAATCAAGACTTTGCTGCATCAGCTTTTTGCTAAAACTTGAGGCGAGGTCTGGTGCATCACCAGTACCATAGGTACTGATCACGAATAAAACCTGTGGTGCCTGTAGTAGATCTTGTTCAGTAAGTTGTTGAATCGGTTTTACGAGGGTCGGCTGTTGTGCTTCTTGCAAGCTTGTCGCTGTACGCCACGCCAGTTGCTCTGCGACACCTGTTTGAGACGCGTAAGTAATCAGCCAAGGTTGTGCATTTGGATCAATCTGTTGAGTACCAAGTGATTGACGTGCGGCTTGAGTGAGTTTCTTTTGTTTACGACGCTTTAAGTACAACATCCAGCCAGTTACGAAAAACAGTGGCATGGTCAGTGAGGCTAGCATTGCAATGAATTGATAGGTCGAACCAAAGAAACTACCGCGGTGTACAGGAAGCATACTGCTCATGATTTTTTCATTGAGCTTTTTGTCTTCATACAGTTCAAATTTTTCAAACTGTTTATCTTGGTAATTATAGACGGCCTGATTTCGTGCGCGCTCGTGTTGTGGGACGATATCCACAAAAGACACTTCAACTTTTGCATCATCACGCTTTGGAATATTTAAGGTCAATGTTGAATATTCACGACCAATTTGAGCATTCACACCTGTCCAAGTCTGGGTCAGGATGGTATTGACCTGCTGAGTCGATAAACCTTCTTCTTTATGCTTTCTATTTCTAGGTTCATTGTGCTGTTGGTTACGTTGTGGTTGTTCGACGCCCATGACTTTGAACATACCCGCACGCCACCAGTCATACGACCAATATAAGCCTGTGCAGGCAAATAGTAGATAGAAGATAACCACCCATGTACCGACAACGGCATGTAAATCCCAGATAAAATTACGACCTTTTAACTTGGGTTTAATAAAGAACCATTGTTTAAAAGTATGTTTCTTTGGAAAGCGTAAATAGAGTCCACTCAATACAAAGAAGATCAGCATCAGGGTAGAGGCGCCCGTAATTTGTGCACCAAACTCACCCGCAGTTAAATTTCGGTGTAAACGTTGGATAAATTGCAACGTATCACGACCTTTAATATCGGGTAAGACTTCCGCTGTATATGGGTTGACCATCATGTTATAGCCGCGACGCGCACCTTCTTTTTTGATATTCACGGTGGAAGAGGCGGCGGGATCAGAAGCGATTGTAATACTGTTGATTTCGATTTCTGGTTGTTTTTGGTTGAAATGTTGATAAAGCTGGGCAGGTGTTAATTTGGGTGATTGAGCCACTTCAACAACATAGCTGTCCTGATTAATCCATTTGAGAATTTGTGGTTCATAAGAGTAAATCGCCCCCGTTACGCCCATTAAAGAGAGTATAAGCCCCGCGGTGATCCCTAAAAACCAGTGAATCTGGAAGAAAACTTTTTTAAACATGGTCAAAAAATGTAAATAGAGTGGAATTCATGTAAAAAATTATAACTCAAGAATAAGAATACATTGTGGATTTTGCAGGTAATATTGATTTTGATTCTCATTTATTTTACGGGCAATAAAAAAACCTCTCATTGCGAGAGGTTTTTGTTCATCCGTGTCTTAAATCGATTTAGGCGCGCCTACAGTTTCATTTAAGTGCTTACGAACGGTATTGAAAGAAAAGTTCTTTGAATCCATACGTTTTGGCAAAATATAAGCACCTTGCTGTTCTTCACCTTTTGGGGTTTTTACCTTGAAATTTACAAGGATAAAGTCTGGTGAGCTATACCATTCATAAATATCTTTCCAGCCAATTGTCGCTGTGCCTTCTTGCAGGCCAACTTTTTGACGCATCACGATACCATGCGGTTGTACACCTAAACGTAAACCTTTAATTTCCTGAACAGGGAATTCAGTCATTTTACGTTTGACGTACCACTCCAGACCAAATTTCTTGATCAAATAAAAAAGAACCACACTCACAATCACTACCCAGCAAATCACGGTAGAGTAGGTTGAGTAATATTTAATAAGTCCTGCTGCAACTAAAGAAAGCACAACTAGTGCAATCATAATCATCCATGCTTTGCGGCTGAATTTGTTGGTACTACGCCAAATCATAAGTTGAGCTTGACGTTGTTCAGCTTCAGAAACTTCGTAAGGAACAGGTTGTAGCGTATAAGCGTATAGCGTTTTGGCGGTCATAGTGTAAAAAATGAGTTTAGAACTGGGTTAAGTTTAACACCTATTGGCATGCAAAGATATTATGCCAATGGCGAATGATTAGAGCGATGCATACTCTGTGCCGTCTTCATTTGGTTCATGACTCAGGCTTTGTTTCAGCATACTTAAACGGGTTAGTACACCTAGCATCAATGACAGTTGCTGCAAGATAATTAATGAGTTTTGATCATTTTCTTCATTGCGGCTTAGACGGTCACGAATGGTTTGCATCATATTTTGTGCTGATAAATCAGGGACTTCATCTCTGAGTAATGCACCCTGAATATCATCCAGTGCCTGATCGAGTAGAGATAATACTTCCTGATCCTGAATTTTTTCACGGTGTGCCCCTAATGCCGCGATATAACTTAAAAAAGTATGGCTGAGACATAGAAACTCGAAGGCCAGACTTTTTTGGTTTACATCAATATTCGGTTCGGTGGCAATGGTTGAAATCAGCGAAGCCACTTCTGCATCAGTATTGTGGGCAGCGCGTCGGACAACACGATAATTCAGGGCATTATTACGGCCATGATGATATTGCTCGACCACTTCTGCAAGATATTTACATTGCGCCTGTAAAGAACGACGGATCGAGCGGGGCAGTCTGCGGAATTTCCAGTCTGGCCAGATAAAACTGACACCAAACCAAGCCAGAGCACAACCAATCACCGTATCAATCAAGCGTGGAAAACCAGCTGCAAAGGCTGAGCCATCCAGATTAAAGTTAATTAAGGCTAAAATGGTAATAAAGGCAGTGGCTTGTGCATACTGTTTACTGCGCAATTCTAAAAATAGCACACCGCTCAGCACCAGCATGACCAGTTGTCCTTCAATCGAAGGGATAAAATAGATAATCGCAAGACCGACAATAATGCCGACCAAGGTGCCGACAATTCGCAAATACAAACGGCGTTTGGTGGCGTTAAAGTTTGGTTGGCAAACAAACAGTGCGGTTAACAGAATCCAGTAGCCGTAGGCGATATCCGTCATCTGGATAAAGAGATAGCCGATAAACAGCACAATCGATAAGCGGACAGCATGGCGGAATAACACCGACTCAGGTGAGAGATGTTGTTTGACACGCACAATAATGTCATTCCAGCCTTTGAGATCATCGTCTTTGAGCTGGCTTTCCGCATGCTGTGCATTAATTTTTTGCAGATTCCGTTCGGTTTCCAGATTCTGTAATTGTGCATCAATTGATTTCAGGTTCTGATATAACGCAAACAATGCATTAATCCGCACCTGATCATAATGTCCATCTTCGCGCAGTTTTTCCAACGACATCCTTAAATTTTCAAAACTATGCTTGAAGCGTTTGTTATGAACATAACGGGTACGACTGAGGATCGACTGAGACAAATCCTGACAGGCCTTGCCTTGAATGGAAAGAATGCGCTGGAAACGGAACAGAATATCGCTGTGCTGGAAGACTTTCGCCAGTTTCTGATAATCAATATGGGCAGAATCGGCACGCTCATGAATATCTTGAGCCACAAAATAATATTGCAGGCTACGCCGTGTGTCCTTTTGACCGCGGTCACCTTTGAGACGAGTTAATAAGGACATGCGTAGATCATTAAAGATCGCCACCAGCTTGCCATTCTCCATGGCAATATCAATCATGCTTTGTTGATAGCTGGATGGAGTCATATCCACATCAAACAGGTTAGACTTGGCAAATAAGAAACTACCTAGCGCAGAATAGGAAGCTGAAAGCTGATCCCGAACTTTCCGCACAGGAAAAAGCAGGAAACTGATGGTGGAGAGTAAGCCATACCAAGCCGCACCTGCGACTAAAAGGGCGGGTTGAACATACCATTGCTCAAATAAATGCACACCCAACATGGTATAGACGGAAGTGACCAGACAACCGTAAGCGATTGTGGCATAACGTCGCCCGAGTGAACCGAGTAAGATCCAGCCGATACATGAGGCAATTAATCCGATTGCAAAGGCAACAGGATAGGGGAATAACAGTTGAACCGATGCAGCAGTGATAAAAAATCCGATATAGGTATAAATCAGATTCATGATGCGCACAGAGAAGCGGTCATCAATATCACTAATCGCTGCAGCAACGACACCTAATGTTAAGGGAATCGTTGCAAGTTGATAATCTAATAAATAAGGAACAAAAGCTGTCCCTGTAAAGGCAATTAACATACGCACGTTATACATAAACGTGGTGTTATAGGTTGTTTGTTTTAAACGTCCGAACCAAGGATTCAAGGGTTGTCCTTCTTGTATTCTACAATTGAATTTTCATCGTGACTGTTCACAGGGATAAAGTGTTCGCAGACGTTAATATTATGCACAAATCTGGTGGGGATGCTAAGCTTAGAATATTCCAAAATTTGTTAAAGTGGGGCAGTATGCAGGCCGAGCAAACCAATCAACGTCAATATTCAACAGCATGGATTATGTTGCTTGCTTTGTTAACTGCGTTAGGGCCGTTATCCATTGATATGTATTTACCTGCTTTGCCTCAAATGGCAGATGAATTCGGGGTAAGTACGCAAATGGTTGCCAATACCTTGCCTGCCTATTTCTTGGGTTTGGCAATTGGTCAGTTGATTTATGGTCCTGTCAGTGACCGGATTGGACGTAAAATCCCTCTTTATTTTGGCTTGGCGCTTTATGCCATCGCCAGTCTGGCTTGTGTCTTTGCAACCAATGAATGGGCCCTGATCGCAGCCCGTATTTTTCAAGCTTTAGGTGGTTGCGTGGGTGTCGTGATGGCACGCGCTGCAATCCGTGACCGTCTGGACATGCAAGGATCTGCACAAGCATTTTCCAGTATGATGATTGTGATGGGATTAGCCCCAATACTTGCACCGATGTTTGGGGCGTGGATTCTGAATTTTTTCCCGTGGCAAGCAATCTTTATTAGCTTGGCCATTATTGGCGTAATTTGCTGGTTCTGTGTGCATTTCTTCTTTAAAGAATCTTTGCCCGTTGAGCGTCGTTTAAAATTATCGGTCTATCAAGTCACAACATTATATGGGGCGATCTTAAAGGATGAGAGTTTCCGTGTGCCGATGTTTGCGGGATGTTTAACAGGCGCAGCCTTATTCTGTTATATCAGTTCTGCTTCAGCTGTTTTCATGGGACAGTATGGTTTATCTCAGCAAAATTTCTCTTATGCTTTTGCCTTAAATGCGGCAGGCATTATGCTGATGTCGTCGATTAATAAACACTTGAATACCCGTATGGGCATTTTCCAGCGTTTAAAACTGGGTGGTGCGATTCAGTGTTTTGGCGCGTTGATTGTGCTAGGGGCGGGCTTTATGGCCCATGCGCCATTATGGTTACTCATGTCTGGTTTATTCTTGGTGGTGTCTGGCATTGGTTTAACGGGGCCGAATGCGATGGCTTTGGCAATGTCTCAACAAGGCGCGCGTGCAGGCACCGCGAGTGCGATTATGGGCAGTATGCAATTTGCTTGCGGTCTATTGGCAGGGATTATCCTGAATTTCCTGTTCTGGAAAGCGTCCTTGAATATGGGCATCATGATGCTGTTATTTACCAGCGCAGGTTTCTTGGCGATTTTAAAAGTGGGTAAGTTGCACAGCAGTCGTTCTAGCTAAAGAACTACTGCTGCATTTCTAGTGGTTTAATCTAAAAAGACGGTGAAGTTTTCAACAGGCTCGCGTGGCGTAATGAAAGTATTCACAATATGATCAGGATCGGCATAACCCAAAGCAATTGTGCATACCAGTTCTTCGTCTTCTGGTGCACCTAAAATATCTAAAACGATGGGGTGGAAATGATTCCATGCTGCTTGTGGGCAAGTATCCAGACCACGCGCCTTAGCAGCCACCATGACATTTTGGAGCATCATGGAAATATCCATTTTGGAACCAATACCCATTATTTTATTCACGGTAAAATACAAGGCAACAGGCGCATCAAATAGCTGGAAGTTACGCAATTGCTGCGCTGCCATTTTCTCTTTTTCGCCTTTCTGGATGCCGAGCAAGCCATAAAGTCCCCAGCCATTGGCACGACGACGATCGATAAACGGTGAAATCCAGGTTTCAGGATAGTAGGCAAAAGTTTCCTGATATTGGGCAGCCAGCTCAGGCTTTTGCAAAAGTTCAATTTGCGCTGCACAAACACGGTCAATCATTTCAGCACGTTTTTGCCCTGTCACCACGTAGACTTTCCATGGCTGAACATTGGTGCCAGAAGGGGCACGACTGGCAACTGTCAAGATATCTTTAATGGTTTGGGGATCAACAGGGGTATCTAAAAACGCACGTACCGAGTGACGAGATGTAATGGCCTCGTCCACAAGGCGGACTTGTTCCGTGTTCATGAAAACTCCTCAACATTTTGATTTTTTAATGTCTGGAGACTATAAATCAATAAGTGTTTTTTGTTGCCAGTTTTTCAGCTATAAATTTAGGTTTGAGTAAAAAATATGCAAATAAATTAGCGGATTAACACTAATTGTTGTGAGTTTTCTATCTTTTGTCTGATTTGTGTGAAAAATAATTCTATTGGTAACATAATGAAATCGAAATAATATTTATGCATACTCAATGAAATCAATAAAACTCTTTAAATAAAAAGTACACACAATATTCGAAATTTATGCATAATACGCCCTTTTTAAAATTGATTAGGCTTTCCTTGCTGATCCGGCGAGGGGGAATTTTCTATTTAAAAGACAGCTTGAGTTTATCCAGTTCAATGTCTGTGGGAATTGTTGAAATATACACTATATACAAGGAGCTTCTCATGAGTTTATCTCTCATCCGTAAGCCGTTCGTAATGCAAGGTCTGGCAATTACTGTTGCAACCTTAATGATGAACAGTACACATGCTGCTTCAGAGCAAGAACAGATTCAGCAACTTCGTGATGAAGTGAAGGAATTAAGCGCTTTATTACAGCAATATGTTCCCCAAGCAAAACAACAAAATGATACCCTTCAAGTTGCCGTAGCTCCTGCTAGTACAGGGGTTACAACCAATAATCAAAATACTCCTGCTGTTGTCGCGGCTAATACCCCGAAAAAATCTCCATTAAGTTTTAGCGCTGGATCTGGTGCAGAAGTAAAGCTTTACGGTTTCTTGCGTGGTAATGCTTTGTATCAATCAAAAGGCGGCGATGGTATTTTTAACCGCATCAATAAGGTTGATCTGGAAGGCGCTGAAAAGAATAGCGACCGAGGGTAAAGATAATCGTGTAGGGGCAATGGCTTGCTATAACTTCTAAGCCATCTATCCTGCAGATGAAAATCATCCGTGAAAATTGAATCACTATAATGTGTAAAAGGTTCTTATATCGGACTGTATACTTTTTATAAAGTTGATTGAGTTTTCACTCATTTTGAGAGTTACTATTTTAGCAGTTTTGAGGTGGGGACAAGCCATCAAAGGAACTGGTGAAATAAACGGAAGAAGATATGGAATTTACTTTTAATGGTTTTTATACCCTGATTTCAGCCGTTATCGTGTTGTTATTAGGGCGTTTGCTCGTTAATAAAATTGATTTTTTAAGACGCTATAACATCCCTGAGCCTGTTGCAGGTGGTCTTGTTGCTGCGGTAGTTTCGCTACTTGTGCACTCGCTTTGGGGCTATAGCATTGTCTTTAGTAGCGAGTTACAAACCAGTTTTATGTTGATCTTCTTTGCTTCTATTGGTTTAAGTGCCAATTTCATGAAGCTTAAAGAAGGCGGTATCGGGTTGGTGATCTTCCTGGTCTGTGTTGCATCATTTATCGTGGTTCAGAACGCTGTCGGTATGAGTTTGGCAACGATGCTGGGTATCGATCCGCTGGTTGGTCTGATTGCAGGTTCAATCACGTTGACAGGTGGTCACGGTACAGCAGGTGCATGGGGTGAGATTCTTGAAACTCAACATGGGATTCAAGGTGCCTTAGCGTTAGGTATGGCGAGTGCAACGTTTGGTCTGATTATCGGTGGTATTATCGGTGGTCCATTGGCTAAATTGTTGATTAACCGCTACAGCCTTGCTCAAGCACAGACACCAGCAGAGATTAAAGATCGTGATACGCATTTAGATCGACATCCTGACGAACTGGCGCCATTTGAAAATCCACATCAAGTCCGTTTAATCACTGCTGATAATGCCATTACCACTTTAGGTATGTTTGCTGCATGTCTTGCATTCGCAGAATTCATGACAGGTTATAGTAAAGGCACTTGGTTCGAGTTACCGACTTTCGTTTGGGCACTCGGTGGCGGTGTTATTTTACGTAATATCTTAGAAAGCGTATTAAAGGTTGATATCTTTGATCGCGCGATTGACGTTTTTGGTAACGCTTCATTGTCGCTTTATTTAGCAATGGCATTGCTTTCACTCAAATTATGGCAGTTGGCAGATCTTGCTGGGCCGCTCGTCGTAATTTTAGGTGCGCAAACCATTACTATGGCATTGTATGCAGCATTCATTACTTTCCGTGTAATGGGTAAAAACTATGATGCCGCTGTATTGGCAGCTGGTCACTGTGGTTTTGGTATGGGGGCAACACCAACAGCGGTTGCAAACATGCAGGCCATTACCAACATGTATGGACCATCTCATAAAGCGTTCCTGATTGTTCCGCTTTGTGGTGCGTTCTTCGTTGATTTAATTAACGCAACCGTAATTCAATTAATTTTGAAATTCTTTGCCTAAGTTGAATCAAAAGCCCCATGCGGGGCTTTTTTACTAAATCTTTTGTAAATTAACCCTGTACTTCGGGCAGCATAGAAGAAGTGAATAGAATATGAATGAACAACTGAATGCCACGCTCATGTCGTGGGTCCAATTCTTGAATGATCCTCTATGGAACTTCTTGGTCATTTTCCTGCTATTTGTTGGGGTGTTTTATACCCTTATCACAGGTGCAGTACAGCTTAGACTATTCTTTCACAGTATTAAGGTGATGAAAGGAAGTCGTAGAGAATGTGAAGATGATCACGGTATTACACCCTTTCAGGCATTTGTAACTGGCTTGGCAAGTCGTGTTGGTGTGGGGAACGTTGCTGGTGTAGCCATTGCAATTGCGATTGGTGGTCCAGGTGCTGTGTTCTGGATGTGGTTTACTGCCTTTTTAGGGATGAGTTCTGCATTTGTTGAGTCTTCATTGGCACAGTTATTCAAGGTGCGTGATAGCCAAAACCAACAATTCCGAGGCGGTCCTGCTTATTACATTACCCAAGGTCTAAAGCAGAAATGGTTGGGTATCGTGTTTGCATTGGCATTGATTCTGGCATACGGTTTTGTATTCAATGCGGTTCAAGCAAACGCAATTATTGGCGCAACTTCGCATGCTTGGGGCTGGGACAAGGCTAATCTTGTTGCACACTTAGGTGGGCTTGATCTAGAAGTTTCATGGTTAGGTATCGCGTTAGTCGTGATGACTGCGTTAATCATCTTTGGTGGTATTAAGCGTATCGCAAAAGTTGCGGAAGGCATCGTACCTTTCATGGCACTGTTGTATATTGCGGTCGCGTTGTATATCGCAGCGATTAACTTACCAATGTTGCCTGAAATCTTTAAATTGATTTTCACTAAAGCTTTTGAGTTTGAAGCGGCTGCTGGTGGTTTCTTCGGCGCGATGATTTCGATGGCAATGATGATGGGAATTAAACGTGGTTTATTCTCAAACGAAGCGGGTATGGGTTCTGCACCGAATGCCGCTGCTGCATCTGATGTGAAACATCCAGTGAACCAAGGTTTGGTTCAAATGCTTGGTGTATTTGTAGATACCTTTGTTGTGTGTTCATGTACTGCGATTATCATCATGGTGTCGGGTATGTACCACGAGGCTGGTTTTGAAGGGGTGACATTAACCCAGAAAGCATTAGAAAGTCAGATTGGTAGTTGGGGCGGTGGTTTCCTTGCTGTCATTCTATTCTTATTCGCTTTTACTTCAATTATTGGTAACTATGCTTATGCAGAAAGTAATGTACAGTTTATTAATAATAACCCGAAGGTCATGTTTGGCTTCCGTATTCTCGTTTTGGCAATGGTTTACTTTGGTGCGATTACAAGTGTTCCATTAATCTGGTCTATGGCTGACTTATCAATGGGTTTAATGGCAACCATTAACTTGATTGCTATTTTGTTATTAACACCATACTTACGGATGTTGTTAAAAGACTATACCTCGCAGTTAAAGCAAGGCATTCAGCATCCAGAATTCAAGCTGGATAACCATCCTGAGTTTAAGAAAAAAGTTGACTCAGATATTTGGTAATTCTGTTTAATAAAGCATTGAATGAATAAAAAAAGTCCCTTTCGAGGGACTTTTTTTATGAAGTTTTCATGACAAATGCAAAGAAATTGATACATCTTTTCAAATGTGCTGGCGCTAAAATCCGACACAGAAAAATAGTCAATATGGCAACACTGCGTATGAAACAGCTTAAATTATGGACGCTTGGCCTTTCAATGATGATCTTGGCGGGGTGTCAAACGACAGCTCATTTAAGTCCTGTTGTGGAAGATGCTCAAGCACATGATGTTTCGCAACCATTTACTTATATTAAACAGCAACAAAAGCGTCCTGTGGTAGCTCTGGTGCTTGGAAGTGGTGGGGCGCGTGGCTATGCCCATATTGGTGTGATCGAAGTTTTAGAACAGCAAGGCATTCGTCCTGATTTTATCGTGGGAACCAGTGCGGGTAGTATTGTGGGTTCAATCTATGCCAGTGGAAAAAGTGCAGCTGAATTACGTGATATTGCCTTGAAGTTAAAAGCCAATGATGTCCGTGATGTCAATCTGAGTCTGAAAGGCTTTTTTGATGGAAAAAAGGTTGAAGACTATATCAATCAGCAAGTTCATAATACGCCCTTACAAAAGCTGAAAATCCCGCTCTATGTGGTCGCGACAGAGTTAAAAGATGGTACGAAAACCGTATTTAACTATGGCAATACAGGGCAGGCGGTTCGTGCCTCTGCTTCGATTCCAAGTATGTTTGTACCGACCATGATTCATGACGTGGAATATGTTGATGGTGGTCTGGTCAGTCCTGTACCTGTACAGGTGGCACGCGAATTGGGCGCAGATGTGGTGATTGCAGTAGATATTTTGGCTCAGCCGATCCATACCGAAACCACCAATGTATGGGGCTTGTTTAACCAGAATATCAATATCATGCAAGGTCGTCTGGCTGAAGAAGAGCTCAAAGAAGCAGATATTGTGATTCAACCTGATCTACGTGAGAAAGCGCATATTTTTGATGTGAAAGGCCGAGAGTCGACCATGCAGGCAGGGATTGATGCAGCCAATGAAAAACTGGCAGATATTCAATGGGCGATTCAAAGTAAAACGGATTTTTCAAAGACCGATCAGCAAAATATGGCGGTACAGCAAAATCGTTCTCTACCACGATAACTTGATATTCTTCATATTTATACATGGACTTAAGTCGTTGAGTCCATTTACTAAAATGAATTTTCTATAAGAATAAGTTATAAATATTCTACAAAATGCTATTAAAAAGCGCAGAAAAATAGTAAATAACTACAAATCATAAAACTTTTCTATCAGATAGTTTTAAGTTTTGAGTCATAGGATGACGCATTAAAGTTAATTGCAGCACAACAAGGATTGTTAAACACGATGTTTAAGTCTTTTTTTCCTAATCCACGATTGTTTTTTATTTCAGTGATTGTGTGGTTATCTCTCAACATGTTGCTCTGGTACACAGGTGGGCATAGTTGGGGAGAGTATCTTGGTTTTCCTAAAGGCTATGCTGATGCTGAACTACCGATAGGTGTAAGTCGGTTCTGGGCACCCTCATTTATCTGGTTTTATTGCTGGTTCTTTGCTGCTACAGCGCTATTCGCTGGGTTCTGGCGTTTGATGTCAGATAATAAATGGCAAAGCTGGTCGATCTGGGGTTCAGCCTTTATCCTGTTTAATATCTGGTTCGGCGTGCAGGTGAGTGTTGCAATCAATGCTTGGTATGGTCCATTTTGGGATCTGATTCAAAAAATGCTTGCGAATGGTGGCGGAGACATTAAAGAACTCTATATGGGAACGTTAACATTCCTATATATAGCAATGGTTGCTGTGACTTTAGTGGTTGTGAACTCTTTCTTTACTAGCCATTATGTATTTCGTTGGCGGACTGCCATGAATGAGTATTATACCGCTCATTGGGAGCAATTACGTCATATTGAAGGTGCTGCTCAACGTGTGCAGGAAGACACGATGCGTTTTGCCACGATACTTGAAGATTTAGGGGTAGAGTTGATTAAAGCTGTTATGGTCTTAATTGCATTTTTACCTTTATTATTTGAGTTTTCAAAACATGTCCCAGAGCTTCCTGTTGTAGGGGAAATTAGCCACTCTTTAGTTTGGGCTGCGATAGTATGGGCGATTTTTGGTACTGTGTTATTGATGGTTGTAGGTGTTAAATTACCTGGACTGCAATTCAATAACCAGAAAGTCGAAGCTGCTTATCGTAAAGAGTTGGTATATGGTGAGGATCATGCAGATCGTGCTGATCCACTGACATTAAAAGAATTATTTACAGGTGTACGGAAAAACTATTTCCGTCTCTATTTTCATTATGCTTATTTCAATCTGGTCGCAATTTGGTACAAACAGCTCGATATTCTTTATAGTTTGATGGTTTTATTCCCAGCAATCGCTTCAGGTAAGATGACTTTGGGCCTAATTAACCAGATAGGTAATATTTTCGATAAAGTACGAGAATCCTTTCAATATCTGATTACTTCTTGGAAAACAATTGTAGAGTTACTTTCGATTCATAAACGTCTTAAAGCTTTTGAAAAAATCTTGGATTAGTTCAGTCATTTGTATAGCAAAGCCTTAGTTCAACACTAAGGCTTTTTTATTGGTGATGATTTTTTTGTGTATTAGTTTTTATGTGAAAAGTGAATATATATTGCAGGGAAAATGACTTTATTCAGCAAAAGTGTTTCACTATAGTCTGTTGATAAAATTAATGATCTCTCATTTTTCTCTTGTATCGCTTAGAACTTAAATAAACAGGATAAATCATGAAACCTTTATTGCTTAAAAGTGCCTTGGCCGTTGCGCTGACTGCGACAACAATAAATGTCTGGGCAGCTCAAGCTATTCAATCCGCCCAAACTCAAAAAATCTCAGGTATTGATCAACAGTATATTGATCAGAATGGCAGTGCAAATAATGACTTTTATGATTATGTGAATGGAACATGGCTGAAACAAACTGAAATTCCAGCGGACAAGGCTCGTTGGGGGGCATTTAATGAGTTACATGAATTATCAACCAATCAATTACATCGCATCGTTGAAGACCTGACTGCACAAAAATGGGCAGTAGGCAGTGTAGAGCAAAAGATTGCCAGTCTATATGCCAGTTTTATGGATGAAAAAGCGATTGAAGCGAAGGGTATTCAATCTTTACAGCCAGAGTTAGCACGGGTCGATGCACTTCAAAGTAAAAAAGGTTTTGCCCAGTTAATGGGGCATTTTTCTCGAATTGGCGTCAGAACGCCGTTTGATATCAGTATTGGACAGGATATGAAGCGCTCTGATGTGATGATTGCGGGATTGGTGCAACGTCGACTGGGGTTGCCTGATCGTGACTACTATTTAAAAGACGATCAGAAATTTGTAGAAACGCGTGCAAAATATCTCAAGCATATTGAACGTATGCTGCAGTTGTCAGGTGATCAGCAAGCGGCTCAACATGCAAAAGAAATTTTAACGCTTGAAACCGAATTGGCGAAGATTCAGTGGAGCAATGTTCAGAATCGTGATTTATCCAAGCGTTATAATATTTATAAAACCAAAGATCTAAAAAAATTGACGTCGACATTTGATTGGAACACCTATCTCAGCTCGGTTGGGGTGAAGGATAAAATCCAGACCATTCAGGTGAACCAGTTAAGTTATTTTCAATCCCTTGATCCAGTGATTGATCGAACTCCTTTAAACGTTTGGAAGGCTTATTTTAAATGGAATCTCATTAGCAGTTTTGCGCCTTACCTGAGTAAAGCCTTTGTCGATGAAAGCTTTGCTTTCTACGGTAAGACTTTACGTGATGTTGCCGAACAGGAAGTGCGCTGGAAGCGTGGTGTACAAACTGTGAATGGGTTACTGGGCGATGGTCTAGGCAAAATCTATGTGGAAAAGCATTTTTCTGCGGATAAAAAACAGCGCATGGATACATTGGTTCAGAATCTGATACAGGCTTATGATCAAAGTATTAGCCAATTGGACTGGATGAGTCCTGAAACCAAAGTACAGGCCAAAAAGAAATTATCCAGTTTGTCGATTAAAGTCGGTTATCCGAAGAAATGGCGTGATTACTCAGCGCTAGATATTAAAGATGGTGACCTCATTGGCAACGTGATTCGTGCCAGCGAGTTTGAGCATCAAGATGATTTAGATAAATTAGGTAAGCCAGTGGATCGTGATGAATGGTTTATGACACCGCAGACGGTGAATGCCTATTACAATCCATCATCTAATGAAATCGTATTCCCAGCTGCAATTTTACAACCGCCATTTTTTAATATCGATGCCGATGATGCGGTTAATTATGGTGGCATCGGCAGTGTCATTGGACATGAGATTAGTCATGGTTTTGATGATCAAGGTAGTCAGTTTGATGAATTGGGCAATATGCGCAATTGGTGGACTGCCCAAGATCACAAGCGCTTTAAAGCCAAAACACAGGCTTTGGTGGCACAGTACAATGCCTATGAACCGATTGCGGGGTATCACGTCAATGGTGAACTGACTTTGGGTGAAAATATTGCAGATAATTCTGGATTATCGATTGCCTATAAAGCCTATCAAATTTCATTGGCAGGCAAGCCAGCACCTGTTATTGAAGGTCGAACTGGTGAACAGCGTTTCTATATGGGTTGGGCACAGGTCTGGCGTGCCAAGACCCGAGAAGCTCAAGCGATTGTATATTTAAAAACAGATCCACATTCGCCAGATAAAGTTCGGGCCAATGGCGCTTTAGTCAATCAAGCACCGTTCTATGATGCATTCAAGATTAAGGAAGGGGACAAAATGTATTTGGCGCCTGAAAAACGGGTCAGCATCTGGTAATTCGAGATTCAATAAAAAACCTGCATCAAGCAGGTTTTTTATTGATGTTTAAAGCTTAAAGGAAGGCGATTCCCAGTCCAGCACCCGCAGCCATCACCCAGAGCGGATGAATCTTTTTAAACATGCCGAGGATTGCGGTCACGATTACGATCATTACGAGAAGCAGGTTTTGTGCAGATGCATCGGCAATCAACCATGCACTGACCAGCACCAAACCTACAGTAATCGGTTTCAAGGCTTTTTCAAAACGAGCGCGTAATGGATTGGCTTTAAAACGTTCCCAGAATTTAAGTGCATAAATGGTAATGATGGATGAGGGGCCAAATTTCGCTAATGATGTAACCAGTAGTCCTGCTGGGCCTGCGACATGCCAACCAACCAAAGGCACAATCATCATATTCGGGCCGGGGGCCGCTTGGGCCATCGCAAACAATGAACTAAATTGCTCGGCTGTGAGCCATTGATGGACGGTAACAACCTGATGCTGCATCTCGGGCAGAATGGCATTACCTCCACCAAAAGCCAGCAATGAAAGTTGAGTAAAAACGATGGCAAGGGTGAGTAAGATCATGATTTTTTCACTCCTAAAACCAGCATGTTAATTGCGAGTAGAATGGCTAAAGTCAGTGCCAGAGGTAGCTTGATCCAGATCATAAAGACAAAGGTCAATCCAATGGTAAAGATGGTCAGGTAACTTTTTAAGATAGGTCTGAGCATCTTCAATCCTGTCGCAAACAGTAAGCCTGCTGCTGCTGCCGCTAGACCTTGAATCATATGTTTGACGGCTGGGAGATACTGAAAATATTCATAAACTTGGTAGATGATCAGCACGATTGCGGTCGGTGCCGAGATCAAGCCAAGCACTGAGCTGATTGCGCCTTTAACACCTTCGAATTCCATGCCAATCGCAACGGCCATATTGATGATGTTGCCGCCAGGCAATAATTGGCAGACGCCTAACAAGTCGGTAAATTTACCTTCATCTATCCATTTGTGTTCTTCAACGATGATGCGATGAGCCAAGGGTAAAACACCACCAAAACCCATCAATCCCAACTTCATAAATCCCGTGAATAATGCCTTACAATCAGGAGCAGTTGTGATGGGCTCATTCTGCATTGATAGGGCTTGGGCTTTCATTGGATAACCTTTCTGTTCAACTTCATGAGCTATAGCATGAAAGATTTATGGTATATTCACAAATGCTATTTTTGCTGTTAGATATACTTTTAAGGTATGTATGATTGATATCCATAAACTGAACGCATTCGTTGCTGTAGTTGAGGAAAGTAATATTTCCAAAGCGGCCGTTCGACTACATATGCAACAGCCACCTTTGACCCGACTAATCAAAAGTCTGGAAGAGGAGTTGGATACAACATTACTCAAACGTTTGCCGCGTGGGGTTGAAGTCACCGAAGCGGGGAAGGCTTTATATCAGGAAGCCATCACGATTCTGGCGCATGCCCAATCTATTCCGAAACGGGTAAAAAATATTGCACAAGGTCTGGAAGGACAGATCAATATCGGTTTTACTAACTCGGCTGGTTTACATCCTTTTCTGCCTGCCTTATTGCGTCAGTTCAGAGAGAAGTTTCCTGCTGTTGCCATTCATCTGGAAGAAAAAAGTAGCAGTTCCTTAACCGATGCAGTGATTAATCAAGAACTGGATATTGTGTTTTTACGCAAGCCTGCGCCGATTCGGATTGGACTGCAAAGTCTGCATGTGCTGGATGAACCTTTAATTGTGGCATTACCCAGTAATCATCCTCTAGCTGTCGAAGAGGGGCCTATTCGTCTGCTAGACCTCGAGCCTTATGAGTTTGTATTGTATCGCCGTATTGCTGGACAGGACCTGTTTGATAATATTTTGGCGAACTGCTATCAGGCTGGTTTTAATCCCAATATTGTGCAGGAAGCACCGCGCTTAACTTCAAGTCTTAATTTGATTGCTGCGGGGATCGGCATTTCCATTGTGCCCGCTTCAATTCAGGATTTCTGGAACAAGCAGATTGTCTATCGCAGTCTGGAGGCGAAAAAACCCTGTATTGCCCCCATTTATGCGATTTTCCGAAATAAAGAAAACAATGTTCGGGTCGAGCATTTCCTGAATCTGCTCAGAGCCAGTCAGTCTGCTTAAACATAATCTAAGGCTAATGGCTAAAATGATAAAAATTTAAAATTGTCCCAACCAAAGGCTGTTGGGATTTATCTAGCGTTACTTTAATGGTCCTGAAGTTAAAGTCGCCATCATCGATATATTTAGCCACACCATGGGTTTTGTTATTCAGCTTTGGAATCTGATAACTAAAGAAGGCCACTTGTTTGGAAGGGTGTATAACGTTGACTAATTTCTTTGGATCTTTATATCCACCATATTCATTTTCAATACTTTGTTTTAGCAAGTCTGGAAAATAAAGGCTAGCATAGGGCATACCACAGCCAACACAAACAGATGAATCATAGAGTTCAATGGCCTGTTTCTGATTTGGACTCATGAGTAATGCTGAGCCTGTGCCATTTACCCCTGCATGCGCTTCTACATCGCGCCAGTCTCTAGGTACAAGTACAAGATCAATTTCAGGAAGTGCAACCAGTTTAAGTTGTTTGGCCTGATCGGCAGCTAATTTAAAATTGAAATGACAACTTTTTGCCGTACAGGCTTTGAAATCTTTTAATAGGCCATCATCGACAGGATTTGGCGCAGTAATCCCATAGAAGGGTACACGAACGTCATTGGCAAAGGAGACTTCACCCAGTGCATAGATTTGGTTTTCGGCTTGACGTTGTTGTGCTGTATTTGAGAATTGAGGAAAATTCGGTTTGAAATTGTGAATCTCAGCATGCGTCACCGAAGTGAAGATCGAGAATGCAAAAGCAAAAGTGGCAAGAAATATTTTCATTTTTAATGGCGTATTTTAAGTTTCGCTTTAAATTAACATATTTTGGATGATGAAGATTTATCACCAGATCAAACTCAAGCAATTGTAAAATCATTGGATAGATCGATAAAAATAGCCTAAGGAAATACCATGTTTAAAAATAATAATAGATTGAGTCGAGCCATTTTCACTGCGGTGTTGAGTTACATGAGTGTCTCTACTTTTGCTGCGCCATTAAAGATTCTGGAGTTTAAGAAAGCACAACTGAGCCAGTCAGAACAAAAACAACTTTGTGAGCAAGTCAAAGATCTTTGTACGCAGCAAGCAAAGTGGCAGAGCCTGAAAACGCCAGATCAAGCTTTGTGGTTGTTATCTGAGGGAAATATTGTCCAGTTTAATCATTCAGGTTCTGGCTTTAAAATGTTGAAACAATGGAATATTTCTTTAGCCTCTGAGGAGGAGGTGGCAAGATCAGGACAGTATATTTTTCCTAAACTGTTCCCGATGGATCAGAACCGTTATGCCATTGCGGTGATTGATACTTTTTCTGAAATGTATTCAGGTGGTGGGGCGGGGATTGAGCGTGCCAGCTTTTATGAATTAAAGGATTCAGGCAAAACCCATCGCTTTATTGAAAATTATCCTTTTAGTTTTAATCGTATGATTCGGGCCTGTTTCTCGGAACAGGATTATGAAAATTCCAAAGGCAACTGTCATGATGAAGATGGGTTGAGTCTGGATATCCGTCCGATCAAACCAATGTTATGGCAATTCCATTATCGTTACAGCCTAGATGTATCACCAGCATCAGATTCGGGTGAGAAATCGTTTAAAGGCAGTCGCAACCTGAATATTGATTTAAATAAAGTGCCGAAGCAGCCGAATATACTCGCATCATGGGATTATGCAGGTATGGAATAAATGCACATTCAGGAATATAGGATTGTTTTAGAGGATCATTTTACACTTTGCCAAAGCTTTAAAGGCTTGGGCTTACGCAATTTACAGCGTCATAACAGATGATTTGCCTTGTACATGGTACAAAGGGAAAGATTGCAATTTGGAACTGTGCTTATGTCTCATGTTTATACTTCTGCCCGCCGTAAATTTTCTCATTTGAGTCGTTCTGTGTTCATGGCTGCGGCTGTGTTGGGTACAACCCAAGTAGCAATGGCAGGGCCAACAGTTGATCAACTGAGTGACTGTTTGGTGAAAGCGACCACCGCAGCGGATAAAACCACAGTTTTGCAATGGACGTACAGTGCTTTGGCTGCACATCCTGATTTAAAGGCGTTTAGTAATGTTACACCTGAGCAGAAAACCCAGTTGGATCAGAAGCTGGCGCAGGTGTTACAGCGTGTGATTGTGGAGCAGTGTTCAACGCAGACCAAAGCCGTGATTCAGGCTGAAGGTGTTAAGGCTGTTGGAGAGGCTTTTCAGCAGTTAGGTCAGAGTGCAGGCGAGGATATTGTTAAAGATCCTGCGGTCAGACAGCAGTTGCAAGGCACGTTACGTTATATTGATTTAAATAAATTGGTCACGACTTTTTTAACACCTGATATTTGGAATAAGTTGGGTGTGATAAGAGGGCAGTGATGAGCTGATAATGTTTCTCTTCACTTCCCTTTATTTAAAAATAAAGGGAAGCCGTACAATTTAATTAACATAGTTTCTCTGTCTTAATGAAATATTTAAAGAGATTTTATAATTCTCAGATGTTGAAGAACCTTGAATAATGAATGCGCCTAAAATCTTCAGTTCTTAGCTTATATAAGCATTAACTGCATAGAAGTTAATTTTTGTAAGGTATTGTTTATTATTAAAAATAGTGTAATGTGTAAAATGAAGAAGCGATTTTTAATTAGAGGATTTTATGGTGGAGCCTTCAGCGTTAGCTTTACTAAAAGTTATTAATAAACCACTTAATGATCTCTATGATTTTATTAAAAAAGAAACTAAATTTCACTTGTAAAAACAAAAGCTTAATGATATTTCAGGGAGGTTGGGTAATAAAATAGAGAATATTAAAAAAGTAAAGACTATTTATAAGGGAGATGAGGCAATAGATTTGGATCTATTTTATTATCCACCATATATTGATAGCGATCAAGGACATATACAAGCAGAAAAGATAGAAGAAATTTCATCAAAAAACTTTGTTATTGAGGGTGTCGCTGGTCAAGGAAAATCTATTTTATTAAGATATTTGACTTTTAAAGAGTATCAAGAATCACAAAGAATTCCAATTTTTATAGAGTTGAGAAAACTAAATGACAAAGGCGAAATTATAAGCTTTATTAAAGAAGCAATTAGCTCATGGATATTTTTAGTTAGTGATGAACTTGTTAGTTGGGTGCTGAGGTCAGGAAAAATAGTTTTATTACTTGATGGATTTGATGAATTAAAAGCAAAAGATGTACCAAATGTTATTAAAGATCTTGAAAGTATTAGCCAACTCTATCCACAGACACAGATCGTAGTAACCTCAAGACCAGATAATGCTATTCAATCTAGTAATTTTTTCAAAGTATTAACAATAAGGCCGTATGAAGATGATGATAGAGTAGGGCTTATTAGAAAACTTGTAAATGATCAGGATTCTTGTGGCAATCTTGTAAAGGCTTTAAAAGAAAGTCCTTTAAAAGTTGATGAGTTGCTAACAACCCCTTTAATGATTACTCTTTTCGTAATGACATATAGAGCCAAGCTTATAATTCCTGATAGTTTATCAAAATTTTATGAAGAGTTGTTTAGCGTATTAATTTATAAACATGATCGTACAAAACCTGGATATCAAAGAGAATTTAAAAGCAATTTAAATGAAAGTGAGTTACAAGATTGGTTTGAAGTTTTATGTTTTATTTCTAAAAATGAAAATAAGCTAGTTTTTGAAAGTCGACAAGATCTTTTAGATTGTATTAAAAAATCTATATCAAAGAAATTTCAAAAAGAAGACCCATCGGCTCTATTAGAGGATATTACTAAAAATCTATGTCTAATTATTCGTGATGGTAACAATTACAGTTATATTCATCGTTCTATACAGGAGTTCTTTGTAGCATCATTCTTTAAAAAACGACCGCAGGACTTAGCTGAACAGACTTATAAACTTTTAGATGCTAAAAGTACAAAATACAGAGCGGAGATAAGATTTTTATCTGAGATTGATAGTTATAGATATAGAAAATATTTGCTAAAACCATCGTTGGAACGTTTCTTTATTATTTATCCTAATATTATAAAATTTAAATCAAGCATACATATTAGTTTGTATGAAAGTTGGGAATATCCTGATGAAGATGATGACTCCGAGGATGGGCTTGAAGATGGGCAAAAGAAATATGTACAAGCAACAATTAATATAGTAGATACTAGTCAAAGCTTACAAAGTAAGAATAGAGATTATTTGTCAAATGTGCTGTATAATTATTTCATCTCCAATGAAGGCTCTGCTGCTATATTTCAGAATTTAAGAAACTATGACGTAACCCGCTTTCTTTATAGTCTTCCTATTTTATTTGAGGAAATTCCAGCAACTAAAGTTACGAAATTTTTTCATAAAGAAAATAGTGGGCTTATTGATGGAATCTATCTAAAATTCAAAAGGCAACTTGAAGAGTGTCAATTAGAGATTGATCACCAAGAGGATCAAAGCTTTTTAGATTTAATATAAAAAAACCCGCTCTAAAGCGGGTTTTCTTTTGAAATTAGATTATTTTAACCAATCAATTTCTTCATTAATTCATTCACTTGAGCAGGGTTAGCTTTACCCTTAGAGGCTTTCATCACTTGGCCGACAAGACCGTTAAAGGCTTTATCCTTACCAGACTTGTATTCTTCAACCATTTTTTCATTGGCTGCAAGCACTTCTTTGATGATTGCTTCAATCGCGCCTGTATCAGTTTCTTGCTTCAAGCCTTTTTCAGCAATGATGTCATCCGCAGATTTACCTTCTGCTTCCCACATAAAGCCAAACACTTGCTTCGCGATTTTACCGCTGATGGTATTATCGACAATACGTGCGATCATGCCACCTAACTGCTCAGCTGAAACAGGAGAGTCCGCCAACTCTAGGCCTGCTTTGTTTAAAGCACCTGAGAATTCACCCATTACCCAGTTTGCAGAGACTTTACCTTGCTTCGCACCGCCAGCAGCAGCCACAACCGCTTCGTAGAAGTCCGCCATTTCGCGTGACAGTGTCAATACGTGTGCATCGTACTCAGTCACACCGAAGTCAGCAATAAAGCGTGCACGGCGTGCTTTAGGTAATTCTGGAAGGGCAGCACGTGCCGCTTCGATTTGCTCATCGGCAATGATCACTGGCAATAAGTCTGGATCTGGGAAGTAGCGATAGTCGTTCGCTTCTTCTTTCGAGCGCATTGAACGGGTTTCCATCTTGTTCGGGTCGAACAAACGGGTTTCCTGATCGATCTCACCGCCGTATTCCAAAATTTCCATTTGGCGTTCAATTTCAACATTGATCGCTTGCTCAATGAAACGGAATGAGTTGAGGTTCTTCAACTCACAACGCGTACCAAAAGGTTGACCTGGACGACGCAATGACACGTTACAGTCAGCACGGAAAGAACCTTCTGCCATGTTACCGTCAGAAATACCTAACCAGCGTACTAAAGTGTGAATCGACTTGATATAAGCAACCGCTTCTTCAACTGAACGCATATCTGGCTCAGATACGATTTCAAGCAATGGTGTGCCTGCACGGTTTAAGTCGATACCCGACATACCTTCGAACTGGTCATGGATTGATTTACCAGCATCTTCTTCAAGATGGGCACGAGTCACGCCAATACGCTTCACCGTGCCATCTTCAAGCTGGATGTCGATATGACCCAAGCCCACTATCGGATTGTCCATCTGGCTGATCTGGTAGCCTTTTGGCGAATCTGGGTAGAAGTAGTTCTTACGCGCAAATACAGAGGCTTGATCGATATAGGCATCGATACCCAAACCGAAGCGAATCGCAAGATCAACCACTTCCGCATTCAATACAGGTAAAACACCCGGCATGGCTAGATCAACAAGGCTGGCTTGTGTATTTGGGTCTTGACCAAATTCAGTTGATGAACCTGAGAAGATTTTAGACTTGGTCGCCAACTGCGTGTGGATCTCGATCCCGATAACGACTTCCCAACCGTCAATTAGCTTTAACTTTTGAGCTTCAGTCATTATGCATTCTCCTCAGCAATTGCCGCACGTTTGGTATGCCAGTCTGTGTTTTGTTGATATTGATGCACAATCGAAAGCAATTGTGATTCTGACCAGTAGTTACCAATCAACTGTAAGCCCACAGGCAAGCTGTCTTTATCAAAACCAACAGGAGCATTAATTGCTGGTAAGCCTGCCAAGTTCACTGCAAGTGTATAGATATCACCTAAATACATTTCAGTCGGGCTGAGGTTGGCACCGATTTTGTAGGCAGTGGTTGGAGCAGATGGCGCAGCAATCACGTCTACATTTTCAAATGCTTTCAAGAAATCTTGCTGAATCAAACGACGAACTTTTTGTGCTTTGACGTAGTATGCATCGTAATAACCCGCAGAAAGGGCATAGGTCCCGATCAGGATACGACGTTGTACTTCTGCACCAAAACCTTCTGAACGTGAACGTTTGTACAAGTCCATCAAGTCCACAGGATTTTCACAACGGTAGCCATAACGAACGCCGTCAAAACGTGACAGGTTTGAAGATGCTTCCGCAGGTGCGATCAAGTAGTAAGTTGGTACATAGGCTTCAGTCATGTTGAGATCAATCTCAACCAAGATCGCGCCCATCTCTTCAAGCTTTTTCAATGACTCTTCAACGCGTGCTTTCACATCTGCATCTAAACCAGCAACATTGAAGTACTGTTTTGGAATACCAATGCGTAAACCTTTCACTGCTGTGCCGTTTAGGTTAGCAACATAATCATCCACTTCTTTATTGATCGAAGTAGAGTCTTTGGCATCATGACCCGCAATCACATTCATCAAGTACGCACAGTCTTCCGCCGAGCGCGCCATTGGGCCGCCCTGATCGAGAGAGGATGCATACGCAATCATACCGAAGCGAGACACACGACCATAAGTCGGTTTTAAGCCGGTTAAGCCACAGAATGAAGCAGGTTGACGAATTGAGCCGCCTGTATCTGTACCTGTCGCAATCGGTGCGAGATCAGCCGCAACTGCTGCTGCAGAGCCACCCGATGAGCCACCCGGAACGTGATCCAGTGCCCACGGATTCGAGGTTGCGCCGACATAAGAATTTTCAGAGGTTGAACCCATTGCGAATTCATCCATGTTCACCTTACCTAAAGTCACGAGACCCGCAGCTTTGGCTTTTGCAACAACCGTTGCATCGTAAGGTGAAATGAAATTATCCAGCATTTTTGAACCAGCAGTGGTTTTAATGCCTTGAGTACAAAAAATATCTTTATGTGCAAGTGGAATACCTGCCAACGCGTGTGCATTGCCTGACTTAAGTGCAGCATCTGCGGCATCTGCTTCAGCAAGTGCCTGTTCTGCGGTTACCGTCACATAACTTTTTACTTTTGGGTCAATGTGGGCAATACGCTTTAAATAATGTTCAGTCAATTCGCGTGATGAAAATTGGGCTGTTTTTAAGCCTTCAGAGAGTTCACGGATTGATAAGCGATGTAAATCTGTCATATGAAAAATTTCTTTACATTCTAAATATAAAATATTGACTAATCGAATAAAACTTATTCAATTACGCGAGGTACGAGGTATAAACCTGCTTCTGTAGCAGGTGCGACCGCTTGATATTCATCACGATGGTTGCTTTCAGTCACAACGTCAGCGCGTAAAGGTTGCGGGTTGTCAAATGGGCTCTTTAAAGGCTCAACATCATCGGTATTAATGCCTTTCAAGCTTTCCATCATGCCAAGGATTTTATTTAAACTTTGAGCATATTCAGCAGATTGCGTGTCATTGAGAGATAAACGGGCAAGGTGTGCAATTTGCGATACCGTTTGCGCATTTAAGTCTGTTGTCTGCTGAGCATCTGATGATGTAGACATAACTTTACCTAATTCAGTATTAAAAAATTTCAAAATATCGTGCGTTATAATAAGCGATTGACTTGTTCAAATCATCACATTTAGTTAAAGTTGCCACCTTGTATTCACACAAAGTTTAATTGAGAACGCCCCCGTGATTCTAAAACGACTAATTGGCTTGTTTTCGCCGGATTTAGCCATTGATTTAGGTACTGCAAATACACTTATTTATGCACCAGGCCGTGGCATTATATTAAATGAACCAACTGTTGTGGCAATTCGTCACAGTGGTTCGCAAAAAATTGTTGCCGCTGTAGGTCTTGATGCTAAACAAATGTTAGGCCGTACACCAGCGAATATTTCAGCGATTCGTCCAATGAAAGACGGTGTCATTGCTGACTTTGAAGTAACTGAGACCATGTTGAATCAGTTTATTGGCAAAGTGCATGAGAAGCGTTTATTCCCACCAGCGCCACGTGTTGTGGTGTGTGTACCATGTAAATCAACCTTGGTTGAGCGTCGTGCAATTCGTGAGGCTGTATTCAATGCAGGCGCACGTGATGTCCGTTTGATCGAAGAGCCGATGGCGGCTGCAATTGGCGCAGGTATGCCAGTTGAGCAAGCTTGTGGTTCGATGGTTGTAGATGTGGGCGGTGGTACGACTGAAATCGCAATCATTTCATTACAAGGTTGTGTATACGCAGATTCATTACGTATCGGTGGTGATGTATTTGATGAACAGATCATCAACTACGTTCGTAAAGCGCACGGTTGTGTGATCGGGGAAACCACAGCTGAAGTGATCAAGAAAGAAGTGGGTATGGCTGTTGCTGATGGCAAAACCCTCGAAATCGAAGTTCGCGGACGTAATCTGGCAGAGGGTGTACCTCGCGCGATTACCGTGACTTCTGATGAAATCACTCAAGCCATTGCTGATCCATTACAAAGCATCGTGAGTGCGGTGAAATCTGCACTTGAACAAACCCCACCTGAATTATCTTCTGATATTGCAGAGCGTGGTATTGTCTTGACAGGTGGTGGTGCATTACTACGTAACCTCGATAAATTGCTTGCTCAAGAAACAGGTTTACCTGTGATTGTTGCGGATGATCCTTTAACTTGCGTCACTCGTGGTGGCGGTAAAGTCTTAGAGTTCTTTGACAATCCAAACCATGACATGCTTTTCGTTGGTTAAATCATAAGGACTAGGCGGTGCAACCGAATCTTTTTTCAAGACAACCGCCATCTTTTCGCTCATTTGTCATTGCGGTCATTACATGTTTGGTGGTGCTTTTCTTTGATTGGCGCATGCCCTATGTAATTCAACCAGCAAGGGATGTCTTGTATGCCGCGTATAATCCTATTTATGCGCTGGCAAGCTATCCTGTACTGTCGCGAGAATGGCTTAACCAACAAACCAAATCTGAAGCCCAATTACGTCGTGAAAATACGGCCATGCAGGCTGAACTTCTTCAGGCACAAGTCCGTCTACAAAAACTTTCAGAACTCTCTGCGGAAAATAACCGTCTAAGAGGGCTGTTGGATACGCCATTAATTATTGATGGCCGTATGCAGATTGCTGAAGTGATCGGAACAGATGCTGACCCATTGCGACATATTATTATCATTAACCGTGGTTCCGTGGATCATTTAAGAACAGGTCAAACTGTGCTGGATGATAAGGGGATTATGGGGCAGATTATTAATGTCTATCCACATAGTTCACGGATTATGCTGCTATCTGATAAGGAACATTCATTGTCGGTGCGTTTAGAGCGTACGGGAATGCGTGCCATTGTCACGGGTACAGGCGATTTGGGGCAACTCAAAATGGAATATGTCCCGACCAGCGCCAATATTCAGGTTGGGGATAAAGTATTTAGTTCTGGACTCGGTGAACATTTTCCAGCAGGTTACTTAGTGGGTACGGTATCAAAAGTCAGTCGACATACGTCGGGTGAATTTGCTGAAATTGATGTAGCTCCAGCTGCCCAACTGGCAAGTGGTCATCATGTGGTCGTATTATTCTCTGAATCTTTAGCGCAGGAGCAACCTTATGCCGATCGCTAAACTGAACTATGAGAAACGTAAAGATCCATTGTTGATGATCATCCTGTCCATTGTTATTGGTTCAGTGTTGATGGTCTATCCGATGCCTTATGAGGCTTCTGGATGGCGACCGTCGATGATGTTGATGATCATGCTATTCTGGATTCTATATCAGCCTGTCTGGTGTGGAGTTTGGTTTGCCTTTGGCATGGGGCTTTTTGTCGACCTATTACTCGATGCGCCTTTTGGCTTAAATGCACTGAGTTTTGTACTGATTGCCTTTGCGACACGTTATTTGATTCGTGAACGTCGCATTCTGACGTTTGGGAACTCATGGGTGATTGCGGTGATTGCCATTGTTGCGCATATTACCTTTCTATGGATTAGCCAGACCATTGCGGGAACTCATTTTTCGATTGCCCGTCATTGGCAACCTGTGGTGACAGGTGTGTTAGCATGGCCCTTGGTTTATTATTGTTTACATAAATGGCGCATATAATTCTTGCATCAAGCTCGCCTCGTCGGCAGGAGCTATTAACGCAACTGGGGCTAGATTTTGAAATCTACAGCCCTGATGTTGACGAGGCTGTGCAAGAAGGGGAAGCGGTTGAACACTATGTTGAGCGTCTGGCCAGAGCCAAAGCTCAAGTTGTTTTAGATCAATTCCCTGATGCAATCGTGATTGCGGCGGATACCAGTTTAAGTTTTGCTGGCAAGATTATTGGAAAACCAGAGTCAAAGCAGCATGCCTTTGAAATCTGGTCAGCACTTTCCGGACAATGGCACGATGTCTATTCTGGTCTATGTGTTGCGACTTCTGCACAGATGCTTAGCACCGCTGTACGCACTCAGGTTGAGTTTCAGCAACTGAGTCACGCAGAAATGGAAAAATACTGGGCGACTGGCGAGCCCATAGGAAAAGCTGGCGCCTATGCGATACAGGGAATTGCTGCACAATATATTCCTCAAATTCGGGGCAGCTACAGTAATGTAGTGGGTTTGCCTCTATACGAGACAGCACAGTTATTAGAAAGAGTTAAAGCCTAAGTATTGGAATACTGGGGATAACACTTTCGGATATAAGAATTTTTATAAAGTTTTGAGTTTGTTATGGCAGAAGAGTTGCTGATTAACGTCACGCCGATGGAATGTCGTGTGGCATTGATTGAAAATGGTACGGTCAATGAACTATTCGTTGAGCGTACTGTTAAACGTGGGTTAGTGGGTAATATCTACAAAGGTAAAGTTGTGCGTGTACTTCCGGGTATGCAAGCGGCCTTTGTTGATATTGGTTTGTCTCGAACCGCTTTTTTGCATATTAACGATATGGTGTGGTCGCGTTCGCAACCTACGCCAAATGTCTTTGAGTTATTACATCCCGGGCAAATGCTGACGGTTCAGGTCATGAAAGACATGCTGGGAACCAAAGGCGCCCGTTTAAGTACCGATCTTTCCATTCCTTCGCGTTATTTGGTGTTGATGCCTTATGGTAATCACATTGGTGTGTCTCAGCGTATTGAGTCTGAAGAAGAGCGTGACCGCTTACGTGGCATTATTGAAGGTATTCAGGCTGAGCATCATTTGCCGGGCAGTGTGATTGTACGTACTGCGGCAGAAGGGGTGGATGAAGCTGCGATTGCGCAAGACATGTGCTATCTCAGCAAATTATGGGAATTTATCCAGCGTAAACAAAAAGAAGCGGCGACGGCTGAACTGATTTTTGAAGAGTTACCTTTACCGCAACGCATTGTGCGTGATTTGGCGAGTGATGAAACGGCGAAAATTTATGTCGATTCACGGGAAATTCACGGCAAACTGAGTGAGTTTGTGGATGAGTTTGTGCCGACCATTCAAAACCGTTTGATTCATTATCCAGGCGAGAAGCCGTTATTTGATTTATATAACGTCGAAGAAGATATTCAAAAAGCACTGCAAACCCGTGTAGCACTTAAGTCTGGTGGTTATCTGATGATAGACCAGACCGAGGCCATGACCACCATTGATGTAAACACAGGTTCTTATGTCGGCGGGCGTAGCTTAGAAGACACGGTATTTAAAACCAATATGGAAGCCACACAAGTGATTGCAAGACAACTTCGTCTGCGCAATCTAGGCGGCATTATCATTATTGATTTTATCGACATGCAAGAAGCTGAGCATCGAGAGGAAGTGATGCGTCAGTTTGAACGCATGCTTGAGCGCGATCATGCCAAGACTAAAATTACGCAGGTTTCCGAGCTTGGTTTAGTGGAAATGACGCGTAAACGTACACGCGAATCTTTGGAACATTTGCTTTGTGAATCGTGCCCAACCTGCCAAGGACGGGGTTATGTGAAGACGGCAGAGACAGTATGTTACGAGATATTTCGAGAAATCTTACGTTATGCCCGCGCATTTGATTCCAAGGGTGGCTTTACTGTCGTTGCCCACCCAGCGGTCATTGATAGGCTATTAACAGCAGAAGCCCCAGCTGTCGCGGATTTAGAACATTTTATTAATCGTGTGATTAAATTCCAAGTGGAAAATCTGTATACGCAAGAGCAATACGATATCATTTTAACCTAAAGTTGTAACAAGATTTCGCTTAAGCCTTGTTACAACTGAAATTTTACTTTCTATCATGAATTTTAAATACTAGAACCATAGAATGAGCCATAGGTACTTTTGGGTACCTTAGCAAATAATATGAGGTATATAATTATGAATGTGAGTGAAAGATTAGTGAACCACGGTTTCAAACATGTTTTAGACAGTAACCCTGTAAACACATGCTATATGGTAGACAGTCAAGGTAAAGAAGTTCAGATCACCACCGCGATGATTCGTTCAGCCTGCCATCAGCTCTTGCAGCGTTGCCGTACAATTAAAAAGTAAGGGGCTAACGAAAGCCCCTTAATTTATTCTGGGATTTAATTCGCCGCTTTCTGTGGTTGAGGCAAGTCTTGAATCGCTTGTTCAAAACGTTGAATTTCTTCTTCTAAATGAGTCAGTAAATTCTGCATTTTCGGTAGTGCATTGCGACATGCAATCAAGCCGACTTCCAGCTTGTCCAAGTAACTTGTCATGGTGATATTCAGCGCCTGACCATCCATCACAATCGATGCAGGATAGAGTGCATCAAGTTTGGCACCATTCCAATACAATGGCTCACGCGGGCCGGGTACATTTGAAATTACAAGGTTAAACGCTTGACGCTTAGGCAACATGCCAGATGCAATGTTTAAACCAGCAGGGCCATACACCACCGCGCTATAGTTTAAGATTTCGTTGGCAGTCATACGACTAAAACGCTGTTTTGAGTTTTGTACGCTACGACGAATAATTTCCAAACGCTCAATCGGGTCTTCGATATGAGTCGCAAGATTTGCCAGAATCATGGTAATACGGTTGCTAACATCAGAATCATCCGTACGTAAAGACGCAGGCACCATCGCAATCAGTGGCTTTTTAGGCAAGCTATTGTGACTGAGTAGATATTCACGTAATGCGCCCGAGCAGACTGCCAAAATTACATCATTCAGGGTCACACCCAAAGATTTGGCAATACGACGGAAACGTTCCAGTTCAAACGATTGTGCAGCAAAACGACGTGAAGAACTGACGCGTTGATTCAGGATAGATGGCGGTGCCTGAAAGGTCGATACATAGTCTGGATTTCTACCCATCTCTTTAAAAATGGTTTGTGACAGCTCCTGCATGACCTTTGGAGCCACTTCAAGCTGGGATTTAATGCCTTCCATCACGCCTTTAATTTTGCTCACCGTCGGTGGCTTAGGCGCTTTTAAACGTTTAGTTCTTTTGCCTTCTACACACCATAACGGTACAACATGCTTTTCATTTGGATCATGAGAAAGTGATTTTTCAATCAGGCGCATTCCCGCAACGCCGTCCACCATCGCATGATGGATTTTGAAATACATGGCAAAACGGTTGCCTTCAATACCCTCGATAATGTCACATGTCCAGAGTGGTTTGGCCCGATCAATCAAGGAACTATGTTGTTGAGAGATATACACCAGAAGTTCACGAATACGCCCTGGATTAGGTAAAGCGATATGACGGAAATGATGGTCAATATCAAACTCGCTATCTTCACCCCAAAACAAACCATTCAACTGATTGTTAAATGGCGGGACAGGAATACTTTTAGATTGACGAATTTCGTTAACTAGATCATGCACAAATGTAGGTGAAGCATTCTCTGGAAGCTCGAATAAAAACAAGCCACCTACATGCATAGGCTGTTGTCTTTTCTCTAGCGAGAGAAAAATAAAATCAATGGGGTGTAGTGGGCGCATAGCAGATCTAGCCTCTCATCGCATTTTTTATAAGATACTCTTTGAGCTCTTATTAGTATTATTGAACCGTTCTGCGCAGTATATACTGTTTGTTCTGGTTAAAATATGACTTTGTACAGACGAGTCAGGAAAAATAAAACCACTGATGAATCAGTGGTTTTATTTTAATACGACGCTAAAATCAGTGATTTAAGTGTAAACCACATTCGCGATGCTCTTCACCTTTTGTCGGATCAAAGTAATCTTCATTGTCTGGTAAATTATGTTTTTGCATATATTCCCAAAGGTCTTTTGAAGTCCATTTTAATAATGGGGCAACCTTGATCAGGCCATCTGGATTAATGCTGACAGGATCCATTTCTGCACGTACAGCGGTATCTGTAGCACGTAAAGCGGTAAACCAGACTTTAGGGGCAGTTTCACGGATTGCACGTTCAAACGGCTCTAATTTTACTTCAGCAGTAAAGGCTTCGTGTTTTGGATCATCGAGTGCAGGAACAGGGCCTTCCAGTGCTTCACGATGTGCACGTGAACGTTTTGGTAAGTAGGTAAGAAGGTTCAAGTTCAGTAACTTGGTAATTTCATCCACATATTTATAGGTGGTTTCGGTATTGTAACCATTATCCATCCAGACCACCTGAATATCAGGTTTGACGCGGGTCAACATATGCAAAATGACAGCTTCAAATGGACGGAAATTCGTTGTCACAATGGCCTTTTCATTTAAGCTTAATGCCCATTCAATTAGTTTTTCAGCATCATTGCCAAATTCTGTATTGATTTGATCCAAATTTAAAGTCATAACACGTTGCCTTTTATGCTCATCGGTCTTCGTCGTTTACACGACATACTGCCTCATATAGTAATGCAATTATGTCTGATCGGATATGTTCGCCAAGGAAATTCTTATTCAAAAAATCTATGGTTAGACCATGAAAAAAGGGCAATTGTTGAGCACATCTCCATGTTAAACTAGCGCAATTTTTAACACATAGGATAGTTGAATAAGCATGGAAATCGTATGCCTAGATCTTGAAGGGGTTTTAGTTCCAGAAATCTGGATTAACTTTGCAAAAAAAACAGGGATTAAAGAACTTGAGGCAACGACTCGCGATATTCCCGATTACGATGTGTTGATGACTCAACGTTTGAATATCTTAAAACAGCATGGTTTGGGCTTAAATGATATTCAGGCCGTGATTGCAGATATGGGGCCTTTTGAAGGTGCGAAAGAGTTTGTGGAATGGGTGCGTACACATTTTCAGCTGATCATTCTATCTGATACTTTCTATGAGTTTGCTCATCCACTCATGAAACAATTGGGATGGCCAACGATTTTCTGTCATAAGCTTGAGACAGATGAAAATGGCATGATTACCGCGTATAAATTACGTCAGCCAGATCAAAAGCGTCAGGCGGTAAAAGCATTGCATGGTTTGAACTTCCGTGTGATTGCGGCAGGCGATTCTTATAACGATACCACCATGCTGGGTGAAGCCGATCATGGTTTCTTATTCGATGCACCAGCCAATGTGATTGCCGAGTTTCCACAGTTCCCACCATTGCATGGCTATGAAGCATTAAAACAGGCGATTCGTTCAGTATCACAACGTGATATTCCTGAATAATTCATCCATCTGATTACTGATTTTTAAAAATTCCAAAATAACAAAAGGCGCTTAAAGCGCCTTTTGTTATGCGTCAAGCATTAGAACTTATAGCCAATTTTTAAGCCATATGCGATTGCATCATTATTCTCAAATTCAGCCACATAACCGGGTGTATTAAATTGAGAACCTGATTGCGCTTTTGCATCACCGAGCCAAAAGTATTTCACACCACCCGCAATAAAGGTAGAAGGTGTAGGGCTATATTGAACACCCACGCCGACATTCCAGTAGCCTTCAGTTGGGCCTAAGGTGGTGACAGGGTTGCCAGCGCCAGAGTCCCAACCCACAGATAGATTACCTGCCCATTGATCATTGATTTTACGACCTACACCCGCAGTAATTGAGTATTGATCTTCGGTATAAGCGACTAGATCGAAACCGTCTTTTTTACCTGTTGATGCGATGATTGGCGGTAAAGTCGAAGCAGCACCAAATTTATAAGGACGAATGGCAAAGTCTTTCCAGTTCACCCAACGTAGATTGGCAAACGCAACTGTATTTTCCATAATGCCTGTTTGGAAATCGAGGTTAACCGATTGAGGTGTAGTAATTTCTGTCACACCTTCTGAGTTATTAATTTTATTTAAAACAGCATCAAAAGCGGGGTTACCCGTCATGCCTGCTACACCATGAGTTTCATAAGCATTCATTTCATGCTTGATTTTGGCGCGATATGTTACAGAGGCTTTAAGTGCAATTTCAGGGATTTGATATGCCACACCTGCTAACCAGCCAACTGCTTCGTCCCGACCTGTTTTGAAATCATAACCGCTATATGCGCTATAACTTTGGCCACGTAATAACACCGTACTGTCTAAGGTCTGGTAAACCGCACCTGCATACAGGTTCCAGTTCTGGTTCGGTTGGTAACCAAATAACAGGTTTAAGTTTTCAGTATCAACCGTAACAGATGTACCACCTTTGAAAGGAACAGGGCGGCTTTCGATAAAGTTGCTATGCCCTGTATATTCTGCATCGGCACCATAAGGCTGGTCATAAATCAAACCAATTGAAAAATGATCCGTTGCCTGAATTTTTAAGGCAGCATTTGGCGAGTAGTAATGGTTCGCCATATTGCCCGTATTGTTTTGTGATATGTCTTTACCCGATACATTTGGATCAAGAATAGTAATACCCGCTTCAAAATAATTGTCTGGTTGTAGGAACGCTGCAATTGATTGGCCTGAGCGATCCAGTGCTGCGGCAAATGTTGTCGTTGTTGGAACTAAGCTAAGTAGAAGAGCCGTTTGAATAGCATTCAGCTTCATTAATATGTTCTCTCAAATCACTTTGTAACAGAATGGCGCGAAAAGTATCATAATTTTTAGAGGCTTAAATATTTTACAAATGTCAATAAATGAACTGACAAGGTCACCAAAAATACTTGAGCATTCAAGTTTTATATAGGTGGATTGTGTGCAAGAAATAAGCAGGTGGATTTATCTATTCTTTTGATTTTATTTATTAAAGTTGTATAAAAAAAGGCCATCCTGAGATGACCTTTTGATTTAAATTATTTGATTAGAATTTATAACCAATTTTTAAACCATATGCGATTGCATTGTTGTCTTCGAATTCAGCTACATAGTCATTGCCGCCCGCTTGAGCACCAGTTTGTGCTTTAGCATCGCCTAACCAGAAGTATTTTACGCCACCCGCAATAAATGTCGCAGGAGTAGGGCTGTATTGTAAACCTACGCCAACGTTCCAGTAACCCTCAGTTGGACCAAGTGTAGTAACAGGGTTGCCTGCACCAGAATCCCAACCTACAGAAACGTTACCTGCCCATTGCTCGCTAAGTTTACGACCAACACCAGCGTTTACAGACCATTGGTCATCAGCGTATTCAACAAGGTTAAAGCCATTTGGACGGCCTACTAAGCCACCAATTTGTTGAGATAATAAGCCAAATTTATAAGGTTGGATTGCGAAGTCTTTCCAGTTCACCCAGCGAACATTAGCAAATGCAACTGTATTTGCCATGATACCAGTCTGGAAATCTAAGTTCACAGACTGAGGAGTTGTGATTTTAGTTTTCTTACCAGCACTACCTTCTTCAAGTGCTTGAGCCTGAGCCAATGCTTGCTCAGTTGTTACTCCTAATAAACCTGCAAGAACAGCTGGGTTGCTTGTTAGTGCAGAAGTGACTGAGAAGCTTTCATTAATGTTAACTTTATGATCGATCTCAGAACGATAAGTCACAGAAGCTTTAAGTGCAATTTCAGGAATCTGATACGCAGCACCTACTAACCAACCAGCACCGCCAGTTTCTTTAATATCAGCATCGTAACCGTTATAAATACTGTAAGCAGTACCACGTAGGTTTACTTTACCTTTTACAGTTTGGTAAACACCACCAGCATAGAGGTTGATGCTCGGAATAGGTTGGTAGCCGAATACAAGAGAAATATTTTGAGTATCAACTTGTACAGAAGTATTGCCAACACCTAAAGAGGCATTTGCATCAGCAAGGCCTTTTTGCATAGCAAGAAGAGGCTTGCTTGCTTCAGCTAATACTGCTTGAGTCGCTGCTTGTTGGGTCATACCTTGAGACATTAACGCCCCAATTGCTTGTTTTGCAGCATCTGATTGCATATAAGCAGTAACTTTTGCTTTGCCTGCTTCAGCTAAAGCATCTAAACGGTCTTGAGGTAATACAGTATCAGATCCTGGATTTGATACAAAAACGTTGTTTCCTGTGTATTGTGCATCAGCACCATAAGGCTGGTCATAAAGTAGACCAAAAGAGAATTTGTCAGTAAGTTGAAGTTTTAAGGCTGCGCTAGGGAAATAATAATCATCACCCATATCGCCAATTTTACGTTTAGTTTCTGATGTACCAGCTTCTTGACCTTTAACTGTTGGGTCTAAAACTGAGATACCCGCTTCAAAATAATTACCCGGCTGTAAAAATGCAGACATAGATTGACCTGAACGGTCCAACGCTGCCGCAAAAACTCCAGTTGCAGGTAGCGTTGCTAAGATCATGGCAGTGCTAAGATGTTTTAATTTCATTGTAAATCTTTCCTTGAACTTCAAGATTCTTTAGTGTTAAGAAGCTATGATCTGACAACAAAAAAGTTATCTATTGTGATTGGCTATAACTTCATGTAACAAAAATACCATAATTAAAATAAGAGTAAATGTTCTAAATGAACTAAGCAGTATTAACAGAAAGGTGAAAGTGAACAAAAATAAATCTTAAAAAATTTATATACATATGTGTTTTTATTTGTAAAATAATGATAAATATAAATTATTATTTTGAAATAATAATCATTTATTTTTGCAATTTTGGAAAAAAAGTTTTTTATTTGGTCAAAGATTTTTTGTAAAAAATAGGATTTATTTCTTCATACTTTATGTTTTAGGTGTTTTTAAAGTCAATTCACAACATTTGAATGATTTTATTCTAAGAACTAGAGCGACTATACATCTTCTATCTCATCAATTTTACCTGAAGGTAAAAGAAGAAGGGGAGATAAAAAGCACCCCATCACCAGATGCTTTTCAATATACCGTGCTTGTATTGCGTTTTACTTATTTGATATTCGGATCGCCTTGTTTTAAGAAGAAACGTAAGGCCAGTTTTTGTACCCAAGTGCCATAGGGTGGATAGAACAGCTGGGTCGGGAAGAAGCGGTGACGGGCAAAGACTGTTTTTGCATGTGAAAGTTCTCTGAAGCCTTCTTCGCCGTGATAAGTCCCCATGCCTGAGTTGCCAATACCGCCGAAAGGCGCATCATGATTGACCACATGCCAGCCCCAGTCATTGATGGTGACCCCCCCAGAGTGAGTTTGTTTTAAGATGTACTCTCGCTCGCTTGCATCATGGCTAAAACAATATAAAGCCAGTGGTCGTTCACCTTCTCGAATATATCGAATGGCTTCATCTAAAGTATCGTAAGGGACAACAGGCAGTACAGGCCCAAATAATTCTTCTTTTAAAATACGCATATCAGGTGTGCAATTGAGTACCAGATGAACAGGCATGCGACGAGCATCTTTATCACGATCATATTCGCCGCAAGCAATAATTTGGGCGCCTTTGGCTTTGGCGTCATCTAGTATTTCTAATAAACGCTTGAGATGGCGATCATTCACAATGGAGGTGTAGTTTGAATTGTTACTGATGTTCGCTCCATACATGTTGGTGAAGCTAGATTGGCATTCCGTGACGAATGCATCAACTTGTTCTTTTGGGACTAAAGCATAGTCTGGCGCAACACAGATCTGCCCGCAGTTGGTCGCTTTACCATGTAAAACTCGTTTTGCAGCATCAGCTAAAGGATAGTTACGACTGATCAGGGCAGGTGATTTACCACCCAATTCAAGTGTTACAGGCGTTAGATTGTCTGCAGCAGCTCGCATCACCACTCTTCCAATTGCAGGTGATCCAGTAAACACAATATGATTGAAAGGCAAAGATGTAAATTGTGCAGGATCGACAATTTCTTCACCAAAAACAGAAACTTCATCTTCAGTGAAAACCTCAGTCAGCATACGTTTAACCACTGCATTGGTTGCTGGGGTGACTTCAGGCAACTTGATCATCACGCGATTGCCCGCAGCAATGGCTGCAATCAAGGGGCCTAAGGCGAGATAAACAGGGAAGTTCCAAGGCACAATAACCCCGACCACACCTTTAGGCTGGTATTGCACGCGAAGACGGTTGGATAAAAATAATAACTCAGTGCTACGTTTGCTCGGGCGCATCCAACGTCTTAAATGACGAATTGCATGTTCTGCCTCTAGAACTGAGCCAAGTAAATCCAGCAGCTTGGATTCATCAACAGATCTGGAACTGAAATCTGTATTAATTGCTGTCGCAATCACATCTTGATAACGAATAATTTGTTTTTTGATTTGAAATATTTTGGTACGACGATGTTCTAAATCTGGATAAGGATTTGCGTCGAAAGCAGTACGCTGTTGACTAAAGATAGAATGCATATGTTCGGATGCAGCATCATTGAATTGTTGTATAGATGAAAGTGTCATTGTTGCTCCGTTCATGTTTATTAATAGAAGAGACTTAATGATGAATAAGATTGATGGTCGACCTTAAATCCAGTCAACAAAAAATAATTTGCTGACATTATGCCTCAACATGCAAGGAATAAGGTGAAAAAAGCGTAAACATGAGGTTCATCTCTCGTTTTTGGCTTTTATTTTGCTGGATAACGGAGAGGGATATGCTGTTTTCGAAAGAGAGATGACGATCAATATGCATCTTTGGTGATTTGGATTTTATATCTCAAATCATTAAAATTTACTGGATATTTCATTAAATGAATATTGAGTGAATAAAAGTGGAATTATCTGCTTTAAATATAGGGTTGTATTCTCAAAATGTGAAAATTTATATATTGGCCCAAAATAATTATTGTTGTAATCTATCACATAATGATTAGAAAAAAGAGTTGATTGTATTTTGTACTAAATGAGATTTTAGAGAGATAAATGATATTTATTTTTATTTTCATTATTTAGGGTTCTGTTATTTTTTAATCGATTATTGCACCACAATGGAACATTATGTGTTAATATATAATGATAGAAATCTCCTGATATGATTTTATTTTACTCAGTTAAGTTGGGCTGAAAATATAAATAATTATTAATAATCAAAATATTATATCGCTATTGGTTTGAGCTGTAATTTAAATCATTTTTCATGTGAATGGGTGGGGTGGGTATATAATAAAATTAAATGAATTGCTTAAAGTTAAATCGCATAGAATCTGTCCTTAATTCGGGTAAGGTGTTTACCCATAAAAAAAACTTATCAGGCTAAGGATTGCTTTAAATGCTGACTTTTTTAGGTATCAGCATGATCATGTGTTTCATGTATTTGATCATGTCAAAACGTCTCAGTGCATTGGTTGCATTAATTTTAATCCCTTTTATCTTCGCTATTATTGCCTGGGGCTTAGGTTTCTATTTTGAAAGTCTGAGCCATATCCAGTTGGCTGAGCTTGGCAATACCATGTTGGATGGTATTAAGAAGCTTGCTCCAACAGGCGTGATGTTACTTTTCGCCATTCTATATTTTGCTTTAATGATTGACTCGGGCTTATTTGACCCGTCGGTTAGATGGATTTTAAAGAAAGTTAAAGGTGATCCATTAAAGATTACGCTAGGCACTGTCTTTTTAACCCTGCTTGTTTCTCTGGATGGTGATGGTTCAACCACGTACATGATCTGTGTGGCTGCAATGATGCCGTTGTACAAACGTGTCGGGATGAATCCACTGATCATGACCTGTTTAATGTTGCTCTGTAGTGGTGTGATGAACCTTACGCCGTGGGGAGGCCCAACAGCGCGTGCCGCGAGTGCTCTTCAGGTCGACGCCAGTGAAGTCTTTATTCCAATGATTCCTTCGATGGTGATTGCTGCTGCATGGTTATTCTTCCTTGCTTATCTCTACGGCAAATATGAGCGTAAACGTCTAGGCGTGATTGAACTGGTTGATATCAGCCATGCTGACGATATTTCTATTTCGAAAGATCCAGAAGCGCAACGTCCTCATTTACGCTGGTTTAACGGTATTCTTACGCTGGTATTAATGGCTTCTTTGGTGAAAGGGATTTTACCAATGTCGATCCTGTTTATGCTGGGCTTCTGTATTGCATTGGTGGTGAACTATCCATGCGTCAATATGCAGAAAAAACGGATTGCCATGCATGCGGATAGCGTATTGGCTGTTGTGGGCGTAATCTTTGCTGCGGGTGTTTTCACAGGTATTCTATCGGGCACAGGCATGGTTGAAGCGATGTCTAAGGGCTTCGTTGCTGTTATTCCACCAAGCTTAGGGCCTTATCTGGCACCAATCACGGGTGTTCTGAGCATGCCTTTAACATTCTTTATGTCGAACGATGCTTTCTATTTCGGTGTTTTACCAATTTTGGCTGAAGCTGCATCACATTATGGAATTGCACCTGTTGAAATTGCGCGCGCTTCGATTATTGGCCAGCCGATCCATTTATTATCACCATTGGTTCCTTCAACCTACTTACTCTGTGGTTTAGCCTCTGTTGAATTAGCCGATCACCAGAAATTTACCTTGAAATGGGCATTTATTACCTGTTGCGTACTCATGGGTAGTGCTTTGATATTTGGTGTTTTTCCACTTTATAATCTGTAATTCTGATTATTCATGTGCTTTTATATCGAAAATATAAAAGCACATCATTTGATTTGAATCCCTGTTTATTTATTTTTTGCTTGGAATATAGCGAAATAGGTTTCTTTTTATTTTTTTGAGATGGTTAGGAAGATAACATTGGGGATGAAAATTTATTCGTCACAATGATGAGTCTTGCAGCAAGTTCTGCATTTGCAGCGCCAAAATTCTACGGTGAAATTGATGCCAGTTTAGATTATTTACCCGAGATAAATGCCAATTCATCAAACCGAGATGTATGCAAAGTGAACAGTAATAGTTCATTTGTTGGGATTAAAGGCGAAGAAAAATTAACCGAACATTTAAGTGCTGTTTATTTAGCAGAATGGGCCTTTTATGCGGATGGCGATAAAATAGACTGGTCGCAGCGTAATCGTTTTATTGGTTTGAAAGACAACCGTTTAGGTACAGTGAAAGTAGGTAAACATAATACCCCGCTAAAAGATTTATCCAGTCCAGTCGATAGTTTTAATAACTATATCAGTAATAAAGCCGATATCACGGTAATCTGGCATTAAAAACCTTATATCAAACTTCTAAAATTATTGATAAAAAAGGAAATGATGAGGCAGCAGTTGATATCGATGATTCGCAAGGCTGGTTAATTGGTGCTGAGTATAAGTTGCTAAATCAGTCAAAATGGGCAGTCAAGGCTCAATATAGCCAGAACTCAACCATTTTTAAAAATGGTACGGCTGATTTCGATGCGAAGCAAATACTTGTTGGTACGGATTATTCGCTCAATAAACAAGTGAAAGTCTATGGTTATGGTAGATATTCAACTTTTAAGTAGGCAAATACTAAAGATAAGCAACCTGTGGTAGGTAGTGGTTTAGAATTTAAATTCTAAAAAAAACAAAAGTTAAGCTGAACAAATAGAGGTAATTGACTCTATTTATTCAGTGAACTGGATGATCATTTTTAATCAAGACGTGGTTGAGTAGCGTTTGCAAATTTGTGCAGAATAAACAATAAAAATTCATAATTTTTACATTTTAGTCCTGTATGGTGGGGCTATAAATCTGTCATGGATAGTATGGATAGCAACGGAAAATGATTTTTAAAGACTCAAATATTGCTTTGTTTAACAGTATCAACACTTTTGCTAAGGATTATGCTGTTTTAGATAAGATCGCAATTTTTCTAGCGGAAGATCTGAATACGGTTTTTATCAGTTTTCTGGTTCTATTAGTCGTGATCCAGTGGAAAACGTACGGTCTTCTGTTTGCAAAAACCTTATTTATCGTTCTGTTTTCACTGGTTATAAGTGACCTCATTGAATTCTTTTATCATCATCCTCGACCATTCCAGTTGCATTTGGGCGACAAATTGATTGGTCATGGTGCTTCATCCTCTTTTCCAAGTCAGCATACCTTAACCATCGTGATTATTGCCTTTTCTTATTTATTGGCTGGATTTAAAAAGATTGGATTATTGGGCTTGGTACTGAGTCTGGTGGTGGGTGTATCCAGAGTTTTTGTGGGTGTACATTTTCCTTTCGATATCGTTGGTTCGTTCATCATTGGATTTATATTGGTTGTTGCAACCAACTATGTTTTAAAAGAAATGACTTTAAGACTAAGAAGAATCCGACCAATTCGTGTGATCGACTAGTTTTGAGATACGCCTAAAGAAAAACGGAGCAGATGCTCCGTTTTTTTTATGACTTATTTGGCTGGCTGGATATCCAGTTCAAAGGTCCATGTGGTGGCACTTGAGGCGTTGCTAGGGTCTGCATATTTGACATCTGTGAGATGTAGACGAGCGTAGCTGTTGCCTTTATTTCCTCGAATGATTGTTGCACCCTCAGGATTCGCTTTTAGCATATGGGCTGCTTGTAGACCATCTGCTTGAGCTGCACTTAAGGTTGGATAATAGTTATACCAGCCATAACTGAGTTTTTGAGGGTATGTTCCCTTAAAGGTTGGATTCAAAATGGAGGTAATACTGTTAGAACCCCATTTGATATTGGTTGTAGAAGCAGCTGCTTTTAAATCAGCTTCTGTAGAGACATAAGCATTACTATCTTTAAACTTATCAATTATTGGTTTGCCGTCCGCAGAATAGAATCCAGCTGGTTGTGAGGCAACCATACTGCCTATACCTTGATTGAGTTGAACATTGTAGCGATTAAATGCGAGTTGCCATTGTCCAGTTGTATTTTTGCTGGTGGTGCCTGTGATCAGGTCAACATAGTTCCAGCCTTGAGTCGCATCAATTGTTAGGGTTTTTACGTCATGAGGAAGTAGCGTATTGATATAACGAATTGAAATATAACCAGAGGTGGTGCCTTGATAATAATTATAAATTTGCACTGCAAACACAGGTTTCTCATAGCTTCCAATTGCTGTTGCAGCGCTTGAATCGGTCGTGACCAAGAAGGTTTTAAAGTTTGGTGACATACGATGATCACCGAAGAGATCATATTCAAAGAAGCTGTTGCTGCCCGATGACGTGTCCATGAATGCATTGCTATAGGCATCTACGCTCCAGGCTTGAGCTGGTAAACTGCCGCCTTGTGTTGCATCCAGTTCTTTGGATAGATTTGCCCATGTTGCATCAAATGGTGAATAAAGTGCACCGCCATTGCCTGAACCGCTTACACCACTGTTGGTAAATAAGAGTGGGGTACGTGTACCCATTGCAAATTTGAGATCCCAGTCGGTTGTCGTACATGAAATTTCAGCTTGCGTGTCGATATCATAACAATAAGCATTATTTGCAGTGGGTGTAATGCTCCATTGTTTACCTTTTACTGTAAATAGATCGGTATTGGTCGCAGGCGGATTGCTGGTTCCACTGTTATCTGACGATCCACCTCCGCCGCCACAAGCGATCAGAAGGGTACTTAAGGTGCTTAAAGCAAATAACTTGGCTAAATTAAGATGAGACATTGGTATTGATCCTATGAAGATTATTTCAGATTGCTGTTCCAGTTAAAGCGAAGCCCCATGTAGGTATATCGACCGGCAATCGGGCGATAATCTACTGCGCTAGAAAAATCACGTTGTTCATTGAAAATATTGTCGATACCCGCAAAAGCACTGATATATCTGTTGATGCGATAATCCACTTGCGAGTCGAATGTCACCCAGCTTGGCGATTGCTGCTGATTGGCACTATCGCCGTATTCATCGCTTTGGTAACGGCCGCGTAAGGTCAAATCAAGTTGATCATTCAAGGCATAATCGGCACCTAAACGTGCAATATGTTTGGGGCGTCGTGTTAATAGGGTATTGGTGGTTTTATCTTTTGCTTCGGTGTAGGTATAGGCACCATTCACCGAGAAATAAGGTGTCAGCTTCCATTTGGCAGATGTTTCAATTCCTTTGGTTTCCGCCTTGGCGACGTTGCTGTAGCTGTATTGAGTGATGCCATTTACTGTCGTGGCATTATCAAAATCGGTTTGGATCAGGTCTTGAATATCATTCCAGAACAGGTTGATATCTGCATTCCAATGATCATTTTGAACCAGACTTAATCCAAGTTGATAACTGTCTGATGACTCTGGTTTCAAGTTGGGATTGCCAATGACGATATAGCCTAAGTGACTATGATCAAAAGAATAAAAACGTTCTTTTAAATTAGGTACGCGATAGCCTTGGCCATAACTCAGGCGTAGATCGGCGAGCAGATCATTCTGGTCGTAAAAACGATATTTAGTACTGAGTTTAAAGGCATTGTGATCGCCAAAATCATCATCATTCTGGAAACGCCAGCCGATCACAGCATCAAGGTTTTGTACGAGATTAAAGTCATTTTGGACATAAAACTCATGACGATCCCGCTTTACCGAACCGCCTTGCATCTCAAATTTACCGTTATTGCTTTGCTCTAACTTTTCTTCATGCCAGTCATAGCCGAACTGCCAGTTTTGCTTGTTCCATTTGGGGAATGTCAGTTGCGAACTGAAATGATTATTTTCCTGATTTGAGTGTCGTAAAGCAGAAAGGTATCCATCTAAAGTTTGGGTAGAAGTTGAGTCATAGGTTTCATGGACAGCTTTTAAATCGATTTTGCTGTTTTTGATAAAATTAAACTGTGAACCCGCACTGAAACGTTGGCGTTCAATATCTTCAAGTTTGTATTGTTTTAAATAAAATGGCGGAACGAAATTTAGACTTCGCTGGTGATCTTTTTCTTTATATTCATTGAAATCTGCCCACAACATAAATTGGTCTGAAGGCTGCCATGCACCATAAAATGCATATTGCTGACGCTTTTGTTCATCACCTTGTTGAGGATAATCGTTCGGGTTAACTGCAAAGCCATCGCTACTAAACTGATCTGCGATGATGCGACCTTTTAAAGTGGCATTTGCCGCTTCAATACTGATTTTCTGATGGTGATTATTGATCGATGTATTTTTACCATCTGCATTTTGTTTGCCATAAGAGCCAATATCGACTTGTCCTGAAATGGCAACACCGTCTTGAACTTTTTTAGTGATGATATTGATCACACCACCCATTGCAGATGAGCCATATTGTGCCGAAGCTGCACCTTTAATAACTTCAATATGCTCAATGCCACCAATTAAATATTGATCTAAATCAACAGTAGAACTGGTACTGGCAGCAAGTGGTAGGCCATCAATCAGAATCAGCACCTGATCGCTACTCAGACCTTGTAATGAAATTTCATAACCTGATTTGCCATGAATTTCTCTTAACAAAATGCCTGGAATATTTTCCAAAGCATCTTTTAAGGTAATGGCATTGGTTTTTCTTAATTCTTCTTCATCAATAATTTCAGTTCGAATCGGGCTATCAATTAATTTTTTTTCTGAGCGTGTGCCTGTTACCACAATGGTATCGAGAACATGCAGAGGTGTTTTGGTAACTGCATAAGTTGATTGCTCGGCTGCATACACAGAAGGAGAAATCAAACCTGCTGCTAAAAGAGAAGCAAATAAAACTTTAGGTTTAGAACAGAATTGAGGAGAGAGTATATTCACAATAGTTGATCGCAATGAAAATTATTCCATAAATTAAATGGTAATCATTCTCACAATAATTTACAATGCTTTACAGGTTTATTTCAAAAAGATACAAGCGACTGAACTAGGGAAAGTTGCTTTATTTAATTGATTCAGTAATTTAGCGTCGAGTTGAGATTTTTTATATGAAGCTTAAGTTGTCTTATGTTTTTGTAACTGCACTGATGATGGGGATCAGTAGTGTAAATGCTGCACAACAGCCAGTAAAATTGGCGGATGCTTTACAACAGCAATCTTTGCATGAAAATCTGACACAAGAACAAGCGCGTCAGGCCATCCTGAAAATGGCAGGGGAATACAAAGTAGATTTTCGCTTTGAAGAGCTTTATTCACTTAAACCAGATTATAAAGTTAAAAAAGATGACTTATCGAGTGGTTATGAAACTGTCGTGGTTTTAGAAAATACCCCGAATAAAGTGTCGTTGCAGCATATTCTGGTTGCAGAGGGGCATGTGGTGAAGCACTGGCGTCAGGACTGGGAATATGAACCGACCAAAATGTGGAGTTATATTGGGGATTATCGCTGGAAAAGTATTGATTTAAAGCCAGAGCAGAGCAAAGGCAAATGGCTGCAAACGGTATGGCAAGTTGATGATTCTCCTCGTTATGCAGGCTTGGGTGCGTGGACTAAAGACAATGGTGCAGTGGAGTGGGTATCGAATGAAACCTATCGCCCGTTACCACGCCGTGAGCATACCACGCGTAATGATTATGATGTGATTATTGGGATCAATCGCCATGCCTTCACTGCAACAGGGTGGGTGCATGAACAAGACAATATTAAATTTGATACCAAAACCAATACAGCACTTGCTCGTGAGCTAGGGGTTAACCAGTACAACAAAGTTGAAGGCTATGATTTCAAGGCTGCTTATGATTACTGGAAGAAGAATGCGACTTACTGGAGCGCGGTCAGAGATGCATGGGCGAATGCTTTTAACCAGAATCAAATCGTGGCATTAAAATTTGCAGGAAAAAATGAGAAATCTCATTTTAGTTATTTTAATGATCAGGCAAAGTCGGTAGCAGGAAAAACTGTAAAAGCAGAACAACTGCAAACTCAGGCGAAAACCTTACTTAACCAGCAACTGATTGAAGGTAAGATTAATTAAAAAGGCTATGCGCTCAGCGGGACTCGAACCCACGTCGGTCGCTTAGGAGGCAACTGCTCTATCCAGTTAAGCTATGAGCGCATAATTTTATGATTATAAACAAAAAAGTGATTGCAGAAGCAATCACTTTTTGAGGAAACCGATCAACTGTTAAATGGTTATGCGGGGATTAATATCATTTTCATAGTGGAAAACGATTCTTGAACATTTGGTGCAGTAATTGATAAATACAGACATTAAGTAAATTGCTAATTCTTGGTGGATTAGCAATTTACTGTATTATCTAGTTGCTTAATACTTCTTGATCAAACGCAGTTTGTAAATCTGACTTGATTTTTGGATCTGATGTGGATTTTATCAGGTTTGTCATTTTCTCTTTGTATTCATTATGACCTGCTTGATACATGAAAAAATAGTATGACCACTCAGAATATGGATATTCAGAGCTATTCTTAATCTCAGGCTTATCCAATTCATTCTTGATTAATTTGGCTGCTACTTCATAGCATTGTGGTAGCTCTTCTTTTTTATCAAGACGATTTAGAAGAAAGCACTTAAACTCTTGTTTATCATGTGAAGGGCTCTTTTTTAATAATTGTTCATTTAGGTCAAATGCTTCTTGAGTCATATCTAACTGATTATAAACATTCATTAAAATCATATTACGTTGTTGTTCATCTGAAATTGATTTGATTTTTGGAATGAGTGCTTTGAGCTGCTTTTGAAAACCATCTACATCACCCGTTGTAATAAGATTAGTTGCCTGATTGTACTCATTTATAATTGCTTGATCTTTGGGGTTTAATTTTTCATACACTTCTAAATTGTCTTTCTTACTTGAGACAGTTGAAGGTTCAATACTATTTGCAGGCTTGTTACAAGCTAGCAAGCTAACAGAACAAAATATGAATATTGGAAATGTAAACTTTTTAATCATTTTACTCGCCTAGTTGCTGAATTTAGATCGAATTTAAAAGTAGTGGTTGGAGGCATGGGTATAATGAGGCCTGAATCAAATTTTGCTCTGTAGCCAGCAATCAATTCTACAGTGACAATTTGGAGGTTAGGTTCAGGTAATTCAATTGTGCATGATCCTACTGGATGTTTATCTCTTGATGTATCCCAAAAACCTCCGCCAACTTTTAATGGCGATTGATTAATTTTTTGTCCTTCGTGATAAACATTAATCGTTCCAAATGGCAGAATTGTTGCGTCATGTTTTAAAAGAGGTGGAATCATAGAAACACTTATAAAAAGTTTCTGTCCAGTTAATTTATAGTCTAAAACAAAATCTACGGTACCTGAAAGTACTTGAGACATGACGCCTTTGGCACTTTTACGATCTTCATCATAAGGGGTGATGAAAGTCTTAAATTTAATATATTCGGTTTTTTGACGTTCAATATAATAATTTTCATATTTTCCTTTATCTTCATAAAAATGATTAGTATGTGATTGCTTTTGCATTGGAGTTAAGGATCTTGCAATTGCCGATACAACAGAAGATCCAATAGATGCGCCACCAGTAGCTCTAACAACCAAACTTTGTTTTGGCAATAATTTACAGCCGCAAGATAAGGCATCATTGACTCGCGCAGCAGCTTTACCAAAGATTTGCATATTCGGATCACCTGAGATGATCGTTGCAACAGTTTTATGCTTTGGACAAGTTGCCTTGTCGCCAACGCAAGCCACTGGAATACCTTCTATTTGGAATAAGCTATTTCCAGATATAACTTTCCCGCCTCCAGTAGTTGGGCAGCCGACCACAATATAAGGTGTTGCCATAATAAATTTTACCCTCTTTAATTTTTATAGAAGGATAATAAGCTATATAGAACATGTTGTTTAGTTTTCTTAATATATATATTAAGTTAAATTTTATTTTATAAAATGGATTAGAAACTTTTTAACTTTTATTTTTGATTGCTAAAACAAAAAAGTGATTGCAGAAGCAATCACTTTTTGAGGAAACCGATTAACTGTTAATTCTCAGTTTTACGATTTAAAAACTTATAAAAAATAAACATGGCGACGATCCAGATCGGAATCATAAGCACTGATTCTTTAAAGCCTTGCTGCCACATGATATACAGCACAACGCCAATAAACGCCAAAACCAGATAGTTACTAAATGGAGACCATAATGCTGGATACGATGTTTTGATTTGCGCTGTTTTGATATGACGACGATATTTTAAATGCGTCAAGCTGATCATGGCCCAGTTTAAAACCAGTGCACCAACAACAACATACATCAAATGACCTAAGGCATCTTCTGGTACAAAATAGTTGAGTAACACACAGCCAAAGATCAGGAATGCAGAGAGTAGTACCGCTGGAACAGGGACACCTTGCTTATTAGTTTTGGTAAAGATTTTCGGTGCATTACCTTGTTGGGCTAAACCAAATACCATACGACTATTGGCATACATACCACTGTTATATACAGATAATGCCGCTGTCAGGATAATAAAGTTCAGTAAATGTGCTGCCCAACCAATTCCCATTTGACTGAAAATCATCACGAATGGACTCTTATCTAAGCCACCAAGATCGAGCTGGTTCCAAGGCACAAGTGATAAGAGAATGGCAAGTGAACCGACATAGAACACCAAAATACGAATGACCACTTGGTTAATCGCTTTAGGAATGGTGGTCTTTGGATCTTTGGCTTCTGCTGCGGCCATACCAATCAGCTCAATTCCGCCAAAGGCAAACATCAAGAAAGCCAGCATATAGAACAAGCCTTCAAAGCCATGCGGGAAAAATCCGCCCTGTGACCAAAGGTTGCTAAATGAAGCGGTTGAGTTTGCATCAGCAGTGAAGAGAAGGAATAAACCAAACAAGATCATGGCAACTACAGCCGTCACCTTGATGATCGCTAACCAGAACTCTGATTCACCATAGAATTTAACATTGGTCAGGTTGACTGCCGTAATCACGACAAAGAAGAATAATACAGACTGCCAAGCGGGAATTTGCGGCCACCAGTAATTAATATATTTACCTACTGCCGTTAGCTCAGTCATTGCCACAAGGATGTAGAGCACCCAATAGTTCCAGCCCGTTATAAAGCCTGGAAATTTACCCCAATACTTATAAGCAAAATGGCTAAATGAACCTGCAACAGGTTCTTCAACAATCATTTCACCTAAATGACGCATGATTAGAAAAACAATCAAGCCGCCAATCGCATACCCCAAAATAATAGATGGTCCAGCAGACTGGATAATTTGCGCAGAACCTAAAAATAAGCCCGTACCAATAGCCCCACCCATCGCGATGAGTTGGATATGGCGGTTTTTTAGTCCACGCTGAAGTTGAGAAGAATCGTTGTTCAAAGGACTGAGCTCGACGAGGAATTAACTGGATTATTCTAATAGATTGATCGATTTTCGCCTAGTAAAAGTACAGCATTGCCATGACTGGAAAGTTGTTTTTAAAAGTTATTTAAAATCCTATGTTTAAGTGAATATTTAAATGAAATTTGCTTTATATTTGTACAGCTAAATCATATTCTTGTTTTTCCCGACGGATGGATTCGCATTTTTGCCATTGTGCAAGTGATGAAAAATACTCAATATAATGCACAGATTTTATGCATGACGACTAACTCAGGCACCATTGGTCGTATGGTATTTTTGACTGCCGTGCAGTAGCTTTAGACGAATAACCCGCTGCACCAAGAACATGATAAAAGGAAGAATTGACATGAGCTCAGTACCGCAAATTAAAGTTGCTGCAACCTATATGCGTGGTGGCACAAGTAAAGGGGTATTTTTCAAACTGGATGATTTACCCGAAGCGGCACAAGTAGCAGGCAAGGCACGTGATCAACTTCTTTTACGCGTGATTGGAAGCCCAGATCCTTACGGTAAGCAGATTGACGGAATGGGCGGTGCAACCTCAAGTACCAGTAAAACTGTGATTCTGGCTAAAAGTTCAGAACCCGAACATGATGTGGATTATTTATTTGGACAAGTATCGATTGATCAGCCATTTGTTGACTGGAGCGGCAACTGCGGTAACCTAACCGCAGCTGTAGGTTCATTTGCGATTTCAAATGGATTGGTTGACGCTGAACGTATTCCTGAAAATGGAATTTGTACAGTACGAATCTGGCAGAAGAATATTCAAAAAACTATTATTGCACATGTCCCTGTGACTAACGGTCAAGTTCAGGAAACAGGTGATTTTGAGCTAGATGGAGTGACCTTTCCCGCAGCGGAAGTTCAGATTGAATTCTTAGATCCTGCTGATGATGGTGAAGAAGGCGGCGATATGTTCCCGACAGGAAATGTTGTGGATCAATTGGTTGTGCCTGAGATCGGTACTTTTGAGGCGACATTTATTAATGCAGGGATTCCAACAATTTTCCTGAATGCCGAAGACATCGGTTATCAAGGGACAGAATTACAAGATCACATTAACGGGGATGCGGCTGCTTTAGCACGTTTTGAGAAAATCCGTGCGTATGGCGCGGTACACATGGGCTTGATCAAAGACATTTCAGAAGCAGTAGCACGTCAACATACGCCTAAAATTGCTTTTGTATCAAAACCAAAAACTTATACCTCATCGAGTGGTAAAGCGGTTGAGAGCGGTGATGTGGATTTATTGGTTCGTGCTTTGTCGATGGGCAAGTTACATCATGCCATGATGGGAACCGCCGCTGTGGCAATTGGTACTGCGGCAGCAATTCCGGGGACGCTTGTGAATTTGGCTGCTGGGGGCGGCGAACGTGAAGCCGTTCGTTTTGGACATCCATCGGGCACATTGCGTGTGGGCGCTCAAGCTGAATTGATTGATGGCAAATGGTCGGTGAAAAAAGCCATTATGAGCCGTAGCGCACGTGTATTGATGGAAGGCTGGGTGCGTGTACCTGGGGATACTTTCTAAGCATTGCTTGAAATGATGCGATAAAGCCTTCATTTGAAGGCTTTATTATTTGGAATCGATTAAAAATACAAATGCAATTTCTTCAAATAAATAGTGTTATGATGTCGCCATTCTGGCAAGTTTTGTCATTTTCCTTCCATTAAGATTTCCCGAGGCAATTGTGTCATCTATTTCTCAAGTTAATGCGGATGTTTTAAAACAAGCTCAACAACGTATTCAACAGGATTTATTGACAGCATTGGCTGCATTTTCGATTCCAGAACCATTAAACGCAGCTGTCCATCATGCCGTCATGCTCGGTGGAAAGCGTGTTCGTCCGGCATTATGTTATGCAGCAGCTTCATTACAACCGAATCAAAATTTTGCAGCAGCCCGCCGTGCAGCAGTTGCGGTTGAGCTGATCCATTGTTATTCATTGGCCCATGATGATTTGCCTTGTATGGACAATGATTTACTGCGTCGTGGACAGCCGACTTGCCATGTGGCCTTTGGTGAAGATACAGCATTGTTGGCTGGTGATATTTTACAGTCGATGGCCTTTGAAATCTTGGGAAGTCGTTTATTCGACGAACAAGGACAGGGGACTGAGGCTGCGATTGTCTTGAAGCAGGTACAAATCTTAGCAACCGCCAGTTCAAAAATGGTGTGCGGACAAGTCCTTGATTTGCAAGCTGAAGGTGCGGGTAAGCAAGTTGATCAGACAGAATTGGAAAATATTCACCGTAATAAAACGGGTGCATTGATTCAAGCGGCGATCATGATGGGGGCTGTAACCATCTTTACTGGTACGGATCAGGCGATTCCTAAATTACGTCAATTTGGTCAAAGCATTGGTTTGGCTTTTCAGGTGCAAGATGACATTCTGGATATTACCGCTAGCACAGAAACTTTGGGCAAAACAGCAGGTAAAGATGAGCAAGTGCAAAAGTCGACCTATCCTGCCTTGATGGGACTGCAACAGGCACAAGCTTATGCGCAAAGCCTGCATGATCAAGCCTTTGAAGCCTTAGCGTATTTTGGTGAAGATGCCAAAGAACTCGTCGACATTTCAAAGTTTTTGCTGGCACGTAAAAGTTAAAAGCCAGACAGTTTTTCTTAAATAATTAATGTTATAAAAGACCATCTTGTATGGTCTTTATTTTTAGAGAATATACATAATCGTGATTTAAAAACAGTTTTAGAATAAAGCAAAACAATGATGAAGATCGCGTAAGAGGGAAGATGTCATGAATCAGAACCAACTCGAACAATGCGCTTTGCAATATGCGCAAAATCTGGCATTTTCAATCCAGTCACAACCTTTTGGCCCTGATTTTGAGGTGTTCAAAGTCTTCGATAAAATGTTTATGTATATTGGTTTTAATGCAGGAAAACTGGTTGTAACGGTGAAATGTAAGCCTGAGAAAAGTCTGGAATATCAGGAACTCTATTCTTCAATTTCAGCGGGCTATCACATGAATAAGAAACACTGGATTTCGATTGCCAGTAGTCCAGAGATCACGCCTGATCTGGTACAGGATCTCATTCAGGATTCCTATGATCTCATTATCAAGAAACTTCCAGTTAAGACCCGAAAGCTGATCGGGGAAGCTTAAAGAATAAAGCAGCGAAAAAACGCTGCTTTATTCTTATTGGAAAGTGGGTTTAGTGTTTGCCCATAATTCCACGAATGGCATTAAGTACATCGGCTGGAAGTACCACAGTTTTTGCATTGCTTGATTTAGAAAGATCCTGCATCGCTTTCACATATTGCTCACCAAGTAAGTAAGCAACAGGGATTTCTTTATCACCGACAGCAGTAGTCACCATCTCAATGGCACGTTGTGAAGACTCGGCAAGAACAACCTGTGCTTCTGCATCACGACGAGACGCTTCCAGACGACCATCTGCTTCCAGAATTGCAGCCTGTTTTTCACCATCCGCTTTGGTCACAGTCGCACGACGTTGACGTTCAGCGGCTGCTTGCGCTTCCATAGCGGCCTGCATGGTGTGTGAAGGTTGAATATCCTGAATTTCAACGGTTTTCAGGGTAATGCCCCAATCTGAAATATCATCAGAAATGGCAGCTTTTAATTTTGCCTTGATGTGGTCACGAGAAGAAAGCGCATCATCCAGATCCATTTCACCCACGATAGAACGAAGTGAAGTCTGAACAAGATTTTGAATTGCCCAAGTATAATTCTCAATCCCGTACACCGCCTTTTCTGGTGTAGTAAGATTGATATACGCTACGGCATTCATCACCAACACAGCATTGTCACGGGTAATTACTTCTTGTGAAGGAATATCCAAAACAATATCTTTGGTGGTAATTTTATAAGCCACTTCGTCCACATAAGGAATCACGAAGTTTAGACCTGGACTCAACGTGGTATGGTATTTACCTAAACGTTGCACAATCCATTTATAACCTTGGGGAACAATACGAACCCCTTTAAAAATGGTTACAGCTACAAAAGCGGCAAAAGCTAAAACAATAATAATACCGACAGACATTAGAAACCCTCTTTCTGTTTATGACGTATGAGGTTGAACGACTAAATCATTACCCAAAATATCAACCACCCGAACGCGATCACCGACCTGTACTGGATCAGTACAACGGCAATGCCATTCATCAGAACCTAAAACAGGTATCGGAAAGCGTACAATAATTTGTCCATGTTCAAGACCAGTCTGGATCACCATACCGACTTGACCAATGGTTGCTTCGCGAGGGAGACCTGCTTTGGTTTTATCAATCGAAAGCGGTTTGATAAATTTGAACCAAAGAATCGTACATAAAATAGATAAAATACCCCAAGTAATCACTTGGGTGGTAAAACCCATCATCGGGAAAAGCCACAGTAAAATACACACCATGACTGCTGCTATGCCAAACCACAATGCAGCAAAAGCAGGCAAAATCAATTCTGAAAGAATCAGTAAAATCCCTAATACAAACCAGTGCCAAGGTTCAACTACAAATTCCATAGATTTGCTCGCATAACTAAACGGAGTAGAGGTGAAAAAATATTCACCTTAGCACTGTAACAGATGATTATCTTTATGAATATGAAAAGATTGTTTTTTTAGGCATTGCGGGGCTGTTGATGATTAAAGATCTTGCACATCTTGCAAGTTTAATAGCTTTCAACAGCCTTTTAGGTGGGGTTTTAGAATTTTGGTCGTGGTGCTGGTTTTAAGGCAGCAGGAGATTTTTTAAATGCGGTAATCGCATTTTGAATCGCCGTGATCTTGGCTTGAGCTGCTTTTTCACCTTCTAAAATAGCTTCATTACTCGATTTAAGGTCAAGCACGCCCAGATGACCCACTTTCGGCTGAATCACAATCGTTGCCTGATTCAGTTCTTCATTAATACTTTGTTGGCCCATGATATTGATGGTCTGGTCTAACAAGCCCCACATGCTGAGCGGCTTACCACCGACGGGACGTGCAGAAATATCCACGGCAATCACAATATCAGCACCCATATCCTTTGCGGTTTTTACAGGAATTGGGCTGACTAAACCACCATCCACATATTTGGTTTTGCCAATAACCGCAGGTACAAACACATTGGGAATACTGCACGATGCACGTACTGCCTGACCAGCATTACCTTTAATAAACTCGGCTTTTTTGCCACTGTCTAAGCGGGTAGCAACTGCAGCAAAACGAATTGGGAATTGCTCAATCGGTTTATTGCCGACTTGGCTATTTACATAATTCTGTAGTTTCTGACCAAGAATAATGCCTTGACTATTAATGGTGAGATCACGCAAATCAGATTCTTGCAGTTTTAAGGCCAAGTTCTGCATTTGATAAGGTGTTTGACCGCTGGCATAAATACTACCGACAAAGCTACCTGCACTGGTGCCAGTCACAATTTTAGGTTTGATGCCATGTGATTCTAAAACCTTAATGACACCAATGTGTGCAAAGCCTTTGGCACCGCCACCACCTAATGCAATGGCAACCACAGGTTCACGTGCCTGAATTGCTGATGTAGGCGGTGTTTTCTTTGTGATTTGATCACAACCAAATAAAGCAAGACCAAAAACAGCCAAGCAAGATAGTCGAGCAATGTTCATAACAAATGCAGATAAAATGTACAAAAAAGATGCGCACATCAGAGCAGATTTGCCCTTAATTTTCTAGTTTTTTTTCACAAGTTTTTGTAAGGGTTCAGCCAGCCAATCTGGATTTTTCGGCGAGAAATGTCCAACGTAACGTTGCATGATCTGCTCAAGGTCTTGCTGATAATGACCCGTCGGGGTAAATGCCCCCAAACAATAAATGGTTTTATGATCATAATCAAAAGCAAACATCACGATTGGAATGCCTGCTGCATGGGCAATGTGATAAAAACCACTTTTCATTTTTTCGGCTTTTTTACGTGTCCCTTCAGGCGCCATACCGACCCAGATTTTGTCATGCTGTTGAATGGTGGCAACCACTTGTTCAGTCAAGCCATGTGCACTGTCACGTCGAACGGGAATCAGTCCCGCCCAGTTTAATAGCGGCTGGAGCGGGGGCTTGAATAAGGTATCTTTACCCAGTACGGTAATTTTCAATCCCAACCCACCAATCGCCAGAAAGCCATACCAGCCGTCAATATTTGAGGTATGTGGAGAAATGATGGCCACTGCTTTAGGTAAGTTAGGAATTTCTCCTACTACAGTCCAGCCTTGTGCAAGGAACAGTTTTTTACACAATGCACGGCTATAGGCTGTTCCACGTTGTGGAACCAGTGGGGGTAAATCTGGAAAATGTTGTGGCATACATGGATATAAATAATGACAACTCTATTCATGTTAAACGCTGATGACAGGGACTGCATTGGCAAAAAATAAGATTTTATTGCCAGAAGAATGAAAGGATTGGATACTTAAGGCCCGTTATTGCCTCGCTCTGGAAACTCAAAATGCCTAATCTTCGACAGGTTTACATTTTATTGTTTTCTTTGTATTGGGCACAGGGGCTACCTGTTGGATTTATGACCCATGCATTGCCTGTAATCTTAAGAGCGCAAGGCGTATCGTTGGCACATATTGGCGGCTTTGGTTTACTAATGTTGCCGTGGTCGATTAAGATTTTTTGGGCTGCCTATGTTGATCGTTTGGCATTATCTCGATTAGGCCACTACCGTAGCTGGATTATTCCCACACAATTATTCAGTGTAATCATTCTGATTATTTTATCCTTTTTCCCGATTCAGGCACTGGATCAACCCAGTTATCTGCTTATTTTCTTTGTCTTACTTTTCTTAATGAACTTCACTGGCGCAACCCAAGACATTGCAACCGATGGCTTGGCGGTCAATTTGCTCAAAACAGATCAGCAGCATTGGGGCAATACTTTTCAGGTGATTGGCTCACGCTTAGGTTTTATTGTGGGCGGTGGGGCAGTGCTCTGGTGTCTGGACTGGTTACAATGGCAAAAAACCTTTCTGGCTTTGGCCTTATTGGTGTTTATCAATACTTTACCTGTATTGCTCTATCGAGAGCCTATTCATGCAAACTCAACTACAAGAACGCAGACATCTTCTGTTCCATTGATGCAGGCAATTAAGGCCTATTTAAATTATTTTCAATCCTCAAAAGAACTAAAAGCATGGTTACTGGTCTTGATCAGTTTCAAAGTTACAGACGGACTTTCAGGTCCCTTATTAAAGCCATTGATGGTAGATATGGGATTGAACTTCACCCAGATTGGTGTCTACATCACGATGCTTGGTGCGGTCGCTGCGCTTGTAGGCGCGGGGATTGCCGGATTGTTGCTCAAACATTTTTCCAGAACAGCGAGTTTGATTGTTTTCTCTATTTTAAAAATAACCAGTTTGATCGCTTATGCTGTGATTGCTCACGCTTATGAATCCCAAACTCAAATTGCACCGA